>Ga0208958_1000010_pt1 | contig 408580 bp, 372 predicted proteins | sample RifOxyB1_FD_184032 | JGI IMG/M metagenome (GOLD analysis project Ga0208958, IMG submission 184032) | Soil microbial communities from Rifle, Colorado - Rifle Oxygen_injection B1 (SPAdes) | ecosystem: Environmental > Terrestrial > Deep subsurface > Rock core/Sediment | place: Rifle, Colorado...
TAGAAGATAGAATGTCGTGGTTTAAAGATAGTGAAAGACTTGCCTTATATAAAACCATCTTGGAATTGGAAAAAGATTTATATGGCAAAACCAAACAGCTAAAATTTAAAAGGCCAGAGGTTGAACCAAAAGGAGTCAGTGCCATTAATAAAAGGTCCAAACTGCGTTTAACATCCACCAACGAGCAACTGGAACTGCTTAAATCCCCAGACAAATTTGCGGATCATATGTACGATCATTACCGTTAGAATGCGCTAGATCATCAAGATTATAACTCCGCCTGCAATAAAAATACTAAAACTTACATAAAAAACGGTAGCTGCGTATGCAAAAATCAAATGATTGATGCCAATCCCTGGTTTCCAAACTGCCCCAAAGACTAAATGCATTTTATCACCCTAAAGAGGAATTATATAAATATTCTGCAAAGGTAAGGCCTTTTACCTTTGATTTGTCTTCCGAAATTCAAAAACTAAAAGATGAAATCAATCGTCTCAAAAGAGAAAAAGGAAAGCCTGTTGTTGCTAAAAATTAAGATAACAAAAACAAAGCAAGCTTTAGGGGGAGAATCAAATTAGGTCTAAGAGTTTTTCAATTATCTCTTTATGATGGGTGATATTGATAAAATGAGTTGCGTTTGGAACAGTTACTATATCAAACACCGAACTTAGTTTTAGCCTTTCAAAAGTTTCTTTGGAAATAGAGCTGAAATTTTCAGCGACAAGAATTATATTCTTTTTATCCTTGACCTTATTCATTTTATAAAAAATCGGCCATTGGTTATTTATTTGTAATGATGACATAACCTCATTTAATTTGTGAACGCCTGTTCGCCAGACTGCTGGACCGTCAATGGTTGGATAATAGACCTGACTTGCAAGTAGGGATCGGGCATTTCTGTTTGGTACTAATTCTTGGATTTGTTTTTTTAAATTTTTCCAATTTTGATTCATATTGAGTCTGGGAACTACATCATATGTGAGTTTATAAAACTCTGTATCCTCAATTGGGGCAGGGGAAATGTCACCAAAGACACCTCCTCGATATAATTGGGGAAATTTAGCCATAAAATCAAAAATAATTTTCCCGCCATAGCTGGAACCAAAAAAATAAGCACCTTGATTGCTATAATGCTCTTCCAGAATTTGAGCAATCATATCCGAACCGTGATCATAATCAATCTTTTTTAAGTCACGAATTGCAATACTTTCCTTTTTTAATTCGTGATGAAAATCAACAAAAATAACATGAAAATTAAATTGCAAAACTTCTAAAAATTTTAACTCCTCCGCTCCACCCATTAAACCGTGAACAGCTATTAATATTGGAAGATTTTTGTTTCCTACTGATTCATAGTATAGTGACATGAGGCTCTCCTTCGATAATCTGGTCGGGGAAGCTATTTTGAAGTTCTCGACTGGGTGTTGGTATTATTTTTATTTCTTGTAATAAGTATGAAGTGGAGGCAAGTAAGAGTTTTAATATTTGAGTTTCATTGTTGGCGATATTGCTATTTGTGGACGTATAAAGAGGCTTTACTCCAAACGGATCCCTACCAAAATATACCTTATTCATCTTTTTATTATAAAAAATATAGGCATATTCACCGCAAACTTTTTTTAGGGATTGCACTCCTTTTTTTGCAAAAAGATTAAGCAAAACTTCACTGTCAGATTGAGTATAGAATTTAACTCCTTCCTTTTCTAATTCGGTTTTAATTTTTTTATAGTCGTAAATTTCACCATTCACAATACCAATAATATTTTTATCATAGGAGATAAGAGGTTGGCCGCCAGTAGTTAGGTCAATAATACTTAGGCGTGTATGCACAAGAACGGCGTGATTGCTTGAATAATAGCCATAACCATCCGGTCCACGATGAATGAGAGAGGCGACAACCTGTTTAAGTTTTGTAGGATTAAATACAATGGTCTGGCCAAATTCTCCCCAAATTCCACACATTTTATTTTCCTAAATCCCTTGTTTTTCTTTCCACTCTTTTACAATTTCATCTTGCACAAGTTTTGCGGTAATTTTTGGATCTAAAAAGGAATATAGAATTTCAGCACTTGATTTTTTTTCCCCGTCAACAGTGATTATTCCCGAACATCTTGCATATTGGGACGTCAATTGGGTAATTTCCGCTTTAATTTCACATTTATCACCCGGGAATATACTATGATAAAACTTTGCGTTCTTTACGCTGGCTAAAGCAGGAGCTAGGTTTTCGTTGTATATTTTAATACATTTTCCTCCAGCTTGAGCAATCATTTCAATTTGCAAAACTCCAGGAACAATCGGGTAATTTATAAAATGGTGCTGGAATATTTCTTCCGAACGAGTGAAGCATTTTGTGGCAGTAATTGTTTTTCCTGGATCACATTCGGTTATTCGATCAAGTAGGTACCATAGCATTTTTTTTCTCCTTGATTAAAATTTCAAGCCAGTCTTTTGGGAACTCGATCATTTTTCTTGCCTTGAGATCAAGCATGCCATGTCGAAGATTAGCAATGCAAACCTTTTGCTCGGCTTGATTAAAAATTGTTTGTTTCATATGAATAATTAAATTTTTTTCAATTCCTGTGATGCCAGTATTGACGTAGATCAACTCATTTAGGATAAGTTCCTTTCTAAATTTTATGGTACAATCTATAAGAACTGGCGCAAAACCTAACGAGTAAATATCTGGTTTATCGTAACAAGTACCCTTAAAGCAGCTCCAGCGAGCCTCTTCAAATATATTTAGATACCGGGCGTTGTTTACATGATTAGAGCCATCAATATCGTTTGGTTTTATTGTTGTGTGAAAGTTAAATTCTCTTTGCATATAAAAATTATTTCATACTTGGGGTCTTTATCCAAAAAAAAAATAAAAGGTAGAATATGCCAGATTGTTGTCTAATAAAATATTTTCGATTATTCTAAAAAATATGAGGTTTTAATGGCCAAAATACTATGGAAAAATTTTGTATACCCGCAAGGTGATAATTTAGAAATAAAATCCAAAAAGATCAACTGTTTTTTTCCTAAGGGAAATCTCGAAAAAGTCAGAAGCTTTAATTATAACAACAAGCAATTGCTTGGGCAATTTGGTCATGTTTCCAGATCCAGTTCAAGGGCGTGTAGTTTATTGCATTTTGCATGTTCAACGTTACCCTCTGAGTGTTTAAATGTGATAAATCAAGATACATTCCGTGTTGGTATTTACTGTGCTGTAGAGAATGGTACAGTAGATTATGATATGGTGGAACGTATTCTTGCGCAGGACAGACAAGATTTTCATCGAAACTATAAGCGGGAAAGAAATCCCAAGATGTATTTGCAACAATTACCCAATTTAATAGCAACGCAGCTAGGGATTTCTTATGGAGTAAATGGACCAACATATGTTTTTACTCATCCTGAACTTGGTTCTCTTCAGGCATTAGAACAAGCCGAATTTGATTTAGATCATTCATATACTAGTTTAGCACTACTTGTTTCTGCATTTAGTAATGAAGATGGATTAAATTTATTTAAAAATTCTAAACTTAGTGATTTGCCGTTGTCGGAATGCGGGGTAGCAATTTTATTGAGTGCTGGTGTTGAAAAATTAGATAAAATGGAGCCATCAGCGTACAATTATAATTATGGAATAACTAATCAATTAATATATAAATTTAATTTACATGAGGAGTAAAGATGAATGAACAAATACTATTCGCTAAAATCCAAGAAGCTATTGCTGATATTTTAGATCTTGATGCGGATGAAATAAAAATGGAAAGTAAATTAATTAACGACTTAGGAGCGGAAAGTATAGATATGTTAGATATTGCTTCGGAACTGGAAAAAATAGTCAATCAGGAAGTTAATCTTGCACAACTTCGAGCTGCCTTACCAAATAATCGGCCTATGATCGTAGGTGATCTTGTAAATTTTTTAAAAAGCTTATAAGTATGCCAAAACAACAAAATAAAGTATTCGTCACAGCCTGTGGAGTTGTTTCTTCCATAGGCTGCAGTGTTGAGTCTTTTACTCAAAATATGTTTGCAGGAATGTCAGGTATAAAAAACATCAGAGGTGTGGGTGAATTTCCCAAAGATTTTCCAGTTCCATATGCTGGTGTTATTGAGGATAAACTCGATCAGTTTAAATATATTCCTAGGCATATAGTAGAAAGCATAACCCAAACTGGTGAGTTAGCAAGATCATGGCGGTGTACTTTGCTTGCCTTAGAGCAGATATTTGAAAAAATAAAAGTAATCGAATCCATTGATGCTTTTGTATATGGAACTCCTGATGGTACTGGATATGAGGTTGTTGAAGATGCTTATCGCAAGAAAAATACAGGAGATTTTGATTTAAAACTTTTAAGCGGAAATGGATGTCATGATTTTTTAATTGAAAGTATTCGATCATACTATGGTGTTGAACTCGCACCAGATAAAATCTATAGTATGAATGCAGCTTGTGCAACAGGGAATCAAGTGATTGGATTAAGCTTGCAAAGAATACGAGCGGGCATATGGGATCGTGTATTGGTTGGTGGTGTTGACACTAGATGTACATTGGCAAATATGATGAACTTTCACATGCTAATGGCACTGTCTACCGCAGATGTTGAGCCAAGTACTGCCAGTCGACCTTTTGATAAGACAAGATGTGGCTTTGTAAGAGGAGAGGCAGCTGGCATTCTACTTTTAGAGTCAAAAGAGTCTCAAGCTAAAACAGGTAATCCAATTCTTGCGGAGATTGTCGGTTATGGGAATACATCGGATGCTTATCGTCTAACTGACCCAAGAGAAGATGGGCTTTGTTTAAAGAAAGCAATGGAAAATGCGATTATAGATGCAGGGATTTATAAGGAACAAATAGATTATATAAATGCACATGGAACATCGACATTATTGAATGATAAAATAGAAACCATGGCTATAAAAGAATTGTTTGGAGATTATGCTTACAAACTAGCAGTAAGTTCTTTAAAATCGCAAATTGGACACCCTACGGTAGCGGCAGGTATTTTAGAGAGTATTGCATGTGTACAAATGTTGCAACATCAAAAGCTGGCACCAACTATTAATCTTCATAATCCTGATCCAGATTGCGATTTGAATTATGTTCCGCTGGTAACTCAGGACCGAAAAGTAAATTATATATTAAGCAATAACATTGGTTTTGGTGGTCAAAACATTTGTATTGTATTAAAAAAAGCATAAGGATGATACGTTGAAGAAATTAGCTTTAATCACAGGTGGAACTTCAGGATTGGGCCTTGCTTGTTCAACAAAGCTTGCTCAAAAATATGATTTAGCCTTGGCTTATTGTAACAATGATGAAAAAGCGGAGATTGCAAAGTCCGAGATCGAAAACAAATATCCCGAATGCCGCATTGAAATCTTTAAAAAAGAATTATGTAGTTATAAAACAGCTAAAGAACTTTATGATAGTGTGGTCGATAAATTTTTGTACTCCCCCTCTATCTTGATCAATAGTGCTGGACGTCTGAGGGATGGTTTGTTTTTAAATATGGATTTTTCAACTCAAGAGGAAATGATTAACGAGCATCTGATTACTGCAATGGCCTTATCCTATTTGTGCCTTAAAAATATGTACAAGGATAAATTCGGGAGAATTATTAATTTTTCCTCGGTAAGTGCCAATTATTTCAAAAAAGGCCAAGTCGGTTACGCCTGTGTTAAATCAGGGATTGAAGGGTTTACAAAGTGTTTGGCACTAGAGGTTGCTCATCGTGGAGTAACAATTAATGCCGTGGCACCAGGTTTGATTGAAACTCCTATGACTCAAAATATGGTGAATGAATTAAGAGAAAATAAACTACTTCGAAAAAAAATACCAGTGGGCAGATCCGGCAAGCCCGAAGAGGTTGGGGAATTAGTACAATATTTATGTTCAGAAAATGCAAGCTATATAACTGGTAGTGTGATTACAATAGATGGTGGTCGATCATTAGGAGATAATTCTATATGAAAAATACTTATGTAATCACTGGTGGTACTAGAGGAATAGGCGGAGGGATAAGCTTGAAACTGCTGTCTCAGGGCCACAAGGTCTTTGCTCTTTATGCCAGAAATACACAAGAGGCGAATAAGTTAATCGAATTGGCGAAAAATCTACGAGGTGAGCTGGTTTGCCTTAGAGGTGATTTAACCATATCAGAGAATATGGCACAGATAGGCCAGCAAATTCTGGATTCTGCAGATAGTATTAATGGACTTATTCATTGTGCTGCAAGCGGTGTTCACAGAAGTGTTGATCAACTTAAAACCAAGCATCTTAGGTGGACCTTTGAAGTAAATTTTTTTTCATTTCATGAGCTTTTTCTCATATTATTGCCCAAGTTAACCAAGGGCTCAAAAATAATAGGATTGACATCGGCGGGTAGTCAACGCTATTTACAACAATATGCCGCTGTTGCCAGTAGTAAAGGTGCTTTAGATGCACTTTTACGTCATTATGCAGTGGAATTGGCTCCGAGAGAAATTAGTGTAAATTTAGTGTGCCCTGGAATGGTTGAAACAGAAGCCATAAACAGTTTTCCCAATCGAGAAGAAAGGATTAATGCCGCAAAAGCACTTACTCCCTCTGGAAGATTAACTACGGTAGAGGATGTGGCAAACCTCATCCTTTATATTTTGCTGGTAGAACATAATCAATTTACAGGTCAAACCTTCTATCTGGATGGTGGAAAAAGCCTTTTAGCTTAAAATTTCATACAACTCTTTTCGCAAAATTTTTCCAGCATCCGATCTGGGAAAAACTTTTTTTTCAACAATTTCTATTGGTACTTTGAATTTTCTTTTTAAATCTTGTTTAAGCTTTTTCTTTAGCCACTCAATGGATAATAATTCTGTATCGCCGGATTCCAAAAAAAGATATGCTTTATTTCTACCTCCTGTTTTAACAGGCAGGCAAACGGCATCGCTATAATATTTTTTAACGTCTTCGCTATTCATGGCCATTTCTTCGATGTGAGTCCCCGAAATTCTTTCTCCGTTAATTTTTATAATTCCATCTGAACGACCAAGTATAAAGAGTCTACCTTCAGATGACATGAATCCCATATCCCCAGATTTCAAGAAACCTTTCGAATCAATTACGTTTGTTGCTTCGTTGTAATACCCTTTCATAACGGTCTTGCTTTTAATGAAAATATATCCTTCTTGTCCGGGTTTACACAGCCTGTTTCTCCCATCTCTGATTTGAATTTCCACATCTTCAAGCAGTCTGTAACCAGTATCCTCGGGGGTGTTTGAAGATGTATTGTGAGTACACATGATAGCAACACGAGTGGCTTCCGTAAGACCATATCCCTTGTAAATCTTAGCATTCGGAAAAAGTTTCTGAGCAAATTTAATGTCAGAATTTGTAATCATACCACCTGATAAAGCGAGAATTTTTACGTGTAGAGCATCTGGAAGATTGCGTATATTTTTTTCCTGTAGCAAGTAAGGAAGCAAATCAGATATCAATGCCAGATTATCTCCATTACTTTTTAGAATATTCCTATAGACATTATTCAGGTCAGATAAAGTGGGAGTAATATAGGAATTTCCACCAGACAGGATAGTCGGAAAGAAATGTGTATTTATACACATTGTGTGGGAGAGTGGAAGTATTACCGTGGAGGTGGATTGTTGGTTGAGAGCAAATTCTTTTTGTAAGGCGTTTGCCAGAAAAACAGTCCCAAGAGCGGGAATCATCACCCCATGTGCCGTTCCCGTTGACCCGGATGTATATAGTATCATGCCTACATCAGATGGTAATTTATGAAATGTTTTTTGTTTTTTTACAATTTTTGTTTCTAATTTTATTTTATTAGATGCAACTCTTTTTAATACTCCAAAATTTTTTTCATTCATGCTGATAAGTGAAAAACGCATATCATCCAAAGATGTAATGAGTAAACTCATTTCGTTTTGATCGATCATTGTAAAAGAGTCTTTTTCTTTGTAAACAATAGGTATGCGATCACTGATTATAATTGCAATAATTGTGAGTACCTGAAGAATTCCATGCGGAAGAGCTATACCAATTACGTCACCAGAATCTGTGGATGAGTTTAAGCTTTGAATAATGGGGGTAATTAATTCGGCAATTTGCCCCCCTGTTAAATTACAAGCATCATCACTTAATAAAATGTTTGCTTGATAGTCTAAAAGAGCTGATTTGAGTTTCGTGGAAAGAATATGAGGTATGAATTGATTATTCACGAACTTCCTCTGATTGTGGGTGAAAATATTGCAGAAGAGATCTCATGGCTTTTCTCATGGAAAGAACATTCTTTTCATCTATTAAAAAATTTTCAACGTCAAATTTTGGACTAAGATTATTTAATACGAGCTTGAAATGGGTGTAGCAAGGATCGAATGTTGGGATATTTTTCTTAACGGCAACTCTACCTTTGGGAATGGTGGTAGTAATTTTTCTGGCTACCTTTTTTGAGCCCGTGCAATATAATATTGTTTTCTCTACTTCTTCGTCAAAAAAAAGGCTGAAGGCGATAAGGTTAGGCTCACCTGCCGGAAACGATGATACCTTTATCCCCGTTGAAAAGCGTAGAAGTTTTCCTGCAAAAGACTCGCTTGTCCTTATTTTTTCGATTGCTTCGGATTTTGCCTTAATCTTGTGTAATACTTTATTTGTCTTGATAGCTTGCTGTTGTAGAACCTTGGTCAGCACGTCACTTTCCAACTTGATTAAAAGATTTGTTTTAATATTCAACATATCGGTGTACCCGACCAGGCTAAAACGTTTATCGTATGCAAAATCAGCCGGGGCAAGATATTCGCGGCTAATCGTACCAAATTGGACTATTAGGTCATAGGCGTATGATTCCGTGAGAGTTAATTCCAATACAGAAGAAATGCCGCCAGCGTGTAATGCTTCTGTAACCAATTCAGTGCAGGTAAATTCATTTTTATCATTATTATCAACATTAGTGGTGAAATCGAATTTATATTTTTGTTGTTTAGATATTAAATTTTCAAAATAGTTACGAATTTGGTTTTGCCAATTAGGTTGTAAGAAACGTTGTTCTTCTGCTGTTAGACGATAGATTTCAAGATAGGTACTGATCTTATCATGGAGATAATGGGAAAGAGGGGTTGCCCTTATTCCACCTGCATGCATATCAAATACGGTCGGGATAGAACGACCTTTATCATGCATCATAACGAAAATGGCTGAGTGATTACCCGTTTGTTTAGTGTCACGAGTCGTGGATAGCAGTTCGTAGCCGTATGTGTTGGTATCTCCAACGATGATATCACCCGTTTTAAATTTAATTCCATGAAAATAAGCCTCTTCGCCTTGAACAGGATAATTGCTGGCTAACTTATAATCCTTCCAGTTATTAAAAAGCGACCAACGTGTGTCTTCTAATGTTTTTACATCCAAAAATTTCTCTGGTGCATGCTTGGAAGATCTAATCTTAATTTTTTTAGCCTGATTATCTTTCAAGATAAAAGGAAAGGAATCAAAGAGGTCTTGTAATTTTTTGTTGTCGTGGGGTAATTTATCAATGTTTTGAATAAGTTTTTGTGAGAACCAATAATTAAAAACTTCCATTTTGTATTTAAGCAGCACCAAATCATATTGATTAAAGCGCCCCCTGGGAAGTTGAATGTATGAGTCTTGAATATTTTTATAGTCGGCCAAGGATTGTTCAATTTGTGTTTCGTTAAAATCAAATTGTTCAATATCATTCATAATATCTTGAATGGTACAAAATCCAGCCATGGGTACTAACATAACACAAAGATATATTATAAAAGATTTGATAGTCATAATTGAAGTCCTTTTTAAATCTTAGGCTTTACCTCCCTGGCGACAGCATAGTTTATAAGGGCCCGAATATAGCATAATGTAATGCTCGTGCAACCCGTACTGTAATAAATATAGCTTTCTCAATACCCACTTCCACCTGCTCTCAATACGTGTGTGTTAACCGATTCAAAATAAAAAATGCTATTGTTGACTGAAATTATCTGAACCAGGACCGTGTAATTACGGGTAAAACGTAATCTTATTTTACCTGTGTATGCAAAAATCAAATGATTGATGCCAATCCCTGGTTTCCATACTGCCCAACTGACGAAAAACCTTAGCATTAATCTTATTCACATCACTTCCAACAGTAATGAGATTTCTATTGGTAACTTGTGATAATTTAAGGTTGTGAAATAGATATCTGTACCTGATAATGACCAAGAAGTGGTATAAAATTTATAACCACTAGACAAGCAATGCTTTGGAACAATTGCAATACCTGCACCACATTCAACTAGTTTCATAATAGCGGAAAAAGAATTAACTTGAATGTATTTTTGATGACTATGTTTTCGTTGGCATAAATAATCCGTAGAAGCATAAAAAATCCATGTTTGATTTTGAATCATTTTTAATTTTTCTCTTTCAGTTCCAGGTAGTGTTATTTTATGAGCAGATATGAGTACTTTCTCTTCCTTGAGAATTTTTCTAGAAGTCAAATAACCATTTTCAATTTTATTATTGGAAATGACACCATCCAACCTTCCTTCTTCAAGCATTTTGACCATATCTCCGGTTCTGGCAATCATGATATTAAAATTATATTTCTTTTCATTTAATAAATTTTGAATTCTATCTATCAACCAGTTATTCACTATTCCTTCAATGGCACCAAGATTAATAAGAGATTTTTTTTTCTTTCCAAATTCAATTTCTAATTCTTTTTCAAACCTATTCCACAAAGTAAAATATGCTACACCTTTTGGAGTAAGCACGACTTTTTGTGGTGACCTGATCAGCAATTGGATATTTAAATCCTCTTCCAGAAGTCTGATTTGTCTTGAAACTGCCGCTTGGGTTAAACCCATTACTTTACCTGCATTTGTAAAACTCAAACATCTCGCAACTTCAATAAACGATCTAACATATTGATAATTCATAATTCATAATAAATATATTTTATCTTAAACATAATATAAATTAATTTTACTTATCTTGTAAAGCATTTTATAACTCAACAACTTTAAAATTTAAGGAGGGAAATTATGAAAAAAATAATCTTATTAACACTTAGCTTGCTGATAACTATGTCTGCATGGGCAAACTTAAATCTTGCTGATGCAAGCAATGAACAAAGCAAAAAGGCAATGAACTTAAATTTCGCTTATGATTGGGATCCTCGCGTCGATCTTATTTTTGGTGAACATAATTATGATCCAAATAAAATAAAATATTATCAAAATACAATATCAGATTTTGTGATTTGGGATGAGGCTGAAATAGCTTTAGAAACTGCTTATCACGCAACAATGATTGCTTCATATAATATATTAAACAAAGAAATCGACACTATAATTTATTTATTCCAAAAACAAAGCACTAATGATCCATCTTGGACATTATTGGCCTCCAACGACAACTATGCGAATAGTTTTTTCTCCCACCTAACAATGAAATTAGAAGCAGGTCAATATCGAGTCGTTATTAGTAGAAAAAATACTAATTTACAATTTCCCAAAGACTATATGCCAATGGTTGATTTAAAAGGAAAATGCCAAGGTGTGGGATGTAAGCCACCACAAGAACCCGCTCGTACATGTAATTTAAATGATGATTGGGACTGCCTCATTGGTGATGCAGTAAATGATTCAAGATTAACAATGGAAGTTGGAATAAATAATCTACCTCAACATGTTTTAAACACCGTACATGAGTCTATTGAGGCCATTAATAAAAAATCTTTTCCAGATACTGATTATTCTGCCCATTTTTCCGCCATTTATGCAATTTTTCAAGATACCAATAAAACAGATGTAGTGGCCTATGCCGTTGTTGGTTACGGTTATGGAGAACCAGACTACAATGAAGAAATAATATATGGCATTGATCTAGAAGGAAATCTAGTTTACGAAAATACGATAAATTGGTAATCATCCACTGGAAGGAAACTTCATTACCCCTATCCAGTTTACATAATTAAGCACCTAACTCATCGAAATGATTTCTTTTAAAAAACATTATAACTATTCTGTACCACTAGTACAGAATAGTTATAATTAAAAAGTATTTTTTTAATTTCTTTATGAAAATGAATATAATTTCTGCCAAACGTTCGGTGGATGGCCCGGATCATGTTGGGCACGGTTTTATTATAATCCTTCGAAGCAATGATTTTATGGAGTCTTTCCAAAGTATCAGGATGCAAAGAGGAGGCCTGCGCTCCCAACCATTTCATCAAGACTAAACTATCCTTGTGCCAACGATTATAAAATTTAGCTATCGCATCTGCTGCGATAAGGCATATGAAAAGGTACCTCCTCTCCCTCAAAGAGTTGTCTGATAAACACCTGGTACTCTCCACTCTCTTTTTGATAACTGGATTTTATTTCCAGTCGAGGTGTTCCTGCACGGTGATACCAGCTCTGTTCAAATTGTGAAAAATCATAATTATTATTGGCAGCACTCATCGCATGAATAAAATCGTTGGTAGTCACCGCCTGGCCATCAAAAAGTTCGAAATACTTATCCATACTTCTTCTAAAGCCCTCTTTGCCTAAAAGCGTATGAATCATTCTGATGACTTCCGCTCCTTTATCGTACACGGTAGGGGTATAAAAATTATTGATTTCAATATAGTATATACTCATTACCATCCCCCCCAGGAAGGACTCCAAGCACCTCAGGATTACGCATCTGCTTGTAATTTGAATGGTGAAACTTACTTGGATAGAAATGTATGCAAATGCAAAAGTAATCATACTCAGGCAAACCCCTGGTTTCCCTACTGCACTGATGAGTAATGGTGAACTTTTTCAGACTCAGTTATAAATAACTTGCAATAGGGGATTTGAGCTATAGCTCTGACCAGTTACGAGTTACTGAAGATAAAAATCTTTTTCTTGCAGACCATAGCCTTGCTGTTTTTTAAATTCTGTTTCTGAATAGTTTTTGGAAAAACCATCAAGTTTAATTGATATCTCTGATAATAATTTTTCCAGAGAGATTCCTTGATGTGTTAGATCAAAAACTGTAAGTGCCTTGATAGCCGCTTTGTCTCCTGTGCAAAATTTAAAATTCTCATAGGCACCACTACACAATAATGCAATTGCCTCAAGTTCCCCAGGATCAATTGAATTAAAGTAGTCATCAGTTACTTTGTCTTTTAACAATTTAATATCGTCTGCGGTTGCCTCTAAAATTCTGACTCTCTTGCTAGTAATGTCATTACCAAGGTTGATGTCATGTTTTTGGTTGTCACCTCTACTTATGAAATAAACTGCTTCATCACTGGCCACAATTGATGGGATATGAACGGCATAAAGTGAAACAACTCTATCCCATATTTTATTTCTATGCATGTCAATGATGACATTGGCATCAAGAATTACTAATTTCGATTTCACAGCTCTCAATATCCTCGACAAGACCACGTTCTTCAAGCACTGAACCAAGATCAATTAAAGGGACTCCTAACATTTTTGCAAATTTTGCTCTGGAAATTTTTCCCGTGGCATATGCTTGATATGACAGCCGCAAAAATCGGTCGCTAAGAAGTAACCCTCTCTTTCTGGATTGATTAGCCAGGGTATTTAATCTAATAAACTCTGGATCTACATTTATTTCCTTTGCTTTACTCCACGAAATAATCTGTAGATTGGCCATCCTATAGATCAAAGCAAGAGCAGATACTTCAAACTGTCGAGATAAGGAAATAATTTCTACATAATTGATACTGGTTGTCCCTGCCAATAATTTGGCAATCTCGTCTCTTACATTTTCCTCAGGGAGTAATAAGCCTGCTGCAAAACTTTCTGCCAGACGTTCATTTTTTTCATGCAACAAGGAATTTTCATGCAGTATTTGAAATAAGCACTCATTCCAAGTGATTAGATGAAATAACTCATGAGCAATACTAAAATGTTGTCTCCATGGAACTTCATTACAATTTAATAAAATACATGGGCCGAGTGAAGACGAAATACTGGTTGCCGCTGAACCACCATCATCCAAGTCTTCAATAATAAATTTTACTCCATAAATATCTTCAAGAATCTGAGCTAAGGATTTTGCAGGAAATTTACCGAGCCCAAGCTGATCTCTCACCGATGCTGCCATTCTATAAACGTCGGCATCATTAGCACTATTCACATTTAAATCTTCATGAGGAAGCTTCCTCTCTTTTTTTTCAACTTTAAGTAACCTCTCCACCAGCGAATAATCCTCAGATTTTTTTAAAAATTCTGCTTGGATTTCTTCATGGCGTTTTGGTTTTCTTCTCCAAAATACAAATGGAAGAGAAGCTTCACAAGATGAAAGATCTCCCATTAATTTGTTCATATCAATTTTTAAGACAGAGGCGATTTTGGAAAGCTCCCACGCCTTAATATCTCTTTCTCCTCTTTCAATAGAAGAAATTTTGACATGCTCTTTCCACCCAATTTTTTGAGCAAGATCTTCCTGGGAAAGATTCAATCTCGTGCGTTCTTCCTTGATACGCTTGCCTATAGTTTCTTTTACCGTCATAGCAAGCTCCATAATATATATTTGTAAGAATTTCTTACAAATATATATAAAATATATCACAATAATCATAATATTGAAAGAATTACTTTCAATATTATACATAAGCATCTGATATATTTAAGTGTGTATTGGAAAATATTCTAAAAGCCCAACTATCTAAATTAACAGCATTTCTCGATTTCTCGATTTTTTTCCGACTATTTTACTAAAGTATTTTCCGCCAATAACCGATCATTTCAATAGGACATGTAACTAACCCCTACATATTCTCGAGTCAGTTCTCTACCAGGCCAGTTTCCCCAAAACTGGCCTTTTTTTTACCCTGAACTACCCCAAGATCTTGCTGATGATTTCATAGGTGTTTTTGGAGATATTAGCAATTTTGGAAACCCTGTGAATCTCTCGACCCATAATCACCCGATTTTCGGCAGGCACTCGTTTAAAATCACTAAAGAGTTTCGAGAGCGCTGAAGACATGGACGGATTAAAAGTATCAATGTCGATGATCGCATCCGCAATAAATTTATAACCAAGTCCATTTGGATGATGAAAATGAATATAGTTTCTGCCAAATGTCCTATGAATGGCCCGGATCATGTTGGGTACGGTCTTATCATAATCTTTTGAAGTGATAATTTTATTGAGCCTGGAAAGCGTATCTTTATTGGGAGAAGAAGCCAAGGCCCCCAACCACTTCATCAAGACCAGCTGATTGGACCCCCATCTCTGGTAAAAACGCTCTATGGCCTCTTGCCTTTTAGGAGCATTGGAATGCACCAGTAAATGGAAACACATATATTCTTCGGTCATATTTTGAGCTTTAATAAAATCATTAAAGCACATACTAAAAATATCTTGATCCCCAAGACTCATGAGAAAGGATAGAATTTCACTGCGCAAGTCTCTCTTGCCTACCTGACTTGGAATAAACTGATACTCCTGCGTATCTTTTAGCTGTGCATACATACCAAGCAAAGTCTCCCTATGCTTGGCAGCCAAGGTCTTTTTAAGTTTATCCAATCCCTCAAACACCTCTTGATAGGGAACAATATCCAACCTCTGGTGAATATAACTCTCCGAGGGAAGTGAGATCAGTAAAGCCTTGGTAGCTGGATCAACTCTCCTGTCTTTTAAAACTTCTCCCCAGGCATCAAGGTAATCATCTGCCAACACCGAATTTTTATTTTGCAAATATTCCATGACCGCATCTGCCGCAAGCTTGCGCCCTATCTCGTAGCGGGAAAAGGCATTGCTATCTAGTTTATACAGATTATAGGCATCACTCCCTGAATAATCATAGTGACTGATAACCGGGGCAGAAAAATCACGGTTTAGGGACAGATAAGGTTTCCTCAAAATATCTCTAAACACAAATTCACTGACTTCAGCTTTTATTTCCAGACAGTTATTTTTGACAGCATAATCCTCACCTGATTCATTCACCAGTCCGATCTTATAGGGCATATGATAAGGAGTCTTGCCATCATTTAAGAGTTGTTTGATGGTAATTTTATATTCATGTTTCTGCTCATCATAATCAGATTTGATTTCCAACTTGGGAGTACCTGCCTGATGATACCAGGTTTTTTCAAACTGTGAAAAATCATAGTTGTGGTTTGCCACACTCATGGCATGAATAAAATCGCTGGTGGTGACTGCCTGGCCGTCAAACAGTTCAAAATATTTATCCATTCCCTTTCTGAATCCATCCTTAGAAAGCATAGTATGAACCATGCGGATCACTTCCGCCCCCTTGTCGTAAACCGTGGGTGTATAAAAATTATTAATCTCAATATAAGAGGAAGGCTTGATCGGGTGTCTGGTCGGTCCCTGATCTTCGGGAAATTGCAATTCCCGCAAAGCCTCGACATCTTGAATCCGCTGCACTCCCCGGGCATTCATATCCGAAGAAAATTCCTGGTCTCTAAAAACCGTAAGTCCTTCTTTAAGGGTTAATTGGAACCAATCCCTGCAAGTAATCCGGTTTCCTGTGTAGTTATGAAAATATTCATGCCCCACCACTCCTTCAATTCGTTGAAACTGAAGATCGGTGGCGGTCTTGGCATCGGCCAGCACCAGTGCCGAATTAAAAATATTCAGTCCTTTATTTTCCATGGCACCCATATTAAAGGAGTCAACCGCTACAATCATGAAAATATCAAGGTCGTATTCCAGCCCAAAAGTCTCCTCATCCCATCGCATGGCCTTTTTCAAGGATTCCAGTGCAAAGAAACAACGATCTTCGTTTCCTTTATCGCAGTAAATTCTAAGATCTATTAACCTATTTGATCTGGTTTGATACTCTCCCTTGATCATTCCGAGATCTCCGGCCACCAGCGCATACAGATAGGAAGGCTTATAAAAAGGATCAAACCAGACCGCATAATGTAAACCATTATCCAAATCACCACTGTCAATGAGATTACCGTTACTTAAAAGCACTGGATAAAGTTTTTTATCAGCGATAATTTTGGTGGTGAATTTCGCCATGACATCCGGCCTGTCAATATAATAAGTGATCCTTCTAAAACCCTCCGGTTCATTTTGCGTACAAAACAGGTCACCGGACTTATATAAACCTTCCAAGGTTTTATTTTCGATGGGATTGATAGTGTTTTCAATTTCCACCACACATTCGTCTTTTCCACTTAAAATCTTTAAATACTCATCAGTGACTTCATATTCATCATGAGATAGCACTCTTCCATCCATCGTGACCTTGACCAGGGTTAAATTATTAGCATCAAGTATGATAGGGGCATTCGCACTCTTGGTCTTTTTCTTTATAGTAAGCTTGGAAGAGACCAAGGTCTTGGAATCGTTTAACTCAAAGGTCAGATACACGTTATCAACGGTATAATCTGGTGCTTTATAATCACTTAATTTTTTCACTAATGCGTCTTGTATATTCAAAGCTTTAACTCCTTAAATTCTGTTTCAATTCTACCTAAGTTCTATATGATAACCACCATGGTTTCGAATATTAATAACACCAGTATCCAAGATTAAATACTGCCCCTTGATCCCCATCAGTATTCCCTCTATCAGATTGACCTTGTCCAAATTAAACGATGACACTTTATCTGGGTAGGATAAAATTGGATATTGAAATTCATAGATTTGCTGATCTTCCAATAACTCAATATCATCGGGTGTAAACGACTCTTCTAATTCATCCAAATTCTTTCCGCAAGTAAAAAACAACTGCTTTTTTAAGTTTAAATAATTAACCGGTTCGGGAACACCTTTTAACATATTTCGCCAATTGGTTTTATCATCCATCATGGAAGCAAAAAGCTTCTCAATCATACCAGCTTCCCTCCTATTTTTAGTTTTTATTATTGGAAGAGCTGTGTGAGCACCTTGATCAATAAAACGGGTGGGAATTTGAGTCAGCCGAGTGACCCCCACCTTCAAACCGGAGGTATTGGCAAGGTAAACGATATGGGGTTTCATACAATGCTCTTCCCCCCAAGAAGGCTCCCGACAAGTGCCCAGGTGATAATGACAAAGATGAGGTGAAACAATACACTGGTCATTTTGGGCCAGGGTTTGAAAACATTGATAACAATATCCACTTGAATAGGTTTTTTTTATGAGCGTATTACAGTGCAAGCAAGTGATTTGGTGCTTAAAAGTAATTTTGATTTTTCTTCCAATAAAATCATTGAGCAAAAAAGCTTGGTCCGCAGGCCCCAAATAATATTGAACAGGAGTAGCATGCTCGGTTATCATCTTGCTAAGTCTAAAATCCATAGAACACATTCCTCTCACTTTAAATCATTTTAGTAAACCAAGCATGAATTTGCTTGTACTTTGCAATTTTTTTAAATGGATATTAAACTATATTAAGGTGATAAATACTTTTTAAATATGTTTTATTTATGATTTATTCTAACGACAAACATTTTTTCAATAAAATAAATAATCAGGAAAGAGAGGAACTCTTAAATCATTTAGGAAACACCTCCTGCGATATCTTTCTCTGGCTCAAAAATGAACCGGAGAACCTGGAACAATTTAAATCGGTGGGGATTCTTTCTGATAAAAGAATCTGTCTTGAAATCAGTGGCTCCCTGCTAAAAAAAATCACTTCCTCCACCCTGGTCAATAAAACCATTTTAATTAAATTTAATATTAAAAATTATTTTTATTTTTCTACCGGTCACCTGTCCAGCGGCGCAGACAATCGCTACTACCTGCTCGTGGGAAGCCCTATTTTCAGACACGAACAAAGAAAAGATTTTAGAATTGAGGCCAGCCGTTTGCACCGAATTCAATTTAAAGTCGATGATGAAGTTTTTGAAGGTCTCGATGTCTCTGCAGGCGGCATAAGCTTTAAAGCAAAAATCAAAAATAACGATCGCTTTAAACCAGGTAACAATTATCCCGGATGCAAATTAAGAATTAATCAATTCCAGTGTAATATCCGGTCCGCTAAAGTGGTTAAAACTTTTGAAAAAATTTACAAAGACAAAACCGATGGTAAAAATTATAAATTTCTTACGGTTTGTCTTCAATTTCATGGCCTGACCGAAGAAGAAGAAAATGCCTTGGCTTCCTTTATACTAAATGAAGCCAGAGGCATTATGCTGGCAAAGAAGTTTTTGAGCAAGTAAGAACGCCTATGAAACTAAGTTAGAAATAAATATTTTTTATTTATAAAAAAAATGAACTATTATTAATTTTTCATTAATCGACCATTCAAGTTGACTATACTCCATAGAAAATGATAAATTGACACGCTATATATAATAAAACTTAGTAATTTTAATATTAACAACGCCTAGTGCTTAACAGAAGATGTAAGAATGTTAGAATCATTTGTTAATAACAAGTTAATTCAGAAAAAAAACATGTTAATTCAAAGTAATCTTTATCCCTTTTTCAGAGCGATCGGAGATACTGTTGGTTCCAAGGTTTATATAAAAAACCAAAAACAGATAATGATTGGATCCAATAATTATCTGGGACTGACTCATCATCCATACGTCAAAGAAAAGGCCATCAAGGCCATCGAACAATTTGGCACTGGATGTACGGGCTCTCGCTTTTTAAATGGCAATCTGGAAATGCATGAAGAACTGGAAGAAAAACTGGCCAAGTTCATAGGCCACAAAGCGGCTTTGATTTTTTCCACTGGCATGCAAGCCAACCTTGGCGCTATCTCATGTATTGCAGGTCCCCGTGATTGCATTATCTCGGATTTGGAAAATCACGCTTCCATCATAGATGGCACCAGACTGGCATACGGCACCGTCTTTAAATACAAACACAGCAATATGAATTGCCTCGAAGAAGTTCTGCAAAACGTCCAAGAAAAATACCAACGCAAAATAATTATTACGGATGGTGTTTTTTCCATGACCGGAACCATAGCCAACTTAACTAAAATAGTTGAACTGGCAAAAAAATATGGGGCCTTGGTCTATGTGGATGATGCCCACGGACTCGGAGTGCTGGGCCATCAGGGTAAAGGTACGATTAATCACTTTGCAGTGACCTCCGATGTACACATCAATATGGGCACCTTCTCCAAGTCCTTTGCTTCGATCGGCGGATTTATTTCCGGCTCCAAAGAAGTCGTAGATTTTATCAAACATTCCGCCAGATCATTTATTTTTTCGGCATCCATGCCGCCGGCAGCAGTTGCCACCGTTGCTGCTTGTATCGATGTAGTCACCACAGACCCTAGCGTACTTTCCAATTTATGGAGTAACGTCAATTTTATGAGACATGGCTATAAGGAGATTGGCCTTTATACTTATAACTCCGAAACCCCCATCATTCCTATTTATGTGGGAGATGATCTGAAAGCTTTGCAAGTCTCCAGCTACCTGACAGGGAAAGGGATTTTTTCCACACCAGTAATAGCACCCGCGGTAAAAGAAGGAGAGGCCCTCATTCGCACCAGCTATATGGCAACTCACGAAAAAGAAGATCTTGCCAAAGTTTTGGAAGTTTTTAGCGATGCCAAAAGACTATTTGAACTTCCCTCCATTTTTAATTAAAAAATAATGAAAATTTTAATCACAGGTGCCACCGGTTTTGTGGGATCTCACCTGGTTGATCACTTCGTATCCGACGGGCACGAGGTTTACGCGCTTTTTAGAAGTGAAACCAAATTACATGAGTTCTCAATCAAAGGAATACCTATTAAAGGAGATTTTTCCAACTTTGCGTGGCTCAATCAACTGCCCACCGATTTGGAGGCCGTCATTCACACCGCCGGACTCGTCCATGCCAGCGACACCGATGATTTTTACAAAATAAATGTGAACGCTACGGTGGATCTTATCAATCAACTTAAAGATAAATATTCCCATCTTATTTTTGGATTAATTTCATCTCAAGCGGCTTCTGGCCCCAGTCTTAAGGTCACAGGTAAAGACGAACAGGCCAAAGACCTGCCCGTTAGCCATTACGGAAAATCCAAACTTCTCGCAGAAAATAAATTAACCAAGCTCTCACCCCATACTTGGAAAACTTTCATCATCAGGCCCCCCATGGTTATTGGCCCGCGGGATTTTGCCATGCTTTCCGTTTTTAAAATTGTCAAAACCGGACTGGTTCCTGTGGTCGGCAACCCCGATCAAAAAATCTACAGTTTTGTTTCCATTTTTGATCTGGTTAAAGGCATCACCGCTGCCACCTATCAAATCCAAAAAAGCAACCGTCAAATTTTTTATATTGCCCATCCCCAACCGGTTTCTTATCGAACGATCATTTCTGCCATCAGAAGAGTCATGACGATCCAAAACCAACCATGGTTTTTGTTTGTGAGGATGCCATCTTGGATACTGCTGGTCATCGCTTATCTGTTACAACTTATCAAATATTTTTTTCCTCCCTTTGATCCTCTACTTACTCCTGATAAAATCAAAGAAATTATTCCAAACCAATGGGTCGTTACCAGTAATAAATCCATGGAATGGTTACAAATAAATTATAACTGTGATCTGGAGACCGCCATTAGACTGACTTATGAGGATTATAAGGGAAGAAGTTGGTTATAACCTCGTCTAACCAAATCAGTCCGATATACCATGGTTTTTAATATTTCCATCAAATACCAGAATGGTTGCTCCCCTTCAAGCTCCTTAAGCGCATAGCTGATCGCCTCCAGCGTACAAAGTGCACCGGGAAAGGGTTCTTGCCTGAGTGAGTAAATCGAATCGTAATTTTCTTTTAAGCACACGGACTGGACCGACGCAAATCCTTTTTCCCTCATCTTCACTTTCTTGGCCTGATGCCAGTTTCCGTCTGGAACGATTAACTGTACCGGTTTATCAAACTGACTTACCAAGGTTTTGGTTAATGGCAAGGCACCTGCTTCAGGAAACAAAAATAGTGGGATATATTCATCAGATAAAACTGCCGCCGCCTCGAAATGATGATTTACTTCTCCCCTTATAAAGAGGGAACAATTATCAAGGGCCTGTTTGGTGATCCAGGCCGTATTACTGGGCAGCTTGCGCTCAGAAACATGCATAACGATAGACACTTTGGTTTTTAAATGCAAACGAGAAAAATGATCACAAAAACAAAAATTTTTATGAATCTTGCAACCCGAACATCTATCCTCTATACCGGCCCGTATTCTTACCATAACTAAAAATACCAAGTCAGGCGTGGTCCTATGACTGAGTGGTAATAAGTCACTCCCACCGCTACATCATGTTGCCAGATCCATTTATAAAAAGGGTGATTATCCTTATAGTGATTTGCCTTTCTAACTCCTTCAGAAGCAAAAGCTGCCAGAAAGAAGGAACCCACCACATCGCTCATAGTATGTTTGCCTGACTTAATCCTTTCCTTGGAGGCAAAATAAAACATGGTCCCGGTGGGCAGCAAGGTCCACGGGCCATAAAATTGAAACGTCTTAAATAGCAAGGTTGCGTATGGCACCACATGCCCTGACGGAAAAGACGAATCTCCTCTGAATTTGGTTTCCCATGGGGACAAATCGGACTGATCCGGGCGCTCATGAATCTGGACAAAACTGATCAACGCCGATTCTGCAAGCGTCAGGTATACGGATGAGGTATATTCCAAAGCAAAATTAAAAAGTTTATTATCATCCAGTTGACGGCTGAGTGAATAGCTCACTATCGGAATGACCGGAAAGGTTAATACAATCCCCATATCGCTGATCAGCTCCTCGTGTTTCCTAATTTTTTTTTGTTTAAAAAGTGCGGTATATCTGGCATCGTGATCAAAACTATGCCACAGAGAGGGAACCGCCGCCACCCCATAGTAAACATTTTCTCTTGTTGCAAATTGCTGATAAGAAGATGCTAACATCAATTTCAGAGTATAAATGGAGTCATCCACCACATCTGCCTTTTCCGCTGAATATGAGATAAAACTAAAACAGGATAGAATTACAATAAAAGATCTGACTTGCATATATACCCCACCAATCTTGCTGGCTTGCTAATATCGATTAAAAGAAAAAAAGTCTATGAAAATAGTTTGCTCTTTTTGATAATAAAATATATTTACGCCACCAACACCTTTCCAAAATTAAGTTATTAAATGTAAGAAAATAGTCATATGACAACACCGAAAAACTCTTTAGAATTTAATTACGAAGACATTTTAAAAAACACGTTCTTCGACGTTTTGAAATGGAATTTAAGGCGTCGATTTTCAAAAAAAAATCAAACATATTTATTAAAACAAAATAGAAAATTTAGAATAAACGGAATCGTTGGTGCGAAAATTACTCCAATAGGAATCCATATCAGGGGCTTTTAAGACCTCTAGTCCTAGCACCAGACCGATTGATTGATTATTCCAGCCAATTTCAGTTTTAACAATATTATCCTGGCGCTTAAAATCGTAGTACCACTTAACCAAAGTGCTAAAATGGTCAGTGAAACTTAAGGTTCCCCCGACTCCGACTGCATCGATAAAACGGGATGCCTCCTGAAAAAAACTGTCCTTTTGGATGCTTTCTTTCGACAGAAGCCTTATATAGTTAAGCGAAATACTAAAAGTGTCACGGGGAATAATCGTCGTGTAGTGCAGATACGTTTGCGCAATATAAGAAGGTCTGATGTCAAATTCATCATTTTTAACCGGCCGCTTTTGTGGTTCCACTTTCAAGGGATCTATCGACTTAAAAACGTTATCCAGCTCGGTGTTGGCATCAATCACTTCCACCCCCAAAAAATTACTGGTAAATGAGTTCTGATAGCCGGTGAGCAGGCCATACACACCATGATAATTGACAAATGGTTGTGCGGTTACTTCGGCTGCATCAGGCAAATGCACCCGATTAAGCGGGGTCCTGGCGTTGATTCTCAATTTATTTTCTGGTTTGTAGAGAGCATAGGTGCTGCATAAAAAATTATTATAGTCGTACGCTAGATTAAATCCTAAAGACTTTTGAAAGACCACATCACTCCACTTGGGTTGCTCCAGCTCATACACGATCGGTCTCACTCTCCCGTAAAGATCCAGTTTAGATGGATAGGCCACTGAATCAGAAGGCGACGAAATTTTACCATCTTTCACCTTTATACCCGGATTTAACTGAGGAACATAAAGATAGGATAAGAAAAGCGAGGTTTTTAAGTGACTCCATAAGGTTTGTTCGTAAAAAATGCCCACCAATCCCTCGGGTTGGTCATCCAGCAGATCATAGGATCTTTGAGCATTAATATGATTAAGGCCCCAAAATTGTTCATACTTGTTCCAATTAATAAGTTTTCTTCCCAGTATTAACTGATTGGAACTATTCTCCCGAATAAAGTAAATCTCGGGAGCAGAATACATAAATGCGTCCGTTGCGTAAAAATATCTGGCACCAGCTTCAAAGTAATTGTCATTTCTTTGGGTGGGTTTTTTTGATTTGGCATCAATGCTAAGCCAATCCTTCACCCCGTTTGGATTAATAGGCCTATTAATTGAATCTCTGAACTCATAGGAAAACTTTGAGGTGACAGACCAGGCTGCCACACTAATAAAAAAGGGGATTAAAAATAGGAGCTTTACTAGCATTATCATTATTGATTTCTCAATTATCCAATAAAAAGCATCTTTTCAAGCTATATTACCACGTTCACTAAATTATTCTGAGTAAACCCCAAGGCTGGGAATAATTTATAGAGAAATTTACAGAAAGAAAATAGTCTGTTATATACAATATCTAAATATTTCAAATGGTTATAATTAATGGGAAGAACCACTTCGAAAATTTTTATCCTCATCATCGGCATTCTTTTTTTTCAAGGATGCGATTTTACAGATAGGCCCGCCAAGGATTTGGATGTTTACCATCTCAAAAAACAATGCGAACTTAACACCGACGCCTTCTCTCACTTCCTGGAAAAAGACATCACCCGCGATATTGACTGCTTGGAGATCAATTTTAATCAATTTATGGCGGGAGTGCTCACTGGTGATACCAACGGGATTAGACAAAACGACCTGGTTCAATTTGTCAGAGAATATTTTGATGGAGACACTCAAAACATCGTTGCCTCTTTGGATCTTCTTTTTAATCTTAATACGCTGCTTTTAAACGACTACGAATGTCGCATTCAAAGGCAAAATATCAAACCAATCTTTGAAATTTTAAGAACGTCTAACCAGTATCTGGTGAAAATCAAAAAGATATATAAGGAGATCAATGACCGGAATGCCCTTTACTACCGAAGCGTTATTGACCAATTACTAGGCCAATTCACCAACTCAATCTTACTGATTATAAAAAACAGGGAGGCAGGCCCCCACATTGTTCTTAATACCAATCATTTGGTAGAACAGATTCTTGATCATTTTTCCGACAACACTTATCGCAACATGGTTAACAAGTTAATTCCTATTTTAAAAGTGGCACTCCTGGGTGGGCAACCGGATCAGATTACCTACACGGAGTCCATCTCGCTGATAAAAAAAGCTTCCAAAATACTCATGGTTGCCTTTGACGGAATCTATCTGCAAAAACATCACTTTCAAAATATTAATGATTTTTATCACCTCCAGCTCCAGGCAGCTAACCATTTACCAGGCCTTTTAAACCAGAACTTCCGAATTGACGATGTTTTGTTTACCCACCAACAAATTATCGATTTAGCAGACGAAGTAATAAAAATATTAGCTGAAGAAAAAAATGAAAAATTAACCACCAGTTTTCTTGATAAAATTTTAAAAACACTCAAACCCATTGCGATCGGTGGGGTGTATGAAAATTACACCTATCGGGAGGTACTCGAACTTTGTAAGCATTTAAGTGATTTTCTAGAAATTCGTTTTTTTTATAGCACCACCTGGGATCACTACGAAAGTAGCTTAGTCGTTAATGCTCAAAGCTATGGAATCACCATTTTACCACCCAGCAACTACCCCGGGCTATCTCAAGAAAAAATCTATTCCTTACACAAAGTATTTAATAAAATCCTCAAGCAATACCGTTTTTTTAAAAAAGAAAATGGTCTGCAATATTACACCCACGGATATAAGCGAAATAAAGCCAGTATGCTGGAGATAGCTTATTACCGGTGGGCCCTTGGTATTGTCGGCAAACCCTATAGCGAAAGTGCGCAGGAAATTCAAATTAGCATGAAAACCCTGGAACGACTGCTGTGGGATTTTAAATCTCTTTTAGAAGAGTTCAACCTCTGGTCTGCCTACCCCGAAACCTTCGCCCGCAACACCATTTTGTTGGGAGATCTTTTTCAATATCAGTCCGATGGAAACTTACTCCTGAATGTGGATGAAGCCTCCGAGTATTTTATTTTGGTGGTTAATGCCGTGACCGTCAAAAATGAAGTCACCCAGGAAATGAGCAAGGTTTGTGACTTTGGAGCCGATGTTGATAATCCGACATTTCAGGTCCAGTGTTTCAGAAAAAATCTACCTGCGATCATGTTCAACAACCTAGGATACCAAGAATATATGCCCATGCTTTACGACTATCTTAAAAAAGCCGGTCCGGCGGTTTTTCAAAAATACCTCTACAAGGTGGAATACTTCGCTCGGGATATTCCCGATGATACTATTCCCATTGGTCCACGGGATATGACGCTTATTTTAGGTGCTTTACTCAATATTGAATCCACCTTTATACGTTTCGACACCGATAAAAATAATATCATTAACCCCAAAGAATTATGCCCGCCGGCTTATGGGGTTTACAAACAGGCTATCATTGATCTTGTTCACCAAAAGGACCCCGACATCGATGTAACCGGCTATGAAAAATCCATTTTTCTCTATTTGGTGAAAAAAATGGAAATCCCTACTAAACTCCAGCTAGGCCTCTATCACCTAAGTGGAGACAAAAAATTTGATTCTCACCGTGCCAATATAGGTGCTATACTTTATAATCTGATAAAAATGAACAAAGAAAAACTACTTAATCAACGATGAAACAAAAACCAGTCCTTATTATTATTCTTGCGATCTTTCATTTTCTCCAACCATTTATCAACATCGTTTACCTGAAACTGACTACCCATTATGATTTTTTCATGATTTTTCAGAATTTACTGGAACTGGATGGCGTAAAGAGTCTATTTGATTTCTGGCTACTTTTTCCGCTGGGGGGATTGGCCTTGCTACTGGTTAGAAAATGGAGCTTCTTTATTTTTGTTTTTGTACAGTTTTATTCCATTTACCTACACCTGTTTTACGAAAAATATACCTGGCCTTATGTCAGTGAGCACCCTCTATCTTTTTCCATCATTTTACTAATATTTAATATTTTCTTCATTATCTATGTCTGTTTGCCCAACATTCGCGCCCTCTTTTTTGATGAAACCAAACGCTGGTGGCAAACCTCTCGTCGCTATTTTATCAATACCCCGTGCCAGATAACTGTCATCAGTTCTGGTTCCGTATTTAGTTCGCGAATCATCAACGTTTCCAAAACCGGGGCGTTTGTTGAAACCAGCATTGATCTTCCCAAGGGAACTATCTTAACGATCGCGTTTAATTATAAATTAATCAGCTACTCATTAACGGGTAAAATCATTAGCACGCATGCGATCAATGACATCAGAGGATCAGGTATCAAGTTTTTACTGGATAAATTTCACTCCAATGAACTGCCTGCCATCAAAAATCTGGTTAAAACGCTCAAGAAAATACAGACTCAAAATATAGGAAATTGAATCAAACATCAGTATTATTAAAAAAATCGTCATTAATAGTTCGATTTTATTAAACCTTCATTTATAGATACTGCATGGACAAAGATTCCTGATCGTGAGATTAATCATATGGTTATACCCGGTAAATTGAGTAATCACGCACTAAAAGAACTTTTTAGTTTTTAAACATATTTTACAGGAGAATAAAAAATGGCACAAAAAGGTATTCGAGAATTTGATGCAAAAAGAATGCTCGCCAGGTTTTTACCTGAGTATACGTCATCAGTTAAGTATGACGGAAAGATTGCTTTGGTAACACCTACCACCGACTTTGATCACTTGGCCAAAGACTACCCCTGGTTAAACTCAGGAAAACTGGTAGTCAAACCAGATCAACTTTTTGGCAAAAGAGGAAAAAATAATCTTCTTTTAATTGGTGCTGACTATAAGGGTGCTCAAGCATGGATTAATGAAAGGATGAATAAGGAAGTCACCATCAAGCAAACCACCGGGACCACGACCGGAATACTCACCCATTTTATGATTGAGCCGATGGTCGAACACAAAGACGAATATTATGTTGCGATCAAATCCAGTAGGGCCGGCGACACGATTTATTTTTCCTTGCAAGGTGGAATCAACGTCGAAGAAAATTGGGATAAAGTCAGGGAACTTACGGTCCCGGTACTTGAAAGTATTGATTCCCAAAATTTAAACCAACTTGTTCCCAGTGATCTGGGTCCGCAAAAAGAAGCCGTCATGGATTTTGTTAAAGGGCTTTTTAAAGTTTATCAAAAATTGAATTTTTCTTATCTGGAAATCAATCCATTTACCGTGGTACACAGTAACGTTGTACCCCTGGACACCGTGGCCAAACTGGATGACACCGGGGCATTCGAATCCTCCAGAGATTGGGGCGAAATCGATTTTCCACCCTCCTTTGGGATGAAAACCAGGCCAGAAGAACAAATTATTAAGGAGCTGGATGAAAAATCCGGATCATCATTAAAACTTACGATCATCAATCCAGAAGGAAGAATCTGGTTGATGGTGGCAGGCGGTGGAGCATCAGTTATTTATGCTGATACGGTAGTTGACCTCGGGCAAATGAAAGAACTTGCCAACTATGGTGAATACTCCGGCAACCCCACCACCGATGAAACTCAAGTTTACGCTGAAACTATTTTGGAAATGATGACCAGAACCAAACATCCAAACGGAAAAGCCTTGCTCATTGGCGGAGGAATCGCAAATTTCACGGACGTGGCCAAAACTTTTACCGGCATAAACAACGTACTTCGAAAATACCAGGCAAAATTGCGAGAACATAACATCAAAATTTTTGTAAGACGAGGTGGTCCTAATTACCTCGAAGGACTTGAGAAAATTAAAAAACTCGGTGAGGAGCTTAATATCTCCATAGAAGTCTATGGCCCAGAAACCCATATGACCAAGATTGTTCCCCTAGCTGTAAAAGCTCTGGGCCTAAACTAAGCGGGAGGATACCATGAATAACAAACCAGAATATATTTTATTTGATAAAGACACTCAGGCCATCATTTTTAATTACCAGCAAAATGCCATCCAAAGGATGCTGGATTTTGACCATGCTTGCGCCAGAAAAACACCATCAGTTGCATCTATCGTCAATCCAACCGGCAAGGCAGGTTTTCATAAAGCTTACTTTGGACAAAAAGAAATTTTAATTCCCATTTACCCGACCTTAAAAGAAGCATCCGATAATCACCCAAATGCCGACGTGGTCATTAACTTTGCATCTTTCAGATCAAGCTATGCCACCAGCAAAGAAGCTTTAGAAAACAAAAATATTAGAACTGTCGCCATTATTGCAGAAGGCGTTCCCGAAGCTCGCGCTAGAGAACTAGCCGAAATTGCCAAACTAAAAAAGAAATGGATTATCGGCCCCGCCACGGTAGGGGGCATGGTTGCCGGAGCTTTCAAAATTGGAAATACCGCAGGAACTATCGATAATATTATTGAATCAAAACTCTACAAACAAGGAACAGTGGGTTTTGTTTCCAAATCCGGTGGGATGAGCAACGAAATGTATAACATCATTGCAAGAAACACTGATGGACTTTACGAAGGGCACGCCATTGGTGGAGACCGTTATCCAGGTTCCACTTTGATTGAGCATCTACTTAGAATGAATAAAAACCCTGATATAAAAATGCTGGTATGTCTTGGCGAAGTTGGTGGTGAAGATGAATATCAGATCATCGATGCCATGGAAAATGGTGGCATCACTAAACCGATTGTTTGTTGGGTCACAGGCACCTGTGCCAGCATGTTCTCCTCAGGGGTTCAGTTTGGACATGCCGGAGCCAGAGCCGATAGCAACAGGGAAACCGCCAAGGCCAAAAATGAAGCCTTGAAAAAAGCCGGGGCCATTGTCCCAAACTCTTTCGATGATTTCGGCGAAAAAATCAACGAAACCTGGAAAAAATTAAACATTAAAGAAAAAGTGGTTCCTACTCCTAAAATCACCCTTGATTACAATGAAGCCAAGGCCCTTGGAATGGTCCGAAAATCCAGTAACTTTATCTGCACCATATCTGATGATAGAGGCGAAGAGGTTACTTATAACAAAATGCCCTTATCCCGAGTCATTAATGAAGGACTGGGAATTGGTGGCGTTATTTCTTTGCTTTGGTTTAAAAAACAACTCCCTGACTATTGCCATCGCTTCATAGAAATTATTCTGCAAGTCTGTGCAGATCATGGCCCAGCAGTCTCCGGTGCCCATAACACCGCCGTCACTGCCCGCGCTGGAAAAGATCTGATCTCCTCTATTGTTTCCGGAATGCTCACCATTGGACCTAGATTTGGGGGAGCCTTGGACGGTGCCGCTTCAGATTTTAGTCACGCACTGGATTCCAATATGACGCCACTTGAATTTGTAAATAGTATGAAAAAGAAAGGAGATAACATCCAAGGCATCGGCCACCGCATAAAGTCGGTTCAAAATCCGGACATTCGGGTCACCATCATTAAAGAATTTGCCAGAAAACACTTTCCCAGCTGCAAGCTACTGGACTACGCCTTAGAAGTTGAGAAAATTACTACCTCAAAAAGAAATAATCTCATTTTAAATGTGGATGGTTGTATTGGAATTTGCTTTGTGGATATGATGAGATCTTGCGGATCTTTTACGCTGGAAGAGGCAAAAGAATATGTGGATATGGGCGCCTTGAACGCTTTATTTGTACTTGCCAGGACCATTGGTTTTACCGGCCATTATCTTGACCAAAAACGTCTAAAACAACCTCTCTATCGGCATCCATGGGATGATATCGCCTTCTTATAAGACTTTCTGGTTCTTTTTTGCGACCGCTGCTACTTATGCTAGTGGCTGCAAAAAAGAACCGTGTACCAAAAAATAAATTATGCTAAAATAATTAAATATGAAAATTCTTTATATAGAAGATAGTGATGAAGTCCGACAACTTTATGTTGTTTTACTTGATAATATTTTTCCTGATGTCAGCATTGTTGAAACCTATAGTGGCAATCAAGCGGTAAACATCCTCAAAAAACAAGAAAACTTTTTTGATTTGATCATTTGTGACTACGAAATGCTCGATGGAAACGGAGAGGTGGTTTACGAGCACATAAAAAATACCAATGACCAGGCAGCTTTTTTACTTTTTAGTTCTAAAAAACCGGATGAAATTCCCTATTTTAATAACTTTCCTGAAAGAAAAGGAAGTGATTTTTTTATTCACAAATCGGAAGGTTTTAATCATTTTAAAGAAAAGATATTACAAATCACCCAGCATGAACTTATATTTTTAAGGAAACAATTATCTTTTAAAAAAATTAGAATCTACAATTTCTGGAAATTTAACACCGCCTTATGTGATATTTTTCTAAGATTGTCCGATTCCAAGTATGTAAAAATTATCAAAGGTGGCGATCGCTACACCAGAAAAGACATTGAAAAATATGTTCATAAGCAACAAAAATTTCTCTATATCCGTTCCGATGATTTTTCATCCTTTGCGGTGACGCTTGGTAAAACGCCCTTTTTAACCTTCAATCAAGATGAAGATAATATCAGCGAAAATTCCATCACCACCACCCACGCCATGATCCATGAATTGGTTTTAAGCGTGGGGATCTCCCCCCAGGCCATCGCCCTTGCGGAAAAAACGGTTAATGATATTGTCGAATTAACCAAAAAAAACACAGAACTGTTTAATTTATTACTGCAAAGCCGGGAGAAAAAAGATTATATCTACGACCATAGTTATTTACTTTCTTGCATTTGTGGCCATTTTGCCTGGTATATGAACTGGGCAACTTCGGAAGTGGTCAAGAAACTGGCAGTCGCATCTCTTTTTCACGACCTGAAAATATCCGACCCTGACCTGGCCTTTATAAATGATTTAAGCGATCCGCAAATCAAAAAACTGACCCCTGAGCAAATAAAGGAAATTAAAAATCACCCTTTCAATATTGTCGAATTAATTAAAAATAATCCCAGCATTGCAACAGAAGTGGATACCATCATTTTACAACATCATGAAAAACCAGATGGCACCGGTTTTCCCAAAAAACTTTCCGGCAAACAAATCCATCCCTTGGCATGCACTTTTATTATTGTCCACTACTTCGTGGACAAGATATATGAACATAATTTTGATGCCTCACAGCTGGTTAACATTCTTTCCGGTATGAAAACTTATTTTAATGTTGGTAATTTTATTGATCCCATGAGTGCCTTTATTAAAAGCTTTGATCTTATTTTAGAAGACAAATAAAATAAATAATGATGCAACCTAGGTCATTCGTTAGGGATTAGCGGAGAAAAGGCCACCACCGGCGACAAAATCCACAGTTGATAAATGGCCCTGGTCATTGCTAGATGATGCTTTCTTCTGGAGTAATCACTCACCGGATAATTATCTAAATCCAGATCTGGGATAATCACATAATCAAATTCCAATCCCTTCACTTGTTCAAGCGTGGTGATATACACTCCTGGCCTGGAAATATTTTCCTATCTCCTCCTGAGCTGACATGTGATAAAATCATTATGTATGTTTTACAAAGGAGATCTATGATACTTATTATTTTTTTAATCATAATAAATACTCAAGCATTTGCTGAATCTTCGCCGAATTATTGTGATCAATTTATTTCGGAATCAATTGATCCCCTGAATATGTTTTTTGATATATATCATAAAGATAAATGGACCATAAACCCTGACGGTACACTTAACATACCAGATAAAAAATCCAGTAAGTTAACTTTCACCGTTGGTTCCACATATTCAGACACCTACACCTATATCCTTAACTCTCCAAGTAAAGTAACTATCATCAAAAAAAGAATCAAAAACGAAAAACTCAAATATGAGGGGACTGTTTCGTTTTTCCTCGACGGGAATAATAGAATTAAGAAAATGATTATTAAAAGTAATTTAAGTAGAGGTGATTATCATCCTGCCAAAACTATAATTTTTTCTAACAAAAATGGAATCTGTTATCCAGACTTGGCAGTTGACAGAGACATTGAGTCTCCTACAATAAAGTCGCAATCTTTAGTACAACAATTTTTAGATCCTTCGAAAGAAAAGGATTCCATCTTACAATCTGACTTTTATACCTCATTATGCCAAGAATTGGCTGCTTATCTTGATACCGAAAAAAAAATCAAAGATCTTACCTGCTCCTGCGGAACCGATGCCATCAATGCAGAGATTAATCGAATTATAAACAAACATAACGAAATTAAAATTTCAGAAAATGAAAAATATAAAGTGCAACTACCTACCTATGATAAATCTGGACATTTTCTTTTCAGCAAACTCGATTCTGCTGCCCCTGATCTTTCACCTATGCATAGAGCTCTTTCTTATCTGCAAAGTTGTGACGCTGAACCCGCAGTCAAGGATGCTGCTTTAGACCCAAATTTACGGGATAAACCTACTCCTTTGCTCAAAGACGAAGTTAAAAACGCCGTATCGAATCATTGATGAGTTTTATGAGGTGGAACAACAGACACAAGATTTTAACAATCTTAAATATTAAAGAGAGACCGGGTCGTCATTAATTTTTAAAAAGCTAGAATCATGGATTGAAGAAAATGAATGTCATTATTTAAATAGTGATGCAACCTAGGTCATTCATTAGGGATTAGCGGAGAAAAGGCCACCGGCGACAAAATCCACAGTTGATAAATGGCCCTGGTCATTGCTAAATGAAGCTTTCTTCTGGAGTAATCACTCACCGGATAATTATCTAAATCCAGATCTGGGATAATCACATAATCAAATTCCAATCCCTTCACTTGTTCAAGCGTGGTGATATCCACTCCTGGCCTGGAAATATTTTCCTATCTCCTCCTGAGCTGACATGTGATAAAATCATTATGTATGTTTTACAAAGGAGATCTATGATACTTATTATTTTTTTAATCATAATAAATACTCAAGCATTTGCGGAATCTTCGCCGAATTATTGTGATCAATTTATTTCGGAATCAATTGATCCCCTGAATATGCTTTTTGATATATATCATAAAGATAAATGGACCATAAACCCTGACGGTACACTTAACATACCAGATAAAAAATCCAGTAGGTCAACATTCACCGTTGGTTCTACATACTTAGAAAACACCTACACCTATATCCTTAACTCTCCAAGTAAAGTAACTATCATCAATAAAGAAATAAAAAACCAAAAACCCACATATGAGTGGACTGTTTCGTTTTTCCTCGACGGGAATAATAGAATTAAGAAAATGATTATTAAACGTAATTTAGATGTGAGTGGTTATCATCCTGCCAAAACTATAATTTTTTCTAACAAAAATGGAATCTGTTATCCCGACTTAGCAGTTGACAGAGACATTGAGTCTCCTACAAAAAAGTCGCAATCTTTAGTGCAACAATTTTTAGATCCTTCGAAAGAAAAGGATTCAGTATTACAATCTGACTTTTATACCTCATTATGCCAAGAATTGGCTGCTTATCTTGATACCGAAAAAAAAATCAAAGATCTAACCTGCTCCTGCGGAACCGATGCCATCAATGCTGAGATTAATCGAATTATAAACAAACATAGCGAAATTAAAATTTCAGAAAATGAAAAGTATAAAGTGCAACTACCTACCTATGATAAATCTGGACATTTTCTTTTCAGCAAACTCGATTCTGCTGCCCCTGATCTTTCACCTATGCATAGAGCTCTTTCTTATCTGCAAAGTTGTGACGCTGAACCCGCAGTCAAGGATGCTGCTTTAGACCCAAATTTACGGGATAAACCTACTCCTTTGCTCAAAGACGAAGTTAAAAACGCCGTATCGAATCATTGATGAGTTTTATGAGGTGGAACAACAGACACAAGATTTTAACAATCTTAAATATTAAAGAGAGACCGGGTCGTCATTAATTTTTAAAAAGCTAGAATCATGGATTGAAGAAAATGAATGTCATTATTTAAATAGTGATGCAACCTAGGTCATTCATTAGGGATTAGCGGAGAAAAGGCCACCGGCGACAAAATCCACAGTTGATAAATGGCCCTGGTCATTGCTAAATGAAGCTTTCTTCTGGAGTAATCACTCACCGGATAATTATCTAAATCCAGATCTGGGATAATCACATAATCAAATTCCAATCCCTTCACTTGTTCAAGCGTGGTGATATCCACTCCTGGCCTGAAGATAAAATTAGCATCTTCCACCAACCTAATATTTCCAAGATGCGAAAGTCCAGCGTGGTATCTTTTAGCGGAATCTAGCGAACTACAAATAATGGCGGTCGATGCCTTGGGTTCCCGTTCCATCAGTTTTTCCAACCTCTCATTAATCATAATTAAAATGTGAGCTTCATGCTCCCCGATAGTTCTTAAAACTCCGCCGTGTTGTTTTTTGGAAATGGGTATCCTCATGGGGGCAAGCGGGCCTAAAACATAATGAGCTAGATCAATAATTTTCTGCGGTGATCGATAGGCTATTTCAAGGGTTTTTATTTCTGTTAAGTCCTGACTTAAATTCAAATCAACCAGCGCTTCATGCCAAGTGGTAAAACCACTGGTTTGATCAACTTTTTGGGCCAAATCTCCGGCCACCGTGAAGCTGCCTCTTTTTTGATCAAGCACCTGTCCAAAAACCTTCATTTCCATAGGTGAAATTTCCTGGGCCTCATCAAGAACAATATGCCTATAAGCTTTTGACATCTCCCCATTACCCATCATCCCGCCATGCAAAGTATGGCAAAGGAGAAGCATAATGGGATAATCTTCCATATCAATAGTTCCACTCACATCATCAGGAGTTTGGTACCCCACATGCTTTTGATCAAGCGTATGCTCTCTAGAATCCTCATCCCTTGATTCATCCAGAAATTGCTTATTGGTATGTCTGATCGTTTCTTCAATAAGATTTAAAGTTATTAATTCACTGTCTTCATCCATAATATTTTTAAGCAGATTACGGTCTTTAAAAATTTCCTCCCTAATCGTATTATAATCCGTCAACTCTTCCACCAATTGTTCAAGTAACATTCTTTGAACAATACTCATCTCTGCTTTCATCATTTCTTTTATCAACTTGATAAACGCCTGTTGGTGCGCAAAGACAGCAATTTTTTTATCATCGAAAGCCGCCCGTTTTAATCTTCCAACGATTTCCAACTCTTTACGGCCTAAATAAGCATGAATCACCTTCATCATGTTACGATGTCTTTTTAACAGACTGACCCGGAAGGGAGTATCCTGGCACACCTCTTTATTAATCCCGGGAAGAAAGCGAATACCTTGAGTTCTAAACCACTCCCGTCCGGTCATTACTTTAATTTGATCAAGACCTAGACTGTTTAATATTTTCCTGGATAACAAAACCAGACCATGGTGAGGCACCAGGACTAAAATATCCTGGGGTGAAACATGTTTATTAAAACACAACTTGCAAATTCGATGGATGGCCACCGTGGTTTTACCGCTACCTGCCCCTCCTGTTAACAAAATAGAGATCTTTTCATCTAGATTGAGCAAGCGAAATTGAGAAGCGTCCAGCAGTGATATCACCTCAGGAGATTCAAATTCGGTAAGTCCCGTCCCCAGTTCGATATTTCTAAAGGCCAGACCTTCTCCTCCTCCCAACTCCACCCCAGTGTTAGCCATTTTATACCAGCCACCATCTTTTTTAATAAAAGTCACATCATTCTTATCAATGCGAACCAAACTACCTCTTCTGATGGTTATAATATTTTTTTCCACCAGAACACCTTCGGAAGTTTTACCAGGTAAATCTATCTCAAAACTCTCCCCTTCTTGATAATTATAATAAACTTGGGCAATCGGGGCATTGGTCCAATCCACAATTCTATAATCACCACTTGGTGGAATAAAAGGAAAGTGCCCAAGAAAGATTTTTTTCTCCTTTTTATCCTGCCAAACCTTCATATACGCAAAATAAGGGGAACCCGGATCTGGTAATTCCATTGGTTTATTGAATTTGTCGTAAAGACGGAATTGCTGCTGCATTTGATAAAACAAGCTGGGTAAATCCTCGGTCTTTCCCACTTTTATATCTTCTCGTATATCCTCAATAGTCCGTTTAATCTGATCCATATCAAAATGATTATAAGCAGAACTCTGGTGCAAATCACCAGCAATACGCTCCAGAAAATCCTCCTGGACTTTGATCAATTCAAGCTCTTTACTATCTGTTACACTATCCACGAAACCCTATCTCTTTAAAAAATATTTCCTGGCCCCTTTATTTTATCAGGGATTATATTTTTATATAAAATTGGAGTCAATTAAAAGGTAAGCTGTCCCATATTAATAATTGGCAGGAACGCAGTTATTTCCATAATAATCGTGACAGTAAGGAAGATTCGACGACATTTCGCCTGAATCATAATATTCCATATCAGGATATTTTAAATCTTCCCCGGTAGAGTAATCATAATAGGGATGGTAATAGCACTTATAAGTAAATTCTTCCCAAAACTGATCTGTATATTGATGAGATACCGAGTCCGTCTGACGGTCTTCTTTGATATAATAACCAGTTTCATTGCTTGGTTTGATTTTTTTATCTATATAATGGTCGAGCTTGGAACGTTTGGACTTGTAGGCATTGGTGATTATTCTAAAATTTTCACAGTGAACCTTCTTCTTTATCTCCGCATACATATTGTGCTGGCGCCCCTTGTATCCAATAATCCCTCCATTTTGCCATCTCTTAACCACCCAGGTTTGACTGCTTGAGCAAGACAGAAGTGTTAATAAAGGTAACATTAAAAGCAACTTACAATATTTATCCATGCATCCTTTATCGGAGCAAAATGTCTTTTATTTAATGATTAATAATTTCAATTAGTTATAAAATTACACAAAATTTTGGTATGAAAAAAGTACATATGCATAGAAGAATTAAATAAAAATACCATAGTTATGATACACTGCGTTATCAACATTTAATATGGTGTATTTTATGAATAAAATTTTTATCACTTTTTTGCCCCTTACCATGCTTATTACTGCGCTTATTGTGTCGGCCCAAAATACACTAGCGCGTATTCCCGGCGATCCATCAATGGGTTATCATCAGGAAAGCTGTCAGGCAGATGATTCTTGTGAAGAGGAGAATCAAGATCAATCCACTTATGCAAAAATAAAAAAGCACTTACTGGAACTCGATCTTAATTTCAGTATCGACCTCCTGAAAATTGAATTGCTTGAAGGCATCGATTTTATAACCAAATACCGTTACGACTCAGAACCTTCATACCATAACGGTTATTATACCCGCATCGATAAATGGGATGCTAAGTTTAAAATTAACGCTGGCGAACTTTTGGAAAACATCGTTGGTGAACTGCCTTTTGGTAACACCATTCAACCAGGCAAAAGTATTATTTTTGTACGCCAGTATAAGGATCAATTGAAGGCCCGTACGGCACTGCCTATCAATCCAATATTAAAACTGCCTCGAAATGCTAAAATAGCCCAAGACTTGGAGGAAGGAACTTTCGTATCAATGCAAACTTACTTGAATCTCATCACCAGAATTGGCCCTGACGTTGCCCAGACTTCTATTATTGAAGCCGAGGCAGGTGCGCTTTATTTAATCAGCGGAGAATTTACCACCCAGATTTTTAAATTGGCCAACAACCGCATTCGCCTAAAGGCTATTTATAATACCAGCAAAGGTCCCGGTCTTTATTTTAAAATCGACCTTGCTCCCCAAATTGATATCGCTTCCGGTTTAACCAACGATCTAATTAACAACGCTTTGGACTTTGAACTATTTGAAGCCAGTTACGACAAGGAAAAGGGATATATGCTGGCCTATGATTACTTTCTGGATCTATCTTACCCGGAAGTGCAAAAAGCCTATAATGCCTTTATTAAATCTTCCTTTAAATTTGCTCCTGAGAAGGCTAAACTTATTTTTGGCAATAAGAAACAACTCATCACCACTTCCATCGCCAATCTTGAACCCATCCACGAAATTTTTATGCAAGATATAGACAAACCACAAGAGAAAAGACGGGTGGATAAGAAATTTGAAGCCTCCAATGATTACCAAATGAAAACTTTTTCGGTTTCCTTTGACACTAAATTATTTGAACTCAAGGCTAAAGACATTAAAAGTACCAATTATATCGTCCATACCGATCAAAATGAGATAAAGTCCTTTTATCAATTTGATACCTTTTCCAAAAAAAATGAATTTAATCTCTTCTTCAGTGTTTTTGACCGTAAAACCATAAATGATTCCTACGTCCTCTACCAAGCGGATCAAGACGAAAAACTGACCAATCTGGACAACGCTGATTTTGGAATATCTTTAGAGAAAAGTTATCCAGCTTTCTCCAGGGATGAACAATTATATGTACAAAAATACTTATTGAACAACCTACCTCGATCCATTTATAAAAGGATAGAATGGAACAAGATTATTTCTCTCTCCAAAGAGGACATTAAAAAAAGAAAATCCATTGGCGCACAAAATGCTTTTTACACCACACAAGACCAAAAAAGCGGCAAATTCCGCTGGCAAATTCATTTTCACAAAAGTATATTTGATACCGTTGCCCAGTCAGATGACCGCGAATTAGACCAACGCTTATCTGCACTTATTGAAAAATATATCGGTACCGGCCCTACCACCCAGTCCAGGATTAAAGCGTTATACCCTACAGGGGACAAACCGGTGAATCCAACTGCTAACAATGACGACACTTGCAATCTAAATGGTTTGGAAAATTATAAAAAACAATTCATCAAGTTAATCCGGAAATATGTAAATGAGCAAGGTGATTCCACAGATTCCAAAGCGACAAAAAACCAATATTTAGCGAGAATTCTAAACACTGAAATTTTTCAAAATGTTGGGATTGCCTTTTTAAGCAGCTTTATAAGTGAAGAGGATCTGGAAAATTTGGTGACCTTTAATCTAATGTGGACTTCCAAAGAAGTGGCCCAAAATTTGGGCAAGGACTACACTTTTGCGTTTGGAAAATCGGAACACGCTGATCTTTTTAATCACATGACTTACCTTACAGGAACCATGCAAAACCGCAGCTTTGATTTAAGGCTGGTGGGGTACGATGTTACTAATGTTCCTGATTACAAACACTGGCTGGATGATGATACTCCCCAGAAATAAGGCTCATTATTTCAAGAATTTTTCTGGCAGAGATAATCGCACCACTCGCTCATCCCCTCTCCGGTTTTAGCGCTGGTCAAGATAATCCGTGCGTTTGGATTAATCATTCTGATATTCTGTTTGGTTTTTTCCAAATCCCACTCCAGATAAGGAATTAAATCGGATTTAGTAATCACCACCACCGACGCCTTATGAAACAAAACCGGATATTTGTTGGGTTTATCTTCACCTTCAGTGGTGGATAAAAGGGCCACCTTGTGCTTTTCTCCAAGCTCAAAGGAAGCCGGGCAAACTAAATTACCTATGTTTTCAATAATTAAAATCTCTTCTTCCCCAGTGATAAATGGCCCTATTTCTTTTTCAATCATGGAGGCATCCAAGTGGCAAGAGCTGTAGGTATTTATTTGCTTAACTCTCCCCCCCTTGCCCATCAATCTTTGAGCATCATTATCAGTTTGTTGATCTCCAACCAGTACACTTATTTTTTTCTTGTCCCCAAGCATTTGCAGGGTTTTTTCCAGCAGCCTGGTTTTCCCAGAGCCGGGTGAACTCATAAGATTGAATACTTCCATCTTATGATCATCAAAATAATGCCAGTTATGATGAGCAATATGATCATTATGCTCTAAAATGCTTTTTTCCAATTCAATGGATTGAGAATGTTCATGATCATGAAAATAATCTTTTCCACCTTCGTGGCAACCGCAATCCTGGCACATTAGTAAGCCTCCATATTTTTAATTTTAAGTTCATTTCCGGTTTCTATACGAACCTGGCCTGACCCGCAATGCTCGCAACACATAATAAATACCTCAGGGCTGGATTTGAGATTACATGCCAAACATTCGAGGGTTAAGGGAATTTCATTGATGACCAGATGGCATTCCTCCAGAAGGGTTTGCTTGGTGGCCAAAGGCCAGCAAAACAACAGCGCACTCTTGGACACACCACTCATGGTACCAATATCCAGGGTGATTTCACTCACTTTACCAAAGTGGTCATCGTGGCAAATTTTTTCCACACTATTAATTACTGACCTGGCAATGGACAACTCATGCATAAAAAACCCTATCTCTCATTTCCCCAAACATCTGCTTCCGACGTTATCACAGTACTGAAAAATTGTCACTTGCCTGTGATCATGATAAAAAAGGGCCAATATATGCAAAATGTAATACGACTCAAAGTAATCGTCACCGGGATCGTTCAAGGCGTTGGAATGCGCCCAACCATCTATCGCCATGCCATCAATTCAAAAGTCACCGGCCAAGTAAGTAATACGCCACAAGGTGTTTTAATTGAAGTGCAAGGAAATGCCCTCCAAGTCGCCGCTTTTATGGAGCAGTTAAAAAACGCCCCTCCCCCCCAAGCACTTATTGAAAATATCAACTCAACCCACATACCACCACTCCTTGAAAGTGTCGGATTTTTAATTACTGAAAGCAATCATTCAGGAAACAAAAGTACCGATATCTCTCCCGACCTTGCCACCTGCCCGGATTGCCTTAAGGAAATTTTTGATCCCACCAATCGCCGTTTTCAGTATGCTTTTACCAACTGTACCAATTGCGGGCCGAGATTTACCATTATCAAAGACCGCCCTTATGATAGGCCGTTAACCAGTATGAACTCTTTTCCTATGTGTAAAGCATGTTCTGCCGAATACCATGATCCCCTCAATCGCAGATATCATGCCCAACCCAATGCCTGTAAGGATTGTGGGCCTAGGCTTTCCATCCTTGGTATGAACTCCGCCGATCCGTTAAATGACACCGTCACCTTTTTAAAAAATGAAAAGATTGTTGCCATCAAAGGACTGGGTGGATTTAATATTGCCTGCCTGCCCTATGGACCAAGTCTCAAAAAAATTCGTGAACTTAAAAAGCGGCCTACCAAATCCTTTGCGCTTATGGCGAAAAATATCTTCGTGATCGAAAAATATTGCCATGTATCTGCACAGGAAAATGCGGCCCTGCGCTCTTGTCAAGCTCCCATTGTACTACTTAAAAAGAAAGAAGGAGCAAGTGTTTTATCCGACGTCTCTCCTGATAATAACTATCTGGGATGTATGCTCCCCTACACACCACTGCACCATCTAATCATGGAACACTTTGATTTTCTCATCATGACCAGTGCTAACGAAAAAGATGAACCAATCGCCAGCAACGACTTTGAGATCACCCAACTGCTTGAAAAATCCTTTGTCGACTATGTATTAACCCATAACCGGGAAATCATTCACCGGGCCGACGACTCCATCATCCAGTTTATTAGGGGTAAAAAACAAATCATTCGCCGTTCACGGGGCATCGTTCCCCTGCCCTTGTACCCTCAGCAAAATTTGTCCCTTGAAAATAGGCTTTGCCTGGGCGCCAATATGAAAAATACTTTTGCGCTTAAAGCAGGTAACAAAATTTATCTTTCCCAGCATATCGGTGAACTCATTGACCACCGCAATCATGAATTTCAAAAACAAGAAATCGAAAATCTCATGGCACTGCTTGATATCGATGCCAAAAAAACCAATATCGATGCCCACCCTGGTTACGAAAACTTTAATCCAGACTTTAAACAGGTGTTTCATCATCATGCTCACTTTTTATCTGTTATCGGTGAACATTCCCTTACCCCCTCGGAAACTTTAGGTATTATTTGTGATGGAACAGGATTTGGCACTGATGGCAATATTTGGGGTTTTGAATTTCTAAAAATAAAAGATGATCTGCCCACTTTTGAAAGAGTGGCCCATTTAGATTATTTTGAACTGCCCGGATCTGAGCGGGCCATTTATGAAGTTGATCGCCTGAAAATTTCTCTTTTAAATCAAAGCATGGATAACCTTGATCGGATTGCCCCGGCACAAAGAGTAAAAGAAATCTTAATGCTGATTGATAAAAAACTTAATACCCCGCTGACTTCTTCCTTGGGACGGCTTTTTGATGGGGTCGCCGCTATTTTGAACGTGGCATCAGTTGCTACCTATGAGGCCCAAGCTGCCATATTGTTACAAAAAGCGGCAGAAAATAACCCTAACTTCCAGTGTACTTCCTACCCGGTAAAAATAATTGAAAGTGACCTTTTAAAAATTGATTATCGACCAATGCTTATCTCCTTAATGGATGATCTTAAACACCATGTATCCGTATCCGAATGCGCCTATAAATTTCATAAGTGGGTAGTCGATGCCATTATGCAAGTCATCCAAATACTTACACCAACTTCAGTTTGTCTTTCGGGAGGGTGTTATCAAAACCGGCTTCTGATGGAAATATTGATCGACAAGCTGACTGAATCAAAGATAACTTACTATACCAATGAATTAGTGCCAATCAACGATGCCGGAATATCCTTCGGGCAGGCACTGGTGGAGGAAAAATGTGTTTAGCAGTACCCGTAAAAGTATTAGAATTACTTAAAAATAATAAGGCCAAAGTTGCGGTGGATGGGGTTAGCTTGGAGGTTTCAACTTCCTTTACCCCTGATGTGCAAGTTGATGACTATGTCATCGTACATGCCGGATTTGTGCTGGAAAAAATCACTCCCGAGGACGCCTCTTTAAAATTACAACTGTGGGACGAGTATCTCGAAAAAACCGGACGTAAATTATGTTAAGTGACTATGAAAAAATTCAAATTCTCAGGGACAAAATCCACCAACTTTCCCGCACCGAAGTCTCTTTTATGGAGGTGTGTGGCACTCACACCATGAGTGTGGCCAAACATGCTATTAAATCCATGCTTCCCAAAACCATCAATATCGTCTCCGGGCCTGGTTGTCCTGTTTGTGTCACTTCTCAAACAGATATTGAAATGAGTCTTATCCTGGCCAGATCAGAAAACAAAATTATTTGTACCTTTGGAGATATGATCAAAGTCCCCTCCCGCCAGGATAGTCTTTCCAATTATAAAAATGTAAAAATTATCTACTCTCCTTTGGACGCATTAAAAATTGCCCACGAAAATCCAAAACAGGAAATTATCTTGCTAGGTATTGGTTTTGAGACCACTACCCCACTGATTGCGGTCACTATTAAAACGGCCAAGCAAGAGGGTATTAAAAATTTTTCAGTTTTATCAATGCATAAAACGGTGCCATCCGCCCTGCAACTGATCTTATCATCACCGGATATTGCCCTTCATGGCCTGATTCTTCCAGGACATGTCAGTGCGATCACCGGTAGAAAATATTTTGATTTCATCAAAGACTATCACACCAGCGGAGTGGTGGCGGGCTTTGAGGCCTTAGATATCATGGAGTGTATTTATCTTTTAACCAAATTGGTGGAAGAAAACCAAGTTGAGGTGATCAATAACTATAAACGCATTGTATCCGAGGAAGGCAACCAGATCGCCATGCAGCTACTTTACGAAGTTTTTGAAGACAGCAACTGTCAATGGAGAGGTATCGGTGAAATTCCCAAAAGCGGTTTAAAAATCAGGGAACCGTTTCAAACCTATGATGCCAAAATCAAATTTGATATTCCAATAGAAAATATTCCTGAACCAAAACACTGCAGATGTGGCGAAATCTTGATGGCAAAAAAATCCCCCCCGGATTGTCTGCTTTTTAAAAATACCTGCACCCCTCTAAATCCAATAGGACCTTGCATGGTTTCTTCCGAAGGAACCTGTGCAGCCTATTATAAATATCTTTAGGAGAAAATCATGCACACGATCACACTTAACCACGGGCTCGGTGGCAAACAAATGCATGAGTTCATTAAAAATTCCATTATGACCAAACTGCAAAACGGCATCCTGGAAAAAATGGATGACAGTGCCATTTTAAAAAATTTAAAAACCAATCGTCTTGCGCTTACCACTGATAGCTATGTGGTGAGTCCACTGATTTTTCCAGGGGGGGACATTGGACGATTATGTGTTTGTGGCACGGTCAATGACTTAACCACCAGCGGGGCAAAACCTCATGCCCTGACGCTTTCCTTTATCATTGAAGAAGGCATGGATCTATCTGTGCTTGATACCATTATAGATTCCATTGCTCAAACGGCACAAGAGGCCCAGATTCAAATTGTAACTGGTGATACCAAAGTCGTTGAAAAAGGCAAAGGAGATAAGCTTTTTATCAACACCAGTGGCATTGGTTTCATTGAGGACCATGTTGATATTTCGACCTACCATACTAAAGACGACGATGATATTTTAATAACCGGGCCAATTGGCAATCATGAAATTGCCATGATGAAGGCCAGAAACCTCATTGATTTTGATTTGACCATTGAAAGTGACGTGCGTCCTCTTAATCTACCCATTGAAAATTTATTAAAGCAAAAGGTGTTGCTTCATAGTATTAAAGACCCCACCCGCGGAGGACTTGCCAGCGCTTTGTATGAAATTGTGGAACACTCTCAGGTGGAAATCACCCTGTTTGAAAAAGATATACCCATTGATAATGTCGTTAAATCGGTGTGTGCGCTAGTGGGATTTGATCCCCTTTATCTTGCTAACGAAGGCAAGTTCATTATCACCTGTCCAAAAAAATCAAGCCAGGATGTCATCAAGGCATTTGGTGGTGTTGCGCAAATCATTGGCAAGGCAAAAAAATCAAATCACCCCAAACTCCTCATGCAAACCGAGTCTGGCGGAATTCGAAAAATCGGTATGCTAGAGACCATGCAGCTGCCCAGGATCTGCTAGGCTCAGTAATTACAATAATTTTCTCTTTGAAAATATTTTTCACAAATGTTTGCGCTATTGCGGCAATCGGATACATGTTTGGCCAAAATCTTTAGATATTGTAAAATCGAGATACCCTTCAGAGTAATCCAGTTTCACTGACATACAAACCAAGACAACAATTCCATTATCCAACGTCTTTATTGTAGGATTACCAGCAATGTCCATTGATTCATGTTTATAATATAAAGCTTTACTCCATGTTTTTCCGTAATCTTCTGAAACACTATAACAACATTTGTTTTCAGGTAAGTCTGTATAGTCTGGTGAATTCGCAAACCACTTCCCTTTTATCAATTCCATCCAAGAAGCAACTATGTTCTTGCCGTCATTTGTATGACCTGTTACTATTTCGAAGACGTTTTTATCCATCGTTGGGAGAACAAGGATGCAAAACTTTGCGTTTTACAAAATCCAACCATCAAAAATATTGTCAAAATAATTTTTACCATAAAATACTTACATCTCATATCTCCAGGGATAATTTTGGTAAACTAATATTTTTAACTTAAGTATTATTTGCTTACTCTTCCGTACAATGACAACAATCGAGTTAATTACGCTTTAATCTTCATTACCATTGATGTTAATAATGAGTGGATCATAAGATTTTATAGAAATGATGTTGCTACAAGAAACACGGTAAAGAGGATTCCATTTTTAAAAAATTTCTCCAAAGTATCCCCCTTGAAAATACCATGCCCCGAAATTCACAATGATGAGTTCATGGCGTACAAAACTATTCATGGTGAACACTTAAGTATTTATGAAATTGAACATTTAGATACACTAAGCAGAGTGAAAATAGCTGAGCAGCTTGGAAATTTTCTAAAGAATCTACATAATTTTAGTGATGATAATATAAACTTTCCACCAGAGTATTTCATGATGGTTAGGGATTATTATAACAGCTATCCTAAGCAAATATTTGATAGTTTGGATGCTGATGAACGTAAGATAATGGATAATAAATTTAAGGCTATCAAAAATAATGATAGAAACTTTATTACTCCTACTGCCATTATCCATAGTAACTTACACTATAAAAATATCTTATGGGATAGAGAAAAGAAGAAGCTTAATGGAGTTATTGACTTTGCCCAAGTAGGACTGGCAATAACTGCGATGGATTTCATCCAACTGACAAATTTTAACACCCATAAAAATGATCAATTTTTAAAAGATATTCTGCACGCTTATGGCAAAGACGAAGTAGAGCTTTTTACCCAGATAAAGGAACTATCTATACTTGAACCGCTAAACTATTATTGGTGGTATGAAAAAAACAATATGCCCGAAGGTATGGAAAAAATCATCATGAAACTTAAAACGATACTGCACGCCCAATAGCCGCCTTGCGGAATCTACACATGACAACAAAAGAATATTCCACACCTGCATAGAATTTACCCTCATTAACTAACCACTTTACAATTAAATATCACCTAAGCTAGGATTCACCAAAAAAACTTCCCAAGGAATGTATATGGCCAAAGCTCTTTGTTTATCCCTTGTTATATTTCTTTTTTCATTTTCAATCAGTTCCAAAGAAATCATTACTCACTGTAATCTTACCAAAAAAGAAATTGCTCAATCCGAACTAAAAGGAGCAAAACTAATTGATGTTTCATTTAACCAAGAAGGCCAAAGATGTGCGAGTTTTTTGAACCTCGAAAAGCTTAATAAAGGCCTGCCACCCAAGAAACCTATAGTTTATGATGATTTCGATTCTCCAGATAATAATAACTTAGATCCAAAAGATGATGGTATCCTTGTCCAACTTAAGAAAATGGCCAGTTCAAATCCTGAAATTATTAAATATCATGAGATTGGTTACAGTCACCAAAAGCGTCCTATCGTTGCACTACAAATTGGGAATAATAATATAACCCAAAATAGAATTCTCCTGGTTGGCCTTCACCACGCCAGGGAATGGGTAACCACCGATCTCCTCATGCGTTTTCTTTATTTAGTAATTGATCCTTCAAACCAGGACATACGCGATTTATTACAAAATATAGAAGTCTGGGTTATTCCTGTTATAAACCCTGATGGTTACCAATATACCTTTACTCCAGATGGGCAAAACTGGAGAAAAAATATGCGGGATAATAATAATAACGGTATTTTTGAACCAAACCTGGATGGAGTGGATCTCAACCGAAATTATGATTATCTCTGGTCCTTTGATGAGTGGGGTGCCTCTTCCATGCCTTCGTCTTGGACTTATCGTGGAAAATCTCCTTTCAGTGAACCTGAAACACTTGCTTTAAAAAATTTAATGCTTGAAAAACATTTCTCTTTTGCTATCTCCTATCATACATATGGAAATTTAATTCTCTATCCCACCAGTTATCTTCCTTCAAAACGCCCAGCCGACTGGCCACTTTTTACCTTTCTTGCTGGTACCAAAGATACTCCGGCCATCTATGACAGTTCCCTGAATTCAAAATATTCGCCTATGATGGGGTCAGAACTTTATACTACCAATGGTGATTTTGATGACTGGGCCTATCACGTATCCAAAACCATACCTTTCACGATTGAATTAACCAACTTGGAAGAAAATAGTTTTAATTATCCTGATGATGAAAAGCTATTACAAACCGTCTTCGCAGATAATCTTCCCTTTATCGTCGATCTAATGAAATCGGGAGCAAATCCCGAGTCTCCATCATCGCATATAAATAGTAAGCTTCAAGATTTTTTACATGAACCCATTACGCAATCTTATGGCCAGATCCAAACCTTGGAAGTTTTTTCCCGTAAAGGCAAAACATCCAGAGTTCATTTCTACAACAATGAAACCGTCCCAGATAAATATAGAACTCTATCCCCCACAGACCAAGGGATCTACTTTGATATCCAGCAGACCAAAATCCTTAACGAATCAGGCGTTGTTCACTACTGGTTTGAAACGCTTAATTTTGAAGGAAACTCTGTTATAACTCCCCAAAGCGGAACTTATAAGTTCACCATCCAAAATAATACCAATAATAAAATTCTATTGGTTTCAGCAGAGCTTGGCGACCAGGCCCAAAGACCTAAATATCTTCCTCAATATCTTCATCTTTTAAAAGAAGCAAATCTAGAAAATAAATTCGATATTATTATAAAAAATCCAAGCGAAATTCTCGGATTTTTTGAAATTTTGTCCCATTACGATTTAATCATTTGGTATACCGGTGATAACAATTTTCCTTGGGATTATGGACAGGAATTTGAAATCAACCGTTTCATAAGAGACGCTCACGGGAAATTTCTTTTCAGTGGCAATCTGGATAATGGTTACCTTAATCTTCCAAACACCCTGTCGGCCCTTGAAAATCTTTTATTCTACGGTTTTGGAATAGAATCCCATATGACCGGACTCGGAGCAACTCTTTTAAATGAATCATTAACTATTGCTAGCACCCCTGATGATATTTTTTTAAAAGGAAAATCTATAAAACTTAATCCGCTTAACAAAAATGATAAGATGGGAATGCTTAGGCCAAGTAAAACTTATCAATCATCACTTAGTCATGGTTTCATTTCATCAGATAAAGGTTTTACTTATTTGAAAAAGAATCCTGGTGTGTTTTCAACCAACATTCTCTCTTCCCCTATAACACTTCCCAGCTTGGATTCCTCTCTCACCTTCCAAATCGGTATGATTTATATGCTTGAAGAGGTTGTTGCTTTTTTAGAGATTCACAATGTGGATGATGGAAAACGATCTTCCATCTCTCCAAGCTCCGGTATATGTGAGTATGATGCTCCCGGTATGCAAACGGTTAATCCAGAGGATTTAAACTCCATCCCTGATCTAAAACCTTACTACGATGAATTTGGCCATATGAGAAGGTTAAGTGATGGTTCAGCTGCTTTAAAAGTTCTTTGCTGGACTGATGGGGGATATGCAAACGCTAAGTTTGATCTATCCCCTTTTAAAGGACAAAATATTGAAATTCGCCTGGTTTTTGTCGATTTTGGAGCCGAGTCACTTGCTGGTGATACAGGAGTTGTAACTGATTTCTTAATACCCGAACTACCGCTAATCATCTTACCCGTTACCCATAATGGTAATTGGAATAAGGGATTAATCAACCTACCGCTTACTCCGATGGTCACTACTGATCAAACAGTTTTTCTAACTTTTGGATTCGAAGACATGGAAAATTCAACCGAGCAGTTTTTGCTATTTGAAAATATTCTAGGCCATTTGTTTTAAAAACAGTATGAGTGCACTTTAATTTTATTTCCAATATCATCTTGTTTAAACCGGTAAATTACGGTTTTGTAATCATCGTTTTCTTCAATATCGCAACCGACACTATTGTTAAAAATATTTCTATCTCTATCCGATAAATTTCTTAAGATTTGCGTTTCAATTTTTTCGTTACTTTCTCTGGCATCGATCGAAAGCACATTATATATATTTTCGCCGCCAAACCATTCAAATGCTCTATTATCTGCAACATACTTTCCGGCCAAAAGACCATCAGGGTGATAATTGCTATCCAAGATAATTGGAGAGTTTGCTCCTATTTCATTTTGTTCATTTGAAAAAATCTGCAAATGACTACCGTTTGGCATGATGATTTCTTCGAGCGCAGTTGTATCAGTAGTGTTGATTATTCTTGGAGTAAATGAGATATCAAAACTATCGTTATAATATGATTGATTGAGATAGAAATTTTTTCTCTGTGTATTTTCATGCATACAGGTGAATCTTATACTATCGTAAATTCTTTTATTTACATAAAATATGGATTGTCCGCAACTTAGATTTTTAACCTCTGACAAATCTGGATATGTCGGATTCAAAACGTTAAGATTAATTGCTAATTCGAAATTATCTTTATCTAAGCGAATGCGATCATCAAGTTTAGGAGCAATAACCATTAATTGGATGAAAAATGCCTCGTAACGACAAAGAAGATGTTTATATTTGTCGAAATCAATTTTCAAACTATATTTTCCGTTCTTAATTTTGCTATTAATTAATACTTCTTTAGTCCTTATTGAAGGACGAATAATATCATTTAAGCATACGAGCGTATTCCTTGTACCTTGATACGTTACATATGCTTTTAAGCTAAACCCAGAGGGGATTTTACCTTGAATGTGGAAAAATTTCTTAGACGCTTTTTCGCTTGCACATATTGCTGAGTTTAAAAGTAATAAAAATAACGTTAATCCTAAAAATATTTTTTCCATAATTACCCCATATGAAAATGACTTTTGGGGCAAGCTACATTTGTTGCTTACATATTTAAATTGATTATTATCAATTTGCACAAAATAAAAATCATCCAAACCAGGACTTTAGTTTTTCTTCAGCTAATTTAACCACTCCTTCGTCTATATAAGCAGTCACAGTTGCTAGTGCAGCGACAAGAACCCCTATGTCGTCTGAGTAGCCGATTACAGGAGTAAAATCGAAGATTGCATCGATTGGTGAGATAAAATACCCCAAAGCACCAATAATTATGGTCTTGGTCCAAGCAGGTATTTCTGGCCTTTGCAAAACGTAGTACAATTTTAATGCCACGAAAATAATTTCTTTGCCAGCTTTCAAGGCATGTCTACGGACTTTCTTCCAAAAGTTTTCTTCTGAATATTTTTTTGAATATTTATCATATTTCTTTTGATCTTTTTCAGTAACAGATTCACCGTATTTTTGTTGCATGCGACATCCTTTTTTTTTGATTTTTGACTATGATAAGGTCTCTGGCAAACAGCGATAATGTTTCAATGCAATTAACTACATTTCGCCATCTCAAAATATTCTTTTTCCTTATCCTCAACCACCAAACTATACTTCTCTTTGATTTTAAACCACTGCTGCATAAATTTACAGGCATAATTGCGATCAATAGGCATCCACTGGGTAATATCTTTTGAACCTTTGTCTGTTATATTTTCGATTGGTGATAATTAAATTTTTCGGATCATTCGCAAATTTTCTTTTTTCTTCAAAACTCCAGAGGGAACCTCCGTGATCGTACGCATGTTTCAATGAAACAAGTTGATCAATATCGACATCTGAAGCTTGATATAATATTTCACTATAATAGTAGTCATCCCATTTCCCAGAAATAACTTTACAAGTTTTTTTATCCAGTTTCGCAGCCGTTAAACTGCGCTCAATTAAGATTGCTGCCCTTGTATCCTTACAATCACCATCTTCATCAATCCAATGCTTCCAATCTGCCCTTCTATATTTCAAATCGCTGGTTGTTACCGGTATCTGGGAATCGTCATAAGGTTCGACTTGGATGCTTTTACCATGACAATGAAATTCACTGCTAGATTTTTGAGTATGGCATCCTTTAAATATTCCTGATTTGTTAACTCCACCGGTATGAGAACAACCAATATTACAAAATAAAACAAATAATAAAACAATTAAGAATTATGTAGTTGAATACTATTTTCAAGATAAATTCCTCATTTTAATTATTATTTTCCTTTTTAATATTACTCCCAGCTCTCTTTTTGTTCAGATTCCAACTTGGCGATCTTAACTTTCTTAACCTTCAATTGAGCGTTTCAATCTTCTTTAGATGAATAGAAAATATTTTTTTGCCAAATTTTAAGCAGTTAAATCTGAGATAGCGAAAGACTTAAATTATAATTTATCTAAGTCTGAAGACCATGCAGCTGCCCAGGATCTGTTAGGCTCAGTAATTACAATAATTTTCTCTTTGAAAATATTTTTCACAAATGTTTGCGCTATTGCGGCAATCGGATACATTATAGGAGATGATGTGACCATCACGACAGATCCGGCTTTCGGCTTGCAAAAGCCTGATCTCCAATGACCCTTCCAATACCACTTCCTGCTTTTTTAAAAATTGATAGCGAACCACATTCCTTCCTTCCCCAATGAGTGGTGCTTGAGTTAAGGTCTGATGGGCAAGATTAATTGGATTATTTGACCGGTTACGTTTACTGTCGTAGCCTTTGGTTTTCTTAACCACTTTTCCATTTTGCCAGGTTGATTCCAAATAGATTTTATCCGCCACCACCTCTTTGGGACCGTGGAAATAAGAATATCTGGAGGGATCAACCCTGGTCCCTCTACATCTGAAAAAAGCATTTCCCGCATTTGAATGGTCAAAACAACTGACCGTTAATAACCCCGAAATATGTGAATAGGTCAGATCCTCTCCCACCCCAAAGCCGGGAGTAAAAGAATAAGCACTCAAAGATAAAATGAACCATCCAATAGCCATCAGTGATTTCATAAACACTTCCTTGTTTTTATGTCACCTAACATTATAGCAATTTTTTTTATGAAGTAAAAAAAGAAATTATTTTTTTAATACCAGTTCTAAATAGTCAAGATTTCTCATAACGATTTCATGGGGCCTTGACGATGTTAAAAACAAGGGCATACTAAAATCAGGAAAATCATTAAATACTCTTTGGGCAATATGATCTGGGTCAATCATATATCTCTTGAATACATAATCATAATCCCAGTCAACAAAATCAAACGCCAAAAAAACTAACTCAGAACAAATAATCAATTCGGTAGTAAAAGTGTCAAAATTAAAATCATAAGGTTTATTCAAATGAATGAGTCCATTAAAATAAACCCGGTCCATGAGATATGATGGGGGCTGACCGAATCCATCATATCTAAGCACCAACAGCTCATCCACATCTAAAAAATTCTCCAAACTGGTTAATCTGACGCCACTTCGGACCGACTCCAAAATAACATTGCCCTTGGCAATTTCCTCTTGGAAAGAATGAATATAGGGGTGATTCCACATCCCTATTTCAATCAACTGTTGTTTGGTTCCCAGCCAAATAGCCGCATGGCCAAAATGACTGGTAATAAGATAATTACTAAGACGGTTATAATTTTTATCCAGCAGAACATCCAAAGGTTTCAACTGGGCCAGCAGAATGTCTTTGGCCTTTGTTTGTCCGTACAAATATCCTTTCGATCGAAGTTTAGTATTTCCGGCAAAATTACCAACCACTTTACTTAAGGCAAATCCGGTCTTACTGATCGATTTTCGAAAAGCATCCCGAATCTTCAACATCAGCCGGTGATAGGGTTTTGAAACACTGGTATAAACGTCGTGATGAATAAGGTTTTTATAGTATTCCAATTCTTTTAAAATATCATATATCTCATTAAAGGATACAGGCTGGTTTGGCCCGTTTTGAGCGTAAGCCTCCATTTTTAAAAAAATGGTTTTCAAGTGAAGTAATTCCTGGGAATTATTTAAATAAATATTTAGTGCGTCCAGATGATTCACAGGTATATCATAAGCGCTATCTTTTGAATTCAAATACAATCTGGTAAAAGAATTATAATAGGCCAGATCACAAAGCTGCAAATAATCATTGACCAGAATACTATGGGCGAGAATCCACCCCATTTTGTCTATAAAATACTCTCCCGGTTCAAAAAGATCATCCACCCCGGTGGAGGAAGGCAGGAGCGTCCTGGCCAGATGAAATATTTTAACCAATGAATTAATATATTCGGTATAATTTCTTCGAAGTTCGTGATGCTGATTTGCCATGATCGGTTGTTTATTTTCTTTTTGAATCAAAATTTGAGTCAGGATTATTCTGATATTTTCAACATTTTGCATAGTTACATAGTGGTGATCTAGCAAGTAAGTTATCAACTCTTGATGACGAATATTAATAGGATTCGATTCTTTGGCCACAATCATTTTCCGCCGATCAATTTTTCTAAAATATTTTTTCAATTCCTTGGAAAACTGTTTATCCAAATTGTACGGGTTAAAATCAAAAGCGGCCTGCAATGAAAAACTGAGGTACAAACAAAGAATAATTAAAACAAACTTCATGATCATTAGTTTAAAATCTCAATTAGTAATGAAGATGAGGTCACGTTAGATTTTACTGGTTGATCCGTAAACGGCGGGATGGACGTTATGAAATAATTACATATAACGCATGATCGCTATCGCCTATAAACATCGATAATCCAGGTCGGGATAAGTATTATCCGGGCATTCCTCTATCCATCTTCGTATAACGCCTAGCATTTTTTCCTTATCCTTGGCTAAAACGCCTGCCAAAGGAAAATTATTAGAAACATGGTTGGCCCTAAAAATAATTCTCTTATCCTTGAGTTCAATCGCCTCAATTATGGCCTGCATTTCCATAAGCAGCTCTTTATGAGACAACACGGAAAATTTATTTTTTCTGATTAAAACATCCAATGCCGTGTGGGGCACCACGGTCACAGTCAGGAAAGATAAAAATTCCGGAGCAATTTTAGTTACCGCTTCCGCCGTTTCCTTTGCATGCAAAAGCGAATGCCCCACCCCTCCAATCCCGAGCAGGGCAATTAAAGAAATTTTTATCTTACCGTCAGACAACCGGTTACAAGCAAGAATGATTTCCTCCTTGGTATTGCCCTTTTTTATCAATTGCAATACTTCATCGCTGCCCGATTCAAGTCCAATATAACAAAGAGAAAGCCCTGCCTGTTTCATTAGATGCAATTGGGTCTGATCTTTCCTTATAATATTCAAGGCGGAAGCATAAATACTGAATCGAGTAATCATCGGAAATTCTTTTTTAATTATTTCCATAGTGGCAAGAATCAACTCAAAAGGAGCGGCCATGGCATCACCATCACAGAAAAAAGCCTTGGTCGGCACCTCCAAGCTGCGCTCGTAATATTTTTTAGCATCCGCAATATCACTGGTAATTTCTTCTAGCGTTTTCACTTTAAACTTTTTAGTCTGGTACATTCCGCAAAAGATGCATTTATTATGAGAACACCCGAGGGTTATCTGGATCAGCAGACTATTACTTTCAGAAGGAGGTCTAAAAAGGGGTTGATCATATTTCATCATTGCCAAACAAAAAGCCACTTGGAATAACATCTACATGATCATCCTAAGTGGCCCATAAAAAATGATTTAAAGCTCGCGTTCCAATCTATCAAAATTTTCATTAATACAATTAACAAAAAACCAGGAAACTTCATGGTTACTGGCGTTGTTACAGAATCTAAAAAAGACCTGATGATCTAATGCATTTGCGATTTTTGAAAAATTCTCATTAATACAATGTTCATAAATCATGGATATGCCGTGAGATGAAGTATTGTGACAAGATCGCAAAAAAATCCCCTGTCCCAACGTTCTGCTCACTTCTGAAAAATTATTATTAACACAAAATCCAAACCCCAGAGAAAAGGTATTGCCAAGATTTGGGCAGTATCTTAAATACACCGCCTCGGCATTCAATGATAAGAGCATTCCAAGAAATAAAAGGCCAATAATTGATCTCATATAAACTCCTTTATAATAATTTGTCCCGGACAACGGAGGTTAGGACAAAGATTAATCTATGTCTATTAATTCACTCTCAACTATATCGAAGTTTTCATTTATACAACTAACAAACTCCCAAGAAACCTTATGCTTTTTGAGATTCATGCAATGTCTGAAAGAGACTTGATCGTCCAAAACATCTGCAAGTCTAGAAAAATTCTCATTAATACATTGTTCATACAACTTGGAGACACCTTTAGATGAAGTATTATGGCACGTCCCAAACAAAATTCCTTGTCCTAGGGTTCTGCCGACAACTGAAAAATTAATATTCACAAAAGCCTCACAAATCCTAAAGGTAGTATCTAGATTTGAACAGGATCTCAAATAAACGGCATTTGCATTCGATGATAAGAATATTCCAAGAAACAAAAGGCTAATGATTGATCTCATATAAACTCCTTGATAAAATTTGTCCCTAACAACGGAAGTTAGGACAAAGATTAATCTTTGTCTATTTTTTCACACAATTATTTTGCTATAATCCTCGCCAAATACACATATAGAGTGAAATAAACCAGCATTCAGCGCCAAATCTTGATGTGAATAAAATAAATAATCCGTTATTTTGGATTCCAAATATTCACCATCTGCATCCCGGATTAACCCCAATTTTTCTTTTGCCAAGCTGGCCTGTTCTAAAAGCAGCCAAGCTAGCACTATTCTTGAAATATAATTTAAAAAATCAACCGCTGTCCCGAGCACTGCATCCATCTTACTGGTCTTAGATTTTTCATAAAAGTTAAGTATGTCCTTCGTTTTAGCGATGCTCAAACTTAGCAAGGCCAACTCTTTGTGCCATCCATATGGTTGAGCCTTTTTTATAGCTATATGAATTTTTAAAAAAAGCTCATTTAGTATTTTTGCCTGGTCTTTTAAAACCTTCCTGGTTAAAAAATCCATGGCCTGAATGCCATTAGTGCCCTCATAAATAGTGGCTATTTTTGCATCCCGAACAAACTGCTCCACCGCATAATCCTTAATGTAACCATACCCACCGTGCACCTGACAGGCCTCTACACAAACATTAAATCCCTCGTCCGTTGAATAGGCTTTGGAGATAGGAGTTAACAGGGCTATTTCCGCTTCGGTTATTTCACCCAAATGTTTTCGATCAAACAAACTTCCAATATAGAGATTCAAGGCCCTAAGCCCTCTGGCCTTTGAACGCATTTTAAGCAGCATTCTCTTCACATCAGGCAGATCAATAATCGGTTTGCCAAACTGGATTCTTTCTCTGGCGTATGATTCACTTAACATATAGGCCAAATTGGCCTGACTTTCCCCTTGAACACCACAAAAAAGCCTGACCTCGTTCATCATCACAAACATCTGCGCCATCCCTTCACATTCCTGCCCTATGATTTCCCCGACGCAATTATCGTTGCCACCAAATACCAGCTCGCAAGTTGGTGATCCGTGAATACCCATTTTTTCTTCGATCTTATTACAAACCACATCATTGGATTGGCCATCGTAACTAAATTTAGGAACCATAAAAAGACTTATTCCTTTAGTTCCCTTTGGTGCCCCGGGTGTTCTGGCCAAGACCAGGTGGACAATATTTTTATACAAATCATTATCTCCCGCAGATATAAACAGCTTGGTGCCTTTAATTTGATATTTCCCATCAGACCTTGGGGTTGCCATGGTGCTAAGTGCTCCAACATCGCTGCCGGCCCCCGGTTCCGTCAGACACATGGTTCCGCCAAATTGACCTTCCATCATAGGAGAAATCCATTGCTCTTTCATTTGGGGTGTTCCAAACTTGAGGATAATATTCATGGCACCGTGTGTAAGTTCAATAAAAATACTGTAGGACGCATTGGCCCCATTTAAAAGAGACGTACAAGCGATAGAAACTGCATAAGGCACCCAAATCCCACCAATTTCTTCAGGATAACCCAGTTTAAACCAACCATTTTCGCAAAACTTTTGATTGAGTTCATGGAAACATGTAGGAACCGTAACCACTCCATTATTGATATGCACGCCTGCTTTGTCTGCCATCTCCCTGGTTGGCCACACTTCCTGACTCATAAATTTATTAAACTCTTCAATGATTGATCGAATATCCTGATCATTAAATTGCGGATACAATGTAGGTAAATTTAAAAAGTCGAACAAGTTAAAATAAATATCTCGAAGGTCAGCTTTATATAAAACCATTCCGTCTCTCCCTTTGGTTAAACCGTTCACATTATACATAATAAAATTGCCAAAAAGCACCATTTTTAATAAATTTGAAAGTCAGCACCTTTAACCCTATTTAGGAGTTTCTGCAAATGGCAAAGCCAAAAATTATCAACGCAAACGAAGCGGCTAAACTTGTCAAAGATGGTGATACATTACTGATTGGATCTTTTCTGGCGATTGGATGTCCGCAACAGCTCATCGATGCACTGGTAACAACGGGGCAAAAAAACCTGCATGTGGTTTGTATCTCACCTGATTATGACGATTACGGAATTGGCAAACTTCTCTTTCATAAACAAGTAACCTATCTGCAAACTTCATGGCATGGTTTTTCCAAGGCCAGTCAGGCAGGTTTTCACGATGGCAGCATAAAAATTGAATTTAATCCTCAAGGAGGGCTGCTCGAGCGAGTGCGTGCAGCTGGAGCCGGTCTAGGTGGCATTCTCTCCCCGGTAGGCCTTGGCACTCCGGTGGAAAAAGAACGTGAAACAATTACCGTCGATGGAAAAAAATGGATTTTAGAAAAACCCATTCATGGTGATGTATCCCTGATCAAGGCCAAAAAAGCAGATAAAATGGGGAACCTGATTTACTCCAAATCCGCTCGAAATTGTAATCCTATCATGGCTACCGCTGGCAAAATTGTTATTGCCCAGGTCGATGAAATTGTAGAAATAGGTGAAATCGATCCTGAACATATTATCACTCCCGGTGTCTTTATAGACTATCTGGTACTAAACAAGTAAGGAAAAATTTATGTTAGATAAAAATGAAATTCAACATCTGGTGGCCCGCAGAATTGCAAAAGAGATCAAAGACGGTGATGTGGTCAATTTGGGAGTTGGCATTCCCACATTTGTGCCCATTTATCTGCCCAAAAATATTCATGTTATCACCCATTCAGAAAATGGCATCTTGGGTTTTGGCCCTGCCCCTAAAAAAGGCGAAGAACATCCCGATTTAACTAATGCGGGAGGAGGATTCATCACCGAGGTCAAAGGCACGAGTTATTTTGATTCCGCCTTGAGCTTTTCCATTATCAGGGGCGGACACCTCGATTTAACTGTCCTTGGCGCACTTCAAGTGGACCAAGAAGGTAACATTGCCAACTGGATGATTCCTGGCAAATTTGTTCCAGGCATTGGTGGGGCCATGGATCTTTGCGCTGGGGCAAAAAAAATTATTGCGGCCATGACCCACACTGATAAGGATGGTGGTCCGAAAATTTTAAAAAAATGCACCCTTCCGCTAACTGGCCCCCACTGTGTAGATCTGATTGTCACCGAAATGGCGGTCATTGAGGTCACCCCTAAAGGTTTAGTGATAAGAGAAGTTGCCTCCTGGACCAATATTGAGGATGTCAAAAAACATACGGAAGCGGATCTCATTATTCCAAGTAAAATTGGAAGCTTCTGCTAAGTCGATAATTTAAAAAGCAGTAAAAATTTCAAACACCTTGAACATCCAGGAGTAGATGGACTATTAAATGTTCCTTAACAACCAGGAGAATCAGTTATGAAAATCAGCCTTATTTCATTGTTTATGGTTTATTCACTCAGTGTGGTAGCAAACGACGAAATTCTTGCTTTCATCAATTCTCCCGCCTTCCAAAACACCTTCATGCAAAATATCGAAGCAGTTATCAATAGCGAAGAATATGGCAGGCCAGTTATGATCACCAGAATCGATCACTTCAATCTGATCGATGTACAAAATGACCCCTCCGGATCTCCTTTCCTTTTTTCCCTTTCTGTCTTTGCCTTGGGAATTCAAACCCAAAATGGATTACCCGCCGGACAATCCTATGATATATTTTGTCGTTTAACGTATAATTATAATCATCCCAATTGGGAATTCTTGAACGGAACTTGCAAACTCATTGGATATTAGGTTACCTGACCAGATTACTCCAATGCTCCTTACTGTTCAAACCGGGAATATCACTTTCTAAACATTGGCAAAAAGCCCACTTGCAGTTATTATCTATTTGCTTTTTTTAATCATGTGAGGAAGTTGATATGAGTGATATTAAATATCTATTTGAACCAGAATCCATCTGTATTATCGGGGCCAGTGATAAAAAAAATAAAATTGGTTACAAAATCATGGAGAATATTAAAAGTGGTGGTTACCAGGGTAAAGTTTATCCCATTAACCCAAACTTGGAAGAAATCCTGGGGTACAAGGTTTATAAAAATATCTCTGATATAAATGAAATTGATGAAATCGATATAGCGGTCATTGCAGTTCCCGAACCATTGGTATTAAATGCACTTAAAACCTGCCCCAGTAAAAAAATTAAATATGTATTAGTCATCACTTCCGGTTTTTCGGAAATTGGAAAAAATAAAGAAGAAAAGGATTTGGTCGATTTTGCTCATCAACACAATATAAGAATCTTAGGTCCAAATATTTTTGGTCATTTCGTAAACAAATCCAACCTCAATGCCTCATTTGCTTCTGGTAATATTCCCAAAGGGAATGTGGCCTTGATCAGTCAAAGCGGGGCCCTGGGGTCAGCACTTATCGGAGAAACCGGTGAAGAAAACATAGGTTTGTCAGCGATTGTCCCTCTTGGCAATAAATGTGATGTGGATGAATCCGATCTGATTGAATATTTAAAAAACGATGATTCCACAAAAGTCATACTGATCTATATGGAAGGGGTTAAAAATGGGGAAAAACTCATCCCCCTTTTAAAAGAAACCACCATGAAAAAGCCGGTAATCATTATCAAATCCGGTCGGTCCAAAAAAGGTGCCCAGGCTGCCGCCAGCCACACAGGTTCACTATCTGGATCAGATGAAATTTTTCAATCCATCATGAATCAAACCGGCGTTCATCGTCCAGAGAATGTTGTCCAGGCCTTGCAATGGGCCAAGTTTCTGGCCAACACCCCGATGCCGAGGGGGGAAAATACACTTATCATCACCAACGGTGGTGGAGTCGGAGTCATGGCTGCCGATGCCTGTGAAAAATACGGCGTCCATATGTATGATAATTATAACTCCCTAAGCGAAGCTTTTAGCCAATATGTCCCGGAATTTGGATCAGTAAAAAATCCCATTGATGTTACCGGGCAAGTGGGGATCGAAGGATACGAAAAATGTATTGAAGCAGCCGTGAATCACCCGGACATCCATGCGATCTTGTGTCTGGGATGTGAACACGCTCTTTTTCAAGAAGAGGCTTTGAAAACAACTATTGAGAAAATCCATAATCTCTATGGCCACATTAAACCAATTCAATACGTTTTCTATGGGGGAAAATCCATTAAAAATGCCGCTCGCTACTTGAAAGCTAAAGGTATCCCCATGTATTTTGATGTTTATGATGCGGTTTCCAGTCTGGGAGAGTTATTTAAAACTTATCGTTATAAACAGATCAGACACCAATTTGAAAGTGATGATACCAAGGGGATTGTAATCAATTATGCCGCCATTAGCGACATTTTAAGAGGTGTTGAAAATGATAAACGCCAGTTTCTATTGGCCAATGAATCAAGAGGACTCATGGAAGCTGCGGGTATCTCTATGCCCAAATCATTTGTAGCTAAGACCGTCGATGAGGCTATTCATTATTTTAATAAAATAAATGCTACAGTGGTCATGAAAATTGTATCCAAAGATATCGTTCATAAAAGCGATGCAGGTGGCGTGAGACTCAATATTGAAAACGAGCAAGAACTCATGAATGCCTGGGAAGTAATCATGCTTAATGCCCGAAAATATAATCCCCAAGCGGTCATTCGTGGAATCGAAATATGTGAACAGATCAACCTCGACACCGAAACCATTGTTGGAGGAAGACGAGATTCGAGTTATGGACCAATGCTCATGTTTGGCTCAGGTGGAATTTATGTAGAAATACTAAAGGATGTAGCCTTTCGCTCCAACACGTTTTCCAAGGCTGAGATTCACAATATGCTAAAAGAAACTAAGCTTTATCCATTACTACTTGGAGTGCGCGGTATGGGGCCTAAAGATATCGATGCTGTGGTTGACGTCATTTTGCGGGTGGCCCTCATCCTTAAACATTTTGACCAAATCAGTGATATTGAAATCAATCCACTGGTTGTTTACGATAAAAACTGTGGTGCCCGGGCCGTTGATGCCAGAATTCTAATTAAATAAGGAATCAACTATGAAAAAAATTATCTTCGCTTCACTAGTACCCAACGTTGGAAAAACAGCTCTCACCATCGCACTTTCTAAAAATACCAAGAAAAAAATTGCTTATATGAAGCCGCTAGGTGATCGCATGAGATATTCCCATAAGAAATTATGGGATTACGATGCTGATTTGATTCAATCAACCCTTCAATTGGATCTTGAACCATCCGATATGACCCTTGGTTTTGAACATGCCAAGCTTCGCTATATGTATGATGAGAATTCATTAAAAGATAAATTCGATTCCCACTTTCTGGAATATGAAAAGGAACATGATCTTTTAATCATGGAAGGCGCTAACTACCTCACTCATGGTGCCAGCATTGGAATGAATTCACTCAGACTCGCCAAGCTAACCAAAGCCGAGTTGGTGATTATATTAAAAGGCAATGCCGATACCATCATGGATGAATTAACCTTTATTAAATACAACATCGTTGAAACCGGAGTCAATTTCAAAGGCGTTATTCTTAACCAGATTCACGACATGGATGACATCAAGTCTCCAGAAGTTTGTGACACCATAAAAAAGCTGGGCATCAAGGTGTTTGGGATTATTCCTTACGATAGTAATCTAAAAACCCTTTTGCTAAAACAAATTGCCGAGGATCTTTTAGCAACTCCTCTGTGTGCCGAACATCATGTCTATAAATACATTACAAAAATCTACATAGGCTCCATGTCCTTAAACGAAGTCATGAAAAAAGAGTATCTGAGTAAAAAAGATAAACTTCTGATAGTAAGCGGCGATCGAAGCGACATCATCGTGGCTTCGATTGAAACGGAAGCCTCTGGGATTATTTTAACCAACAATATTATTCCTCCGAACAATATTATCGCCCACGCCAATGAAAAAAATATCCCGCTTCTCTTGACCAGAGACGATACCTTCACCGTCGCTAAAAAAATTGACAAGATGGAAGCACTACTTTTTAAAAACGATGATGAAAAGTTTCAGGTTTTATCAAATCTGGTAAGACAACACGTTGATGTCAGAGGCCTGATTGGATAGAGATACATCATTTTTCTTACTAAACACACCATGCCCATTGTTGGGGAATATACAAAAAAGTTTTCCACCCTCCTGAGGAGGGTGGGGTAAAACATGGTCATAACTTATGGTAAAGATTGAAAAAATACGGAGAAATAGCTATAAATGGTTGTCCGGCTTATAACCTTTCAATAATCATGGCCGTCGCTTCGCCACCACCAATACAAATTGCCCCCATGCCAAATTTTGCATTTTTTCTTTCCATGGCATTCATCAGAGTAACCATGATCCTGGTACCTGAGCATCCAATAGGGTGACCAAGGCTTACACCTCCACCATAAATATTGACTTTATCGTGGGAAAGATTAAATTCCTTCATTGCGGCCATAGTGACCACGGCGAAAGCTTCGTTGATTTCAAATAAACCGATATCCTCTGTTTTCATATGAGCTTTTTCCAAGCATTTTTTTATGGCGTTTACCGGAGCAGTGGTGAACCATTCCGGATCTTGTGAATGACTGGCATAAGCTACGACTTTAAACTTCGCCTGATTTTTATAATCTTCCCCACCTAAAACAATTGCCGCTGCACCATCGTTTATGGTTGAAGAGTTCGCTGCAGTAACCGTTCCATTTGGATCAAAGGCTGGTTTGAGCGTTGGCATTTTTTCAAATTTTACCTTAAATGGACCTTCATCCTCGGCCACGACTAATTCCTCTTTTTTATTTTTAACAATCACTGGGACGATCTCGCTTTTGAAAATTCCTTCCTTAATGGCATTTTGGGCCCGCTTAAATGATTCAATGGCAAAATCATCCTGCTCTTTTCTGCTAAATGAATAATGGTTGGCACACATCTGTGCATATACTCCCATGGCCACTTGTCCGTAAGGATCAAAAAGTCCATCGTGTTGCATGCTATCTTTCAACTGGCCATCGCCAAAGCGATAGCCGTTTCGTCCCTGGGGAATAAAATAAGGTGCAGCTGACATATTCTCCATGCCACCGGCTACTACTAATTGATTATCACCCGCTTTTATACTTTGAGCTGCCAACATTATGGTTTTCATTCCTGAACCACAAACTTTATTAATGGTCGTTGCTCCAACGCTTTTTGGAAGACCGGCATAAATTGCAGCCTGCCTGGCAGGAGCCTGCCCCAGGCCTGCTTGCACCACATTTCCCATAAAGACTTCATCAATTTTATTTGCATCTACACCACTTCTTTCTACCGCACCTTTAATTGCAGTTGCACCAAGTTGTGGTGCTTGAACATTGGCAAGTGTTCCATTAAAACTTCCACTTGGGGTACGGGCCCCGGCTAAAATATAAACGTTCATAAGACCTTCCTTTTTTAAAGTTTATCCATCCAATATATTATGTCTTCTTTTTCATTTAATTCGAAAGATAACAAAGCACATCCCCCACCGCCACTCTTTGACCTTTTTGCACCAGAAGCTTTTCGATGGTTCCATTGCCTGGTGCACCCACTGGTATTTCCATTTTCATGGATTCTAAAATCATCACTGATTGGGATTCCTTAACAATACTGCCTTCCTTGACGTTGATTTTGAAAACAGTTCCCGGCATAGAAGCACATATAGGAGTGCCTGACCCATTGTAATTGATGTTAGCATCAATTCCTTCTTTGATATCAACAGAAAGTTTTTGGCCGTTGACGATAATGTTATCTTGCTCAAATTTGACAGAATATTTGGATCCATCCACGGTCACCGTATATGCATCAGCTTGGTTTCCCTCACCTTTGCTGGCGGTAGCCGATTTTTTTCTGACGGCCAGTTCGCCCTGCCCTTTTAAAAAAGCGATCCCTTTCTCCTTGCAGGTTGCCACGATAAAAATATTTTCTTCGCTGGCTTCAAGATTTTCATCCTTCAGAATTTTGATAGCTGCCTTCATACCCTTATGTGGATCATGATCATTTAATTCCAACACCGGTTTTTTATTTGGTTCAAGCTTTAGTTGCTCCTTAGAAATAGCCATGACTTCCTTATCTGGCTCCACTGGAGTCTTGCCAAAATATCCCAGCACCATCTGGCCGTATTGAGGGACAATCTTTTTCCATTTGCCAAACATCACATTATTCAAGGCCTGCTGAACATAAAACTGACTAACCGGGGTTACCGAAGTGCCAAAGCCACCCTTTTCCACCACTTCTTTCATGGCCTTGATCATATCAGGGTACTTGTCCATAATGCCATTATCCCTCATCATCTGAGTGTTGGCGGTCAGCGCTCCACCTGGCATTGGAGACCATGGAATCAATGGTTCCACCGCTAGCGCTTCGGGAGGAAGAAAATAATCCTTCATACAATCTTTAAACACCTCTTCTGCATCCCTCACCTTATCAATATCAACTTCAAGTTCATAGTTGGTTCCCCGCAAGGCATGCCACATAACGATCACGTCTGGCTGACAAGTTCCCCCACTCACCGGAGCAAGGGATAAATCAATGGCATCGGCACCAGCATCCAGCGCTGCTTGATTGGAAATAACCCCGCATCCAGCAGTTTCATGAGTATGAAAATGAATAAAAGTCTCGGCGGGCAAAAGCTTTCTGGCAGCCTTGATCGTATTATAGACTTTGGAAGGCACTGCTGTTCCAGAAGCATCCTTAAAACAAACTGAATCAAACGGAATATCTTTATCCAGGATTTCTTTGAGTGTTTTTAAATAAAACTCGGTATCGTGAGCACCCGTGCATCCAGGGGGAAGTTCCATCAAGCTCACACACACCTGATGATGAAGGCCTCTCTTTTTTATACATTGGCCTGAATAAATCAGATTGTTCACATCATTGAGCGCATCAAAATTGCGAATGGTATCGATGCCATGTTTTTTAAAAAGTTTAGCGTGTAAATCGATGATATCAGAACTTTGTGATTCCAATCCCACCACATTAACTCCTCTGGCAAGGGTTTGGAGCTGGACGCTTGGTCCCACTGTTTTTCTCACTTCATCCATCATTTTAAAGGCATCTTCATTGCAGTAAAAATAGAGAGATTGAAAACGTGCCCCACCTCCCACTTCAAAATAATTGATGCCAGCGTCTTTGGCCGCCTTGAGCGCAGGAAGAAAATCCTTGGTTAAAACTCTTGCGCCATAGACCGATTGAAAACCATCGCGAAAAGCTGTGCACATGAATTTAACTTGTTTTTTTCCCACAAATGCTCCTTCAAAATTTAGAACAGATAAAGATAACTAATCTTTTCAAATTGGACAACCCTAGATATCATAAGACATCGCAGATGCTGATAAAATAATTTTCAGGAGAATGCCATGCAATATACACTTTTGTCCCTTGTGATGCTTGCCCTCTTTTCTTCCTGTGGAGATCTGAGTAACCAGGGCGATCCCAATGAAGCATGTGACGGCAAGGATTATTGTCATATTTTTATCTCCAGCAGTACTACCAAAGGCAATCTGGCTGCTTCTGGTAGCGGTATTGATGAAGCTGACGCCATTTGCACAGCATCAAAGCCGGCCAATACCGGAACCGTAAAAGCTTTTTTATCCGATGGCACCAACCGTGTCGCCTGTACTTCCGCCGATTGCTCTGGGGGAATAGGTGAACACATCGACTGGGTGCTGGCAGCAAATAGAGAATATCGCCGCCCTGGCGGCGCAGTCGTCATCGGTACAACTGACGCCTTCGGTATTTTTGGCTTTCCACTTTTGTCTGAGTTTTATTCATCCGCAGGCACTATTTTCACTGGTATGACCACCGATTACCGACCAGCTAACGACTGTACCAATTGGACATCCACGCTTGGTACTGGCACTAACGGTGTCTTGGATTCCAAACTTAGCAATGCCTTGTCGAGTGCCGATAACAGCTGCAATAACACTCATCATATCCTGTGCGTAGAACAATAATCTTTTTATTAAAGATCCTTAAAATGTAATTTGCCACTTGTCTTTGTCTGGGTTATTTTTATGACTCTGAAAAAAAACCACGACCTGAGGTAAACATGGATATCATTCAAACCCAAATTAATCCAAGCAGCGAATCCTATAAGGAAAATTTCAGCTACCATCAAGAAATCAATAATGAGCTCAAAGCAAGACTTTCGGTGATTAAACAGGCGGGCGGGCAAAAAAATGTAGAAAGACATCACTCCCGGGGAAAACTGCTTCCCAGAGAACGGATTGAAAAAATTCTAGATGAAGGTTCTCCTTTTTTGGAACTCTCATCGCTGGCTGCCTATGAACTCTACGATAACGAGGTACCAGGGGCCGGAATTGTAACCGGCATCGGCAGAGTGCACGGAATTGAATGCATCTTCGTCGCTAACGACGCCACTGTCAAAGGCGGTACTTATTTCCCAATGACCATCAAAAAACATCTTAGGGCCCAGGAAATCGCTCTGCAAAATAGACTGCCTTGCATTTATCTGGTTGATTCGGGAGGAGCCTTTCTTCCAATGCAAGATGAAGTGTTTCCCGACAAGGAACACTTTGGTCGCATTTTTTATAATCAGGCCCAAATGTCATCCAAGGGCATTCCCCAAATTGCGGTAGTGGTCGGTTCTTGCACCGCCGGTGGAGCCTATGTTCCTGCCATGAGTGATGAAACCATTATCGTTAAAGGGAATGGAACCATTTTTCTTGGTGGACCACCACTCGTCAAAGCGGCCACGGGTGAAGAAGTTAGCGCTGAAGAACTGGGTGGAGCGAGAGTGCATACCCATGAATCAGGGGTCGCTGATCATTTTGCCGAAAACGAGGAAGATGCCCTTTTAATTACTAGAAACATTATTGAAAATTTAAACTATAAATCACTTGGGGCCATGCAAGGGCAAAAAGATACTCAACCGGTTACCGTGCCACTTTATCCCTCAGAAGATTTATACGGTATCGTTTCCAAGGATTATCGAAAGCATTTTGATATAAGAGAAATAATTGCCAGACTGGTCGATGGAAGCGAGTTTCATGAATTTAAAGAGCGCTTTGGCACCAATATCGTGTGTGGCTTTGCCCGTATTCATGGATACAATGTAGGAATTATTGGCAATAACAACGGAATCATGTTCTCTGAATCGGCCCAAAAAGGTGCACACTTTGTAGAACTGTGTGGACAAAGAAAAACCCCGCTTATCTTTTTACAGAACATAACAGGTTTTATGGTGGGTAAAAAATATGAATGGGAAGGGATTGCTAAAAATGGTGCCAAGCTAGTTACCGCAGTGTCTACCGTAGCGGTTCCCAAATTTACCATTTTAATTGGTGGTTCTTTCGGTGCCGGTAATTACGGAATGTGTGGACGCGCTTATAATCCAAGATTTTTATGGATGTGGCCTAATTCAAGAATTTCCGTAATGGGAGGAGAGCAAGCCGCCAACGTTTTATCGACGGTTAAACAACAAGCATTGGAAGCATCTGGGAAAAAATCGATGAGTCCTGAAGAAGTCAAAGAATTCCATCGTCCAATATTAGAAAAATACGACAAAGAAGGGAGTGCCTACTACTCAACGGCACGTCTATGGGATGATGGCATTATTGATCCACTTCAAACCAGAGATATTCTAGGACTCGCCATTTCGGCTTCCTTGAATGAAATCATTCCCGATACCAAGTTTGGATTATTTAGAATGTAAAAGGAGAAACCATGAGTGATTTATTTAATTTTCACAAGGATGAAAGAGGTGTTGCCTTCATCACTTTAAATAGACCAGAAATTCATAATGCTTTCAATGATGACCTCATCAAAGGGCTTACTAATATTTTTAAAGATATGGATGGTGACAGCAGCGTTCGCCTGGTCGTTCTATCTGGAAATGGAAAGTCCTTTTGTGCCGGAGCTGATCTCAATTGGATGAAAAGCATGGTCCATTACTCGGAAGAGGAAAATTTTAAAGACAGCCAAAATCTTGCTAATCTTTTCTTTACCATAAATAATTTTAAAAAACCGGTGATTGGGAAAATCAATGGAGCTGCGCTCGGTGGAGGATGTGGTTTGGTTTCCGTATGTGATTTTGTCATCACTCACTCCAAAGCCAAGTTTGGTTTTACCGAAGTCAAACTGGGACTACTTCCCGCCACTATCTCCCCCTTTGTGATCGCCAAAATCGGCCAGTCTCATGCCAGAGCTCTATTTATGAGCGGACATATATTTAAGGCCAAACACGCTAAAAAAATTGGACTCGTTCATAAAGTGGTTGAACCCGACGAACTGGATGAAAAAACCGATGAGGCCATCACTCATTTTCTACAGGCCGGGCCTTTAGCGGCCATGGCATCCAAAGCTCTGATTAAAAATGTTCTCATAAAAGAAGGTCATGATTTAATCGAATACACCTGTCTTGAAATTGCCAGACTAAGAGTCAGTCCAGAAGGCCAAGAAGGCATGAACGCTTTACTGGAAAAAAGAAAACCCAGTTGGATTTAAACTATGAAAAAAAATACTGCCCCACTTACCAAAGAACAAAAGGCAAAACTGATTGCCGCCTTTTTACTTATAAAAAAAGAAAAATCGTCAACTGCCAATAAGGAAAAAGTGACTCCATGGAAAACCCTCCTTGGATTTAGAAACGTGTAACGCTTAAAGAGTTTATATGAAAATAAAAATTAATAATGATGTAGTGGACCTTAAAATCCTTAGTGATGAGTCAAATGAGGTGAGTTTTTTATTGGAAGATGAAATTTTTTTAATCACCATAGATGATTTGCTAAAAGAAAAGATCATTGCTTTTCAAAATCATCAAAACACCCAAATAAATGCCTATAATGATGTCTTTGAGGTTCAGCAAATATTTGAGCACCGGCATAAGGAACTTAAAATGCACCCCCAAATGACCAGTCAGCTGACGAAAACCGAAAATCAGGATATGCACAAGGTGGCTGCCATCATGAAAGCATATCAGGCCCGACATAATTAGCTCTCCTTTAATTAATTAAATATATTTTATTTACAGCGTAAGAAAAATTAGACTGCACCAATTTATCTCAAAATGCCAACTTCTTGTATCAGCTTAAAATGTAACTATCCAAGGTTTACCAAATCAGTCGATTAATTTCGTATGGTTACCCATATCCGCAACATAGAATTATTTATTTTAGCATTCGTGATAGAATTTTATTAAACAATTTTTAAATGAAAAAGACCAAGGATTAATTATGAAAAAAAGTAACGGATATATTGCACTAAGCATGGCAGTTTTAGTAGGTGTTGCCGTCATGGGGGCCATCATTTATCTTACTAACCAAGGCAGCATGAAATCCAAGCAATTTGTGGGAGAAATTCAAAAAGACCAGCAAGAAGGAGTCTTGAAACAATATGTAACTCAAGCGGCTGCTCTGTTTCGAGAGGAGCTTTATAAGGGAGTGAATCCGGCAAATGCAACTGTTGCCAGCGCAGATTTTGAAAAATCCACGGTTAATTTTAAATGTCTCGCCAATCCAGATGAAAAAAATCCAAAACACCGTTATGTCGAGCCCAATCCACCGGCAGGCAAAACCATAATTTATACCTGCGCAGAAATTCCTCCACGCACTAAAGGTGCCACACTAACCGCTTACTTTCTGGAAAAAAACAAGGTGAGTTACGATCAAAGCGCCACCGCTTACATATCCTACCACCTACCAATTGGTAAAATTGTCACCAGCAGAGGCAACTACATTAAAAGGACCAATAAATTGGTTCCCGAGCTTGACTCTCTCTCTCCGCTGAGTTTTGACAACAAAGTAAATCCTGATCTGAATAATATTTATCTTCACGATTTCATCCAGACGGCCAATAGTGCCGACGCCAATGACAAACAATTTCTCAAAATTTTATTAAGCGACCAAACTGTGTTACAAATTGGGCCCGATAGTGAGTTTTATTTTAAAAAATTTCACTTCAAAAAAGTTAATGAACGTTCAACCTTATATAAACTGCTCAAGGGGACGCTCCAGGTTCTCTACGGAGCAAAAAATAACAACGAAGAAATGTTGATTGAAACCCCTACCATTGCTTTGGGGGTACGGGGAACCGAGTATAAGCTGCAAGTTAAGGAAACCAATCGAGCCTATCATGTAACCATGGACGTATTGTCTGGAAAAGTTGATGTATTTGACAAAAGTAAAAACTTAATTCAAACAATAGTCCCGGGCAAAACCTTCAATCATTACCAGGCCAAAAACCAGACCAAGGGATCGAGAGTGGATGGGACCGTCAGAACCTTTGAACAGGATAAGTTTTATAAGCCACTCCCTATCCCCACCGCAGTGGCCACGAATAACCAGGCCACGGTCAACGATAACAATAACAGTTTGGATGACCTCTTAGAAACTGATGAGCTCATTTTAATCAGAAGAGAAAACCTTCTTCTCTATGGATATTTTCATAACGCCTCCCGAGACCCTGCTCAAACCTACTTTCAACACATCCGGGCCGGTGGTGGATGGGATAAGTATTATAATTCCATAAGACCAAGCCTTACCAAAGAGCCGCTCTTTATCCCTACCAAGGCCCAGTACGGTGGCATGGACTTTCTAATCGGCCACAGTCCAGTGCCAAAAAGCTTCGAAATCGCGATGATGTCACCCAATGGCTTCGATACCACCTATGATATCAACCTTAATTTTGCGCTCGTCTATGACCAAAAATATTCCAATAACTCCTTTCTATTAATTTATCCAGCAGAAAGCCTGGATACACTTGCACACCGCATTCTTCCCGGGCCATATTCCCAGGTTCAAAATAATATCATCATCAGTCCGCTACCTGGCCTTAAATTAAAAGATGGTGATATCGTGGGATGCGCCTCTTCTGTCTGTACTGACATCGGCTCATTGCGGGCCCAGGTACCAAGTGGTTATGAAGTAAGTCGCTTAATTAAATTTAGTGGTGGAAGCCGCTCAGTTAAACGCTGGCCACCCATACCACCACCCATACCAACTCCAACACCAATTGAAGTCCCAGATGATGATGATGACAAAGATAAAACAAGTAAGAAGCCATCCAGCAAGACTTCAACGCCAACCTCAACTCAAGTATGCAGACCGCTTCATCTTAAAAAATGTACAGGTGGTTCGCCGTTCGAGTGCTTCGAACCTGAATGCAGATCTTGTCGAGGGTTCAGCCACGAAGAATCAAATGTTGTAATCGGTAATGTTTGCAAAGACGCTTCTGAATGGTAGAAACACAATTACCCCGGGCACCTAATTCCACTCAGAGGGAAATTTCTGTCCGGGTTGTTCACCCAGTTTTTGTTTTAATTTAGCAAGGCCTGGACGGGCAAAGTGCATATGTCCTTCTTTGACGGTTCTGCCATTGATAATAACTTCACTACGCAGACGTTTGCCCATGGTTTTTTCCAGCTGCTGACCAAGGGTAATCACCCGGTCAAGATCATAGCCGGTATCAATTCCCATTTCATGTAATTGCACCAGAGTATCTTCCATACAAACCAGACCGACATAGCGTGGATCTTTATAATAATACTCTCCGGTACCAGGCACCGGGCAATCATCCAAAAAGTTGGCAGGCTGTCCTCCGAGTCCTCCCAAGGTTGCCTCAAAATTGGAAACACCCGCCTGCAAGGCCGCTAAAATGGAAGCGGAGGCCATGCGTTTGGTTTCATGAAAATGCGCAATTTGTTTATGAGGATTATCGACAGCATCCATAATCATGGAAAAATAACGATATACTTGAGGAGCAGAAGCGGAACCGTCATGATCAGCATGTTCCACATCATTGGCGCCAATAGTAAACCATCTCTTGGTAAACTCCACGGCTTCTTTCATATCTGTAGCTCCACCGATGGGACTACCCCAGATCGTAGAAACCGTACCACACATTTTAATACCAACATCGTTACATTTTTTTATCGCCCGTTCGGCTTCCTTCCAATAATCCGGAAGAGTCGTACCTGAGTTGGCAAAATGGTGTTCCTCTTCGGTGGAAACCATCATCAACACTCGATCAGGTCCCACACCTTTTTGCTTTAATTCAATGGCCTTCTCCACCGCTTTTTCCCGAATGGTCACTGCGGTAAAACAAATATCTTTGGAATTGATCCCACGTTTTTCACATTTCTTTTTAAAAACATCACCTTTAAAGTAAGCAAGAATCTCCTCGGCGTCGGAAAATTGGGGCATTAAAAAACTACTACCCAGATTGGTGACTTCAATATGTCGGCATCCGGCAAAAATCATTTCTTCGGCGTAATATATCTTTGCCCTGGTGGAGATAAATTTTTCCTCATGTTGGAAACCATCACGAATAGTTATATCACCTACATGAACTTTTTTAGGCATTCTGTTAAAAATATTCCACATATCCAGTTCTGTTTTCATGCACTTTCCTTTTTTTAATTATGTGTCAAACCTATTGCTATTTTTACAACTACTGTGGCATCGCTTCACGAAGCAGAGTTTTGGCAATAATCATAACCATCACTTCATTGGTACCGGCCCCAATTTCATTGAGTTTGTTATCTCTTAGAAAACGCTCGAGCGGAAATTCTCTGGAATATCCCATTCCACCGTGTAATTGGATGGCATCCAGGCAAATTTGGGTGGTCAGTCTTGGGAGGGCCAATTTAATCTGGGCCGCTACCACTCTCCCCTTATTTCCATGATCGTAATCTTTGCAAACCGAGTAAAGAAAATGTTTCATCATCTCGACGTTGGTGGACATATCTGCAATTATTTTTTGCATCATTTGAAATTGACCAATGGTTTTACCAAATTGTTTTCTTTCATTAGCATATTTCAGGCACATATCAAGACATGCTCTGGCGATCCCCAGAGAGATACCAGAAATGGTAATTCGCTCCAACTCTAAATTTTTCATCATATGATATATCGAATCCCCTTCTTCCCCCACTCGATTCTCAAGCGGAACTTTGGCATTTTCAAAGACCAATTCTCCAGTGGGAGAAGCGCGCATTCCCATCTTGTGAAGGGAATTGGAAAAATAAAAACCTGGTGTACCTTTTTCCACGATAAAGGTAGTCAGATCTTTCTTGCCATCACCAGTCCGGGTATAAGTATAAGCGACATCCGCAAATTCAGCGTTGGTAATCCACATTTTGCTTCCGTTTAGAAAATAGTAATCACCATCTCTTTTGGCCCTAGTTTGCATACCAACCGCATCTGAACCAAAATCCGGCTCAGTCATGGCCATACAACCGATGTGTTCCCCGGTGATCAGTTTGGGAAGATATTTTTGTTTTTGCAAAGGACTGGCATTATTTTGAATATTGTTTACACATAAAATGGTGTGGGCCAGATAACTCAAAGTACTGGATGCACAAGCATAGCCAAATTCATCCATTACGATAGTAGCAGCTGTTGCTCCAAGACCTGATCCACCATACAAAGGATCAGCGGTAATTCCCAAAAGCCCCAACTCTCCCATTTTCTTAAAAGCGCTTATGTTAAATTTTTCTTCTTCGTCGTGTTCGGTTGCCACAGGGGCCAATTCATTCAGAGCAAATTCACGCACCATATTCTGAAGTTCGCGTTCTTCGTCGTTAAAAAACCACATAATTAATCCTTAGGAAAAAGTTGATAAAAACCAGCTGATACTAACAACAGATTCGCTATCTTGACAATAAAAACAGGACATCTTTATTGATCTGTAACAAAATTCACAGCACCATTATCTTATTCACTTGAATCATCACCATTACATCTATTAAAATATCATCAACATAAAAAAAAGGAAAAAAAATGAAAGCCGGCCATATCATTGTCATCTTAATACTCACCCTTGTTATTTCTTCTGCTCTCCAGGCTAAAGATACCATCGTTAAATCCGGGGAATGTTTCACGCCAAAATCTAAAAAGAACAAGCACTATGCCCAAAGCAGTAATATGCAAATTCCTTTTATCTATTTATCCGGTTATAAAAATGATCTGGCTGATATGGCCAAAGAATTTAATCTTAAACCAGAACAATTAAAAGAAGTGGAAACCCTGAAGAAGGTTCTTGGTGCACGGATTGGTAAAGACCTTTGTCTGCCAATCAACATAAGTAAACGTGATCTAAAAATCAATTGTACGGGTACTATTTTGGATGGCCATATTGATGAACACACTCAAAGGTTTTATGCAAAAAAATTCAGCTGCGTAAAAACCGTAGTCTGCAACTTAACCGACAAGGAAAACTCCGCTTTCCAGGAATCCTATTATAGTGAAAACGTCGATCTGGTTATTCCCACCCGCTGCCAGGAAAATTAACCAGGCTAACCGTATGAAATGGTTTTTTTCATGAGCACTTTTGATCCTTTCATCAAACAAAGCTATGAAAGACACTCCGAACATTTGAAATGTTATCAACAAGGATCGGCCAAAGAAGCACATGCGCAAAGATGGCTATTGCCAAACACCGTCGATTCCTGGCGACATAAACGCATGTATGATTTAGTCTTACCCATTTTAAAAAATGATCCAAACACCACATGGCTGACCGTTGGTGATGGACGTTTTGGACTGGATGCCCAGTACATCATGAGTAACGGATCAGCCTGCATGGCCACTGACATCTCGGACACCCTCCTGATCGAGGCCAAACAAAAAAATCTAATTAATGATTACCAAATTGAAAACGCCGAAGCATTGTCTTTTGACGATAATCAGTTTGATTATACTTTTTGCAAGGAATCTTTTCATCATTTTCCAAGACCTATCATCGCTCTTTATGAAATGCTACGAGTATCCAAAAAGGCTGCTGTTTTAATTGAGCCCAGTGACCCGCTGACCACCCCCACACCACTTAAAGTTTTATTTCAAAACTTTAAAAAGATGATTAAATTCATTTTAAAAAAAGATAATAGCGAGCATCACTACGAAGAAGTGGGAAACTATATCTATAAACTCTCCATCAAGGAAATCACTAAAATCGCTATTGCCCAAAATTTCAGCACTATCGCTACAAAAGGAATCAATGATGTTTATCTAAGCGGTGTGGAGAATGAAATGGTGGAGGACCATGGCCCGCTGCTAAAAAAAACCAAAAGAAGAATATTTTTATACGACTTGTTGTGTTTGCTCCGTCTTCAAGATCATCTACTTGTTTCAGTTGTTATATTTAAGTCACAACCATCCAAAGCCACTATTGAAGCACTCATCAAACACAGATACACCATCGTTCACCTGCCACAAAATCCGCATATGAATTTTAACTAATGGAATGAACCCGCTCCTTTGAAAACACATGACGTGTTGGAATAACATTGAAAAACTAATTCGAAACAGGAAAAGGCTCGTGCATTATAATCTAGAGACCATCGATATGTTCGGGCCGGTGGTCATTATAGCGGATGTTAGAACGCTAGGTCCTTTAATTAGCACAAATATTTGTTATTACTGGTATTGAACTATTTAAATCGTATGTTTAGCTGCCAAGCAGGGATTATTTCAACTAAAAACAGTAAAAATAATGCACGAAGTTACATTAATACTTGCGTCGCATTAATTTGTTGTGTATACACTCACTAATATTAAGAAAAAATAAGCAACAATTGCTCGAAAAACATTAGGTTGATGTGCACAGGGTGGATTAGATGAAAATATTATTAATCAATTTTTTTCTTGCAATAGGAATGGCTTTTGCGGCTCAGTTGGAAATAAATAACGTCAATCCAGAGAACAGTTCATGTCAAATGAATTCTTATCGTTACAACCTAAACTGTGTTTGTAACCCAGGATTTGAAAATAATCAAAATAATCAATGCATCAAGCTGAAAAGCATTAACTTTGATGAAGCTGTGTTCAACCCTAATGAGTTTCCAGATGTCGAGTTTGATAATAACTGTTCGCCAGATGATAGATCTGTTATCTCTAATAATATAGGCTACGCTAAAGATGTTATAAAAAAAATCTTTGCATATGCAACATATTTTGTTCAAAATGATCAAGAGTCACCAGAAAAAGCAAACCTTAAAAAAGCAATTGATACGTTAAGATGTATTGACGATCATTTAACAAGTATGGGGCATGACTGTCACTCAACAAGTAGAAATTGCTATTCGTACGATGGAGCAACTCTTGCCTATGTAAACTGGAGATTTGGAACTACTGTTCACTGGTGCGAAGCCGGGCAACGAAGAAATATTATTCAGGCAGGAGAAAATAATTCTCCAAATGTTGCCAATTTAATTCATGAAATTTCTCACAAGTGCGGAACCTTTGATTCTCATCGAATGGTTGCAAAATCTGTTTATAATGCACCAATTGTTTCATGGGAAGATATAGCGTCTACTTATGAAAGCTGGGCCCTTTATGGCTTTTGTTATCCAAATAAAACATCCCCTTCTTTCTGTAATATAAATGGTAGAAAGCATCCTATTTGGATGGATAACTCGCCATTTTACATTCCTGTTTTAAAGACAAGAATCATGCTAGATAAAGAAAAAAAGCTAAAAGATAAATATCAATCAATGCTGAATGAGGGGAGTCTAACTGAAGAGGAAGTTCGGTTTTTACTAGGTAACTGAACAAGTCTTGATCATCAAAATCAGGACTTAAAATATCCGAAATTAAAAATATTCTTGATAAATTAATTGAAATGAAAATGCTGAAAATTCACTATGGGACAGTCTATTAGGAAAATAAGTGATGATGGAAGTCGTATACCTAAGGCAGCACGTGGGACAACTCATGAAACTCTCGAACCTCAGCCAAGGGGTGCAGCTCATTTGAACCAATAAATTTCGAACTATATAGGGATTAACTTACAGAATTTTTTTAAGTTCCTGGGTAAGTTGTGGCACCACTTTAAACAGATCCCCGACTATGCCATAATCTGCTTTTTCAAATATGGGCGCTTGTGGATCAGTATTGATGGCCACAATTATTTTAGAAGTGCGCATCCCAGCCAAATGCTGAATGGCCCCAGAAATTCCGCAAGCAATGTATAAGCTTGGAGAAACAACTTTGCCCGTTTGCCCGACTTGCATTGAGTGGGGAGCTTCTCCAGCATCGACCAGGGCCCTGGATGCACCTATAGTCGCTCCCAGAACATCTGCCAGTTCGTTGATGATTGCAAAATTATCTTTCGACTTAAGCCCTCTGCCTGCCGAAACAATGATATTGGCCTCGGTTAAATCAGGTTTATCAGATTTAGATTTAACCATTTCTTTAATGATCGCCTTGATTTCACAAGCGACGGCAGCAATATCATTTTTCTTGCCAGCACCTTTATTGGTAGGATCACTCATGCCAAGCGCATTCGGGCGAACGGTTACAAAATGAGGTTTGGTTCCCAGAAATTCCACTTGGGAAAGACATTTACCTGCAAACATGGGCCGGATACCTTTGAAATGCTCTCCTTCAAAAGAAAAATTAACCACTTCCGAAACCATGCCCGCACAAAACATACTGGAAAGCCTGGGCATTAAATCCTTCCCCATCGAGGTTGATCCACTAAACACAAAATCGTACCCCTGTGCTTCCACCAGTTTCTTTAAACTATCTGCGTATCCTTCTGGAGAATATTTCTCTAAATGACTGCCTTTAATAATATGAATATTTAAAGCGCCATACTCCGCTAATTTTTTTTCTGAATCAGATCCCAGATCCCCCACTGCACACACATCCACTTGATGTGAGGAGAGTCTTCCCAAAATTTCCAACGTAACATTTTTTATATGACCATTGCTATGCTCAGTAAAAACTAATATTTTTGCCATCTGATCCTCCCCTAAATTACTTTTGCTTCATTACGAAGTAACTGAGCCACTTCGCTTACCACTTGTTGAATATTTTTTTCATCCATCGCATCGAATTTTTTTCCCTTTGGTTTGTCGGGTGGCAAGGAAACATTTGAATACTTTATTTTTCGGTCAGCTTCACTAACCCCTACTGCACTTAATGGATATTGAGCAAGGGGCTTTTTCTTGGCCTTCATGATTCCCGGCAGGGAGGCATACCTAGGTTGATTAAGTCCCTTGGTGACGGAAACTACGCACGGAGTTTTCACGCTATAAACTTCAATGGAACCACCTTCTATTTCTCTTTTTAAAGTCAAATCATTTCCCTGCCACTCAAAACTGCTTACGACGCTTACCGAAGGGAGACTTAACATTTGGGCGAGAATTTGAGGAACTTGAGAACAATCATCATCTACAGCCTGTTTTCCACATAGGACCAAGTCAATTGACTTGCCCGCTTTTTCTATTGATCCTTTTAAGGCCTTGGCCATCATAAAAGAATCAAGATTATCCGGGGATTCCACCAACACGGCATCATCGGCTCCCATGGCCATAGCAGTTCGTAGTGCCTCGGCAGAAGCTTGCACTGATCCCACGCGAACTACAGTGATGTTAGCCGAAGCATCCTTGCCCTTGATCAAAAGTGCTTGCTCAACGGCAAATTCATCATAGGGATTCATCACCCATTTCACCTGCTTGGTTTCAATATATGTTTTATCGGCACTTGGGACAACTTTCGTCTCCGTGTCTGGAACTTGTTTAACACATACAAAAATATTCATCGGCTCCCCCCTTATTGGTTATAAAAATTTTTCTTTTGCGCCACCATCTCTTGAAGATATTGACTGGGTTTAAAACGTTTATTACACACCTTCGCCTCAAGCTCTTTTAAATCGGCAAGTATTTTGACCAGACCAACATTATCGGCATATTTTAAAAGCCCCCCTCTAAAAGGTGGAAAACCTAATCCAAAAATAACTCCCACATCAACGGTACTGGCATGCTCTGCAATTTTGTCCTGTAAAGCATAAGTAGCTTCGTTAATCATCGGCAGGATCAATCTTTTTTGAATACTTTCCTCCGATATTTTGCAACTTTTATTAGAACAAAGTTTTTTTAGTTCTTCATTAATTCCTAGCTGTTTGCCCTGTTCGTTATAATGATAAAAACCCTTACTGTTTTTCTTTCCTAGATATCCGGCTTTAACCAACTGATGTAACAACTTAGTGGTTTTACATCGCTCCCCCAACCATTCATAAATGGCCTCGGAACCATGAACCGCCACATCAAATCCTATTTCATCTAAAAGCCGGCCAGGTCCCATGGGCATTCCAAATGAAAGCATGGCCCGGTCTATTTGCTCTATAGATAATCCCTCTTCTAATAAACAGATTGCCTCGCTTAAAAAAGGAGTCATGATTCGATTTACTAAAAAACCCGGACCATCATTAACGATAATGGGAGTCTTCTTAACTGCTAAAGTCCATGCATGCATTTGCCTAACCACTTCATCACTTACTTTACTATGCGTGATAATTTCCACCAGAGGCATCATATTCACTGGATTGAAAAAATGCAGTCCTAAAAAACGCTCAGGTCTTTTTAATCCCTCACTCATTTTCTCAATGGAAATAGAAGAGGTGTTGGAAGTGATAATGGCGTTCTCACTAACATAATTTTCCAGTTCCTTGAAAACTATTTTTTTCAAATCTATTCTCTCAACCACTGCTTCGATGACCAAGTCCACGCTCTTAAAACCGCTATAATCAAGCGTCGGTGAAATCGATCTTTGTTTTCGTTGGAACTCCTCTTCGGTCATATGTTTCTTTTTAACACTCTTTGAAAAAACTGAAGAAGCCTGGGAAAGACCTAACTCCAAAGCCTCCTTATTGATATCCTTTAACAAGGGTGACATCTGATTATCTGCCAGCAACCAGGCGATACCCCCTCCCATGGTGCCAGCTCCTAAGACCGCACCTTTTTTTATTTTTTTCGTCCGGTCAGATACCGGTTCGCCCTTATATTTTTTTGTCCCTTCCACTAAAAAGAAAATATGCCTTAAATTTTTGGATTGTTCGCTCAAGGCCAGTTCGGTAAAACCCGCTGCTTCTTTGGCAAGTCCAGATTTACGATTGCAAGCACTGCCAGCTTCTATCACATTTAAAATTTTAAGTGGAGCTTGATAAAATCCTTTGGTTTTTTCCAAAACTGATTCCCTGGCTTTTTTAAAAATAAATTTTCTAACCAAAAGTTGATTCATAATCATTTTTTCAATAGCTTCACTACGTTTTAGTTTTTTAGGTCTTAAAAAAAGCTGAAGTTTGGCCATCTCCAGTAATCTCTCTTTGGCAAAGACTTCGTTTACCAATCCCATTCTTTTGGCCTTTTTCGCTCTGACATTACTTCCGGTTAAAATTAAATCGAGCGCATTGGGAATGCCAATTCTTCTGGGAAGCCGGTAAGTCCCCCCAAGCCCAGGTAATAATCCCAGTTTTACTTCCGGCAAAGCCAGCACGGTGTTATCAGATTCACTAACTAGAATTTTATCACAGGTCAAGGCCAGCTCAAGTCCACCTCCCATGCAAACTCCATCAATACAGGCAACTTTAGGAATTTTCAAATCTTCAATCATATTAAAGATGGTATGCCCCTCCTCCACAGTGCTTAAAATTTCGGCTTCACTTTTTAGGGAAGCAATCAGATTAATGTCCACTCCTGCCAAAAAACATCCAGGAGTCAGTGAATAAAAAATAACTCCCACCACTTTTTTCTCTTCAACTGCTGGGCTTATGATCCCAAACACATCCCGCAGTTCCATCAGGGTCTGTTTATCCAGGACATTCATTTTTTTTGAACTATTAAATCCAAACCCAATATAGGCGATCTGATCTTTTAATTCATATAATATTTTTTCAAAATTCATTTTTTGTCTCCACCTTATCTTTTTAAATTTTCAATAATCATGGCACCACCTTGCCCACCACCTATACAAAGCGAAGCCATCCCGTAGCGACCTTTTCTTTTCATCAGTTCATGCAAAAGGGTGACGATAATTCGAGACCCTGTGGACCCCACCGGATGTCCCAGCGCAATTCCCCCACCATTGGGATTTAAAATTTCCTCATTGATCTCTCCCCAGACTGTATCGATGCCAAAAAAATCCGCCACTTTTTTCTCTTTCATACCCCTTAAAACGGTGATTACTTGAGCAGAAAAAGCTTCATTGATTTCAAAAAGATCCATATCTGACAATTTCAATCCACTTCTTTTAAAAGCCCCGTCCATGGCCAGGATTGGTCCGGCTCCCATCCTCTCAGGTTCCAATCCATGGAAGTGCCAATTAATAATTTTTGCCAGAGGTTCCAAGTTATACTTTTTTAAAGCTTCCTCGCTGGCCAATAGCAGACAAGAGCCTCCATCGGTGATGGGACAAGCATTCCCCACCGTCACGGTTCCTGCTTTCTTGTCAAAAAAAGGTTTCATCTTGCCAAGCCCTTCCACCGTAGAATCCGCCCTAAAACCTTTGTCCTCATACAATATATGATCCAGTTTTTTTCCATAAATAAGTGGAACAATCTCATCTTTGAATCGACCATTTTGAGTTGCCTGTGCCGCTCGATGATGACTGCGGTTGGCAAACTCATCTTGTTCCATCCTGGTTATGCCAAAGTCTCTGGCCAAAATTTCAGCCGTCATCCCCATATTGACATTGGCAAAAGGATCCGTAAGCGCCTTTTGAATCGCAACGATAGGGACTAAAAAGCTGGGTCTAAACGTCAGCATGGCACTTAATTTTTGGGCCGGGGTTTTGGCCTTAAATAGATCGGTAAAAAGTTTGGTCATTTTTTTATTAAACAAAAGTGGAATATTGGACATGGACTCCACTCCGCCTGCAAAAATAAGATGATCCCTTTGAGCGGCTATTCTAATTGAAGCCTGCGCCAAAGCTTCCATCCCAGCGGCACAATTTCGATGCACTGAACATCCTGGTACTTTTTTATGTAATCCCGCTTCCAGACCAATGACTCTCGCAATATTGGGATAATCAACCGGATTGCCTACGCACCCAAAAATGACTTCATCAATCACATCATTTGGCAAACCAAGCTTGTCCATAATGTGGCGAATCAGATAATGCCCCAGATATGGTGCCTGAACATCCTTTAACTCCATACCTGCTTTCGCTTGAGGAGTTCTCTTGGCCTCTACAATGAAGACTGGGTTTAAATTCATGAATTCTCCTTAAATATTTAAGTAGGATAAAAAACATCGGTTAATAATAAAACTAATTAAAAGATCTTTGCAATAAAAACCCCTCTATTAAATGCTTACAATAAAAAAATTCTTTTAAAGGTGATCACAATCCATTTTTATTTTATAATACTTGTAATACTAACTTTTTTAGATTTAAGGATTGAACTAATGAATTTTTACTCTGACGAACAAGAATGGCAATGGCTTTTTAAATCGGCCATAGACTGGAAAACCATTATTCCACTCTACTTTCCGACTTTTCCCACCGAAGAAGGCTTAAATTCCCCCGAAGAAGTTATTAGTTTTTTAGAAGAACTGTTAGGTCAGACCGGTGAGTGGACAGCGGGTGCCGTTAGTAACCGCGCCAAGGAAATGGATAAACATCATGCAGGGATTGTGGAAAATGGCAAGACTGTCCCCAACGAATATTTAAGTGCCTTGTATAGGGAATGTGTTGAACTAGGTATTTTTGGATTAAGTGTCCCCAAAAAATACGGAGGAATGGAACTGCCTTTTTCTATGAACTTGACCCTCTTTGCACAAATTTCCAGGGCCTGCTTATCTTCCTGCACTCAGATTGCTTTTTTTACTTCCATTGCTGATATGCTCGATCGTTTTGGCCCTGCCCAATTCAAAGACAAATATATTCCCAAGATTGTCCAAGGCGAAATCTCAGGGGCCATGTGTCTGACCGAGCCAGGGGCCGGAAGTGATGTAGGTGCCATAAAAACCACGGCGGTTTTGCAAGCAAATGGCAATTATCGAATTACCGGTACCAAGGCCTTTATTACCAACGGAGGTGGAGGACTCGGTTATGTTTTAGCACGCATCAAAGGTGAGCCCGAAGGCCTTGAAGGTATCTCCATGTTCTTTGTTGAACAGGAAATCGATGGGGAAAACGGAACAAAAATTCAAAATTACAAAGTAACGAAAAATGAAGATAAAATGGGACTGCATGGTTCATTTACTTGCGAAATCGTTTACGAAAACACCCTGGGATATCTAGTTGGCGAAAAAAACATGGGGTTTCACTACATGCTTCATCTCATGAACGAGGCCAGACTGGCGGTTGGACTACAAGCACTTGGCACCATCGAAGGATCACTCTATCATGCCAGAATCTACGCCGAAGAAAGAATTCAGTTTGGTGTTCCACTGGTCGAGCTCCCCCTTTATAAAAGAAATTTACAAGACTATGAAACTGAAAGAGATGCTCTCCGAGCATTAATTGTAGATACTATTAGCCATTACGACATTTTTCAAAAACTGGACCAATTACAAAAAGATGGCAAAGAATTAACCAAGGAAGAAAAAAAGATATTAAAAGACGCTTATCTTTGGACAAGGAAGAGAACTCCACTGGTCAAGTACTATTCGTGCGAAATAGCTACCAACTTGTCCCAAAGGGCCATTCAGATGTTGGGTGGTTATGGGTTTATGCAAGAATATCCTGTGGAAAGATATCATCGTGATAGCTTTGCTCCCCTGCTTTATGAAGGAACCAGCCAGGTGCAAGCACTCATGGCTTTAAAGGATATTGTCAAGTATGCCATCAAAGATCCTAGCCGGTTTTTTGCCAACATTTTCTTTAAACACCCGATCGGTGCCATCATCAACAAGGAAAGTGAAATAACCAAAAAGTATACCACCTATCACTACACTTTTAAAAAACGCTTCATTAAACTTTTAATCAAATGTTTAAGGCCCCAAATGGGAAAAATCTTCAATCCCAAAGCCTGGATGGAGATGGATAGAGTGAATATCCTCATGGCCCACGCAGAAACAGTTTGCCAGGCCCTGAGTTATATGGAAACACTGCGAGTGCTTTGTTATCATGCCAACCAGGATAATCAAAGACGAACACTGTTCACCAGATATGAAAAACTAATCGCACCAAGATTGGAGGCTATTTATAAAGACTGGTCGATGGAAGCACGCTAATAGCACATGCCAAAACAAAAACTAAAAAAGGGAGGTTGTTAAACCTCCCTCGTTGTAAGTTGTAATAAATCCGACAGGAATAAGGATATCAGATTTATTAAGACGACGTTAATATCCAAGGATATTATAGTCAATAGTCCTATGTTACTCGGGTATTTCTTAAACCTTTGAAAATTCAAAAATGAACCATACTATTTTTGATATTTTTTTTACTGCTCTCTGCGCTAACGCATTAAGTCTATTTTCTTTCAAAAAACTGACTTTGCCAAAATAATGGATACATCCTCAATGGGAAGTTCTTTGGTACCATCAGCATCGCCCTTTTTAGAATTAAAATTGGTCCAGCAATAAAAACATGCCGTCGATACTCTTTCGACCTTCACCGAGGCAATATCTTGCATTCGATTTTTGCACAGATCCTCTCCCTCTGGAAGTTCATACCACATGTTTCCCCCACCCATTCCACAACACAAGGATTTATCCTTGGATCTTTGCATCTCCTTTAACTTTAGGCCAGGAATCGAGGTTAAAATATCACGTACCGGTTCATATCCATGGTGGTGTCTACCCAGATAGCATGGATCGTGGAAGGTTATCTCTTCATTGATTGGATTATTGGGGGTCAACTTGCCAAGCTTAATTAAATCACTCAGCAGCTCCGTATGATGAATCACTTCAAAATTAAATTCCTTATCAATTTTCTTATATTCTTTGCCGATGGTATGCAGTCCATGCGGGCAAGTCACCACAATTTTTTTGAACTTGTAACCTTTAAAAGTTTCAATATTGGACAATGCCATTTCGTAAAATGAATACTCATCACCAATTCTGCGCACGATATCTCCACAACATTTTTCATTTTCACCTAAAACGGCGAAACTAACATCAGCTTTTTTTAGAAGCTCACAAAATATTTTAGTCACTTTTTGCGCATCTGTATCATAAGATCCGGCACACCCTACATAGTAGAGATATTCTACTTCCACGTCTGGATCAGCCACTGGAATATTGAGGCCTAAGGCCCAGTTGAAGCGATCACTTAATCCAATGCCCCAGGGGTTGGAATTGACTTTTATATTGTTGATCGTATTAGCGGCATCTGGATGAACTTCGGCCAGGGTTAGCACCTTATATCGTTTCAGCTCCATGATCAGCTTGACATGCTCTATATGCACTGGACATTCCTCCATACAGGCCCCACAGGTGGTACAAGCATCCAATTCATTAAATTCGTAAAGGGGAAGCTCACCCCAGATATCACAATCATCCACTCCCGCCTGTTTGAGTTTTAAGGCGGCATCTCGCAATTTGGTAATGATAAGCTTGGGATCGAGTTTTTTTCCTGCCAAATTGGCCGGACAATTTTGAGTGCATCTTCCACATTCAACACAGCTAAGTAAATCTAACCGGTTCTTCATAGTGGTTTCGTTGTATTTGGAAAGACCAAACGTCTCTGCATTTTCATTGTCAAAATTCATAGGTTCTAAAACCGCCCCCTGCCGATCCAAAGTGAAAAAACTATTGATGTATGCCATGATCACATGAATAAATTTGCTATACCCCAAAGAAGCAATAAAACCCATCGTAAGCAACATATGCACAATCCAAACAACCTGATGAATCAATTTCCAAAGTCCCATCTCAAGATTGAACATCTGAAAAATATAGGCACAAAAATAACCAATCGGAGACCAATACATCTCATCTTTTGGCATATCGGTACCAAGAATCCTGATGCCCTCCAGCCCAAAACCGGTTTTAACCACTAGAATTAAAAAACCATACATCAGCAATTCTTGATTTGGCCTGGTGGATTTCAAGTAATCGGGTTTTTTTACATATCTTCTATAAAATGCAAACACGATGGCCAATAAGATAAAAACCCCTGCCATGTCCGCTAGAAAAGAAATTACAATATAAACCACCCCTTTAAAAATCTCTATTTTAAAATCCATATGAATCATAACTAAAGTGGTGGCGATGACCAGGATGATAAAACCATAATAAATGGCACCATGAAAAAGTCCCACACTTTTAACTCTTGATACTTTTCCCTGAAAAAATAAAACTTGAAAAATGTTTTTCCAATTAAAGTGGCCTCTGTATAGTTCTTTAAAATCTTTTTTATGAGTAACAAATTGGTATTTGGAATAAATTCCCTTAAAAAAAATACCCACCGCTATCATGAATGAAAAATACATGCCATAGATAAACCATACTGGCACATTCCATGCAATTTCACGACTCGCAGTTAGAAAACTGTCACTCATTTTTTGCTCCTTAAAAATATTTGGAAGTGATGGATATTTGACAATACTTAATTGAATAAATCAAGTAATTTTTAGAAATCCTCTTGATTGATTCAACGGTCATCTGTTTTTTGACCGGCCGAAACTGCCGACTGCATAATTGGTATCAATGATTCATTTTTATCAACCGAAAGAAAGGAAGTGCTATTCGTGTTTATAGGCCTTGTGAGGAGCTTTTATGAAAAAACAAATTCTTAATTCGCTAAACAGCTTGCTGATCATGACTTTATTATCTTCATGTACCTCCGGTTTTAAATTTCAAACTCCCGAATCTATAGAAAGTAAGATGGCAAGATACAAAAATAAAAGTGATTATTTAGGAGGCACGCCCAAATTTCATGTCATGAACATGAATACTGACAGCTTTAAAAGTAACCGCACCAGAACACCTGCTTCCAGGAACATTGAGCAGGAAACCACCCAAATGCAAAATGAGTTAAACACCTCCAGCTATAAAAAAACCTATTTTATGCTACTGCTTTCCCAATATGAAACGCTTACCAGGCTGACAGGAACCAGTCAGCCACAAATAAATGTTTGTCCCGGTTTTCACTCTTCCATAGTGGAGTTGCGTAACCAAATACCTCATACCAGTTTAACCAATAGTAATGTTAATCTCAATTTTTCATTGGACACCGCTGCTTGGAATGATGAGTATCTAGCACTCTTTCCAGAGCTCATGCTGCCGCTATCGCTGGGCGAAAACCAACCAACTTTAGCTGATATAATAAAACAACATAACGTCATTGATTTTAAGCAGGCAGAAGGTCTAGTTAAACAGGCGATTGATACCCATGCTTTGAAATTATACAAAGAGTTGGAATATTTATGTGAAAATGGCGCAAGTTCCAATTATTACAAATTTGAAAACCTGCTGACTGATATTGATCAGAAGAAAAATTTTATTCCAAGCAAACTGCATGCCTCCATCCTGTTTAAAACCACTATTTTCTCCAATATGATTCTTATTAACTCCCTCCAATATCAAAAAGATCAAAGGTCCATTGCTTCCTATGATTCCAGTAGTGCCAACGCCAGTATCGTGGATCAGCTTGATTTGGGGTGGATTAAAACTTATTTAAAAGAAATGAATAAAAGAAAATAAAAGCTAAAATGGAAAACCACTAGCGATAAACATACAAACGATACCGTGATGAATAGACGGCGAGCATCCCATTAGAAGCTACCACATCCCCAAACACCGATGAATTGACATGCCCCAGATGTTTTTGCAAAACCGGCTCAAAGGTTTTAGGATTCAAAATATTGACATGGCCTTTACTGGTGGTCACCACCAAATAATCTTTCCACAAAAGGATATTAGTTATCCCACCAACACCAAGATTAACCTTCTTGATAACCTCTAAATTAAAATCCGTTAAGATGAGTTCTCCATCAAAGGTGCCAAATAAATATTTGTCATTAAAATGGAAAGGAGGTCTAGAAGGTGAAAAATCCCCCTGTCTTAACACAGCACCAGTAGATGCTTCCAACATATAAATGGGGCCTGCCAGCGAATTAATATACAGGCGGTTGTTTAAAATAACCGGCGTATTATCCACATCAACAAATTTAGTGCTGGTAGAAAGTTTCTTTTCCCACTGTAATACCCCGTCTTCCAAAGATATGTTCACCAAATAACCATCAGCAAAACCGACAAAAATTTTATTATTCCAGATCAGAGGTTTGGAAGATCTTTGCAAGGTCGTCAGATGAGGGACTGATCTTTTGTAGGCCCAAAATATTTTACCGGTCTCAATATCAAAACTGGTTATCTGATAATTTCGAAGATGAACCACCGCTATCCCGTTATGCACCACCACTTCGGACTCTATAGAGGCCCCTAAATCAACCGCATATTTAATTTTTCCGGTTAAGTAATGCCTCGAATAGAGCCGCCCCAAATTGGTGCCGTAGATAATTTGATCGTTATACACCACCGGAGTCGCATGATACGCCCCCTTATCGTTTTCTTTCCACAACACCTTGCCAGTTTGAGCATCATAAGCAATCATTTGTCCTTTGCCAGTGCCGACAAAAAGCATACCTGCGTGTAGAAGTGGTGAACTCAAATTGATAGGCAGATTGCCTGAATCATATGCTGGATCAAGATTTTTACTCCAGGCACTTCTCAGTATCGTCTTTTTCTCACCCGACTTATCAGACGAGGAGAAATTGATTTTTTCGCTCAAAGCACATGAACACAATAAACAGACAAGCAGTGGTAAAAAGAATCTCATGTTTGGTACGCCCCAACGTCATTTAGTTCATGTCGTTTAAATAAAGTTTTGCAATTTTCGCAAAGTTCGAGTCACTAAAGTGATCGACCACATATTTGAAATTAATCATAGCATCTTCTTTTTTTCCCATTTTTAAATAAATTCTTCCCAAATCAAGATAGACTTTGGATTCCATCAGGGTGACTGATGAGGCATTCATTTTTTTCAAGTAAGCAACGGCGTTGTCAAGATCGTTGGAATCTTCATAAACAACCGCCAGCCGGTTATTGAGAAACCAGGCCACAAATGGATTACTACCTTTCAATTCCTTTTGTGATTTTTCAAGTATGTCCTTGGCGAAATTAAGCTCTCCCCTCTCTATAAACAGATCCGCTGATTGAATACTTAAAGTAAAGGCTCCGTGATACGAACCAGTCACTTTAAGCAGCTCTGCAAATTTATTAACATAATCCTTGCCATCAATTTTTTTTTCTTCAAGCTGTTTAAAGGTGTTTTTTTCAAAGTCATAAATAACTTTGGACAACTCCTGTTGCTGTTTTTCAGACATATTGCTGGTGATACCCCAAATGGCCACGCCCAAAAAAGCCGCCAAAATCACTGAGATCACCAAAACTTTGTTTCTGGCAACAAATTGCCCTATCTCTGTTCGATTTAACTCCTCATCAACATAACTCATCATTTTATTAGACATGGACTCCCCTTGATATTCAATCTTGTGTTTATTCACGCTGAATTTTATTTGACTTGACTACTAGTTGTCAAAAATACTTCGCAATTGTATCCTATTATTTGAAAATTCCCAATAACCCCCTTTTAATCAGGAAGGTACTATGTCTGTTAATAAATATTTTTTTTTGATTCTTTCATCACTAATGATGTTATCTGCCACCTGCTTGAGTACAGAAAAAGATGGACGCCTAGGCCTTGGCACCACTAATCAACTGGCCACCGATCTTCCGGCCATCTCCCTCAAGTTGCAAAAGTCACCTTCTCTGGCCGTAGGAGCGCTGTTTGGTTTTGATACCAACGAAAACACGGGTGGTTGGGGAACGGGGTTAAAAATTTATAGAAATTTTTTTGATGAGCCCCAACTCACTTTTTATGGTTCTCTGCTCGCCGCATTGTTAAATAAAAAGAAAGTCACCTCCAGCGGCGACTCTAAAACAGGATTTCAACTGGACTTAACCATGGGCTCTGAGTTTCATTTCACTGGACTAGAAAGCCTCGGGTTTAGTTTTGAATTCGGATTATCATTTGAAAAGATCACCGACTTTGTTGTCAAAACCGTAGGGCATAACTTTTTTACCGCCGGGATTCACTTCTATTTTTAAATAGATTCCCTTCAAATAGGGTATCGACATTGGGCATAATTAGACGTTAAAATAATTATTAATGACAAAAAGATTATTAGTTTTTTTAATACTTTTTATTTTAGCTTGCTTTTCATCAAACGCCCAATTTGATGACAGCGAATTAATTGAAGCGAATGTTTTTGATGATGATCTAGAAGTCGGTGGTGATATCTTTAGCGATTTTAACGAGGACCTCGAAACTGCCAAAGTTGCGGAATTCGAACGCTATTACAGGTATGGACGTTTTTTTTCATTTAATATCGGTCTGGGTGTAACCATGTTTGATGGCAATCGTGGCTACGCCTACGAAAATCAGCTTCCCTCTTATTCTCTCTCCTTTACTTTTTTTCAAAATTTCAGAGTAGCTTACGGCATCGGAGTTGGATTTTCCAAACATCATATGTTTCTGCCTGATGCCACCAGAGGACACACCCCAGTCGATCTAGAGGGTGGACCTGGTTTTGTCGATGTCAGCATGCTACGAACATTTTTTTCTTCCAGATACTACCTAGATACGGCAGATCTGGGAACTGCCATCACTTACTCCAACCCCTACGTTATCGGAAGGATTGAATATTGGTATTTGACCAATAAATTCATCGATCAAAGCGCAACTCCCGATGATAGCGGGGGTGGGCTTGGCTTTGGAATGGGATTTGGACTGGAATTTCCCATCAAACTCAAAGAATCATTTATCGGGGTTGAATTACTGTTTCACACCGTCAATTTTCACGACAAATTCACCAATGCCTACCAAGCACGCAATGAGGGGGAATTTGGCTACGAGGATATGAGCGGAAATGCCTGGTCAACCACCGTCAGCTATATTATCTCTTGGTAGAAGAATCCCTCTTCGAAGAATTGGCCCTTTTTTCCAAATCACTACTGGTTCTAAAGATCAAATGGATCGGTGCATTTTTAAGATCAAAACTATCCCGAATGCCATTTTTTAAATACCGCTTGTAATTTTCAGGTATTCCTTTAGATCTGTTAGTAAAAAGTAAAAAAGTAGGCGGATTGGCCTTGATCATAGAGGAATATTTCACCTTTAAGCGTTTGCCACCGGTGTTGGCTATCACAATTGAATTCTTATCAACCAAGTCAATAATTGTTTGATTGACTTCACTGGTGGGTATCCTTTTATTTCTAATCAGAATGGTTTCCACCAAAACTTTTTTAAATTTTCCGATATGCTGTTTATATTTAGCCGATAATGGAACCACATCACAAAACTCCAACCAGGGAATCTCATCCCTTAACTCTTCGATCCATTGTTTTTTATCTTTTGGAGTTTTAAGCTTTTCGCTCACCAGATCTATCTTATTGATGGCCAAAATAACCGATTTTCCTTTTTCCAGGGCAATATCCACCAACCGTTGATCTTGATGATTGATACCCTTGGTGGCATCGATTAAATAAACCACTACATCAGCGTGGGTAATAGCGCTTAGGGACCTGTAAACCGATTGCTCTTCCACAAAATCATCTATCGATTTTTGTCGCCTGATCCCGGCAGTGTCAATCAAATGAATGGTTCTCCAATAATTCCCTTCAGCCTTTTTTTCCTCTGGCTGGACAGTCTCTTCTATCTTTTCATCGGCAAAAACTTTTTCATAGATCTCTTGTGAGATATCCTCTTGTTTTATTTTTCCTTGCATGTATTGCATATTATTTTTTTGATAATCCTGATAATCACTTATCAACTGGTCGGTTTTTTCTCCCCAGCTCATTTTCTGATCCAGCAAATTAGCCTCTTTATCAAAATAAAGATCAAAAAAACCTTCGATGGGATCAACGGTGGTGCCGGGTATATCACTCACCAGGGCCCGTGGTGCACCAATCAAGCAGTTAAGTAAAGTGGATTTTCCAGCATTAGGTCCTCCGACCAGGGCCACTTTAGATACCACCTTCTCTCTGGGAGTAACCCCTATTTGTAATTTGGGAATGTTAAGCTCATCTGCCGCGATTGTTTTTTCAAAGGCAATGACCTCTTTTTGAATCTGCATAGCCAGTTCATCTGTTCCTCTCTTGTGAGCTGCGGAAATCATAAAAATATCATCAATATCCACTCCCAACGTATAAAAATCAGCCTCATCCCCCATCTGTTTGTCTGAATCATATTTATTAATCACCAGCCAGAATTTTTTCTTTTTCATTCTCAAATAATCAATAATGCTTTTATCTACAGGAATCGGACCTTCCCTAACATCCACCACAAACAACACCATATCACTTTCATCGATGGCCAGTTTGGCATGTTCAATCATGATATTGAAAAACTTGAAATTTCTTTTCTCTTTTTCTGTTTTACTGGGCTCATTTATTTTTTCCAAGTAAAATCCACCCGTATCAATCAAAATAATCTCCCGAGGGGCTTCATGATTAACCAAATCAAATTTCGCAAAACCATAATGCCGATCCCTGGTGACCCCGGGTAAATCGTAAGTGATATTTTTATTATCCCTTTTTATTAATCGGTTATAAACCGTGCTTTTGCCAACATTGGGCCTTCCTATTATTGAAACTACCATTGATCTTTCCATCTTGCTTCCCCAGTCAAATTTTAACGACTTCTCCAGACTCTGTTAGAATCGACTGCTCGATGCAGTCCAATCGACTCCAGCACATAATTATTTTTAGGCCATCCGGGGGTCACTTTGACATGCAAATTCAAGTTGACCTGGCAACCGAGCATCTCTTCAATTTTCGCTCTTGACCTGGTTCCAATTTCCTTAATAACCGCTCCCTGCTTGCCAACGACTATGCCTCGCTGACTGGGACGGTTTACGATAATTGATGCCGCAATGTGAACAATCGGTTTGCTGAGGGTCTCGTCCTCTCTGCCATCTTGAAACTCTTCCACCACCACTGCAATTTCATAAGGTAATTCTTCATTTAAAAGTAAAAAGGCCTGTTCCCTTATATATTCCGTTACAAAAAACCTTTCATTTTTATTGGAAACATCCCCATCAGGATAAAGATGATATCCGGTCTTCGCCTCATCACAAATAGCACCGGTTAAAAGATGAATATTTTCTCCATTTTTTGAACTAATCGAAAAATATTTTTCAATTTTGGGAATTAACTGTTTAGCCGCATTAAAAATTTCCAAAAGCAGTTCATCGCTAATTTTTACCAGATCGTTTTTGGTAAAAATGAGCCAGGTCTTATCCAACTCAAATTTCAAAGTCTCTTTAATGGAATTAAGTTGAGGCATAACATCACTGGTTAAATCAATTAATATAAAATTAAGATCCACTCCCTCGCACCCCTCCCTGGCCTGTTCATTCAACCTCTTGTTGAATTCCTTATTACTTTTATGTATCCCGGGAGTGTCCACCAGCACCACTTCAGTTTTATCAATATTAAAAACACAATGGAATTTATTCCGGGTGGTTTGCGGTTTATGAGTCACAACGGACAACTCGGTTCCAATTAAATAATTGATCAACGAACTTTTACCAGCGTTAGGAACACCTAACACGGAAATCATAATTGATTTATTACTTGGGTGCTGATGTTTTAATAACATGGTTATCTCCTTCTAAATAAAGTCTTTTCTTAAGCACTTGGTAAGCCAACTCTCTTTCAATCTGTTTTTTGGCAGCGCCAGTCCTGGTTAGGATGATTTTATTATCAATCATTAAATCAATCCTATATTGTTTATCTTCCATTTCGATATTTTGATATTGTGGTAGTCCCTTCCCAAGCGAAACCGTCAATTCTTGCAATCTTGATTTGGGATCAAACTCATCAAGAGCTTCATCTGATATAAAATCTTTTTTAAATTGTTCCTGGTATAAATTCAAAATAGTGGTAAAAACTTTTTGCACCCCTAAAAATCCAGAATCCGCAAAAATTCCCCCGAGCAAAGATTCAAAGGCATCGGATAACACCGACGATTTCAAATACCCCTTGGTACACAATTCCCCTTTTCCCAGCAAAATAACCCGGGATAGACCTAAAATATTGGACAGTAATGCAAGCGAAAGCTCATTGACCAAGGCGCTTCTGAGTTTCGATAACTTTCCTTCTTGAAAATGAGGATAGGTTTTAATAAGCAAAGCAGCTATCAGCAGATCAATAACCGCATCTCCCAGATACTCCAGACGCTGATTACTTTCTAATTTTAATTCGGGAAATTCATTAATAAGAGAAGAATGGGTAATCGACGTCAAAAAAATGTCAAAATTATTAAATTGATAATCAATTTTTTGTAGTAAATTTTTAGTGGATGAGTGGTTAAAAACAAAGTCCGAAAGAACTTTTCGCGAACAATCATTTCTCTCCGTGATAAATTCAAATAATTCCACGGACAACAATAAGTCCTTTTTGTTTTGGTTACAGGTCGTCTTTTGCACTTTCGGCTCACATATATAAATTGTCTGTTGACGCATGTATCAAATCTTTCAGAGAAAAACAAGGAAACTCTTTTCACTTGTATAATGTATGGGGTACTTGTATTATTTCTGGGCAAACCCTGTAAAAATTACTTGTTAAAGGAGCGGCTTTTTCCATGCTGGAAGATAAATTCGGACATTTTTTTGAATTAGAACGAAAATTTGTTAGTAAATTAGACAAAGAAGGACTAAGCAGAAATACAGTCAAAAATTACAAGACTGATTTGGACTGCTTTAATAAATTTCTACGATCTTTCCAATCACCTTTTGATTTAAATAATTTAAACACGGATCTGGCACAAAAATACAACGATTTTCTAAACCAGAAACTAAATTCCGATAACTCCAAAAGACGACGCATTCAAACCCTTAGAATTTTTTTAGACTTTTTGGTAGGACAAAGCATTATTTCCACCAATCCAGTACGAAACCTGCAGTCTTCGCCCAAATTTTTGGACATTCCACACCCTACCCCTTTTAGCGATATCAAAACTCTGTGGACTTATCTGCTAGAAGAAAAAGAAAGTAGCGACGAAATGATCAAATTGCTGGCCCAAAGAAATCAAGTTATCTTGCTATTAATTTTTGGTGCGGGTCTAAAGGTTTCAGATATCTCTCACATGAAAACGCAACAAGTTTTTCTAGACTCATCTCCCAGAGTCATGATGCTTCCCTTGAAAAGAGAACCATATACCATCCCGCTTCCTCCCATTTTTTCCTCCATTTTTTTAGAATATAGTGAATCATTAAATAGCTTCAAAAAAAAATCCGGATTAACTTTTGATGAAATACTCTTTAATGCCAACCCCTACCAGATCATCTCTGGCGGATTATCACCCCGAGGGCTTGAACTGATCTTTGAAGAATTTAGAAAAAAACTGGTTTTACAGCTCACCCCCAAATCACTCCGCCAGGCGTGTATCTTTAAATGGATTGCTCAAAATAAAAAAGATAATCTCATCAAAGAATGGATGGGCGTTTCCAGTGCCTATAGTTTGAAGCTTTACAAGGACCATGCCACCAACAACCTCTATAGTGATCAATTCCTTGAAGAGATGTATCTCAACCTGAAGCGAAGAAGAGCCTCCGTTATTTCAAATAATCTGATGTGATAGTCAATGGGTTTGACGAAGACTATCTTCCAACCGGTTTCGATAATCTCTAACACTTTCGGTTTGAGCTTCCTTGGTCAGCGGAATATATTCTTGAGGCCTGGTCTCCACCGGTAGCCCCATATCCAAATCAGAAAACCAGCGATCCATCGTCTGATCTCTTTTTTCCACCAGATAAAAATCCAAATCCTTTTCAAGCTGATCAAGATAAAAAACCAATTCTTTTTGCAGTTTAAATTGTTCTTGCCTTTTAAGTTGCAAGTTATCAATGGCCTCCTGTTTTTGTCTTTTGATCCTGAGAATTTCTTTGTCGTATTCAGCGGCCACAGAAATACTTTTCTGATCAAACCCCCACAAAAAATCATTGACGTTGTTGAGTTGATTAAACAGGTCAGATTTGCGCTCCAAAAGAGTCTTTCGATGAGCACTGGCCTGTCTTACTCTTTCACTTAACACCTCCGACTTAAACCGCAACACCGATCCTCTTCTAAAATATTCATTATTCCCCAGGCAAGATCTAATGTCCGCTACATACATAACAAAATATTTTTCTTCCACGCTCCTCACAAATCCCTGGCATCTTTGGTTGACCTGGGTTTGATTAATCGTAAACTCCACCATATCTCCAATTCGAAAGAGCCTGGTATTTTTTGTCCCGGATTCCACCTTGAAAATCCGGGTCGTCTCATCCCTATCTGTCACTCTCCCTTTGAAAAACGAATAATCAAAAGTCGGATCATAAAATGAGTCTTTCGGAGGCACCAAATGGTCAGAGATATTGGTTTCCCTTGATAGGCTAACTCCGTGACAAAGCAGATTGATTAACAAAAAAATCAGGAACTTTTTCATACCTATATTATGAAGCCAAATAATAGATATTTCGAGTTTATTTTTTAAGTCAATATATCTTTTCTAAACTTAAAAACATTGATATGAGCTTATTAACTGAAATCGAGGGAGTAAATAATGCAAATTTTTATAGATACCGGCTCTTTGGAAGAAATTAAAGAAGTTGCTAGCTTTGGAATTATTGATGGCGTCACCACCAATCCTTCGCTGATTGCCAAAACCGGTCAATCCAGGGATGAAATAATCACCGAAATTGTAAAGATAATTGATGGACCAATTTCCGCAGAAGTCATTTCAACCGATAGCCAGGGAATGATTGAAGAAGGCAAAATGCTTTCTAAAATTCATAAAAATGTCACCATTAAAGTGCCCATGACGATCGAAGGTATCAAAGCATGCAAGTGGTTTTCTGAAAATAAAATCAAGACTAACGTTACCCTGGTTTTTTCGTCTAATCAGGCCCTTTTGGCAGCTAAGGCCGGAGCTACTTATGTATCGCCATTTATCGGACGACTCGATGATATTGGACATGATGGCATGAACTTAATTGAGGAAATCAGACAGGTATTTGACAATTACGGATTTACTACCCAAATTCTGGCTGCTTCTATCCGCCATCCTGACCATGTAAGGGTTGCCTCCATGGTAGGTGCTGATGTGGCCACGGTTCCCTTTGATGTTATCAAGAAACTTTACAATCATGTTCTTACTGATAAAGGTTTGGAATCCTTTTTAAAAGATTACAAAAAATCAATTAGTTAAACAAACTTTTTATGCTCAATTAAAACTCGAATGAGTCAATTTATTTGCCCTCTTGCCGATGAGTGATTGACTGTTATTAGTCGATCAACCAGAGGCCCTCATGCAAAAATTGACTCTTTTTATTTTAATATTGGTCACCTGTTTTGCTTGTCTTGAAATGGAACCAAAACCAGAACGAGGCCCTTCATCCCTGCCTGCGGCCAATTATGAAACGGCCACAATTAGATGGAGCAACGAGCTCGTCTCAACCAGTAATCTCAATCTTATGATTTCCTCAGATTTTTCGGATCAAGAAAAAGCCAGCATCGGGGAAATTATTAGCACATGGAATGTGGCCCACGAAGATTTATCATTTATAAGCGAAACCCGCCAGGAAACCTCCAACCTCAATACCAGTGATCTCAATGTGTATCGTGACAACACCCTTGGGATTTATAAATCCTATAGTTGGTTTGATGAATTAAGTAGCTTTGCTCTCGGAGTTACTCAGTTTTATGCCACCAGAAGAAATGCTGGTATGGATAGTGAGTATCTGGAAATTCTGCATGCTGATATCATTCTTAATTACAAGGACTACAATTTTGATGCCAACGACAAGGCCTATTCGGGGTATGATTTATATTCAGTTATTCTGCATGAAATGGGGCATTTTTTAGGATTAAAACACACCCGCCACGTCGAGGATGTCATGTCACCTTATCTGGATACTGGAGAACTTAAACACACCTTAAGTGCCAATGACGTGAATCTTTTAAATAATCTTTACACCAAAACCATCTCGTCACTCTCAAAAAAAGCTGTATCAGGTTCCAACTCTGCGGTTGATTATGACGAAGAAGTTATTAGGGGAATCATTGAATTAATGCCCTGTGGTTGCCAAAAAGCTAGATTCGAAATAACAAAAAAGCCAATTTTTTAAATTGGCCTTTTTTAAAAATCATCTTTTTAGTTTTACACTATTTAACTTGATTAAAAATCGCTTTAAAACCGTTGAAATCTGTTGCGGCAATTTCGGCTAACATTTTTCGATTAATGTGTAGTCCTTTATTTTTTAAAGCATGCATAAATCTTGAATAAGATGAGTCAAGCATTCTAACTGCTGCACCTATTCTAATAATCCAAAGTTTTCGCATATCACGCTTTAACAATCTCCTTGAGATGTATGCATAGTGGAGCGCACGTTTAACAGTCTCGGCGGTCCAACAATAGTGTCTACTTCTATCAAAGTGAAAACCTTTCGCCAGTTTTCTCACTCGGTTTCTTCTTCTTCTCGCTTTAAATCCTCTTCTAACTCGTGCCATTTTATATCTCCTTAATTATTGCGAAAAACTTGGGGGCATATTCATGCGCTTGTGGTCCCAGACTTCAGCAAATTGATAATACTCTCACTTATAGGGAATCAGCATTTTCACTCTTACTTCATCAGCTACATGAACCAGGCCAGCTTTTCCCAGATTTTTTTTCATCTTATGATCTTTCTTAGTAAGTATATGACGAAGTCCTTGCTTTCTTCTTTTAATCCGACCAGTTCCCGTCACGGAAAATCTCTTCGCAGCCGCTCTCTTAGTTTTCATCTTTGGCATCTTATGCTCCTTAATGATTATCAATAATCCAACATGTTTTATAGCTTTTGAAACCCAGTATTTCTACCAGCTTATCATTACCTTGTAAACACTTATTACAACTCCTCACCCTTGGTTTCTTTCAGTTTCTGTAATTCGGTAATTTTTTTCTTATCCGGGGCAACAATTGTAATGATCCTATTTCCTAGTTTTTTGGGTTCAGACTCTATCAATCCACCAAATTCTATCACTTTGGTGATTATATCTTGAAATTTGACCATCCCTTGATCCATATAGGCCATTTCTCTTCCCCTAAATTGCATAACCATTTTTACTTTGTCGCCTTCAATAATAAATTGGTTAATTTTTTTAAGTTTCACCCCTAAATCATGGGCCTCAATATTTGGTCTAAACTGAATCTCTTTTAACTGGATAACAACCTGTTTTTTCTTTGCTTCTTGAACTTTCTTTTGTTGGATATATTTATATTTACCATAATCCATCAGCTTCACAACAGGAGGATTGGCGGTAGGTGCGATAAGAATGAGATCAAGCCCGGTCTCATACGAAAGTTGCCTGGCACGTTCCATGGAAACCACACCATACTGCTCCTCTCCCTCGGTTGCCAAACGGCATTCTTGAATTCTTATCTCATCATTTAATAATGGCCTGTCGATTTTTCCCAACCCTTTGCGTTCTTTAATAATTGCCTCCAAATGAACAATGTTTGTAATCCTGCCTATTTAATTACCTTAATTTATACAAAAAAAAAAGATTTTTTCTAGGTCCTGTGGGAAAGATTACACTATGATTTGATAAGTGTCATCAATTCTTGTCTGGTTGACACCTGATCTAGAAAACATCCGGTAAGTGACGAAGTCACCATGATCGAGTTTTGTTTTTCAACTCCCCTGCTGGTCATACAAAAATGCTGGGCTTCAATAATGCAAGCAGCACCTTTGGCTTCCAATCTTTTCACCAAAGACTCCGTGACTTGATTACCAATTCGCTCCTGGATTTGTAATCTTCGGGAAAAATGCTCAAGTATCCTGGCCAATTTCGATATGCCTACTATTTTTTTACTGGGGATATAAGCGATATGGGCCTTCCCAAAAAAAGGTAGCAAATGATGTTCGCAGGTGGAGTAAAATTCAATATTTTTCAAAAGAATAATTTGATTATAAGGAATAACGTTATCCTCTTTAAAGGTTTTAAAACAATCATCCAAGCTTGAATTATAACCACCAAAAAGTTTATCCCAGGATTTGATCACTCTAGTAGGCGTTTCAAGCAATCCTTCTCTTTGGGGGTTTTCGCCTAGGTATTCAAACATACCCCTTATTAATTGTTTTATTTGATCGCTATTTCCACTAAAACCTGTATCCATCCTATACACCTCTGATATTAAAACTCAACTGATCAAGAAGGAGGTTTTCCCAATTCAAAAGCATTGTGTCAAACGCCTCTGTATCTTTTATATGATACACCCCATTTTCCATCACCAGATATTTCTGATGAGTAAAATGCTGAATACTATTTTTCATCACCGGCGTGGAAAAACTTTCAGAAAAAGTAATAACCCGGTTTATTTCTCTTTGCCAATTATAGACTTCTTTGGATTTCTTCCAATAATCCTCTAATCGGAATTCTGCCATTTCCGTATGCAACGCCTTGATGGTCAGTGCCGATATATAATAAGCTTCATGAATATACATCATCGATTTTGAAAAAATTCCAATTTTCATTATCACATTATAAAAATCCCTAGCCGAAAGTTCCAATACATCATCATAACTGGTTAAAACCTTGCCGGTACACCATTCGATCAGGGTCTTGGTCTCTAGGACAAATTCCTTCACGGTAGGTAAATAAAATTCATACTTCATATGTTTTCTTTGAGACAGTAAAAGTCGCTTGAGTTCTGCAACATTGGTAACCGAACCATTAAATAAATTGATCCAGGCAATATTTAAAATCCATGGAGTAAGAAAATGATGAAGAATACTATTTTTGAAATACAGCATTTCCTTGCGACAGTTTACATTTACAGCATAAAAAACATGGCCCAGATTTTCTTCACCAATGACATCAAATTTTTTATTATTCAAAAATAAATCAATCGAATCTTCCAGCGTTCTTTCCAATTTATCCTCAAGTAAGGTATCCACCACCGGAATGTTAAAAACTTCGCAGTAATGCACAATTGATTTAGCCTTGGCATATATTTCATCCCACTTCAATGCGCCGGTTGGTTCATCCAGCATGATCAATGCTAAAAGAGAAGAAGGCGTCACCAAAATATTAGACCCTACCTCTCTAAAACAGCTAAAGGCCAAAGTTTGAATATTCTTCCTCGCATTTTCCAGATGAGGAGGATCGATTGGCCTTCCCAGCCGGATATGAACACTTCCCATTCGGTAGGCAAAAATTTTAAAAATTTTAAAAAGTCTCAGGAAACTTTCCTGGTGTTTTTTTGCTCCTTCCAATTCTCTGGCGAGGGAACTGGTCTCTGGAACATATTCATGCACAATACTCACTGGAATAAATTTAAGCGGTTTTTGATATTCGCCAGGAAGTGCCTCATGGGCCTCCAGCAACATCTGGTATAATCCATATCTCGGAGACATAAGCTTCCCTGACCGGCTCCTGCCACCCTCAAAGAAAAATTCAATTGGATATCCCTTATAGAGAAGGTAGTACAGATAAGCTTCCAAGGTGAGTTTATATAGGATATCACTCCCAAAAGTTCTGCGGATAAAAAAACAACCACATAATCTGAACAATTTTCCCAGGATCGGAATGTTAAGATTGATTCCCCCAGCCACAAAAACCGAAAATTTAAATTTTTTATAAATAATGTAATTCAAGGCAACGTAATCGGCGTGAGATTGATGATTCGGCACCAAAACAACATGATTATGTAAAACATATTGAGCTAGATCGTAGTCCACCACTGTATCAATATTAATCCCTTCGTAGAGATGAATAAAGGTGGTATCAATAAAATGCACCAATAAACGGGCAGCCTTTTCTGACAACTGGGCCTTGATTTCGTCAACGTTTTTTATAACCTTCGCTTGCTCTTCAAGTTTGCCATGAATTCTTTCTTTCAACTTGGGATATGAAAGAACTATTTCATATATTTCTTTCATAATCGCTACCGGTGTTATTTAAGTCCATGAGGTCTAGACTCATGGGCTCCCGCCAGGGTCATTTCCATAAACAGGGAATTTTCATACATATCCATGATATTTTCCGTTCCCATATAAGTCATCCCAGATCTGATACCACCAACCAGCTCCCACACCACATCTTTGACACTTCCTTTGCATGGAATATAGGTGGATTCACCTTCAGCTGCCATGCCTTTGGGAAGTTCACCTCTCCAGGATATTTGGGCACTCTTGCTGGCCATCCCCCGATAGAGCTTCATGCCTTTTTTAATCTCTCCAGGAGTTTCCAGAGTCCCCGAAAGAAGTGAGCCAAGCATGACGGTATCTGCCCCGCAGGCCAAGGCTTTGATAATATCTCCTGAATTGGTTATGCCTCCGTCAGCAATTATCGGAACACCATATTTTCTGGCCTGCTCCACACATAAACTGATGGCAGTCAATTGAGGAACTCCATGCCCGGTAATAATTCTAGTAGTACACATAGAACCCGGTCCTATTCCCACTTTAACGGCATCAGCACCATGGTCAATCATCCTTCCTACACCATCCCCGGTCGCCACATTCCCGGCGATCACATCTATTTGCGGATAATTTTTTTTAACATAATCCAGCGTTTCCATAAGCATGATCGAATCACCGTGGGCAATATCAATCGTAAGAATTGAAGTGCCAGCTTCCACTAAAAGATCTGCCCGCTTTTTTCCTTCTTCCTTAACGCCGATCGATGCACAAATAGGGACACTTATTTTTTTTTCTTTTTGGATGCAAGCCACTGTTTTGATCACCTCCACCTGTTCGGTAGGAGTCATAAACCTATGCAAAACCCCGATTCCCCCAAGTTCCGCCATGGCAATAATCATATCCGTCTCGGTTATGGTATCCATATTGGCAGATATGATTGGAATATCTAGCGAATAATTTTTAGTGATTTTTGATTTTAAATTAGGATATCTGCGAGATGAAATCTCCGAAAATTTGGGTACCAACAAAACATCATTGAAGGTTAATCCTTTTTGCCTTCTTACAATATCTCTTGCTGAAAAAATAAGATCCATTACAAAAATCCTGGTTTAGTTTTCCAAATTCATATTTATCCGACACAAAGTCTGGGCAATGTTAAAAATATGCCCTCTAATTTTTCGAAGCGAGATAACCATATCAGAATAAACCAGTACGGTGGAAGGTGAAATCATCTTCGATTTGGAAAGTTCCTCCAAATATTTCTCCCTCACCTCCTGGGAGATGATTTTGAGTTCCTCCGAGATTCCCGTAAAGGTGCTTAAATCCATAATCATTTGGCGCTCAAAACTATTGAGCATCAATTTGTAATAATCCCAAACCCGGTCGTAAAATTCCACAAATTCCTTTCTAATCAGTCCGGAATCATGATTATCGGTAACCAGTCGATTTTTATAAATGGCCACTTTCTCTAGGTAATCTGTAATACTTTCCAGTTCATCAATTATTCGAGAAAACCCTTGGGCCTCAAATGACTGACCAACCGTTAATTTCTTCTCCATTATTTTACAAATATAAAAAATCAATTGATTTTGCACCACATCGGCTTCCTGCTCAATCTGTTTGATAGTGATTAATGTTTTGCTTTGATTTTTTTTATCATCAAACAGATAATGTCGGCACTGATCAAACATGAAATCAACATTCAGAGCAAACTTTTTAATTTCTTTGTAGGTAATGATCAAGGCATTGGATGGCAACATTTCATAATCACCGTTCGCAAAGTCGCTAGGATTGTCTTCTTTGTCGTCAGAAAAAGAAATATTTCTTCTAAGCAGGATTGAAAGCGGTTTTAAAAAGATCAGACTAAAAATACCAATCAAAAAATTAATGATCAAGTACCCGGCAAATAGTTGAAGGCCAAATAATTCATAAAAATTATCCAGCGAGTGCATGCGAGGCACCACACTTTCAATTAGGCCCACCAGCTCATCTAAAAATATGATGCAAACCAAGGCTACCAGAATATGAAAAATAAAATTTGCATAGGTTACCACTTTAATCCTGGACTTAGCGCCGCCGGTATGGATGGTGCTATAGGAAAAACCAAGATTGGCACCAATCACCAGGCAAAGGGCCGTCGCCATATCCACAAAACCCGTTTTCCCCATGACCACCGCAAGCAGCAAAATTAAAATTGGTTTTTGAAACAAAACGGTGATAATTATCCCCAGAAGTAGATACAACAAAATAAACAAATAATTATAATTATTAATCATTACACCAAACAATTCCAAATTGGACCCTAGCGGCATAATGATGCCTAAAAATAATTGAATCGACCAAAAAATAATCCCGTACCCCATGATCATACGAAAAATGCTTTTTAAATTGGTTTGATTAAACCATGAGGAAAAAAACATTCCACCTGCAATCATCAACTGGGGAAAAAAACCCAAATCAATGGACATGACGAGAACCACAATGCTTTGCCCTAACAAAACCCCTAAAAAGACAAAATTCCCAAGTACCTGGTCAGCCGTTCTGATTGAAACATAATTGGTCAAAACCCGGTTGAAATGATTGATACTTTGAAACATGAACGAAGTACTAAACCCCGAAACAAAAGCATTCAATCTTTTTTTATTCGAGGTATTGGTGAGACGACCAAGCAAATCTCCTGATAAAAAATAAAAAGTATCCGCCACCAACCGGAGTCCCCAACACAACACTGCAAAACTTCCCATGAAGTAAGGCAATAGTTTCATCTCACTTAGCATCATTTTTAATCCTTCTATCTATACTGGTTTTTTCTTATTAACATTTCAGATAAATTAATACAAATGATAAGTTTTTTAAGATCTCTTTTGATTCTTGTGTTATCTTACTTATTCAGAAAGTTATGGTTGACAAGTATATTTTTATTTTGTTGAAATCTAGGATTACGCAGGATCATAAATGCTAAGTTGTCTAAATATCTACAATATGCCCCCGGTGGAATTACCTCGAAATTTATTTGAAGGTTTTTTTACCATCACCACTTGCCAAAGAACTCTGATTGTTGGATTGGAAGACATTAAATATCCCCTTGGCCCAAACGTTATACATATCAAGGGAAGCGAGGCATACGGATACCTGCTGGAAACCATCACGGGGCTTAAAAGCCAGGTGCTAGCGGAAAACGAGATTGTCTGCCAATTCAAACATGCCTTTAAGTCTTATTTGGAATCAAGCAAAAGAGACGGTCGTCTGATCACTATTTTGGAAAAATTATTCAAAGACAACAAAGACATTCGAAGTTTTTATCTAAAAAATATCGGTCAACAATCATACACCGGAATCAGCAAAAAAATTTTGCTCCACAAATCCTCCTACCCAGAGGTTTTAATCTTGGGCTCAGGAACCTTGGCCCAGGCTTTAATTAAACTGCTTTCGAAAAAATTTAAGATATTTTTAAGTGCCCGCAACCTACAAAAAGTGGATGAATTAACCAGGCAATTTAATTTTCAACAAATTCCATGGCCAATGATCGATGAATTTAAAAAAGTACCAAATATCTTATCCACCATTGGTGCATACAAAACCTACTTCGATGAATCCTTTTTTATGGATTGGAAAAACCTCCATCATACCAAAGGGATTTTCATCGATTTGGGTTCCCCCTCAACGATCCAAACCAATCTCATGATCAACGATGGTGTCTATAGGCTTTTTAATATTTTTAATGAGTGCAAGGCCTTGAGTCAGGAAAAAGAGCTCCAAATAATCAACGCCAAAAATGCCATCAAAAATATCGTGGATAAAAGAATGAAATACTTCGACGAAGCCTTACTCAACCACAATAAGGACATTCTCCTTGGTATATAAAATTGGAACCCGCCAGAGTTTGCTTGCCAGGACTCAAAGTGAACAGATAAAAAACATCCTGGAGGCACAAACTCCTCACTCATTTGAAATGGTTTTTATCACCACCAAAGGAGATCAAGACCAAACCACCCCCCTCTGGCAGATGAACACCCACAACGTTTTTACCAAGGAACTTGATCTTGCCTTGGCCCAGAAAACCACCGATCTCAATATTCATTCTTATAAAGATCTAGGCCTTGATCGCTCCCCAGATGCTATGATTGGTGCGCTCACCAAAAGATCTTACCCTCACGATGTCTTACTCATTAAAAACCAGACCATCAGGGATTTGTTTAGTAATAACCAAAGCTCTTTAAAAATTGGAACCAGCTCGCCTCGCAGAACCACCAATCTACATCGCCACTTAAAAGAACTTTTATCCTACGACGGCGAACTTTTGGTATCGTCGCTTAGGGGAAATGTCAATTCCCGCCTAGCAAAGCTACAAAATGGTGAGTTTGATGGCATTGTGCTGGCCCTTGCCGGGCTAGAAAGACTGGCCCTTGATCGTAGAGCAAATGAAGAACTGGCTTTATTGTTATATGACCTCAATTTTCTTATTTTACCTCTGTCTTTTTTCCCTGGAGCTGCGGCCCAAGGCACCCTGGCTATTGAAATAAGAAAATCTGATCAAGACCAACTTTTACCTATCCTTGAGTGCGTCCATGATAAAATTACGGCTTTGGAAGTAACAAAAGAAAGAGAGGCTTTTGCCAACTATGGCGGTGGCTGCCATTTACCCATAGGAATTTATGTTAAGAAATTTGAAGATGGTTTTATTTGCTGTCAGCAAGGCATTTATAAGAACCAAGCCATTAATATTTTAAAATTAGAAATCAAAAGAATCAAACCCACCGATTCACCCTTCATCTTCGTCGGACTTGCTGACCATAATTCTCCTTCCACCAGCAAAAACCGACAAGTTATTTTCAACCAATTACTCAGCTATAAAACCATCTTGCACCAGACTCCCTTGACGGATAATACGGTTATCACCTCCCAAAACGTACTCAGTGCCATTAACTTTGCAACTTTTCATCCCACCACACTCTGGACTTCGGGAGTTAAAACCATGCAGGCCATGTTCAAACGAAGATACTGGGTGAATGGTACCGGCGATTGGCTTGGTGAAGAAGAGTTGATTTTTTTTAAAAATTCAAAATTTATAAATCTATTTTTAAAACAGCCATCATGGTCCTACCTGACCAATGATCAATCATCATCAAGTTTGGGACAAACCATCCCAACCTATACCAGAATAAAAAATCAAATATCTGATGAATTCAAAGAACAAATCAAACAATGCCAGATTTTTTATTGGATGAGTTTTTACCAGTACGAAGAATACACCAGGGAATTTCCAGAGATTGCTGCCAAATGCCACTGCTGCGGCCTGGGAAAAACATATAAACACTTTAAAGAAAGAAATATTCCTGCTATACCATTTATTAATTTGAATGAGTTTTACCAATGGTTGGATGAATAATAAAGGAGTAAACCAATGTGGGAACATGTAGAGCTTTTTGACATCTCCAAAGATCTGGTACCGGGAGGAGTTCACTCACCAGTTCGCAGTTTTAAAGGACTAAAATCAACCCCCCGATTCATTGAATCTGCCGAAGGTGCTTACCTGCAAGACGTTGAAAAAAAGACCTATATTGATTTTTGCATGAGCTTTGGCCCTTTAATACTGGGTCACAAGGACGAGGATGTTAAAGAGGAAGCGATGTGTGCTCTCAACAAGGGATGGACATATGGTGCCTGTGAACCCTACTCTTTGGAGCTGGCTGAATTTATTGTCGATAACATCCCCTTTATTGAACAAATCAGATTTGTCAATTCTGGTACCGAAGCAGTCATGACGGCGATCAGATTAGCCAGGGCCTTCACCGAACGGGACAAAATTATCAAATTCAATGGATGCTATCATGGCCACACTGATTCCATGCTTATAAAAGCAGGGTCCGGGGTTCAAAATATTTCAGAAACTTCTTCTAAAGGCATCCCCCAATCAATTGCATGCGATACCATTGTCTTTGAACTTGGCGATGAAGAGCAAATCAAAACCTATATGAAAAAACATGGCAAAGAGGTAGCTGCCATTATTATCGAACCACTTCCCGCCAACTGCGGATTGCTGCCACAAAAAAAAGAGTTTCTAACTTTTTTAAGAGAGGAAACTGCCAAATACAACGCACTTTTGATTTTTGATGAAGTCATTACAGGTTTTAGAATTGCTTTTGGAGGCATGAGTGCCAAGCTTGGCATTATTCCTGACTTGGTCACCTATGGCAAAATAATCGGCGGAGGATTCCCCGTGGGTGCGATCGCGGGGCCGAAAAAAATCATGCAAAATCTTGCCCCAGTTGGCAATGTATATCAGGCCGGCACCTTGTCAGCCAATCCGGTCGCCATGGTGGCAGGGCTTAAGACGTTGCAAAAACTTGAACCAAGTGCTTACGATCAACTCAATAAATATTCGGCCAATATTGCCACTATCCTGAGTCAGTGGTTGCAAAAATATCAAAATGGCCGCTATAAAATGTTTTCCGTGGTCCGGGAAGACTCCCTGTTTTGGATCACCCCCAAGGAACATATTACGAGGGCCTGCGATATTCCAAGCAACCTAAGTGAAGAATTCAGTCCATTATTTGAATGCATGCTGGAGCACGGAATCTATCTGGCACCCAGTGCCTACGAAGTAGGTTTTATCTCCCTAGCTCATAATAACAGCGTCTGTAATCAACTCAGTAAAAGACTTTGGAATAATTAATGGGCATTTTTGAAAATAGAAAAACAAAACTTCCTCTGTGGTTCATGAGACAGGCCGGCCGGTATCATACACACTACCAAACATTTAAAAAACAATATAGTTTTGAAACATTATGCAAAACCCCCAAGCTGGCCTGTGAAGTAACACTTGGACCGGTCAATGAATTTAACTTTGATGCCGCCATTCTTTTTTCTGATATTCTTTTTCCCTTAGAGCGACTGGGCATGGGACTTAGTTTCCATCCGGCCCCCACGCTTTCAAGTAAAATTACAAAAGACCAGGATGTTTATTCATTACAACCAATCTCCACGCCAGAGGAATTCTATCTCTTTCAAAAAAAAGCGCTGGAACTTATCAAGGAAAAATTGTCCCCGGATAAAACCCTCATCGGTTTTGTCGGAGCTCCGTTTACTCTTTATGCTTATGCTTGCGAAGGTGGTCACTCTGGAAATCTGCTTAGCGCCAAGGCCGGATTATATAATGGTACTTTTGCAGCTTTTTCCAAACTTATTGTCAATGAACTTTTGGCCAACATGTCGGTGCAAGCCACTGCCCCCATTGATGCCATGGCCATTTTTGATACCGCTGCGGGGGAACTATCCCTTCAAGACTATGAACGGTTTGTTATTCCCATCAATCAACAGCTCACTAAAAATTTTAAAAAAATTTTCCCGCATGTTAAACTCATTTATTATTCGAAACACACCAACCTTGCTTACCTCAAAAAAATAAATGATAACAATATCGATGTGCTGGGGATTGATTGGAGAGTAAATATCGCAGATGCGATAAACGAATTCCAGTCGCAATACTATATCCAAGGAAACATCGACCCCACCTGGCTCCTGCTTCCCCAGAATCATCTGAAACATAATCTTGATATCTACATGGACCACACTTTAAAAAAGATTAAAAATCCACAGAAGTGGATATTTGGGCTAGGTCATGGAGTTCTCAAAGAAACCCCCGAAGAAAATGTCAAATTTATAAGTCATTACATTAAAAACTATATTTTTAATAATTAAAGTAAATAATTCTTAATCAAGAATTATTATTCCATTATGAGAATAATACAAACGGGTATCTCCTTGTAACATATTGATTTAAAAAACAATCTCCACTCGAAGTATTAGGCACAAGTATTGCTTTCATAAATGAAATTCCAAATAACACATTAATTTCAACAGGAGAAAAAAATGAATGAAATTAAATTTGCCAACAAAGATGAATTGTTAAAAAGTTCTTCCACCGTAGAGGGTGGTTCATGCCATTGCCAGTCTGGTTCTTGTGGCGGAGGAAGAATGCTTTAACAGCACACACATGAATTCCCTCTCACATGAGGGGGAATTATGAGGATTTTATATGCAAAAAAATTGTTATGAATTGAAATGTTTTATAGAGAAAAATAAGAAAGCATTTTATTGTCCTGTTACAATGAAATTAGTCGTTACTCCCTCTAGCACCTTGTCACTTCCTGTTTTCCAGCGTGATTTTGAAGAAAATAATGCACCTAATTTGACCACCGAAAAAGAATGCAAGATTATCATCAACATGGCAAATAAATGCAATTTAAAATGCCAATATTGTTTTGCATCTCACGGAACCTATAACCGCACGAAAGAATCATTGCTCTCTATTGAATCAGCCAGAGCGATAGTAAAAGACATAAGGGCCCATCTAAAAACTGTGCATAAGCTAATTTTTTTTGGAGGTGAGCCTTTGCTTAATATTCAAGGGATAAATTATATATGTGAAAAATTATCAACTAAGGTTAAAAATTTTTACATAGTAACTAACGGAACCATCCTCACCGATGAGGTAATTCAAACATTAAAAAAATATAATATTTTTATCACCATCAGTTACGACGGCGTCGATAATATTAACAACTTATATCGTGGTAAAGGTACTGCTCAAAAAACCAAATTATTTATTGATGCGTGTTTAAAAGCCGAAATTAGTCCTCAAAATCTTGCAATATTAACAGTCTTCACCCCGGAACATTTAAAACAGAAAATCACAAAAACATATTTAAAAGAAGAAATCAACCGCCTATTTCCAGGGATCACCTTTATTTGCCAGGAAGTCAATAACACCTCCAATAACTTGGCAGAAGAATTTCATTTTTCCCAAGCTATGAAACAGACACTCAATGATGAGTATGAAGCCAACTTATCCAAAGCGCTAATCTTTTTGGATGATAACGATAACGTAGATGGTTTAACATACTGGCCAGACGAGATGTTTAATATCATTAGAACATTTCTCTTCAAGGAAAGAAAAATTAATTTTTGTCCTGATATGGGAAAACAAATGATGGCATATGATTTTGATGGTACTAGATATGTATGCCAAATGTTTTGGGGAAATGACCAGGCTAAACATCTTCATGAAGATAACTTCAATGCGCATATAACAAATTTGAATTTAAAAGAAAATTATTCACAATGTAGTGATTGCTGGGTGCATGATTTCTGTATCTCATGTGTTAAAGGGATGGGGATCGATTCTAAAACCAATTTATGCTCTATCGATGATCGTAAATGTAAACATTTAAAAAACACCGTGGACAAAATCCTTTCCCGTTTAGCCGTTCTCTATCACGACCAAGAGAAAACAAAAAGATTTGAAAAAAAGTTTATCAAAAATTTTGATTATCAAAATGCTACATATTTCGCATAGGAGATAGAATGAAACAATTATTAACCCAACACTTTGGAAAATACAAACTGCCTCAAATCTCAATGATTCTTGGCTCAATATTTGTGGTTGGTGTCGATTTATACTATAAAAATATGGTTAAGGTTCTGATTGACGATATTCTTATTAATAAAAAGTTTGATCAATTTTACTGGTGGGCATTTACCGCTTTGATCATTCTAACTTTAAATTACCTCTCAACATATCTGTACTATTATGTCCTCATCAAAAGATATACCCTAAAAGCCGTTTTTGATATTCGAAAAATCATGATCAAAAATCTTCTACAAAAAAAATATCTTGATTTTACTATCCACGACAAGGGGTACTACCTAAGCAAAATCACGGAAGATGCGGAAAGAATTGGGGAGTATATCAACGTGTATTGGTATGTGATGTTTTCAAATACTATTCGATTTATCATTACAATTTCAATGCTTTTTTGGTTGAGTATAAAATTAACACTTGTTCTTTTAATGATCATGCCTGTCTACTATCTGGTTATCAGATTAAGTAGATCAAAAATTGAAAATAGCACTCTAAAAGAAAGAACGAGTGGCGATATTTTTTTATCAACGTTATCACAGGTTTTGGACTGCTTTAAAGTGGTAAAAGTATATAGAAAAGAATCATTTTTTTTTAACAAAGTAAAACTTGATTCAGACCAATGGGAAAAAGCCAATATCACTTCATTTTTATATGTCCAGATGTATTCGATGATCGGAAATTATATATCAAGCATTGCCCCGTTGGTGGTGCTTGGTTATGGTACCATGTTAATAATTAATGGAGATTTAAGTATTGGTAAGATGATGGCCTTTTATCTCATTATGAGTGACCTTTACATTCCAATTGACGAATTATTTCGTTTTTTTACCAACAAAAATAGTGTAATACCGGTCTTTAAAAGAAACACAGAACTACTTGCACTTTCCAATGATATAGATGAAGACGATAATATTGTAAAAGATCAAAAGGTAGAGGTCCTTGAACTTAACAATGTCGATTTTTCTTTTGATAATCATAAAATAATCTCTAATTTCAGTAAAAAATTTGTTTGTGGAAAAATATACTGCATCACTGGGGCCAATGGTTCGGGCAAATCCACTCTGATAAATATCCTGACTGGTATCTATCATGTTGATAAAAAAGCTTACCTGCCAATCGCCAACCTGGGCCACGCCGATCAATCCGCAGGGCTCTTTCCGGCCAGTATTGATGAAAACATCTGGTTCGATGAGAACCATAATAAAAACAAATACGATGATTATATGAACATAGTTGAACTAAAACAAAAAACTGGAAACCACTATTCAAAAGATAATTTATCTGGTGGAGAAAAACAAAGGATATCCCTAACACGAGCTTTAAATTCCAAATCATCATTTATCTTACTAGATGAACCAACTAATCACCTTGATACCTATTATGTGGATGTTTTAAAGCAAAAAATAAAGCAACTGACAGCTGAAGGTAAAAGCATAATCTGCGTTTCACACGACCTGGAAATGATCAAATTAGCTCACGAGGTCGTTTCACTCTGATGTCTTCCCCTTAACCAACTAGTTAGTTGATTCACTTTCGCTGGGACTTAAAACCTTGCAATTTTCACAGGAAGGAATTTTTTTTGTAGCATTAGTTTTTTTACTCACTTGTGCAACCACTAAAAAGCTGCTCAAAACTAATCCCACAAAAGCAATTAACATTATAATTTTTTTCATAAAAACTCCCTTTCAAATCCTGAGGATTAATTGGTTGATACATTTGGATTAACCACTTTACAATTTATACAATCGGGAGGACCTTTCGGAGAGTCCTGATGCAAGCGACCTTCAGCCAAGGCCCAAAAACTGCAGGAAACTGCCACCAAAAAAGCTCCTAAAATGATCAGTTTTCTCATGTGTTCCTCTCATACATAAAAATTGCTAACTCAATTAAATGGTTACTTTCACAAACTTTTTGCAATATTTTAGCCAATTCATACGCAAATTCTTACAATCATATTATCTGGCAATCACATAATAACACTCATTGCACATTGCGTTGTCTTACAGTGTACTAGAAACTAAGGTATCATTTTGCCTCTATGCTGAAATCCTTGCGCACCTCGCAATGTCCCATTTCTTAATCCTGATCATTTTTGACATATCCCATCATTATATAGATAATGCTTTAATATTTTAACCAAGCAAGGCACATGAAAAAAATATTGAATTTAAAAATTCTCGCTCATAAAAAAACTCTCCTAACCCTGCTCATTTTTCACTTCCTTCTTTACATTTTTTTTGGTTGGTGGAAATCGGATATTCCAAAGTTTGAAATTAACCAAGGTGGAGCTAATGGTGCGAGTAACACGATCCATTTTGTAAAAACCCTGAACTCACTGATTCAAAATGAACTGGAACACGGCTGGTTACCCAATGACTTTTTTCTCTCTCCCACCAAACTCTTGATTGATAATAGACCTAATTTTCAAATTGGAGTATTAACGATAATCAGACATAGCGTCCGAGTTCTGCGTGATAATTTAAGCCGACAAAGAACCACCGATGAAATCAACCCTTTTGTCAATAAGGCTTTTTCCTATATAAGCAACGATTACGAAAAATTACTACTGCCAAGCTTTGAAAGCCGGATGCATGAAACCATTGATCACCTGGATATTTTTTTAAAAAATTATGAGGCCAATCTAGCGAGTGCCAACTATTACCCAAGAAGTGACAACTTAATCCAGGTTTTCGATCAATATATTTCAGAACTCGGAAGTCTAAATAATAAACTACTCTCCGGTGATACCAGTTTTTTTTCCAGCGATGATTTATTTTATCTGGTCAAAGGCACCAATTATGCCTTGTACTCGGTGTTGCACGCCATCTTGAAAGATTTTAAAACTGTTTTAGAAGAAAAGAAATGTATGCCACTGATACAAGAAACCATCTCCCGGATAAAGCAAAGTGACTTCGATCCAATTATCGTGGTAAGCGGAGATAACGAAAGCTTGCTTGCTAATCATCTAATTCAATTGGCCGGCATCACCTCGGACGTAAGACAAAAACTTAAATCTTTAAATGTAATGTTGGATAAAAATTAATTGCCATATCCAAGTGTTCAGGTTCTTTCCCGAATTTCATTGTACTCATCCAACATAATCTGAAAATCTGCTCTAGATAAGGAAGCTCCTTCCTCAGTTTTTTCTTCAAGGAATCTTTTGGGGAGAGTATCCGTTTCAGGGCCAAGTCCTTCCCGATGATTAAATTTTCTCGTCATCTGGGTGATGTTGTTGGCAATTGCTTGCAGCTCTTCTTTCGTGTATTTAAAACCCATCGTCCCTTCAATCAGCATGGCAAGCTCGTTCCACAAAATAAAATCACGATAAAAGCGACAAAGAATCATGCTATCAAACAGGGCCGCCCGATCTTCATAATCAATATGTAAGAGTGCTTTTCCTTTAATTTGATTTGGACTCATTTGCCCTGATAGCTCGGCTTTATAAAAAGTTCCCCTCAGATGACATGCCCCCCTGGGAGAGGTTGCATATGACAATCCCATCCCCTTTAAAACTCGTGGATCAAAACCACCTGGTTCAAGTCCTTTTACATGAATGGCAATATCTTCAAGCCCCAGTTTTTCGCTGGCAGGTTTAATTCCATCTGCCAGAATATCTCCAAACCCTTCTCGATAAGCAATCATCTTAAAAAGTGTGGCGATCTTTTCTGGTTGATTGTAATCAATCGCAAAATCACTTTTCCCTTTTTTATAAGCTTCGGTGGCAAAACCAGCCAGATTACCAGCACTCATGGTATCAATGCCCAGCTTGTCACACAAATCATTTAAATAGGCCACTTCTTCCAGACTATCTAATTCATTAAGCCCACCAATGGCATAGATGGTTTCAAATTCCGGTCCTTCCAGTTCAAGTCCTTGGTGCTTGCCATGAAGAACTTTGGATTTCTTCGTACACTTTAAAAAACATGGCGGGCATGCAACTGAGGAAAGTTCAAAATTTTCTTGCATATGAATCGCTGAAATATTTTTCCATTTTTCGTGGTACCCTTTGCTCCAATATCTGGTAGGAAAACATTTTTGCATATTAAGCACTTCAACCTGCATGGGGGTTCCCAGCTTTTGATATCTGGGAGTTACTGGGGATTCTTTGCCAATTTTACTAACCAACAGATTTAATTTTTTAAGAATTGCTTGATCATGCACAGGGGTTTTTTTCTTTCCGCAAAAAACCATTCCTTTAATATTTTTTGAACCAAGCACTGCCCCCATTCCGCCTCGTCCAATACTTCGGTAAATATCAGACTTGATCGCCGCACATGCCACTTGGTTTTCACCAGCTGGGCCAATCGTCATGGCACCAGATCCTGCTGGAGATTGCTCCAGCATATATTTTTCCGCCTCGTTGGTAAGCATTCCTTTGATCTTTTGAGCACTTCTAAATTCAATTTTATTTTCCTCCAAAACCAAATAAGTTAAATCCTTTGCCTTGCCTTTTAAAATAATGGCATCCACTCCCAGTCCTTTTATTTTGGGAGCAAGTTTTCCACCACAATAACTTTCCCCATATCCGTTGGTCGCCGGACTTTTAGAAATGACTGCATACCGATTTTGTCCCCACACATTGGTAGTAGTGGCAGGCCCGGTCGCTATAATAAAAAGATTTTCAGGTGATAATGGATGAGTATTTTTTTTAAGTCTTTCGGTTAATAAATAAATACCAAGACCTTTCCCGCCAAGATATTTGCGATAAATATTTTCATCTAATTGTTCGTATTCACATTTTTGATTACTTAAATCGATGGTCAGAATTTTACCCCACATTCCCTTCATATAGTCCTTCCTTTATTTGGTTTGAAAAAACTATCATAGCAAAGAGAGAATACTTCGCCAATTGGCCTATAAATCCTCCAACCAGATTCCAGCACCGGCTATCCAACCAAGCTTTCCACCACATTTTTTAACAAATGATGTTTTGGCGGTGGGTTTTTCGGCCCTAGGCTTTGTCCACTTATGATTCACCCATCCACCTTTGGCTGCCACTTTGGCTTTTTTATCAAACTCGACAAATAATAAAAGACCATCGGGGTCTTTATTGTCTTTAACTGGTTGTCCGTCCAGTCTTGGTTTTGTAGGATGCACCACCATTTTAAGCTCGGAATCTTGAACCCACACATAGTTTCCATCACAAAACCTTAAAGTTTTTTTAATGAAACCCACCGCCGCTTTGCCTTCTTTTTCAATTTTAGAACACGCGTCTCCAACCGCCTTTACGGCATCCTCTTTCTTGCATTTTGTTTGAGCAAAAAGATTCATCGAACCTGCCAATAAACCAATTATAATTAACATACGGGCCATAATATTTCTCCTTCATCCGCAACAATGCTCAATTGTTAGTATAAGATTGTTACAAACAAACACAACAGGTAAAAGATGAGAAATTCTTGTCCTTATCGAATGAAACATATAAATAAAATTTAAGAATGATGCAATTTATTCAGGCCACCAACCAAGTGATGGCCTGTAAATAAATTATTATAAGGTTATTTTTCCTCTTGGGATGCTGCGTATTCTTCCGCTAATTTGCTTTGAAGTTCCCCAGGAACAGTTGCATATTCGGAAAATTCAAGACTAAATGCAGCCCTACCTTGAGTAATTGACTTGAGTGAGGTGGAATATTTGTAAAGTTCTGCCAAAGGAGCCTTGGCCTTTACCACTTGAAAATTATTTTTTGAATCAATCCCCTGGATGACCGATCGGCGGCCTTGCAAATCACCCATGACATCCCCCACCAAATCTTCTGGAACCAAGACTTCAATGCTGCAAATCGGCTCTAAAAGTTTAGGTTTCGCTTTCAAAAAAGCATCCTTGAAAGCCATTCTTCCTGCAATTTTAAATGCCATATCATTGGAGTCAACGGGATGCATTTTGCCGTCATAAATCGCTACGGCCACATCACGAGCGTACGAGCCAGTAATTGGTCCTTCCTCCATCTTTTCCATAATACCTTTTAAAATGGATGGAATAAATCTGGCATCGATAACCCCGCCCACAATACAATTAAAAAAGCACAGTTTCCCACCCCATGGTAGTTCTTGAATGTCTTTGGCCCTAACGTTGAGACCTGCAGGGTTTGGCATATCTTCAAAATAAGGCAATACCCGCATGTGTACTTCACCAAATTGGCCGGCACCACCAGATTGCTTTTTATGCCGATAACTGGAATTGGCCTCCATTTGAATAGTTTCACGATAAGGAATCCTGGGCTTAATATAACTGGTTTTAATTTTATCATAGTGGTCCAGCTTCCATCGGCAAAGATCAAGCTGCAATTCGCCTTGGCCTTTTACTATTAGCTGCTTTAATTCTTTAGAAAACTCCACTGTGAAAGTAGGATCTTCTTCCGCCATTTCCCGCAATGATACCACCATTTTTTCAGAGTCATTTTTACTTTCAGCTTCGATGGCCATTTCTATTCGAGGTCCAGGGAAATTAATCGGCGCAACTTCCAAATATGATCCTTTTTTGGCCAGAACATCATTGGTTTTGATAGATTTTAATTTAACCGCGGCACCAATATCTCCGGCCACAAGAGTTTCAACAGTCTGTCGGTTTTTTCCATCCATAACAAATATCTGGTTTAGCTTCTCACTATCATTTGACCTGATATTAACCAGCTCAGAACCGGCATTCAATTTTCCCGATAAAACTTTAAAATAGGATACCTTGCCAAGGAACGGATCAATCAGGGTTTTATAGATAAACAGTACGGTTTCGTTACTATCACTGCAAACAATATCTTTGCCATCCTTGGTTTTTTCTGGCGGCAGTTCAAAGGTTGAAGGAGTAGTGGTAGCAATAAACTCAATTATTCGCTCAACTCCCATATTGTATTTGGCCGAAGCACAAAAGATCGGGTAAAGCTCATTATTTAATATCCCGGCCTTTAATCCATTGATAATTTGCTCTGGACTCAATGTCCCTTCGGCAAAATAAATTTCCATCAATTTTTCATCAGACTCGGCAACCTTCTCGATAAATTCATTTCGTAACTCTTCGGCTTGATCTTTCAAATCAGCTGGGATCTCTTTTTTTTCTGGCTTGGCCCCACCTTGGGTATAAACATACATGCACATTTCAACCAAATCGATAATCGAATTGAAATTTTCCCCTTCATTCACCGGAAATTGAAAAACCGTTGCTTTTAGCCCAAATCTTTCTTTTAGGGTTTTTACGGCATGATCAAACTGGCTTTTTGAATGATCCAATTGATTCATAACAAAAGCAAGTGGGCGACCTAGTCCTTCAATTTTATTCCAAAGAACTTCATGAGCCACTTCAAGCCCGTGTTGGGCATTTACGGTCATTACACAAGTATCCATCACTCGAAGAGACGAAATGACCTCTCCCACAAAATCATCAATACCAGGTGCATCCATAATATTGATCTTATAATCTTTCCAAACTGTGTGAAGAGATGTGGCACAAACAGAATTTCCTCTTTCGTGTTCAATATCGTGGTAATCTGATACAGTATTTTTTTCTTCAACACTTCCGCATCTTTTAATTAAACCGCCATGAAAATGCATAGTTTCTGCAAGCGTGGTTTTACCTGACTTTGGAGGGCCAATTAAAATGACATTTTTGATAAACTTATTGTCGCTATAAACCTTCATAAATCTCCCTTTATTTTAAGATGCTTAACGATACTAAAATTTTCTACATTTTTTAAAAAAACAAGTATTACCTATATACCAATGAAGGGCAACCGAAAATTCTTTTTTTTTGCAAATTTTGATGGTTTACATTGAACACACTTATCTAAAAATATATTTTTAGTCAGCACCGCGCAAATAAGCGCTGACTTATTCTTAACATAAAAAATACTTATATTTAATTGAATGACCAATCGTTTCTTGATAATCTTATAGTGAGGGAAGTCTTAGTAAACAAGGAGGTTCTTATTGTTTAAATCCAATCTGACACGCACTCTTTACCAGCACTTCATAGCATCCCATTTTAATGAAAAATTTATCACTGAAATCATTACCGGCCAGGTACCGTCATTTGTCTATGTCGATGGAGCACAGATCAAACTGATGGCAGGGTATTATAAAAAAACCATCCCGAGACAAAATACATTGTACCCTACCAGCACCACCCCCAAGGAACTTGAAATTGTTTTTTTTGACAATGACTGATTAGAAATTCAAATCCATTTGGCAAACTAACGATTTAAAAGCTATAATTGCCCATGGGATTATTTACGTCAGGAGGAATTAATGGATAATTTTACGGAAAAAAGACAAGACAAAAGAGTCAAAACCAGTAAAAAGTTGCGCATCTATTCAAGCGTTTCGAGAGTTCCTTACACCGTCGATATTTCTGATATTTCCCAGCGGGGTGCCTCTTTAAAAACTAAATTTCTCCCCACTCTGGATGAAGTCATTACTTTTGAGGCCATTGATGATTATGTGCAAAGACTACACTTTGGCAATGCCCGGGTTCGTTGGGTAAAAAACTCTCAAAACCTTGGTGATAGCGGTTTTGGTATCGAATTTGACGACGATTTTCCACTCGAAGTAATAAACTAGACTCCCCCCTCTTAAAAAAAATACCTTTCACTAAAAATCAATCATTGCACTATTGATTTTCCGTAACTATCTGATATGGTTTGTGGGAAAAAAAATTAACCTGATTTTAACATTAGCTTAATGAATTCTGAACATTACTAACAAGGGGTCACAAGATGAAGTATAAGCACTTAAATGTTAGACCAAAAGCTCTCGAGGCTCTAAAGCACTATAATCTCCCTAAAGGTCCGCTTGGTTTTGGAAAATACTCCACACCCATTATGATTGTGTGTGATTACGCCGATGGGAAATGGGGTGAATTAAAACTGGCCCCTTTTGCTTTTCTTAATTTACTACCGACGGCAAAAGTCTTTCACTATGCCCAGGAAGTTTTTGAAGGCATGAAAGCCTATAGAGTTGACGGAAAAGGACCTTACCTCTTTCGTCCAGATAAAAATTTTGAACGATTTAATCTTTCATGCCAGCGCATGGCCATACCTGAAATCCCCAGAGAATATTTCATGGAGGCAATCCACGCCATTACTGCCTACTCAGCAGAATTTATTCCTCAAAAAACCGGTGAATCTCTTTATCTGCGTCCCTTCACAATAGCCACGGAAGAAAGTCTTGGAATTAAACCCTCTGAAAAGTACAAATTCGTAGTGGTGGCATGTCCCTCGGATGCTTATTTTACCAAGGGTACTGTTCCGGTCATGATCGAAAGACAGGCAGCTCGAGCTGGTATGGGCGGCACCGGTAATGCAAAAACTGGTGGCAATTATGCAGCTAGTTTGATTTCCGCCATTGAAGCCAAGGAACGAGGATACCTGATGACTCTTTGGCTTGACTCTCTGGAAAAAAGATATGTTGAAGAACTCTCCGGCATGAATTTCTTTTGCATCATCAATGGTGAACTATGGACTCCGGCCCTAACTGAAACCATTCTGGTGGGAATCACCAGGGATTCCATTATCCATTTAGCCAAGGACATGGGTCTTAAAGTACATGAAGAACGCATAGATATTACCGAGCTTATCACCAGCATCAAAAACAATGAGTGCACCGAAGCCTTTGCTTGTGGCACTGCTGCGATCATTTCTCCTATTGAGTGTCTTGGTGAAAATCACGGAACCAGGTATACTTTTAGGGATCAAGGCGGTAATATTTCCCTGAAAATACGTCAACGTCTGCTAGATATCCAGGAAGGAAGATATCAGGCTCCAGACGGTTGGTTAGTCAAAGTAGACTTACCACAATTATAATTGCTTTTTTCCACCGAATAGAAGAAAATTTCTAAAAAATTCTGGAGGCTGTGTGGAGACGGATATTTTAAAACGGGCCAAAGCTTGGGCCAGTAATGATTATTTTAGTAAAGAATCAAGACAAGAAATTCAAAAATTGCTGGATCAAAACGACCATCAAGAACTGACTGAACGATTTTATAAATCAATGGAATTTGGCACAGGGGGCATCCGGGGGATCATCGGCGCCGGTTATAATCGCATGAACGTTTACAACGTTCGCAAGGCGACCCAGGCTATGAGTAATGTTTTAAACCAAACCTTCAAAAAACCAAGTGTGGCCATCAGCTATGATTCAAGAAACTTTTCCTTCGAGTTTGCCAAAGAGGCAGCCTCCGTTTTTGCTGCCAATAATATCCGGGTTTATATTTATAAAAGACTAAACCCCGTAGCTCTACTTTCATTTGCGGTCAGACATTTTAAGGCAAGTGCCGGGGTTATGATTACCGCCAGCCATAATCCGCCGGAGTATAATGGCTACAAAGCCTACTGGAATGATGGGGCCCAAGTCATTCCACCATATGACCAAAATATCATTGATGCCTATAACCACATATCAGATTACGCCTCTATAAAATCCCTGCCTTTTGAAAAGGCCCTAAAAAACGAACAAATCAGGTGGATTGAAGAAGACACCGAAAATCTTTATTTTGAAAAAGTGTTGGCCAAAACCATCCGGCCAGCAATGATCAAGGATAATGCTGATCTATTAAAAGTGGTCTATACTCCTATCCATGGAACCGGACTGGTGCCATGTACCACTATTTTGCAAAAGCTTGGTTTTAAAAATGTTTTAATCGTTAAAGAGCAAACCACTTATGATGGCAATTTTCCTACTGTCAAAAGCCCCAATCCAGAAAATGCCGAAGCCTTAAAACTGGCAGTTGATTTATTAAACAAAGAAAATGCCGATTTTGCGGTGGGCACCGATCCCGACGATGATCGCATCGGAGTGGCACTTAAACATCAAGATCAAATTCATTATCTGTCCGGAAACCAGTTAGGCACACTGATGCTTCACTATATAATAACTGGACTTATTGATACCAAGAAAATGCCCAATCACCCCTATATGGTAAAGACCATTGTCACCTCCAGACTACAAGATAAAATTGCCACCCATTTTAAAGTCAGGGTCGAAAATACTTTGACCGGATTTAAATGGATATGTGGAAAAATGAGAGAGATTGAAGAAAACCATCCCGAACAGTCTTTTTTATTCGGCACCGAAGAGTCTTTTGGTTTTTTAAATCATGATATGGTGAGAGATAAAGATGGCTGTGCCCCAGTAGCTTTGTTATGTGAAATGGCACTTTTTTACAAGCTAAAAAACATGACGTTGATGGATGCCTTGGAAAACATTTACACCGAATTTGGATTTCACCATGAAGATCTGCTCAACCTTCATTATCTGGGAAAAGAGGGATCAGAAAAAATTAAAAGAATTATGAAACTTTTCAGGGAAAACACACCGAAATATTTTGCCAGCGAAACATTAATTTCTCTGGAAGATTACGAGATTTCCCAGCGAACCTGCTTTCAAACCAACCAAAAGATAAAAATGGATATCCCCAAAAGTGATGTGCTGGGCTTTTATTTTGCATCAGGTAATATTCTCTATTGCAGGCCAAGCGGCACTGAGCCTAAAATCAAGTTTTATACCATGATAAAAGAAACTGAAGGTTCTCTGGCGACCATGAAACAAAAGGCCATTCAAAAAACCAAAGAGTTAATTCACTTTATAAAAGAACAGGCAGACAAGGCATAAAATGGAAAAATCTAACGAATTAGCAATTGTTCTCGTCAGTGGTGGGATGGACTCGCTGGTTACCGCTGCCATCGCCAACACCCTCTATAAAAATCTGGCCTTCTTGCACCTGAATTACGGACAGAAAACCGAACAAAAAGAACACAGTTCATTTCATAAAATTGCTGATTTTTACAAGGTTCCATCAAAACTTCGAAAAATTATCAACGTTGATTATTTCACCCATATGGGTGGCAGCTCCTTAACCGACGATAAAATTGAAGTCAGTGATTACAAAGGAGCAACTAAAGACATTCCCAATAGCTATGTCCCTTTTCGCAACACTCACATTGTGGCCATGGCAGTGAGTTGGGGGGAAGTTATTGGTGCAAAAAAAATCTTTATTGGTGCTGTTTATGAAGATTCCAGCGGGTATCCTGACTGTCGTCCCAGTTATATCAAGGCCCTCAATCAACTCATAAAAGAGGGAACTAAAAAGGGGGATATTGAAGTGATCACCCCGGTTATTCATATGAAAAAATCTGAAATTGTCAAAAAGGCCATGGAACTTCAGGCACCTTTAGAGCTAAGCTGGTCTTGCTATAAAAATGAAGATAAGGCTTGTGGAAAATGTGACTCCTGCATGCTTCGTCTTAAAGGCTTTAAAGAAGCCGGGCTGGTTGATCCTATCGTCTATGAATAATTTTATTCTCTTACTTTAAAAAGAGAGGAACCGCTAAAACTTCCGACCAATTCAAAGTACTCCTTACTGTCAAAAAATTTTTGCAACCCTTGGGGACTATATCTGCTAAATTCGGTTTCTCCAATAAATATATAATTAACCGCCCCTGCCCGCAGCAGTCTAAATGCCATCGAAACATCCGGCGTATTATAAATGGTTTCCAAGACCTTTATTTTATTCATGGCCACATGATAAGCAGTTCCTCGCAGCATAACATGATTAGGCCAACCAACATAGGTTGGAAGACCGGTAAATTTTGCAATACGGAGTGTCCTTAAATCAAATGGTTTCTCCCCCACAGCTTCTAGGATGATCGGGGTGCCCGATACATTTTTATTTATCCAATTGATGGTTTCTAATGCCCCTTTATCCCACTTCAAATAGGCGGTCAGTGGGTCCAATGAAAATTGGTCACCCAGCTTATAAAATGCCCCCCCCAGTTGGATTGACCCGGCCACTCCAGTTAGTATGAAAATCAGTAGCAAAAAAGACCATCCCAGATACTTGAAATTTTTTATTTTCCACTGACTTTTCATTATTCTAACTGGAAGTCGAAGTAAAATCACCGCGGTCATTGCCAACCAAATCCAAACATTATTAAGCGTTTTAAAGATAGTATTGATTCTATCCATGAAATAAAAATGCTCAGCTAGAAAAATAAACATCAATGCCACCAACAGTAACTTAAAGGAAAAAGTTGCATGGTAAGGCAACTTCCCTCGCAGTGCCCACAAAACATTTATAATCAGCATCGCTATCAAACAAAACAAACTGACATCTACGGATATCATTTTTTTAGAAATGATTTGAAAAAATATGACCGTGACCAACGTTATGGGAAATGCCATCCATATATTCAACCGAAAGCTGATTCTTTGTTTATAATTATAAAAAAACAAAAAAAGCATAATAAGAGAGATGATATTAATCCAATTGCCAAGATACAAGTAGTAATTACCAAAATGATTAAGCTGCTCCCAAACAAAACCAAAGTCTATGCTTCCACCTGTCCGGAGCATCTGTAACATAGGCAGATACGACACGATCATTAACCCAAACAGCAAAAGCAAAAAAAACAGTAGCTGGTAATTTATATAAATCTGCTTATCTAAAAGCACAAACAAAATAATAACCACTGAATAAATCAAAAAATCCCACCCATTAAACCCAATCAATGCTCCCCATAAAATTGAAAGTATCAAATAAAACACCCCCTGAAGCATTTTTTTAGATTTTATATAAGGGTCATTCACTAAAAATAAGCATGAAAGTAATGCAATAGTTAGAGGGTAAGTAAACACATGCGGGTGCAAATCCTTAAAGATAAAAGACCAAAAAGGAAATTCGGCAAACAATTCCGATTCAAAAACTCTGGCAGAAAACCAAAAATGATCCTTAGGAAAGTTGATCAGGTGGAGATAAAAGGCTGCCCAGTTAGAGCTACATACCAAAAAAATAGCTCCTCCAATTCCTATCAAACGACTCTTGCTGGCCCATCTAAATAAGCTATAAAGCGCTGTCACCATTAAAGCGGGAAGTGTAGCGGCTACCACTGTATAACCAATGGTATTAGAAAAATTGAGCATTTTCAAAAAACCCGCATAGCAATAATATCCCCAATAGTAATATTTCATGACCACTTCTGGTGACCAATTATCAAAAATCGGAAAATAATCTCTTCTGATTAGATATGAAAGCAAGGATAGATCCATACTCTTTTCGCCCCAACTGGAGTCGGGATATAAGGAATGCAAAACCAAAAAAACAATAAATATATATTGGAACAGGACCTCTTGAATAAATATTTCTTTAAGAGTGGTCTTATTAAAAATTGGAATTTGCATCTTGGAAACGAAATAATGGCCAATAAGTGCCAGCAAAATAAAAAAAATAAACACACTCCATACAAAGCCTGGAGAGAAAAAGAAAATATTTAACTGGGGGATAATCCAGATTATATAGGTAAAAATTACCAGAAACAATATTCTTTGGGTTCCCAGCAAAAGACAGGCACGATCTTTCAACAGGCATAAAAACCAAGGATGCAATAAATAAGCGCTCCACTGAAACATGAACATCCAAATCATGATTTTTAACATTGTCTCGGCATTTACATTAAAAAAAAATAAATTCAAAAATAAAAGTAAACATATCGGAATAAAAACACAAAACAGAAAGTACTTTCTCATTTATCTTTGGGCATCCTTTATATTCTCTAGTAATTCATTTAGATTGTTCATTTTATTTTTTAAAAGAATGCGGTCAATTTCGTTTTTAAATTCCAGTAATATGGATGGACCTTTATAGACAAACGATGTGTAAATTTGAACCAATTTACCACCCGCCTTCCAGTGTTCCCATATATCATCAAACGTAGAGATCCCACCCACTGCGATCATTTGCATATGATCGACTTCTTTAATCCTGTCCATCACAAATTTTCTAACCGTTCTTGATTTATCTCGAAGCAGTTTGCCCGATATCCCACCTTTCCCTCTGGCTTCCATAACTGTGGTGTTGGTGGCTATAATCCCCGATAAACCAAATTCTTTTGCCACTTCTATGGTATCTTTCAGATGTTGAAAATCCTGATCAGGTGAAATTTTAAGATATAATGGTTTGGGATTCTTTTTGCGCCCCCCCTCTAAACCAATAAAAATCTCTTTTAAAAATTCTCTTCCGAGAAGATCCCTAAGACCTGGAGTATTCGGTGACGAAACATTAACCACCAAATAATCCACCACTCCGGCAAACTTGTCATAAAGTATCTGGTAATCCTCTGCCGCATTTTCCCGAGAAGTTAATTTATTTTTACCAATATTGACGCCTACAATTTTCCCATTCTTATTGGCCCCAGCAATATTTTGATAAACCAACTCAGCACCGAGGTTATTAAAACCCATGGCATTTCTTAAACTCTCCTCACCGGGATAACGCCACAACCTAGGTTTCTCATTACCTATTTGAAATTTGGGGGTGACCGTTCCTATTTCAACTGCCCCAAAATTGAGCTTGGTAAAAAAGCTGATGGCCTTGCCATTTTCGTCAAAACCGGCAGCAAGTCCTACCGGAAAATCCCAGGTATTACCGTTGATTTCTAACGAATATTTAGAGTTATCACAAGGAAAATTCCAAAGATGGGCCAACAGGGGAATTTCCTCAAATAGATTCAGCGAAAAATTATGCACAAATTCGGGATCAAACTGAAAAGCAATGGTTTTAAAAACATGATAAAACGCACTCACGGCCAGTCCAATCTTTTATGGCTAATAAAGCTGTACATAATCCCCCTCAAGTACTGATCCTCCCGAGTGTAGTATGGCCACCGAGCCATCTTCACCAAAATAATCAATCACCTCAATGGTTCCTTTTACATGGCCTTTACTCACGCCAATCAAGGCACCGGTTTCCGGATCGTATATCTCGGTTCCTTCCGTCATGACTTTTAAAACATCCCCCACATTAATACCGCTTAATCTTCCGGCATTGATAAATATTTTATTACTGACAATCTTGGCAACCCTTCCAACCCAGTCATACTTTGCTGCCACTTCGACCACTTTGGGAATTATTTTTCGAGCGGCAATTTTCGCTGAGTATCTTAGCAAATTCCTGCGATAATCAAGCTGCCCCTCTCGTTCCGTCCTAAAAAAACGGTAGGTGCTATCATCTGCGTAGCCTTTGACAATTTCCATAAAAATTTCCTTATTGGAACTGATATCAAAGATCCGCACTTCCAGGCTGGTTTCGGTATAAGCTTTTACTTTTCTAACCAGCCCAATTTCATCAGCCTTTTCTCTAATCCTGGCATCAATAATCCGGCCATACATAACAAAGTTCACCCCGTTGATTTTGGCCTCTCTGCTCATTTGCACCAATTTCTGCCCCCCCCCAACATAGATTTCTTTGGAGGTTCCAAAGGTTTTATTGGCCACATTGTCTAAAATAAATTCTTTGGTACGACCAAGTTCATTGGCCAGTTCCGAAGTTGTAATAATAGCTAAATCGTCACCACCGTAGGGTGCTTCGTTGAAAAATGTCAATAGTGCCACTTTTTTTCTAACGTTATCTGAAAACATGGCAGCACTATTTTGATACCCCAGTCCTTTTTTTCCCTCTTCCTTGGTTTTATAGTTTCTTTTCACCACCGGATTCGAACAAGCACAGACCAAACACAAAAATAATAGAAATATTGAACTGATTTTTTTCGTCATAATTTTACCTACTCTTAGTTTCACCACTATCCTCTTGCGAAATAGTAATCAGTTTTAAAACATAGGGATTATCATCATCGACAAAAGTTATTAACTTGGAAGTACCAATTTTACTATTTTTAAGTCCAGATAAAAATTTTTTCACATCCTCCGTCGCTCCTTGATAAGAAAGAAGAATCTGGCCTTTGTCACCAGCATACGATTCCAAGGTCGGTCGTAGCTGAAAGCGTACCCCTTTATTCACCAATTCTTCGTTGAAAGAAAGAATGTCCTTTACGGATGAGATGTTTTGCAACTCCAGCACCAGCTTGTTTTCGTCATTGACCAGGGAGCTGATTTTTTTTGACTGGGAAGTTAGGTTACTAAGCGGAAGATTATAGGTATAGCTGGCGATGGATGAAGCAAAATCATTTATTTCATCCATAAAATATGATTTTTTCTCTGTGGGAAAATCATAGTGTCCAACGATCTCTCCTGACATTAGATCCTTGATGATATAATAGCCCGAATACTCAAATTCTTTTTTGTTCAACATTTTATTATCTTGTAATTTTTTGATTCCAATCGAAAAATTGATCCATACTGAATTACTTGAGACTTTAATGCTTTCCTTGCCACTAGTGACCGTCTGTTCCTGGGCATTTTTGGACATGGATTTCGATACGGACAGCGATACAGAAGAACTATCGTTACCCGTGGTGGACTTAATTTTTTCCAGATCACTTATCGACAAATCACTGACTACATAAACTCCCTTAAAAAATCTTCCCCAATTGGCAAACAACCATTTCATCCAGGAATCTTTTAATGAATCACTAAAATCGGTCTCCGTCTTGACTCCCAGTTCACTCCACGTCAAGTCAGTAAGTTTCACTTGCGTACTCACCAGCATCTGCTCAATCGTCCTTTTTTGATTGGAATCGGTGTACTTATAGTAGAGATCACCCAGCGCTCCTGGATCAACCTTACCCGTAATGTTTATAAACCGTGAGTTGGGATATTGGGTAGAACGGCTCATCTTTAAAATGGAATAAGAGACAATCAATCGGTCAAGTGAACCAAACTCCCTTTTACTCACCAGTCTTTTCATGCGTAATTTTTTTTCAAACTCATCTTTGCTGTCACCTTGTCCGGAATCCGTGGTCTTTTTCAATGCCTCAGCAGTTGCTTCAAAGCTTTTTTCAAAATCCAAATCAAATTTCTCCCAGAACATTTTAGAATCAAGTCCCATGCAATTCATTTTTTGGGTTATCAAATTCCTATAGGCATCAAAGAGTAACTCTTTTTTTACCAGATCGAGCGAATCCTCATCCTTGGAAGAAAATCTTCCTTCCGCTTCCAATTTATCACAATCCTGTGCTGGTAGATAAGAACCGGTAAAAATCATGATAATTGCAACCAAGACACTTATATTGGCCATATTTTTCTCCAATCAATAATACTAACCGTTAACAATTATAGACTAACTTACCAGATTAACCAATATTAGTTAGCACCATTATCCACAATAAAATGCACACAATCACTTTGGAAAATTTCATTAATTTTTGATGCCATCTGGAGGGAAGGATTCACCAGGAACTCCTGCCCCAGTGAAAGCCTCGCTACCCCGACCCCGTTATCAAAAATTATTCTAAGAGGGGTTGTGCCGCGATGGCCCAAGATCGCCTGTTTTAATCTTTTTAACTTCCATTGATTGGTGTCTTTTAATGTGACCTTTATTTCCACGCCCGTGATACGTTCATCCACTTCGTTTTGCAGTTTCATAATTTTTTCAGGAAAAAGCTTGCGGGGATTTTCCGACAACTTTACCTTGCCTTTCATTAAAAGCGGACCATCGTTATTTAAAAGTGCCTGGGCCTCCTCAAAGACTTTGGGAAAAACCACACATTCAATTTTTCCGCTTAAATCCTCCAGCACCGCAAAACACATTTTTTCCTGTTTCTTTTTCGTAATGATCGTTTTAATGGGTGAGGAAATCACCCCTGCCAAGGTTATACTCCTCTCGTTATCTCCCAATATCTCCTGTACATCCGCGATTTTCATGGAACTCATCTGGGCAATTAAATTGGCATATTGATCAAGCGGGTGGCCTGACACATAAATGCCCAATAATTCCATTTCCTTTTGCAGTTTTTCCTTATCTTTAAAATCTTGCACATACTCAATGTTGATACTACTTTCCTGTTTGGAATCATCCTGAAGCTCCATCCCGATTTCAAATAAATTGCCCTGTCCGGAATTCTTTTCTTCCTGTCTTTTTTGACAATAGCCTGTAATTAACTCCAGATTTTGGAGCAGGGTTTTTCGATTTATTTTTTCACATTGATCAAAAGCTCCCACCAGTATGAGGGATTCGATGATTCTCTTATTGATGAGTTTTAAATTGATTCGATTACAAAAATCAATAAATCCCATATAGGGCCCGTTTTCGGTTCTTTCTCGAATGATTTCATTGACCGCGCCTTCACCCACATTCTTAACGGCACCCATGCCAAACCGGATATTGCCATCCACCACGTTAAAGGGCCAAAGTGATTCATTTATATCTGGGGGAAAAACATTAATTCCATATTTTTTGGCGTTATTAATATAGAGGGTAACCTTGTCGGTGTTGGTTAGTTCAGTACTAAGTAGGGCCGCAAAAAATTCTGCAGGATAATAATATTTTAAAAAGGCCGTCTGGTAGGCAATCACCGCGTAAGCCACCGCATGGGATTTGTTAAATCCATATTCCGCAAATTTGGCAATTTTATTATAAAGTTCCAACGCTTTCTCTGGATTAAATCCTCTCTCTTTGGCACCATTGACAAAAATATTTTGATGCCTTTCCATTTCGGATAATTTCTTTTTCCCCATCGCTCTTCTAAGCATATCCGCCTGGCCCAGACTGTAGCCAGAAAGGGTCCGGGCTATATTCATGACCTGCTCTTGATAAATAATACCTCCGTAAGTATCCTTTAAAATCGGCTCCAATTCTGGAAACGGGTATTCCAAAAGTTTCTTTCCATGCTTGGTATCAATAAAATCATCCACCATCCCTGAATCAAGCGGGCCTGGACGATAGAGGGCATTGATGGCCGTCACTTCCTCGATATTTTCCGGTTTAAGTCGTTTACAAAGATCAATCATCCCACTACTTTCCAGCTGGAAAACACCAACCGTCTCCCCCTTAGAGATAAAATCAAAAACTTGCTTGTCATCCATATCAATATTTTCAATATCAAAATCTGGATCTTTGTCTCTTCTGATCATCTTGACCGCATTACTTAAGACCGTAAGGGTTTTAAGCCCGAGAAAGTCAAACTTAACCAGGCCAATGGTTTCCGAAAAATCCTTGTCAAATTGAATAACCCGCTCGCCCTCTTTACCTTTCATAAGTGGGCAGTAGTTAACCACCGGCTCGTTGGTAATAATAACACCGGCGGCATGAACCGAAGCATGACGGAGTAATCCCTCGAGTCTTTTGGATATATTAAAAATCTGACGTATTTTAGGATCTGCTTCAATTAATTCATTAAGCTTGGGTTCCATCTCCAACGCTTTGACGATCGTCATTTTGGGATCTTCAGGGATGAGTTTGGATATGAAATCAGACTCCTGGTAAGGAAGATCATAAACTCTGGCAACATCCTTGATGGCAGCCTTGGCCTTTAATTTCCCAAAGGTCACAATCTGGGCAACCCGGTCTTCACCATATTTTTTAGTAACGTAGTCGATGACCTCTCCCCTGCGGTCCTGACAAAAATCGATATCAAAGTCAGGCATGCTGACCCGCTCGGGGTTGATAAACCTTTCAAACAGGAGATTATATTTTATGGGATCAATATTGGTAATGAGCAGGCTGTACGCCACAATAGATCCGGCCCCAGAACCTCTTCCTGGCCCCACTGGAATTCCTTTCGATATAGACCATTTGATAAAATCTTGCACCACCAAAAAATAACCCGCAAATCCCATTTTGCTGATCATCACTATTTCTTCTTCCAGGCGCTTTCGATAGCCTGGTTTGATAACCGTTTCAAAATCTTCCTGAAGCCTTAATTTTGAAAAGTGTGGGCCATTAAAGCGTGCTTCCAATCCTTCCCTGGAAAGTCTGGCAAAATATTCATCGGTCGTCTCACTGGTTTCAATTGGGTACGCAGGCAAATGATAAATCTGGTGCCCTTTCTCATCTGTCCAGGATAATTCCACGTTGCAAAGATTCGCAATTTTCAAAGTATTGTCACAAGCTTCGGGGTAATCCTTGAATGATGCTCTCATTTCATCTGGGGACTTGAAATAAAACTCGTTAGAAGAAAGCTTCATTCTTTTTTCATCGCTTAAAGTTTTACCGGTTTGAATGCATAATAAAACTTCTTGAGCAGCCGCATCTTCTTTGGTGAGGTAATGACAATCGTTGGTGGCGACCAGCTCAAGCTTATGTTCCTTGGCGTATTTAATAATTTTTAGATTCGCTTTGGTCTGCTCCGGCATACCATTTTCCTGGATTTCCAAATAAAAATCTTCCTGGAAAATATCCCGCAACTTTTCTATCGCCTTGAAAGCCTTGTTATCTTGATCAGTGAAAAAATTATATCCCACTTCACCCTTAAGACAGGCCGATAAACAGATAATCCCCTCACTATATTTTTTTAAAACTTCATAATCCGCACGGGGCTTATAATAAAAACCATCCAGGTAAGCATCGGTTATAATTTTGCATAAATTTTTATAACCGACATTATTTTTACAAAGCAAAACCAAATGATGAATCATATGCTTTGATTCAACCTCATCCTGGGATTCCACGGTCTCGGTTTTAGTCTGGGTCACGCCACGATCAAAACGGCTACCAGAAGTCACATAGATCTCACAACCAAGAATTGGTTTTAAACCATTTTTCTTGGCCTTTAGATAAAAATCAATTGCACCAAACATATTACCGTGATCAGACATACAAACGGCAGGCATATTGAATTCCTTGGCCTTGCTCATCAAATCGTCTAGACGAATGGCCCCATCAAGCAGTGAGTAAGCAGTATGTAAATGCAAATGAACAAAAGAATTTTGAAATCCATCGAGAGTTGCGCCCTCTGCCATAAAATACCTTTGTAAACGTCACTAGGACCTTCTTTAAATCATTTTTTAGCGATTTTGTCTAGAAGATGCACAGAGTTAATCAAGGTGATAAGCGCCTTTTTAAACCATCCATTAACGTTTGGGCATATTGATCATTTTTACAGGCATAATACGTTAAATCACTCACCGTCAATTTTGACTGCCAAGCTTTTTCACATCCACCGGGATAGTTCACATACATTTTTTTATAGGCCTTTATGCATTTTAATTCCAAATTATCCACTGTGGGTTTTTGCAGCTCACTTTGCGTGGATTGGTTATCTATTCTTTTAATAAGAAGATATTTTTGACTATAAGTTTGAGTTATCTCATATTTTTCGTTTGCCCTATTTTTGATTTCCAAAAGTATAATCTGCCTGTCGTTTGCAGCAAAGCCCAAGTTTTTGAAAATCAAAAATACTAATATAAATACAACTGACTTCATTTTTGGTCCTCCTTGGGAAAAGGACAATGTTCATAAATCGGCTTCGTTTCACCGCAACCAAGTATTTCCCGCACACCAGGATCACTGGCGGCGATAGCATTTATTCTTATCATGGGTAGCGGATGAACATTTTGCATTTCTTCTTTTGAATATGTCTTCTCCATAGCAACTTGACAGAACATCGATAATCCCTGTTTCAAAGCATTTGCTTTATCTTCAACCTGGGCTTGATTGTTGTGAATACTTTCAGTCAAAATTTTCACCATTGTCCAATCTGCAAAAGTTTCTTCCAACTGATTAGGGTTTATCCCATAATTTTGCTGAGCACACTCCCCCCACCTTGTAAACCGCTCATTAAATTGCCGGTTATAAAGATCACTATTTATCCAGGAATAAGAACTCATGATATGCTGCAATTCGTGCCCATACGTAGCGTAAATAACAGGAGCATTATATTTCCTAGCAGTTATGAAAAGTGGATTTAACCAAACTCCATAATAATTTGCGCCTGCATTCAGGTCGTCAATCATATCCAGATCGGTTGAAATTACCTTAATTAAATCATCATCTAGCTGGTTTTTTTTAGAAGCTACATCCACAATTTCCTTACCACTAAGAAGATCTTTTTTATATTCGATTTCATTACTATCAATGGAACGTAAAATTCTTTTGGCAATGTTTTCCTCAAGAACGGCCCTTTCACTTAAGTTTTCCTTTCTCTGATCATAACGAACTAAGTTATGATCACTCCCATGCGTAAGCAAAATTTGATCAATCATGCTTTTTTTGATGTGCTCAAAATCATCCTTTAGTTGTTTAAACTCCTGACCTTGATATATTTTCCCTACAAAAGATTCCATATAAGATTTTCTGATTCTCAATTGTTCAAAATAATCATCCAACACTACTGATGCTACCCTATCAATCGCAGTTTCAGGATTATTGAAGCTGAAATTTACAACTTTTTCCTCTGCATATTTCGAAACATATTCAATAGCAGACATCTTGTGAGTAAGTACAAGGTGTAAATCTCTTTGTATTTCATATTTTGTTTGTAATGAACAAAGAAAAAAATTCTCATTTTTTTCACAATAATTAAAATGATCCTGCCATAACAGCTCGGGGGCCAATTCATATGTTTTCTTGGCGATTGGTAAAAACTGCATTTGCGCCAGAGCTTTATTACCGCTCATTTCCAGTATGTGGGTTTGCTTTTCCAAGGGAGAATCTTCTAGCAATTTATCTTGAAATAAGCAGTCATCCTTTTTAAAAGCTATACCTATCTCCTTCAACCTTTTTTTTACGCCTTGACAAAAATCTCCATCCCCATTTTCTTTTGCAGCTATATCCAAAGATTGATTAACAATATCCAACAAATCTTTTTTTCCTGCTTCCAAACCGGACATTCCTTGGTTTTTATAATCACTATCGAGACAGATTGATTGAAATAAATCAGTGCAATCCTTTATATTACGACGGTCACATTCCAGCGATCTTGCTGGCCCATTATCACTTGCCAAGGCTTGAGTGACCATTTTGACTGTTGATTCAGTAAATTCTAAGGCGTGTACCCGCAAGGAATGCATCAAAATAAAAATTATTAGCAGATTGAATATACTACTCATATTTCCAGTATCGGAAAATCCCTAAACCCCATCAAACAAACCTGCGCTTTAAAAAAATTGGTATTATTTTGCCTAGTTAGAAAGAATATTGAGCCTTTTATAAAGCTAAATCATTTTAGTCTGATACTTCTTACCTCACCCTCATTTTTAAAACAGGCATCAACCCTAATGCAGTGTTGTATTTTTTACAATCTTCTTTTTTTTTTACTCTGCCCCCCCTCCTTTATGTGATATAGGAAAAAAACGAACAACATGCGATACGCAAGCTGTAAACAATTTTTAACAAAAGGATAATTTATTATGAAAACTTTATTATTAGCGAGCATTCTTATGGTTTCTACTGCATTTGCCAATGTTAGTATTCCAAAAGGCGAAATGGAGAAACGAGTGGCAGCAGAAATTTCCGATCTCCTGGGTTTCACAGAAATTGATGCCAGCTACCCAAATGCTCTTTTTAAATGTGCAGAAGATAAAGAAACCGGAGCATTTGATTATTTTACTAAAGTAAGAGATTACTTAAAATCAGATGAATTTACCTCCAAATCTGAATTCGACAAGGAAGGAGATATTTTTACTTTATGTTTAGCAGTAAAAATGGTTTGTGATAAACAATTAAGGGAAGCCGGAATTGATCTTTAATCTTCACGTTTCTAACCATGAATTTTTAAAACAATAAAAGAGCTTACAGGTATGAAAATACCCCTGTAGGCTCTTTTTTTTGGTATTCGTCTGGCCCGGCCATCTACGATTTAGAGCTTGGCCTGCTTGCTTTCCTCAAAATTTCTGTCCGGGACGAGTGCTGCGAGTTTAAATACTGATCCATTTTTTCAAGTCCATAATCCTTGATCGCCTTTCGCTGATTGCAACTCTTACAGTAAAAGTTTTTAGTTTGCACCAAGAGTTCTTTATCACTATAGTTTTTAATATTCATATATTTTCCTTTGACGTTTGGTTGCTTATCTATTTCGCCTAAAAACCAACAGAAGAAAACACCCTCCCCGGACAAGTAAAAGACATGAAATATAATAAAGATCAGAACCCCCTGCTTGAGAAGAACCTTCTTTCAATTTTTTATAAGTAAACTGAGACCGCTGTTCCTAATTTGGATCACTTTGTTCCAAATATTATTGACTTAAACCAAGTTTTGTTAGATCTTAATATTCATGAGAACAATAAATTGTTACCGACAATTATTAAAACAGGAATTAATTAAAAGAATCGAAGTCAATCCTAAGTATTCTCAACGAGCTTTTGCAAGGAATTTGCACATGGCCCCCGGAGAATTATCGGAAATTCTAAATTATAAAAGAAACCTCAGCCTTAAATCTGCAATTAAAATTGTTAAAGCGCTTGGACTCAACAAAGAGGAGTCACAAAATTTAATCAATTTATTGGAAAAGGATTTTTTGATAAAAAATACAAAAGAAGAATCTCAGATAAGAGATAAAAAACAACTCTCCATTGAGATGTTTAAAATCGTATCCAGCTGGTATTGTTTTGCAATATTAAACTTAGCTGAATGCCAAAATTTCAAGTGGGAAGAAAAATATATTGCCAAACGCTTGGGAATTACAGTTCATGAAGTCAAGCATGCCATTCAAAGTATGCAAAACATCGGACTGATTGAAAAATCGGCCAAGGGATACAGCGTCGTTTCTAATTTCGTCTTTTCACCAGAAGGTATTCCTTCAGAGGCCATAAAAAAATATCATTCTAAAATTTTAGATATGGCCAAATCGGCAATTTATACAAAACCCATAGAGGAAAGAGAATTTTCCAGCACCGGCATGGCAATTGATCACACGCAAATAGAAAACATTAAAAAAGATATAAAGCGTTTTAGAGAAAAAATGATGCAAAAATATACCAAAGGAAATAAAAATAAGATTTATCAATTACAGATTTCCTTTTTTGAACTGACACAAGGAGATGACCATGAATAAGAACTACCTACTTTTAGCAGTAGCAATAATGCTACTTATTAGTTTAAAAAGTATGGCAGCACCTACCAACGTTGGAAATGGAGACGACGGAACTGACCTAGAAGGATTTGCCAAACTAGAAAGCGGTCCTCTTATCGAATCACAGCTAAGAGCTGTAAATCAGCTTAGAAAATTAAATATTTCTAATATCAAAGGCCTTGGTAATTTAATTAATGAAATTGAAAAAAATAATATATATATGACAAATAAGGATGTTTCTGCAAAAAAGATGGAGGAAATGGGAGCTTTCCATGCTGGGTTAGAAGGAAAAGTATATGCTCGAACATTTTCAAGACCACATGCTCCCACCAGGTTTTTTCCAGCCTCCTTAAAATTAAGCCAAAACCAATTAATGGCACTACACATTCATGAAGGCTTACACCGAGCCTTACCCGAAGAGATTCGCGATGATGAGAAAAAAGTTTCCAATATAACACTCGCAATAATTTCCCCCGAATCCACCTATGACCAAATCAATCAAGTTGTGATGGAGGTATATCCAGATAAAAAAGAACAGATTCCAGCAGGAAGTTATACTCAATCCGTTAATGTCAGCAAAGATTCTAAATTAAATAATCCATCTAGTCTGGAATTATCATTTCGATCATTTGGTTCGCCTAAGCAAGACGAAACTAAATTACAATCACTTCCCATTTCTAGTATCTATTCAATCAGCAGTCACCTGTATCCTTTTGGTAAAAACGAATACGCACTGGGTACAGGAATTGATATTTCCTATATTAAGCAAGATGATGGAAAATCCTATATGGGACCCCTTGGTTTATCCTTAAGAAAACTTATCTTCACCATGCGAGGATTTGATCTTGAAACTTATGGACGCGCGGATCTGCACACCTTATCCGATGAAGAATTAAAAAACTCTTTAATGGGCAGAGACATCTATAAAGTGGGAGTAAGCTTAATTAAGACAACCGATATAGTTTATATCCAAAATGATTTAGAATACACAGCTCCGTCAGAAGTAAAAGAAACCATAGCCAATATCAATTATACTTATAAGTTTGGATCAACAGTGGCAGCCAGAATCAAGGCTGGAGGAAGGTACAAAAATTTTCATGCTGGTGGATTCTTTGAAATGCTTGTATCGACCAATTTTACAGTTGAAAGCGATAATTCTGATTTTGGCAAGGAAGAGCTGGGACGCAATAGAGTCGTAGCACTTGGTCCAGAAATCATGTGGGGGAGAAATAATTTTGATGTCAAATTCTATGGTAGATATTTACTTAACTCGTCTAAAGAAACTGATTTTGATCAACTGGGGGACTTGATGGGTACCGGGGTTGGACAAGGAAATCTTGGATTGAGTGTAAGTTACAAATTCTAGGAGGGGATGTGAAAAGATATCAATTTTGGTTTTTAATTTTATTATTAACAATACTCACCGCTTGTGATGGGATTTTATCTGAAGATGAGAATGATCACCTCGAAAGAAATGTAGTCAATTCACTCAAAGGTGTAAAACTTATTTCCGAAGATATTCTTGATGGCAGGGATGAAAGTACCTTCACAGAAGAAACATATTTACTAAATTCAAATCGGAGAATGTTATTAAGATTTGAAAAAATAAGAGATGAGGTCGGATCCGTGGTTATTGATAACACTACCAGAATGTTCATGATACTGAAATTAACAGATGGACAGAATTTGGAAGATTATTTTGGTAAGATTGAAATATGTCCACTACTTAAAAACTGGATGATGTTGGCAACTTGGAATTATGCCCATCCCTTCGCTGGTAAAAAAGGGAAATGGGGTAACCCAGGAGGCGACTTCAATTTTTCAGAGTGCATCGGAATAAATGAAGAAAATAGCAAGATTGATTCAAACGAAGCTTATTTTGATATCTCAGACTGGTTCATCCATAACATCCAATCAGGAAGATCAAATTTTGGTTGGGTTGTCATTAGTGAGGAAGATATCACAATTATCGGGGATAATAATGCAGCCCACTCCCCACGGGTTGTTTGGCGGGAAATTTTTTAAATTTCACATTTCAAATTGATCCATGCCCTGGGTATTTGCTAAACCTTCCAGCATCACCTGACGTTAAGTAAAGCAGGATGACTATCAGAAACTATAAAACCGACCATATCACTCTACTACTTATATCCATTTTATTCGGAGTTTTAGTTTTACAAACCAGCGTGGTTGCCAAGGAAGACGAAATCATTGATATCGTTTTTGATCTTGATTGGACACTGGTTTGTGAGCTTGAGGATGGCTCGCATGCGCATGGAAATATACTAGATATATCTCGTAAAAAATATCGCATAGCCAACTGGGCAGAAGAAATGCTGGTCCTGCTTGCCAGCCGGCCCAATGTTCGTCTTTCTTTTTATAGCGGAGGAGACCAGATCAGAAATCTTGAAATTTTAAAAGAAATAATTCTACCCGAGAAAAATATTTCCGTATTTGACCTGGCCTACAAGATACTTTCCAAAGATGACATGGACGAAGTTTCCCAGGAAAAAACACTGCGTTTTTCCCAAAGATATAAAAAAAATGCGGCTAAAATTAACAGTAATCTAAACAACGTAATTATTATTGACGATGTTTCCGATTTTACGCTTGCAAGTCAGAAGCAAAACTTGCTCTGGTTAGGCCCCACCTTCAATCACTATGACAGTTATGAACTGGTAAAAAAGGCCCGTAAACTGGATCCGACCAATAAATACATTCCCAAAAACCAGGCCCAATGGAAACTCAATCAAGACCGACTGCTGGTTATTTATGGTATCTTGGATGAAGCTCTCGAAAAAACCCAAAAAAATGGAACACCATTTGTGCAAAATGTCCAAACCATTGCCAAAAAATATAAATTAGATCACACCGCATATAACAGCGAGATCACCAAGGTAATAAAAAAATATAAGCTGATGTTAAAAAGCAGTGGTAGCTTGCTTCAAGCATGTCTGAAAGCGCTTAATTAGTTTTTAAACTTTTTACAATTTGACAATCTGAGGGCATTGAATCTAGAATTTTTTTAAATCGTCATATAACAAAATACAACAAAGGCACTTTATGTTTAAAAATGTAGTTGTTTTGCTGGTCACCTTGGCATCATTCAATCTTCTTGCTGCAACTTTTTTTGTCCACAATCCAGAAGTTTCTGAAAACGAAAAATCCTTTGATAAAACCCTTAAGACACTCATTATACAAAGTTTGGAAAATAAAAAGCACCAGATTACCAACGATTCCAAGGCTTCACTTTCCCTAAAATCCACTCTCTTGAAACTGGGTGACAGCTACATTCTCACCATAAGCAAGCACTCTCCTACTGGAGTCAATTCCGAGAAAATGAAAGTCAAACAAATTGATGATCTGGATGTGGTCGTTGACCGGGTGGTAGCGGCAGTTTTATCCGAAACAACCGCTAAAGAAACACTCAAAATCGACACCGTCACTGAACAGGAAAAAGGGCGACAGACCAAAAGAATTGAAGTTACCAGGCAGTGGATGGTGGGACTTGGGCCAGTTTGGCTTGTTAACCTAGGAAGTACCTCGGCATACAATTTTGTGATTGGTTATGTTTGGGGGCTTGACCATAACTTCGATCTAAACGTCAAAATGGACTTTTCCAACGCAGAAGGCTCCTCAGAAGCCGGAACCAGTTTGTTTACGGTTGGTGGAAATTATTTTTTTAATAACGACATTCATGCTCTCTACGCCACCGCTGATCTGGGATATGGTAACGCTGAAAATGTTAACAAAAAAGAAAAAAGCGGATGGGTTTCATCTCTTGGTACCGGTATGAAATTTTTCAGGGCCTCATCAGTCAACTTTGCAGTTGAAGCCAGATACAGCACCCTCTTTGCAAAAATTGAAAACAAGACGCCAAGTCAGTTTGGTTTTAAAGTCATTGTTTTCTTCTAAAGTAAGAGCGATTCCTACAAACTCGAAAGATTTTCCAGCGCTTGATAAAGCGTCTCATCCTTCTTGGCAAAACAAAAACGGATATAATCATGGCCCTCGTTTGAATTTATATAAAAAGCAGATGGAGGGATAGTGGCGACTTTTTTATTGATAATCAAATCTTTGGCAAACTCAATATCGCTCTGCTGGGTCATATGCCGGATCGGACACATAATAAAATAAGTTCCTTCCGGTTTAAGTGGCCTATATCCCAGCTTGGTTAATCCATTAAATAGGATATCTCTTTTTCTTAAATACATTCCCCTATAATCAGGCAAGTATTCATCCAGCTTTTCAAAGGACTCTCCTATGGCCTTTTGCAGGGGATGAGCTCCTGAAAAAGTATTATTTTGATGAACCAGTCGAATGGCATTACTAAGCGCCGGAACGGTAATGGCCCATCCAGTTCTCCAACCGGTAAGTCCAAAAGTTTTTCCCGAAGACGAAATCATAATGGTTCGCTCTCGCATGCCATCAAGGGTTGCCGGGGGGATATGAACATGATTATCATAGGTTAAAAATTCATAAACTTCATCAGTGACCAGATAAGCATCGTACTCTTTCACTAGATCACATATTATTTGAAGTTCATTTTTGGTAAAGACATGTCCGGTGGGATTATGAGGAGTATTGACAATCACCAGTTTGGTTTTTTCGCTAAAGGCCCTTCTTAACTCCTCCTTATCAAAGCTAAACTGGGGTCCATGTAAAGTTACCGTTTTTACTTTGCCGTGATTCATGAGGATCGCTGGAACATAAATATCAAAAAAAGGTTCAAAAACAATCACTTCATCTTCTGGATTTACCAGAGCGGAGATGACGTCATACATTGCTTCCGTTGCTCCACAAGTGACCGTGATTTCGGTATTATGATCATAGTTTAAATTATATTTTCTTTTAATATACTTCTTAATAGACATGCGCAGTTCTTCACAACCAATGGCATTAGTGGTTTGATTAAATCCCTTATCAATATTAACCTTGGCAGATAAAAGGGCAAAACCTGCTCCATCAAAATCTGGATACCCTTGGGATAAATTGACAGCATTATATTTATTGGCCAGATTGGTCATCTGAGAAAAAATATTTTCTTTAAAACCTGAAACAATCTTCGATATTTCTTTCATTGATTTTTATTCCCACTCGATGGTGCCAGGTGGCTTATTGGTAATATCATAAACCACTCTCGTAATTCCTGGTACCTCGTTACAAATACGAGATGATATTTGAATCATAAATTCTCTTGGTAAATCGCTCCATGTCGCAGTCATGGCATCTACACTATTAACCACACGTACACAGATAACTGCTTCAAAGGCCCGCGAATCCCCTTTTACGCCAACCGTCTTCACTGGAAGAAAAACCGTAAAGGCCTGCCAGACCGAAGAATATAGATTGTAGTTATGCAACTCTTCAAAAAGGATCTGATCGGATTGTTGAACTTTATTAATGGCCTCAATAGATAATTCTCCCAACACTCTGATTCCAATACCAGGCCCGGGAAACGGATGACGATAAACCCAATCATGGGATAACCCAAGCTCCACTCCCAGTTTTCTAACTTCATCTTTAAATAACCACCTGAGTGGTTCCAGCAGTTTCAGTTTCATGCGCTCCGGGAGTCCTCCGACATTGTGATGGGATTTGATAGTAACCGATTTGCCCCCGTTAGCATGAGGAGTAATTGATTCAATCACATCCGGATAAAGTGTTCCTTGGAGCAAATATTCAAACTGGATGGCCCTATTTTTTTCAAATTCATGCACCTTCTTTTCAAAAACCTCAATGAAAGTTTTGCCAATCGCTTTTCTTTTAAGTTCAGGATCGTGGATTCCTCTACAGGCAGTATAAAAATCTTCCTTGGCATCAATAATTTCAATATTAAGACCCGTTTCCTCTTTTAAAACGTCAATATGTTTATAGTCTTGTGGACGAAGTAAACCGTTGTCCACAAAAAAACAAAAAAGCTTTTGATTTAGAATATCCTTGGATAAGGTGGCTGCCACTAGCGAATCAACTCCGCCAGAAAAAGCACATAAAACGTAGTGATCCTTAATTTTCATCACTTCATGACGGGCCTCTTTCAGCATCGTTTTGGCGGTCCAGTCTTTTTTTAGTCCGGCGATCTCCTTATAAAAATATCTAAGAATCTCTTTCCCGTGCACCGTATGCTCCACTTCTGGATGAAACTGCAATCCAACAATAGGGCGAAATTTATGTTTTATGGCCCCAGTAAAATTATTGGTAGATTCCATAATGACATAAAAATCGGTCGGGGTCTTCGCCACATGATCTGAATGGCTCATCCAAACATTCATTTTGGGTGGACAATCTTTGATCTTAAAATCATTAACAAATTGAATCTGGGCATTTCCATACTCTCCGGTATGCCCCTTATAGACGGTTCCGCCAAAATATTTTCCCAACAACTGCATCCCATAGCATATCCCAAGAATTGGCAACTTTTCGTCTTGAAAAAAAACCGTATAATCCTCATTATCCAAAAAAACCGATTGGGGCCCCCCTGATAACACCAGGGCGTTTGGCTTTTGACCAGCTAATAATTTTTGCTTAACTTCCCCTACCGTATAAATCTCGCTGGAAAAACCCAGTTCTCTGGTTTTTCTAGTAATAAGCTGGGTATATTGTGATCCAAAATCAGCAATCCATACTTGTCTGTTGGTCATCTCAAATCCTTAGGTTGTCACTTGATAATTGGGTGCTTCTTTTGTAATGAGAATATCGTGGGGATGACTCTCTTTAAGAGAAGCCTGGGTAATCTTTATGAATTCTGCTTTTTCTTTTAGCTCCAAAAGATTCGCTGCTCCCACATACCCCATACCAGACCTGAGTCCTCCAATTAATTGATACAGGTTACTCGATAAAGGTCCCCTATAGGGAACTTGTCCTTCTATCCCCTCGGGGACCAATTTATCCACTTCGCTAACACTTCCTTGTCCATAACGATCCTTGGAACCTTTCACCATGGCACCGAGAGAACCCATTCCCCGATAAACCTTGTAGGATCTTCCTTGGTATAATATTCGCTCTCCCGGAGCTTCATCCGTTCCCGCAAACAACGAACCGATCATGACTGAATCAGCTCCGGCTGCCAGCGCTTTTACAATATCACCGGAATATTTAATCCCACCATCGGCAATAAAGGGAATTTTAGCATGCACACATGCTTTAGCACACTCGGTAACCGCATAAAATTGGGGTACCCCCACTCCCGAAATAACTCTAGTTGTACAAATAGAACCGGGACCAATTCCAACTTTTATAGCGTCTGCTCCAGCTTTTATCAGCTCTTCACAGGCTTTAGCGGTGGCAACATTACCGGCCACAATATCAATATTTGGAAAACATGCTTTAAGGGATTTAAGCATTTCAATCACACCTTCCGAATGACCATGGGCCGTATCCACCACAATCGCATCCACTCCCACCTCAGCTAGAAGTTTTGCTCTTTCAAACTCTTTAGGGCCAACCCCCACCGCTGCCGCAACTCGCAGTCGTTCCAACCCATCCTTGTTGGAATTTGGAAAATCAATTGTTTTCTTGATATCTCGGATTGTAATTAACCCCACCAAGATATCATCCTTGTTCACCACCGGTAATTTTTCAATGCGATTTTTGTGTAATAGTTTTTTTGCCTCGTCTCTACTGATTCCGATGTTGGCCGTAATCAGCTTTTCCCTGGGAGTCATGATATCTTTTACCAGCTGATCAAGATTATCTTCAAAACGCATATCCCTGCTGGTTAAAATGCCCAGTAATTTTTTATTTTTATCAACGACCAGCACACCGGTAATTTTATGTTGTTTGGTAATTTCAACCACTTTATGAAGTGACATCTCTGGATAAACACTAATGGGATCCAATACCATGCCGGCTTCAAATTTCTTAACCTTACTCACTTCTTTGGCCTGCACATCCGGAGTCAAATTTTTATGAATAACACCAATGCCTCCTTCTTGGGCCAAAACAATGGCCGTATCTGATTCAGTGACAGTATCCATGGCCGCAGATACAATCGGAATTTTCAAACTGATATTTTTACTGAAACGGGAATTCAAGGTAACATCCTTGGGAAGTACTCTAGAAAAAGCTGGACGTAATAATACATCATCATAGGTAAGCGCAGCTTCGTTTTCAATCCTGATCATGACGACTCCTTGAACTTAAAATTTGGGGACATTATAACGAATTAATAGGAAAAAGCATAATATTACGCACGGCAATTTTGATCATTTATGACGATTAGATAAATTTTAGTATTCTGCTTGAAAATCTTGATTGTAATTTTTCAAATCCCGGATCAGACTATTAACTTCATTGGAATGACGCATTTGTTTTTTAAACTCGTTGGACAGAGAGCTTTCAAATTCGCTATTGCTTTCAGCACTGGCGGTACTCACCGAGGACGGTAAACGATAAACGGCTGATTCCCTTTTTTTCGAGATAACCGGAGTTTGTGCGGCACTCTTTACAGACGCTTTAGAACCATAAATCTTGATGTCCACTCCGGATAACTTATCATAGCTTGGCACAAATTTTTTCTTTTTTGGCCTCACCGACCACTCCACGACCTTCCCCTTATAAAAGGATTCCAATCGCTGGTCTTTTGCAGCTTGATTTCTTTTCGTATCAGGTAATAGGTAAATGATTTTATTTTCTTTCAAAGAAGCACCATCAGTTTCATTTTCCGGTGACACGGAAGCCGGTATTCTTAAGTTCGACTTCCTTTGTGGAAGAATTTCATCATTTTTGGTAAGGGTCGGATGCTTATACTCGATAGGGTGAATTTTATAAAATAAACTTCTCATTTTTTCATAAGAAGCATGCCCAAGTTCGGTGGGTCTTCTAGGGGCACCATTTTCAAAATCATTATCAATAAAAGTAAACTGCCCCTTGTCCACCACTTCCTTGAAACTTTTCTCCAGAACATGGGCAATTTCGAAACTTTCACTTAACGAATAAAGTTGGGTTTTTCCCTTGACCTTATCATAACTCACGATGGCTTCCCCGCCCTTGTAAGTCACCACTGCATTGGCCGTTTGTATAATAAACTCCTCCACGCTCTGGCCATAAGACTGCACCCAAAGATATCCGGCTAAGAGTTCGGTTAAATTGCCGGTTATTTTAACATGTGAGGAACCTGCCACATGAAACTTATGATCATAGTAATCAGCAAAGGTAATTTGAGCACCTTCTTCGGTCACAATCTCCGCTAAATCAGGGACATGATCAGCGGCCACCAGCGCCTTCGTAACGCCTTGATAAATGGAAAAGACATTCCCTTCCACTGAACTCACCACTGCCACCGGTTTTGCCCATAAGGAAAACGATAACAAAAAGCTGGCAATCGCAATGGGCCAATTAGTCTTTGTATTTTTGTACGATTTCTTCATAACGAAAACTCAATATTTTCCATTCAGGGGTATTCCTGTATTTTTTTCTGAATTCTTCCACTGTACCAAAAAACTCCTTATGATTACCGAGGCGCAGTTGAGCTAATCCGTACCACAATTTAGCACCTCTGAAATACTTGCTCTCTGGATAATCGTTGACCAGTCTGTCCATGGTGGAAAGTGCCCAATCATAGTGCTGTCCCGATTCAAATGCAGCAATACCAGCTTGGAATAAAAATCGATCATCAATTTTTTCGCTGGTGGGATACTGAATGAGAAATGTTTTAAAAAATTGGGCGGATTTTTCGTAATTTTTCTTTTCAAACTCGGTCTCGGCCATCGTCAAAAGCTGAGCCGGGGACCACTTGTAAATATCAAATCTTACTTGATCATTACTGGAATTGGCAGGGGGCAAACTGGCCACTGACCGGCCAGACTTTTGATTTAATTGAATGGATAAAAACTGGTTTTCAGATTTTAACTTTTCAATTTTAAATTCCAACGCATTAATTTCTGCCTGTAAAATTCTATTTTCTTTCATCAGATTCAGCGATATCTTCTCATACCGGTTAATCTGGGTTGCCTTAATTTCGGCTCGCTTCACCAAATCGCAAGAAGCTGTCAAAAATAGGGTTACAATCATAAAACACAAAATTATTAAATTTTTTATCATGGCCCTTCTCCGTAAAAAGTCCACACATTCACTCAGTTTATCGGCAGATAGGAAAAATTGTTTAAAGAGTTTTTTATAATTTAGCCAGCTATCAAAATTGCCACTTCCGCTCCCCTATTAAAACAATAAGTTAAATTACATAACGAGAATTTAGGTAATTATGATAGTTATCCACACGACCCATTTGGTTTTTGAGTATTTTAGTTTAGCTTGACTTTAAATTTAATAAAATCCATATTTTAAGAAACCTCATTCCTTTGGAGCGTTAATGAAGAAAGAATATCTCTTGGGCCTTGATGTGGGTGGAACCAAAATCGAATGTGCACTTATAAAAATGACCAATGGTAAATCAGAAGAAAGCTTAAGTGTCTCCACCTCAAAATTTGGAAATCAATTTGCGATTATTCTTGATCGACAAAGAATTCCGACCAATCGACAGGCCGGTTACCCTAGTGTCATGCAAAATATTTCAACACTCTGTAAGGATATCCTTCAAAAAACCAATCTCAACATTGACCAGGTTATGGGTATCGGAATGGGAGTGCCAGGAGCCATCCATCCCACTAAGCAGATCATGCTCAATGGCAACACCGGAATTTTTATTAATCAAAATATTGCCTTTGATCTACAACAACTACTAAAAACGGAAATTCCTATACACTTGGAAAATGACGCCAATCTTTTTGCACTGTCTGAGGTTTTATGTGGGGCCGGGCAAAACTTTGCAAACCATACGGGCAAAAAGCCCTACCACCAAACCGCAATTGGAATCATCCTTGGTACGGGCGTCGGCGGGGGCATTGTGATCAATGAAAATATCCTGCGAGGTACAAATGGCGGTGGTGGAGAAATCGGACACACCGTTCTTTACTATGACGGACATCCCTGCTACTGCGGACAAAATGGGTGTGCTGAACAATATTTATCAGGGCCTTCTCTGGAAGCACAATTTGCCACCCGAATCTATAATGACATAAGTAAACGCCCAAACTCTAGAGAAATTTTTGAGCTTTACAGCAAAAAAGAACCACAGGCCATGGCCTCGATCATACAGTACAAAAAACACCTGGTGAGATTTTTAACCAATTTAACTAATATTTTTGACCCAGATTATTTTGTGTTAGGTGGAGGAGTCAGTACTCAACATATTATTTATGAAAATTTATCTGAGGAACTAACCAGTAAAATTTTTATAAAAAACAGTCATCCTCAAGTGTTAAAAAACGTTTTAGGTGATTCCAGTGGAGTCATCGGGGCAGCAATATTACCTTTAATTTCTAAGGATTAAAACCATGATAAAATCATTACTATTTGTGACTATATTTCTTCTGATCTCCATGCCTACTCAGGCCCAAAATGAAATTACCATCTGGACTTCCTCAGAAAATATAAAGAAAGCCCTCGATAATATAACTGGCGAGTTTGAAAAAGATTTCAAAACCAAAGTAGTGGTCACAGTCTTAAGCAAAGATCTTACGGTACAATTTAAAACCGCCGCCATCACCAGCAAAGGACCGGATATTTTAGTATGGGCCCATGATGTTATTGGCGAACTAGCCTATTCTGGACTCATCGAACCTTTGAGCCCTCCCAGCATCATAAAAAACAAAATTTTGGAAGTGGCCTTGGATGCCTTCACTTTCCGAGGACGCTTATACGGCTATCCTTACGATCTGGAGGCAGTCGGGCTGATCTATAATAAAAAGCTGGTACCCAATCCCCCTGAAACCATGGAGGAATTAAAAAGAATTGCCAAAGAAATCACCAATAAGGACAAGCAGATCTACGGCTTTTTGTACGATATTGGCAACTTCTTCTTCACCTTCCCCTTCTTTTCAGCAGGTGGTGGTTATATTTTTAAAACCGATAACAACGTAACTAACGTCCATGACATCGGTCTTTCCAACGATGGATCGATTAAAGGCAGCAAATACCTCTACTCTCTTGTGAGCGAGGGAATAATTCCGTCTTCCACCGATTACGGTATCGCCAGCAATTTCATGAAAAAAGGACAATTAGGAATGACCATCAACGGACCTTGGGCGCTGGGTGAATTAAAACAGGCCAAGATCGATTTCGGGGTAGCACCTCTTCCCAAACTTGATGGAAACAGGTTACGGCCTTTTGTTGGAACACATGGATTTATCATCAGAAGGTCAAGTAAAAACAAGATTCTCGCTAAGGAACTTATTGAAGGGTATTTTATGACCAAACAGGGGATTCACTCCCTGTACAAAGAGGATCCCCGCTGTCCCACCCACAAAGACGTTTTAAATGACCTGACCAAGGATGATCACATTCTTAATGCCTTTTTAGAAAATGCCAAAAATGGAATTCCCATGCCAAATGTTCCGGAAATGAGTGCTATTTGGGATAGCATGAACAGTGCGCTTAAACTTATTATTTCTGGGCAATCCACCAGCGAAAATGCCCTAAATCAGGCCCATAAACAAATAATGTCTTCTTTAAAAATTGAAGAATAATTAAGCTGTCAACTACATGTATCTTTTTACAAAATCCCTTGAAACAATGGGGCGACAACGCTAGAATGCCCTCTTGGTAATCCGCTTTTAAACTTTTGGTGAAAATATGTTTAGACAGCTTGCTTTTTTACTTTTTATTCTTTTCACTCAAGCCATCTACGCAAACTGGAAGACCAATTTCTATACTGATGATTCCCCTTACTACCAACAAGTGACTAAGGATGGTTTCAGCCAAATTATCAGAGTCCACGAAAACTATTGTCATGACCTGAAATCTATTCGGATTGAATTTCAAAATTCAAAAATCTTTCCTTTTGAAAAATTGCACCAGTCCCCCATGAACCTCTACGGTCTCGATACCTCTGATTTTTGTTGGTATAAGGCGACAGTTAGAGATCTCAATTTAAACGAACCACAAAAAAATAAATTTGTTATTGTTTTGGAAGATTCGCAAAATACTTTTTTTCTCGGTGAAATAAAAGATTCCATTCTCCCCGCCAAAAGATTAATGACCTCCAAAACCGATATTGCTTGGATGACGCCGGGAACTCAAGGGGCAAACCTCGTTCTAGGTGGTGGCGTTTTATTTAAAGTCTGGGGACCAAATGCCCAGTTGGTTGAACTTTATATCAACAAGGGGCAAAACAAAATTAATATGCAGTCTGATAGCGATCAATTAAATCCCCTGCAAAATCATATTGCCTACGTCAGTAATGCCAACGAAAAAACTACCTACCACTACCAGTTTGTCGTCAATGGAGAGTATGAAAAAGTTGAGATTGACGAACAACACCACCAGACCGCTATTAAAATTGATCCTATGGCCAGAGAGATCACCTACCAGTGCAAAGGCGCACTTATAAATAATTATAAGGACGTCTATGGCGTGGTATCCCAGATCCCAAAATTCAACTGGGAATTTGATCATTACATCAAATCATTTACCAGCATTTCCAAAAATAACAATTGGATCATCTACCAACTGTGGCCACTCACTTTCAATCCTCATATCACCAATGATGGCCCTTTATCGGGAACCTTTCAAAGCATCATCGAAAAAATCGACTATTTGTCAGGCCTTGGGATTAACGCCGTGGAACTGCTTCCTATTAATGAATTCAGATTCGACGTTTCATGGGGTTATATGTTGGATTCTCTACGACTCATTGAAAAAACATACGGCTCTCCTAAAGAGCTTATGAATTTATCTGATAAACTTCATCAAAGGGGAATCAAACTGGTGCTCGATATTGTACTCAATCATGTTAACAACACTTTAATCAGAGATCCCCTGTCACCTACTAACTTTTCCACCAAATACTATAACGGTGATACCGGCTGGGGGCCCAAGCCCCGCTTTGAATCCCCCATGGTAAAAAAATGGATTATTGATAGCCTGATTGGACTGATTCGCGACTACCACATAGATGGTTTTCGCTTTGATATGATCAAATATATTTATCAGGATAATGATAAAGCCTACTTGTTTTTACAGGAGCTAACCCAACTTCTAAAAATCATCAACCCCGAAATCCATCTTATGGCTGAGGAATTGCCTGACAATGTCTGGACAACTTACCCTGTCTCAGAAAAAGGGTTAGGATTTGATTCACAATGGAATGATAATTTCAAAAACTTTTTTGAAAAAGACCTGGATGAATACAAAAATGATCATCGACTTTTTGATGCAGGGAAATTGGTTGGGGCACTGCATGGATATTCCAACCACGAAAACTTCAAATTTGGTCTTCCCGAAAGAACCGTCAACTACCTGGGAAGTCATGATTTTATCGGGAACCGTGATCCTATCATCAGGGTTGTTTCCGATTATTACGCCACTGAACGTGTGGGTAATGAAACTTTTTTCAGAGTCAAACCGCTTTCAGATAACATTGATTTACCTCGAAAATTCAAATTAATTCATAATGATTTTACCCACTCCTTTATTAAACTGGCTTACGGAATCCTTTTTACCAAACCGGGAAATATTCTCTTTTTTCAAGGCGAAGAACTGGCAAGTGATATCAATATCCAAAACGAATGGTCATATATCAAGGCCGTCAACAACATCCCCACTCAGGATATTGATCGCCGTCGCTATATAAGCGACCATAAAATGTTATGGGAATATCTGGACCCGAAATCTTATAGCGAACTCCATTTTTTAAATGACACCGAGGTCAAGCTCTTTAAAGGACATCACCAATTTATCAAAGACATGATCAGTTTTCGTAATAACTATCCCGGTATAGGCTCCTTCGATGTGTTCAACCTGCGCACCTCCCATAATGGATCAGTCATAACCTATCAGCTCAAAAGTGAGGACAACGATTTCTTCATCATATTAAACTTTGGCAACGATATGAATGCCGCATGGATTACCTTTCCTGGCTCATCTACCACCTGGTGGAGAGAAGTGATCAACTCATCCGTTGAGGAATATGGCGGTAGTAGTTCCCTATACACCAACGTTATTGACCAATTGGGTGAAAGGAACAATCTGGTAAGGCTACAAGGCCCTTCCATTATCATCTTTAAAAAAATTCCCCGTCCTCAAATCAATGTCCAACTATACTTTATGAGCGATCTTGGTAACTGGATTTCCCACGAATCCTTCAAATTGCTCCAAAGCCAGGAAGATTTTGTTTATGAATTAAAATTAGCAATCCCCACTGACGGTGTTTATGAATTCAAACTGGCCACCCATAACTGGAGCATCGAGCTGGGTTCCGCCAACGAGCACACCTATTATAGCTTGGATTATGGCCAGCTAAGTTATCAACCATTCAAACCAAATGTGAAGGTTTTACTTGAAAAAGGAAATTATTCGTTTACATTTAATATCAGAACTTTTGGTTATACTTTTAAAAAAAAGTAATTTTTAAGGAGCTCCATCCAAATGGATATAAAAAGATCATCGGGAATATTACTTCCTCTTTTCTCCCTGCCATCTAAACATGGCATTGGGGATATGGGGCCTAGTGCTTACAAATTCATAGACACCCTTGTCCTATATAAACAATCCCTGTGGCAGATGCTCCCTTTTTCCATAGGAGACGGATCGGGTTGCCCGTACTCATCCTATTCAGCTTTTGGAGGCTACCCACTTCTTATCAGTCCTGATCTGCTTGTGGAGGAAGGATTGCTCTCCTCAAACGATCTAAAAGACAGCGACAATCTCCCTCATCACTATGTTAATTATGAAATGGTGGAGGAATATAAAACCATTCTTTTTCAAAAAGCTTTCTGCCAATTTCTCAACCACAAAAAAATGATAAAAGAATTTGATAACTTCGTTGAATCAAATCACCACTGGCTCCCTGACCTTTCCTTGTTCATTGTGCTTACAGAACAATTTGGACACAAATGGGTGATCTGGCCGGAAGAATACAAATATAGATATCCAGAAGCCTTAAACGGGTTTATTTCCAAAAACAAAGAACAAATTACCTATCATAGTTTTTTACAATTTATCTTTTTTAAACAATGGGACAAATTAAAAAATTATGCCAATCAAAAGGGAATAAAACTTATTGGTGATATCCCTATTTTCGTCAAACATCACAGCATGGATGTATGGACCAGACCCGATCAATTTAAACTGGACCATGATGGATATCCATATGTGGTAACCGGGGCACCCCCTGATGAATTTTCAGATGTTGGGCAAAACTGGGGAAACCCCAATTATAATTGGGACTACATGATCAGGCATAATTTTGACTGGTGGGTATCCCGTTTACAATTCATGCACAATTATTTTGATATTATAAGACTGGATCATTTTAGAGGTTTTGCGGGAACGTGGGAAATTCCAGCGCATATATCTGATGCCAGGGCAGGGCACTGGATTCATGTTCCCGGTGACTATCTTTTTAAACAGGTGAGAGAAAAACTTGGCAACATTTTATTTATTGCGGAAGACCTTGGCACAATTACCAACGATGTGCACTGGCTCAGAGACAAATACGGTTTTTTAGGAATGAAAGTTTTGCAATTTGCTTTCAGCAAGGGAGACACCAATCATCACCTTCCTCACAACTCCAGTCCCAACACCGTGGTCTACACTGGGACCCATGACAATCAAACAACCAAAGGGTGGATCAACAGCCTGGGAGATACCTGGGAGAAGGATTTTACCTTTAAATATTGCAACGCTTGGAATATCGAAAACTTTCATTGGAGCCTCATTAATTTGGCTTTGGCCAGTCCATGCAAACTGGCCATCATTGCTTTACAAGATATTATGGGACTTGATAACCATGCACGAATTAATACCCCAGGCCTTCAAAAAGGAAACTGGATGTGGCGATTCACTTGGGATCACCTGTCCCGGACAGATTTGACCCATTTAATGGAGCTTACACATAAACATAATCGGTAAATTATGACAGGGATCAAAAAATTTTTTACACTTTTCATTTTATTGCTGGGACTGCTTATTGTTTATAAACTGTTGACCCAGGGGTATTTGCTACTCGGCTTAGTCGCTACTTGCCTGTGGGCACTAACCACCGTTATTTTTTTGATCAAAGGGGCTTTCCCTTATCGTTTTATGTATCCGGGACTGCTCACGTTTTTCCTATTTATGGTCATCCCCATTCTTTTTACCATATACATAAGCTTTACCAATCTGGGCACTGGACATTTATTGAACCTGGCCCGTGTGCAGGAAATATTACTCTCCGAAAAACACACGCTGGAAAATACTCCCTCCTATAACTTTTATCTCTATCCTCAAACAAATGATCTTTATCTGATCCATGTCTATAACGAGGATGAACATGAACATTATCTAGGACAATTTGACATCAACAAGGAAAACAAAAGCGTCAACCTCAAACCCGTGCCCCGCCCGGAATTTGTCAATCCCCCGCTCACCAGAGGGGATGTTTTTAAGAATTTTGACTCCTTAAATAGTATTGATTTTTTAGTACCTGATCGCCCCTCCGTAAAAATTGCCAGTACCAATTATATGGCCTCCATCGTTAACCGGTATGAAGTAAAAGAAAACGATAAAATTTTAGACACGATTACGCAGACTCTTTACTGGCCTGACTTTACCAGCGGTTACTATACCGATGGCAAGGAAAATATTGCCCCAGGGTTTTATGTAAATGTTGGATTTTCCAATTTTTTAAAACTTTTTACGAACAAGAGTATGAAAAAGCCTTTCGCCAAAGTTATTACCTGGACAATGCTATGGTCTTGTTGCTCCGTCTTACTGACCTTTTGTCTGGGAATTTTTCTGGCCTTATTTGTAAACTCAAAATATTTCAAAGGCAAATTCATTTACCGGATACTGATCATTATCCCCTACTCAATCCCCTTCTTTATATCAGTTTTAATCTTTAAAGGTCTCTATAACAAGGATTACGGAATTATAAACGATATTGTTGCCTATTTTTTTAATTATAAAATTGACTGGCTGGGGAATGCCCTATGGGCAAAAATCAGCTGTTTGCTGGTCAATTTATGGCTAGGCTTCCCATATATGTTTTTAATTACCACTGGCATTCTTCAGTCAATCCCAAACAGCGTTTATGAAGCTGCTGCTATGGATGGAGCTGGTAAATTTCTGACTTTTAGAAAAATCACTCTTCCTCTTGTCATGAGTGCCGTAGCGCCTTTGCTGGTGGGCTCCTTTGCCTTTAACTTGAATAACTTTGTGGGAATTTATCTTCTGACCGCCGGTGGCCCCCCCATGATGGAGGCCAGCACTCCCGTTGGCGAAACCGACATCCTTATCTCCTATACTTATCGTCTGGCCTTTGAAGGGGGAAGAGGACAAGACTTTGGCATGGCCAGCGCCATTGCGCTTATCATATTTATCATCATCGCCATTCTCACCCTCATTAATTTCAAACTGTCAGGGATGCTAAATGACAAACGGTAATTTGCATTCAAAGGATGAATAATGAATAAACAAAGAGCCGCCATAGAACTGGCCAAACATTTAATTCTCATCACCTTTTTAATGCTTATTCTTTTTCCCATTTTTTATATTATTTCCATTTCACTAAATCCCATTGGTAGTATTGGTTCAGACATAGTTCCTCCCCATCTTTCCCTGACCCATTGGCGCTATATTCTAGGATTACCCTACACTGATGGAGTGACTGGTGAAATAAAAACGTCCAGTTTTCCCATGTTAATCTGGCTTTTTAATAGCATAAAGATCTCGGTCATCACGGCCCTACTTATGTTGTTTCTCTCCACCACCTCTGCCTATGCACTAAGCCGCTTTAATTTCAAAGGCAAAAAATTATCACTGCTAACCCTCATGATTGTACAAATGTTTCCCAACATCATGGCCATGGTGGCCTTTTATTTGATGCTTGATTTTATAGGCCAATATGTTCCGGGACTAGGCACTGATACCCATGGGGGACTCATTCTAGTCTATCTCGGCATGACCCCTTTCAATATCTGGCTGATCAAAGGTTATTTCGACACCATCCCAAAATCAATCGAAGAGTCCGCCATCATGGACGGTTGCACCCGCTTCCAAGCTTTTTATAAAATTGTCATTCCCTTAAGCACCCCTATTTTAGCGGTGGTCGCCCTTTTAACTTTTATCAATACCTTTTCCGACTTCATTCTCCCCTCCATTATTTTAAAAACTCAAGATAAACTGACCTTTGCCGTTGGAATACAAATATTTGTTTCCGAAGCTTTCTCCAACCGATGGGGACAATTTGCCGCTGCCTCCATTCTGGGCGCTTTTCCCATTTCCGCCATATTTTTATGCATTCATAAATACATTGTCGGTGGCCTTACGGTTGGTGGCAGTAAGGGCTAATTCTTTATCCGACATTTTATCTCCACTTTTTAAAGAAAATATTGTCCGCTATTAGATCCTTTTATCCTGGTGTAAAATGAAGCATGGCCGATAAACAACTAGAATTTTTAAAATCCAAAGTCAGCGAACTTGCCCAAAAACACCGGACAATTGTCTCCAAACTGAAAGATGACTTAAAACAGGCGATGGAGATAGCATCAAGGGAAAAGATGCGTGCCATGAATCTGGAAAATAAACTGGATGATGAAAAAAGAAGATATTATGCCCTGGAAGCACAGAAAGCTTCCAATCCATCAGTTGATTCCACCAAAGAGATCATGGAATTAAAATCTGCGCTCAATGCTGAAATTCAAAAATCTACCATGCTGGCCAATCAATTAAAAGAAATCGCCATGGATAGTACCAATATTGAATCCCTGAAGGATACGGCCTATCTTAAAGCAACCATCATTCGCTTGGAAACTGATCTAAAAGCTGAAAGTGAACGAACGGCAAGAATCAAAACTGATGCCAAGGAAAAGCTTGAATTATTAATTGAAAAACACGAACTTGAAATTAAAACCATTTTAAAGACTAAAAAAGAAGTTGAAACTCACCTGGCTGAATTACAAAATGAAATTGACTCCATCAAGTCCACCTCAACTGGGACCAATGAATTTCTGCTTATCAATATCAAAAATCTGGAAAATCAAAATAACGAACTTAAAAACAGTATTGAAGAAAAAAACACACTGTTTGAATCCAAGTCCCAGGAACTAAAAAAGGCCATCGACGACTTGAATTCATTTCAATTAAAATATAATGAACAAATCAAAGACCACGAAGAAAATAGTCTGCATTTTCATAAGCTTATTAAAGAACAGGAAAATGAGCTGGATCGCCTGTCCAAAGTCGCTGATCGTTTTGATATTATCGCCATGGATCGCCAGGTTCGTTGTTTAAAAGACGAAGTGTTGCATATGATTAAAACCCCTTCACAACCACGCTTGAAGATCACCTTGCAAAATACCATCGAATTAAAAAAACGACTCAAAAGAAATATCGAACATCTTGATGAGTTTACCCTAAATACCCTGCAAGAAGTTGATGAAATTGAAAACCTGCTCAGGAATCATATCTTTATGGAAAAAGAAAATAACTAGTCTTCTATGATTTATTTTCGAAATCTTGGACAGTTAAAGCTTCAAACTGATTGGGATATTTATTAACCACCAATTCATCAAGTGTCTGACTATCCAAATATTTGTTAGAGATGGTTGCATTATTCTTCGTATCAAGGAACTTGTTGATTGAATAAGAGGTAGCATTTTCTGCAATCTTCTTTGCAACATTCCTCGAACCCAAGACAATCCCTTTTAGTTTCGAAACAACATCTACAAATTTTATATTTGCATCTTTTAAAGCTTCAGCGTTCTGAATAGATTCGTCGGCAACATTTACATTAACTTTGGTGGCTGAATCTAATTGTTGAATTGCAACTTTGGTTTGTTGAATACCATTCATTTGTTCTTTTGAAGCCTGAAAAATTTGCCCAACTTGCTTATTGATGAATGATACATTTTGCTCAATTGTTTGAAAAATTGCCAGAGCATCGTCGGTATTTTTTTTCCCTTTACTGACAACGGTTGTTGTTTCATTGATAAATTTACCAACCTGCTTTTCACTATTTTCAATTAATTTATGAATTTGTTGTGCCGCCTCACCACTCATCCTTGCGAGGTTTCCAACTTCTTCAGCAACCACAGAAAAACCTTTGCCATGCATACCCGCTCTTGCTGCTTCAATTGATGCATTAAATGATAATAGTTGTGTTTTAAAAACAATATCGTTAATGATGTTTGTCTCTCGAGCAATATCCTTAATCATTTCAGCAATTGATTGAAGCTGGGCAGTTGCCTCTTGAATTAAATTCATTGATGATGAAAGTGCATCCATGACGTTATGTCCATCGGTAGTCTGGGTTTCAACCTCTTTGATCAATATCTCGGATTTTTCAGCAAAAGCTGTAGTTTGAGAAATCATACTGGACATCTGTTCAATGGCGGCCATGCTCTCTTGAGTGGCTGCTGCTTGTTGATTTGAAGATGTGGCGATTTGTTGTCCGCCAGTTGAAATTTTTTCAGAAATCGTCAAAACATCCTGAGATGTATTTTCTAAATTTTTTGTCAATAGCAAGAAGGGATTTGCGAGCTGACGCCCAAGGATTATTCCGACCAAGCCTATTAACGTCATAATGATGGCAATAACAACAAAGCTGACGGTGACCATGGTTTTTGTAGAGGCATTAATTTCTTTAGACGATTTTTCGATAATTAAAGCTAATTTACAATTAAGTATATTAACAATGGCAGAGGCTTGAAAAACATCAATACCGGCATAATTTTTTATTTCCATGACTTCAATTAAAGATTCTTCCTTTTTTGAAAATACCTCTGTATTGATTTTTTTCTTTTGACTTATGGAATCAAGATATTTATCTCTCAAAGTATCTGTTCTTAAAATATCATCGTTTCCTACAATATATACTTCTCCTGTCGTGCCAAGACCGGATTTTGATTTTGTAATAGAATTGATAATTTCCCAATCCAGTTCAGCGATGAGAACACCCATACGAGCGTCTTTGGCATAACCGTCACGGTCAAATTTTGATAAGATGGGAATTGCTATATATGAGACAGGTTTATTAAGTTCATTGGAAAAATGTAAATCCTCAAGATAAAGTCCCTTTAAACCCAATTTGTACGCTTCCGCAATCCTTGAATTTTTCATGTCTCCAACCAGGAAATTCTTACCCAAATAGATATCATGTTTCGCTTGTGAAATGACCACGCCGGTATTTAAAACAACATAGAAATTTTTCATCTTGTATTGATCTAGAATTTCTTGAAACACATCTTTAAATTTTTTTTCAATATTTATGTAATAATCAGAATCCAATTTGACATCCTTGGCTGCCAATTCGAGTCCGATACCATAGGCAATACTTTCAAATGCGACAAGGGCATCTTGAAGAAATTTTGTTTGAGACATTGATTGAATATTATTGGAAAAAGTTGAAAAGATTGTTTTGATTTCAATAATCTTACTATCTCTGATCGTTTGTAAATTTCTAGTATTACTTTCAATAATGGCGTTCTTGGCTATCATTGTAATAATACCCCCAAGCACAATGCAAACAAGCAAGGAACTCATAACCAGTGAAAAGGTTATTTTAAATTTCATATTTTTATTATCAACGGCCATCATTTACTCCATGCTAGGGGGATTTATAAATTATTAATTATTTTTATATGCTTTGATTTTAAAAATTACTTCCATGTTCCTGAACCTACAACCCAACCTTCTCCCTTTTTACCTGGTTTGCATAATTGAACCCAAGAAGTTTTAGCAGTAGGGTCAGATTCGCCCATTTTGGTCCATTTATAATCGACCCAGTCTCCTTTTGGAGTTTTCTTTACTGCTTTCACAAAATCTACAAAAAGTTTTTTACCGTCTGGATCTACAGAGTTGGAAAGATCGGTTTTATCTAATTGAGGTTTGATTGGATGAATAATCATGGTCGGATGCAAGTCGTTAATCCAAATATAATTAGGTTCGCCACAACAATCATAGCGAAAACTTTTTACTTTTGCTAGCGCCGCCTCACCTTCATTTTCAATTGTAGTGCACATATCACTTACAACTTTTTTTACTTTTTCTGGATCACACACCGCTTTTTTGTTAGCAGGGGTGCAATTTTCAGCGGCTGAAATTGTTAAACTAAAAGACATTAATAGAAAAATCCTTGTAAAAGTTTTCATACTTTCTCCTTATTTTGAATGTTATTTATATAACGTTAGTATTTATAATAATAAAATTTGGAAAATTTACCACTAAATTTTAGTGTGAAAAAAATAACGACAAAAGCCATACTAGAACAGGCATATATCTTTAGCGAAGTGCCAAATATGAAACTAATATGCTAAAATTTTAATTCTTACAAATCACTCACATCAATATCTTTGAGCTTTTCAATATCAAAATCTAAAAGAGTTATATCAGCTTTGATAATTTCCATTCTTTGAGATCTTTCTTCAATCGTATCCTCTAATTCCTCAAGTTTTTCTTCCAGCCCGAAAATATCTTCTTTCTTTTTTCTAAGTTCTGCCTGATCACTAGCACCCTTATTATAAAACTCAAGACCTTCTTTTCTATTTTCAATTTTCTTTTTTACTCTTTTGGTTTCATTCGTAAGTTTTAATACTTCCTGTTCCATGTCTTTCATCTGGAGAATCCAATCCTTTTTCTTTTTCTCCGCAAGATTTAACTGTTTAAGTAACATACGGGTGCGGGCTCGCTCCAAAATCCCACCTGCCTTTGTTTCATTCTCCGCCACTTTTCTTTTATGAGCTTTGATCTGATTATGCTGCAAAGTCATCCAGTGGACATGATTTCTTCTAAGATAATCCCGGTAGGCACATATTTTGTCATCATCCGTCTTTTTGGAAAAATATTTGGCATAAGAATTAAAATCAACATTTAAAAAAGCCAGCTCTTGTTTTCTTTGTTCACTCCCTGCCGCTTCAACAAATGGTGACGTCATCACCGCCCCAGAACACAACTTTGAATATATGGCCAAAGGCTCAGTAGCCGCTAACAGCTGAATACATGCTTTATTTCGATTGGCCATAAACGATGAACTTTCGTTGTCACCACCTTTCAAAATATTTCCTCTTTTATAAGAAAGATTGAATGGATTAATCATTTCCATCTGATAGCGATATTGATACCCAAGAATACTCTTGGGTAATAATAGAATATTATCATACTTCATATTCAGTAATGATCTGGCATTTCTAAGAACCAAGGGAACCCCGTTGGAATCATCAATAATTGTTCGTAAATAGCTTAGAAAATTATCTCTAAAAAGATATTCTAACTCATCTATATTATTTCTATGAATCATCAAGGCAGTTTTATATTCTGCAGCAGCCGCTGCCACATTATCGCTATGAGATAAAATTAGTTTTTGGTATGCTTCATTATTAGAAATGATCATAAGATCTCTTTCGTATTGACCGATATCTCGGTTTTCCAATATCTGTAAAAAATAATCGTAATGAACTAGCGTGGCCATACGATTGGTAATAAAAGAATCTCTTTGGATAAGAACATTAAATTCCTCATAAACAATATCAATAACTTTTGCAGCAGCTTTTTGAATTTCTTTTTCACTACCCTTATGTTTGCCATACTCATCTATAGCAACCACCACTTGACTCAATTGCGTAAGAGTATCGTTAATAAGGTGAATCACTTGTTCGTCACCAAATGGCGAATTATGTACTCTTTGTTTCAATCCTTCCAAGTAACGAAGAATAATTTTCATACTGTCATCCACACTGGTTCCCATGGAATCTATAGTAAATGCTTCTGCGACCAGATTCATTTTATCAACGATCAACCGGTCAATAAAATATTTTCTCATTTCATCTTGCACAGATTCAATAATCCTCTCCATATTAAGTTTAATAATTTCCAATAATTTGATTGGATCATCAAACATCGGCTGGTATTTACCACCATTTTGGAGCCACTCTTCAGCAGAAATAATCAGACCACTTTCTTTCGGCAAAACGTCTTTGGGGTAATCCCCCTCATTCATGCCAATTAAAACCAGCGGTAAATATCTCATAGGAAGAGAGTTGGTATAAAAATTAATTTCACTACCTCCACTTGACATAACCGCACCGCTCATGGTGTTTTTAATTTTAGAAATCATCCCAAAGATCATATTTTTTTGGGTTTTAGGATCATTGGAATTAAGAATATTTATCTTATATTCATTAAAATTGGCGTTCAAATCATTAATTGACGAAATAATACCAATAACAGTTTGCCAGATACTGTTTTTATAGGTGGCATCAGTCATAAGTTTCGGTTCCACCCCAAATTGGACTTTAAGCAGCCACTTGGCAATCACCGGGACATTCCTTATCAGCGTAGCATAACCCGTTAAAAAATTTCCTTTGACCGGATCCACTGAATTAGCATCGGCATAAATGCCGCTTTTGTCCATGGATTCGAGCCCCCAGTTTAAAAGTTTTAATTGATCCCTAGCTGTGCAATAATGCTCTGCTGAACTTTCAAGAGCACAGGTAATTGAGGCCCATAATTCATGTTGTTTCAACCCTTTAAGAGATTTGGCAAATCCCATTTGCCTCATATACTGAACTAAATTATTGATAGTCTCACCAATCCTATTAGCTGTCACACTTACGCCTGGTACTGAAGTATTCGCTACCAATCGCATCATCCCAGCAATTACAACCAATCCTTGCTCTGGGGTTTTCACTAAACATTGATTGAGTTTTGGGCCGATAAAAGCATTCAATGCCTGATTAACCACTCCAATTAATTCGGAAGCAGACTGATGAAGCCCCCTAACCACCTGCTCCTTATTAAAATATGCTGCTGATAAATTTTTTGTAAAATCATAGCTTGAATTTATGGCTGAGTTCATATGAACACCGGCCAGCAAATCTAAAAATTCCCCCTTATTCTTGATTGAACCCTTACCATTATTCACCATATTGTTTAAAAATTCTTTTTGTCCGTTAATATTTTCATTATCAATACCATCAACGATTTGATCAGTTATCTCACCCTTAGTGGCATTAATTGAATTTTTGAACCTCTCATCAGTGCTCATCAACTTCTGAACAATACTCTCAAGTCCATGACAGTTTTCGTCATTTTTAAATTGGTTTAATACTTCGATTAATTTTTGAGTTTCCTGTAGCGCCGTTTGCGTCCAATGTCCGTTGGTTCTACAGGCGGAACCAAAGTTATATTCCGAAGCGTTGGAGGGCATGCTTGCAATCAAAAATCCTAGCATGCAAGTGAAAACAAAAACATTTTTTACAAATTTTGTCATGGCCATACTCCAAAATAGTTTGGATTGCTTATAGCACATGACATTATTTCTTTGTTTTACTATGAAAATTATTCAAACCTGTAACGTAAGGTTAGCTAACCTTACTTAATAAAATTGCAAATATTATGCAGTGAGTCTTTTCTGGTTTTATTTAACTCCATTTCTGTTTATATTAAAGCAGAAATTTAACGAACATATTTTTCAACAGGAGTACTAATATGGAAAAGATAGTTGCAGGAATCATTTTATTAACTTCTCTTAATTTATTTGCAGATACATTGTCAGATGAAATCAAGGCCATCGGAGATGAATCGATTAAAGATCGTATAGAGCAGATAGAAAGAGTTGAGGCCGCAGATTGTGATACTCTTAAGTCATCAATGGAAGGAATTCTTATGGCACTTTCAGCTGATGCACTATCAATTGCTGCTGATGCAACAGGAACTCAGAATCCTGATCGAAGAGATGATATGGGCAACATGTATAGGGAAAGACTACCAAAACATGCAAAAGAACTTTCAAGAAGATTAAGCGAATTAGCAAACGCAGCTTCACTTTGCTTATCTTTAAGAGAGCAAGTCGTTTCAGAATAATATTTTCCCTTTCCTTAAAAAAAGTAAAATGTTGCTCTTGGGATTAGAATTAAATTTGCAACATGCAAAAAACAAGGTTGATCGGTTGTCGGTGGCCTGGAAGATAAACAATATGTTTCGATGTCAATCGACCTTACCAACACCTATCATGCTTTATAATCTCTAAGCCTATAAAAATGAGTTTGTTATTTATCAGACAAGAAGTTTATATAAGACGTCTTGCCTGATTTTCATTAACTACTAGGTTAAGCATTTCTAAATATAAGTGCGAAATTAAGTACGCGGTTCTTATTTGCGAACCTATACATAACAAGGTGCATATTCGCAGATAAGAACCGCGTAAATTTATTAATATACCCCTAAATATCATCTCAAGGAGAACTAAAATACCCCTATTAAAGTGCTTGATGTAGTGATTTCATAGCGTTATGATTATATGCAAAGGCTGGTATATGAAACGAATTGCAGAAGATTTTTTGGTTAAGTGGTATAAGAAAAAAACAAGAATGCCTCTGATTATTCGAGGAGCAAGACAGGTTGGTAAATCAACATTGGTCAGACTTTTTTGCCAAAATAATAACTTGGATTTGATTGAGATAAATTTAGAAATTGTAAAATTTAGAACCCTTGAGGAACGAGAATTAAATTTAGAAAATCTAATAGATGAAATTCAATTAAAATTCAAAAAAAAAATTTCATCTCAAACAATACTTTTTTTTGACGAGATTCAAGAATCTCCTGAACTTTTAAAAGCCTTTCGATACTTCTATGAACAACATGCAAATATTCCATTGATTGCCGCAGGTTCACTTCTTGAATTGACCTTGCATAATGAAAAATTTAGTTTTCCTGTCGGTCGTGTTGAATTTTATCATCTAGGACCGATGACCTTTTCTGAATATTTATGGGCAACCAATAATCATCTTCTAGAAGAAAAACTCGGCCGTTTGGAATTTAATCAACATAATCATGATCTTTTTTTGAAAGAGTTGGTGAAATATTACTATATTGGTGGAATGCCTAAGGCCATTAAAACTTATATAGAATCTCAAAGTTTATTTCCTGTTAGAGAAATTCAAAATCAAATACTGCAAACTTATATTGCTGATTTTCCTAAATATAATTCCAGAATCAACGTAAGAAGAATTGAAAAAATTTTTTTTGCTTCTGTTTTACATCTTGGTAAAAAACTCATATATCAAAAATTAGATTCTGAATCCCAAAGCAGGGATATACGACGTATTGTAGAATTATTAATCGACGCAAGAGTGCTTCTTCCTTGTACTCACACTAATGCTAACTCCATTCCGTTACTGGGTGAAAGTGATCTTTCAATTTTCAAAATTTATTTTCTAGACATTGGTCTTGCCAACGCCTTACTTAATATGGATTTTGATTTTATTGATCATGAATTTAAATCTAATTTTAACACCAAAGGAACGCTGGCGGAGCAATTTGTGGCACAACATCTCGCTTATGGGGATAATTGCACAGTCCCACCCCATCTTTTTTACTGGTTAAAAGATAAGGGTTCGCAAAAAGGAGAAATTGATTTTATTTTTTCTAAAAGAAATACGATCATTCCTATTGAAGTAAAATCAACAACCACGGGCCATCTTAAATCCCTTTTTTATTTTATTAATGAGAAGAAAAGAAATATAGGTATAAAAATCTCTTTGGACGACTACTCTCAAAGCGAAGCAGGCCATAAAATCAATGGTGAGTTGGTTAAATTAAAACTTCTTCATATTCCTCAATATGCGGTAGAGAAAATTGACAAGATTCTTGATAAATTCATATCGTAATAATGGAATGGAAACGAATGAAGCGAATTATGAAATTAAGAACCGTGTACTTTTATTCTATAAAAAAACAATTTTCCCACGGTATGTTCGAGCCGTCGGTTATAGCGGATGCTAGAACGCTTGAATACTATATTGGTATAAGTGCTAGCAATTACAGGAATTGAACTTTGATCAGAAAGTTAAAGAAGCACTTACTAACAGCAAGCTGGATCATTCGGATGAAACATATATAAATATTGCGGGTAAGAGTAATTATCTTCATGTTTTATCCAATGAGGTATACACCTTGCTTTATCCCCATGAAAAACGGGGCAGAGATGCTATGAGTGAAATGGGTGTACTACCAAATTTTACAGGTATATTGATGCATGATTTTTTTAAACCTTATTTGAAATATGATTGTACACATGTATTTTGCGGGTCTCATTTAATAAGAGAGTTAATTTTTAGCGAAGAACAAGAAGATCAGCTCTGGTCGAGGAAAATGAGACAACTTCTTCAGGCTGCAAACTATCTAAGAAATAAGAAAAAATTATCCAGAGATAAAATAAATCAAATTGAAGCATGGTATTCAAAAATAATATTGATGGGTAATGAGACATGCCCTCCTCCGATGGTAACTGAAAGCAAAAGAAAAGGAAGAGTCTCTCTGTTTAAAAAAACTCAAAAATCCAAATCCAGATGTTTGTTGGAGCGATTTAAAGAATATCGAAATCATATACTCAAATTTTTATACAATCCCATCATTCCATTTACGAATAATCTTGGTGAACGGGATCTTCGTATGGCAAAGGTTCATCAAAAAATATCTGGATGTTTCAGATCTATGGCCGGCGCTAGAACTTATGCCAGAATTAGAAGCTATATCTCTACCCTAAAAAAACAGAGGTTAAATGTAATGGATGGAATAACTGATGCATTTACTTCTTTCGAAGCTACCTTGAATCAACTATTTGGCTGAATGGTTACTCAAACCTGGTAAGTACAATAAAAACAAGTAAATAGGATTGCATAATTATTTTATATTGAGATTCATTCCGGTTTCAAAATCAAATAGATGAACATGTTCCAGTGAAAAATCCAGGCCGATGATATCGCCAATCTTGGGAAAATCATCGCCGATCATTTCAATCATCAACTCTTTATTTCCTGCAATTACAGTAAGATAGGCACTTTTCCCCAGCAATTCAACAATCTCGACTCTGGCCTTACAAAGTTTTTTACCCTCTACCACCACCCAAATATCATGAGGTCGAAGGCCCATAATAACTTTTTTTCTATTTCCCAAAATACCCAGTTTGCTTTCGTGAATAGGAAGTTCAAATTTTCCATCGTCGGTAACCATCAGCTTTTTTTTATCCCTCTCCACCACATTCATCTCCATAATATTCATCGTGGGATTTCCAATAAAACCGGCCACAAAAACGGTGCGTGGATTGTTAAAAATTTCAAGAGGTGTGCCCATTTGTTCAACCACACCGCCGTTCATAACCGCAATCCGATCGGCCAGAGTCATCGCTTCCAATTGATCGTGAGTGACATAAACCACTGTGGCTTTGGTCATAAGATGAAACTTCTTGATTTCGGCTCGCATTTTACTACGAAGTTTGGCATCTAAATTAGAAAGGGGTTCATCAAATAAAAAAACGCTGGATTTTTTAACCAATGCCCTACCCATCGCAACCCGTTGTCTTTGTCCTCCAGACAAAGCCGCTGGCTTTCTTTTTAAATAAGGCCCCAGATCGAGCATTTCTGATGCCTCATTAATTCTCCTCTCAATTTCTTCTTTGGAAATTTTTTTATTCAGACTAAGTCCAAAGGCCATATTTTCATAAACGTTCATATGAGGGTAGAGGGCATAATCTTGAAAAACCATTGCCACTCCCCGCTTACCGGGCGGGACATCATTGACCAATTTATTTTCAATAAATAATTCGCCCGAGGAAATATCCTCAAGACCCGCAATCATGCGAAGGATCGTGGATTTACCGCATCCCGAAGGTCCCACTAAAACCAGAAATTCTTTATCTTTGATCTCCGTGCTGATCCCCTTGACCACATGGGTTTCGCCATAATACTTATGAATGTTATTTAAACGAAGTGTTGCCATCTCTACTCCAATTATTAAAATTTAGTTGATCTTTAGTTTAGCCTAAATTTTCCCTAAAACCAAACATCTCCTTGAATTCCCATATTGGCACCGGAAGTTTCGCTAGCATATGGCCCACTGGATTGAACTCTCCCTCGATTTTCCCGATTCCAAAATGTTTTAGCGTAAAACACCCTTATCACCGGGCGCCCCCAAAATCCTCCGACTGCCACCTGTGGAGCTAACGTAAAGCGGGTCAGCGATCGCTGGCTCGCTCCATCTGGATCAACGATTGAATGTCCAGCCTGGAATAATAACTGGTAATGGTCCGTAAACGAATACAAGGACGTCATGCCCAGGCTATAGACATCGGTAATATTGTAAGTCTCGGCACCATCGTCTCGTTTTTCGTAGGTGGCTGCGAGATTGAGATCTAAATTGCTAGCAAGCTTATACATAATCTGATCAGCAAAAGTGATTCTCGAAGCCTCTTTTGCCTTTTTTAAATCATCTGATCCTTTAAGGTATTGGTAGCCACCATCCAGATTTTGTCCCTGTAAAAGTCCCGTTGAATAAATAAGAATCAAATGATTAAAACCATTCGCAAAATTATTACGATTTAAAATCCCGGCCACATATCCACCAAAACCCTCATATTCCGCTCCTGAGGTGAGGTTTTTACGATCAGCGGTTTTAGCATAACCAAGCCATGTTACAAACTCTCCTATCAGCTCAGTTTTTATATTTCTAATTCTTAAATCATAATGATTAATACCAGTATTTCCAATATCTGTATTTGTTGCCGTTTCAGTAACAGTATCATTTTTTCTAAAGTAGGCTAAATTTAAAGTTGCATCTCCTATTTTAATATCTTCCACGCCACCACCAAATCCGGAAATATCCATATACCAGCTATCATTCATCCAAATATCTTGTTCACGATAAAATCTTTTGCCTGCCCAATAGGTGACCGCCGAATCATCAAACCTGCCCCCTTGCACAAATGCTTCCCTCATTACAAACTGTGATCCAGTGTTTTGTCCCTCTTGAACCTGACTCCAATCCCTATCCGAATTTTCGTTTTTATAGACTAGTCGAATTTGCGATTTAAAAAACTTATCTTTATCCGACTTGTCCTTTAAAAATTTGGCCACAAAAATATTTTCGCTATAAATGTCACATTCATTTCCCATCCGAAATAAATTGCCGGTATCGGGATTACTAAAACATGTCATCCCTCCACCTTTAGAATTATGTCCTGTACCAGCTCTCATCGTGCCATTATATTCAAAAAACTCTCCGGTAACGGCGTTTACCTCGATGGAAAATAATAAAAGTATTAATCCAAGCAGCGAAATAATTTTAAACATGATGTCTCCCTTGATGGTTGAACGTATTGCCTGAATCTTATAAAAAATAACTCTAATTAAAAAGAAAAAAACACTTTATCTTCCTCAATTATATATATTATTTTGGTAGCAAAACGCACTACCCAAGCTCAAATCTGATAGGGGAATTCATCAGTTCTAAAATCACATCCGACGGATGTTTTCCGAGGAAAAGAACGTCATGGGCCCCATTAAAAATTCTGGCCCGAATTTCATATTTCTCTGATAACCTGTGAGCCGCTAGAGTGGTTTTATAACCCTCTACTACATGTCCTACAATTTTAAGAGCTTCATCTACGCTGTGCCCTTTGGCAATTTGTAATCCAAATTTTTTATTCCGGGACAACTCTCCGGTAGTGGTCAAAATCAAATCCCCCATTCCGCTAAGTCCATAAAAAGTCTCGGGGCGCGCATTAAAAATAACCCCAAAACGAAGCATCTCGGCAATACCTCTGGTGATCATAGCTGCCCGGGTATTATCGTTGTATCCAAGACCTTCAATTACTCCCCCAGCGATGGCCAAAATATTTTTTAGCGCCCCGCCTAGTAGGACGCCTTTTATATCATAATTGGGCATGACTTTGAAAAAAGGAGTTTCCAACATATTAGAAATTTTTATCAACACCTCCCTCGATCTGCCGGCCAATGAAACCAGGGTTATTTGCTTATCCATGATTTCTCTAGCAAATGAGGGCCCGGATAAAAAAGTAAATTGATCTTTGAATGAAGATAAGAAATTAAAAAAAAGATCATCAGATAACTCAAGGGTTACTGGGTCAATCCCTTTGGACAGAGAAACCACCGGAACACCTTTCTTTACAATTCTTTCCACATCATCAAAATGATCATATAAATAACTGGTAATTGCTGTGGAAGGGATTCCAAAGACCAGCAAATCCAACTCTTGTCCAATGCCATCCAATTCTTCCCAACTAAAACTGGCCACAATATTTTCTTCTAGGATTTGCCCAGAAAGATATTTTTTATTTTCATGATAATGTTCAATATTATGTTTAAAATCGACGGTTCTTCCAAGGAGCACAACCTTTTCAAAATTGCATGCCAACACCGAGGCGATCGAGGTACCAAATGCCCCAGAACCAATGACCAAGGCCTTCTTAAATTTCTTTTTCATCTGCCACCCACCTAGAGGGATATTATTCCAGGCACCGTTGACAGGCCTTGATAGATATCAATCACTTCGCTGGAGTTTTGCACCAATTTTTTAAAACTTATGCTTAAATATCTTCCATTTTTTGAAGCTCGACTTTGCCACTTGACGTCAGGTAGTTTCGCCTTCAATTCCCCCACTTGCTCGCATGGAACAATAAACTTAAAAAGATACTCAAAAGGCCCACTAAATTCCAAATCTAAAAAAGCTTTTAAATTTTCTAATTCCTTCACCATCATGATCCTTAAGCATTGTATCCTTCAATTATAGGTACAATCTTTTGGGCATATCGAACTAGGTCAATCACTTCTCTAACACACCCTTCACCACTTTTTGCCCGGGTGACATAATCCACTTCTTTTTTTATTTCCAAACTGGCACTAGGTACCGTCGCTGAAAAACCAACCCGCATAAGAATGGGCAGATCAAAAAATTCATCTCCCATATAAAGAATTTCTTCCTCTTTAAATCCATCCTGTAAAATTTTATCCAGGGCATGCCTTTTATCCTCGGTTCCCACAAAAATATAATCCATTTTCAAATACTCCGCCCGGACTTTCACGCTGTTGGAATCGCCTCCGGTAATGAGTCCAATCTTGATGCCCGCTTGCTTGAGAATCTTCATGCCATAACCATCCAAAGCATGAAATGATCGATTAAATCCGATATCATGTCCATCCCAATGAATTTTGCCATCGGTTAATATGCCGTCCACATCCGTAATAAAAACTTTTATTTTCTTAAGTTTTTTACTGAACTTCTTAACTACATCCATGTAATACTTTCGCTCATTCATCCAGGCTCTCCAGCAAATTTAAATTTATTATATAAAGCGGAACAATAGTTTCTAAATACTTTTTAACATGCTTTAAATCCATACAGGTGGCCGGATCGCTCTTGGCATTTTGAGGATCAGGATGGGTTTCAAAAAATAAACCATCCGCCCCTGCCGAGATTGCCGCTTTGGAAAGAACCATCATTTGCTCTCTTTTGCCCGCCGTAAATGTTTTATTGCCTCCAGGACGCTGAAGGGAATGAGTGGCATCAAATAGCGTTTTTACCCCGAAAGATTTCATAATCATAAAACTACCCATATCCACGATCAAGTTATTATAACCAAAGCTTGATCCTCTTTCGGTCAAACGAATCTTATCATTGGTTAAAAAATTCTTTGCCTTCGTAACAATATTCTCGGTTTCTTCTGGACTTAAAAACTGTCCTTTTTTAATATTTAAAGTCCTATTTTTGGCCTTGGCACTCTTGGCACCTTCAATAATCATATCGGTCTGACGACAGAGAAAGGCAGGAATTTGCAAAACATCCACCACATCTTTTAAGCTATTGGCCTGATCAGGGTGATGAAAATCGGTAACCAGCTTCAAATCAAATTCATTTTTAGCCTTTTCCAAAATTCTAAGTCCTTCCTCAAGACCTGGCCCTCGAAAAGAATGAATGGATGTTCGGTTGGCCTTATCAAAGCTTGCCTTAAAATAAAAATCCACATCTTTTTCAAAGGGTTTTAAAACTTCCCTGAGGGTATTGGCGATGGAAAGAGTTAGCGACTCATCCTCGATGACACAAGGGCCTGCATATACTTCTAATTTTTTGCTCATAATCTTTCTTCATTTTCCTTGCTTACCGCCAATTGATCAGCACTTTTTATAAAGGAATAAAACAGTGGATGAGGACAAAATGGTTTTGATTTGAATTCTGGATGATACTGACATCCAATAAAATGAGGATGGTCTGGAAGTTCAATGACCTCCACCAGGTTCAAATCCTTGTTGATACCAGACACCACAATCCCGGCTTCTTTCAATTTATTCAGATAATCATTGTTAACTTCTAAGCGGTGTCTGTGTCTTTCCGATATATTTGCATCCCCATAAATGCGTTTGACGTTGGTCCCATCCACTAAATGGCAGTTATAGGCTCCCAGCCTCATCGTTCCACCTTTGACCCCATCCTTTGATTGCCCCTTCATGTAATGGACGATTAAACTTCCATCTTGGGTAAATTCTTCCGAATTGGCGTCCTTGATTCCGGCGATATTGCGGGCAAATTCGATCATGGCCAGTTGCATTCCCAGACAAATTCCAAAAAACGGTATTTTATTTTCTCTGGCATACTTCACGGCCAGAATTTTACCTTCCGTCCCTCTTTGACCAAATCCTCCCGGAACCAAAATACCATGGACATTGGATAGAATTTTTTCAACTTCATCCTTATTTTCCAAATCCTCTGCATCAATATAGATATTTTGTAGTTTTACCTGGTTGGCAATCGCCGCATGCCTCATGGCCTCGTCGAGGGATTTATATGATTCAATCAGCTCCGTATATTTTCCCACAATCCCAATTCTTATTTTGCGAAGCGGGTTTTCGTAATTATAAACCACTTTTTCCAGATCTTGAATCGAAGGCCTGCCCGTCCACATGCCCAGCAGTTCAGTGATCTTTTCATCAAAGCCTTGCTTATGAAATTCCAGTGGCACTTTATAAATCGTATCCACATCTATTGAATGAAACACGTTATGTTTACTGACATTACAAAACAGGGAAATCTTCTCCAAAATACTTTTATCGATTTCTCTATCACTTCGACAAAGAATAATATCAGGATAAAGTCCAATTTCTCTAAGCTCCTTCACTGAATGCTGGGCGGGTTTTGACTTCAGTTCCCCCGCCGCACTTATATAGGGGATTAAAACCAGATGAATAAATAGTACATTTTCTTTTCCCACATCCCCCGCAAACTGTCTGATCGCCTCTAAAAAAGGCAATGATTCGATATCCCCAACAGTTCCCCCAATTTCCCCCAGCAATAAATCAGCCTCTTGCGTGGCCAGATGAATCCTGCGTTTTATTTCATCCGTAATATGAGGAACTACCTGAACCGTTTTTCCAAGGTATTTTCCTTCTCTTTCATTTTCAATCACCTGTAAATAAACCCTGCCGGTGGTAAAATTACTGGTTTTGGTTAAAGTTAATGAAGTGAAACGCTCATAATGCCCAAGATCCAAATCCGTTTCGGCTCCATCGTCTGTGACAAACACTTCACCATGCTGGGTAGGACTCATCGTCCCTGGATCGACATTAATGTATGGGTCCATCTTAAGAAGATTGACTTTAATCCCTCTACGCTCCAAAAGGGCGGCAATCGAAGCGGACGCCAGACCTTTTCCGAGAGAGCTCACCACTCCACCCGTAATAAAAATATATTTTTTATTATTTTTTGCCACAAAGAACTCCTTCAACCTTGGTTATATCTTCAGGTGTATCGACACCAATAAACGTATCTTGTGATTCAATCGCACCCATTTTAAGTCCGCACTCCAACGCTCTTAATTGCTCCAAATTTTCTGCTTTTTCATAGAAAGACTTCTGGGCCTTATTAAAACTTTCCAGCGCAGTCGGTTTGTAGGAATAGATACCTACATGTAAAAACCACTCCTTCATATTCCCGTCTTTTGCAAAAGGAATCGGGGACCGGGAAAAATAATGGCATTTCCCCGTATCCTTTTGATAAATCACTTTCACTTTATTAGGATCAATAAAAGTCTCATCCCTAGTTTCTTTTGCTACCACAACGGTGGCTATATCGTAATCACTGGCCAAATGAAACCGGGCCAATTTCTCGATCAACGATGGTTTTAAAAGAGGCTCATCCCCTTGCACATTAATAATCAGGTCATAACAATCATTCTTATAAAACCTTTGCCAGCCAAGAAAAATGCGCTCACTTCCAGTAGATACTTGATCATCCACTCGAATGACATTGCCACCAATGCTTTGCACATGTTTTTCAATTCGATCATCATCTGTAACTACGGCCACAGTAAATTTAAATGAACCATTTTTCTCGGAATTATTTAAATTTTCATAGACCATTTGAATCATGGTTTTATTAAATATTCTAGAGAGAGGTTTTCCAGGGAAACGAGTAGATGCAAAACGAGCGGGGATTAAAATCAAACAGTTTTTGTTTTCCGAAGGCATTTTTTCCGACTTTTATAAAATTATCTCTAAGTAAAATCTACCACTAAGATTCCTTAGTGCAAAGTTATGATAAAATGAATTAAGAACTTTTTTTAAAAAATATATGACTTTTTTTTTAAAGCTGATTTTTTTATTCTTCACTTATATAATGGCACCTTGCGCTATCACCGCTGAGGAAAGCAGTGCTATCAGCGAACAAGATTGGCGAAGTTCGGTTATAAGAGACCCGAGTTTATCCGCCAAATGTAAAAGAATGATTGATGAGAGAAATGAAAAAATCAGATACAAACAAAAAATTCAATCCCTCATCATAAGAAATACCGAACTTGAAAAAGAAACCCCCACCCAAAAAGAGTCTATCAAAAAACAATTAAGGGACAATCACGAAAAACTAAAACGCGAAAAAGAATTGAATCTATTAAAAATTAGAGTGTTAACCGAAAATATTATCAAAAAAGGTTGCCCAAGTATCGATTTTTAAACTATCATTTCCTTAGTATTTTAATAAGTTATAAACTTGAGTAACCTGGAATGTTAATCATAACCATGAAGAAGCGGCTTCCCCATCTCATTATTCCTTTCGTTTTGCACCTGTCTTTTGTTGGTCAGGTTTGGGGCGAGTTTAAAAATTATCTGGGTGATGAAGTACGCGATATCGGGGTTAACATTAAAAGCCTCGATATAAACACCGTTATCGAACAGGGACTGCGCCTTAATCATGACCAACATCTGCGCCAGTTTGAAGGCGAATTAATAGATTTAAACTGGAAAGATGCATACTACTCTTTTTGGTTTCCCCAAGTCGATATCGTTATGACAAGTTCGGAACTGCTATCTAGCATAAACCAGAAAACCAAACCCCCGCAAAACAACTTTAAAGCACCCACTGGCACGGTAGGAATTGAGGTCAAGGAATATTCTCTTTTTAACTGGGGAAAAGATTATCTGCAATACCAATCAGATAAAAACACTTACCAAAGAAATGTTCAAGCTCTGGGGGAACAAAGAAGAGAATTGAAATTAATGCTCATGGCGGAATATTTCAACCTGATTACCTTGAAAAAAATTGAATTTTTCAAGAAGGAACAACTCCGTCATGCCTCCTTCGTTTACCGACTTAATAAGGAAAAATTCACCCTCAATAAGATTCGCAAGCAAGAATATTTGCAAAGCCGGGATGAATTTTTGCGTGCCCAGGATGAATATCAAGAAGCACTTATGAATGCTGCTGTGGGGGATGAACGGATCGCCTATTTAATTGGGGATTCATCAAGTACGAGATATACTCTAAAGGAGAATATCGTTTATAAAAAAATTTTTATCAAACAAGAAGAAGCCTTTCAAATGAGTGCCCAGCGAAATCCTGATGTCCTCAACACCCTAAATGATGTGGAAAATGCCAATATCAACTACGAAATTGAACAAAAAGATAATCTTCCTCTGCCTAAAATAAGTCTAAACTTTGGAGCTTACCGACATTCCTTCGGGCAAGATCATCATCATACCCACTACGAAAGAACTCCCCACGATGGTGATGTTGATCTTTCTGCCAGCATCAACGCCACCTGGAATCTGGTGGGACCGGGCGGATTATTTAATTCAAGAAAAACTGCCAGGGCCTTAGTAACCAAAAATATGGCCGTAAAAAATTATTTAAAATATAAACATTTGACCAAAAGTCAGATCCGTGAAGCTTTTAAAAAAATAATCCATTTGCAAAGTCAGATAGAGATTCTTGACGCTAAAATCGAAACTGTAGAAAAAACTTTTGACACCACTCTTGATAATTACACCCGGACCCAGACTTCATTTATTAATATTAAAGATTCGCTCATAAGCATGACCCAAACCAAAGAAGATTACGCCATGGCCCTGCTAGCACATTTGCAACAAAAAATTACGCTGGCTAAACTTATCGGCGTTGAGAATTTACCCAACGATATTTTTGAAACACTGACAAAGCAGTAAGGGAGCATCATTATGAATCAAATATTCCTTCTGTCTGTTATTTTTATTTCAGTTTTAACCCCACGTTGGGCAATGGCCATAAATGATAACGAAAATCTTGATCTTTATGAAGCTATTCCCTATAACGAACAACTAAGTCTCGCAGAAAAAAATAAATCCCTTGGCATTATCAGCACTCACGATATTTTAAGTGATAAGGCGTTGTGGGCATTGTCAGCCAGCACCACCACCGATCTTAACAAACTGGCCAACTTGATGTCCTTTCAGGCCAATTTTTTAAAAAACCTTGATTACTTTTGGGTGAATGGGTTTGTATCCCTGACTAAGGCAACCTTTGAGTCCATCAGTCACACTAATAGCTATCTCGAACCGGCCAACCCTATAGAAAATGATACTGATGAAAAATTAATCACGGTAGGACTGGGCCTTGGATATCGCTTTTTTTGGATTCAAACCCTCCTGGAAGATATTTTAAACACCTTGGATATTTACGAGTTCACCTCCGCCTCCTTTACCTATCAAAACCTAAGTGAGACCCATTTGGGTGATTCCTTTACCGGATTTGGACTCCAAACAGATTTTACGATCGTAAAAAGATTATCGCCCAGTTATCATATGGGACTAAAAACCACCTACAACATCTCCTCGTTAAAAAGAAAAGTTCCCACCGGTGAATCGAGCAGCGCCAATTCGCTGGTGGTGTCTTACTTATGTTTAGGTCTTGAACTAGGACTTTATTTCTAGTAAATATCTTCTAAATCCCTTTAGGAGTAAAATATGATCCCTCGTTACCAAAAAGAAGAAATTTCCCAAATCTGGTCGGAAGAAAATAAATTCAATACATATTTGAAAACGGAGATTGCCTTACTAAAATCTCTTGAGCAGCATAAGGTCATTCAAGCGGGCATTGCCCAAAAAATCGAAGATCATGCTATCATCAATATCAACCGCATTAATGAAATTGAACAAACCACCCAACATGACATTATTGCTTTTTGTTCCTCCATCACTGAAAAACTAGATAGCGAAGTTGGGAAGTATTTTCATTTTGGAGTCACCTCCTCCGATATCATAGACTCCTCCACCATGCTGCAAATAAAAGAATCCATGGAACAAATCATAAGCAGTCTTAAAAAAGTGCTTACAACACTTATAAAAAAAGTTGATGAATCGAAAAACATTATTACCATAGGCAGAAGTCACGGCATGTTCGCCGAGCCCATGAGTTTTGCCCAAAAATGGCTGAGCTTTTATGCAGAACTTTCTCGCCACCTCAAGGACTATGAACAAACCTATCAAAACGATTTAACCGTTCAATTTTCAGGAGCAGTTGGAAATTTCACCATTCTTTCTCCCGAAATTGAAAAGACCGCCGCCGATTTTCTCCATATGAAAGTGGAGCCCGTATCAACCCAAATCATACCAAGAGATCGAATTGCAAAAATTATCAATCTTGGAGGACTTATCGGCTGCGCCATTGAACGCCTGGCCGTGGAAATCAGACATCTGCACCGCTCTGATGTCTCTGAACTGCATGAAGGTTTTAAAAAAGGTCAGAAAGGCTCTTCCACCATGCCTCATAAAAAAAATCCCATCTCTGCAGAAAACTTAACCGGTATGTCACGCATCCTGCGCTCTCACATGGATATCGCTAGCGAAAATATTATTTTGTGGCATGAACGGGATATTAGTCACTCGTGTGCAGAGAGAATGTATCTTCCCGATCACTTTGGAATTTTATTTTATTCATTAGAACGCCTGAACTCCACACTTGAGAATTTAGTTTTACACGTTGATGTCATTGAAAATAAAGTTAAAGAGGAATTTACTTATCTATCTAGTTATTTCCTTCATTACCTCATCCTAAACACCAACCTCAAAAGGGATGATCTATATGCCATCGTTCAAGCGGCTGCTTTCAAAGCTCACGAAAGTAAATCCAAGGAAATTTTCGAACAAACCCTATTGGAAGAATTAAAAAAGAAAAATATTAAAGTCGATCTCCCCAAGATTGATTATAATTTTATTCGAAATATTTATTTAAAAAGTTTTGATGAAATTTCAAAAAGAGTATTTAAGGAGTATCCTCTTTAATGGTGCCAGGTGCTTTTTCCTTTAACCACTGAGTTAATCGATTCATTCATACTTGAGTAATCTTAAAAATCCAAGAAATGAAGAAAAAAAATCGTAACTGCTCACCCATAACCTGAATGTTTTTTGTCAAAAGGGCGAGTAGATCGGGGGAATCTCACCCCCAACCCCTCTCAGAACGGTACGTGAACCTCTCAGCTCATACCGCTCCCATTAAACAAATGATCCAATAATACCTTTTTCCCAGTGTATAAAAAGCTTTGGTTGTTGCTTTGCAATTCTCATTAAAATTTCTCCGGCCCTCGTTTTACTTCTGACCTTTTTAAATTTCTTCATGATCCATGCAATAAGCGTTTTATTAAAATGTCGCCATAAAAAACCCCGTGCTGACGCATAATACTTTCCATAATAGTTGTACCATCCTCGAAGAACGGGATTGTATAGCTTTGATATTTCCTCTATCGAAAGATTTGTTTTATTTCTAAAACCAAACTTTCTCGTTTTTGCGTTCATTTCCTTTAAGGCCTGCTGTTCGGTTTTAACATGAACAAGGCCATCATCAGCATATCGACACCATGGGGTATCCGGGAAGTTTCTTTTCATCCATGAATCGAAGGTGTAATGCAGAAACAAGTTTGCTAGAATAGGGCTTATCACACCACCTTGTGGTGTTCCTTTGCTCCTAGCTACTGTCTCTCCATTACTCATTTCCATTGGAGCAACGAGCCATCTTTTTATGTACAAGATGTGCCATCTGCACTTCGCATGTCTTTCGACGGCCCTTAATAGTAATTCGTGATCGATGTTGTCAAACAATCCTTTGATATCAAATTCTAATATCCAGTCATGTTTCCAACACCTTTCTCTCGTTACTCTAATTGCATCGAGTGCTGACTTGTTTGGCCTATATCCATAAGAGTCATTAAGGAAGTGTGGCTCGACTAGTGGTTCAAACGATAGCCGAACTGTCATTTGAGCAATTCTATCGACAATCGTGGGAATCCCCAATATCCGCACCCCTCCACTCTTTTTGGGTATAGGCACTGCTTTTACTGCGGGAGGAAAATAGGTTCCAGAGGACATTTTATTCCATATTTGATATAGGTTCTTCTTCAAATTCTGGTTAAAATTATCCAATGATTGGCCATCAATCCCTTCGCTCCATCTCCATTACAGAGACTTCATCACTACTACAGATTATTCCGCCCCAGTTCTTTGCGTTGGTACTCTAAACCTCACTGTTCGTCAGCTTGGCCGTCTCCCTTATCATCAAAGCGACTGGTTCCCGTGGTTCCCTATCAATGCCTGCTCTGAGTTCATGCCACCTCTACGAGGTATCAAGGATACTCAGCACTTCAGGCAATCAGTCTTGCTATATCAGGTGATAGTTATAAATAAAGGGTGAGTAGTTACCTTTTTTACTAAATAATAGGAAAGGGCTCTGCTTCATTTAAATATAGTGGTGTAAATTTATCGGAAATTTTTTTCTTATATAAGTTAGAAGGTACCTACTTTGGCGAAGACGGTTCAACCCTGAATTTTCTGTTTTTTAACTGTTTCCAAACATTTTTTTAAATTAAGTCTAAACAAAGCTCTGTGCTCATCAAATTGTTTAATAAAACGTGAAAGATTGTGTTTAAAATTACAAGTTTTATCATTCATAAGTCTTTTAATATCATTTTCTATAAATTCTTTAAACTTTGGATGATTCGCAGCTAATTTTTTAGACGGTTCAAAATACAAGGCAGCAATCTTATCATCGTTTAGAAGACTCTTTACTAAAATAATAACATCATCAACATATTCTTCGGGAATATTTTTTGAATTTTTAAAAGCATCATAAAGCTCATCATCCATATGTTTACCATTTCTCTTCCATGCTAGTAAAAATATATTTTCATCATCTACTTGCAAGTTTTTAAGCGACGTTAATGTTTCCTTGACAAGCATTTTATCTCTTTGAGGAGCACCATATTCACTAGTTGAAATACTTGCAAGAACACTTGCCGTTTCGTTTAATACTTTATTTTTTTTACCCAATTCCTTAACCGCTTTCATTTTTGCATAGTATGATCCATTTCCTTTTAATTGTTCTCTTAAAATGTCTTCATCTTGTGAACCGAGCAAAACCAGCGTTTGGGTTAATAAACCTTTGGTTTTTGGGTTGGTAAATTGCCTCCATGCTTTCTCAAGATTCTTTAAAAGCTCACCATTTACATCCTCTTGATGATCAATGCTATAAATTAAAGCAGCTTTAGCAGCTTCATAAGGATTTTTTTTGGCAAATCTTTTTAAATTAGCAAATTCTCCATTTTTAATTAATTCTAGAGATTTTTTTACTTCTTTATTAGGAGGATCCATTTTTTTTCTAGGAAAATTTATAAGTTTATTATTTTTAACCTTCAACTCAATTTCTTTCCAAATATCATTTTTAGAATCTATAAGTGCATAGTAGTAACCATTTTTTAAATCAACCGCTTCAACGATCGTTTTAAGCTTTTCAACATTTATTCCGGTTCTTTCAGATAAACGTTTTATAAAACCGTCTACAAATTCCTCTTGAAACAATTTTATTTCATCTTCGCTAATATGTCCTACAGATTCTTGTGCTCCATAAATCCACGATCCGCCAACTGGGATTATATGCTTCTCTAAAATACGTGCCTGTTCAGGTAGTTTTATCCAACTGGGAAATGCTTTTTTTATCTTCGTAAGCTCTTCTGATTCATAAAAACTTTCCATCCCCGGAGCAACAAATGAATCACCTGAATCTCTTAACAATAACCTCCCTGTGGGTCTATATAGTTCATCCATCTCTGTTAGATAGTTTTGAGAATGAGCAGATCCCATAACAATTTTATGATCTAAGAGCAGGTCTGCACTGGCTGCTCCTCTTTGATTTCCTTCAGTTTTTGCCCAATAATCCGAGGCATTTTCTTCATCATTTAAAGTTGCAAAGATACTTCCAAACTTATCATGATAACTGGCAAATCCTGGAATAAATCTTCTGGACTGATCTGCAAACTCACTTATATCTCTTACAGAATATGCCATATTCGGACCTTCCTTAAAAGCTACCGTTAAGGCTTCCGGCTGAATTTTAATTGCAGAATTTACACTTTCAATATTTTTTGATTTATCACTAATATACTGTGCCCACAAAGCATCCTCGCGAGCTATCATTTTATTATAAGATATATTATATCCGGTATCCATTCCACCTTGCTCAGTTCCTCCCCACGGCCCTGCACCGTCCGTGAAAGAAAGCCTTAAAGAATATTGATTATTACTATTTGATGATAGGCTTTGTAAAAATGAACTACGAGATTCAGTCATATCAGCTACGATGTTAAGTTGATGAATCTTAGTACTAAGTCTCTTTTTCTTTAAATGATCAACAATATTCTCATATAACTTATTATCATTGGGATGAATAAACCAGCGTACATGGTTTGCATCTTCGTATAAAAGGTTTTGTAATTCTTTATTAAGGGCCACTCCCTCTATAGCTACCAAGTCTTTTGGTATTATTAAATATTTTAAATTAAACTCAACTAATTTATCTGACTCATGAATTGAATGATTCGCATTTTTTTGAAAATAATTAACTCTTTTCACACCTTCATTAAAGTCTGCAATAAGCCCAGTACTTATAAATATAAGTACCGTTAAAATGGTTGAATAATAAAAAAATCTCACGAGTTTTAATCGACATTTTTTAGAAATTTCTTATATTTCTGTGATATTTTGTAATATCCCGGCGATTGTGTCCTAAACATTTTAGTCAACTATTCCCAAAAGCATGCTACGATAATAATTGAAAGTTATCTGAGTTCACTATTTTCACAAGAAAAAATCCATCACAAAGCTCATCTTTTGCAAAATTAATAATACTCTAATCCTCCGAAGATATCTTTTTTAATAATTTTTGATAATCTGATATCTGTGATTCTGGCGTTGAAGAGGTTGGATTCTTATAAAGTAAATGGATACCTTTTTGAATTGCTTTTATCGTCACTTCCTCCAGTACGCTCGTTTACCTAAGTGTTTGACAGTAAAAAATACCAATTTTGTCACGATATTTACGGGCCTTCGGTACTAACAAACTCTAGAACTGCGTTACCTCTATTGCTCATAAGTTACTGTTATGTTTAGTTTGTGCATTTTAATATTTAGTTTTGAGTTTTTTTACATCCGCATATTTAATATGTGTTGAAATAAATAGTATATGTGGAGTGCTGTGATAAAACATGAAATAAATACTATTTAACTTAAGTAGTTTTTATCCGAAGAGTAATGTGTATGAGATTTATAACTACACGTTTAATACTGTTTTTATTTTATAATAGGTTGGCATATTCAACTCAAAAAATAGCGAGTGCCTATAAAGTTTTTGTAAATTATCAAAAGATTAATATCATTGCTAGTAAACTTATCTCAAGGATTTTAATTAATGCCACTCTTTATTATTGAGGTATTGGGTGTTGATCAATTTTAAAAAATTAATTTTTCTTGCCATTTTTTTGTTATTTTCCACATTTGTTTTAGGGATAAACACAGCAACTCGCGATTTTGAACCGATAGCAAACAGCGCTGAATTTAAAAAGTGGTATGATGAAAATCAAACCAAGGGCGTTGGCAAAGATATTGCCGATGAGGCAAAAGCTTTGGCAGAAAAAATGACTTGGGGGGAGGCTGATGAGATTTATAGTAGATCCGGAGTTGGATTTATAGAAGCGGTTAGGGGATGTATCCATAAGTGCGTCGGTTGTATGTTTCGATGTGATTTGAAACATGGATTTCAAAAAATGACGTGGGAGACTTTTGAAGGAACTTTAAAAAAACTGGTGGGTCTAGAATCCGCCTTAAGTAACATTGAAAATAAGAAAATACATTTACTTAATGCTGATTTACTGGGCTTGTATCGAAGTAGTGACCCTATGAATAATTTATTAACTGATAAAAATGGAAAAAAAATTCCAAACGATATTATGATGAAAAAAACTTTCGAGATAACCAAACGTCCCGTATTCATTTTTACTGCGGGCTGGCCTCCTGATAATAAAATTCTTCAAGAATCCGCAGAAAGATTAATTGCTGATTTTGTTAAAGGTGGTGAAGACGCAAAATATATTGATCACATAAAATTTGAAATCAAACCACATACCGCTGCTTTCACAAACCATCTTGAAAAAATGATGATCCAATTTTTACAAGAAAATGCTGAATTTATGAACACCCATGGTGATGATTTTAATAAGCACAAACTAGATTTTCAAAAATATACAAACCCTGAGAGTGCATGGGAATTTTATGACAGTTTGGCCTCACAAAATTTTGATAGAATTATGGATAGTTCAAAATATATGAAAGATAGGGTTCAAAACTTAAAAGATCTACTCCCTGTCATTAACGATGAAAAAAGAGATGCTAGATTGGTATTGTACGGATCTAAACAAAACGAATTAGGAAAAACAGCCGAAAATTTCAAAAGACTGATTGCCCCATTTATGCAGCCCGGTCGCCTGGCCACATATTTAAATGACACTCATTTGGGTGGAAAATTAAACATGAAAAAAGTAGTCACTACTGATACCTGGAATTTTAACGTATTAGATGATGAACGTGTTGTTAAATTTCCTAATTCAGTCTTCGCTGGGAATCTTTCTGTTTCTGTTCATCCAAACGGTACAATCTCAATTGATTCAAGTATGAAAGATCGAAATTTTATGACCTTGTCTGATAATCCTCACATCAAAAGTCTAGTATCCAAAGAATTGATGATTACTAGTAATCGAAAATTATGGCAAATTGCAAGAGATCGTTTGGATACTACCCAAGAACCATTTTTATCTGAAGGAGAAATTGATAGCATAAAACAGCAACTGATTGAAAATAAAATCATCGATAAAAATTTTAAAGTTGAGATTTTTGACAAAAGGGTAACCTATCATGATTTTAGTGGAAAAAAGAATGTTCCGCTTGCCCAAGTGGTTATTAATGGAAAAGGACCATTTTGGTTTGAATTTGATGAAGGATTACTTTTTGATAACAACTTAAGAAAAGTTGACTCAATAAAGGCCAAAATTTCAAAAAAAAGAATTTTACTTGAAAGCGAGTTTCAAGCAATCGAGGATGATTTGCTTGAAAATAATACAATTGCACGTGGATCTGATTTACAACTTAGTAGAAAAGAAGTTCGTTATGGCGATTTTAATGGGAAAACAAACCAGCCTTATATTGAATTTACTATGGATGGGCATGGGCCATTCATTTACTGGCCAGAAGATAGAAGTCTAATGGATCAAGAGAAAAATGTGATCAAATCTTTAAGTGATTTACACATTACGGAAAAAGAATTAAGTCTGCAGGAAGTTGAAGCAATTAAAAAGGAGTTGCTTGAAAAAAAACTTATTTCTAAAACAGATAAAGTTACATTTTCCCCCTACAGCTTTTATAAGACCGTAAATGGAAAAAAGAATGTCCCCGTCGTAGCAGTTAATATAAATATTCCAGATGAAAGTTATCATTCAATTTGGAGAGAAAAGAGGAAATGGTTTGCTCCTGGTCATGATTACTTAGAAGAATCCGTTTTTGGAGAGTACAATGAATTAATTTCGTCACGAAACGTGCCAAGACTTGGTCCGTGCCTTTTTCAAATATTAGAGAATGTTGATAAACCACGTCCATGAGTGTGAAGAGAGTATAGGAAAAATAAAGGGGTAGATGATTTCACCCCCTACACATGAAATCAAAACTCTCCCTCTACATATTCTGCAAAAATCTACTCAAGTTAATAAATTTTTCCAGAAAAACACCAGAAAAACGCATACTAAGGGAATATGACGACTATCCCGCCGTCCTGGCGGGATAAAGAAATTAGCTCAAAGCTTCTCTAGATTACGTCTGCCTTGTCAGACTCTGAAAAATCAGCGGAAATCATGAGATCTAAGTTACTGCTGGAAACCAAGTTATTGTTCCATCTGATAGTGGCATTATCGAAGCTTAAAGGAAGTAAGGAAGAGGGAGAGCGATTTTCCTTTTGTTCCAACTCAAGACAGGATGAGCAAACTGCGAATATCAAAATAAATTGTATTAAACTTTGCATTGCCAAGCTTCTTGTTTAAAGGGCCAATAGCTAATAACTGATCGGTTATTAAGAGAAGAAATTGACTGGAAATTAACTTGAGTGTTTTAATGGAAGAATATTTCAGTATTATAAAGTATTGTATAATTTCAGCATGTTAGCGCAGGTTTGTATATAAATAACCAGATTTAAAGCACGTTAAGAACGACCAGCGAAGCGTAATTTAGTTGGGAGAGTAATAACTAGGCCAATTTCGTTGACAATATACCGATAAAGTATTGAGCATCTTCAAATCATCACTTTGTTCTTCTTCGCAAAGCTCGATAGCTTTTCGATATTGAGAACCATATTTTTCTAAAATGGCGTTATAAACTTTCTCATATTCTTTTTCCATTTCATTTATTTGATCAAGATAAATACTTGGGTCGTCAAAGTCCGATTTGATAAACTGATTGATTTGTTTATATTGATTTTCAATTCCTCTCATTATTTCAGGATTTAATTTTTCGTAGTAATTACCACTAATTTCAGATCCCAAAGATCCTCCGACTCCTGCTCCGGCCAGGATTAAAGCACCTGAAGAAACAAATTGATAGGATTTCAAACTAATATTAAGTCCAAGCCCGGTTAATATTGTGTAACCAAATTTGCTAAGAAGTAGTTGAGGAACAACAAGTGAAGCAACAGATGATGCTATGAAAACGTTGGCATCATATTCCGCCTTTTCAAGTTCTTTTTCTGCTAAAAAATTACTCAGCTTGAAAATATCGGTAAACTTTCTGGTCCCAAAAAGTGAAATAATAAGTTTATTCAATGAATTTTCTTTTTTTATAAGATTTTTTTTCCAAACAGGCCTTGTCTCGGGCCCGGAAACACATACATTTTTTACTGAACCAAAAACAAGTCCTCCTTCAGCATCGGCAAGCGCCAGTTGCACCATCTGATAAGAAATACCGGCCAAAATTTCTATCCGGGCCTGAGAGTAATAATAATCATCATTTTTTTTATTGAGTAAACCTACAGCGATATTAATAGTTTTAATTAATTCCTTTTGAACTTGTTTTGTCAAAGCTGTATATAAATCGCATTGTTTTTTTACATGACTATAGTGATGTTTTTGTTTTTCCAAATCTACCATTACCGTATCTAAATTGGCACTGAAATTTGAATAGAGTTCACTTAAGGCGTCTAAATCAGTAACTGCTTGTCTTCCGTTGATCACATTATAGAGAGATTTTGCATCTAAATTGGGAAACGTATCAGCGCTACTTGCATTAATAAATAGCGCTGAAATAATTATTATAAATATGAAGTACTTAACTATATTCATCTATTTCAAATCTACTTCTTCAATTAATCCATCTTCCGTTGTTGCTTGAACTGCAGCTGTACCAGCGTAACCTAGACCTGCTCCGCTTCCTACAAATAGTATCCTTGCTCCCCAATTAAAGATATTATTTAATATAGAATACTCACCACTACCTCTCGTCTGGTCTAACTTCATGTGTCTCATAGCAACAAATCCAATTGCTCCACCAACAACGGCTCCAGTTATTCGAGAAATTCTTCTGTCACTTCTAATATTATTATTATATACGCTGATTTTTACATTCAACGATTCTTCAAGTTCATTCAACTTAACTATAATTTCATCAGTTAATATATTTTCATGTTTTAATATTGCCACTTTTCCATAAACTTCTTTTTCGAGTTCATTTAAACCAACTATGATTTGCTCATCCTCTTGATCAAATATCTCATTTGCTATATCAGAAGATGAATTTTTATTTTCTAAATAATCGCCCAAGCGATTTGCAACATCAACTTTGGCCAATAAATTCGTTGATAAAGTTAAAACAAACAATACAATTAAAAGTTTATTCATAGTTTCCTCCTATCAAAATTATTGAGTCTGGGTTATTACCAAAGACATCGAGTTTTAAGGTTATCGATAGTTGAATATATACTAACTTTATTAGTCGTGCAACGCGCCGCGTAATTATTACGCAATAAATATTTCCTAACTAGACTACAATAATGGTGATGAAATTATTAATAGTCCTCTCATCTTAAGTAGATACATGGAAATTTTATAACAGTTAAAAATTTTGTGAAAGAAAACGATCAATTTCAATATATTAGATAAAATTCAACACCATTGTTCTATAGAGTATAGGAAAAATAAAGGGGTAGATGATTTCACCCCCTACACATGAAATCAAAACTCTCCCCCTACATATTCTGCAAAAAGCTACTCCAGTTAATAAATTTAATAAATTTTTCCAGAAAAACACCAGAAAAACGCATACTAAGGGAACATGACGACTATCCCGCCGTCCTGGCGGGATAAAGAAATTAGCTCAAAGCTTCTCCACTAGACGAAAAATCGATCGATCGAACTTCAATCTTGTCTACGAGCTCCTCCCCTAACGATATGAGAATCCTTTTAATCTCTTTGGAATCCAAAACATAGTTGGCCACTTTCATGCGTCCACCACATTTTTCACACTTCATAACGTCGATATTGAATGTCTTTTTAAGCAGTTCGGCCCAAGGAATCCAATATATTGGCTTCCTTGGAACTTGTTCTATAAAATGCTCAACTCTCACAATATCCGCACCTTTGGCTTCATTGGCCCCAACTTCCTTAACCAACTGAGGCCTCTTCCTGATCATATCCGTAACTTCTTCTCTGTACCCATGGTGCGGGCCAAAAACTCCAAAAAAACGAATCAGATTTTTTCTGGGTGGAGGAATGGGTGCCATGATTTTTTCGATAAACTCTGTCTGGGTAAAACGAAGATGTGTCGTGCCATCGGTATACTTATTTTTAAGCTCATAAAGAATATGTCCATCCAGATCTTTTGAAATTCTACTATTGGCAAGCGCCGGACGAGCGGTATACTTGATAAGATTTTCCAGTTTCTCGCGCGCTTCTGATGCCACATCAACATTGGCATGCAAGGAAAACCCGTTCAGATAAGAGCATCTTTCTCCAGTGATTGGCTGCCAACTGGTGGCAATGATCGCCCCAACTCTCTCTACCCGGTAACCGCTCCTTTTTCCAATACCAATTTTACGCTGAATGGAATTTTGGTAAATAAAATCAAGGCCATCCTTTTGAGCTAAATACTCAAACTGTAAATTTCCTTCCTCATATTCTTGAATGATCCCTTCTTTTTTTAGATAGCGCACAACTCGCTCTTTAATTAACCCCAGTTCGGAGTTAAATGTTAGAAAAACTTTCCAATTTAGCCATTTCTTCGCTTCCTAACTCATTCAGCATTGAAAACAATTTTTCTGGTAATAATTCTTCAATGGTTGAATCTGGTTTTAATTGTTTTATCATCATTGCCAACAAAAGCCATTGTCCAAATTCCTCTTGATCATAGTTCACCATCTCCATTGCTTGCTCAATATGAGATATCAAAGATACTCGGCTCTTCAAGCAATTGGGCTTGCGATGTCAGGAAAATTTGCAAATAATGGGTGAGCAGTTACAAAAAATCAATATATTATTCCTAAGCGCAGAACTTTTCATAGTAATAATCGAGTACTTCAATTCACGGTCATTGCTAACAAGCATGGCAATTGCTATAGTGCCCTTCAAGGAGATAGTAAACCTTGTCCTACGGGAGAGTATCCGATTAAAAAATAATATGTATTAAAAATGGATAAAAAATACTTACGTAATAATCAATACCTTGATTCAAAAAATCTTGATGCCAGAATTTCACTTCATCAGCAATATAGCACCAATCCTATAAATCTTTGGGATTGGACTTCTTCTCAATATCACTTAAAAAATAACGATAAAATTCTTGAAGTCGGTTGCGGCACTGGCGATTTCTGGAAAACTCAACAAAACAAGTTACCACTAAACATCGAGATAACCCTGTCTGATTTTTCTGAGGGAATTTTAAATCAATGTCGGGTCAATCTTGATAATCCTCCTTGGCAATTTTGCTTAGCAGATGTTGAAGATTTATGTTTTAATAATGATTCTTACGACTGGGTCTTGGCCCATATGATGCTCTACCATACTAAATCAAAAGAAAAAGCACTTTTTGAAATAAAAAGGGTCTTGAGACCAAATGGATGCACCGGAATATTAACGGTTGGAGACACTCACATGAGTCGGCTTATACCAACGGATTCTGACAATATGACTATCACATTCAATGAATCAATCGCTGATAAAATCATTCCAACATATTTTAAAAAGTTTGAAAAACATATTTATGAAGATTGCCTGATCATTCAAGATATTGGGCCAATAATTGCATATCTTCACTCCTCCCCATCTTTTAAAAATAAATCGCTATCTGATCAAAATAAAATTGTTAACACTATCAATTTTGAAATTCAAAGCAGAGGTTCATTTTCTGTGCCCAAACGACTTGTGCTTTATATTTGTCATAAATAGCAAAAAATATTTTTTAATAAATTTTAAAGACTAGCTGCATCCCTAAAAGTCAGGCCGTACCTTAAATTTAAAGCGCTTCAGTTGTACTAACAACTCCACTTTCATAAAAATGACTAATTTTAGTACGACTAGGTGACACATCAGTTAATACTAGGAATCGATTGGCCTTGGTATAATTCCATATTTTTGTTTTGGTTTGATCTGAAAATAATGGAAACCGTTGACAACCGCAAGCGCTGCAATTGGAAAGTTGAGGGGTTCCACTTCCTCCATGAGCATGTCCAGAGAAAACAATGGTATTTTTGAATCCATTAAAAACATTTCTAAACGCCGCATAAGAAGTCTCATTGGTATGGTTATTTTCTGTGACCTCTTCGTTTAAGCATGCATTAAGAAAATGTTCCGAAATCACCATGTGTGTAAATACAAATGTATATTGGACAGAACCTGAATTTAATTCGTTTTTAACTTCATTTATTTCATTTTGATCAATTGTATAAGTGCGGTCTGGATCCCACCCATATGAACTTCGAATGGTATGCGAATTTTTCCTGTTATCCCTGATATAGTTATCATAAGCAGTGTCAAGCGAAACAGATTTCGCTTGAAAACCAACATTAGAGAGGATGAATCTGGCACTTTGCGCTTTATCTTCGCCTAGGCCAAATCTAAAAATCATATCAGGATCTCCAATGTATTTAAAATATAGATTAAGGAAGCTTTTCCATGCGCCATCATAATATGATTGCCATCCAGCTTTTCCGGAAGGATAAAATTTGCCATCTTTTTCAGGGGAGAAGAATTCATGGTTTCCTGGAATTTGGAACACAGGAATTCCGGTAGATTTCATATAATTATAAACATGGTCGTAATAATATTTAAGATCCATTTCGTTGAGGTGATTAAACATATCACCTGTAACCACAATAAAGGATACTCCTTGTTCCTTGGCCGTTATTAGATAACGTCCAAAGCCTGAGGTATTATCTATAGGCTTATAGCCGGGCTGACCTACACCATTTCGAATACTGAGGTGGAGATCAGTAAGCTGAGCAAACCGATATTTTTTACCCTGGTAGATTTTCGCAAGAATACATGTAGCATGTTCGTTTAGAGCGAGTGAATATTTACTCTTGCTGAAACATCCTTCGATAAAATCTTCTTTAACCAGTTGGTAAGATCTTACTTGATTAATTATTGTAGTTTTATAATGCCAAAAATGATCCTTAATGGTTATCCGGCTAGGTCGATTAGGATTTTTTATAGAGATATCGCTATATGAGTACTGATTTGTTCCAGTTACTAAATTTTTAGCTTTTAAGAAAGTTGAGCCAGTTGAAAGGGCGAGATTAACAACTAGGTTGCTACCGCTTCCAGATGCTGTCAAAACATCCACTTTTCCATCCTCATTAATATCTGCGACAATTCTTTTATCTCCTACTAAGAAGGTATTGGTCCAGAAATTAGGTTTTAAAGTTTGTCCATCAACTACAATCCAGTATTCAATATTTTTATGAATCACAATTAGTAATTCATCGTCTTTACCATCCCCAGAGAAATCACCCTTAAGATTTTGGATGTTAGCAAATGTCTTTATTTTACTTACTGAACAGTTCACAATTTTCCCATCTGTACTTTTACATGTATTAATATAGAGGACAAAATCGTTAATCTCACACTTATTGTTAAGTAGTTTATAACCACTATTACAGGTATACTCGCATTTACTTGTGCCACAGCTACTGACCAGACTCTTGTTAACGTTGGCAGTTAGATTGAGATTATCACTGCTGCAAAGAGTGGCATTAGCGGGAGCGCTACCTTGACAGGAATAAGTTATCTTTTCACATTGATTGTTGGAGAGCTTGTAACCGCTGTTACAGGTATATTCGCATTTATTATTACCACAAGTGGATACCAAGCTATTAGAGACATTGGCAATTAAGCTGGCATTATCGCCACTGCAAAGAGTGGCATTAGCGGGAGCACTACCTTGACAGGAATAAGTTATCTTTCCACATTGATTGTTGGAGAGCTTGTAACCGCTGTTACAGGTATATTCGCACTTATTATTACCACAAGTTGATACCAAGCTATTAGAGACATTGGCCGTTAAGCTGGCATTATCGCCACTACAAAGAGTGGCATTAGCGGGAGCACTACCTTGACAGGAATAAGTTATCTTTTCACATTGATTGTTGGAAAGCTTGTAACCGCTGTTACAGGTATATTCGCATTTATTATTACCACAAGTTGATACCAGGCTATTAGAGACATTGGCCGTTAGGCTGGCATTATCGCCACTACAAAGAGTGGCGTTACTTGGAATAGTTCCCTGGCAAGCGTAGGTAATCTTAATGCATACATTTTCTTCTAATCGATATTCCTTATTACAACTTATAATCTGACAATTATTCCATGCAGACCATACCCCTTTTTCACAAGTTCTATTTTGAACACCAAGCCCATTTACAATAGTACAAGATCGTGAATTATCACCTAGACAGGAATTAAATTTATCGCAATCAGGTGGGTTAATTGCCTGGTTAGTACAACTTTCTTCCTTAGGGGGAGGCAATGTCCCAACGATTTCATCGTTGTCAGGAGGCAGTTCATTGGCCCCGGATAGAGCCTCTTGGTTTTTGGATTGATTAGGTTCGGGGGTACAACCAGTTATAGCAAACAGAAAAACAATGAGCATGAATACAGTGATTGTTCTCATCTACGTCCCTCGTCAAACAATCAATTTTTCAAAATAAGAGTTTATAAGTATCCAAACGCTTATCGATAACTTAAGCATAAACTTTATTAACTCAATTAGATTATATTACGTCAGCAAAGGTTAACTTTTTTCTCATTGAATATTTTTGATTAAACCACGACAATTCAATGGGTTATAATAAATTTTCTTGTCACTCGAAGTTGGGCTTGCTGCCAATCTTTTATGGCGAAATTTATTAAATCATGCCAATAGCAAGGTTATTTCTTTCCCATCTGATGGATTTCTAGTGAAGAACAAACGATACTCTTTATCACACAAACCAACGTTCTTGATAAGGAGAGGCATGCCATGAATATCTCAATAAAATTGGAATAATTCTTAAAAAAGGAATCAACATCTATATCGGTGGAATGGGAAATCTGAATAATCCAAGAAAGAAAGAAAATGTTACTTTTACATTTCCACATCACGGCACATTCCATGGCAACGACAGAATGCTTCAATTCATGGTGATCGCTAACGAACATGGCGATTGCGATAGTGCCTACCGGGGAGATAGCAAACCTTGTCCGCGTGGTGAATTTCCGATCAAGAAAGAAGCTGAATTGTAAATGTATAATCAACATTTATCTGCTTTAAATTTTCAGGAGATTCTGTTAAAATTTAAAACGGTCGTTGATGATAGAAAACTTACAGGGGGCTTTCTTCAACCACCAGAAAACTTTTGATTTTTCAAGAATAGATTTTAGAGACTAACTGCATCCCCAAAAGTCAGGCCGTACCAAACATGAATCTTATCTTCAATGTGATTATACCTGCCATCATTCTAACCAAATTTAGCACCCATGGTTATTTAGGCCCCTCCATGGGGGTAATTGTGGCCCTAAGCTTCCCAGTTACCTATGGCCTTTATGATTTAATTAAAAATAAAAAATGGAACTATATTTCTATCCTCGGTATAACCTCTGTTTTATTAACGGGAGGACTTGCACTTTTTAAATTCAATGCCATCTGGTTTGCAGTCAAAGAGGCTGCCATTCCTTTGATCATTGCCATCATTATTTTGGTCTCCATGAGGACCAAATATTCAGTTTTGGAAAAACTAATTCTCAATCCCAAGTTTTTTGATATTGATTTAATTAATCGATCAATTGCCACTAACCATGCACAAGATTATTCCAAAAAATTATTTTCCCGGGCCACGCTCTTTATGGCCTTGTCATTTTTATTAAGTGCAATGTTAAATTTTATTTTGGCCATAGTTATTTTGAAAAGCCCTGCTGATACTCCCGAATTCAATAATGAATTAGGAAAAATGACGGCGCTTAGTTTGCCCGTAATCATGATCCCGAGCATGATTGCGATGATTTTAACGTTTTGGTATTTAACCAAGGGGCTTAAAAAAGCTACCGGATTGGATTTTGAAAAAATGGTTAAATCTCAAAAATAACCAGATTTTTTTCGATTTACCAAGGGCCAGCTTTCAAAACTGGCCCTTGGTGTTTTTAATATTTAAGGTTGTTGGTTATTCCACATTCTCTGGCTGTATATCTTAACCAATGTCCATTCTCCCCCCTCACCGTGAGATTTCATCCCTTTCAAATAGGTTTTTCCATTGTCGCAAAACAAATTATATCTCACTTCATTAGTTTGTCCATTTCCGATCTTATAGGTGAATTCCCATACATTTTTTTCAACTTCCTTGCCCTTTCTAAATTCATAGATCAAATCCTGGGTTTCTGCTCTAAGCCCTCCCAACATGCTGTATTTATAAATCTGAATAATCTTACCTTCATCATCAAAATACACACCTTTAATTTCGCCACATGTTTCCTTAAGCTTTTTCATATCATCATAGAAATCCTTCACTTTTTTAAAATGTTTTTTAAATTGGACGAATTTTAAATGATTGGCCTCATCAAACTCAAGCAATGCTCCACTGACTCCAATTAACTCCATTCGATAATCATATTCATCAACCGCATTAAGAGATAAAACGTAGTTTTGATACTGATCAATGTAGGGATTACCATCATAAATATCTTTATCGTTTTTAAAAAGCAAATATTCATCTTGGATATCCTGGATCAATGCATCTTTATAGATTTGATAAAGCCTCTCTTCCTCCTGACGATAATATTTTTTGACCAGCTCAAGTTTGTTATCAAAACCCATAACCGCAACGACACCCTTTTTCACCAATTCGTTTTGTTCATCATACGACAATTCAAAATAATTATCCTCACTGGTCTTTAATCTATTCATATAATGAGTTGGTTTTAACGTTTTATTAAAGCCGATGGTATAGATCCCTCCCACAAATTTTAAATATTCATTAAAAGCATTCTGAAGCATTAAGGAAAATTGGTCTTTTTGGTTGGCAAAAACTATTGCTTTGTTATGATACTTATTCAAAAGATCATTTGAAAGGGCTCCTTCCAGATTAATATCATATATTTCAAAACTTAATTTCAAATCATCAAGCGCCTTGGTTAAGGCTTCATAGGATTCGCTGGTATGGCCGTTGGAAACTATCAGGATCTCACTATTTTTAAACTCGAAACTGGGAATAACCTGGCTTTCGATATTTCCAGATTGGTATCCCACTTGATCTCTTAAAAGGGTAAAATCAATTTTAGAAGTTTCATAAGCCTTGACTACATCTGTGGCCGTGATTTCAAAAGATTCAATCAGCTCCTTCCCTGCGGGGATTGAACTGACTTTGGTGAGCACATTCAAGGAAAAATTACCGCTATTAACGTAATTGATATTGATATGGTCATGGGCCTTGGTGCTTATATTTTCCAAAGTAATTTGTCCCACTTGAGGTTTGCTAAACGGAATGAATTTTTTATATTCGATAGATTTGACCACAATAGGTCGTAAAATCTCTATTTTTTTCTGATGATTATCGCTGTTAAAACGGATCCCCCGAAATTCAATTTCACTGTCAACCCATAGATCTGCTCCAATTTCCAAGCTTGGTTTGATAGTCAATTCAAAATTGCCCTCGACGGTATATTCTGCGTCCCCCTTTATGGTAGGTAAAGTATTCACTATTTCACCCATTAAACCTTCACTAGTTAATTTAACTATAGACCCTTGAGGCAAACTCATCTTGGTGGTGTTTTGAATTACAATATTACTAATGAGAATTTTCTCACCGGGTTCAAAAATCCCATCACGATTTTCGTCGACGACATTAAAAGATTTAACCATTGGCCGGTATATTTCATCGGTCTCCGTTCCTGGAATGGGAAGGTTATTTTCATCAAGTTGTATATAGGATACTGATCCTCTTCTTCCTGACCTACCTTGACTTCCAAAAAACCCGTCTCGTCCAGCATCACCATCAAAACCATCTCTCCCGTTGCTCCCATCTCGTCCATCATATCCATTATGGCCATTGTCTCCATTTCGACCATTACGGCAACCTTGAGCAACCTCTTGTGATGAACATTGGTACCCCCTGCCACCTTTTCCTCCATAACCTCCCTGGCCACCATCACCACCTTTACCTCCAGCACCACCTTCGCCTTTTCTTCCACCAAGACCTTTGCTACCACCTCTACCAGCTACACCGCCTACATATAAGGCATCAATATGTATGAGAAGGGCCGGATCATGATACTTAACCACGATGGCAGCACCATCACCACCGCTGCCTCCATTACCACCATTGGCCCCATTTCCACCATCCGTTCCATCTTCTCCACTTGTTCCATCTTCTCCGTCACCACCTCTACCGCCATTGGATCCGTTCTCACCATCGGGTGCATAGCGTGTCCCATTTCGGCCATCACTTCCCATTGGCCCTCTTCTTCCGTCTTTCCCATTTATTCCGTTTCTTCCATTTCTTCCAACATACCCATCACCACCACTTCCTCCATGACCTCCATCACCACCATTTGTATATATTTGGATACTGTTTCCCAATGCTTCCATTGATTCATCAACTGACCTTGATCCAATATTTCCAACCACTCCAATCAGGTTATTTTGCTCAAAAAGTGTAATATTAACCGGTAATCCATCCCGACCATTTTTTCCATCCTCCGCCGGTTGTCCGTCTGCACCATAACTGCTGCCGTCTCTACCATTCATCCCGCCAGATCCATTTCGTCCTGATCCATCAAGCAAAATATTTGGGTAGGAATAAAAAGAAATTAATAGCCCGAAAAAAATCACCGACAATTTCAATTGACTACACATTTAAACAACCTCCCATTTTCATTTTTGAAATAAATTTTTTTTTGCAAAATAAATACCAAGTATTTTTTTATGGCATAAATCAATAACTAAGTGTTATTCAATAAATCTATTCTCCATAGTGCTCCGCGCTTTGTCAGCAATTTAAAATTGCCAACCCAATTTTGGCCCTTGCAGAAGTATCAAAGTGAAACCACTCAGTTAAAAATCCCCGTAGAGATGCATTAAGATCCATGGGTTTTAATTCATCATCAAAAAACCTTGCCCTGCTCTTTAAATTTTGAATATAATGTTGTCTAAAGGGAAGCATAAATTGAACTCGCCCAATTCCAATAAAATATTGATCTATGAGTCAGATGAATCTGAAAGAATTTTTTTAAGTCATACATGTCAAGGATTTGGCATGGAATGTTTTTTGGCCAAAGATCATGGAGAAGCTTGCCATATTTTAAACTCTGAAAAAATCAATGTTGCTATCATTAACTACAAATTGGAAAAAGTAGAATTTGGATCGAACATTTTGACGATTATCACCGGAGAACCTAATTTTGAAGCTTACATTCAAATCATCAGGTATAACCCGATCGCCATTATGTTAAGGCCACTAAGTAGCTCATTGATCAAGTTTTCACTAACCAAGGCCACTAAGCGCATAGGTGAAAAAGTTGATTGGTCATGCCAGACTTTAAATATACTTTCATTTTTAAACGAAACCGTTTTCAAATTAAAATCCCTAGAGGCAAGTCCCATTCATCAAACTTCTCTGGCGGAAGCCTTGGTTCAATACTGTGTCAAATCCTGTCCAAAAAGTGTCAAATCCTCTGAAGTGAAAGATGCTGATAATGAATATAAGATTGTAGAATTGATGGGGGAAAGAGGAACACTTTTATGTAAATATTTTTCAGGATGCCTAATCCATCAATTCAAGGATTACCTGAAAGTCAACCACAGGGATTTCCACGATAAACGCCCGGCTAGTTTTTTGGCATTTACCGATCAATTAAAAGCTTGTGATTCACTGCTTGAGCCTTTAAACCAATACACGCAAATGATCACCAGCGAACTCAACACATTAAACAAAATAAAAAATAACTTTTGTACTGAAAAATGTTCCCGTTCCAAAAAAGATTTAAAATTTTCCAAAGGAGATATTTTGTTTTCAGAAACTGATAACATGATCAACGGAAATTTTAAATATTGCACAGATCAAAACTGCATTATTGAAGACTTTTTTTCTTTAATTTCAAAAAAAATTTAAGTCTTGGCCATTATCATGCTTGTTAAAAATCCATGTCCCCATCTTCGGAGGTAGTATCAAGAGAGGAATCTAGAGAGGGAGAAGCATTTTGAGAGATAGTGGCTTCTATAGTGGGAACTACTGGAACAACTGTAGGGACAACCACCGGGGTTTCTTTTTTTTCTTCCTTGATGGGGCCTAGAAAGCTATTGATCTTGGGAATTTTTCTAAGCTTATCGCACGAAACCTCCGCCAATCCTCCATTACCGCCATTCCCAGGCGTACCAAATACAGCAGCCAGACAAATGCCTGAAGTTTTATCCACGATATAATAAAAAGTTCCCCCGAGATCGCTATCATTGCCCACAATAAATCCTTGGGCCTCCACCTCCTTTTTTATACTTTGATCCTCGTAAGAAAAAATGGCAGAGGAAGCTAGCAAACAGATAACCATGACCAATCCCAAATTTTTGTTCAACATATTTCATCCTTTGATTATAATAATTCATTTTTTAAATGATGACCTTCTAGATATTCTACTACATCTTTCACCTTCTGGGCCTTTTCTTTAGAAATCACCATAACATTTTTTTCGTTGCAAACAATGATCAAATCATTTACATCAATCAACGTAGCAAATTTATTCGGAGCAAAAACAATATTTCCTGCAGAATTGCTGACATAGGCATCTTTAATGGCAGCGAAGATGTTTTGATTTTTCTTCTCAACCACTCCCTCTAATGCATCCCATGATCCTAAATCATTCCAATCAAACCGGGCAGGAATCACACTCATCTGGTCACTTTTTTCCATGACCGCAAAATCAATGGAGTTCTTTGGAATCTGGTTATAAATATCACTGGTCTTTTGAAAAGACGAAATACTCTCTTGTAGAGCATTATAGAAACCATAAATCTCTGGTGCGTGCTTTTTGAATTCTGCTAAAAATCTTCCGATTCTGCCCACAAAGATCCCCGCATTCCACAAATAATGTCCAGTCTTCAGGTACGCTTTCGCCGTTTCAAAATTCGGTTTTTCTCTAAACTTTAAAACGCTATATACTTCATTTAAAATCGCCTCCCCTTTTTGAATATAACCATATCCGGTATGGGGAAAAGTAGGTGGAATGCCAATCGTCACCAACGTATCCTTGCTTCTGATAAAATCCAAAGAATCGCCCAGCGTGGCCAAAAAGCCACGGGTATTTAAAATCACATGATCAGCAGGAACAATCACCATAAGATCATCCAAACCAGCACCATTTTTAATTAGTGAAGCAATCGATAACAAGATACAAGGGGCAGTATTTCGCCCAGCTGGTTCAATTATTAAATTATTCTCTCCAATTTCACCATCTGCTTCCATATGGGCCATGCTTTCTTGCTCTTTCACCGTTACAATATATCTTTGCTCCGGCAAAATCATGCCATCAAAGCGAAGCAGGGTTTCTTTTAGAAGTGAATTATTGCTAAAAAGTTTTAAATACTGTTTGGGTCTTTTGCTGGTTGATTCCGGCCAAAAACGGGTTCCTCTCCCACCTGCCATGACTAATGCAAATATTTTTTCTGACATAACTTCTCCCTCAACCTCAAAAAATCTGACTAGGCCATAGACAATATCTCAAAAATTAAATTCTGTAAAAAATAACTAAGACAAGTGCAATGGATGTTAATCAAATTTGACGATATAGTAATCAGAACCGGTAAATAGCTCTCTTTCCTGTTTTATGTAGTTTTTGGCATCGTTAATTGTATCAAAAGTTTCCAGACTTACGCGAAACCACACTCCCGTTGAAATTTCGGTGGTTGAGATAATTGGATTATATCCCCTTACTTTGAATCCGCTGGCAAATGCCTCGGCATCCTCCAATTTTCTATAGGATCCCAGTTGAATGGTATACTTGCCCGCATATTTATCAGAATTAAGGGCAGGATCATCCTTGATCGAATTGTTAAAAGGATCATCTTTTTTAGCGATACCCTCAGTCTGTTCATCTTTTTGAGACAAAGTTCCAGAGGGCTTAATATTATTTTTTGCAAAACGGTCCTTAGCGGCACCGGAAGCCGAGTTATACTGCTTTTCTGGGTCTTGCATACTGTTGTTTTTTTCATCGATTTTTTCAGGAGTTGCTTCCGGTCGATCCAGATTTTCAATTTTCTGCTGAAGCCTTTTCATAGACTCATCTGGAAGCTTATTAATTATCTCTTCCTCTTTAAGCTCGTTAGCAGCTTCCTCAACATTTTCTTCCTTTTGACTGCGCAGCTCCAGGGATGTTTTCTCATATTGGCTTAGTCCAGCTTCCTTGTAGGAATAGCCAATACCCAACCTAAAACCTATAAGAAAAAAGGTGGGTGCTATAAGCAACATAAAAATAAAAATTAAAATCACTTCAGTTTTTGTAAATACATAAAGCTTTGTTTTTTCATTCATAATTAAATAATAATACCGGTTTAAATTTCATGCAAACGATAAGTACATAATATTAACCATTAGTTTAAAAACTGATCCAATCAATAAGATTTGACCAGCTATCTCGTATTAATTTAGTCAGAAATACCTTGGCACCATATCTGCAAAGCGAAAAAAACATTATTAACAACCCTAAATTGGAGAAGAAAATGAAAAAGAATCGATTAGGCAACCAAGGTCAAGGAGTCATGGAATACATCATCATCTCATCATTGGTAGGCATTTTTTGCTTGGTGATTATTAAAAGTTATGGCGAAGTGATTCACCAGCGGATTGAGTATATGAAGGCAAAAATTGTAAAAAATATTCCGGCCAACTAGTTTATGTTAAACAGTCTATCACTAATTACTTCTCTGATTTTGCTGTTTTTCATCTTTTTTAATCTACAAGAAAACATTCGTTGTGCCAGTATTTTTGGGTATCAATCCTTTAAATCTATAACCACGATGCTTCATCAAACCAATAATAAGAAAGAAGCCAAAACATTTTGTACTAAAACCATGTGGCTTGAAAAACGTAATCAAATCTATAGTAGTTCATCTTCGGAGTATAAAAACAAAATCAAACTTGAACTCAAAGGAATATCAAGTGAGTATAAATAATGCCAAGGGCAGTATCACTTTGCTGGGCATACTGTTTTCCTTGTTTGTTTTTTCCATGCTTATCACCATTATTTATTTGGAAAAAACCTTCTATTATAATTTAAAAAGCCGTTTCTTGACCTACCTATGTTTCAAGCATCATCTGATAAAAACCCAAAAATATGTGAAATCCATGGAAAGATTAAACAATCTTATCAACATTACCTTCCCGTTAACTTTAAATCCGGTCACGGCTGCAAAAGCCACGACTGCTATCAATTCCTTCAAGCTTGGCCAAAACCTCTTGCATGGTTCATATTTGAAAAACATCAGTTATAACCAATTTTGTTCCTACCAACAAAACCTGCCTTCGGTTATTAATCTCCCCTACGCAACGACCAGTTTGTTAATTTTAAAAAGGACACCAAATCATCTGGTAATTTTAAGGAAAAACAAATGGAACTTACTTATACCCAATATCAACAAGTATCAAAAACAACTCTTACCGGACTTTTATTTAAAGGCAGAGATCACCAAAGCTTCACAAGTTTCAACCGACCTGCAAATCACAACATCCGAAATAAAATCCAAAAAGGATTCAGTATTTTAGAATTTCTCGCATGGTTGTTTATCTTCACCATTTTTGTGGCGAGTTCTTTTGAAATACACATGTTTTTTAGAAAAACCACTTACCAATCTGCAAAGGAATTTGAAAATGCTTGGAACAAAATCAATTAATCAAACGAATACAGTTCTAACTCCCAAGGAAAAGAAGAAGCAATTTGAACGTCTTTTAAAATTCAAACTCATCTTAAGCGTGTTAGTGACCAACCTGCTGATGTATTTTATAATGGATTACGGTCATCAATCTGTGACCTCAAAACCACCTGCTGTTTCTCCCGAACCATATTACAGCCCCTTAGAGTTATCGCTTGAAATCTCTTTCCCCATTGATAAAAACCAATCCAAAATCCCTATCAGTATCTATAATCAAGAAAAAAAACAAATTGTAAAAAAAGGACTACTCCATTCTGAAGTAAAAACATTTCCCAATCACCCCAATAAATATGTGGTGGAAATCCATCAAGATGATTTAAAAACCATCATCTTAAACCAAGAACAACCCCTGTTTGCCTATCCGTCTGGCAATTATGACCTGGTTACAAATAAAAAAAGATCAAAGGATAATTATGAAATTTCTTTTTAAAGTATTTCTTTTTACAATATTAACCAGCCATATGGTATGTGCTCGAGAAATTATTGTTGTAACATATAATTCCCATCAGGATCTGGCGCTATTAACCAGAGAAATTTTGATGAATCATTTCATCATCCCCAAAAAGCTCATCACTTTAAAACAAACGCTGGACCCATGTCAGAAAATAGATAACCCCATTATGCATTTATGTGTAAATGAACAAAGAGAATTACTTCTCGTAGAATTAAAAAAAGAAATCGTGACCAAATCTTTTGGAGTTTTTTTACTAACAACTAATAAGTAGGCCAATATGAAAACAGAATTTACCGATTATTGTTTTTCGTGGATAGCAAATTTAGGGGTTGTTCCCTTGTTAGCATTTTTCGCCTTTCGTCTATTTCCTTGGTTTTTCAGGCGATTCAATCTTCTTCCTTTTGTCGTCTTCGTTTTGGAAACCATGTCAAAACTCCCTTCTCTTCTCTTTCGTTCTTGCTCGTTTTTATGTAGATTCAATTATTTACCTGTAATCTTTTCTCTTGTCAAAATAATCATGATAATTATTTCAATAGCATACTTAGAAAAGTCAAAATATCTATGGGCCAACGAAAATTCAGTCAGTTATGAAAGTCTCATCCTCTCAAAAGGAGAGCATAAGGAAATAGAATTTAAAGATTTCAAAAAATTCAGTGTTACCAATCACGAAGTGATCTCCTACAAACATATGGACAATAAACATAAAATTTTGCTTAAAGGCCAAAAAATTGGCTTCTGTGAACTGATTATCTGGAAAAATACTGGTGAAAAAACGGTATATCGAATCTATGTCCTTGATAAGGCCAGCCAAACTAAAATTCTACAAATTGCTCAAAGCATGACCTTCGCCGGACTGAATGTTAACTTGGAAGGGACCAGTATGGCCGTCAGTGGAGAGCTTAATGATTTCATCAACTATGATCTGGTGATGAAATTATTAAAAGCTCATCCTAATAAAATTCACCCCCATATTACTATCAGCAAGGAGCTTCGCAATTTTGTGATCGGTGAAGTCTATTATTACCTGCTAAATGAATACAATGAGAACATCATCTGTGAAAACAATGAAATCGACATCATTTGTAGATATAGTCAATCCAATCCACCCAGCAAACATTCGATCGATTATCTTCAAGCCAAATATCATATTAAACTCATTCCCAGCAACCTCTCACTACTAGGGCACAATTTCAAAATTAAAATTAAACTTATTCAATTGGAATATCAAAATGAATCAAACCTTTCCCTTGGACTAAACCAACTTAAAGGTTCCTGGTCAGAAGTATTTTCTTCAGGAGTAAAGTCCTTGATTAATAAAAATGAAATTATATTAAAAGAAAATGACCTTTCCCTTTCCACCTTGGCAGAGCCTGAAATTATTTTAACCCTTAATACCCCTTCATCCCTTTTAGTAGGATCCGAAATCCCCTTTAAAGAGTCCAATAACAACGAAGTAAGTCATACTAGTTGGAAATTTGCAGGTCTAAAAGTTATCTTGACTCTCAAAAAAGAAGGCCCGTATTTTATGATTGATTATAAGACCGAATTTACCAAACCCAGCGAAGAAGGACAAATTGCAGGTAGCAAGGAACACTCCACCGCTTTAATAAAACTTAACCATCCCTTGGAACTATTTCAAATTGGTTTTCGGGCCTTTGGTAAAAATTCCAGTCAAATACCAGGGATTGGCAATATTCCCATACTTGGTCATCTATTTAAAAGTAAATCAGATCGGACAACCTACAAAAAGATTTCTGCCCTGATCGAGTTGACCCAAAATGAAATTTAATATTTTAAACAGTACCTATATCAGCAATAACGAAAATATTGCGACTTATCACAACGAAATTTTCACGTTGATAAGAGAAAAAATCAGTTCGTTTCTAAACCAAGGCAAAACCTTGCAATTTGATGAAATTTTCAAGCAGGCCACCTTTGCTCTGGGGATTGAAGAATACTGCGCATCCGAATCAAAAATATATGCTGAATGGTTTGAAAATCTAACCAGTTTTTTAAAACTGACCAAATATTTAAATGATGTTTCCATTCACGAGATTATTATTCATGATTACAATCTTATTCAAGTAATTTCCAGTCAAAATTCCATAACCGTCAAGGAGGAATTCATCGCTCTTAACGATTACGATCTGGCTTTGGAAATTTTAGCATTTTCAAATAAAGAAACTTGGAATTACCAACAACCCTTTTGCAGCTTCTGGTTGGATATTTATAGCAACAGTTTTAGGGCCACCCTTATTCATCACTCCACGGCGTCAAATAAAAAATCAAAATTATTTCTAAGAAGAATAAACAAAATGATTTTTGCTTTGGATGATTTTGACATACCTTTAGATATTAAAACTTTTTTAACCGGACTGATTGAAAACAAAAACAACTTTGTTATTTCCGGTTCCACTTGCTCGGGAAAAACCAGTTTGCTCTCATCCTTGTTAACAAAAATAAATAAGGATGAACATCTTGTCATTTTAGAAGACACCAATGAAATTCAGACCACTCATCCGACTACCTCGTATTTTCTGGCCAACGAAAAAATTGAAGGAAAAACCTTAAAAGATTATTGTGCCTACACCATGAGGATGAGACCTGATCGCATCTTACTGGGAGAAATGCGATCCAATGAAATTGTACCTTTTATTTTATCAATGAATACCGGACATCGGGGTCTCATCAGCACCATTCACGCCAATTCTGCCAAAGACTGTATTAGCCGGATGTGTCTTTTGTTTTCACTTTACTCGAATATTTCTAAATTAAACTTTGCAACCATCACCAGCCTGATTTGTCAAAACGTTGAATATATCGTTCACATGGAAAACAAAAAAATTAAGGAAATTATTAAAATTTTCGGAGCGGACAATCTCAATCCTATCTACGATTATATTTTCAATTTGGAATGATTAGAGCTGCTTAAAAAAAGCTCTAAGTTGCCCACGATAGGAACCCCTAAAATTTTAATCAGCAAAGGAATTTTAGTATCTGGGTCTAGATAAAGCTCAATATCACGCTTACTAATTAAAGTTCCTTGAGTAATTTTTGAAGGTTTTATATAAATGACTTTTCTTTTTTTCCCTAAAATTTCCATCTCCAATGATTCGTAATCCATAGAAATTGGCGTGGTTTTCCCTCTGCTAAAAAGCGTTACGCCTGAAGCACTTCCTTTGTTATCATCAAAGCGAAGGGTTCTTAAAAAATAAATCAAAGAAAGAGGGTCCTGAATAATTTTTTCGGTATTTTTCTGAGACTCGAATTCTTTTTTCTCAAGGTTGCGATATCTTTTGTAAAGTATTTCATTGTCATCGTAATCAAAAATGGCTTTTTCAAAGCGTTGATCCTTGTTTTTTAGATCAATTTTATTAAAGGCCAGGGATCTAAACAAGGAATAATCCAAAGTACTACTCATCTTAGTGCCGAAGGAATAAAGGCCCGTCATATTTTTATCTAACTCAAGTACCATCTCAATTTTGAACCCATCTTTTTTACTAATTAACTTATCTTTGGTGGTAGTGAGTATAATCGTTCCCAGATTACCAAAAATAATAAACCGTGAAGAGCTTCCCTTATAAACCAAACGCTCGCCATCAGTTAGAACCTCACTAGTCACCGCCGCCAACATATTCCAAGGAATCATTAATAAAATAAGCATTAATCCCAGGTGTTTGTTACTCATACTCACCCACCATAGGGACAATTGTTGCCACGACAACCGCTGCACCCTGGTGGGGTATCCCCACTTTTACTCCGGCCATGTTTTAATATTCCACCAGAGCCTTTCGAGAAAATTTGATTAATTTGTGAGGAATTGCATTTTGGACAAATCTTTTTAGGGGACTTATGAGCATCCTTCTCCCCTAAACTCAAAGAAAGTTCAAATATTTCTTCACAATCAGCGCATTGATAATCGTATCGAGGCATTTATTTCTCCATGTTAAACCAAAATACATTGTAATCGGAACTTTTCGTTATGACAATTTGACCTTGCGCTTCACGAATAAAACCTAGCGTTTTATTCCCTTTACAATTATGGTAGATTTTGTTTTTTAATCAAAAGGTGAAGCATATGAGTTTAAACATCATTACCGTAGATTGTGCCAAATTAAAAAAAGAATTTATAAATCTGCCTTGGAAAATTTATAATAAAAAAGAATATCCCCAATGGGTTCCGCCCCTCAAGATCTCTGTCAAGGAACTGCTCGATACCAAAAACAATCCATTCTATAAAAGGGCCGAAATTAACTTATTCTTGGCAAAAAAAAATAATTTATTGGTCGGCAGAATTGCCGCTATCAAAAACAATGCTCACAACGAATTTTGGAAAGACCAAGTCGGTTTTTACGGATTTTTTGAATGCATCAACGACGCCGAAGTGGCCATAGAACTTTTTAATGCCGCACAGGCATGGCTAAAAGAAAAAGGACTTACCTCCATGAGAGGCCCCATGAACCCCTCCACCAACCATGAGACAGGGCTTTTAATAACTGGACAAGATCAGCATCCTACGATCATGACGACCTGGAATCCCAGTTACTACATCAATCTACATACCAACGCCAATTTTACTGGCGTTAAAGATTTGGTAGCCTATTATATTCCAAATGAACTGGCGCAAAATCTTCCGGCACATGTCACGAAATATGCCAATCACATGAAAAAAAATTCCAACATCACCTTTCGTAATTTCGATATGAAAAATTTCAATCGTGAACTGGAAATCTGCTATGATATTTATAACTGCGCATGGGAGGAGAATTGGGGATTTTTTCCAATGACCAAAGAAGAATTCATGCATGCCGCTAAAGACATGAAGGCCATCATGAATCCGAAATGGGCCTTTATCGCCGAACATGAGGGGAAACCAGCTGGCTTTATGCTGGCACTACCGGATATCAATCAAATATTGAAAAATAACCCGAATGGCAGACTTTTTCCCACAGGTCTTATCAAATTACTGCTTGGAAAAAAATATATTAAAACCGTCCGGATCATAACTTTGGGAGTAAAAAAAGAGTTCCGGAACACTGGCATTTTTTCACTGTTTACATTTGAAAGTTTTGAGCGTTCCAAAAAATACAATATTTCTGCCGGGGAAGCATCATGGATTTTAGAAGACAATCGGCCAATGAACCGCATGTGGCAAAAAATTGGATGTCCGCTTTATAGGAAGTGGCGGATCTACGAACGACCTATTTTATAATCAATAGGTGGATATCACCCACGTTAGTACCTGTAGGCCCTGTTTTTATAAGCGCATTTATTTTTTTTAAAGCCGTATTGGAATCATTATTGTCTAGATATTTATCCATGTTCCATTTTATAGTTTTGATTTTTTTTAAAATTTTATCATCAAAATATGCGCCTGCATATTGGGTAAGTCCATCGATACCGTCTGTTCCACATGATAAAAACGACACTCGATTAAACTCACTGCCGGATTGCCTGATCATGTTTAAAAGACCTAAAACCATTTCCTGACAACGTCCACCGCTACCACTTCCCCTGACTTTTACCGTGGTTTCCCCTCCGGCAATAATACATAATGGCCGGTTGAAAGTTTTTCGTTTTTGCATTTTATTTTTTGCCAGATTGAAAAAATATTCAGCAGCTTCATTAACCGGACCGGTAATTGGTTTATTAATGACCAGCGTTTCAAACCCCAGCTTTTTGGCCTTTTGCTCGCATCCTTTTAAACCAGAACTATTATTACCTACAATTATATTTTTTATTCGATCATCTTGATAATCTGTAAGTCCGGAAGCGATGGTGGAAATGTCATCACCCACCACATCAGATAAAATAAAATTGAGTGAGGTAGCCGGTAAGATAAGTCGGGCCAGTTTTCCTCCCTTAATCAAAGATATTTTTTTTCTTATTCTATTAAGCTTAAAAATATCCACGCCACTTTTTAGATATTTTTCGGTTAATCGAATTTTGCTTTTTAAAGAAATATCTTTAGGCAAACATAAAAGACTTGAGCCGCCTCCGCTTATTAACCCAATCACCAATGTTTTTTTATCCGCATTCCTGACTAAATCAAATATTTGCAAAGCAGCACGCTGGGAATTTTCGTTAGGCACGGGGTGTCCGGCAACAATTTGTTTTATTTTTTTAAATGGTTTCAAATAAATGGATTTAACCGCCACCAATCCGATATCAATTTTATCTTTCAAAACTTTTTCAATGGCATAGGCCATTTTACCGGAAGCCTTGCCCGCACCGACCACGATAACGTTATTATAGTTTTGTAAATCGACAGTGAATTTTTTATTTTTTGATCGCACATATAATTTATTATTAAACAACTCCATATGTTTAATAACCAAACCATACGGATCAGCATTTCTTATCCCAAACTTAAAAATTTCAATTAATATTTTTTTCATAAAACAAAAATATTACCGTGCCTTTACGCTAAATGCAACCAAGCTGACTTACCATTTCTGATATTATTAATGGGAAAGCAGAATATAATTTAATTTAAAATGAGATTCGTCCACATGACAATAAATCGGCAAATACAACTGCTTTTCAAACTGCACTGGCATATTGGACACACAGTGAATGGGTAACTCATAACTTTGCTTTATACCATTTGTAATCACATCCACATAATTGGTATTAATATTGGAACCATCGATAATTTGATAATCCTGGCCTTTAAATTGAACATGGTTCACCGATGCCATCATATCCTGGGAAGTCAAAAAATCAAAACGATCAATAGGTATGCGGTACTCTTCAACTAATTCTGCGTTAAGATTAAATTTTAGATACAATAAGTAACGATAAGTTTGCAAAACGCTTTGGTACCCACCATTAATAGAGGTGGTCGTGATAATTTGAAAAATTGGATCATGAATATCGGTTTGTGTATAACGAAGCATGATCTTTCCTTCAACGGCCCCACGGTATTGATATGGTGTCAACAAACTCTGGAAAATAATTTCATTGGTCGCCTGGATCAATTCAAGCCTTGATCCCTTGAGTAACAGTTGATCCATCAAGGCCCAAGTTGCCGTTTGGGTTTTTAAATCAACCCATGCATATTTTTGATTGAGATCAACCAGCATTTTGTCTTTAAAAATATAATAAATATTATATCCGGGTGTGTATAATAGCCCGAGAGTCTCACTCCAGAGATCTGGATCATCCAAAAGGTTAGTGGCATATTCATATTTCCCATTAATTTTTATCGGATCAAGCTGATAAAGATGAGGTAACCGTTCTTCACTGTCATCCTCCTCCCAAGGAGAGACCGGTTTGTTTTTATAACCAATATTAATAAACCTGAAACTGGGAGGGAGATCCTGATTAAGAAGAAGTTCAAAATCAGAATAATTAATTAGCGTTTTTTGAGGAGCATAGGTAACTTCGTCAAAAATTTCAATTAAATCCTGATTGAAAAAACGATATTGCAAAAATTTTTGATCGCACATATATTCAAGCAGAATATCTTTTTGGAAATCACCATTTAGATCTACTTGCCATGATCTTAACACCCGACATCCTTCATAGGGCATAATCTCACCCACCAGTTGATTATATCTCATCACTTTAAAATTTTTAGCTCCAACCACCTGATAAAGTGGAGCGGGGATCTCCCCTTTTAACGTGGGGATAGTAAGTAACCGACTCCTGGCCTGGTTATTACTTATCGAAATAATCCGCTCATTTTGCACAATAGTATCAACTATGCTGGCAAGAGGAAGTGATCTTACTATTTTTAAAACCAAGGGTATGGACCTTTCATTAATATTTAAAAAGCACTGCAAGTCATTTAGCTGAGATGATTTTAATTGTCCTTTAACAAATACGTTTACTTTTTGAGTCGGTTTAATGAAGTTTGATCCACTTAATTGTATATCTGCATCTGCTTGCTTACATTCCATTGATAAAGACGAGAGGAAGGCTTGATTTTTTCCATAATTAACCAACGGTATCATTAAGGAAAACTGAGCATTTTTATTAATAGTAACTGTATGTAACCCTTTAACGCTTGGATACAGGAAACTTTTGGGTTTATTTGCAAAGGCCCGCTTTAAATTGAACATTCCCTTTTGACCTGAATATCCAATGGCTCCATGAGCCGCCTCCATTATTCTCGCATAAATATCGTAATTATCTTCCAACTCAAAACTACTTTTTAATAAAGAAATTAAAGCTGTAATAAAGGGTGCCGCTTGCGAAGTACCATTTTTATAATCATAATTTCTAACGGAAATGTGTTGGGGAATAAGAGTTTTAGGAATCGAACTTAAAATCTGTTCGCCGTAAGCAAACAAATCCACTTGATTACCAACGTTAGTAAAACGGGCAATGGTTCCATCGGCACGCAAGGCGCCAACACAAAGAACACCCTCAAGTTGGCAAGGATAAATCGCCGATCGTTGAGAACTATTACCCGCCGCAGTTACGATCATGATATTTTTATGGATTGCTTCGTTTATAATATTAGCAAGGGAAGAGGTCATATAATTTTTAGGCCAACCTGCACTTATATGAATAATATCTGCTTGCATATTGATAGCATATTGAAATGCTTTGACTAAACGGACAGGAAGTGGGGTAAGACCAGGAATATTGGATTTTCCTTCGTTGGGGGCAAAAACCTTTAAAGGAATAATTTTAATATTATTTTTATGTTTACCAATAATAGAAGAAAGAATTCCCGCAACATGAGTACCATGTCCGTCCTCATCTTCCACCCTATTATTATCGCCAACAAAATTCCAACCGACACAATCTCCTGGATATCCATTTTGATCACGATCACTTGCTCCTGCCATGGGAGGGATGATCGTACCTTCAAAGCATTCGGAAGAGTTATAATGGATATACTCTTTCAAATCTGGATGTTCAATATCTACTCCACCATCAATAATAACTATTCTGACTGGCTTAATGGCCTGAATATGATTGATCAGATCATATCCCCAATCCCATTTAGGATCTGCTACAATCGTCTCCTGATGTAAATCATCGATATCAACTTGAACATTTTGGCCCATTGGTTTTAAATACCACTTAAGTGATTCAACACCCGCAACGACCGTAAAAGGGATTAGCAAAAGTATAAATATTATTTTTTTCATATTATATGGCCCGCTCCATCATCCAATCAGCGAGAAACTCGCCTCTTAAAATTTTCCAATTATGTATTATCTTTTCAGTAGGAAAAGCATGTAAGGGCAACGGAAGATTACCATAGACATCACTAAAAATGGGCTCATCTCCACTTTCATCGCCTTTTCTGAAACCTTCAATCGTTCCTTGATAAACCACGTTTTCAGTACCTACCATTTGCTCAAATCCCTTGATAGTCACGTTTGACAGTATTTCATTTAGCAGCTTATGATACTGGGCCATCGCTTGTCCCGGATCATTGTCTAAGCCTAAGGAAATTTTCTCCATTGATTTTTTCCAACTAAGCCAGGGTTTCCAATCGGGGTTAATGTCATTTCCATTAATAAAATTGGCCATGGCCATGTCTTTTAATTTTTCACTGGTAAGCTTTAAAAAAACCTTAGTTCCCAGAGGGGAAATGACCAGATTAATCCCCAACTTGGCAAGCAAAATGGCATCAGTATTTTGATATGAAAGGACATTAAATAGATCCCCCCCCACTTCCTTATTAAGTTTTTCAACATATTTTTTTAACTTGCCATCTTTCAGTTTCCAGGCATTAATGACTCTTTTGTAATTGATATATAATTTCTTGTTTTCGTACTCACTCACGAAAATACGATTTTTGGCACGGCCCATGACCGTATATCCTGGATTTACTGATGAGTTATACGAAAGGGCCTCATCACTTTTCATTAGCAATTCCACAATATCGTTAATCACCTCTATAATATAGTTTTCATAATCAACTCCAGATGTCAGTGCATCATAGCGACGCTTAATCTCTTTAGCTTCTCCACCTTCAGCGTGATGAGCGACAATATCATGGTTCGATTTAATTTTGTTCCGTTTATAAAAAAAGAACTGAATGGTTTGAGCAGATTGAGACATTTTATGCTCAATTCTGTAAGGATTGATTTCATCCTTCAAAGCTTTATGATTTAAACTCAAAAGAGCTTTTTTTAATGCTTTTAATGATTGGATCGTGACATCATTGGTGTTCAAGGAAACTGGATAATAAAAGGTCTCCATCTGCATTTTGTTCCATCTGCCATTAAAACTTAAAATCGGTATGTAGCTTTTAAGCTTTAGAGTTGCGGATAATCTGAGATTCTTTCCGTAGTCTTGATAGATATGAAATGTTTCTGCATCAGCACGATATAAATGAAATCTCGCCATTTGCACGGATTGGGCCTGCATACCCGCATACACTTTTAACAAATTAGGTTCAAGGCCCATAAGTCCCGACACAGACAAACTCCCCCCCATGCCAAAATATGGAGTTAAAGCATCCGTGACGATAAATGATTCTCCGATCGCAATAGCCTCTTTTAGACCTCCTAGAATATTTTGGATGAGTGAAGTTTTTTCATCTTCAGGAAGAAAATCATTCAAGTCATCAATTTGATTTGCAATTTTTTTGATCATTAAGGGTACCAATAAATTCTTATAAGGCTCCTTAAGTGCTTTTTTAAGTGATTCCACCGGCCGTAAATGGGCAAAGGTTCTTTGAAACGAAACCCCGGAACCGAGATTCAGTTCTAAAGGAATCGGCAATCCTTCAATGCCTCCAATCAGACCGACATCCATGGCAAATCCCATGGTATCCATCAACTGTACCTGATAATTGGTACCCATGTAAGGGCCGGTCACAATATTTCTATCAAGGATAAGATTCCCGGAAACTGATGGGATGACAATCGCACTGGTGGGAAGAGACATTCCCTTTTTAGCGATCAACTTATTCAAGGCTTCCTTATAAGCAGATTCATTATCAGTTTGCATTAATTGATTTAACTTGGCGATAGCATTTAAAATAATTTCAGATTGCCCTCGCGCCAGAACATAATAAGACAATTCCGAAGAAGAAAAAGGAGATTCAGGATCACCAAAAGAAAAGCGATTGGCGTACCCATCAAAAAACTCACGCACCAGTTCACCTTCTTTTAAATCTTCTCCCCAATCGGGACTCTGGTCAAATTCCATTGTATTAAACTCAGCATCCAGCTTGAAAAGTTTGATCAAATCATTTCTTCTGGATATAACTTTTTCGATTAATAATTTAGTTACCGCTTCTGGAAGATAGGCTTTTTTTACAATTTCATCGTAGTCACTTCTAGTTAAATTTAAAATTCTTCGGGTGATCCAACGAGCATCTTCATAACTGGTCTGATAGCTTGGGTTGATGCTACTGGTATGATAAAGCTTGACCTGATTCAAAACCACTCGGCCTGCTTGCCAGGAAAATAAATTGACCGATTCCGGAGTATCCACCAAGCTGACCGCCACGTAAGGTGCGCGCAAAAGTCTACGCCCCAAATGTGTATCACTATTCATAATTCCAGCGGCTAAATTATAAACATCTGTTTCGGTGGTAATGGCTAGTACATCTTGTAATTCTATGCTTAGTTCTTTTTCTGATTTTATCCAACGTGTCCTATCTTCAACTAATTTCTCCTTAAGACTTTGAAGAAATAAATCTTTTTCAATTGTCGAGCTAAAATGAACCGTCAAAGTGGCCTTCCACTGCATTTTGGGTAAAACATATCCAATTTTTTCCAATATATTTTTTCTAAGTAAATAGTTATGAGTTTTGGTTGAGATTAAAATTTTAAGAGGCAGTCCTTCACGGTTTTCAATATTAAAATATTTATAACCGATCCTGCTGGGAAGATCTCCGGTAAAGTAAACTGCCTCGTCATTTTTAATAAGATCGTGGGTTTTAATTTGATTGTTGTTTTTCTTCCAAATATTAGTGGTGTTATCTGGATCAAGCAAGCTGATATCCATGGTGTTATTAATCGCCGCTTGATGCGCTTCTTCCATCGAAATGGGCAAATCACTCGCTGCCGTTATAGCATAAAATTGGGGGATGAACCCCGGAATTACTTCCAAGGCCCATCCTTGAAGATTAATAAAACAAAAAAACCATACTAATATTTGTCTACACATTTTTTAATCCTTACTTATTCAACATACTCGTCAAAAAAACGTCCGATCTGTTCGGGAGTGGTATTGTTAGTAGCAGCGGCGGTTTTTAAAAACTTTTCAAATTTATCCATGCTACCTTCTCTTTTTTCTTTCATGGCTTCATGAATGTCATTCAAGCTGACTCCCATGGCATCTAACGCAAATTTGTCTTTCTCAACCTCCGTAAGCGATCTGATGGATTCCAATTTATTATATTGGGTTACCAGTTTGGCAAGCTCTTGTGCACGATTAGTTGAAAGCGAAAAGCTACTGGTCAATTTGTCGGAAATGACCTTAAAAGCAACGTCTTCTTCCAAAGCCGCAATCATTTCCAAATCCCGTGATGCTTGGTTGGCGTTTTCAAACCTAAATCCCCCACCATAATAACGATAGACATAATGTGACGTATCAACCCATTGCCGACCAATGTATATTTTAGTTTCCGTGGTTTCGGTTAGGGTGCAGTCACAATCTTCATCATAGACCTCTTTAGTTTCTGTCCTGGTATCATAAAGATCTTCCCAGTATCCCGATACCACCCATTCATTTTTAGCTGATAAATTTTTAACAATATCCACACCTGAAACTGCCACCGCTAAAAATGCCTCAAGCGAATGCATACTATCCCTATCAAATTTGGCCAAATTGTATGCCTCAAATTTACCGGTGGCTAAATTTTGAAACACTACATACTTGCCTACCAAGGTGCTTTGTTTTGCCACTCGATAAGGCTGACCAGTTTTATACTCAAGCAATTTGGCAAATTTTTCGGAAGCTTTTTCATCATCTGTAGGCCCAAACAATCCGCCCCCTCCTCCTGTACAGGCCATCATTAAGAACAGACACATCAGTGTCATAAAAATTTTTTTCATCACTACCTCCCTTATGGTTGAAGAAAAAATTAATAGTCATTCAATTTCACAAGAAAACTGAAAGAATTGAAAACAAGGCGTCTTTTGCAAAGCAAATGCCATGTAATTTTTACACGACATTAATCACTTGATGCATAGTGTGGGGCATCTTGATCTATGCAATGAAAATTAATTAGTATCATAATGCTCACTTGGATTATTCTAGATCACTTTTTTTATTAATGAAGGAGGTAATTTTTGAAATACGATTACTAAAAACGGTTCTATGATTGAAATCAGGTAAAAATTCATCATCGGCGTCTAGGAATTCTTGAATATATCCATTAACAAAACCAAGTGCCAAAACGTGATCTACCACTTCATTATACTCTTCATTACTCACTCGAGAATTTAAATATTCAAAACCGGGTTTTAAATATTTAGGCGAGTATTGATTCATCAAGGAAAAGTAAATTTTATTGCCATAATCCACCAAAAGATTATTAAAGATGCGCAAACTATTATGAACAAAGCCTGGCATCAACAAGTGCCTCACTAAAACTCCGGAGATTGCCTTGCCATGGGAATCTAATGTTAAATTCCCTTTATTTTTAAAGATAAATTCCAAGGCCTGTTCACATACTTCTGGATAGTTTTCAGTTGTTAAAATTTTCTTAGCAACATCTGGATCAGCAAATTTATAATCAAAAAGAAAAATATCAATATAATCGACGACGCTTTTCAAATGTTCAATAGATTGAAAACCACTGCAATTATAAATCAAGGGGATTTTATACCCCTTCTTCTTTAAAGCTTTAATACCTTCGATAATATGGGGAGAAAAGTGGTCAGGAGTTACAAAATTAATATTTTCTGCCCCAGATCTAATAAGTCCTTCCATCGCCTCGACAAACTTATCCATTGAATAAATTTTTTTACAGGTTGATTTCTGACTGATTTGCATGTTTTGACAAAAAGGACATCGCAAGGAACATCCAGTAAAAAAAATGGTCCCCGAACCTTTGTTAAGAGAGATACAAGGTTCCTCACCCTGGTGGAGCAAAACTGCATCAATACTCAGATCTGACTTTTCACCACAAAACCCTTGAGTTTGATATCTATTTACCCGGCATTGGCGTGGACAAAGTCGGCAGTTTTCGTATTCTTTGAAAAGTATATCGGCCATAAAAAATGATCTGTCTCCTTGGAATAAAAATATAATAAGTTAAACCGATGGTAAAGGACGTGTTAATTGGCAGGCACAAAACTTTGATCTTTATCCCCAAACTAACTGAAACCCCTTTATTTTTCCACCATATTTTTTTGATATCTCACAGACTTGGCTGGTTAATGTCCCCGATTGGATAGTACTAACCTTGGTTTTAACCATCACGGCCTTTACGCCAGGAAGTTGGGTTATCTCATTAGTTGCCATTTTCGCATCTTCATCATTGTCAAAAACAAATGTTCTGCACTCTTCAAACTCATTCATACAGACTCCTTGTAATCTTTGAATAATTATTAAGTAATGAATCATTCATTTTCAAGTTAAGATTGGTTAAGATTTTAAATTTATTTTAAAATTTTAGGCATTATTGAATAAAACAATTGAAAAAGGCTCACAAGGTTTTTTTAAACAACTTCATACCTGATTTTTGCGATTTTTTCTTCTTTAATCCATAAACAATATTTTTCTTTTGATGGTTATTATAGGCACATACTCTCTGGGGGAAATTTTTTTTGTACGAATCAGCAAAGCTCAGGTTAAGCTCAGGCAAAATCTCCATATTCAATTCCAGTCTAATCTTGTTCCACTCGCTAAAGACGCGTGAATTTTTACATAACGTTGCAATGGTTAATCCTTCCCCAGAATTATAACTTTTATAGGGTGTGGCCAGCAAGAGTGAGCAAGCTTCATGATAAGTATCCAGATTGATTAAAATGCCTTCATCAAAATCTTTTTTAATCATCTTTATCTGATCTAAAATGGCATTACGAAGTGGTTTCACTTCAATAAATGATTTTAAATTATAAGTGATGATTTCCTGGGCCCTTTCCCGGTCGTCAATGGCCTGCCTTTTGTCACTATCTAGTCCTTCCTTCCTGAGATTTTCCAAAACGTTTTGCCTTAAAAGATGAATTAATTCATCCTCCATGGGCGAAATTTCACCCAGGTCAATTTTGGCCTCTAAATCTTTTTTTAAGATTATTTCAAATTTTGGAACTAATAGCAGGGAGGTGTTGTCTTTAAACTGAAGTAAATCCGATAGCTGCGTCACCCTTACAGCAGCACTTTCCATATTATTGTCCAATATAGCAAGAACACGACCAAGAATATTTCTGGTCTTGATGACTTCTTGTAAAGGAGTTGGGCAACCTAAAATTGATTTATTTTCAACGATACACGTTTCATCACTGAAGTGATAATCGTAATATTTTCTCAACGTTTCAATGACCTTTATAAGATAAGCATGAATATCGATTAAACTTTCTCGGGGACTTAAATCATACACTCTGTCTTTAATTTCTGCCTTAGCAAGCAAAACACCCGGATCACCTAATCTTCTTTTTAATAGATCTCGATCCATATCCCTGCTCACTACTTCCATAATCATCTTAATATTCATCTCCATATTGTCGATGATCCGTTTTAAATTCACTTCTGAAGTAGGGTCAGGCTTATAGTATTTTTGTAAAAAAACCATAAAAAGATCACAATCTAGAGTTCCAGTCGGACAAGTTGGAAATTGAAGCGTAGCGATTTCTTCCGGCGGCGCCACTAAAATATAACTCATTAATCCTGCATTAAATCTTTGGGTAAAATAGATGGTTCCGGGATTTGATTCCATCACACTCCCATTTGACATCCCATTGGTGGAATAACCGGTCATCAAGACATGCAATCCGGTGGTATAAGACCTTATTAAATTAAATTTATCCCCGCCTTCTTCAATTTTTTCTTTTAACTCTTGAAACATGGTCACCATGAGATTTTGAATGGCTTCGGCTGAACTTACCTGTCGCAACATCACATTATAGGCAGCAGCATCAGTAGTATTGGCCGGCGGGGTCCCATAGTACAATCTTTTAATCCAAGACTGAAATACCGGGATTGCGTCAGCCTGTATATCAAAGCCTTGCCAAGCCATTTTCCCCTGGGTATTTTCCCCGGTAAAATCCAACCTCATCAATTCCTTAATTAAGGAAATCTCGGTTTGTTTTTCGCAATAATAATTTGACTGCATTTCAACCATGCATACCAAATTATAAAAAAGTGCCGTTTTATCAAGTTCATCAATATACTTCCACTGGTAATTTCGCATGGCCTGTCCTAACGAAGTAGCAAGGCTGCCTACGATATTTCCGATACCAGACCATAATGGATTAAGACCTGCAAGTCCGGCGACACTGCCGGTAAGGTTAACCAGTCCCCCGATAATGCTCGCGGCCCGTGCCGGATCCTTTTGAAAACATCCCTCATACTGATAAGCATCGTTGATTACATTAGATATTTCGACCACCAGATTTTGAATGGTGGTTTTCTTATAATCCTCTTCTGAAGTACTATCTGCTATTTTAAGACTCGCCTCATTTTCAATAAGGTCAGTCTTAATAGATAACATCTCCTTCAAGACATCGGTACTTTCCGTTGGATCCGGCGTATCGACATAGGCGCTGTAAAGTTGCTCCAGTTGTTCTTTTTGCTGGATCACTTCCGCTTCCAAAGAGCGATGTTCCAGATAGTAGCTATAAAATTTGGTTATATCGTCCAAAGACCTAAAACTCCGATCAGACACAGAACAATTGGTTTCTTCCTTTAATTTTTTCAAATTGCTGATAAGATCATTGGTGTATTGCAAGGCCACCTGGGTATTGCTACCGATAAAAGTGCAATAATTACTGGAAGCAAACAAATTCAAGGACACTAGAAAGAAAAAAATGGAGAAAGAGATTATTCTCATTTGTGCCCCCTACTTACACAAATATTTTAGTCTAAAAACTATGCCATCAATAAGCATCAATCGACAAGTAAATAATCTAAATCACATCCAAAGTAAGATAAATATCTTTTGTAAATCTATAGAAATTCGTGACATCAAATTGCACGAATATTGAACCGAAAAGCCCAACCACTAATCTTATATTTTGAATATAGTCAGTGATTGGGTTAACTATTTTGGATTGCCTGTTCTGTCAGCGATGGTTGTTGACTTAATTAGCAGCTCTATTCCTTCTCTGGGAACGTTATTTGATGGTCCTAGTTACGCATTCGAGTTCAATTTCTCTCTCCGATATTTGTAACAAACCGATAAATTCATCATTTCTAAGATCTTCATCGGGAAAAGCAACTATGTATTCAGTATCATGAGTAAGAAACGAATAAGTTGGATACGGTAACGTCGTTACAAATTGATGGGATGCAAACATATCATGTGATTTGACCGGAGCCACGGTCAATGGTTGTCTTTTTATAACTTTTGAATTTTGTGAGAAAACCACATCTGATAACCATAAGCCTTCCAGCTTTGCTGTCAGTTTATGTCCCTCAAGACTATCACACCTTAAATCTTCTAAGGCAAAACAAGTGGAATTTAAAACAATAAATATCATAAAAATTAATTTTTTCACGAATCCTCCTCTGTCTAGACATAATTGAATTTGGACTTGCACTGTATATCCATAGCTGGTGTGAAGCAATATGGTGTGTAAAATATCTAAAATTCCCATTTTGTGTGTGATAACGTCCTAAAACGGTTCATAACATCTCCTTCATTAAATGCGTCAACATTAATAAAGAAAGATGTTAACCTCTAATCACTGGCAGAGCCATTGTTCATACCACTGGCCCAGCCAGTGGTTTATTTATATAATTAGCGCACGTCCCTTCTCCCTCCCAGGTTTTATGCCTTCAGAGGAATGAAGCGAAAAGAAAGAAGTTATTCGATGATTTGGATTATTTATGTAATTAGGCCGGTCAACATTATAAATCCCATATACCCTGAGGAAATTCGTAACGACAAGCCTCTTCAATCTTCTCATTCAAAGCTAGTAGCCAACCATTATAGTGTCTCGTAGCATATGCTTTAAGCTCTTCCGGATGATCAAAGGATAGGGCTGACCAGGGTAAATAGTCATTATTAACTAAAAACCGCTCCGCCCGATTCAAAGTACGGTACATAGCACTCACATCAGACAAACATGACAGATTTCTCATCATTCCATTAATATAAGCATAAGTATATATCCTTTTTTCTCGAAAGGAATTTACTGCATCTACGATAGATAATTTCACTTTGATATTTGACTTACACCGCAATGAAATATCATCAAGGGTTATCAATCTATTATCTTCAAAACTATCAAAGTAAGTAATCATAGTCGAAGCAAAAGTTGAAATTGAGGCCATTAAAATTAATCCCACCAATAATGCTTTCATTCAGGCCCTCCGATTATTTACCTAATAAAAATCAAAATATTGCTCTCTAAATTTACATTTTTCAGCATGACCATAATATCTGTAAAGAAGGTTCATTTCTATGGGAATTTACGCATTGCATAATATTTACAATTTATATCAAATAATATTGGTCAAATCATTGAATTTAAACAAGTCAACTGATTCAAACACATCTTGGCCGGAAAAATAGCTGAACGTCCCTTCTCCCTCCTAGGTTTTATGCCTTCAGAGAAATGAGGCGAAAAGAAAGAAGTTATTCGGAGCTTTGTGGTCTATGCACGGCCTCGATCCCTAATTTGTCATAGATCACATCAAATTTAGTTTTTTCAAGTTGATTGAATGGATATTTACTAGCAATCTCTTCTTTTAGCCATCCATTAACTTTTTGAAGATCACATGGAGCATTTTTTCCCGAACATTCTTTTACAGCAGACATTTTTTTTAAAATCTCACCAAAAGCATGACGGACAGTATGCTTTATCACTACATAAATATCGACAAGATATAAGTGGTATCCCTTTTGAAATTCATAAGAAAGTTGGTTGCGATTTTGACAACTTAGATGTCTATTTTTTTTAAGTTCCAATTGTGCAAGTTTCATCATACATCGATTGCTATTTTTGTTATTTAACTCATCACCACTAAAGAACGGAAGAGTTGCAAGTAAATCAATTCTTCCATTATTGCTTATTGCAGATTGCTCGACGTTAGTATTACATGCATCCCAGGCTTGATTGATGATTTCAGTGGGAGTGAGCCTTTGATTAAAATCAAACTCCTTCCCACGAAAAACCTTTTTTTTCAGATATAGATATTTTAAGGGACATTTCCCCCTGAAGAAGGCAGGCTCCGTAATATAAAAACTAAAGTGATCAGCAAAGTCCTCCCCGGGGTTTGCTTGGGCATACTCACGCATAAAACAACCTTGATTCTCGCGATACTCCCATTTTTTTGTTATCTTATTAAACTGCCAACCACTAAGATTTAAAAATTCCTTATTTTCTGTTGAAAAATCAAAACTTTTGGAGCCGCCAAAAGCAAAGTCAACATGATGGCCTAATTCATGGAAAGTAATAAATGCCAGTTCTTCTTTTGTTTTTTCTAATAAACCTGCCAGCTTAATTCTGCCCTTCAATAGTTCTAATCCCAAAAAGGGAATATTGAGACCATACTTATATGCCGCACCATGCGCAATACCATTTTCTTCCCAACTTTCCTTCGAAATAAGTTTGATTTCTTGCAAATAAGGTAAAGGAAACATCTCTTTAGGTAAGTGATCAACCACTTTTTTTACTGTCTCGATTTCTCCTCTAAAATCCGAATCACTACATGTGAAGAAATCCAGGGGCCAATCAATTTTTAAATAACTTCCAGTCCGATAGTAATAATTTAAAACTCTGTATGCCGTCACCTCATCACCAAGTAGTTTTGTGAGTGCACAAATAACATCGTTACATTTATTAATTTTTTGTATTTGGCAATTATTGGGGTTTAATCCCATAATTTTTTTTAAAATTCCTATTTCGTCCTTACTTCCTTTGATTTTAAATAGAACATTACGATTGTCACTTTCGCCATTTGTACTAGTCGAAAAAACCCATTCTTTGGAATCTGGTTTTTGATTTTTTTTATATTCCTCTTGCTCCTTAAGAATCTTAGCTAAAGATTCTTGCCTTTCTTCTTCGGGGGTACACTTGACTATTTCAGGTAGTATATCCCTCACCAAAAAACTTGATAATGCATCCGCTTGAGGATTAATACTCTCCGTACATTGTTCGCGCCCGACAACACTGGTAATTATCAACATGAACATAGTAAATATTTTTTCTCTTACTAACATAAAATACACCTAGCAGTACTATCGGTACTCCAAGTGATCTCTTGAAACGATATATACAGGATTAAAAATAGGCGCAAAGATCCCTCCCAGGTTTTATGCCCTCAGGGGTTAGGCAAAAGCCGGTGCAGCATGACCATCTCGTCTTTGATGGTTTGATAAAACAAATGAGTATTCAATTCTGATTTTGAAAGGATTAAACAATCAATTTTTTGATCACCAAGCTCAAGTTTTAGGGTGACAATAAAATCAAGTTTTTTTCCCATGGCAATTTTTTTTTCTTCTTCATCATCCGTGATAATTAATAAATCGATGTCACCACCTTTCTTCTTATCATCAACTCTACTGCCATATAAAAAAAGTGCTGAATTTTTTTTAAAAATACTGCTAAACGTTTTTATTATGATTTGTTGTTGTTCCAATGTCAGTCGCACAATAAATCCTAAAGCACTTTTTTTAATGAAAGGATGCTCGGAGTCAAATCCCTGATCGACTTAAAAAACAAACCAAGCATTTCCTCGGTATATTCATGGGCCTCTATGTTTCTTAGTTCTCGAATTTTGTACCATAGTTGGGCATCTTGAATAAGATTTTGTTTTTCAGCAAGATGTAGAGAATCAATTAGCGTTCCTGTATATGCCGGATCTTGCGTTTGCAATAAAGTACGTAGGTATCTTGAAATAAAAATATCGGAGGCTCTCGCAAAACGGGAAGAAAAACTCTCCCACGTTTCCAAATCTTCCTCATTTAAATTTTTAACCAGAGTAGAAAGTTTTTGGACTTTTTTATAGCTATATTCCAAATGATCAATGGATTTTATCAACTTTCTTTTATATTCTTGAAGTAAGTTCATTAACTTTGGAGACATGAAGAGAAACCTCAATAAAAATTTGTATAGGGATAAAAAGAAATGGCGCAGGGTAAGGGACTCGAACCCCTGACACCTTGGTTCGAAGCCAAGTGCTCTATCCAACTGAACTAACCCTGCGTTTGAATTTCTTTTTTCCCAAGTAGTTTAGTCGTAAAAAAACCAACCACCATAAGGATCAAAACCAGAACCAATCTTAGCATAGAAAAACTCGTATCGGATACAATTATCAAAGGAATTTTTCCAAGCTTTTTATCGGCGGCAAATTCTCGAACATTGCGATCCACTGATTTGTTATAAACTATTAAAATTTCAGATTTTTCTCGAACGATTTGCACATCTTCGATGGTAGGCAACCGGCCCTTTTGTTCATCTACAATCACTTTTAAATCATCTCTTCCCAGTTTTGCTATGCTGGATAAAAATTCAGATCTTCCACTTTTTTCCAGGCCAAAAACTTTAAACACCAGCTCATTATGCTGATTTTTAAATTGAGTAAGTCTGGAAAAATCCTGCATTTTAAAGGGATATAACCCAAGCACACTGCCTAATAATATTCCAAGCAAAAATGCCATGGTTAAGGTGGGGATCTTCTTCATCAAATATTTTAAAAGATTGGACAAGCAAAACACTCCCCCTACCAGCCCAATTGAAAATGGTATGAGGATATCGACACTGACCGCAATCAAGCCTGCAAGATTTCCCATCATGAGAGCATGTTTAAAATCGTTAAGTGCTGCAATCACTGGCAGGTAAAGTCCCATCACTAGAAGTAGATAACTTCCAGAAATCCCGGGTAGTATCATAGCCGAGCTGCCTACAAAACCACCTATGGCATAAAGAAGCAGATTGGGGTTTTGACCACCTGGTTTTAACCCAAAAGAAACTATCGCCATAATCAAGATACCTATCAATACAGCAAAACCATTTTTGATATCGAATTTCCCTATTCCATTTTTCAAAGTAGGAGCTCCCCCCAGAGTAAGACCTATAAATAAGGACAGCATGGCAGATAGATAATTTTCCATCAAAAACTGAACTATCCCAGCCAATGCAAAGATCGTCAGGAATGAAACCGCAAAAAGGTTAATAAAAAATAAAACATTTTTTTTGGTAAATTTAAATCTTGAAATATTGGAAAGGGATTCAATAAATTCTTCATAAAGGCCCATGGCGAGCACCATGGTGCCTCCTGAAATTCCAGGAACTAAATTGGCCATTCCCATAAATATTCCGGCGATTGTAACCTTTACAAGAGAAAGATCTTTTTCACCTTTTTCAAATATATTTTTTAAATTCATACCCCTTATTCCTCTTCAGTATTGAAAGGGGTGTTTTCTATGGCAACTTTATGTTTACATTTTATGCACTGGAGATGCTTTCCATCTTTTTTGGTTTCTTTAAAGACCATTACCGGATGTTTACACACTTCACATTCATAGGCATAGGGCCTGGTCCAAACAGCGTTATCACACTTGGGGTAATTGGAACAACCATAGAATAGTTTTCCAAAGCGGCTTCTCTTTTCCGCAAAAAATCCCACTTTACATGCGGGACAATGTACATCCAATACATAAGGGAGAGTGGCCTTACATTCAGGATACATTTCGCAAGTTAAAAATCTGCCATATCGACCTTTTTTTACCACCAGTTTGTTGCCACAATCAGGACATGGCTTCTTGGCATATTCTTTAGGAATGATTTCTATTTTACCTTCCAGGGTCTTTTTAAAATCCTGGGTCGAATTACAATCTGGATAATTTGAGCAAGTTAAAAATTGACCATTCTTTCCCCATTTGATCATATAAATACCATCCGAGCATTTCAGGCATTTCACTCCAGTTGGAAGAAGTTGTTTTTTGAGGTTTTTCATTTCCCCTTTTGCCTTCTCCAAGGTTTTTTCAAAATCACCCCAAAAATCCTTCAACACTTTTTTCCATTTAATTTCACCTTCTTCAATTTGATCCAAAGACTCTTCAATCTTGGCAGTGAAATCTATATCCATGATATTGGGAAAACTATCAATTAACATTTTACAAACCACTCCTCCAAGCTCGGTTGGAAGGAAGCGATTTTCCGTTTTTTCCACATATCCCCGGTCTTGAATATTTGAAATAATGGCAGCATAAGTTGAAGGACGCCCAATACCTCTTTCTTCAAGTTCCTTAACCAGGGAAGCCTCATTGTATCGTGGCGGTGGAGACGTCCAATGCTCAAGAGATTCAGGATTGGCCTTAGGCTTAAGTATTTCACCTTCACTAATTTCAGGGAGTATGTTATCGCCTTTGTTGCCGGCAATTTCAAGATTTTCATCTTTGGCCTTGGCATTTTCAATGGCAGATTCTAGATACACTGTACGAAAGCCAGGAAATTTTACAATAGATCCTGTGCTTTTAAAAAAAGTCCCATGGCATTCAAAGACCACAGCTGTCTGATCAATCACCGCATGACTCATTTGACTGGAAACAAATTTATTCCAAATAAGCTGATAAAGTCTAAACTCATCGCTGGCCAGATCATCTTTAACCAATTCGGGAGGGAAATCCAAGTTAGCAGGTCTAATCGCTTCATGAGCATCCTGTACTTTGCCACCTTTCTTTTTGGTATATACGATAGATGAACTTGACAAAAATTCCGTCCCGTATTTTTGATTAATATATTTTCTCAAAGATTCCAGGGCCTCCGGTTCAGTTCTAACCGAGTCTGTTCTCATATAAGTAATCAAACCCTGTAATCCAAACCCCTTAAGATTGATTCCTTCATAGAGCCTTTGTGCAACACTCATGGTCCGTTTGGCGGTAAATCCCAGCTTGTTAGCCGCTTCTTGTTGAAGTTTGGAAGTGGTAAAAGGAGGTGTGGGAGATTGTCGTCTTTCTTTTTTCTTAACCTCTATAGCTTTAAAAGGCTGATTTTTTACCTTCTTTAAAATATGTTCTACATTTTTAATTTCGGTTAAATCAACTTTTTTTTCTGGAGAATCACCATAGTAGGTGGCCTTGAATTCCTTCTCATCTTTAATCATCAAAGCATGAATGGAAAACCATTGCTCTGATTTAAAGGCACGCACCTCATCCTCTCTTTCAACAATTATGCGAAGAGCAACTGATTGAACTCGCCCGGCAGATAATCCTCGTTGCACCTTATCCCACAAAATGGGAGATATTTTATATCCAACCAGCCGATCCAAAATCCTTCGGGTCCTTTGAGAATCGTATTTTCTTACGTCCAATTCCTGGGGATGATCAATGGCGTCTCTGACATTTTTTTTGGTGACCGCATTAAACAAAACTCTAAAGACATTACGTTTTCTGCCGATCTCTTCATGCAAGTGAAATGCGATGGCCTCCCCCTCTCTATCGGGGTCAGGTGCCAAAAATATTTTATCTGCATTTTTGGCCATGCTTTGAATTTTTTCAATTTTGTCTTTTTTGTTGGTAATCGGAACCAAGTCAATGGCAAAATTATTTTTAACATCAACACCTAATTTGGATTTGGGAAGGTCTTTAATATGTCCATTGGATGCAATCACTTGAAAATCCCTTCCCAGATATTTTTTTATAGTTTTGGCCTTGGAGGGTGACTCAACGATTACCAGTTGATAACCGGAAAGAATTTTGCTTTTAACTTTTTTCTTGCTTTTTTTCGTCATGGCCTTTTTGACAATTTTCTTGGATTCAACATTTTCTTTTAAAGCAGCATGAAGACCTTTTTTTATGGTCTGAGCTTTTGCACTTTTCTTTGAAACAACCACACTGCCAGCTTGTAACGCCTCTTTTTCCATTATAACACTCTCCAATTTTACTTACGCTTACTCTTTGTCTTTAGTTGCATCAGTATTCAACAATTCATCTATTTCTTCAAGATCAAATTCGGTTAATCCGTAGGGATTTTCGGCTGAATTCAAATCTTCCTGCATAAATTTGCGCCCTTCTGTCTTTTCAATATCATCAAGTGAGTCAAATTTATCACTTTCATCCGGTTTATCTTTTCCCTCAACGTTGTCCAAATTTTGATCCTCTAAAAATTTGTCTTCATCAACTTTGGCTTCCCTTAACTTATTTTCAGCATCCACAATATCTTGTTCTAATCGTTCCAGTTCCTTTAAATCCCTTTCATGATCCTTGATGATCGACTTCTCTTGTTCTTGCCGCTCTAACTCATGCAACTCATCTTCCGTAAGCTTTAATTCATCCGCTTTTTGGAGCAGGTCACCGCTGACATCATCTATGTTAAGCTCAACATCCAACTCTTCCAGATTTCCTTTTTGAGACAAGGTTAAATTTTTCAAACGATCCTTGGTAGTTTTCCTGGTGGTTTCCGCCGCTTCTTCTGGACTTTTAGTAATACCCAGCGTACCCAATGGCATGGCATGCGCACTATTGGTAATAAGTGCTGTAGAGAAATTATCGGTCAAAGTGATAACAGTGGCCTCTCCGATTTTATAAGTCGGATCTGCACTAATTCTGCGGTTAGTGCCATGATCGTGAAAAGAATAAAGCGTCAACACATTCCCAAGCTCCATGCCATCGGCACGCCCACGATCCAGATAAGCAACATCACCGTATGAAAGCCCATTGGTATTTTCACCATAAGATCCAATAAAAGCTGCTTCAATTCTACGCTTATTAAAAGTTTTTATAATTCGATTGATTTTAGGAGTGTAGGCCGTAATACGAGAACCCCTTTGCACCAGACCGGTGGTTTCTAGCAATTCACACTCCCATACTTGGTTTCTTTTTCTTATGGTTTTTAGCTGGCCAGTAATGGTATAGCGATAACCTTCCCGATCGCTTACCGGATGAGAAACCGCTCCTTCTGCCGAATAAACCGAGTAAAGATCTCCCGCCTTCACCTTTACCTGCGGTTCAAAATGAACATAAAAAATTTGCAGTTTATTCAAAAGGGTGTTGTAATCTTGCATGGAATCTATCTTGCCGTAATCAATAACCGGATTGGTGGTTACAAAAGAATTAAGATAAAAGCCTTCCTTATAATTAAAAATGAGTTTGGATGTCCTGTCAAAACCGGTATTATCATACTGATCTTTGGGAACCGCCACAATATATTTTGACTCGGGAGGTGTATAATTCTCATACTCTTTGGACAACTTACCCGTCAGTTTGTATAAATCATCATAAGAGAGATCCGATGAGTATTGGAAAAAAACCCCCTGATCTTTTAATCTTTGTCGCTCTTTCAGCCATGGAGGTTCAACATTATCTCCAAAATAACTGAAATCAAAAAAATTCTCGTCTGATTGATCAGTCACATCAACGTATTCACCCAGCTTAACTTCGGGCATCGTCTCATCATCACCAGTACTAAAAACCAATGCCATTCCAGGCTCAATTTCATGGGGATTGGTGATATGAGGATTAAGTGACCAGATTTTTGAATAATAAAATCCCGAACCAAAAAGTTTTTGGGAGATCTTCCATAACCAATCACCTTTTTGCACTACATAGCGTTCATTTCTCGCAGTACCTGAAATCTCATTCCATTCTTTTTCAGGTATTTTTCCTTCAATAAATTTGGATATTTCAATTAATTTTTTCTCTTCTTCTCCCACATCAAAAATAACCGTACTGTCATTCTCATCCAGTTTGAGTTCGCTTAACTTTTTATCCTCTTCTTTTTTTTGTTCCTCATCTTTAGCTTTAGCATCAAATTGATCAACCACCTCTTTTTTGGGCTGATCACCGGAAGCTTGTTTTACTTTCTTTTTATCCTTGTCTTCCTCTTTCTTTTCTACAATGGTTGCGCCAATATCACTTTTCAAGGAATTTAAGTCATCAATCTCCTCTAATTCGGATAAATTTAAATCTCCCCCGCTATCTGGCTGGCCGGGCACGGCCGGCATTTCCTTTAAAACGGCTTCATCTCCCGCATCCAGCAAATCCAATTCATCCAAATCAGCCGCTGCAATATCACCCACCAAGTAAGCTACCAGCAAAATTGAAAATAAAATTTTAATCATCCATGTTCTCCATTTCGGTTCATCCTGTACCAAAAATATCATTTAACATTGAAAAATATTTTGTTTTTTTATCTTCTAATTTTAGTTTCTCCGAGCAAAGAATCAATCGCCCCAATGTCTTTATCACTAACCCGGAAAACGCATATTGATTAATGATCTCTTCAAACATTTGCATGGCCAGATCATATTCATTTTGTTGAAGCAGTAATTCACCCAGTAAAAATTTGGCCTTGACCCTAACCTGGCGGATGGATGATTTTTCAGTATCTCTTTTGATATAATTTAAGGCTTCATCAAATTGTTTGGCCTCAATTAACTCTTCCGCTTTTTTCAGCTTGGCAAATTGTTCTTCAACTTCATTGTCAGGCACCACAACATTGGGATCGTCGATGACTATCGGTGGTTTGGTCTGGGTGATTGGGTTTATTTCATTTTTGGGCTGCTGATCAAAAACATCAATGGTTTCTGCCAACTCAGCTTTCGGAGTAGAGGATAATTCATTTATAAGTTCCTCACTAACCCGTTCCCCTGCAGGTGTTTGCTGACTTGCGGATAGCTGATTATATTTGCTCATTAATGCATCATATTCTTCTTTGGGAACCATTTGACCTGACGCTTTCACACTACCATCTTGACCTGCCTCAAAATCCTTATTCCTTCTACTGACATAACTACAGCTAGTTAAAATAAAAAACAGTATTGTCATTGCGCCAATCTGCCTACACTTTATATTGGAAATGGTTTTGAATTTTTTCTTCACTACGTGTCCTTTATGACCAATAAAACTTTTAAAACAACAAATTTTTCAATATGATATGATCATATTTCCATTTTAAAGGAATTATCAGCATCGTCAATCAATAATGGTATATAATGATAGATAGAATGAGAAAGATTAGAAGATTAATTATTCGTGTCCCCAAAGACAAGGCAAATTTTGTTTACTATCTGCTGGAGTCCCACGAAGGACTTTTATTCCATACGACTTTGGATAATGATAAACAACTCGGTTACCGTGATATTGAAATGAACGGGTGTTTAAGTTTGACCAACGAAATTAATCACCTATTAGAAGAAATGAAAACTCTTGCCAACATTGAAATACTCTCGGATCAAACAATTAAAGATACTAGAGATCCAAACCAAATGTAATGGGAAAATGATCCGAATACCCGGCTTCCTTGGCCTGATCGGCTTCAAAATTATAACTTTTCGGCACCCCCAAAATTTTGGTACCCTTGTTGTAACCCGCCCGATCATAGACAAATTCATCTTTGATAAAATCTGGAGTATAAATCTGATAACTTTTCAGATTAATCTTAAATTTTTTATTCTTTAAAAGATTTTGAGTGACAAAAAAACGATCCAATAAATTCCAGGCCATATCCTTGTAATAAAAATAAGTTCCATTTGGCATGCTGCTTTTTTCTTCCCTGGAAATTTTTTTAGCATCCATATATTCAAGGTGGAGATCCACCAAAATTTTATCTTTTAATAGGACTTCATTAAACGGATGTGGGTAATCAGTAGGAATCGTGTTAAAATCCCCCATGACAATCATGGCCTGTTGGCCATTTTTTTTGGTCTTTTGATTGACAATTTCCATCACTTTCTTAGCAGCCATGATCCGGGACTCCGAAGGGTTGGCCTGGCTTGGCCAGTGGTTAATCAACAAGGATAACGGATAAATTCCATTTATCATAAAATTTACTTCTAAAATGGTCCGGGTTGGTTTGCCTTTAAACGACTTACCTTTTAATTCATGTTCCTGATGACTTATATATTTTATCTTTTCATGATCCCTATAGATCAAGGCCACATCCACCCCCCTTTCATCCGGACCGTTTGCCACAATGATTTTCTTATAACCAATTTTATCTGCCAGCATTTTAACCACCGATTCATTTTCGATTTCACAAAGTCCTAAAAAATCTGGAAGACTGTCCTTTTTACTGGTGATGACATCCCGAATATTGGATAATTTGATTTCTAATTTTTGACCGGTCCAATCGGTTTTCAAACACTCGTTTTGGTAATAATCATTTTTAATTTTTTTACATTGTTCTTTTTTTTCCTTTAAAGAATTGGGAAGAAAGCTCCAATCATCCTTACCTTTATCATGTACAGCATCAAACAAATTTTCCACATTATAAAACATAAAATCAAGCCTGGATAAATCCTGGGCCGATGTCATGATTGGTAAAACAAAAAGAATTAATAACACTAAACGCATAAATCCTCCTCTCATAATCATCAAAAAGACGGTAGTCGTTAGTCGCAATATATGCTAGATATATCTTGGACTGCAACAAAATACTTAAGGAACTTGATCATGACTAGTACCGTTACTGCAATATTTTTAGGCTTTTTCGTTTTTAAAATAATTCTGATCTTTTATTTGGATTACCGGAATCAAGTACATATTAACTTGAATCAATTTACAGTACCCAATCTTTTCAGTGACACTATTTCTTTGGATGATCACCAAAAAGCTGCTCGTTACAATCTTACCAAAATAAAAACTGGTTATCTTTTTTATCTAATCAATTTTTCTATGATACTTATTTGGACGCTAGGAGGAGGACTCAATCTTATCCAATCTACCGTCAGCCTGCTCCACTTAAATGATCTTTTTACAGGCACCATCTTCTTTCTAGTACTTGGTTTAATAGGACTACTATTACAACTTCCGGAAAATATTTATTCTACATTTGTGATTGAAGCGAGATTTGGTTTTAACAAGACAACCACCAAAATATTTGTGATGGATATACTTAAGGAAATATTAATTTCGCTTATTATTGGAATACCGGTGATCGCCACGATCCTTTATTTGATGATCCAGGCCGATAGTAAATGGTGGTTGTACGCATGGATTTTTATTACGATAGTCAAACTTTTTATGATTTTCATCTACCCCACTTGGATCGCACCACTGTTTAATAAATTTACACCTCTAAGCTCCGAAGGACTCGCCGAAAAAATAAAAAATCTTCTTCAATCTGCCAATTTCTTCTCCAAAGAAATCATGGTGATGGATGCTTCTAAAAGAAGCAAACATGGCAATGCTTATTTTACTGGCTTTGGCAAAAATAAGCGGGTCGTCTTCTATGATACCTTGCTCGGCACCCTCACTGACAATGAAATCATTGCCATTTTGGCCCACGAGCTTGGCCACTTCAAGCATAAACACGTTTTAAAGCACATCCTCACCGATATTCTTTTTACACTGATAGGTTTTTATCTTTTGGGCCTGGTTTATCATTCTCCTATTTTTTATGAAGGTCACGGCGTCAATATGATAACACCATGGCTGGGAATTGCATTATTCCTGATGGTGGCCCCCATCTATACTTTTCTGCTTACGCCACTTTTGTCCTTCATCTCCAGGTCCCATGAATTTGAAGCGGATCATTTTGCCCGACAATATGCCAACAAATCTGATCTCATTTCTGCTTTAAAAAAACTCTATCGGGATAATGCCGGCAACCTGACTCCTGATCCCCTCTATTCAAAATTTTATCACTCTCACCCTCCTGCCATTGAACGTATCCAAAACCTAACGGAGTAATCATGCTTGCCATTATTGATTGTGCCATTATCCGGAAATCTCTTCATTGTTATAATGGAATCGTAACCCGCAATAATCTGCCGGTCACCTATCATGATGCCCCGAACTTTAGCTTGGACTATCTCAATGAAAATCAAGCATCGGGCTATATTATTCTAGGTAGCAAATCCAACGTGGAAGATAAATTGCCTTGGCAAATCGCTTTAATGAACATTATGAAAAAGAAAATTGAAAAACACATCCCCGTAATCGGGATTTGTTTTGGCCATCAACTGATGGCACACGCTTTTGGTGCCACGATTGGAAAATGTTCACAAGATTACCGGGGTTTTCGAAAAGTTGATATCATCAACGACCATCTTTGCTTTAAAAAAGGCACCAGCTTTAACCTCATTAAGGCCCATGGCTATGAAGTAAAAAATCTGCCTGCCAATTTTATTCATCTGGGCACCTCCGGTGAATGCACCTACGATATGATTGGTCACCAACAGCTACCCTATGTTGGGATTCAATGTCATCCTGAAGCAACCGCTGATTTTATTCTCAAGGCCCTGGAGATAAATCCGCCTTTTAATCCGCCATTAAAACAAGCAATGTCGGACGGCTTTTCGTTGATTGATCAATTAATCAAAACCTTCCTTCATCCTTAAAGAGAGGACTCCACTACATCATCCAAAAATAAAAACTTTTCTTTATTATGATCAAAGTAAAGTTCGTTTTTCAGTCTTTTGCCAAAACTATAGTAATCAACCTGGTAAACCAGTTCGAGATTATCATTATCATCCAAATCTTTGGCCTCCAGCGGATAAATAAATAGTGGGTAATTTTTATTGTTTAAAAACATTTCCCTAAGATAAAAATAACGATAAATTCCCAAGACTGTCCCGTTACTGACAGAAGACATGATTACTTGATCTTCCTTGTGAGGTAAATTCAAAGCGCAATGGCCCAGCTCGTGATAAACCAGAATCTCAATTTCTTCAGCTGTTTTCCTTTGAAATGACTGATCCACAATAATAATTCTGTCCCCAGCATGTCTTCCATACATAGACCGGTAAAAGGTTTTACCAATTTCATTACTATCTTTAGGAACCATCAAACAAATCGCATCAACATTACCGAGATCTTTGGTGAGCTTGATCACCCCCAGCAGTTCGTATTCTTTTCTGGGATTACCAAAGGCAACACTAATTTTTGACGTATCGGCATTTTTTCCGAAAAAGGCAGCATCCTGTTGGAATTGGTTTAAAATGGAATTAAATCTCGAATCATGCTTGGGAAGATTTAGTCCTATTCCACACCCAGCCAGATAAAAAAAGATGAAAAACATCACTAACCGCATGGGCCGGATGCTATTATCTACCCTTGACTATGTCAATTATTGCATTCATTGTTTTTTTAATTTAGAATAGTGATTGAAATTTAAAAAAATATTGAGGAGTTTTTTTCATGCCCTATTGCCCTGTGTGTTTCAGCGACACAATGAGTCTTTCACCCCACGGTGTTATTCACCTCACTATAAATGGGAAATCTAAACAATCCAGACAATTTCTCTACAACATCACCAAGGAAACCAAAGAAGAAATTGCCCAAAATCTTGAGGCCAAAATCGAAGAATTCATGGTTTGGTTTTCCAGTTTTCAAAATAAGGAACCCATCCGGAATTACCAGCTATTTTCGGCAGATTATCGTTGTGAAAACGGATGCAAAACCAATAAAGTAAACCGCTTCTCCATTATTGGTGAACTTATCTCTGGTAACAAAGTGGAAGAAATTATCCACCGCCTGGCCAAGAAATATAGCATTGACGTTAAACTTGATGTAACCGAATAACCTGATTTCTTCGATAAAATCGAACAATCATCTTTACTTCCCCACCAAATTCTTATAGATATTACAAACTCAAAAAACCCAGGTTTAATATATGCGCTGGCTTAACTATCATCACCTCTATTATTTTAAAACCATCGCCGAAGAAGGCAGCATTTCCAAGGCTTCCAAAAAACTCCATCTCGGACAGCCCGCCTTGTCGGCTCAATTAAAAGTTTTAGAAGAATCCTTAGGGGAGCAGCTTTTTGAGCGCAAAAACCGCGCACTTTTTCTAACCGAGGCTGGCGAAATTGTTTTGGAATATGCCAATCACATCTTCAAGCTGGGCCGAGAACTGCTGGAGGTCATGGATGATAAAACCCTGGCCATCAGAAGACAGGTGCATATCGGAACCCTGGAAAGCATCCCTAAATCATTTATTCTAAAAATCATTGAGCATATTCGCCGCGAGATGGATACCAAGATTATCATACTGGAAGGCAGTGCCAAATTTATTATCGATCAACTGATCAATCACAAAATTGACCTCATTGTCACCGATGCTCCACCCAGTACCAACGTTTCCACCCCACTTGATACCAAACTCTTATCTCGCATACCCATGGCCGTCTTTGGTACCTCCAATTATGCCAATCTAAAAAAAGATTTTCCTAAATCATTGGGGGGACAGCCATTTATTTTACCAACCCCCCATAGTCAGATAAGACTTGATATTGATAAATTCTTTTACAAAAGAAAAATTGATATCGATGTCACCATCGAAACCCAGGATACTACCTTTCAAAAACTTATGGGAATAGCGGGGATGGGACTGGTGGTACTTCCCCAATTTGCCGGCCAAGAATATATCATGGCAAAAAAACTAGTTGAAATAGGAACTCTGTCTCAAGTTACCACTGATTATTGGATGGTGACGGCACAACGAAAAATTGTCAACCCTATCTCCGCACATATCATGGCCAACTTTAAACTTTAAAAAAAATTTAAAACCTGATTTTTAACTCTGTCTTGACGGGTGGCTTTTTTAAATCCAAATTTTTGATAGTATCCATTATGTCATATTTGTTGTCTTCAAAAAGTTTATACAAATCTTCCCCGGGTGTAATACTTAATTCGGTATTCTTATTTTTACTTTGCACCTCTTGTTTATCCACTGGTGCTATGTAGTAAGAATCAATATCCACGTCGAAACTTGGTTCCAGACTTAAATCTTTAATTTGAATGGTGGCAAAATGATCAGACTCTTTAGAATTAAAAAGTAGGGGTTCTGCTTTGGCAGTTTCCAGGCCAATTATTACTCCCAAACAAAAAATAGTCACCCTTATCAATGTTGTCATTCCCAGTGTTTACCTCCGGGGTAAACCTTTCGCAAGCTAAAGTGAATATTGTGAAAAGATTAACAAATACTATCGTAATAAGATAGGCCCAGCGAAAGAGCTTTTTCCAGCAACTCTTCGTAGGACACCCCGGCGTTTTTAGCAGATATGGCAAAATCATCGGTTTTGGCCATATCTGGGTTGGGATTGGCTTCCAAAAAATATATCCGATTACCCGGTGTGAGTCTTAAATCAATGCGGGCATAACCACTTAAATTTAAGGCCCGGTAAATTTTTTTCCCGGTTTTAACAATGTTATTATAATCCTCTTTGGACAAATCTTTCACTTCGTGAGTATCAATATCATATTTCTTGCGGTACTCGGGATCCCACTTTACTTTGCTGGTGGCGATATGATGAAACCCGGCCGGGACATTTTTAAATTTCAGTTCTAAAAGTGGATAATGCACCACTTTTTTATTCCCCATTAAACTAATATAGAGGTCCGTCCCCTCAATATAGGTTTCTATAATGGCATCCGAAAAAGTGGTTTCGTGAATAAACTTGATCCTTTCAAGCAGTTTTTCATCATCGTAAACAATAGAATTTTGGGAAATTCCCACTGAGCCTTCTTCGGTTAACGATTTTACGAACAAGGGAAATTTTAAATTTTTAGGCCTTTTAAATTTGGAATTCTGGGCCACAACCATGAATAAGGGAGTTTTTATTCGGTGGTAAAACATTATTTTTTTAGACAGAGATTTATCCCGGGCCAAAATCAGGCCTTTGGGATTACACCCCGTATAGGGAAGTTTAATCATTTCAAGATAAGAAACTACATTATGATCAAATAAGGTCTCACCATCAAATTGTTCAAGCAGATTGAAAGCTATGTGTGGTTTAAAATCTTCCTTGGCTTTTTGAATAACTCTTAAATCACTTTCCACCCCCAATACCTGCACCTGATGCCCCATATGTGTCAGCGATCCAATAACATAATGTTCAGTTCGCCAAGGCATTGTTTCTGCCTCATGGTGAGTGGCATTGGTCGGTGGAATCAAGGAGGGATGAATCAAAACCAGAATTTTAAGTTTTTTCATAGACGGATAAAATGTCTTCCTTCATTTATAAAAGCATGCGCCTTATCCGTTATATGATAACTCATAATTTCTTTAGAAGGAAGTATTCTATCAATCATCAAATCTGAATTATTTTTTTTAATATCATCAATCATTCTTTTTACCAGGTATTTGGGCAATCCTGTTTCAATCGCCACCGGACCGATAATGTCTTTCCCGTATCGGGATAAAAAATGTTTGATTTTTATTTTTTTATTTGTTTTGGAAAGACCTTTAACTCCTAACTTTAAATTATCCCAAAAAGTATCCTTCGAATTAAATTTTTGCTTTCTCTCCCATAAATATTTCCCATAAGTTTTATCCATACTATGTATTTCATAATAGACATTTTTATCGTATTGGACCGGTTTTGCTCCTTGCAAGGAATGCATCAGCTGATCCATATATAAAAGTTTTTTTAAGCATCCCCAGTTTTGATATTTTTTCTTCCAATTACTTTGAGGATCTAGCCAGACGGCAAAAGTTTCTGCAAAATCCTCTGCCGGATGTCCTTGAGCATAACCATCTTTTAAATGTCTCACATAATTTTTGCTATAGGGCCTGATGTCATACCTATTGGGATATTTTTTTGAATTTTTTCCGAAGATCTTAATTCTTTCCCTATTTCTTCTAAGCTGAAATAAATTATCTACGACGTGGCCTAGTTCATGTCTGATTAATTTTTTGGCCTTTTCCTTGGTTTCTCCTTCGACAAAACCAACTTCTTTTTTTTCCATGCGAAGTAACCTATTACTTCCCAGGTAAAATGGCACCCCGATACCTGCGGTGCCATCGGGACAGATCCATTCTTCTGAGACCCACATTTTAGGGCGGATCAGAATATGTTTAGTCTTGAGCTCCTCTTTAACCTCTTCCAGAGCTTCCTTAATATAATCAGGCACTTGAAATATGCGCAGTTGGTTGAGTGGAATTTTTAACAATTCGTGAATAGGTATTTGATCAATATCTTTAAAGGCCTTTTGTTTTTGCATCCGTATCTCCAAGTATTTGTGTAACAAATACTTTTAAGAAAAACAAAAGAATATATCCATAATCGGAATGGCCACTTATATCTCAAAAAGTCGCTCTGCGCAATCGGGTGTGTAAAATATTCCAAAATTCAAGCCGGAATTCATTTTAATAACAAAGCCGCACAAAACGATGTTATAACACCACACAGCAAGTTTGACAAAAAATTGTTAGTCTAATCACTGGAGGTAGATCGATGAAACCCATAATTCTTACCATTTTAGTTACCTTACTGGTCCAATTTTCTATAAATTCCCATTCACACGCTGCCAATAAAATCATTATTGCACAAAATAATTGTCAATTGGCCTTCAGAATGTATCAGGTCAATATTGATGTGCACTATAATTTGCTAAAAAAGAAGTTAAAACATAGCGACTTTTTATCTGATATGAAAGGTTATACTGCCTACGACATTCCTGCCAACCGCGAATTTGTTTTACACGTACTTCTATCGTCTGAAGGGTACGGCCTAATCAAAGTAAGTGTTAAACTGATGAGAAAAGATGATAACGGTGGCTTTTCCATCAGTGAATATGAAGACGAAGCTTACGGTGCAAGTGAAGAACATGCCCTAAAAGAAGCTCTTGCGAAATTTCCCAAGTGTTCCCTCTAACTTGTTTAACTGAATCCGCCTAGCGGAAGCGGAGTTTCTGGATATGAATCATAAAATAAGAGGAAAAAAACAGGAATGTGCTGTTTGTGGTCAAATGTTTTCAAATAAGGATTTAACCCCTTACGGCCTCGTCGGCCATGATGTGAGTAATTTAATAAAAAATGTTGCGAGTGGGTGGGAAGAGGATAAATATATTTGTTTTAAGGATCTGAATCATTTACGAGCAGAATATATAAAGGCCTCCATCTTAAAAAATCAAAACGAAATAAGCGATATTGAACACACCATCATACAAAGCATAAGTGAGTATGAAGCAGTTTCAGAAAATATTAATGAAATATATAACGAAAATATTTCATTTGGTGATCGATTGGCGGATAAAATTGCCACCTTTGGTGGAAGCTGGGTATTTATTATTTTATTTATTAGCATTCTTGTCTTCTGGATTTTAATCAATTCTGCCATCCTAATAAACAAAACCTTTGATCCCTTCCCGTTTATCTTGTTAAATCTCATCCTTTCAAGTCTGGCCGCTTTCCAGGCTCCCATCATTATGATGAGTCAAAACCGTCAGGCTAAAAAAGACCGGATTCAAGCAGAAATGGATTATAAAGTAAATTTGAAAGCAGAATTTGAAATTCGTCAAATAAGAACCAAACTTGACCAGCTTTCATCTCATCAATGGCAAAGGTTGCTGGAAATTCAAGAAGTGCAAAACGAATTACTACAAAAGTCAGAAAACCCTTAACCGATGATCCCAACCCCATCATCGGCCTGTACCTTATTTTTCGTTTTAGGACGTCCCTGGGGTAATGAGATAACAAAGCAAGTATGACAAGAGTCAGTCTCTAAAAAAAGATCTCCTCCATGTTCTCTGACAATTCCCAAAGAAATACTTAATCCCAGACCTGTCCCTGTACCTACTTCTTTAGTAGTAAAAAAAGGTTGCATAATTTTATGATGATTTTCAACAGGTATCCCTTGTCCACTATCTCGAATACGTATTTCTATTCGACTATTTTGGGTATTAATCATCGTAGTGATGTCAATCCATTTAGGATTTTGTACCTTGACCGCATCATAAGCATTATTTAAAAGATTAAGTAGCACCTGGCCTAGTAGCGTCTCGTTTCCATAAATATAAGCATCCACTGAATTATCCTCAATGCGTAGAGAAATGTTGTTATTTTTAAATTTTTCAAGACAAAAGGACACTGTAGTATGAATTAAATGATTAACAGGTATCTGGTTTAGATTATCCAGTGTCGCATCTCTTGAAAATAAATAGAGGCCTTGAGTAATTTCGCCAATCCGTTTAGCGGTCTTATCAATATCGGTGATCATGGATAAAATGCGGTCTTTTTGCCCAAACATCATCTTACTAAGCTCAAGTTTCAATATTTTCAAATAACCAATAATAATAGTTAGTGGATTATTAATTTCGTGTGCCACCCCGCCGGCCATTTCACCCAAGGTGGCCATTTTAGAAGCATGGATAAGCGAAAGTTCCTTTTGTCTAATTTCGTGTTGCATCTTTTGGTTTTCCACTTCTATTTTTCTGGCATTGGTCAAATCCCGCCAAAGACAATGCAAAATAGTTCTACCTCGATATAAAATCGGTGTAAGCGAAACTTCCACTGGAAAATCTTCCCCATCGGCTTTGCGATGAATCCATTCAAAACGATGAAATCCATTTTGGTAGGCCATTTTCATCATTTCTTCTGCCTTTTCGTAAGATGGTTTTCCATCCATCTGCAACGGGGGGGATAACTTGGAAGGATGGGACATTAAAAAGTCTTCTCTGCTTGGATACTTCAACATTTTGACCGTGGCATTATTGGCATCCACAAATTTGTCCCCGTCAATTAATAAAATTGCATCCAAAGCAGAGTGAATAACATCATCAAAACGTTGATTGCTTTCATCCAGTTCTTTTTGAATTTCTTTCAACTTTATAAGATCCTGGCTTAAATTTTCAATTTGTAATTTGAGTTGAATATTTTCTTTTACCAGATCAACATCAGTCATTTTTTTTATCTCCACAGTTTTTATGGAAACAAGATGTGTCTCCCTCGACCACACCCCCGCAACAAGGAACTCTCTGATCTTTTCTCATGGGATAGCCACTGCCAATTTTAGAAAAATCGTTATGAAATTCTTTCACTTCATAGGATACACGATAAGGGTCCTCACTTTTTATTTGAGTAGCTTTTGGTATTTGTTTAAAATACACCAAGCAAAAAATAAAAAAAATAAGACCTAGAGAAACCAGCGATTCACTTGATTGATTAAAATAGAGCCATATGCCGGCACAAAGACAAAATACTAACAACAAATATATTCCCCTATTTTTTTTCATACCCATAATTATCATAATATCTTTAAATAGATGAGTAATATTATAAACATTCCTTAAACACTTTTTATCCAACTAAAAACGTCCAATACTTAGAAAACAAGGAAAAAAACTGACCTTTTAAACAAATTTCAACTTATACCTATAAAATAAAGGTAATGAATCCAAAACCACGTATTTTGATCGCCGAAGAAAATCCCGAAATCCGGGATCTTATTGTCATGCATATTGAATCAGAATTTAATGCCGAATTAATTTATGCGGAAAATGTTGATCATGCCATTAAGCTCATCCATGCAACCAAAGATTTTTCTTTGATAGTTGCCCAATATAATTTCATGGGAAAAAATTCCAGTCGGATCTATCGTTTTATAGTCGAAAACGGCCTGGAAATCCCCTTTATTTTACTGACCCAGCAGTTCCCGTCTTACGATGAAATGCTTAAAGGTTTTTTACTTAAACGAATCCAAAACGTTTATCTTAAATATCCCGTCAAGGAACACGAATTGGTGGAAGAAATTTCTCGCATCCTAAAAATCAAAAGACCTTCCTTGAAAGAACAGTTTCGCCGCATCAGAGGCAACAAAGTCGCCTTTTTTCATAAAGAAGAAGTTCCTATTTTTATCATGGATCACACCAATCAATACGTCCAGGTGACCAATCTCTCAGATATTTCAAGTGATGAGGATTTTTACTTTGTCCCCACCGAAAAATATTCGGAATTATCTACCAAAATAAATCAAAAATTAATTGAAACGCTCACCAGTAACGAAATTACCACTGTCCAAAAATTTGAAATCCAAATAGATTCCATTAATAAAATCCACTCCAGCCTCTCGGACCTGGGACTTTCCCGGGAAGAAATTGAACTGGGACAAGCCGTCCATCGATCCAGTGTGGAAATTTTAAGCAAGAATAAAAGAATGAGTAAACTGATGGGAAATCTGATCAAATATCAAAAATATTCCAGCGAACTAATCATGATGACCAACTATCTATCCGTGGCCATTGTTGCGCAAACCGACTGGGCCAGTGATAATTCCATGCAAAAACTTTCTATGTCTGCCATTTTTCAAGACCTGTCACTTCCCAATGATGAGCTTGTATCCATTGCCTCCACTGATGATCCCCGGTTTGAAAAGCTCTCCGAAGAATTAAAAAAGGATGTGCTCAACCACCCCTCGAAAAGTGTCTCCCTGATAAATGAGGTCAAGGCCATTCAAGATGTGGCCAACAATATCAAGGAAGTTGTGCTCAATCATCATGAAAGACCTTTCGGCAAAGGCTTTCCCCGGAAGCTGGCCACCGAGCATTTATCAGGTCTTTCGTGTATTTTCATTATGGCCCATGAATTTTCTCACCGGCTTTTATCTGAAAAAATCAACCTGGAGATTTTAAAAAAAATTGCACAGGATTTTGAAGCGACTTATTCTGACTCCCACTTTAGGAAACCTTATGACGCCTTTAAAAAAGTTTTTCATAAGAAAAATATCATCAGTTAATAATGTGATGTAAAAAAAGACTGCTATTTTACACTAAGCTTTATGAAACTTTTGGTTTTAAAAACCCCATCCACTAACCCCTCATTTAATCTTGCTCTGGAAACCAAGCTTGGCAATTATGTGCATGAAGATCAATTTATCCTTCGATTATGGCACAATAGCCCCTCCATTATCATGGGGCGCTTTCAAAACCTGGCATTTGAAGTAAATCAGGATTTCACGCAAAAGCACCACATCCCAGTAATAAAAAGACATACGGGTGGCGGCACGGTTTATCACGATGAGGGCACCTTGAACATCAGTTTTTTTAAACCACATAGGCCACGGCTTTCCCAAAACGATCATAAAGACAGTGATTTTATCACCAAAAAATTAGTTGTTGCCTTGAATAAATTAGACATCCAGGCCAAGAGAGATGAGCGTAACTCCATCTATCTTAACGATCATAAAATTCTAGGTTCAGCAGTTGCGCTTACCAATCATATTTTTTGTTATCACGCCTCCCTTTTGTTTAACACCAATCTGGAACATTTAAAAAGTGCTATCAATTGGATGCCGGTCTATCAGAAAACCGATAAACCCTATGTTAAAAGTCACCGGAGTCAAGTGACCAATATTTCCAATCATTATCCCCAAATTCGACTGGGTGATATAACTGCGTCCATCATACAAACACTTGAAGATTATTTTAAAACCGACGATCATCAGTTTTTAGCCAATTCCATAGAATCAAAATTTCCTGCTGTAACAAATTAGTTTAATTTTGCACTTATCTTTGATTACTCAAAAGCGGTATTTGACCAAGGATATAGTCATGTTCGAAAGCTATGACCCACGACAAGGAAAAAGATTACAAATTATGGATGAAACCGGAAATATTAATGTATCAATAAAAGACGTACCCCTCATGAGTGACAGTGAGATTTTAATTGCTTATCAGTTTATTTTAAAGGCCAGGGTTGCCGACGAATGGTCAGTCAGTTTAAATCGTCAGGGACGTCTTCCTACCTACCCTCCAGGTAAAGGCCAGGAAGCCAATTCAGTTGGTAGTCTCATGGCCATGCATAAAGAGGATTGGTTTGTTCCCGCGTTTAGGGAACTGGGAGGTATGCTTTATAGAGGCATCCCTCTTTCCAAAGTCTATCAAATCTGGCTTGGTAATGAGAGGGGAAGCCACTTTGAAATTGAAAAATACCACACCTTTCCGATATCCGTCCCGATTGCTTCCCAGTGTCTGCATGCCGTTGGCGCAGCATATGCCAATCAATATTTAAAAAATAATCGCATCACCATTTGCTTCGTTGGTGATGGCGGAACCAGCGAGGGTGATTTTCTGGAGGCGCTTAATTTTGCAGGAGCATGGAACGTTCCCGTCATTTTTTACATTCAAAATAATCAATGGGCCATTTCTGTGCCGAGAAAAATTCAAACTCGCTCCACAACTTTAGCCGAAAAGGCCTTTGCTTTTGGTTTTTCTGGAATTCAAGTTGACGGTAATGACGTTCTTAGTGTCTTTGCCGCCACTAAAATGGCACATGAAAAGGCACAAAATAATCAAGGGCCCACCCTCATTGAAGGATATACCTATCGCCTAGGGGCACACACCACTGCGGATGATCCAACCATTTATAGAAAACAGGAGGAAGTGGATCAATGGATAAATAAAGACCCACTGCTACGTCTGGAAAAATATTTGCAAAAGAAAAATTTAATCGATGGATTGGCCATCAATCGTTTAAAAGATGAATACAAAAAAGAAATTATGCAAGAATTTGAAATAGCCGAACAGACTCCCCCTCATACCGTGGAAGAAATCTTCGCCTGGCAGTTCAAACAACTCCCGGAAGATTTAAAAGAACAAATGAGCAACCTGAATATCCGGCTTAAAGGGAGTGTTGGATGAAGGCGTTAACTCTCGTCCAAGCTGTGAATGATGCTTTGTTAGTCGAAATGCGACTAAATCCAAATATTATCGTATATGGGGAAGATGTCGGAGTGGAGGGTGGAGTTTTCCGGGCCACCACCGGACTCCAAAAGGAATTTGGAGATAAAAGATGCTTTGACTCTCCTTTGGCAGAAAGCGCCCTCGCCGGCACTGCCGTAGGTATGAGTGTGCTTGGATTAAAACCGGTGATTGAAATGCAGTTTTCAGGTTTTGCCTGGCCGGCATTTAACCAAATTATAAGTCATGTGGCCAGATTCAGGAACCGGACCAGAGGTGCCATGACGACGGATATGGTGATCCGCATGCCCTATGGCGGAGGTATTCGTGCGCTTGAACATCATAGTGAAAGCATGGAGGCCATTTGGGCCCACATTCCAGGGATTAAAGTAGTTATTCCTTCCAACCCTTACGATGCCAAAGGGCTCTTGATTGCGGCCATGAGACACGCTGATCCCGTGATTTTTATGGAACCCAAAAGACTTTATCGCTCCATCAAGCAAGAAGTTCCAGATGACGCTTACACCATAGAAATTGGCAAGGCCAAAATCGTCACTGCAGGATCTGATCTAACCCTTTTGTCTTATGGTGCTCAAATGAAAGAAGCTGTAGAAGCAACTTTTCAACTAAAAACCCGGGGCATCTCCGTCGAACTTATTGATCTACGCACCATATCCCCCATTGATAAAAAAACTATAATTGCGTCAGTAAAAAAAACCGGCCGGTTTCTGGTCGTGCATGAAGGCCCTCAAAGTTATGGGATAGGGGGAGAATTAGTTTCCACTGTTACCGAAAACTGCTTTACTGACCTCTTTGCACCTCCCGCCAGAATGAGTAGTCCCGATATCACTCCACCGCTACCAAGAGGAGAACGTCTCTACCTTATTTCGACCGATATGATTGTTAATAAAATAATGGAGCTTATAAATTATAGGCCATAAATAATTGAGGTATCCTATGCTATATGAATTTAAATTTCCTGATGTTGGTGAAGGAGTTCATGAGGGAAAGGTTTTACAACTTACCAAAGCACCTGGAGAGCAAGTGCTTGAAGGAGATATCATTGCCGTAGTGGAAACAGACAAGGTGGTAGCTGAAATCCCCACCTCTAAAACTGGCAAATTAATAAAATATACAATTAGCGAGGGCCAAATTATTGAGGTTGGAAAAACCCTGGCCTTTATTGATGATGAAGTAATCGATACGGCTCCAGTCAAAGAGACCCCCAAGGCACCGGTTCTAACTGACCAGTCAACCGGAGTGGTCGGGCAACTAGAAGATGCTGGCAATTTCGTTCTACCTGCCAGTGGCGAAGGCGTGGTGGATAGAACCAGCGAGGCCATCACCTTGAGTGGGACGGTAACCAAAGTACTGGCCACCCCTTTGGCCAGAAAAATTGCTTCCCAAAATGGTATTGATATATCTGGAATCAAGGGCAGCGGCCCAGCAGGACGGGTCACCCGCGAGGATGTTTTAAAACAAGTGAACCTTAAAACTTCTCCCCAGGCACCAAGGCCCGAGACTCCCCATGCCCATCAATCCCCGCGACAAGATATCATCGAGCAGTTACCAACCATCCGCAAAACCATTGCTGCCAATATGCAAAAAAGCAGCGAAATTCCAACGGCCAGCTTTCACGAGCAATGTACGCTGGATGAAACTGTAAAATTTAGAAAAATTATAAATCAAAACAGTCCGGAAAAGATCAGCTATCTTCCTATCTATATTAAAGCCTTGAGTATTTCACTGAAAGCCTTCAGCGTTTTTAATGCCACCTTTGATCCCCAAAAAATGGAACTTAGAAAATACAAGGATATCAATATAGGCATTGCCGTGGACACTGAAAAGGGATTGATGGTTCCCGTCATCAAAAATGTAGAAACTAAAAATATTAAAGAAATCAACCAGGAAATGAAACAACTGATTTCCAAAGCAAGAGATGGGAGTATCACCCTGGCAGAAATGAGAGAGGGAACATTTACGATCACCAATTATGGATCTTTTGGTGGCCTATATGGCAACCCACTGATTCTTCCCCCGCAAGTTGGCATCTTGGGAGTGGGACGGATTCATGATGCCCCTATCATCAAAAATGGAGAAATAATCCCGGCCACCATTCAACCCATATCACTGGTCTTTGATCATAGGGTGGTAGATGGTGCCCCCGCCAGTAACTTTATAACCCATTTCAAAAGTTTGCTGGAAGACCCCTATAAACTCTTAATCGAGCTAAACTAAGGAGACCATATGAGCAGCACTAGAAAATTTGATGTGGCAATCATGGGATCAGGCGTGGCAGGAATAAATGCCGCAATGACGGCATCTCAAAATAATTTATCTGTATGTCTCATCGATTTGGAAAATTCCCTTGGAGGAATTTCCTATAACTATGGCTGTGTCCCCACTAAAACACTTCTTCACACTGCCTACTTGCTTGACGTCATTAAACAGTCAGAAAGCTTTGGACTACGAGGTATAAATCAAGATCACCTGGTCCCCGATTGGGGACTTATCACCCAAAGAATTAAAGACAATATTAAAAGATCAGTAAAACATCTCCTGACTGCACTTAACCAAAAAAATATTACTCGTATCAACGGGCTGGCGAAAGTCATCGGCCCAAATGTCTTAGGAGTCAATCACGAAAAGATTTTTTTTTCCTCTCTGATTATTGCAACTGGCAGTCAATACCCCGTAGTGCCTTTTTTTAAACCTAATTTTCAAAGACTCTTTACCCCCAAAACGATTTACTCCATCCGGGAAATTCCCAACTCTATAACCATCATTGGCGCAGGAATGATCGGTATCGAATTTGCCTGCATGTTTGCAAGCTTGGGTTCCACTGTGCATTTGGTGGATAGAAACACCAAACTCATGCCTTATATGGATGAAGAGCTTTCCACTTTTTTAACCAATTTGTTAAAAGAGAAAAATATCAACCTGCACCTTGGTTTTGAAGCAATTGATGATCAATCTGATAATCTTTTAATAAAAAATAAAAGTAAAAATCAAAACGATGTGTTAAAAACTGATCTCTATTTGTCTTGTATCGGCAGAAAGGCCAATCTTTCAGGCATCGAATACTTGATTGATCATAAACTGGAACTGACGAAAAGAGGGTTTATTTCCACCAACCTGAAATTAGAAACAACCCTTCCTGGAATTTATGCTGCTGGTGATATCAACGGAAGATTTATGCTTGCTCATGTGGCAAGTAAGGAAGGAGAGATTGCCGCTAACAATATCGCCGGTTGTGCATCAGAAATTCTTTATGATCTGATGCCATACAACATGTACATTTCTCCAGAATTTGCCTCAGTTGGCCTCACGGAAAAAAAGGCCCGGGAGCAGGGTTTTCTGGCGCAATCCAAAATTTATTCCCTGAATTCAAATATTAAAGTCATGACCGAAGGTCATAGTGGCGGTTTTATCAAGGTCGTATCCAACCTGGATGATAGTGAAATCCTAGGAGTGCACATCATAGGCCACAACGCCACAGATCTTATCGGAGAAGCCATTTTATATATGACCAACGGAGGAACACCGGGGAGTTTTAAAAACGTGGTACATCCCCATCCCTCCCTCAGTGAAGCTTTGGTAGAATCCTTAAGATGAACAAAATATATCGATAAAAACGAATTATTCTATTGATTCTTTATATTATTACGAATATTTAAGATTAATTGAAGATCATCCACTTTTAAAGTAAGCTAAGGCTAATTTTATTGAAGATGATAGGTTTTAATAAACTCAAAGTGAGGTAGAGATGAGTACGCATACGCATAATTTTGAAATTGATCCAAAAATAAAAAAAACTGTGGCAGGAAAAATTTTAATGAAACATATTGTTTCCGGGGATTTGATTCCAGGTCAAAAAATCGGAATCAAAATTGATCAAACCCTAACTCAAGATGCCACTGGTACCATGGCCTACTTGCAACAAGAAGCCTTAGGCATTCATAAAGCCAAAACTGAAATCTCCGTTTCCTATATTGATCACAATACCCTGAAACAAGATTTTAAAAATGCAGATGATCATGTCTTTTTACAAAGCGTAGCTGCCAAATATGGGCTGGTTTTATCTAAAGCCGGCAACGGCATTTGCCATCAAGTTCACCTAGAGCGCTACGCAAAACCCGGAAAAACCTTACTAGGTTCTGACTCTCACACACCTACAGCAGGTGGAATTGGTTCCATCGCTATTGGGGCAGGCGGACTGGATGTCGCTTTGGCCATTGGAGGACGGGCCTTTTTTACCAAAACACCAGAAATCATCGGGGTAAAACTGACCGGCAAGCTTCCCCCCATGGTAGCTGCTAAAGATGTTATCTTGGAAGTTTTAAGAAGAATTTCAGTCAAAGGTGGAGTTGGTAAAATTTTAGAATACTTTGGTCCGGGTGTGAAAACGCTGACCGTTCCAGAGCGGGCCACCATCACCAATATGGGAGCAGAAACCGGTGCCACCACTTCAATTTTTCCTTCAGATGAAATTACCAAAGAAGCCTTAAAAGAGTTTGGCAGAGAAGATGACTGGGTGGAAATTATTGCTGATGAGGATGTTATATATCATCAAGTAATCGAAATAAATCTGACCTCTCTTGTCCCCATGATCGCCAAGCCTCATAGCCCCGACAACGTCGTAGCCGTTAAAGAAGTCGAAGGTATAAAAGTTGGACAAGTCTGTATTGGTTCATGTACCAATTCATCCTACAAGGACTTGGTCACGGCTGCCAATATGTTAAAAGGGAAAAGGGTCAAGCAAAACCTTTCGCTCACCATCTCACCAGGCTCAATGTCAGTTTATTACTCCATGGCCGAGTCCGGTCATCTGGCAGATTTGATTGGAGCAGGGGCCAGAATTTTAGAATGCGCCTGTGGCCCATGTATAGGCCAAGGCCAAGCTCCGCGCACTGACGGTGTTAGTATAAGAACATTTAATAGAAATTTTAAAGGAAGATCAGGTACCCCATCCGCCCAAGTTTACTTATCCAGTGTCGAAACTGCGGTCGCCTGTGCTTTAACGGGAGAGATCACTGACCCAAGAAGAATGGGTGAATTAAGCGATGTACCAACTCCCAAAAACTTCAAAAACAAATCAGCACTTATTGTGGAACCGCTGCCCGAAGAGGATCGTGCCCGAGTAGAAATTGTCAGAGGACCCAATATCCGTCCTATTGAGGTAAATGACAATCTGCCGGAAATGGCCACGGGCGAAGTCATTCTTAAAGTTGGCAATGACATAACCACCGATCATATCATGCCAGCGGGAGTTTATCTTCCCCTTCGCAGTAACGTTCCAGAATACTCCAAGCACGTTTTTGAGCCGGTTGATTCAAAATTTTATGAGAGAGCAAAGGAAAAAAATGGTGGCTTTATCATTGCGGGCGAAAATTATGGACAAGGTAGTTCAAGGGAACACGCCGCACTTTGCCCCAGTTACCTAAAAGTGAAAGCGGTAATTGCCAAGGACTTTGCCAGGATTCATCTAGCAAACCTTATCAATTTCGGAATCATGCCACTTACTTTTGAAAATAAAAGTGATTATGATAAAATCGAAATGGGTGACCAACTTGAACTGGATACCAAAGAGCTGGATAACCACCGTCTCATGCTTAAAAATATAACTAAAAAGACCCAGATCCCCCTAACGCATTCGATGAGCGCAGTGGATATTGAAACGGTCCGCTACGGGGGAGAAATTGCTAAGATAAATAAACAATCCAAAGGCATATAGTCATCACAAGTAAGTACCTTTTGTTAAAGAGGTACTTACTTTGTTTAGAATTTAAATTCCAAAAACAGCCCCAGATACTCCTCTAGATCGTGTCCGTTATATGATGATTCAAACAGGGTTGACATTAAATCCGTTGAAACATCTGTGTTTTTTCTTACCAAATACAATCTGGCACCATGACTTTTCAAAAATCTTATCGCACTAGTTGAATGATCCAGGATAGGATTCACCGGATCCATAATAAACATGGCCGTCCCCCCCAGCGTTTTTGACCCGAGCCATTTTCCATCATTTTTTTCGATGTGCTCAATAGCCGATTCAAACACCATCCCTAGAAGAGTTCCAAGTATCGGCGTAATGATTGTATCTTGAATGGAGGGTTGTTCAAAATAAGCTTCCAATCCCATTTCCCAGAAAAAGGTAGACATGAAACATGCATACCCAAACGATTTCCACTTGGATAATCCATTATGTCTTGCAATAAAAAAATACTGGGCCCCTGCTAAATATGGATGTAGTCCCCAGTTCATCCAGGGGTTATCTTTATCCATTCTAAAACCCTTTTTTATATTTTTCATATACCCGGTTTTATCATCACTCCAATTTGAAACATCTTCAGGGAGTGAAGAGATGGCCCCAATAACACCTGCACCAACCACCACCATTTTGATGGTATCCACCACCATTGCCCGCTGGATAGAATCCTGGGGTAATAAATTTTCCAGAAGGACTTTGCTCTGCAGATCTTTTTTTCCTACACCATTTATAATAAAGTTTTGATCGGATACATGCCCTGATAAAAAAACCGTTAAATATCTCTGCTCACCTTTTTTATAACATTGCTCCTTGGTCGTTAAATTGACCTCTTCTTTATCCAGGCTGGACACTATTAAAAAACGCTTAAGCTGCTCACATCCCTCAACCGTTGCCGTATCAAAAGTAAAAGTTTTAGTTTGAATAATTGCTGATTGCTGCATTTGCTCTTGTAGAATTTCCGCTTTTTCCTCCGGGGTCAATCTAAAGGAAACTGTTCCATCTTTATTTTTGATTTCCTCCACGGCCCAGGCCAATGAATTGATGATAATTAATAATACAACTAAAACTTTTTTAAATTTCATTGGAACCTATCCTTTAAAGTTGATTTATACGATGAACTCGCCGCAATATATCAAAATTTAACGCTAGGCGATACCAACCTTGTATTTTTTTCCATTTGATAAAGTAATGATATTGCAAGGTTTTATTTTATTGTTTCAGGACTAAGCTTCAGGTAATTTATTAATCATGCTTAGTCAAAATCATATCACTTTTATAAATGCCCTCAGCACCCTTTTAAAAAACAAAATTTTATCCATAAAAAATATTCCATCCAGTTTGGTTGACCCCATATTACTAAAACTTGCAAGCTCCACTGATTTTGAACTTATTATAAAGGAGCAAGATCTTCATTCTGGTGAAATCTTTTATTGGTTGGGTTCAACCTATGGCCTTAAAAAATCTATCAAGGAAGATCACTTTGAATTGTCTTTTCCCTCATTACATATTCATAGGGACAACATTGAAGGGATCACTTTGCCAGAAGATTTTTGGTGGAAATACCGCCTCATGCGTTTTGATGATGATGATTACAAATTAAGTGGAAAGGTTTTAAAACTCATCACTTCACCAAAGCTCATGGTAGATTTTTCACTGGCCGGCAAAAGACCATTAATCAGACTTGAACGAGGATTTACCCGCATTATGAAAAAAAGAAAAATGCTCACTAAAAAATTTGAAAAACAAAAAAAATTTAATCAGGAGCTGGCAAGCTTTGGCCCACATGATCTGATTTTAGTTTTGGATCATTTAAAACCAGACTTTAACATTGGAAAAATTTTTAGAACCGCTGAAGCTTTTGGTGCCAAAGAAATCCATATTATTGCCACTGATTATTTTGATCCCAGCACATCAGTGGGTGGGTTTAAAAAAGTAAAGGCCTTCTTTTTTGAATCATTTGATGAATCATATAAAAGGCTGATGGAGCTTGGTTACACTCCCTACTGCCTGCATTCTCATAGTGAAAACTATCTTCATCATACTCAGTTAACCAATAAAACCGCCTTCATTTTAGGCCATGAAGAATTCGGTCCGCAATTTGATTTCAATGAATTTACCAACGTAAAACTTTTAAAAATTCAGCAGTTTGGTATTATTGAAAGCTTAAATGTTGCAGTGGCAGCATCCATCGCTTCGTATGAATACATGAGACAACACATCCTTGAATAAAAACTTATACTGATGCAAAACTCTGGGTATCTTCTTCGTCAGCAGCTGGCTTTGCCTTTTCATCTTCACCAGATTCTTTTTTGGTTTTCGTTATTGATTGCAGACCGGCTTCAGCCAAAATTTTTTCTTTTTCCGGGCCATTAATCCAACTTCTATTCATACTGCGAACGCCAAAGCGACCTGAACGCTTTTTCAAAATAACGTATTTATCCGTTTTTTTTACAATCTCCATTAAGGCCCTCCTAGGCGTCTTATCTTTCTTTCAATATAAATTCTAGCTACAACTGCTTGCTTTTTCAATGCGAAACTTTTGAGACACTGAGCGTTACTTGCAAAGTCTTCCTGACTGGCCCATTATCGTATAACATTAACGTAATTATTTAAAAAAATAATACTTTCATCGGAGCATATCATGAACATTGAAAACATTGTAAGAGGCGTGGCCGGCACATTCATTCTCTTAACTCTGGCCTTATCCAGATTTCATCACGAATATTGGTTATTCGTTACAGCTTTTGTTGGGCTGAACCTTTTACAATCTGCCTTTACTGGTATTTGCCCAATGGTGAGTATTTTAAAAAAACTCGGTTTTAAAGAAAACGGTAATCGTGGTTGCTGCAAATAAGTATCCATTTAGGATAAGTTTTATCTGCAATTGCTTCCTTCGACCACACTTATATCATCTTCACCCATAAATGCAGATACATCCAATAGATAGTAATCCCCGCAGTTATCGTCAATGGCAAACTGACCGCCGGGTATTTCGTATCGAATATAAAAGTGCACCGGATTAGATATAAATTCGCCTAAATTGCCCTGTTTCATTGACCAAATTTCCATATTATCTCCCGTATTGCTTTCAAACTTGGCCTTTAAAGGTTGCTCCCATGCTCCATTTCCCAGTTTATAGATCACTTCAACTTTTTTATCGTAGGCAATATTATTCAAGGCAACCGTAACTTGAAAACTGCCACCTGATGAACTGGTCTGGATAATCTCACCTTTTACTAATTTTACCACCGGTGCGAAATTATCTGCATAGGCCAAGGTGCCAAACAACAAACATAAGATAAATCCATAAATTTTTTTTCTTAACATAACCAATCTCCTTAATTAAGGTTGAAACAAACTTTTACCTTTATTCCAAATTTTATTAAAATCTATACTCTTTTTTATACCAACTATGTAGTAACTATTTTTAGTGGTTTCATTTACTCGAAACTGTGCATACCAAGAAAGATCCCAATCTTTTTTAATAGGCCCAGAGGCTTCCACGACCAATGTTTCTCCCGGCTGAGTCCAAAAAGAGGTGGCCGGTCTTTGGGAGAGATCAAAATCTTCGTCCACATGCTGCCAGGAAAGTCTAATTTTAACATCCGAATTTTTTCCAGTAATCAGTTGGTAAAAGTCAGACTCGATACCAACTACCGATTTGTAGCCACCGTCTGAACTTGAAATATACTCAAGAATGAGTTTAACCACCCGATCAGAAGCAATCTCGTAATCATAATTGACACCAATTTTGGCGTATGAAATGTCATTTAAATTCTCATAAGCAGCTTCAATCAACAACGACTCAAAAAACTTTTTAGAAACCTTGATTTCAACGTAGTTAAATTCAACATCCCGACTGAAAACGCTAGGCTCCTCCAAATCACCAAGTGATCCAAGGGTTATTGCCACCGTCCCGTAGCTGGTTTCCGCCTTAGTTCTAAGTCCATCGATCCAACCCGTACCCCAAAATCCTCCGCTTCTTAGTATTCCTTCCTCCGGGTTAAGCGCTCCAAACTGCACCTTATATTTTTCTGCAAATTGTTTTTCCACATAAAGGTTTCTTAAATTAAAAGTTGGATGATATCCATCATCACCGCCAGCAAAGGTATCCCAACTATCAATAAAACCGTCACCACTTCCCGCTATAGCAACCACTTTGAACAAACCATTTACATCTGTGACCAGTTTAATGGTCACGCTGGATTCCCCTTTAGTTTGATCACTGCCTGGCAAGTGAAGTGCTCTCGTCACCACGGTCCCCTTAGCATCCACCTTGAAGTAATCCTTATTTACCTCGGCATTTAAGTTTAAAACCATGCACCAACCACCCAATAGCAATAATAATTTTTTTACTTGCATGCTTTTCCTTGTCGATTTAAGACGAATTTATAAAATTGATAACCAAGACAAGTAACACATCACTGAATTTATTACAGTACTTTTTCCATGATATGTTCTTTTTTACACTGTACGATGATCCATTTCTCTTTCATAATAAAAGGTCAATATTAATATAATCTCAATAGGTTGAATAAATGAAGTGGGAAATCGAAAAGAAATTTTTAGTCAAAGGGGACAGTTATAAGCGTGCCCCCTTTCAGCACGTTACCCAAGGGTATCTAAGCGAAGATAAAAATCGCACCATTCGCATTAGAATTGCTGATAATCAGGGATGGCTCACCATCAAAGGAAAAAGCGAAGGTATTAAAAGAATCGAATTTGAATATAAAATTCCTGGCGACGATGCCATGGAATTATTAAAACTATCCCTACATCAACCAATTAAAAAAACCAGATACCTTTATGAATATAAAAATCATCTCTTCGAAGTAGATGAATTTCACGCAGCAAACCAGGGATTGGTTCTTTGCGAAATAGAATTGAAAAATGAATCCGAACAATTTGACCGCCCAGATTTTTTGGGTGAAGAAGTCAGCCATGATCCCCGATATTACAATCTTAGTTTGAGCATCACTCCTTTTTCAACATGGAAAAGCTAGAAATCAAGCAGCCTTTTTATGATGTTTCATCAATTGATCATATGCATTTTTTATTTCTATAAATTCACACTTGGCATATGATCTGCAGATTAAATATTAATGAAATATTTAATTCTGATAACTCTTTGTTTTTGTGTAATATCTTCGGCATATGCTGGCAAAATAGTAGACAACTATTATGTTTTTGACAGTTGGGAAGAGGCTAAGGAGCATGTTGTTGAAGTTACCGGGGGAGGTTCTCTTTATAATAAGGGCTCTCATGAGGAGATTTATCAAAAGCTCGCGGACATTGTTGACGATCTATATCCCATTTTTCAAAAAAAATTTCCTGGCACCAACATTCCCAAGCCAATTATTGTAATAACAATTAAAGGAAAAGCCTCTGCAATTGGTAAGTATATTGAAACTGAGCATGGGGGACAATCCATTGCCAGTAATGTTATTCAAATCAATTCTGCATTTTCATATCACGCAAAACCTGAAGATTTATATGCAGTCATGGCCCATGAAATGTCTCATATGGTTAAGAGACACTCAGATAGCTTAGAAGTTAAAAAAGATGATATTTTGTACTCATATCTCTCAAATGGTGATTGCGAAGCTTGTGATTTGAATTTTTCAGTGGGAGAGACTCTTGCGCAGGATAATAATATTAAGGATATCATTAAATTAATCAATAAAAGCTCGTCACATTATTTTGTGGATACTAATAATATCCCTATCGGTAAGATGGGGACACTCACAGACCTCTTGGGATCGATGGTCGCAGACTCAACCTGGTTAACTAAGGAAAAAAATTGCGTAAAACTTGAACCCCTTTATAATCAACTTTATTTTACAATCGATGAGAATTATAATGAAATCACCAATTATAAAAGTATAAAGGATAAAAATTTTAATACCAATCTTGAGTTATTTGCGAAGTATGCTCGTGAGTGTTTTAAAAATAAAGAGAAAATACTTTATAACAATCTTGGGGAGTATCTTGGATTGCCATTTGACACCGATGTAGAAGTTTATTTAAATCGATTAACCAAATCTCCAAATAAAAATCCAACAGACGTTGCTCTCTATATTATGCTTTTGAAAAAAATTAATCCGTATGAAATAGTCACCAGTATGTATAAATTGTATTTGGATTCATTAAAAGAAAAAATGAAAGACATTGATGTTAAAAAATTGCGTTATTTATCGTATGAAGACCAAGCTGATCTCTTAGCAATAGAAGTGTTGCAAGAGACCTCATTTCCTAATGCGCTCTCAATGTTTGCTTTAGATGAACTAGGTTATACCGCTAAAAAGCAGCAATGTAAGGGGCTAACAAAAAAAAATATAGAACCTGACTACGGATACTTAAACGATCCTCATCACGGCACATGCTGGCGTTATTGGCGAGCCTTAAAAGTTGAAGAAAAATACAAAAAAATTTCTCCCCATTGATTAGTTTAAAGACAGATATTCTGAGACAGTTCATTCGATCCTTCTCTCTTTTCCACTAAAAAACTTTAAGATGCGGTAAAAATTACAAAAGCTGATTAAATTCATTGAATATTTTTTGTTAAATGTCATGTATCTATGACAGATTTTTCACACCAAGTGGGACACTAACACCAATGAGGAATTTATGAAATTTTTATTGATCATTGCTATACTGTTTTGCACTCAACTGGCACAGGCTGCCACCATACGTTTTGCTTGCTCTTCAATTGACAGTCAGAAATCATCGATCCTTACAATTAAGAAGGGCTTCCTGTCTGGATCTAGAATAAGTCTTGGTGACATGGATTATAACTATACCCCCCGAGCTAATGGATGCTTCCGATATGGAAAAACTTCCCGAGGGTGAGTATGTGATTGTTACTGCTGTTGGGGGGTGAAGTACTGGGAGGTATTTTTTTGGGTTCGGTACCTTCTCTGGTTATAGATCAAAAAATCCTGGAAGATGAGAAAGATGGATATCTCGCAGAAGTTGACTGGAAAAACGATGGTGGGATTTCATATAATACAATTTATTCTTGCAAGAAAAAGTAATTAGGCGCTTATTGCCGAAACTTGATTAACCATCAAGCAGCCTTTTTATGATGTTTCATCAATTGATCATATGCATTTTTAATTTCTATAAATTCATCATGGGCCCGTTTTTTCTCGGCTTCTTTGGATATATTCAGCTGCCGATCAGGATGTTTTTTCAGCGCCAGGTTTTTATAGCTTCTTTTAATTCTTCTGATTGAACAGTTAGGGTCCAGTCCCAGTTTATGATAGGCCTCATCTAATTCCATTTTGCCTGCAAATATTTTCTGTTCAGATTTTTTTTGCTTCTTATCTTGCTGACTGTAATAACTTTCTCTTTCCTCTTGTTGTTGCCGGTATTTTCTTTCCTCTTCTTTTTTTTGATGCTCACTTTCCCTCTTCATTTTTTCTGCATGCTTTTTATCGGCTTTAAAATTTTCATTTAAAAATTCATTTCTTTGCTTATTCATCTTTTTAATCGCATCAAGAATTTCTTTTGTAATCTCATGAAAAGTTTTATAAACCCTATAGTCTTTTCTAATAATTGACATGACTGCAGTATGCTTTTGAGTCTCACTCATGCTCCTAAGCCTCGCCACATCCCAGTTTTGTTTAAGAATAATTTCATCCATTAAAACCTTGGAACTGGCCCCGGCTTTGAGTAAAACCAGATATTCCACCGTTTTAAAAATTTGTTTACAGGAGGTATTTTGAATTTTTTCCACTTTTTTAGTAACCGTAGCATTATTTCTTAGGGCATCTTCAATTAACAGGAACATAAACGTATAAACCCCGCTGATATGCATGATTTCCTTAAATGGCATAAATAATTCATCCATCTCACTGACTAAAAATAAATCACTATTAAGTAGGGTGTTTAGGCGTTCCAATAAAAAAATAGATGAAAGCGGACATCTGGTATAATTTTCTATTTCCCCCTTGATTCCTTTTAATTTACCAACTTTTTTTTCATGGATGGATAACAAAAAATCATATGTCAGCAAATAAGCATCATTGGTCAGCCCCTGATTTTTATTTCTAAGGATAATGGATTCCATGACTTTCAAAGTCTTGCATTTATCCAGAATCTCTTTTTCCTTATTCACCTTTGGTTTTCTAAACTGACCTAAAAAACCAAATTCCAACATTCTTCGGCGAATAAGCTGTTCCAAAAGATTATCCAATTCAGCGAAGCGCTTGTCATAAGTTTTAAATTTAAAGTTATTTAAAGACAGAAGTACTAGGGCAATAAAAGATGCCACCAAAAGTGAACTCAATATCAAAAGGATATGCATAATCATAGGATTTGCCATGACCTCCCAAGTAACCCACTAGAATAGTTGTCGGAATCTTAAAAAATATGTGTACCCTTTTATACTTGAGCTTTATTGTCTGATGAGTATCTGATACATATAACTACTTAAAAATATGAAAAACAAAAAAATGATCCTCTGGCCTTTAATTATTATCTCGTATCTGGGAATGTTTTCCTTTGGACTTTATGACAACTCGAGAGGCCCCATCTATCCCTCTATTTTAAGCGATTTTAACATATTGCCTTCAATTGGCTCATGGATCTTTATTCTGTCATCCCTTGCGGGATTGGCCACCACCTTGGCCGGCAACGCCTGGCTTAAAAAATGGGGGACATTCAAGGCCATGCAAATATCTTTCTGCATGCAGGTCCTGGCATCTCTTTTCATGGGGCTTTCTGGTCAATTTGGTTATCATTTTTACTTTATATTACTTTCGTCTTTTGCATTTGGCATTTCTTCGGGAATTCTTAGCATCTGTGCAAATATCATGATCTCACACAGCGTGGATGTCACCACCCGCAGGCGAACCTTTGCTGGCTTGCACTCCATGTATGGACTGGCGTCCTTACTAGCGCCGGTACTGATCAATATTGGCCATTTTTCAAATATTGAATGGAACCAATATTTTTATTTTCTCATCCTTATCCCCTTCCTGGCCCTCATCCTAAGCCTCTTTATCAAACCTCCAAACCACCTATGCACCTCGCAAAATAATCAAGAGGTGGTTCGCGCAGGTTTAAAGATCTCCCTCTTTCCCGGTTTTTTATTTGGTGTCTATGTGGCCGGAGAAATAATTGTCTCCAGCCAGTTGGTTTATTTTCTGGAAGCAACCCACCACTTTAACAAATCTACAGCCAACTATTATCTGAGTCTCTTTTTTTTAACTCTCCTGCTTGGGCGTCTAGCTTTTACCATTTTAAAAATACCTCTTAAAAGTTTTCACTGGCTGCTTATCTCCCTTATTTCATCATTAATTTTTTTTATGTTGGGACTAGCCGTTCACCCGATTTTTTTACCCCTGATCGGATTGGCCCAATCCTTTTTCTATCCTTGTGCCATGGATTGGTTATATGAAAAGCATCACAGTTTGGCTGACTCCATTGTTCCCTACATAATGACCTCTGTCGCTTTAGCACTCATTCTCATGCATTTTATGGTGGGACTACTGGCGTCTTCCTTTGGAATAGACAGGGCCATGTATCTAGGCCCTTGCCTGATCATTTTGACACTTGCAGGAATTATAGTGGAACGTTGGTTTCCCTTAAAAAGCTAATTCACGGCTACATTTTGAATCAAGTGTAACGAATCATCAAGCCGTTTTAGAAATAAGTAATTCTTAACTGGCCCAGCAATAAATTATTTCCAGTCAAGTTAAGAATTTACTTACAATGGAAGGCATTAAAAAGTAAGTTTAAGGGTATCAAAACCTTGAACCAATACTTCTACGGAGGAGATATCATTATCTTCGTAAGTTTGATAATCTGAAATAGCAATGGAACCATCGTCGGTTTGCACAATATTCCCTTGATCATCGTATGCAATATATTGTGATTCAAAGAATAATATTTCAAATACCCCATCCGCACGAGTCACATTCACTAATAGTTGATGTACCGTTCGTGGCGGAGCCAAACAGTTTAATTCAAATTGTACAACCTTAGCATTAAGTTTTAACTTCCCGTCATGGGACAAAACATCACTTTGTGCCACCACCACCCATGGTCCCGTACATTGACCATCCGGCCCGGCCACTGCAAAGGTTGATGTCAACATCAGCATCATCATTAAAAAGATTCCGGGTAATTTTAAAGTAATTTTCATAAATTCTCCATGTTTAAGGGTGTGTAGACTCAATGCTTACACCGCAATTAATTCTTACTGCAGTATTGCTGTAAGATTTTATTTAGTGTCTTTAATTGGCCTAGATTACAAAATATCTTAATATTTTTCAAAATAAGTTATTAACTGCCCCATTATAGTGTTTTGGTACCTATTAATTAAAACATTTTTGATTACAGTGAAACTAATTATTTTTTACCTTAATCATCAGTTAGATCACAACTCATTATTAATACTCAACGTCTCGCATATAGCTATCTTCTTCGTAACTACTTTCATCACCAGAATATCGGTTTGGTCCCCGCTTCGGAGGATTCATACCATGATTGATATATTTCCCAAAGAAATCTTTTAATTGGGACCCATCAATCATTTTTGATTCAATTAAATTTTCAAGTATCTCCCTGGTTTTAGCTGGCAATAAAGATATTAATTCGTCAAAATATTCATCACTACTGCCCCCTTCACTGGTTTCGAGCACCTCCATCGCTGACGAAATATCATCCAGATCAACCCCTGAATTGGAAAGTTCAAATAAAAGTTTATCATCGCTGGGTGGAGTGTACGCTACTTCCTCCATCACTTCATTCATTTTGGAATCACGATTTTCAATTTCAGGACTTCTGGTCTGGGCGGAACTGGTAGCCACCTTTTTTAACGGAGCAGACATTTGCATGTTTATTTTTTCGACTTTGACGTTCTTAACAGCTATTTCTGTGCACTTTAAGTCCACTGGTGCTAAGTCAGCTTCTGGGCGATTTAACCATTGCCAAAAACCGTATCCTGAGAAAATAATAGATATTATTGCTATGTATTTCATTGTTACATATTAATTGTAATCTCAAGTTATCAGGATTGAAAAGGATCTTAAACATCTTGACTATGCGCCCCAATAACCTTATAAACTACCTCCTATGGAAATTCTTTGCAATCTAAAAAACATCAACCTCTCCTTTGGCACCAAATCACTCTTTTTTAATGCTGAACTTATTATCCATTTTGGTGAACGAATAGGTCTGCTTGGCCTAAACGGTACTGGCAAATCATCCCTTTTTAAAATACTCGCAGAAGAAATTATTCCAGATAATAGCTCTCCCCCTTTTGAATTTTCCAAGGCCAGCGGCAGAGGGCAAAGTGATAAAAAATATTCAGCTTTTTATATTCCTCAAGATATCAATGTGACCCAGGATGATTCGGTTACGATTAAACAATTTGTCTTCAGGTTTTATCCGTCCTTGAAAAACATTCAAAATGAACTGGAACAACTCAATCATCTGCTGGAAAAGCAAAATAATAAAACCCTTATTGAAAAACAAAAAAATTTACTCGAAGAATTTGATCATTTAAATGGTTGGAAAATCTCACAAGGCTATGAATCCTACTTAAAGGTTTTTGGATTAACTGACTGGGAAAGACCGGTTTATTCTTTAAGCGGTGGAGAACAGAAGAAAATTCTTTTAAGTCTGGGCCTGTCAGCCTTTGCCCACCTGATTTTATGGGATGAACCAACTAATCACATTGATAGCGATACCATCAGTTTATTTGAAGGAGAATTGCTCGATTCCAAAAATGCTTTTATTCTGGTCACTCATGATAGGTCCCTGCTTTCCCGGGTCACCAATCGAATCTTCCATATCCGCAATGGTAGGATTGATCAATTTTTTGGAAGTTATCCTGATTATCTGGAACTGTTAAAAGACAAAGAGGCCCAAAGACAAAAACTAGTTACCAGGCTTTCCAATACTCTCAAGCGAGAAGATGCTTGGATGAAACAAGGGATCAAGGCCCGCGGTACCCGCAGTAAAAAAAGAGTTGAAAACTTCCTTGATTTAAAAAACACAATTGGCCACCTTAAAAATGATGCCAAAAAAACCATTAATTTCAACATCGCTCACTCCAAACGAGAGACCAAAAAGCTTATCGAATTCCAATCCATGTCTTTTTCTTATGGAGAAAAGGATCTGTTCACCAATATTAATTTAACTATCAATAAAAAAGAAAAAATAGGACTCTTAGGTCCAAATGGTATTGGAAAAACCACCTTGGTTAAACTTATCGAAGGCAGTTTGACGCCCTCATCAGGATATCGAAAAGCTGCGGAAAATCTTATTATCAAGCATTTCACTCAAAAAAGAGATGAACTCGATCCTGAAATGACCCCTTATCAACTTTTAGGAGAAGGTACCGACCACGTCACCTTAAACGGTTATAAACAGCATGTGATTACTTACTTCGAAAGCTTTCTATTCAAATCCACCGAAATTCATCGCCCTCTCAAATCGTTTTCAGGTGGAGAAAAAAACCGCCTCCAACTGGCCTTTAATTTAAAACAAGCCGGAGATCTTTTAATTTTCGATGAACCAACCAATGATTTGGATCTAGAAACCCTGGAAATCTTGGAAAAGAAATTAGAAGAGCATGAAGGTGCGTTGGTAGTCATCAGTCACGACCGCAGTTTTCTGGCCAACGTAACCAATACCACCTGGCTCATAGCTGATAGTAAAATTGAATTTTTTCAAGCAGGATATTCTCAAGTCGAGGATTATCTCGAAGCACTCAGGATCGAACACGAACTCCTCCAAAAAGAGGACAAGAAGATAGAATTATCCAGACCCACACCCACCGTCGATGACCCCAAGAGACTCACCAACAAACAAAAAGAGCGCCTTAAAACCATAGACATGGATATCCATAACAAGGAAGCCACCCTTGAATCCCTGGAAATGAAACTGGGTGAATTTGATTACTCCAATATGGATCAGGAAAAAACAATCAAACTTCAAAAGCTTCACGAGCAAAGAGACCAAATTGAATTGGAATTACTTGACCTCTACGAAGAAATGGGAACCTTAAACAGCTCAACTTGAGATGACCATCATTTATTTATCTCCGGCAAAATGATATCCGAAGTCATTTCAATTTTAGGATCTTGCACGCGCTGTTTGATCTTGCTATAAATCACATTCAATCGTTTAAGTTGTTGTGCCTGAATCTCTCCACCGTTTACCATACTTTGCAAAATAGATTGAAACTCCGCACTTTCAACGCCACTTAAACCATTATTAGGTATCCTTCTAAATGCTTCAAAGTGTTTAAGAATTTCCGAGGCATCTTGGCGGATTAAATTTATTCCCTTAGAGGGCAAAGGCAGTCCCTTTTCCAATCGGTTGGCCATCCCTAACATAAACACTGAGATTTTATTTTGGGCATCATGTCTCATATAGGAGGCACCCGAAAGACCGTCCATAACATGTTGAGGCCCATTGCCTTCAACATACTTATCAAATGAGCTATTACTTGCAAAATATTGTTTTACATTATCCTGCTTGCTTATTCTTTGAGCCGCTTCAATCCCTTCAACTTTACTTTTAAGCATGGGATTTTCCTTCAAGGTCCCCGCAGTTTCATTCATCTTGGTGATTTTACCATTACTCACTTTGGCCTCACCAAGCCAGATAATTTCGGTATCTTCGCCATACTTACCTTTTGCCCTATCAATTAGATTATGATGACTGCCCACTTTATCCCCAAAAACAAATCCCTCCTCCATTGTTTTGGAATCAGGATTTTTATATCTGACGGCAATACCATTGAGTGCATCATCACCCTTGACGTTTTCTATCAGAGACATTTTGCCATTTCCACTCCCAGCCTTGCTTGTAATTTTTGCCTCGGAAAGACTATGCCTCTCTCTTATCGTGTTTTCTATCTTGTTATGATCAACATAAACTATTTCAAGATCATTTATCGGTATATCGTATTCATTTTGTATCCCACTGCCCGTATCACTTTTTTTACTAGGGAAATATTGATCCGTACAAGCAGGTGTTTTGCATTTTATATAAGCAGTCTGTCCTCCATGATTAACATGAGGTCCCGTTTCAGGATGAGAAAAAAAACGTCCCTTAGCGATATATCCTGCATCCTGAATTGACTTGACCGCATCCGGGCTCACTGCCGTGTAAGGGACTCCGGTATCCATCTGCTCTTTTATTATTTGATGTGACAATTCAATTTTTTTAGTTGCCTGACTGGCAATTTCTGGATCTGAGCTTCTTGCTTGCCTGTTTAAATCATTCCACCAGTTGTGGGTGCCTTGCATGGAAGCCATATCACTTTCTCCAATTCCATCGGCAAGGGGTTTCATGGTTGTTACCTTCTCGACCTTTGGTGACACTGTACCCGGTGATACCAAAGTCTTGGGTGATGAACTTGCAGGTTTTTTATAATTATCAAATCCAGCATCTGCTAACGCCTGCAGTCCTGCTTCATCTGCGCCATCTGGATTGAGATCGCCACTTCCCAACTTTTTAGTAATGGTATCGTTTCCAGCAACCAGATCTTTGGAGGTATGAATAATTTCGTCAGTGGTGGTAAAGGCTTTTTGGGCATCACCCAACAACTCTCCACCGCCCTTTAGTAATGTGGTCCCGGCTTTGGCACTCACAACACTTGTGCCACCTCCCAGGGTTATTTCGCTGGCCAATTGAATGGTTGATTTTACTGATTCTCTACAAAGATTTTCCCTACAATCTTTTACCACAAATAAAGTCCCCTCTTTGACCAGCATCTTTCCATCTTCCATCAACTTCGAAGCGACCTTGTCCCCATCAAGCCTATTTCCTTGCTCATCATAAAAATAATCTTTAACATTTTTTGCACCTTCCACCAGCTTATCCTTGGTCTCTACAGGATGAGCGATCATATCCGCAGTTTTTAACCCCTGCTCAGCCACATTGGCTGCCGCTCCCGCTTGCGCACTCAAATAATAATCCACGACGCTGGCCTTGCCATATAAATATTTACCAATTAAGTTATCCGTTAGCTGAGCACTCAATAGATTCATATCCATTGATATTTGAAGCTCAGTCTCTTTTACACTAAACACTGAAGGTACCCGCGCAAGCATTCCTTCCGTAATCCGATGAGATGGACTGTCCGCCAGAATCTGTTTAGTAAGTGAGTCCAGATCACTTTGAATATTTTTACAATGTTTATTATTAACAATAACCGTAAAACCAGAAGCATTAGGTGAAGCCTTATAACTTTGGGAATATGCCCCAGGGTTGGAAACAAAATCAGTTGCACTTTTTTTGATGTGCTCTCTTTGAGTCTGCCAGTCAAAAATGGGTTTTAGATCTCCCTTCAGCCCGCTCGTAACATTCACGGCTTTAAGTTCATCAAACACCTCATTCATGGTAATTTGGCAATTATAATCCTTATCTAAATTTCTAGTGCTATTTTTAATAATTTCAAACGCCCGATAATATGAACTCTCCCCAGAGAGATATTGGGTCTTTTCTGGCTCGCTGGTAATATTGGCCGAAAATATTTTAACTTCCCAGGCCTCCCCCCTTCCAGAATAATCAAAGAGACCATGTTCCTGGTTTTTTAGCGATCGCCCGTTTAATTTTTGGGAAGATTCAACGAAAAACAAATCCGGTCCGGTTAAGGATGCGATTAAATCCTGGTATGCCAGCACTCGATCATGACATACTTTTTCCTGGTACTTAATAAATGATCCCTTATAGTCGGCAAGAGCTTTTTGTCTTGCGGTCAAAACCGTGGCGCTCAAATAATTGATTCGCTCTTGCTCCAGTTTTTTTCTAAGAGATTCACACTGGCCATCTTCTGGAAGATAGACCCCTCCCTCTGGATATTTTCCCAAACGCCCAACCCCGTTTCCATCATAAATAACTATGGCAGATGTTTTATTAGATAACTCCCCTTTAATTTTTGATGCAAGAGTATAAGGGGTAACCTCTGTAAAATCTTTATCACTTAAAATTTTCCTCTCCACAAAGTATGGGAACCATACATTTGTGCCTGCCAGCTCGGAGTTGACCAGGTACTTGGTATTCAAGGATGATTCCCGTACCAGCTCCTCTCTATGGATAAAACCAATACCCAAAATAATTTTATTTTCACACTTTTCACCGCAGACGGGCTTTTCAAACGCTTGGCGGGTAATCGTGGGTGAAATAAATTTCACCTCTTCATAACTACTAATATCTTTTATCGCTAAAGATTCAGTGGCCAAAACATTTGTCCCATACCAGAACAGAAGCGGTAAAATCGAAAGAAACTTTGGCATAGAACCTCAGTATAATCACACTTTAAGTTTGGATGCATACTATTGTAACATTACCTCACTTTTTTTATCGACTATCTGATCTAAAACCTTAAAATTAATTTCCCCTCATAATTCAGGTTCTGTGTATAAAAAATTTTCAATTGAAACTAATTGGTTAAGTCAATCTATCCATAAATTTTTGGCACTTCTTTGGAAGAAACACAATGCCTGCTTTTAAAGACTTACTTTCGAACTACCCGATATTAATCACCTTCCTTGATTTCCTCCAGTCTTCGATAATTCTTTAAACGAATCAGAGGTTTATCGAGGTATTATTTAAGTCAGATCAAACTAGTACCGATAGGTTACCGAGGTATCTTATGAAGTTTCTCCAATATTTTATTTTCCATAGTATTTTACTTTTTGTATTCACATCACCGGCTTCCTATCAAACATTTGGGGAAAGTACGCCCACCACCACGCCCCCTCCTCCCAGCGTTGAGAGCATGACGGGGGACCTCACCCAAAACCGGCAGAAATTTTTTGAAATTCTTGAATCTACCGTCACCCCCGATCTGGAAACCACACTGAACTACGCCTTGGATTTAACCAAATGCGAACACAAAAGTCCTGCCAGTATTGCCAAACAGGAAAATGGCAAAATTTTTGATGAGGCCGCTGCCACCGTCAATCAGCAAATCATCGACTATTTTAAAAAACAAATCGAAAAATTAAAAATGGTTACGGAAAAAGCCAGCAAAGAAAACGCCTTGGTGAATCAAAATGCTCTTCATCAAGCCGGTATAGAAATCTATGATAAAGTGTTAAAAGGATTAAATCTGGCCAAAAAATATAACGAAACGGCCATCCAACAATACAAGGATGCCTTCGCCTCCTCCGCCAAAGAAGCTGATCACGACTTAAAACTTTTTAACGAATGTGGTGCTTCGCTAATTGTGGATTCATTAAACGCCATGGAACATGTTAGATACTTCTACCCTCGTCAGGCTTCTGATGGTTCCGCCAAAACCTTTGAAGATGAACAGACATTTAAAAACGTTGAAAATGCGCTGGAAGAACTCATAAAAGCCGAGACATTGCAGGATGCCGGCACTGCTTTTTACAAGGCTCAACCGATTGTTGCCAACATGGGACTGGCCAGCACGTTGGATAGTCAAAAAGCTTTGGACCTGATTGGATATAAAATTGACGCCAGATTGCGAGCATTCTGGGCCTGCGGCATGGGCTCATCGATCGCTTACAACTATCTTGCCTGGGCCAGAAAATCTCAAAAGATTGGAAATAATTCTAAAGAGCAGTTGAGAAATAAAAATAGCATAATCAAAGCTGCCATGGAGTTAAGAAAACAGTCCTGTGGCGCTGTCGAGGACAAGAAATTTCATCCGGCCCTTACGGCCTCAAAAGTTTGTAAGGCCTGGGAGCAAGACACTCTTTATTTTTCCGAAAGTTGTGAAAGCCTTAAAAAGGATAAGGAAAATAAAGGCATCAATTTCCTGGATAAAGTGTTATTGAAAGCCAATGAAGCCATTCGAGAAAAAAATGAAAAGGTCGAAATGACCTCTAAAGGAAGATTGCTGGTTATTGAACAGGCAAAGACCCATGCTGAAACCAGGCTTGACCATCTCAAGAAAACCATCGAATCCTTTGAAAAAACACGCAACCAACTGGAGGATGCAGCAAAAGTCCTGACCAAAATCACCGCCGCTGAAAATCAACCTGTCTTCATTTTCAATCAAATTAAAAACTTCGCCTTTTTGATCATAATCAAAACCAATTGGTTTATTTCAAGCGCTTATGCCAAAGCTGAAGAACTTTTTTTAACTTCTTACATATCCTCGGATAAAAAAGCCAGGCCCTGTTATAGCCCTGCCCCTAGCGGTTATTGCTACTCACTGGTATCCCAGGTTGACGCTTGGATTTTTCCCAGTTCAGCAACCACCGAATCCAATCATTTGGATTACCTGAGTGCCCAGCTAAGTGATGAATTGCAAGGCCAGCGTTTTATCACCCAAAAGGCCCATAAGCTCATGGAAGAAATCAATGCACAGGAAAAATTGATCGATCAAAGATATCAGATGGCCAAACAAAATTTGGCCAAGCAACATCCTCAAGGGATGGCCTATCTGGAAAGCGTACACAAAAGCTACCAGGAAGGATATAAGCAATTAGCCTACCATAAGTTCAAGGCTTCTGGACTCTTAACCCCGGAGGCTCGGATTAAGATTGATCCCAATTTTAAAATGGATACCCCCTTACCCACTTATAAAAGTTATAACCCCGACCAAGAAAAATTCACCACCAAACTTCCCAACCACACCAATGAACAAAGTACGAGCTCCCCCTATCAGGAACCAAGACAGCCTGCCGGTTACTTGGATCAGGCCCGGGAAAATTACAGCAGCGAAGAAACACCAAACTATAAATTAAAAGAGTTAACCATTCATGGTGACGAAGACAACTCTCTTTTTGAAATTATCTCATCGAGGTATTTAAAAAAATACACCGACTTCTAGGCCATTTAATCCTAATAAAACCGCACTTTTTTAAAAAAAAGCTTGCTCAACTAAACCAAATAAGTTAAAAATTTCAAACAAACGTTTGAATCAATCAATTGTTTGATTGGGAGATACAAAAATATGAAAATATTGGTCTGCTTATGTTTAATTTTTGGAAACGCCAATCTCTACGCCAAATCCATCAATTTGGATGAAGCGCTTTTAAAAAAATTAGTCAGCAATAATCCCCCTGGTGTGCAGCAAATAAGGGCCATGAGTGAAGTCAATTCCCTCAACCATAAAATGATCTATGACAAAATGGGCCTTTCTTTTAACGCTCAAGGCGCTTACATCAATAAGGACGAACAACCGCTGCATCCCTACGATACCATTGTAACCCCGGTAAAAAACCTCAAGGCTGGTTTTATCAAGCCGACAGAATTTGGCATGCAACTTTCTGCCCATGCTTACACTGAACAACTGAGCTCCCCTTTTATGAAAGAGCAAACCACCTCCGGTCTTTTGTTTGGGCTTTCCATTGATCTATACAAGGATTTTCTAGGAAGTTCGACCAGGGCCAGCCTACGATCCACCAAACAGCTGGAAGAAATGGCCAAGATTGAATCAACCATTGGCATTAAGACCTACACTCTTAACTTAAGAAAACTATACTGGGCGCTGATTTCCAATAATGAGAAAATTATTCTCTCTAAAATGCTCCTTAAAAACTCAGAAACCCAGGCCACCAATGCCCAAAAAAGATTAAAAGATTCCGTCGCCGACAAAGGAGAAGTGGCTAAGTTTGAATCCCAGGTGGCTTACCGCAAGGCCAATATCATCTATCTGGAATATTTAAAGGAACAATATATTAAAAGTTTAAAAGAATTATTACCTGAATTGTCCGAGGATGAAATTGTTTTAAGCAGCTACAATCTGGATAAGTCCGTCAATGAGGTTGTGTCATGTACGCAGTTGATTGCCAGTAAAAACAATCCTCCCGACGAATATACCCTCTTAGATGAAGTCATCAACCTGCTCAATGAAAGTTATGAAAATCAAAAAATAGTAACTTCCAAATATTCGGCCATTGACGTGGGGCTGGTTTCCAACGTTAAAACGGTGGGCAAAAGCAACTCATTTTCTGAGTCTTATGAAAATCACAGCAATAATAAAAGGGCCAATCTGGAGATGGCGCTTAATGTAACCATCCCGCTTAGCAGTAGAAAAAGTGAGACCCGAAGTACCAAGGAAGCACTGGAAAAATTACAGCATAGTTCCCGCTATGACGATTTAACTGGGAAAATAAAGACCTATCACAAACAAATCAACCAGCAAATTGGCCTGCTTCAAATGGTCTTTCAAAATCAAAAGATCAACTCCGAAAAATTGGAAATCAGTTTGAAAACCACCAAAACCAAATACCATCAGGCCCGCATTGACGTTTACAATCTCATTAATGACCAGGATGCTTATCTGCAAAGCCAACTGGCAGAAATCGACACCAAACTGGCCGTGGTCACCACCCTGCTTGACTACCTGACCGTGTTTACCGAACTCCCTTGCGAATTTAACAGGATATAATTATGAATTCACTTGCTGCATTTTTTATTAAAAATACCAAACTCACCCTGGTGTTGTCATTTCTAGTTTTAATCTTTGGAATTCAAGGATTGCAAAGAATGAACTCCGAATCATATCCGGCGGTTGACTTTGCTATGGCCACGGTGGAAACCTATTACCGAGGTGCTTCGGCGGAGGATATTGAAACTAAAATAACTAAACCAATAGAAGATGAAATTCGAAGTGTCACCGGCATCAAGGACGTCAGATCCGTCAGCCAGCCAGGGCGCAGTTTCATTTTTATACGGGCCGATATTGACAATGTCAACGTAGAACAGGTCATGAGCGATCTGGAAAAGGCCATTGATCGAGTAAGTACACTGCCAACTGACCTGCAAGACGCCCCCAAATTCACCGAATTAAAATCCGAGGAATTTCCAGTCGTGCAAATTTCAATTTTAGGAGATAACCAAAACCGTTTTCGGGATCTGGTGGCGGACGAATTAAAAACCGATATTGAAGACAATAAGAATGTGCTACGAGTGGATTTGCACGGATACAAGGAAAGACAGTTTGTTATAAAACTTAATAAAAGCAAAATGGATAATCTACATATTGGTCTAACCGAGATCATGCAAAAAGTTCAGCTCCGTAATGTCAATATTCCGGGCGGTGATTTAAAAGATAATGTCTATCAGAAATTAGTTAGAATAGAGGGCAAAATCAGCAACGCCACCGAGCTTGAAAATATTGCGATCAGATCAAATTTTTCCGGTCAGCAAATTTTCTTAAAGGATATCGCCACGGTGGTCGATCACGAAGAAGAACCCCGCATCTTAACCAGATATAACGGAGAAGAATCCACCAATATTGTTATCAACAAAAAAGCAGGAGTAGATACCCTCAAGCTGGTCAGTGATATTCAAACAAAAATAAATTCCTTTGAAAAAAAGTACAAGGATAAGATTAAATTTTGTATTTATCATAACGAATCCACCAAGGTTCTGGCCAAACTCGATGTTTTAAAAGAAAACGCCATGTGGGGATTCATCTTTGTGCTCTTTTTTCTTTTTATTTTTCTACCCCTTCGTATCAGCGCCGTCGCTTCACTTTCCTTGCCCCTTTCCATCATGGGCACATTTGGTTTCATGTATTACTGGGGAATGAATCTGGACACCATCTCGGTTTTAGCCTTAGTTATTGCTATAGGCATGCTGGTTGATAATAGCGTAATTATTAGCGAGAATTTCACCAGACTCAGACAAGATGGGCTCTCCCCTCAAGAGAGTGCCAGATTAACCATAAAGACCCTTTGGCTGCCCATTTCGGCAACCGTGTTTACCACCATTGCCGCCTTCTTACCAATGCTTGTCACTAGAGGAATAATGGGACAGTTTATCAAATATATTCCGATTATTGTCTCTGCCGCACTCCTTTTTAGTTTAATTGAAAGTTTTTTTCTTTTACCAGTAAGGTTGGTGAGCCTGGCTTCCAACGTAACCGAATCAACTACCGGAGAACGCAAACGTAGCTGGTTTCATGTCCAAATCGCTGACCGCTTTGAAAAACTCGTTTTGGTGCTGGTACGACGCCGTTACTTGACCATGCTGGGTTTTTTTGGAATTCTTTTAATCTCCAGTATTTTTTTAAAACTGAATAAATTCATTTTATTTCCCACGGAACAAACTGAACATTATTTCATTCGCGTCGAAATGCCCAAAGGCACTCGCATCGAAGCTACCCATTTAAAATTGGAAGAAATCAGTTTCAAAGTCAAGGAAATCTTAAAAGACCATATCGATCATATCACGGCCCTCGCCGGAACCTCCAATATGGGTATGGGAGACAACAAAGGCGAAGATGGCAATAATCAAGCCATCATCACATTGTATGCGTCCGACTATGCCAAATTTAATATTCCCCACACCCAAATTTTAGATAAACTTAAATCTTTAAAAATTTCCGGCATTCACAAAATCAGCTACGAAGCTCAGATTCATGGACCTCCGGTGGGAGATGCCATCAATGCAACCCTAAGATCAAATAATATCAAATCGCTCAATGCCGTTATTGATAAAATAATGGCCAAACTCGTCACTATAAACGGTATCCAGAACTTAAAAATCAACGACGTAAGAGGTAACGATGAGGTTTTTGTGGATATCGACTATCAGAAGGCCAGTCGCTTGGGCCTGGAAGTCAAACAGATTGGTGATTCCATTAGCGCTGCTGTATCCGGTAAAGTGTTATCCAACGTCACCCTGAATAATAAAAAAATCGATCTAATGGTACGCTTCGATGAGGATTATAAAAAAAATCTGGAGGATTTAAAAAAGATCACCATCATGACTCCTTTGGGAGAACTGGTGCCTTTGGAAAAAGTGGCAAACTTTCATGAAAAAGAGGGCAGCCCGCACATCCACCGCTTTGACTATAAAAGGGCCAAAACCCTTACAGGAGGGGTCGATGATAGAATCATAACCTCCATCGTGGCCAATCAACAATTACAGAATGTTTTTGATGAAGCAGTTCAAAGCAATCCGGATGTATCACTGGTTTTTGGCGGTGAAGAAGAAAGTACCAAAGACTCCATGACCTCTCTGAAAGATGCCTTGATTTTGTCCTTGCTTGGTATCATGGCCTTGCTGGTCTTCATGTTTGGCAGTTTTCTTCGTCCCTTTATCATCATGACCACTATCCCGCTTGGTCTTTTTGGCTTTTCTATTGCATTTTATATCCACGATAAACCTATGAGTTTTCTTGCTTTGATCGGTATGATTGGACTGGGTGGAATCATTGTTAACTCGGGCATCATTCTGATCAGCTTTATAGACGAAATGAGAAAAGAAAAAGATTTACCTTTTGAGATGATTCTGGCCCAAGCAGCCGCCATAAGACTGCGAGCCGTTTGTGTAACCTCCTTGACCGCCGTTGCCGGTCTTTTTCCCACGGCTTATGGTTGGGGTGGGTCGGATGCTATGCTTATTCCGATGACCATGGCCATGGCCTGGGGACTAACCTGCGCCACCATCTTAACCCTACTTTGGATTCCACCAGCTTACGCCATTGTAGAAGATTTCATTAATTTTTTACACCGAATTACTTGGACCGTGTTACCAAACAAGCCAATCCAAATCATTGCAGGTAAACCCATTCCTCTCAAAGAATCATCGGAAGAAAGGATTTCACAGTGAACGATACCCAACCAGATACCAAACACAAAATAATTGAAGCCGCAAATAATCTTTTTTACCGTTACGGCATGGAAGGAACATCGATCAGAAAAATTGCCAGTGAAGCTGGCGTAAATATCGCTGCGATCAATTACCATTTTAAAAGTAAAGAACATCTTTTTATTGATCTCTTCACTCACAACTATCTATGGTCCAGAAATAAAATTTTAAAAATTCAAAAGAAATATCCCAGCAACACCAGGAAATTTTGTTTGGAGATGTTTAAATTTTTTAGAGAAAATGGCCCTTCCTTGGTCACTTGTTTTAAATTTTTACTTGATGATAATATTTCCAGTGAAGAATGTTTGGAACGTTGTAAAATTATGCCTGAAGGACCTCCAGGACATGAAATATTAAGAGAAGTGATTAAATCCGAACTGAAAATGGATTTAACAGAGAAACATTTAGGGTTTGCCACCAAATGCCTGTCCGGAATGATCATGCACAAAGCGCTGATGCTTCATTCCAAACTTATCAAAACACATATCAATCAGTCAGGTATTTTATGCCAAAAAGAAATGGAGGAAGGTTTAATTTTTCATATCGAAGCCACCCTCAACTACCTTAAAAAACTAAATGAACATTAAAATCCATGCATTGAATTTGTAGTGATTATCAAGTAATTTAATAGTTGATAATATAATATAAAAAACCGTCAGAAGGTCCCATATGCCGATTCCACTCGATAAGGCCATTTTGCTAGTTGATGATATGCCGACCATTCGAAAAGTTTTGCAAAGTATTTTAAAACAAATGGGCTTCACTATTTTTCTTGAAGAAAAAGATGGAGTGGATGCCATGCAAACACTAAACATTCGTTATAAGGCCATCGGATTGGTTATTGCTGATTGGAACATGCCCAACATGACCGGAATAGATATGTGGCGTGAAATGAAAAAGGATGAAAAATATAAACATATAAAGTTTATCATGGTCTCTTCGGAAAATGATAAGAATCACATAGTAACCGCGCTTAAAGAAGGCGTGCACAATTATATTCTAAAACCGTTTGAACCACGAACGATTAAAAAAAGAATTGAAAGTTTATAATTTTCCCAACGAAGAATTTTAACATTTTGTTAAATAAATGATTATCTGGTCACTTAATTCTGTTTGTTTTAGAAATCAACCTTTGTTATAAGAAGCAAGTATCAGTTGAATATTTAATATTCAATAAAACACCAACCATTTTGAGGAGGAAATACTATGAACACATTATTAAAACTTGCCATCTGCCTAGTCCTGATGAATACCACTTTGGCGTTTGCTGACGCTCGGGTTTACCAAGAACATGAGAATGGATGGACTTTTTCTCACTCCCTTGAAAGCGGATTATTAACCCACCCACTTTTCTACTTCCAACTTACCCTAACTTGTGAACCAGCGGATTGTGGTCCCTATTGCTACGGCTGTAAAGATGAGTCTAACAAGACTTGGGTATTTGTTGAAGGTGATGGACAAAGTGCCGTTTTAAGCGGAGAGTTTTTTATCCAACCAGTGGTACTATTATTTAAAGACCTGTACGATCCAGCAATCACCGTTCACGATAACAATTAGTTAATAATAGAACTTGAAGGCATAAGCGATCCCTAGCTACAAGGACTTATGCCTTTTTTAGAAAAATACCTGAAAGGTTTGTTTGCGCATGAATTTTTCAAAATCAGTCTATCAGTATAAGGATTACCGAAAGTTTTTAACTGACTACTATGAAAGTTGCAAACATCAATCAGGACATTTTACCTATAAATATTTTTCCACCCAGGCAAAAATAAAATCTCCCAACTTTTTAAAACTTATCATGAACGGAAAAAGAAATCTAACCATTGAAACCATTCATTGTTTTGCGAAGGGACTCAAACTATCTCAACAAGAAACTACCTATTTTGAAACCCTGGTCCTATATAATCAGGCAGGTTCAGAAAAAACCCAAAAATACTACTATCGAAGGTTACAAGGATTAAAAAAACAAAATCCCACTAAAAAAATAAAACACTACTCAAATGATCTGATTGCCCAGTGGTACTACCCTGCTTTGATTTTGTATCTTCATGAAAAAAATATAAACCTGGATCTTTTACCACTGTCCCAATTGATCAATGTTAACATTGGCCAAATAAAAAATATTATCGATAACCTTTTAGCGAGTCATGTTTTAGAAATTCAAGATCAAAAATATCACTTAAATGCAGATTATGTGCATATTAATCAGGACCCCGATAACATTATCCAAAAAAACTATCTAAGAAATCAACTTGAACAATCTTTAAAAACATACGATAACAAATTGCTTGGCACAAAACCTGAACAGGCCAAATTCTTTTCCCATACCTTCACCTTTTCCCAATCCGAATGGGAAAAGTATATTGAATTAATCAAATCATTCCTGGATACAACCACACGCATATCCAACGAAGATGATCCAAACAGTATCGGTCAACTAAATATTCAGATCTTCAAGCTTCAAATCTGATAATTTTTATCAGGTATTTTTTCTATAAATAATTCTGCCGTATCAATACCCTTATATTTTCACCATATTATTCGATAAGTATATGGGTCATGGTGGTTATTAATGATAGGACCTGGAATGTTTTTTCAAAGCGTAACAAATTTACTGCATCATATGCTTACACTAATAAGTGGATGGTGCCATTTGCTGGGCAGATTATTTCATTTAACCAAATCTCCCTACCAAATTCTCGCCGAAAATCTGGATGAAATTTATTTTCTGATCGACCCAAAGGGCGTTATACGAAACCAGGATAATCAGGCCAGTTTGGATATGTTTAAATGTTCAACCTACCAAAAAAAATACCATGAAGTGCTACCTATTGAAGAAAATGATAACCTGCTTTTAAAGGATTGGTATGATCTTGCCTTTGATGTGTCTCGAAATTTTGATGATATCTCTTCCTTGGCCCCCAGACATCTTACCACCTCTGATCAAAGACATTTAAAAATAAAATATCGTCCCGTCTATTCCAGCGATCATCGCCAGATATTATGGATTATTTGCTCAATCGTTGATCAAACGGCACTGCAAGATTTGAAAAATAAGAAAAAAGAGGAACAAAACTATTATAAGATGATCAAGTTACTGCTCAAAAACCAAGAGGGGTTTAAAAATTTTATAAGCGAAACACCTGCCCTGATTAATAACCTAAGAGTGCAATTAACCAGAAATCAGCCGAACTTAAAAAGAATCATGAAGGATGTTCATACATTAAAAGGCACGGCTTCGTCTTATTGTTTTGTTTCGGTCAGCAATGCTTTAAGAGAATTTGAAAATCTCGCTCAACAATGTGCTCCCCTTCACCCCGCAGACACCGAGCTTCTACTCCTTAATCTAACCGAAGTGGAAAATAATTTTTCCACTTTTATGGAAGAAAATTCTGACATTTTTTCCTGTACTCTGGCGGTGACCAACGATGGAAAATTTATTTCACAGCAAACCATCATGGATTTTCTTCATCGGTTGGAAGCTACCCATCCAGAAAGTATAAAGCTCCAACAGCAGTATATGAAAGACTTTGTATTACAAAATATTTCGCAAGAATTTTCCAAATACCGCTCAGTCGCCGAATCCATTGCCGAAGCACAAGATAAAAAAATTCATTTTGTGGTTAAGCACAGCGATATTCTAGTTTATTTCCCCCATTATCTTGACCTCTATCAGGCGCTGATCCATGTCGTCCGTAACTCCATTGACCACGGTATCGAAACCAAACAGGAACGAGAAACCACCGGAAAGCTGGAAACTGCTCATATCCATATTGCTTTTGACAAAACCACTTTAAATCATAAGGACTTTCTGACCATGGAAATCACAGATAATGGTAGAGGCATCAAGAAGGCCCATCTGCTTGAACTGGCCTGCGAATTAGGACTTGGATCTGATATCAGCGATTATGATCTTTTGCAGCTGGTTTTCAAACATGGCATCACTACTAAAAGGCATGAAACGGAACTGTCGGGTAAGGGCATCGGTCTTACGATTGTCAAAGAAAAAGTGGAGAGTCTGGGGGGCAAAATCTCCTTCCAATCAATCGAAAATGAAGGGTCAACTCTAACTATTATCCTGCCTCTGGTAACTTCACCTAAAAAAATCCCCTCACCGATCAATAATGCAGCCTGATAAATCCATTTACCCATCCGCTGGTGATTTTCATGGGTCAAGTTATTGCCAGTCATGGTAATTTTTGTCACAATGAGGTCAGCAACAATTTAAATGGATAATACCCCATGAAAAGAAGCAAAATTATAGGTGTCGGATCTTTTGTTCCTCCAACCGTCTTTACCAATCATGACTTGGAAAAGATGATGAATACTTCGGACGAATGGATTGTGCAACGAACTGGTATAAAAGAAAGACGATGGGTTCAAGATGGCGAATCAACCTCTGATCTGGCCTTGAATGCGGCCAATGAAGCCATTAAAAATGCGGGTATCAATAAAGAAGAAATCGACATGATCATTTTCGCCACCATAAGTCCTGATCATGAATTTCCCGGCACCGGATGTTTCCTTCAGGCCAAGTTAAATCTGCCCGGTATCCCCGCAATTGATATCAGACAACAGTGTTCAGGATTTGTTTACGGATTGTCCATCGCTGATAGTTTTATTCGCACCGGCCAATATAAAAAAATTCTTTTAATTGGTGCCGAGGTACATTCCAGCGGACTTAATAAAACCCCTGAGGGCAGAGATATTTCTGTGTTATTTGGTGACGGTGCTGGCGCTGTCATTATTAGTGAATGCGAAGTCAATGACCCGAATAAAGATCCCCACATTATCAGCACCTACTTACATGCTGATGGCTCGTTTGCCAAAGAACTTTGGATTTGTGCTCCAGGCACAGGAGTGAACAAAAATAATGTTCGTCTCGATCATTCGATGCTTGATCAAGGATTACACTACCCACATATGAACGGAAAAAAAGTCTTTACCAATGCGGTAAAAAGAATGTGCGAAGTCACTTTGAAATGTTTAGATGATGCCAATTTAAAACCCAACGATGTGGATCTTTACCTTTTCCATCAGGCCAATTTACGCATTAATGAGGCCCTGGCAGAAAGACTGGAAATCCATCCTGATAAAGTTTTCCACACCATCCAAAAATATGCCAACACCACTGCTGCCACCATTCCCATTGGAATGAACGACGCCATTAAGGCCTCTAAATTAAAACCGGGCATGCTGGTGGGGCTTGCTGCCTTCGGATCAGGTTTTACCTGGTGTGCGGGGTTGATTAGATTTTAATCACCATCAATCGATCTAATAGGCCACCAGACTTGGAAAACGATTACGATAGATGGTTATGATATCAATCATGTCGTTAAGGATGTGTGGGTCGTTACTCACAAACGGATACGTTGGTCTGCCAAATTCATCGCTGTATCTTCCTGGCACAGAGTTCACTACAATATCCCTATTTCCATAACTTCTTACGCCAAGATCTGAATATTTTTCAACTTCCCGAATAATTTTTAAATCTTGCGGGCCAAGACCTGCTTGTTGAACATATAATACCCGTCTTTGGTCTTCCAATTGATTGAGAAGATTTACTGCTACTCTCTCCTCCTGCGATACCAGATGTTTACCATAGGTTTTAGCTAACGCAGCTCTGACCCGTGGATCAAGCAATTTATCCGCATCATGAACTGCATCAATATATTTCACATAATCATCTGCCAATTTTTTAGCATCTATGCCCGGCGAATTTTTAAATTTTTCTAAAATAAATTCTCTTCCCACCTCTTTTACCTCTAATCGATGTTGGGTCATTTTATTGACAAAAAAAGCTTGCTGGTAACCACTAGTCCCCAGCTTATGAGAAAGCTTTAAAACGGAATGTTTGCCGCCAATAAACCCATCCTCAAACGCTCCCTTAACCGCACTTTGATATTTTTGTAATATTTGGGGGCTTGGTATTTTTCCAAGGGCAGTCGGTACCGCTATTTTCATTTTAGATTTCAAATACTGCATGCTATGGCGTGCTTGAAACCAGCCCTTGCCCCTCCCCACCGCATCAAAGATTTTTTTGACTTGTGAACTGGCAATCTTGGTTACTTCCAATCCACCTGAAATAGACCCTGAGATTCTGCCAATAATATAAGAGGACAACGGTTGTCCTAAAATAGATCCCATTAATCCACACATCACGTTGAGTTGCTGATCACAATCCATGCATTTCCATGCAAGGTCAGGCTTGAGACATTTGCCTCGATTTAAAAAATTATCACTTTCCCATTGATCACAACCGAAATGATAAATGACCGCTTCACGAACCAATCCTAAATAATCCCGGGCAATACTGGCCCCCAAATCCACGGGATTTGCAAACGCTCTCAATATGTGCAAAAGAGTGGACATTTTATCTTCACCAAAGATTAGAAAATGTCCCAACGACTTGGCGGAATCAAGTAACATAACAATATTTTTTAAAACCCCTTGAGCAAAAATATGGAAACAATCGCTTGCTCCAGAGGCCTTGTACCCGCAGCTATTTTCATTTAGCAATTTTCGCAAAGATAGTTTGGCGTGGGTCTCCCACGCTTGCGTAGTTTTGTTATAAGTGGTATCGGCAATCCATAAGGAATTGACAAAAGAATCAAACGCAGAAATTAGGGAAGCATATACATCACATAATTCATCCCGAACACATTGGAAAACGTAATAACTGGCATTATTCACACAGTCTGCAAGCATTTTATCTTTTAGTGCAGTCTGGATAATACTCAGGTCTTTCCAGGAATTAATTGGTAAATGGTGAATCACTGCCGGACACACCGGTCCCATGGCCGAAGTATTTTGATCATAAGCTTCAAATTCTGTTTGAAGTTTGGCAATCTCTTTAATTAAAAAATCTTTAAACTGGTTGCAGCTTGCAAAGACCTGTTCGCCAGAAGGTAAGGGCATATAAAACTCGTAATAATCCAAGAACTGATTTTCCTTGTAACAATTTTGTTCAAGTGCATGAATCTGATCTTCCAAAAGTTGTAAATATTCCCAAAATTCTTTTTGTTTTTGATCCGGTTCAATACTGAACAGGCTTGCTGAAAGCAAAAAAATAAACACAAGACAAAATCTTATAAGCAACCCAGACCTCTTATCATTGCATCCATGGTATCCATGACCTTTATTTGAGAATGATCAATTAGATACTTCAGATTATATGAAACATTTTTACAGGTCAGATAATAGCTTTTTTCATAAAATGTGGTTTGCCCCAGTTTATACACATATCCAAAGACCATGCCTTTCCAATCTGGGTTTTTGTTAATGTCTTCATATTCATAAAATTTAACCAGTTTTCCAAAAGCCAGGCTAAGCCAGGCCAGTCGCCCCAATTTATAATGGGTAAAATAATTTTGCTTATCAGCGTCGGTCAACAATTGATTTATCTGTTCTAGTTCGTTGACGGCAATGATGAGGTTATCTGAAGAATTGATAAAGGCCAAGGGGATTTTCCAATAATCAAGTTGGTAAGTCCAACCACGGGGAAGTTCAACCGTTAATTTTTGATTTTTTAAAGGGATAGTGGTGCTGGCTTCTATCCTGGCGATGAGAAAAAAAATAAGGGGAATTACAAAATATTTCATACAAAATTTCTCTGCGACTTTTTGCCCCATTCACTCAACTCTATTATGTCAAAAGCACCTATTAAATTCAAGGTAAGCAAATTTGAACACATCTAAACACGGTAGATAAAAGGGCCTGGCGCGATTGGGAAAAAACTTAACTGTCTAATAAAACGATTGCTGAGACTCTTGCATTTTAAACAGCTGCTTGGTGGGGGTAAAATATTTGCCCAGATTTTGATATTTATTTAACCACCCGATAATTTTACTCACACCTAAATTGTCTGCATACCCGAGTAATCCACCATGAAATGCCGGAAAACCCAATCCATAAATCACTCCAATATCCACTTCTGCCGGCGTGGAAATAATTTTTTCCTCCAAACATAAACTGGCCTCAATAATCATCGGAAGCATCATCCGATGAACGATCTCTTCGTCGGTAATCTCGATCTGATTTCTAATTTGCTGCTTTAGGAGGGTTTTTATTTCGCCGTCAATCGATCTTTCTTTTTTGCCTTGCTCATTGGTTTTATAGGTATAAAAACCTTTGAGATTTTTATACCCCAGTCTTTGGGTACTTAAGAGAAGTTCGTACGCAGTAATAAAATCATGCTTCAATCGCTCAGGATAGGCAGTCTTAACCGTGGACAATGCCCGGCAAACAATATCCACACCCACAGCATCCATAAGACCGGCCGGTCCTTGGGGCCAGCCAAAGGCCTGCATGACTTTATCAATCCGTTCAAATTCAACACTCTCGGTTAACAGATGCATGAAGCTGTGAAAATAGGCAAACAAGAGACGATTCACCAGAAAGCCCGGACAATCATTGACCACAATTATTTTTTTGCCCAGGCCATTAGCAAAGGTGACTGCGTGGTGCAGAGTTTTTTCGCTGGTATATTTTCCTTTGATCACTTCCACCAGTGGCATTTTGATGACCGGATTAAAAAAATGCATGCCACAAAAATTTTCAGGTCGTTTTAATTTTAGTGACATTTGAGTAATACTCAGCGCAGAGGTATTACTGGCAATAATGGTTTCCTCTGAAAGCTGTTCTTCTATTTGAGAAAAAACCGTGGTTTTTTTGTCCTCGTTTTCAATGATATTCTCCACCACAAAGGTCACTTCCCTTGGTTGTGGCAGGCTTTTTTTGACCATACACCGGAGGTCATTGGGGGCATTTTTTAAACAATACTCATCAATAAATTTCTTTTTCTCATGTAAAACCTTTTCATTTTCATCCATCAGATAGACTTGAATATTTTTTGCCTGGGCATTACAAGCAATACCAGTACCCATGGTTCCGGCACCAATGATCAAAACCTTATCCAGGTGGTGACGTTCAACCAACATTTTATTGCTCATTTTTTTTACCTGTTGATCTGACAAAAAAACTCGGGTCAAACCCTTTGCCGTCTGACTATGGGCCAGTAAGGAAAAATTTTCACCTTCAATATCTTGGGCCTTGGCCCGGTTTAAATCTTTTCCATCAAGCAGAGTATCTATGGCCAGCGCAAAGGCCGGGTAGTGAATATTTTGAATGGTCTTTTTATAATCATTTGCCCAAATCAGATCAGAAGGAGAAACTTCCAAGAAAAGAGTCTTGACCTTTTGCCTTTTTTTCCAATCGAGTTCACCATTCACCAGACGCTTAAGTAAATCCACCGCCTCAATCATTAATGTTTCCTGATTGGTGATAAAATCAATCGCTCCCGCACGCTGTGCCTCGATGGCTGAAAATTTTTTCCCAGAGGTTATCCAATTAATGGCGGTCTTTAACCCACATAACCGGCTTAATCTTACGGTACCCCCCCATCCAGGAATGATGCCAAGACTGGTTTCCAGTAAGCCGACCTGGGCAAATTTACCAGCGATTCGGTAGGAACTGGCCAGGGTAATTTCAAAACCTCCTCCGAACGATTGGCCATTGATGGCCGTCACTGTTGGGATATTTAAATCCTCCAGGTCATTAAAAACCCGGTTTTTTTCCCGCAGCCAGTTTTTTAATTCGTCATGGCCTTTGTTAAAATGCATCATAAATTCAAAAATATCTGCCCCGACAATAAAAACATCCTTTAACGACGAAATTAAAAGACCTTTGATACCTTTGAGTGATTTAATAACGGTCAAAGCCTCTGCCAGCTCCCCCAGAGTCACTTCATCAAAAACGTTGACTTTTGAATGATCATTATTAAATTGCAAATTATAAAGTCCTGCCTCTAAACACTTTAGCTGAATAGTTTTTCCATTATATTCCATATGCCAACCTTCTGTTTCTTATTTGATCTTTCTGGCGATAACAAAAAATTCATGCCCCATCGGAGCAAAATAATCGACCACTTCCCTTTCCCGATCTGCGAGTGTGCTATAAATTTTTGCCACCCAGGTATTCCCATGTAAAAGTGAAGAAACGATCTGCTTAAAATCATGTTTGAAACATTCATGGATAGGTTTGGTATTCAAAAATCCTTGAACAGTGTCCGGCATAACTTGTTCATAAAAATCATTCATAGCTTGATGTCCACAACCTTGACGATATCTTTTTAATCCAAATTTAAAAGCTTTTTCTTTGGCAAATCCGGTTTTTGATAATAACAAATCCAGTGTTTCAGGCAAATAATAATTAAAGTGATTCAAATGAAGCAGCAAGGCTTCATTTCTTTTAATAAATCTTTGATTGCAATGCCAAAAATCCTCTCGACCATTTGGTGTTATAAAAAAAATTAATCCATCCTTATCCAAAACCTCGCTCGCCATTTTAAAAAAATCCAGCGGATTGATCAAATGTTCTACCAGATCACGAGCAATGATCAGATCATATTTTCCAGATGACAAAACGTTTTTCAAATCACTTGAAATAGTTTTGCAGGTGAAATGCTCTTTATAATAGGTTAAAAGATCTTCCACAATATCCATGTAGGTTATATGAGATTTTTTATAATAGTTGGCAATCCCCTGGGAAAAATAGCCATCACCTGCCCCCACCTCTAATATTTTGAGCGGTGTATTTTTATCAAAAATGTTGGCCAGATGGTTTCTTGCAAAATATCCGCCTCGACGATAAGACCTTTTAAATCCTTTGACAATTTTCTGATGGGTGTTGGTGTTTTGCTGCATTCGATAAAGCAAATCACACCCCTTCTGAGTCACTTCCCCTGTTGGTAATGGATCACAGTTCACTAACCCGCAAGTTGCACATTGAACCATGTTATATTTTTCAAGACCGATATAGTTGATCTGTCCGACTAAAGCACCGGTTTGATTATCACAAACTGGACAATCATTTTTTCTCTTGATTGATGCAAAACTTGAAAAAAGATAGACCTGATTCATAGAGTGATTTTATCAACAATAACTAAATATGTATAGAGAGGTGTGTCCCCCATATCCAAAATAACTGGGAACAAAATTTCCATGAACTTAATTTTACTCACTTGATGGTATAATACTCGGGTATGGATTCGTTACATTATTTACAACAGTATCATGCCAGTTTGGAAATGGTTCCCCTGGCCTTGCGTGAGCTTTTCAATATCGAATTTGTCCCTTGTGACATCTATGGACTTAAAAACGGTTTATTTGAGTTGATTTTAAAACAAGAATCCCCTGTGGATAAAAAACAACTGGCGGCGATTTTAAGCCACTCCAATGGAACCTTGTATACATTAAAGGATGAACACAAAAAAATCGTAAAGAAGCAACAGGATCTTCTACGCATTTCCACCCGGTCGCTTTCAATGGGAAACACCATCGAAAATACAAAAAAACAAATGAATTTTTTAACCTTGAATATGTATTATTTGTATCTGGATGCACTTGATAATGACACACTCAATTTGCAACTGCAAAGTGCCCATGCCCTTTCCAAGATACTGATGGAGATGATGCATACTCATAAGGAATTATATGATGATTATATCGGCCAAAAACATCACTACATTCTGGCCCAACCGGTGCTTTCGTCCCTCTTTCTCTTAGGACTTTTAAAAAATTCCAAAACCTATATAGATCAAGACATTGAAGCCTTTTTTTTGGCCAGTCTATTAAAGGATGTTGGGATGTCGTTCATCCCGACAGATAAATTTGAAAAAAATAATCTTACTGATTCCGACAAAAAACAATTTCTCAGACACCCCCAAATCTCCCTTAAAATTTTAAGCGGCCGGACTCCGCTTAGACCTCATCATTTAAAAATAATTGAGCACCATCATGCCTTTAGTGACTTGCGAAGTGAATTAAAACCGGAAATGCAGATCAGACTAAATCCCTCCAATAATGTTATGCTGGGTTTTGAAACCCTTACTACCATCATCATGGACATCATTGCAGCCATGCTTTCAGACCGCCCCTACCGGAATGCCTGTACCCTTTTAGAAAGTCTGGAATTTGTAAAAAAAATAATGTTTGATCAATTCCCCACAGAATTTAAATTAATCGTACAATTTTTCAAAAAGTATTACACTTGATATGTTTAAGCCTAGCAAACCAATCGGGTATCTATCTTATTAAAATTATTTTTACTTTGCAAAATGAAAACTTTGTCGCACAATGAATACAAGGATTTAGCACTAAGTGAAATTTCTTGGCAATCATTCTAGGGAGGGAATAATGGCACAAGACATCAGCCCGATTACTGGCATTCTAGAGGAAGATAAAGTTTACATTGATTTTGGCGAGCACGAAGGAAAGTCGATACTGGAGGTTTGCGACACCGAACCTGATTTTTATGACTTTCTTGTCAAGCAAAAAATTGATGGAAAATGTGCCATCAGAAGATCAAGGGATAAAAGCTTTAGATTACATGTTTCTCAAACTGTACTTTAGCTGCCTTTTTTGACTGAATCTAGTTTTCGCTGAAGCTTAACAATCTCTTTTTGCAGATTTTTCTCCTGCAATTTCCTTTCAGCTTCTCTTTCAATCTCCATTTTCTTTTGTTGATGAGCAATCTTTTCATCATAATCTGTTATTTCTTTATCAATGATTTCTTTTTCATTCTCTTTTATTTTCAGCTTACGCTCCAATTCCTTATAATTATAATCATTGTAGTACTTGTACGCCTTAACATTTTCTTTTAAATCCAACAACTCCTCTTCCGCGATTTTCACCTGTTCAATGGCATTCAATTTTTGATCTATATTGGTATTTTTTCCTTCCAAAAGATTTATTTCTTTTTCAATGTTTTTAATCTGACTTACCAGTTCTTCAATACTTTTTTTAAATTCATCAATTCTATCAGCATTAAGTTTGGTTTCTTGTTTTAGTAATTCACCATCAGGTAAAGGACCAGGACCGATCTGGGCCTGCAACTCTACTTTTTTTTCCTCCAATGCTTTATGCTGTTTAAATTTTTCCTTAGCCTCATTTTGCTTTTCTAAAAATTCTTTTTTGGTTTCTATCAGTTTGAGTATTTCATTTTCCTTCATTTTTTGACGTTTTTCTCTTTCTCTGCGCTGAAAATTTAATTCTCTAAATAGCTGCTCCGCCTGGGAAGCAAAGGAATTTTGATCTGACTGAGTCAAACTGGCCTTGGTTTTCATTGGCGTAAGTTCAATTTCACTTTGCACGTTGGTTGACACATTCTCCCTGACCCGACTCCGACGGGGTATGGGATTTGATATTTTATTACCACTGCTAGTAAAATTAATCGCATTGTAGTCCTGATTTTGGGCCTCATTTTTAGAGTAAGTAATGCTCACCCCCAGATTGGTACAGGTTTTTTCAATATCCTCCACCGTCTGTCCCAGCCTAGTGGTTAACTTCTCGTCAACAAATTGAAACTGATATCTCCCTAACTGGAGAATATCATTATGATAAAGTTTGAATTTTTCATTGGTGGGAATTTTTTGACCATTTACCACGGTTCCGTTCTTGGTTTCCAGATCAACGATGAAACATTCTTCATCACTCACCACTATCTTGAGATGATTACTGGAAATTCTTTCATCTTTAATAACAATTTTGCAATCGTTACCACGACCGATAATTATTCCATCATTAATAGGAATGGCCCTGTTATTCTTTTTTTGAATAAAGTAAAAACCAGTTTTGCTTACAACCAAATTTAATCAACTCCCATAATTATTTCTTAAATCAATTATAGCGAAATTTTAGTTTTCAATGCAGATGGAAAATTATCCCAACCAGCAAGTGTTTAATAAAACTCAAGTTCGTCGAGACGTGACGCATCATATGTTTTTTTTTATCTTGATGGTTTCCTTTTTATCTTATATAAACCTCATAATTTTAAATAATTAAACAATCTAGCAAAGAGTAGAATATGAGAAAATTTAAGATTTTAGTGGTGGAAGACGAAATCGATATTGGAGATCTTTTGCAAACCCACCTATCCTCGCTGGGACATGATTGTAAGGTCATTCATCGGGGAGATGATGCCCTAACCTATATCCAAACTTTAAAAGACGCCGAAGAACCTCCTCACTTATTTGTTTTGGATCGAATGCTCCCAGGTAACAGCGGTATTGAAATCTGCCGCTTCCTCAGACTTTATCAAAAAACCAAATATCACCCCATTTTGATGCTCACAGCGCTTAGTCGTCCAGAAGACATTGTAGAAGGCCTGGATGCCGGTGCAGATGATTATATTACTAAACCATTTGAAACCGATATTTTTCTGGCAAGAGTTCGGGCATTGCTTCGCCGCTTTGAGATTATCGAACAATCGGCCAATGACCTGGTTACTTCCCCGGTTATTACTGTCGGACAAATCAAAGTTGATAAGGACCAATGCAAAGCCTTTGTGGAAGGAAAAGAAATTGAACTTACGCTTTCTGAATACAAAATTTTATGTGCCTTTATGGAAGCTCCCGGAAAAGTCCTAACCAGGAATCAACTGGTCGAATATATCCAAGAAGGGCCCATCCATGTTACCGACAGAACTATTGACACCCATATTTTTGGACTAAGGAAAAAGCTTGGGCCATATTCTAATATGATTGAAACCATTAGAGGTATTGGTTACAGAGTCATTGGAGATGCATAAAAAAAATGCGTAAAAAACGATTTGAAAAAAATATGACTGACCTGCCTTGGCGTTTTTTTAAAAAAATAGCCTTGGCACAGGCATTGGTCACTTCACTTGCCATTATCGCCACCGGTTTTGTGGCCACTTATTATCTTAGAACCTATATTATCGCCCAATCAAAAATACAGCTGGCTGGTTCCCTGAAAATCATAAAAGAATCGTTATCGATGACCAAGCTTGACCCGATCACCTGGTGCAACTCCCTCACTTTTGATCCCCATAACCGATATACCCTCATCAACCGCAAAGGTGTGGCCTTATGTGATAGCTTCATAGACTGGAAAAAACTGGAAAACTTATCTCACCATCCGGAAGTCATTCAAGCATTCCAAAACAATTACGGCGAATCTCTGCGATACAGTCACACTTTGTCCAAAAAAATGCTTTTTGGTGCTCAAATCATTGAACATAATAATCAAAAATATATTATCCGCAAGGCCATCCCACTGGAGCCTATTTATAAAAATATTTATAAATTCGACCAGTCGATTTTGACTATTTTGCTTCCTTTAATTTTAATTACCTCGTTATTTATCCTATTAAAGCTACTGCATGCCGCTCTTCCTTTCAGAAGTATTTTTAAAAAAATAGATGTTTTAAAAAAACTTTCCCCCAGGGACGCCAACAACTTTGTTCTAGGCCAAAACCGAGACTGGAAACTGGTGGAAGAGACCCTGGATCATGCCAAGGAGGATTTGGAGAACTATATTCATGAACTCTATTATGAAAATGAAAAATTCAACACATTAATCGAAAGCATTTCGGATGCCATCTTGGCCATCAACAAACAAAATAAGGTTTTATTCATCAACAAAAGGTATCGGGAATATTTTTTAGAGGACTTCACACTTGACTCAAAATCATCCAACTGCTCCTTTTACAGCATCACAAAAAATGAAAAAGTTAAGGAGATACTTGAGAAGGCTTTGGAATCCGAGACTTCTTTCACCAGGGAAAATATCAAATTGCCCATTAACAAAGCCGGCGATGGATATTTCGATTTATCCATCACTCCTTTGTATGACGCTTCCAAAAAAATGTTTGGCATTGTCTGTATCTTTCATGATGTCACCAGCCGGCGATTAAATGAGAAAATGAGAGAGGATTTTGTGGCCAATGTCTCTCACGAGGTCAAAACCCCCCTGACTGCCATGAAAGGCTATGTTCAGTATTTAAAAAGCAAGCCGGCCCTCAACGACCAGGACACGCTGAAATCCCTGGAAAAAATTGAATCCAATTCCAATCGACTTAATATTTTATTTCAAGATATCTTGAATCTCTCCATGATCGAATCCCGTCCTCAAATTAAAAAAGAAAATATTTTTACAGAAGAAATCACTAACTCGGTTCTTTCCAACGTCAGACAAAGTTATCTTAACAAAAATATCAGCGTAATCACCAAGTTTGAAGTTGAATCCATCCAGGGCAATCCCCTGCTGGTGGAACAAGTGTTAACCAATCTTATAGACAATGCCTATAAATATTCAAAAGAGCCCGGACATATCCTCATCTCTTGGGAAAATAATCTTAAAAACGGTTGTATCTTGAAAATCGAAGATGACGGAATCGGAATTCCCAGCAAAGACATCCCCCGACTGTTTGAAAGATTTTATCGCGTAGATACCTCCCGCTCAAGAAAACTTGGAGGCACCGGACTAGGCCTTGCTATTGTCAAACACATTGTGCAAAAACATGGCGGGAAAATCAGTGTCAGCAGCGACGAAGGCATTGGAACAACTTTTCGCGCTGAATTTCCAAGCACTCAAAACAACCTGCCTCTTTCCTAATACCACACCGATACCGTCAAGTGTTTTGTTTAGTTTGCAAAACCACTGAAGTCATTTAGAATCATTATATATTTTTATATTTAAGGAGACCTAATGAGAGTCATTAATTACATCGAGCAAGGTGGCCCTATCATGTATTTGCTTTTACTTATTAATATGGTGGGCTTTGCCATAATGTTTTACAAATTTTACATGTTTTACAAGGAAAAAAATAAAATATCTGACCGGGTCAAATCTTTGGAGGAATCACTTGCTGAAAAAAAAATAGCCACCAAAGATCCGTCCATCATCATTGAACTTTCTAAAAAGGAAATTGCTGAGCATATGAGAAAACTTGAATCCGGCGTTAACACTATAAAAATTATTGCCACAATATCTCCATTACTAGGCCTACTTGGAACAGTTGTTGGCATATTGATCGCTTTCCAAGTGATAGCATCCACCGGACTAAACAGTCCTGAAAATTTTGCCCAGGGTATTTCCATGGCCTTGATCACCACGGTGGGGGGGCTTATCGTTGCTATTCCACATTACATCGGTCACAGCTATCTGCTAGGGATACTGGATTCTCTGGAAACCAAGCTTGAAAAAGAATTGCTCCGAGGACTTTTATAAATGAAAAAAAGATCAAGAGAAAGTCTGTCCCCCGAATTAACCCCACTCATCGATGTTGTTTTTTTGCTACTGATTTTTTTCATGGTTTCCACGGTCTTCAAGAAAAATGAACTGGCCTTGCTGATGAGCCTTCCCGAGGCTTCCAAAGATAATTCAGTCTCGCAAGTCAAAAATGTTCATTATCTTGAGCTGACCAGCGATCGACTGGCCTACAACGGAAAAGAAGTCACCATCGATGAACTCAAAAACCACCTCGCTTCCATCACCAACAAAACCGAACCGGTCGAACTGCGGGTTGATAAAAATGTGATTTACGATAAAGTAATAAATATTTTAGATATGCTCAAAAACAGCAAGCTCCATAATCTCTCGCTGATTACCAATCAGAAATAAGAACGATTTCTAATACTTTTTTTTAAAACCAGATGAGGAGTTTTAGTATATGTTATAACACCCCAGCAATCAATAAAAACAGATACTTTTTCATAGGGTTGAATTAATTCCTCTGACAAAATATCTTCAAAAAAATCTTTTGGTAAGCAGCGTGAATCCATCAAAGTTTGAAATAGCCATCTACAACCCAATAATTGACAAAATCACTGTGCTAAAACATAGCGTAACAAAATACTATATTTATGTTAAAAAACTCCGATCAATAAGGATTAATAAATCATTTATTAACCGAGAAAGTTTTAAAATATATATGTCAGGGTTTAACTAAAGGAGTAATTACATAACACGAAACTTTTATTTTCTACTCTTAGTGCTTTTTTCGCTTCAAACATTATCTTTAGCTCAAGAGAATGAGGATAAAATTGTAGAAAAAGATGCTCCACAGGAAAGTAGTGTTGGTGGAACAAATAGCGACAAAATTTATATTGGAAATGATACTCCGTATTCAATTTCAAACACACCCATAACACCTGATCAGCAGAAACTTTTTGATTCGTTATCTGACGAAAACAAAAAAAAGTTTTTGCAAACTAGAAAAAAATTGTTGGAAAAATCTCTACGCGTTTTAAAAATCACAAAACCAGTTTTAGGAACCTGTGCGTTTGTTGTAGATAAAATGCGATGTCTCGTTAATTCGTCAAAGAAAAATAATCAGGTTGAGTCCGATATACCTTTAAGTCGCAAATCTGTGCAAAATTTGCTTTCAGCAATTGATATGGAGATATGGTCTCATGCTCCTATTATTGCATCATCCGATGAATTTGGTTTCATTCTTTCGGCAAACCTCAACGGGGGAGCGGGGCTCGGATCTAAAGGGGCGTATTGGGGGCAAGGACTTGGGGTTTCGTTTGGTTTTAATTCAACAACGAATCGGTTTGTATTTGAATTTTTTCATGATGATCAAAAATTTAAGAGGGCCATACCTTTTGTCGCCCAAGTTGCAATTTCAGGACAAGCTTTTTTATATACTGCACAGAGTGAGCGTGATTTGATACAAGTTGGACGTTTTATTACTCCTCCTGGACCGATTGCATCGTTTGATTCTCCTGCCCAATTTTCATTCGGTGTGAATCAAGGAATTGGCGTACCCCCATTAGACACATTTTATGCATATGAAACATCAAGTACAAGGAGTGATTTGGTAAAAGTATCATTCTCACTAGTTCATCCGATTTCTTCTATAAGGTTCCAATCAATGTTTACTGAAGTAGCAGGTCCTTCAGTAATAAAAGCATTTGAATATGGAAAAGGTGTTGGAAGCCTGTATTTATCAGAAATCCTCGCAGAACTTACGGGACATGGGCTTGATCAATCGCTCAAATCGTTTGCTTGTATGTTTACATTAGAAAAAAATGCAGGACTGGCTACAATGCTTGCAATTATGAAGGCAGGGAATAGCCTCGACACTTCTCTGACCAAGAAAAAATGGTTTAACGTGGCCGGAATTTATAGTGGGAAATTTCTTATTGATACCGTTGCCTTTGAATCTGCCGGTGCGGTTCGGAGCTGTATTAATAAAATTGGGAAAGATCGAGAAGGATGTTTAAAAGAAATAACTGATTATATTTCAAATCAAGAAACGTGGAAACAGAGTGGTATGGGTGCCGGGGCATGGGGAATCGTTGGTGCTGGTAAAGAACTTATGAAAAGCGAACTAAATAAAAATCGACTGTGGCTCGCTATGCAGTCAAAAAATGTTCAAAGGGTTGACAAATATCTAAAGGTCTTAGAGGGATTCTTGGCAGCAAGTATGACAACGCCGACCGGAATTGTGAGAACAGCGCTTGAGATGATGACCGCTGACCTTATTATCGACACGGTTACTTCTACCGTCAATGCAAAGTCTAAGAGCGATTTAAAAAATGAAATTTTATCTTTAGAAAAAGAGTTACTTGGAGAGATGTCACCTGATCAGTTTAAAAAGAAGCTTAATGAATTTCAAACAGCATGTCAGGATTTGACGATGATGCTTGAAGGTGAGGCCATGATTAAGACGCTTACCACCTTAAAAAAGATTCAAGCTGAAGAACTTTATACGCAATCGCTAAATTACTATATGGAGCTTTCTCTTTGCTCAACAGAGTGGGAAGATCTACAGTCAAAGTTTTATTTACATTACGGTCACGATGCTATGGAAGTTGAAGTGGGACAGGTACTTGATTCTTTTGTACGCAAGCATTCCACTTCTGAACGGGCGCAGATGATTGCAGCATATGGCAAAGTAAGAAAATGGAAAGAGGAGTTTTGGTTTTGTGATGACGAGTGCATGAAACAACCACTAACCTGCGATGTTTTAAAAGAACAAAAACATCATGGGTATCGGCTCGCAGGCAGAACAATGGCCATTGAAATGTATATCGACAAGCTTAAAAAACTTGGGGAACCTGGATGTAAAATGATACGTGATGATATGAAGAAAAAACAGGCAGAAGAAATTCGCTGGGTATTTGAAAATAGAATAGCAAAACTAGAAGAAGATCTGATTGAAGACAACCCGAAATTTATGGTGAACATGGGGATGACCGAACAGACTGCAAAGAAGATGGAAGATATTGCGAAAAAAATTTCTTCGAACAAAGCAAGTGAAAGTGAAATGAAAAAATTGCTAGACAATGAATATGGTATTCTTTTGCATGAAGATCAGTTGATAAAAAAGCTCTATTCTTCTCAAAAAGCGAAAGCTGAAAAGTTGCCATCTTCAGATGAACATCAAGCGATATTAGAGGTTGTTTCTTTAACAAAGGACAATACTGACAAGGTTCGAAACGGTTTTGAAAATAAAGCGGTGTATTACAATCTTCAAGATTATTTGATGAAGCACCCTGAGGTGATTCCACGCTTACAAGAAAAGTGTCCAAAATGAAGTTTTCCTTGGTAGGATATTCGAATACCATCAACCATACGATTTGCATTTCTGGCTCTCACACCCTCACCTTAAATCTAAGGATATTATACCGGTAGGAAAAATCTACTGTTTTTAGACTAAACCGGTAGGTTTTTCCTACCGGTTTTAACTCTTATGATTAAATGACTTTATTCCAAAAATTTTTACATAAATAAGTTCACCAGTTTATAAGCACAGCGCTCAATTCTCATATTCCAGTTTAAATCTTCCCAACTACTACCTTAAACTTTCGAGCAGGTGGCATAACATTATCGTTGATAGAAATGAGTTCTAGTAAAGGAATTTCTACGAACTCTTTATTATTTGCAGTTATCGCAATCGCTTCACCAAAAGATTCAAGATTTATCATACTAATTTCTAGGCCAGGTATGGTTTTAAACCAATCTACAAGGGAGATTTCAACACCGTTTTGAAGAAGCACTGTCGAATCGTTTAATGAGCTTCTTACTGAACTAACTTTTAAAAAATATATAAAATCATTTTGAGCGATTTTTAATACTTTTTTTAAAACCAGGTGAGGAGTTTTAGTGTATGCCATAACACCCCAAAAATCAGTAAAGACAGATACTTCTCCGTAGGATTGAATTAATTCCTCTGACGGAATATCTTCAAAAAATCTTCCGGTAAGCAGCGTGAATCCATCAAAGTTAGAAATAGGGTGTTGGGTTTTATAACTAATGGCCGTTACTTTGGGAATTGCATCCAGAATTCGCTTTTGAAGCCTTGGTTGTTGGCCATAATCTCCAGGAGTTTGTCCAGCTAAATCACGGGCAAATATAGCATTGCCTGCCCCCATGTCCATAACATGATCAGCTGAACTGGCCTTGTCCACCACTCGGTTAACAAACTCTTCTCCAAAATTCTCAAAATATTCTAAGCTGCCACGGTTTACCGCTTTACCACTTGAGCTTCCAAAATCGTTTTCAACCACAATTTGCTTTAGAAGCTCCCCACAGGAGATAGAAGTCTCTGCCGCAAGGACAAGCTGACTAATTCTAGTGAAACATAGAAAAACAACAAATATAACGACTAAAAATTTCACAATAAACTTCCTTAATTAACAATTAGGCGATAATAGCATATATTTACCAAAATTTAAACGCTACGCATCATTTTTCGGTAAAAATTTCGTAAGGTTAGCTAACTTTGGGGCAAGTCCTCAATATTATTTCAGATAATTTCGAAATTTGCCCATATCCACAAACCCGATCAAGTAAATATTGATAAAAACGGACCCCGTTTTTGCGACAGGTTTGTTGTAAACTAATGTATAAATCCCTGGCCCAAACTCCGACCCAGGTTCTATCAAACAATGATATTTTCCTTTTGATTACTTTTCCTCTCAAATCTCTTTCTGATTCATTATTTTCAAGTGGCACTTTTGCTCAATGCCAAATAAGAATATTGTACAATGATTTCAAAGCCAGATTAATAATCAAATTTTATCCAATATATTCCCTAAACGAATGATTAAGTTCATTTAAAAAAAGTTGTTTGAAAAAATCAGGGTTTTGTTTCTCGTAAAAATAAAGAATTGCCATGATATAATCTGTTTTAGCAGTATTTACAAACGAAATTGGAAGATACTCAAAGGAGAGCAATAGAGCATTTCCAAGCATCCGGAAGGTTCGCTTATTCCCATCTGAAAAAGGTTGCAAAAATGCTATCAATAAATTGGCGATTACTGCTTTTTCCAAGACATGAACTGATTTATTAATTTTGTTTATCATCAAATCAAAGAAGGATATTATTTGAAACTTATTATCACAAGGAACAAAGCTGGAGTTTCCAATCGAAACAAGATGCTCACGAAATCCCGTATTCACTCCTAAATTATTAATTAATATTTGATGCAGTTCAAGAACATTTTGTTTATCAATCTTTTTATAATGGTGATCCAGGCGAATATATTCAATAGATTCTTTATGATTTAAAATCATCTGTGCATCGAAAAAATCCTTACCTTTTGCAGTTTGGTTATATTTAAGCAGGCCCTCCGTTTCTAAAAGGGAGTAAGTGTTTCCCTCAATATTGGAAGACGCCCAAGAAAGATCAATCACCAATTTCTCTTTTTTTTTCTTTCTTACTTCAGTAGATAAATTTTTTCTTTTTTCCTCTATGAGTTTTTTCATTCGATCAAATGCTTGCAATACATCCATTGAATAGCTAAAATCTGCTTTCAATGCCTTTTCTGAAACTTTATTAAAAAAAACCTTCTTTCGATCGTGAACTTTAAAATATTTATCTAATTCATTTTTTTCTTTTTTAGGAAAAACCGACTCAATTTCAGCGCTGGTAAAAATGAGTTCTTCAACGAACTGATAACTTGTACCCTTTTTCGCACCATTCGCAAAAAGTTGTCCCTCCTCGACTAATCTATGTAAATCATTGGTCGCGGTGTTTCTATGTACGTTATTTATAGACTGAGCATCATTGTTAGAAATAGCCCCGTAAGTCTTCAGAAACTGGATTATTTTGACCTTTCGCTCGTTAAATTCCATACCAATCCTCTATGTGCATAATTATACATTTTTAAATATATGCACATCATACCATGTGCATATATTTAAAGCGATATTTATATGCACAACAAGAATTAGTACTCAAATCCATTTTCTTTAAACCACTGATAAATATAGGAGGTGACCGCTTTGTATTCAGGAGTGCCATCATCCCAAAACAAACTCATTTCAAAGAGCTCATTAATACCAAGCAAATCGTTGACGAACTGACTACAACTTTTCTTTCTACTTAAAACATTTTTATAAAACCTTTTATCACTTTCACTTAATTCCAATTTAACCCCAAGTCTGTTCATTTCATCCACGATCATGCAGGTATTATAGATCGCTTTTGCTTCATGAAATTTTCTCTTTAAATAAACCGTATTCAAAAACCAGAAACGTCCAAATGTTGCTTTTTTATTTTTATCAAATAACTGCTTTTCATCGAAAAACTTAACTTCAGAAAAAAGCTCCTGTAAATTAAATCGAGCATCATTCGCTTCCTTATCAAAATAATGAGTCAGTTCATGGATTAAAACCAATATGAGAGAATCGGTTTCCACAAAATCAACCACTATGCTGTTTTCTTTATAATAATAAACTCCACGTCCTTGTCCAAACTGAATCAAATCTTCCAAAAAAGACACTTCCAACTCATCATTTTTAACTTCCAGGTATTTTTTAAAAACTTTCTTGCCTGGATTTTTTCCATCCAGTCGCTCCAATTTTTTTCCATGATACAAAAAATATTCTTTGATTATTTTTTTATCAATCCGCTTTAAAAAATAGCTCGGATGAACATTTTCCAAATCAATTAACCGGTTATTCAACTCACTTCTTTCCTCTTTAAAGATCGTAATGTTGCCGCTAGTAATTAGCTTAGTATAATACAAAACAAGAGCACTCTCGGAGCTCTCCAACCCAGAATGCGCTCTTATACTTTCGATATAATCATCGGTGATATTAGCAATACTTTGGCCACAACAAAGCAGCCAAAGTATTAATAACATCACGCTATTACTTATTGAATTCATCCCTGATCACACTATAAGTCAAAGGTGCAAAACTATCCAAAGTCTCTTTGTCATAACCAAGCTTTTTAATAAAGGCTACCGCCTGCTTTATTCTCTCTTTTCTTTTATTAATCAAAGTAGTATTTCCAAATTCTGGATATCGAATAATATCCTTATAAAAGTTTTTAATTTTATCTAAATCAAAAAAAGCCATTAGCATTTCTTCTTGTCTTAAACTTCTACCATAACTATCCAAGTCGTGCCCTAAATGCCGACTAATCGCTTCGCATTGAAACAAGATTGGATTATAGTCCGGAAGTTTTTTATATTCGGCCATAGTGATACAAAGATTATTCACATTAAGATCCCTAAAAATCGATTCACTTTGTTCAACATAAACATCCACGAACCTAGACGAATCCGTCTGGTTAGGCTTGATGCTCTTTATTACCGAATTCAAAACTTCTTTCCATAGATTAATCCTATCAAGAGTCATTTTTTCATCATTTTTAAAAACTTGATACAAAATATGTCTTGATAGACGAAAATCATTATCTATTTTATTACCTTGTTGACCATAGCACTGAAGCTCTTTCTCCTCTAATGGCCCTATGAACTCACATTCATTAATCCCCCCCAAAGGAGACAAGGCATTGTGTTCATTATTGCGATAATAAGTTCCCCGCGCCATGTTTCCAAAATTATTGTGAACATGATTATTTGAATAAAAAAATACTTGCTTCTCCCTCCGAATCGCAGGCTCATAGTACCCATCATCCCAGGTCCATTCCTTGAAGCCCTCTTCACCATCGGACTCTCGTCCCATCAGTGGCGCACTAAGCGCTGATTGAAACATTCCAAGTGTTAATAATAAACATAATAATAAATTAATTTTTTTCATACATCTCCTCCGATATACTTTGATTTGTTTTATTTATAGTAAGGGGAAACAAGGCAATCGCTAGATGATAAACACTCTCCAAGTCATCTTGATCTTGTTCAAGTAGTTCCGATAATTCACGTCTGAATTTTTTTATCATGGCACGGGCCTCGTCAAATTTTTTCATGCTGACAGCAAAAGTCACTCCGGAATGACTGCGCTCCCGAACATCAAATTTATCAATTGCATCTTTGGCCAGATTGAAAAGCTGCTTTTGCTTTTTCTTCTTGGCCGAATCGGTATAGGCATTATCACAGGCCGTCGTCGTAAATCCCGAAGTCTTATCAAAAATGTTCCCGTCTTCATCAATGTGAATGAGATTTAATTTTTGAAGCCTCAGGATGGCAAGCTTTACTTCGGCAAGGGTTATATTAAGTTTTCTGGCTATCCAGTTAAAATCTGAGTTAAAATTCTTAGTCGATAGAAGTTCCAAAATAGCATCATAGTACCAGTCACTAAGCAGATGATATTCATCTGCGTTCAAGGTATCGTACGTCATTTCGCCTTTGGCATTTTTAGAAAATTTATTTATTTCATCTGGTGACAAGGAAAGGGCCAGCCCCACTTTTTCAATCATCTCTTTGGACATTTGCCTTTTACCCTTAAAAAATTGGCAAAGCGATGAATGACTGATTTGAATATCTCTGGCAAATGCGCGCAAGGAGTAGATGGGATTCTTCTTACACCTTCTGGCAAATTCAATGTTTAAATATTCTTTGAAGCTCTTTGTTTTCATGGAGCGAAATATGCCACGCCTTGCAATTATTATCAATAGCGTTGTAAACAAAGTGGTTACAATGCTATGAACCATGAATTATTTTCCAACTCCCAAAAGTGTTATCCATCTATTTAATAATACCAACAAGTTAAAGCACTTTTTATATAATCTCAATTTTTTTTAACCTTGAAGGTCAAAATATTGGCAATTTTATAACCTTGTGGTACCATTTTAAAAATGAACCTGAAACGCCTACTGAATCTAACAACAAACCAAACCTATTTTCTATTTGGCCCAAGAGGTACTGGAAAAACTACATTTTTAAAAGAAAATTTTCCCAACCACCTCCATATTAATTTATTAGAAACAACCTATTACTACGATCTAATGAAAGATCCTGGAAGACTTCAAAATATCGTCGGGACTAAAAATAAGGAGGTTATAATTGATGAAGTTCAAAAAATTCCCAAACTTTTAGATATTGTTCATCATTTAATCGAAAAGGACAAAGTACACTTCATATTAAGCGGCTCCTCCGCAAGAAAATTAAAAAAGGCCAATAGTAATTTACTGGCAGGACGTGCACTAAATGCCCATTTGTTTCCACTCACAATAAGAGAACTTAAAGACAAATTTGAATTAGAAGTGGCCCTTAAAAAAGGATTTCTACCTACTTTGTATGATAAAACCAAGAATATTTCCCCTGATGAATATCTTGAAAGTTACGTAGATACCTATCTTCGGGAAGAAATTCAAAGCGAAGGACTGACCAGAAACTTGTCCGGGTTTTTAAAATTTCTGGAAACGGCATCCTTTTCCCAAGGAGAAGTTGTCAATTTTTCTGAAATTGCAAGGGAAAGTGGCAACACCCGAAAAGTTATACAAAATTATTTTGAAATTCTTGAAGACTTATTAATCGGATTCTTCCTTCCCGTCTTCACCAAAAAGGCCAAGCGTAAACTAATCAGTCATGAAAAATTCTATTTTTTTGATGTTGGTGTTTTTCAACAAATCAGGCCTAAGGGATTTCTTGATAAAACCGAGAATATCTGGGGAGCTGCAGTTGAAACTTTAGTCATGCAGGAACTAAGGGCATACAATCATTATTATAAATTAAAATACGAAATCTATTATTGGCGTTCTGTAAATGGTAACGAAGTTGATTTTGTTCTTTATGGCCAGGATAGATTGATCGCTATTGAAGCAAAGGCCACTAAAACCATAGATCGAAAAGATTTTAAAGGGCTGCATGAATTTAAAAAAGACTACCCCTCAGCAGAGCTTTATTATCTTTATTGCGGAGAAAGAACTGAAGAGTATGGTGACATAACTGCAGTGCCCATTACTAATTTCTTCCAATCTTCATATTTGGTCACTGATAAAATCGATAACCTTGATTAAATTAAACCAAACCGGCAAAACCCATAAAGGCAAGTGATAAAAGACCCGCCGTGATAAGTGCAATTGGCATTCCTTTCATACCTTCTGGGATATCCATCAGCTCCAAGTGCTCTCTTATCCCGGCAAACAAAATCATGGCCAGGGTAAAACCTACCGCAGTCGCACTGGCAAAAACCACCGATTGAATCAAATTAAATTCTTTTTGAATAACTAATATGGCCACACCTAAAACAGCGCAGTTAGTGGTAATCAAAGGAAGAAAAATTCCAAGGGCCTGGTAAAGAGGGGGTGCAACTTTCTTTAATATAATTTCAACCAACTGAACCAGTGCTGCAATCACCAAAATAAAAGTCACGGTTTGCATAAAAGCAATATTATAAGGAACCAGAATATAATGATGGACCAGGTAGGTTACAGTGGTCGCCAAAGAGATCACAAAAACCACGGCAAGCCCCATTCCGGTAGCAGTAGATATTTTATTGGAAACCCCAAGGAAAGGACATATTCCAAGAAACTGGGCAAAAATAATATTATTAACAAAAACGGCACCAATGATAATAACAAAATATTCCATAAGTAATCCTTAAGCTTACGCTTTAGCTTTTTTTAATTTATTAACAACCGCCACCAAATATCCAAGCGCCATAAACGCTCCTGGAGGCATGACAAATAATAAAATGGTACTGGCATTTTCACTTACAAACTTATATCCAAAAAATGAACCACTGCCTAGAATCTCTCTTATTCCTCCAAGAAGGGTTAAAGACAAAGTAAAGCCAAGTCCCATGCCTATGCCATCCATGAGCGACATAATCACATTATTTTTAGAGGCAAAAGCTTCGGCCCTGGCCAAAATAATACAATTAACCACAATCAATGGAATAAAAAGTCCAAGCTGGGCATGTAAGGCAGGAGTGTAAGCGTTCATAGACAAATCAACAATGGTAACAAATGAAGCGATAACCACAATATAACAAGGAATTCTCACCTTATCTGGAATCAGATTCTTGATAAGAGAAATCGCCACGTTGGATAACGCCAGTACAAACATGGTGGCCATTCCCATCCCCATTCCGTTTAGGGCCGAAGTGGTAACCCCGAGTGTCGGACACATTCCAAGCAGAAGCACCAAGGATGGATTTTCTTTAATAATTCCTTTAATCAATTCTTTCCACATATTTTTTCCCTTCCCTATTTACTACTTACAAACGCTTTATACGCTCTCTCAATCGCATCACACACGGCCCTTGAACTGATAGTGGCGGCAGTTATAGCATCCACATCCCCACCATCTTTCTTGACTTTAAGTTTGAATAAATTGGGATTTTTTCCCATAAATTGTGATGTAAATTTTTCTTCAGTTACCTTAGTTCCCAACCCCGGAGTTTCCTTTTGATCAATAACGGAGATTTTATTAATGGTTCCATCTGGAAGCATTCCCACCATGAGCCACATCTCTCCACCAAAAGCATTTTTAGTATAGGTTTTTACCGCTACTGACTTAAGTTCACCATTTTGTTTGGCTGGATAACATTCCAACTCTCCACCTTCTTCGACTTTAATTTTATACATTTCTTCGCTTGGTGAGTTACCATAATCGGGCAGGATGACCTCCTTGATGGCCACCAATTGTTTTGATTTTTTACTCATTTCAATCTTATCTTTAGTTAATTTATAAACGTAGGCTAAAGAAGCAGAGGACAAAAACGCAATACTCACTAAAACAAGCACCATATTAACAAAAGTAGATTCAAGATTTTTTGGTTTCACTTTAAAATCTCCCCAAACCTTTTAGGCTTGCACGATCTATTAATGAGAGGAACTACCGCATTCATTATAAGTATGGCAAACGAAACGCCTTCCGGATAAGCACCAAAAAGTCTGATTAACACCGTAATAAGGCCACAACCAATTCCAAAAATCATCATTCCCATTTTACTCATAGGACTAGTCACCATATCCGTCGCCATAAACCAGGCCCCCAGCATGAGCCCCCCTGACAAAATATGAAAGAGTGGATCAGCATATCGACTTGGATTATAAAGCCAAAAAATTCCCGTAAGAATGACGACTGATAGAATAAAGCTAAGCGGAATGTACAAACTAATTACTCTTCTCATTAATAAATAAACCGCTCCGATTAAAAGGGCCATCGCAGACATTTCCCCAAGAGAGCCATTAACATTCCCGATAAATAAATCCAGGTAGCCGGGAATATCAACCATCAGCTTATCAACGGTTTCTCCCATCATCAGCCCTTCTTTTAACTTTCCAAGAGCAGTGGCACCACTTACCGCATCCGCAAAACTGAAATCCATTAAGCGAGGTCTCGGCCAATTTGTCATATCCACAGGAAAAGATATCAATAAAAAGACCCTGCCTACCAGCGCAGGGTTAAAAGGATTTTTGCCCAGTCCACCGAAAGACATTTTGGCAACCCCAATCGTCACCAAGGCTCCCAACACCACCATCCAGGTCGGAATACTGCTAGGAACGTTAAACGCCAGCAAAATACCGGAAACCAAAGCCGATCCATCAGTTACGGTCACCGGAACTTTTAGTAAAAATTTTTGAATCAAATACTCAAACAGCATGCAGGCAACCACTGCGATAAAAGTAACCTTAATGGCACCCATGCCAAAATAAAGTATGGAGACAAGGAAAGCCGGCATCAAGGCGATTGCCACATCCAACATTATCCTTTGAGTTGAAAAATCCCCATGAACGTGAGGAGAGGGAGATACTGTCAACATTTTCGTCGTCACTCTTTGCTTCCTTTTTTAATTGTTTTTTCGGGCCCGAATAAGCTTACCTACTTCCAACTTGCCAAGTCTCATATAATCAAGCAGCGGCAAGGAGGAGGGACAAGTATATTGGCATGAACCACATTCACAACAGTTCATCACATCTTCACTTTCAAGTCTGTCAAATTTTCTCCTATTACTTAACTGATAAAGGAGATAAGGTTCCAGACCGAGTGGACAAACTGATATACATTTTCCACAACGAATACAGCTACCTTGTAACTCTCTCTTGGCATCTTTTTTAGTCATGATTAATATTCCACTGGTTCCCTTTACCACGGGGACATCAATCCCTGTTAACGCTTTTCCCATCATGGGACCGCCACTGATTATTTTGCCCGTATCTTCCGGTAATCCACCAGCTGCTTCAATCAAATCGGCAATTGACGTTCCAATTCTAATCAAATAATTCCCCGGATTTTTTACAGATTTTCCAGTGATTGTTACAATGCGCTCAAGTAGAGGTTTATTTTTTTGAACAGCTTCATAGACAGAAAAAGCCGTACCAACGTTTTGAACCACAACTCCCACATCGATAGGAAGACCGCCCTTATTTGGAACCTCTCTTCCCGTAATGGCCTTGATCAATTGTTTTTCGCCACCTTGAGGATACATCACTTTGAGTGGTTGCACGGTTATCCCAGGATAATCTTTGATTTTATCTGACAAATGTTTAATCGCATCCGATTTGTTATTTTCAATTCCAATCACGGCCTTTTCAACACTCAAGGCCTTCATGATAATTTTGATTCCCACCAGCATCTCATCAGCACGCTCTAACATCACTCGATGATCACTCGTCAAGTAAGGCTCACATTCTACTCCGTTAATAATTAAAATCTGCGCTTTTTTACCAGGAGGAACCATTAGTTTCACATGAGTGGGAAAAGTTGCCCCTCCTAAACCAACTAGGCCTAAATTTTTAACCGTTTCAATTATTTCTTCCCTGGTTTTCACAATTTCTTTTTTTAAATCACTCGATCGATCGATACTATCTTCCCATTCATCCCCTTCCACGTTAATAATCACCACCTCTTTGAGATAGCCACTGGTATCAGTTGATTCACCTATCATGGATACCGTTCCAGAAACCGATGCATGAATATTCGCTGAGATAAACCCACCTGATTGGGCAATCAATGTCCCCACTTTCACCTTGTCACCTTTTTTTACGACGGCCATCGCAGGTGCCCCCAGATGTTGGGACAGAGGTATTTTAACCACTGGCGGAAGTTTTAAAACCATAATCTGCTTATGAGCAGACAGTTTCTGATCACTTGGATGAACTCCACCTTGAGGAAACGTTTTTAAATCACTCATGAATGACTCTCGCTTTTAACTGATTTATTCCCTTCTATTTTAACCCCTAAAATGGCCCCGGTAGGACAACAGCCAATCAAGGCAGGGCCGTGGACACAGGCATCCACCTTGGTGTCGATATAACTCAACTGATTATTTACGCTGACCGATTTACTATCGGTGACCTTGACACATTTCATACAGCCAATACAAGCTACCTCGCAATTTTTTTTAGCCACCGCACCCTTTTGAGTATTCATACAGGCCACATATACTCTAACGCCATTTGGTCCCTTAGGCCTTAGCTCATAAATATTTCTCGGGCAGGCCTTAACACAGGCACCACAGGCCACACATTTTTGTTCATCCACTACTGGAAGTCCGGTTAGCTCATCCACATACAGGGCATCGAATTGACAAACTCTTACACAATCCCCCAGTCCGATACAACCACTCGGACATCCACTCTCCCCTGAATATAGGGAATGGGCCACGACACAATTCTGAGCTCCATCATATTTCACTTTGGCAACCGCATGAATCTTCGTTCCATTACAACGAAGTACCGCAATAAGCGGTTCGCAGACAACCACCTCGATACCAATCACTTTTCCCACTTCAATCATGGTTGAAGAACCACCTACCGGACAGTTGAGACCTTCTAATTTTCCAGCCTTGACCACCGCTTCCGCAAAATTTCTACATCCAGCAAAACCACACCCTCCGCAATTTGCACCGGGAAGAAGTTTTTCCACCAAATCAATTTTGGGATCTTCATAGACTTTGAATTTTTTGGAGGCAACAAAAAGAACACTCGCAGAAACAAAACCAATTGCACTTAAAGATACTATAGATGAAAGCATTAAACTGTCCATGTCTTCCACAGTCCTGGTTGATAACATTAATAATATTTGAAATTATGTTTTCGGTTTTTTTTTATAACACGACCACTATTGTTTTAAAAGTCAAAAATCTGGTAAATTATTGGAGAAATATTTTTTTAAACGGAATTGAAATTGTTTGGTTAATTTCTTTTTTAAAAAAAATATAACTGTATAGTATGGTGCCAGAATCAAGATAGCACAAACCCCAGCCAAGAGCTCATTTCGAAAAATTGCAAAAGCAATCACCATCACCAGAACCATCAATACAAAGGGTAAGAAATAACCAATTAAAACGGCATACAAGCCTTGTTCATTGGTTATTTCAATTAACACCCTATCCCCTACTGCATATCCGCTCTGCGCGTTAACTTCAATCATTTTGATTTTCTTGTCCATCATTGTACACGCTGAACTGGCATGGCACTCACTACAAGCAGAGCTACTGATGACTTCAACCGAAAAAATATTTTCCTGTTGACTTCTAATAACGCCTACCTGTTCTGAGCAAGCTGCTTTCATAACTGCTCCAGATATTTTTCCATTTCCTTGGAAAGAATTTCTTTAAACGATTCTTTGCCTGCAACATCAACCACCCGAACATAAAAGATGACTTTTAATTTTTTTTCGTTGGCAAAATCCAATCCCTTTCCTTCCCCCATAACCGACAAAGCCGTGGCATAAGCATCCGCATCCACACAATCAGCAGAAAGCACGGTAACCGATGTCAAATTATGTTTGATCGGATAACCTGAGGTAGGATCAATAATATGCGAGTATCGCATTTTTTCATACACAAAGAAATTTCGATAATCCCCCGATGTAGCAATAGAAATATCTGTAACTGGTAAAGACCTTCCCGATTCTTGTTTATCCACTAAAGGTTTTTCTATGGCAACCAACCATCTCTTCTTGTTTTTAACATCTTTGAATCCTGAAACCCTGACTTCTCCACCAATTTCCACCATGTAGTTTGTCATTCCATTTTCAGAAAGATAGGTCGCCACCGCATCCACTCCGTACCCCTTAGCGATGGCCGCTAAATCAACAAAAATATTATCTTGACGCTTACCGACCACTTCATTAACAAAATCAATCTCAATGAAATCAATTCCAATATTTTTTTTGACTTCCAAAATTTCCTCTGGACTAGGAGGTTGTGTTCTCTTATTACCATGCGCACCAAACCCCCATAAATTAACGAGTGGCCCCACCGTAACATCAAAAGCACCATTGGTATCCCGGCCAATATCTATGGCCCGCATCAAGACACCATAAATTTCCGCAGAAGGTTTCATGGTCTCACCTTTTTTCAGCCGATTGAATTTACTAATCTCCGAATCCTCCATATAGGTGGACATTTGCTTATTCACCCGGGCCAAAACCGCCTTAATGCCTTCATGTACTTGAAGCTCTTTATCCTTGCTTAATTTGGGTATCAATTTTATATGGTAGGTGGTACCCATGGTATGACCTTCAAAAAATGAGGGCTTTTCGTCCTGCATGATACAGGCCCCACAGATAAGTAGAAAAAAAATGCAGGTGACCAAGTGTAATTTCATTATCAATTCCTCTTTTGTGTTCAAGCATTTCCAAATATAAATTATCTTTTCTTACCAAAATACCAACAAGTTGTTAACACAAGTTTAACAATACTTGAGCTGATTAATTTACTACAATCTTTTTTCAAATTTAACTTTTAAAAAGCTTTTTTTGCTATATACTGTTTTTTGAATTATTTAAATATACATATAAAAGGATAATCAATGAAAGTTCTAATGTTTGGATGGGAATTTCCACCACATATCAGTGGTGGCTTGGGCACCGCCTGCTTCGGGATTACCACCGCCCTAGCAACCAAAAATGTGAATATAACATTTGTTATTCCCAAACTTACGTCCACTCCCACCAATGCCTCCTGTCACCTGATCGGTGCGGAAAACATCATCCCGATGAACGAAAAAGTTATTAAGTCACAAATCAAACATATCAGCAAATATATTGAAGTCCCCTCTATCCTCACTCCCTACTTGAACGACGTGACTTACAAAGAGAGAATTGAGCAAGAAACCAAAGAATCTGTTTTCTCATTTAGCGGAAATTACGGCGGCAATCTTATGGAGGAAGTCGTACGCTATTCGGCTGTAGGAAAAAAACTCGGCGCCAAAAAAGATTTCGACATTATTCATGCTCATGACTGGATGACCTTTCTTGCCGGCATTGAAGCCAAAAAGGCCAGCGGCAAAAAACTCATTGTGCATGTTCACTCCACTGAATATGACCGCTCAGGAAATAATCCACAACAAGATATTTTTAACATAGAGCAACTTGGAATGGAGACTGCAGATACTGTCATCACGGTAAGTGAGCGCATGAAAAACCTGCTTAATACGAAATACGGGATCAGCAACGAGAAGATTCATGTCGTGTACAATGCCGTTACTAAGGATGACCTCTCTGCCATTGAACCCTTGTGGCAGTTCAAGAAAAGACCCGATGAAAAATTTGTGACCTTTCTTGGCCGGATTACCATGCAAAAGGGGCCAGAATATTTTATTGATGCCTGTAAAATTGTTGCCGATAAATTGCCCAATGTTCGTTTTATCATGGCCGGCTCAGGAGACATGGCGAAAAAAATGATTCTAAAAATGGCTTCTCTGGATCTTACCAGCAGATTCCATTTCACTGGCTTTTTAAAACCCCTGGAAAGAGAGCATCTATTTAACTTAAGCGATCTTTATATAATGCCCTCCGTTTCTGAACCCTTTGGGATCACTCCGCTAGAAGCCATCAAACACAATGTTCCGGTTATCGTCTCCCATCAATCAGGAATTGCAGAAATTCTTGAACATGCTAAAAAAGTAGATTTTTGGAATGTTCAAGAGCTCAGCAGCGCAATGATTGATATTCTTACCAACGACAAAGTCACCAGACAGATGGTGGAAAATAATCGAAAGTGCCTAGATCAGATTGACTGGAAACACGTTGCCGATCACATAATTTCCATCTACCACATGTAAATTATTCTATATCGACTCCAAAGGCATCACTTAAAATAATTTTGATGATATCCCGCCTGGAAATAACTCCCACCAGTTTTTGGCCGTCACAGACAGGAATCATCCGGTATGAATTTTCAAGAAAGACTTTTGATACTTTTCCTAACTCGTCATTAGGACTAACCATATTCACCTTCACGCTGGAAAAATCCCGGACCTTCATATCGCTGGTAACCTTTCCTTTATTGAGCAGATCCAACATATCCTTTTCCGTGATCACACCCCGTAAATTGTTATCCTTATCAACTATTGGGACACCTGCAATTTTTTTTTCAATCAACAAAATAATCGCATCAATTAGTGCCGTATCCTGGGCCACCGAATATACATTGGTTGTCATGACATCTTTTGCCTTTACCATAATTCATCCTTTTTTTAAAACGCATACTATACCCCATTATAAAAACAAGCCAAATTTTATACAAGCTTAGTTTTTTTAAAAAATACCAGATCATTTCCCTAAACTAACTTTAAATAAAGTTTCATTCATGGTAGGAGAGGTTTAATGAAAACCTCCGTATGCTTTTATTTTCAAGTTCACCAACCTTACCGTATCAAACCAGACTATTCATTTTTTGACATGGGCATGAACCGTTCATTTGTAGATGACAAAACCAATTGTGAAATCATAAACAAAGTCGCAAACCAGTGCTACCTTCCCACCAATAATATTTTATTGGAGCTAATAAAAAAATATCCTTCCCAGATAAAAATTTGTTTTAGTCTATCTGGTATCGTTATTGAACAAATGAAAACCCATGCCCCAGAAGCGCTTGATAGTTTTCAAAAGCTGGCTCACACCGGATGTGTAGAATTTCTGGCAGAAACATACTATCACTCACTTTCCTCCATCTTTTCCCACGAAGAATTTTCAAACCAGGTAATGGAACATAAAAAAATAATCCAAAATACTTTTGGGCAAATCCCCACTATTTTTCGCAATACCGAGCTAATCTATAGTGATCTCATTGCCCAACATGTCCATGAACTGGGACTTAAAGGGATTATGATTGATGGAATTGATCGGGTGCTTAAATGGAGGAGTCCCAATTTTCTTTATTCACCGGCCAAATATCCAGAGCTATTTTTGATTTTAAAAAACTACCGACTCTCCGATGATCTGGCTTTCCGCTACCCAGTAGTTTTAAAAAATCACAACCGTTTATTATTAGATAAATTAAAGCAGCTAGCTTTAAAAGGCAGTGAAGTCATCGGTCTGTTTATGGATTACGAAACCTTTGGCGAGCATCATTGGAAAGAATCCGGGATTATCGATTACTTGAAAAACCTGATAGAATCAATTGTCCAGTCCTCTACTTTATCCCTGGCTTCACCTTCTGACGTCATCAATTGCTATCAATCCCACGGTGCTCTTAGTATTCCAGATGCTATATCATGGGCGGATACGGAAAGAGACCTTTCAGCCTGGTACGGCAATCCCATGCAAAACTCTGCCACCGAGCTGCTCTACTCTTTGGAAAAAGCCGTCAAGGCCACACACAATTTCGATCTGATCCGCTCTTGGAAATTACTTACATCCTCCGATCATAGTTATTATACCTGTTTAAAAAACTATAGCGACGGAGCCGTTCACAACTATTTCAGCCCCTTTAATTCCCCTCATGAGGCTTTTGTGGCCTACTCCAACGCTATTAACTTTATAAAATATAATCTATCTCCAAACTAATCTTAACGTAATATTGATCTAAGTTAAATTCCTGAAACCTTTACAACTCCCCTGTTATGCATTACAAAATAGTAATACCAAATTAAAGAAGAAGTCATGGAGTTATCAATGTTCAAACTTAATACATTCACTGTTTTACCAACTGTCCCTACCAAGCTTAAACCGCTATTGGAAATGGCCAACAATCTATGGTTTTCCTGGAATAAGGATGCTTTTTCACTCTTTGAAAAAATTGAACCCGAAATCTGGGAAGAGTGCGGAAACAACCCCATCAAGCTTATTTGCAATCTACCTCAAAAAAGAATGGAAGAAATTGCTAAAGACGACGAATTTGTAAATGAACTTAATACGATCTACGCCTCTTTCACCAATTATATGGAATCAAAAACCTGGTATGAAGGTCAATATGGAAAAAAGCCCGAGGGACATGTGGCCTATTTTTCCTGTGAATTTGGTCTCCATGAATCTCTTCCAATCTATTCGGGAGGACTTGGGGTCTTATCAGGTGACCATCTCAAATCAGCCAGTGACCTGGGTGTTCCTCTGGTTGCCGTGGGACTTCTTTATCGGGAAGGTTATTTTAGGCAAGGACTAGATCCTGAAGGATTACAACAGGAATTTTACCCGAAAAACGAATGGTTTTCCCTGCCCATCATTCCCATTAAGGATCAAGATGGGCAGGCCTTAAAATTAAAAATGAAAATTGGAGATGAAACCATCTTCTATCAAATCTGGAAAGTTCAAGTCGGACGTAATCCCTTAATCCTGCTTGACACTGATCTCCCTGAAAATAACGAGCACCAAAAAACCATTACTCAAAGACTTTATGTTGCTGACCGCGATACCAGACTTAAGCAGGAAATTTTACTTGGGATTGGAGGAGTCAAGGCCCTCCGCTATCTTGGCTTTCGTCCATCTTGTTACCACATTAATGAAGGTCACTCTGCATTTTTAATCCTAGAGCGTCTGCGCACCCTGATGAAAAGCCGCGATCTCTCCTTTAACGAAGCCCGGGAAATTATTTGGGCCAGCAATATCTTCACCACCCATACACCCGTAGCGGCTGGAAACGAACTCTTTAAACAGGAACTGATAAAAAAATATTTGGAAACCTGGGTGAAGGAAAATCTAAGTCTTGATTGGGAAGATTTCGTAGCACTTGGTCTCAAAGACCCCAAAAGTAAAACTGAAGAATTCTGTTTAACTATTTTGGCACTTCGTTTTTCTTCCCTTTCCAACGGGGTTTCCAAACTGCACGGGGAAGTCTCCAAAGAAATGTGGAAAGAGCTTTGGCCTGAGTTACCAATTAGAGAAGTGCCCATCGGTCACATCACCAACGGAGTGCATACGGCCACCTGGATGTCAGGTGAACTGGAAAAAATCATGAGCCGCTTTACTCCCAGAAGCTATGTAAAAGAGCTGGCTGATTTCAACATCTGGAAAATTGTTGATGAAATCCCTGATCACACGCTTTGGAAAATCCATAACGAACGCAAAAAAGCCCTCATCGACTACGCCAGAGACCGGCTGCGCTTTCAACTGCAAAGAAGAGGTGCCAATGCCGATGAAATCAATCGCATAAAAAGTATTTTGGATCCCGAAGTCCTCACCATTGGTTTTGCCCGCCGATTCGCCCCCTACAAAAGAGGAGCACTGCTTTTTAGAGACATGGAAAAACTTAAAAAACTGGTAACTGACCCCAATATGCCAGTTCAATTTATCTTCGCAGGAAAAGCACACCCGGCAGATGACAATGGGAAAAAAATCATTAAAACCATTTTTCAAGCATTAATTGATCATCCAGAATTTTCCAAAAGAATTATTTTTCTAGAGGATTACGATATGGATATGGCGAGATATTTAGTTCAAGGGGTCGATGTCTGGCTCAATACTCCCAGACGCCCCCTGGAAGCATCTGGAACCAGCGGAATGAAAGCGGCCATAAATGGTGCTCCTAATTTATCGGTACTGGATGGATGGTGGGATGAAGCCTTTGATCAAACCCATGGATGGGCCATCGGACATGGTGAAATGTATAAAAATCTCGAACACCAAGACGATGTTGAATCCACTTTGATTTATCGACTTATCACCAAAGAAATAGCCCCTCTTTACTACGAAAAAGATGAAGAATCCAATTTACCCCTGGCCTGGATCACCATGATGAAAAAAACCATCAAGGCCTGTGGACAGGATTTTAATGCCCATCGAATGGTGTGCGATTACATCACTCATTACTATAACCCCGCAGAACAACTTCACATCGCCCTTACCGAAAATGCTTGCAACGATGCCCGGATGATTGCGGATTTAAATAACAAATTAAGAAAGCACTGGAAAGATATCAAAATCATCGAAGTAAGCAAACCAGAGCAAGAAGTGGTTTTGGCCGGGAACAAAGTTGAAATAACCGCCAAAATGAGCTTAGGCCAAATTAAACCGGATGAAATTTTTGCGGAAGTTTATCATGGGCAACTAAGTCCCAAAGGTGTGATCTCCACCCCCAAAATTGTTAAAATGGAAGTCATCGAACACACTAACAGCCAGACCGTTTTCAAGGCCATGATTCCTTGTGATTTAGGGGGGCAATACGCCTACACGATACGCATCAGGCCTGGAAATGAAAATTTAGAAAACAAATTATTACCTGGACTGGTCTATTGGTATAAGGAGTAATCAAGGTAGTTCCATGTTCCACAACCACTCACCATTAATTATTGCCGGTCCATGTAGCGCTGAAAACAGACAGCAAGTTTTTCAAATTGCCCAAGCACTGAAAGAAACTGGCAAAGTCGATATTTTTCGTGCCGGCATATGGAAACCCCGAACGATGCCTGGAACCTATGAGGGACCTGGCGAGAGCGGCCTTTTGTGGCTGGAGGATGTACAAAAAGAACTGGATATTTTGGTGGCAACTGAAGTCGCCACTCCCGCTCATGTCGAGAAGGCGTTAAAACATAATATTTCCATTTTATGGATCGGGGCCCGTACCTCGGTCAATCCATTTTCAGTCAAAGAACTGGCCCATGCACTAAGCGGTACCGATACCACCGTCTTAATAAAAAATCCCATCAACGCCGATATTTCCCTTTGGATTGGGGCCATTGAACGGATAAAACAGGCCGGAATCAAAAAAATCATGCTTGTTCATCGAGGATTCACTTCTTTAAATCCTGCCCCCTATCGCTACGATCCGATTTGGAAAATTCCCATCGAAATAATAAAAAGATACCCGGATCTTCCCCTTCTATGCGATCCCAGCCATATTTCAGGGAATCGCCAGTATATCGAACAAATTTCCCAAAAGGCCCTCGACTTAAATATGAAAGGACTTATGCTTGAAGTTCACAATGATCCAATGCGAGCCTTGGTGGATCAGCAGCAACAAATCACTCCCGCTCAGTTTGTAGAAATCATCGAACGTTTAAAAAAGAGAAAGGAAAACTCCACTAATCAAAGTTATCTGGAGAAATTAGAAGAGCTTCGGGGTCAAATCGACAAAATTGATCATGAGATGCTTCATCAACTGGCCAGTCGCAAAGAAGTGGTAACGGAAATTGCCAAACTCAAATTTCAAAACAACATAGGTCCCCTGCAACTTGGTCGTTTTCAAAAAATCTGTCAAGAAAGAATCAAGTGGGGACAATCCCTGGGACTTTCAAAGGAGATGATTGAAGAGCTGTTTACCACCATCCACGAAGATGCCGTGAAATATCAAAGTGATTTAATGAAAACCTTCTAACCTGAACTCACTAGAATTTTTTAATCATCTCTTCATTTTTCCTTAAAAACCATCTTCTCATCGCTACTTTCAACCAAATAAGTTCAATCAATAAAAAGACTATGGAAACTAGATAAAAGCCGATCGTTTTAAAAAAGGTCCATTGGCCAGTAGTTGCATAAAAGGCCACCAACCCCATAAAGACACCATACCCCACAAAAAACAAGGCTGTGTGAGTTTCAAATTTCGTCATGATTTCAAGCGGAGGCATTTTGCGTGGATCACTCAGTGATTCCATCATCTCAAATAAAAGACCTTTTCCGGTTAAGACCTTGAACATTAAAAAAGCCCCAATACCAATGCCAGTTATACCAGGTTGCAATTTAAACCAGATTCCCTGGTTATCAAAAAAAGACAAGGTTCCCAAAAAAAAGATCAGAAAAAAATTGGCCTTGGATATTGAATGAACATGCTTCATACATATTTTTTCAAAGATAATTTCTATCAAGGCCAGCAAAACGCCCCCGACCGCTGCAATTTTAGGTTCGTAATAGGATTCCAGATACCAATAAAAAACTGCCGGCAGAAAAGAGATAAGAAAAAAGTGCTTGGACATTCCTTTAATAAAGTCCCCCATTCATTTTCATTATTAAAATACCCTGATTAAGACACTTTAGGATAATATTTATGCATTGGTATTAAGGCAATCTTCTTTTCAAGATATTCAAAAAAATCTCTTTTAAATGATTCAGGCGCAATAATTTCGACCTTGTCCTTTATTTGATCAAACCAATCCAATAGATCCGGAGTCATCTCCAAGGTGGCGGCCCATATCAAATCCTGATTAGGAGTCTTGACAATATACCTGTTTAAAAGCAATTGATAAGGCGGCAAAATTTCAAAATTCTCCCCCGCCCTTATCTTCAAAATTAACCGATCCTCTTTACCATTCATGCTCCTTAGCTCTCTGACATATCCTTCCAGCTGCATCCCCATAAAATTCGCCACATATTTCCGTTTAACCAGCTTAATTTTTTGAATTATACCTGTAGGGATATTAATTAAAATACGACCTGGTAAATGCTCACCAATCAAAGTCAGGGTTCCGTCCACATAAATAAGCAGGTGTGGATAAACCTCGGTGATTTCATCGTGAACGGTCAGACTCAACACTTTCTTTTGTTTTAAGGCCTCATTAATAACAACCACGGCATTCTCATCGCCCACGCTCAGACTCCTGCGTATAGCAAGCCATTTTAGAGGAATGCAGGCTTGCTTTTAATAATCTGTTTATTCGGCCCATCATTAATAACACACTAATCTAGTCGGCTTTTAAGGCCTCTATCTTTAGTCCTTTGCCAAATATATTTTTTTAATGAATACTAAAACCGTGAATTTGTTAAATATCTTTATTTTTATATAAAAAGTGAGCATATCGATGATAATAAAAAAGCTAATGGCATATCCAGTACTTATGGTGGGCATTCTATTTATGGTCATTTTCCTATTTCAGTTAAAAAACAAAGGTGTTTTCAAAGATCATTTTGACAAGTTACAGGCCACCTCCTGCCGATCCGCCCTAGTCATGCTTGATAAAAGGATTGCCAAGAATTGGAAATCAGAATGTGATGATAAAAACATGATTATCACCATCTCATCAAACATCAAGCGAGAATCATATAAGGATGATTATAAGTACAAGGCAGCCATGTACCGAGAACTGGCCAATTCTATTTTTTTTATCTCAAAAAATTGTGCTAACGATAGCCTTGAGAGAGTACCTTGGGTGGTCGTCTTATTTGAATCCAATAAAATGAACATCTCTGCCAGGACGGAAGGCAAGCACCTCGCTCGTTTTGCAACCTTAACCGATAGTAAAATAATTGCAGAGCACTTAAAGACAAGTGTCCAGGTCAAAGAATATGTCAAATAGACTGGGGTCCTTGGAAAATACGTTCAAATATGTACCCGGAACATTTATTTCGTAGTTATAAGCGTGCAAAAAAACCCTTGGCGCCTTCTTGCCTCCATACAGTTCATCCCCCAAAATAGGAAAACCAAGGTGAGCAAGCTGGGCCCTTATTTGATGTCGAAGTCCGGTTTTTAACTCAATTTTTACTAAAGAAACATTTTCTTCCCGATTGAATTTAAGAGGATTAACCATGCAGATTCCCGGTTTTGCCCCTTCTGTGTCATGATCAGTAACGCTCATCTTTTTCCCCTTAAACTGGGATTTTCTGAAGTAATGAGTAAGATGATATGCTTGTTCCAGTTGGCCCTCCACCACTGCCAGATAGGTCTTCTTTTTCACCAGATCCTCATATTGATCTCTTAACTTCTTTAATAAAATTTCCTTTTTCACGTAAACCAGTACTCCCGAAGTAACCAGATCAAGACGGAATAACAACCCCCGATCATAAAAGTTTTTATTCACTTCTAATATCTTAGGATCAAACTCCTGCCTTAGAAAACTCAAACAATTATCACTTTCATCATAAAAATGGGGATGAGCATGAATGCCAGGGATTTTATTTAAAACCAGATAATTCTCATCTTGAAACAAGATTGCCAAAGGCTTCCCACAATAAATCGGATTAATCATTAAATGATTAACCAGGTTTAAATCAATGGCATACTCTCTCCTGGCATAAACTTTTTGGCTTAATTTTTTCTTATTTCCAATGATTTTTTTTAGATAAGATTTTGAACACTCAAATACGCTTTTTAGGGCAATTTCAAAATTCGCATACTCATCTAGAAAACAAAATCCTATTTCTTTTTTTGAATTCATCTAATGAACATAGACTTTATGCCCAAGCGTTGATAAATCAGTTTTTCCCAGGCTAAACTCTACCCGTCGACTTAGATAATCAATCTCAGATTGTTTTTTTCCAGGCATCACCAAAGGCCTTGAATCCCCATAAAAAACGGTGGTGATCACTTTATGAGGAACCCCTCTTTCAATCAGAGAGCGACTCACTTCAGTTGCCCGATAGGCAGAAAGCGCAAAAGCATCCAATTTACCATCAACCGAAGTTTCTCCTCTGGCCGCATGGCCTTGAATAAAGATGACCCATTTTCCTTCCGAAAGCATCTTCACCAATCTTTTAAAAACCTCTACCGCCAAACCTTGATCCGATAAGGTGGCAGTCCCTTCTTTAAAAATCAAACTATCCTTAAGTACCACCTTTATACCTTCTGGCATTTCATAAACTTCCACCGATTCAGCCAGTTCGTAATCTTTTAAATCTTTTTTCATCAATTCTAAATCTTCGGTGGATGCCCGATTGATTTCGTGTTTATCTAAAAGACCTTCCATCGTAAGAAATTCAATTGGAAAAGGCTTAATAGGCTGCTGACTTTCAATCATGGTTGGATAATCATCCGGTGATTTTCCCTGCTGAAGAACCTCTCCTTGAATCAGAACATTCCCTCCAAAGGCATCTCGAATTGATCCAAGCGCCGATTCATATTTGGATGTTTCCGTTTTAGCAAATGACAAAAGCAAAACAAAAAACGTCAATAAAAGGGTCACCATATCCGAATAAGTTGCAAACCAACCAGGTAAACAAGGCGGACATCCACCTCCTCCTTTCTTGGCGGGAGGTTCTGGAGCTGCGGGAGCGGTTTTTGCATTTTCATCGGCCATGACTCACCTTCTTTTTCAAAAAACTATTCTTTAGTTTCCTCAAGCGCTCTTTGCTTCGGTGGTAAAAATGAATTCAATTTCTCTCTAATTAGTCGTGGGTTTTCCCCGGCCACAATACCCAAAGTCCCCGCAATGATAATATTCATTTTCATCACTTCGCTCTTAGATCGATATTCGATCTTGACCTTCATAGGAAGTGCGATAGCATTTGCCACGACCGAACCATAGAAGGTGGTTAAAAGAGCAACCGCCATAGCCGGACCAATGGATGAGGGATCGGAAAGGTTTTGCAACATAATAACCAAACCAATCAATGTTCCAAGCATTCCAAAAGCCGGGCCATCAGCGCCCATACCATCAAGCACCATGACACCTACCTTGTGACGCTCCTCCATGGAATCAATTTCCAACTGCAAAATGGATTGCAACACTTCAGGGGGTCGGTTATCAGCGGCCAGATTCATGGCCTTCTTTAAAAAAATATCATCAATTTGAACTTTCTCAAGAGCAAACACTGATTCTCTTCTGGCGGTTTCCGCCAGCTTTACTATTTCATCAATAGTTTTTTTCGGATCAACTGGAGTAATAAAAATAGTTTTCATCATAACAGTAGCGACCGTTTTGATGACTTCTATTGGCCATTTTATACAGGTAGCACCAATCAAACCACCACCAACACAGATTACCGAGGGTATATCTACAAAAAGTATCAAGTCGGCACCAGTTAAAATGGATCCAATAATGGCGACCGAAACAAAGACCAGGCCAATAATCGTTGTAATATCCATAAACCTTCTTCCTCATCTTTTAACGAATTATTATCTATCCATCAGTTTATTTTCTTTCTTGATTCAAATATCGGAAATTAAAAGAGATACTTTAAAAAATGTTTGACATGAGCAAATAGATCACTTGCATACAATGAAGTAATTTTCTTTTATTAATTGATCCTTTTTCTCTGGATTAAACTTCTGACATGAATTATTAATTCAATTGCTGGTGACATTCTCCAAGTATTTGAGCATATTCATCCGTAAATTTTTAAGAGTAATTTCATCAGAAATAAGTCCTAACTCATCTTGAATAAACTCTTTTGGAAATCCCGTAAGCTCTGCTAATGTATCAAGACTCACTTTTTCATTTTCGGTAATATGCTCAAATTTTTTTTTAACGTTTTTGATACCAGAAATTCCAGTAGTGATCATTGACACTCCCTTGCGCAGTTTTAAGGCAAACTTCTATGTTGCCCGATTTTAAAATTATTAAAATGATCATATCCACGGTGTTTTTCTGATGTCAAATTTGAAATTCATTAATTACTTATTTGTAAGCTTTTGTTAGACAAGCTATATTTCTTGTCATCAAATCAAGTGTATTTAACTGATATCACATATCCAGGTAATGTTTCTTAATGACTTTTTTGTAAAGAATTAATTGTAAGAAATTGGTTAAAAAATTTTTAGAAAGCTTAATAATTTAAGTTCCATTTCCTTAAATTCAGCCCGTATATTGCTAAGCAAAGTAATACCGCCCCCGGACTTGTACAACAACTTTCCCTTATTAAAATCAATTTCGGCGGTACGAATGTTAATTGAAGCGGCCATCACTTCGTCATCTAAAATGATAGTTGAACCAGTGTAAAATCCACGATCATAATCTTCCAAATCCCGCAATATTTCCACCACTCTTTTTTTAGGTGCTCCGGTTATACTTCCTCCCGGAAAAATATTTTTAATTATCTGTCCCAAGGTTATTTTTTCACTTAGTTGAACTTTTATGAGCGAACACTGATGAAGTATTTGAGGAACCATCAGAGGTATTTTCTTTTTGATGATTTGGGCCTGAGGTTGTTCAATCCTTGATAAATCATTTCTAAGCATATCAGAAATCATAAATAGCTCAGCTTGATCTTTTTTTGATTTTTTCAGAGCAGACCAAGCACCATTAAATTTTCGAGGTGATGAAACTTTTATACTCCCCTTGATTGGCATCGACCAGCACAAAAAACCCAACTTGTTTTTACGCATTTGAAAAAGACATTCCGGCGAATTACTTAAAATCATCGTATTAAAATAAGGCAACCAAGTAACATGAGCATAGGCCCCCCTCTGTGCCCGACTGGCAAAAAATTGATTAACAAAATCAGTGGAGGTTTGACCTTTAAACGCAAACTGAAACGGAAACGTGAGATTAAATTGGTAACAATCACCATTTAATAATTTTTTTCTGCCTTTCTTAAAAGCCTGGGTATATTTTTCCCACGAGGGAGAAGAAATCTGACCAAGCTTAACCCGAGGGCCACTTTCAGGATAGAACCTTTCTTTTTTTTCATACCCAATCACAATCCCAAGCAGTGTCTCTTTCTTATATTGATAATTATCCAATAAATAATAAAAGCCAAACTCATAAGTTAAATGAATAACCGTTTTTTGATGATTATCTACAAAATAAAATTCATCCAAAAAAGCATGCAATTGAGCGGGACTGGTTTTTTCTTTTTTTCCACTCAGCAAATTGATCTTATACTGGTCATACCAAGCATAGGCAAACTGAGGCCTGGATAATTTTACCTCTTCACGTCCGCTATAAATTGTAAAAATATTATCGGGGAGGTTCATGGACAAAATCAGGATTTAAAAAACTGGTATAGGCGCCCTTAAACACCAATCTTACCGTGCCTTGCTCTCCTGACCGGTTTTTAACCACCAGAATTTCCGCCATTCCCGGATCCTTGGTGGTCTCTGGATTATAGAATTCATCCCTATAAATCATCATAACAATGTCTGCGTCTTGCTCAATGGTTCCAGATTCCCTTAAATCCGAAAGCATCGGCCGTTTATTAGGCCTGGATTCCACACTTCGATTTAACTGCGACAAGCATAAAATAGGACACTCCAATTCTTTCGCCAAATTTTTCAGACTTCTCGACATCTCGGCAATTTGTTGCTCTCTGGGCGAACTACTATTATGTGGCTTCATCAGTTGCAAATAATCAATCACCACTATGCCAAGTCCATGTTCAGTCTTGATTTTTCGACAATAACTTTGAATATCATAAACCGTCACATTAGAAGCATCATTTAAAAAAATTGGCAAGCTAGAAAGTTTTCTAACGGCGTTACCAATGGAATGCAAATCGGTTTCCAAAAAATTTTTAGTTCTCAATCTTTTTGAATCCACCTTGGCTTCACTGGAAAGCAGTCTCATGGATAATTCATTGGCCATCATTTCCAAGGAAAATACAGCCACCGGCAAAGTACCACCGGTCATGTCACATGCATTAATCGCCATATTCATAGCAAGAGACGTTTTCCCCATTGCCGGACGGGAAGCCAGGACAACCAACTGACCAGGTTGCAATCCCAGTAGAATTTGGTCTAATTTGCCGTAGCCGGTGGGAAGACCAGATATTTCACCGGACACCCGAGAGGTATCTTCCAATTCACGCAGATTGGCCTTCAAACATGACTTTAAATCGAGCATTCCAGAAGTTTTGGCATCGCTGGTAAGTTTAAAAAAAGTCGCCTCGACTTCCGTTAAATAATCTTCCACTGAGCCGGTGAGATTCAGGCCCTTTTGGGCCAGGTTTTGACTTTCTCTGATAATTTTCCGAAGGCTCGACTTATCCTTTACCGATTTGCCGTAATGATAGACGTTGGCTGAAGAAACTTGTTCCTCAATAATATCCAAAATATATTTTTGCCCGCCAATATCTTCAATCTTTCCCTGATCCTGCAGGACAGAACAAACCGTAACATAATCGACCGGACGACTGGTATTGGAGAGTTCTTTTATGGCATCAAATACCATCCCAAACCGTGGATTATGGAAGTCACTCTTTTTTAAGTTCAAATCCACAATTTCATCAAAGGCCTTGCCATCCACCAACAGCGATCCGATTAAGGATTTTTCTGCCAATTCATCGTGCGGTAGTTGAATCATTGAACTTCTTTCCTTTCGCTACACTAAACAAACCAAACCCATTTCATGGATTTATTATAAAATGGATTTGGCCTATTGATTGGATGATATGTTTAATTTTCTTCTTCAGCTACTTCTTCACTATCATCTTCTGAGCCTTCCGGTTTTTCTTCGGCAGTACCTTCTTCCAAGGCTTTCGCTTCCGCTAATTTCTTGTCGGCTTTTCTCTTTTCAGCGAGTAGTTGTTGCTTTTTCATCTCTTCAACTTGGGCTGGGTCAATGCTTACCTTAACATGAAAGGTGGCATCCACATCTTTAAAAAGTTTTACGGTAATATCAAAATTCCCAAGACTTTTTATAGGGTTATCGATATTAATCAGTCTTCTCTCAACGACCACACCCTTATTTTCCAATTCTTTGGCAAGCTCGGTATTGGTAACACTACCAAATAGTTTTCCAGAACCCCCAACCTTCTTAAAAAGTTCAATGTGTTGCCCATCAATTCTTTTTTTGATGTCCTCGGCAGCTTTTTTGTATTCATTGATCTTTTTTGAAAGCCTCTTTTGTCCATCCTCCAACTGTCTTTTGTTGGATTCATCTGCGGTTACCGCTAGCTTCCTGGGAATAAGATAATTTCTGGCATGCCCAGCAGAAACTGAAACGATCTCACCCACATTGCCTAAAAACGGCACTTTTTCTGTTAATATAACTTTCATAAGTTATCTCCTTTATTTTTTTTAAAATTTTTTATCTGTTGACGAAAATTAATCCATTGATCAAAAACACCAACTATGGCCAAAAAACGATAGGCCATAACCGCTGCTAGAATAACAAGTATGGATCTAAATCCCCCTCTTATTCCCACCATCTGTAACACATCGTAATAGACTCCCACACCCTGAATAAAATAAAAAACTCCCAGAAAGTATAAAAAATTCATTCCCAGCACGGTTCCCACCGGGCCTAGAATATACTCTCCAACTAGAACCAGACCCAAGGCCATAATCAAAGGCCAAACGAAAAATTCCGGAGCTTTAAAACTTATCAGATGTCTGATCGTAAAATCATACGCTCTCTTTTTTTTCCACACTAATGAGCTTCTTAGAACAATTATCAAGCACAACCAGTGACCAAACATTAAAATTGAAAAAAAAGCCGCACAGGCCCAATTCAAAAAATTCTCAACAATGGTTTTAGGATCTTTTAAAAGATCCTGAAGCACCCTTGCATCATCACCACCTTGAGCAATAAAATCTGCATTTTCTTTTTTAATTTGATCTATGAAACCCGCCAAAACTCGAGTAAGTTCCCCTTTCACGAAATCTGGCCCGATCGCCAAATAGCTTCCCACTCCCACTAAGACAATTATAAAAAAGACAATCCCGGCCATCACCAGACCACGGTCAGGCGACAAACCCTTTAAGATTGTGTTGGCAATTAAAATTGCATTAACGAAAGACAAAAGAAAAACCACACTGAGCAAAGGGGTAAAGTTAAAAATGATGGTCAACAACAGTAATATTGAAAAACCAACCATGCCTGTAATTATTCCTTTACTTTGGCTATACAGCAGAAAAATAAAAACCAGGGGTATCGGTGCAAAAATACCGGTAGGCCCCATTAATATGAGCAACAAGGATAAAATACCCAAAAAGAATATCCTTCTTAATTCTAAAGAAAAACTTTGAGTTGTATCTATGTTAACCCCAAAAGAAAGCATCGGTTTCACCCTCTAAAAAGCGTTTATTTTAAAACAGCATCTGAAAGGTGACTTACGATATTAAGTTGTCTGGCCCTCTTAATGGCGCTGTTTACAAATCTTTGATGCTTAGTGCTTACGCCACTTACTCGAGCAGGCGAAATTTTTCCAAACTCATTGATCAGCCACATATAGGTTTTAGGATCTTTCCAATCAGCTTTAATACCACGAGCGATAAACCAGCAATTTCTTCTTCGAGCAAATCTTCTACGATCTTTTTCAATGTCCATGCCTTCTGATTCATCAGTCACACTGCCATTATACTTTCTAGAAAAAGGAGTTTTGTAATTTTTTAATATGGTATCTAGATCACGATCTCGTCCCATATTCACGTTTAAAAACTTATGTACATGATCATTGATTCTAAGACGTCTGTACAATTCCTGGTTAAGAGCACTGGCTTCACCCTTATACATAAAATAAAGGAAATGTCCTTGCTTGCTGCCATTTTTAGAGGCCTGAGCAAACAGCCTTTTTCCCCAATCGTCCTCGATAAGAAGTTCAGTTTTGTACTCTTTCATCACTTCTTTACAAAGATCTTTGAGGGAATTTAGATTTTCATCAGTAACAGAATCTTTTGCAACTACGCAAAGTTCGTAAATCATTCTAACCCCCTGGATTATAAAAAGCCTCGGTCTCGTTAGTGGACCAAAGCGAGATTTATGGATTTACTTTCAAAAAATAAATGTTCACGGAATGTAGCATCAAAGGACTAAAAATTAAAGTAAAATTATAAAAAGTATGATCACCGATTTTTTTACCAGACATGCGCAGCGTTAAACGCAAAGTCTCTTGATTTTTTTTCGAATAAGCTTTTTAAACTCGATTTTCTTATTATTCTCAATAAAACTTTTATCAATTATTTTATCCCAAATTGGCAATATCTTCTGAAATTTATGAGTAATCTTATCATGCGTTTTTAAACTTATTCCATATCCTGCAGCAAGTGACAAAAAATCCGCTCTATCCAACTTATTTTTTTTTCCATTGATCGCCAGAGCCGATTCCTCGTGATCATCAGAAATATATAAATCTGTAGAAATCAAATCATAGGCCGGACTCAGTAGGATTTTTTTTCCTGTTTCATTTTCATACACCAACGATATATTTTTTAAATGAGCATCAACATTTCCAATAATAAAATTAAAGATAGTCTGTTCATACAAACGGTATAAATTATCTCCGGGAAAATCAGACTTTTGTTTTAAGATTTTTCCGACTTGTTCCAGGCTTCCATTATATTTTTTAAAACTCTCCTTATTTAAAATTTGGCAAAAATCCTCCTGATGAAATTCATCATGAGAACTATTTCGATCAAATCTTGCCGCCATCAAACCAAGCGCTCCAGATTTGGTAGGAATGAGTGCCGCCTTTTCCACCTGGATTTTAGCAACTTGAGCCAACTTTAAACAAAGATGTTCATTCTCTGGCAGATAAGGTGGCGCACCTTTTGGTTTGAAAATGAATCTTCCCCACAGGTCCGTGACTGTCATTCGTGAGCTTTTTCCTGTTTCCTTCGCCAAATCAAGAGATAATTTTTTTTGAACACCTGTGATTGCCAATTTTTTGTTTAATTGTTTTTTAGCCAGTATTTCTAAAATTTGATCATCAATATCCACATACGGGACAATCTTTTCATCAAAAACATTCATCATGCAATCATCATGATATATCTGATCACTTGGTTCATAGCAAATCAAGCATCTATTATATTTTTTATATTGAGCATCCTTGCGATGTTTCAAATCTGGTTGTGTTTTGATCAATTTTTTATCACCAACATGAACGGCACCAATAGTGTCATGGCAAAGCTTTATTAATAATTCAAAGCGATCTTGAAGTGGATTCAAACGAAGTTCTGTACTGGCCAAATTTAAGAGCCAACCTTCGGGAATAAGTCCATCAAAAAATGAGAATAAATTATCTGATTCAAATTTTTTTTGAACCTTGGGCAAGGTCAAACTGATTGACGGATTATCTGAATTTAAATATTTTTCATCATAACAAAAGATAAAATTCTCATCACTGGTTTTTAAAAGCTCTCCTGCCAGAATATCTTTATAAAAAACCGAAACCTTATTCATCATCTCTTCTCATACCAACAGCACTCACTTCAAGGCCAAAATACCGAAGAACCTGGTTTAATTTATCCAAGCGGACAGTTTCCTTCCCCTGTTCTACGTCACGTATAAATCGAAGTCCAACTCCCGCCCGCATAGCGAGCTCTTCTTGAGTGAGCTTCAATTCCTTTCTTTTCATTCTAATTATTTCAGACGTAAGCGGTTGTTTTTTCATTAAATAATCCCCGGTCGGGTATAATTTTATAGTTTAACAATATTTTATACCTGATAAGGTATAAAATCAATACTATTAGATGTAATATACCCGAAAGGGTATATTACCTTCTTAAACGTTCTATGCAAGTATATGAAATGCTAATTCCTATACTAAATGGAGTTTGATAGAATTAAAATTAAAAAAAGGAGTTGTCTATGAAGATACTGTTTATCGGTGGAACACATTTTTTAGGAAGACAAACTGTGGAAGACGCCTTAATTCAAGGTCACAATATTTATATCCTTCAACGAGGAAAAACTAATCCTGACCTTTTTCAAAACGTCACCAAATACTACGGTGATCGAGAAAAAATATCCGAAATACTACCCGCCAACGACCACTACGATTTGGTGGTTGATACTTGTGGTTACCACCCGGAAATCGTAAAAAAATCATGTCAGCTACTTAAAGATCGCACCAACTTATATATCTTTATCTCCACCGGTTCCCTATATGCAGATTTTTCGATGCCTGGACTCAATGAGCAGTCCACCACCTCCACGCTTGAAGACATTCCACCAATTAGTGCTCCTATAACTAATAATAATTATGGCCCTCTTAAAACCTTATGCGAGCAAGTCGTTACCAATACGTTCGGTATAAAAAAATCGCTGATCCTTAGACCTGGCATTATTGTAGGTCCTTACGACGATTCAAAACGCTTTGACCAGCTCATAAAACTTATTGCTTCAAACAAAACCCTAGATATTCCAAGTGACCATCAGACCATGATTCAATTCATTGATGTACGGGCCATCAGCCACTTTATTTTAAGCTCTTTTGATCGTAAACGATCTGGTACATACAACGTCATTGGCCCTAAAAAACCTATTCGCCTGATAGATTTTATAAATACCGCAAAGAAGCTTCTCAATCCTGGTTTAGAATTAAATTATATTCCGGTGGATGCCAATCTCAATTTCCCAATGTACTTCAACAATCCAAAAATGAATGGAATATTCCAACTTGATGGTAATAAAGCTTATGCTGATGGCCTTATGGATATTGCCATAGAAAATACTATACAAGCAACCAATGATTACTTAAAAAATCTCCCCTTAACATTGCATTGTGATTTATAAAAGTTAACCAAATATGATTTTAAGGTGGACTATCAAGTTCTCCCACCAGCAGTTAATTGCATCAAAATTTTTTTCACAAAAATGAAGCTTAGATTTTATTCGTAAGTTAATACTTTCAACCCTACCCGAATGAATTTTCCCTACGCCATTAATCATGATATTGGTGGGCAATTCCACTTGCCCTTGGAAATCTTTAAAATATCTTGACCCACTATAATCTTGCTCAATAATACTATCGCTAGAAAAATGCCACTCAACTTCTGCCCAGGTATCATTAATTTGATTAAGCTTTTCTGTGATAACCAATGTCTGAGATAAAAATGTTTCCTTATTTTCTTTAGGGATTTCCAACTTCAACACCATCCCTGGATATTGATCGCCTCCAAGAGTGGTCATTTCTTTTATTTCATGTCCTGAACAAATATTGCATAGTTTTGCGTTTGGAAATTGGTTCAATGCCCAAATCCATGTATCCTGAAGATAAAAATCTACCTCATAATCATTCCATTTCTTGGTTTTTCTTTGATTCATTGACTTCCAGTTTATGTACCATTTAATCCAAACGGCTTCATTATCCTTCCTGCGCAAAAATCTCGTACTGCTCAATGTGATAACCATTTTCCGAGCGGATTAAAAGATTTTTTCCGTAGGCTTCTTCCAGGCTTTCAATGATCCCCAAATCTTCGCTACATAAGCGGGCGGTTACCTCGGGATGAGTATAGATATAGACACTGGTGGCCTGTGTTTTCTTCAATACCTTCACAAGCTCCCGGATAAGTTCGTGGCATACCGTAAGGGTTGACTTTACCTTGCCGGTTCCTTCGCAGTAAGGGCATGGCTCACACATCAGCCGGGTCAACGTATCCCTGGTGCGTTTTCTGGTCATCTCCACAAGGCCTAGGCCCGAGATAGGAAGAACATTGGTTTTGGATCGGTCTTTTTTCAAGGCTTCCAGTAAAGCATTATAAACGGAGTTGCGATGCTCCTCATTTTCCATATCGATAAAATCAATAATGATAATTCCACCACAATTTCGAAGACGAAGTTGATAGGTAATTTCCTTAACAGCTTCCAAATTGGTTTTTACGATGGTTTCTTCCAGGGTTTTTTTACCAACATATTTTCCGGTGTTGACATCAATGGAAACCAAGGCTTCGGTTTGATCAATATTAATCGAGCCCCCTGACTTCAAAAAAACTTTATTGGCCAAGGCCCGCTCAATTTCCAAATCTATTCCATAATGTTCAAAGATAGGAACCTCGGAATCATAGAGCTTACATTTACTTTTCATTTTGGGAAGATACTTGGTGGTAAACTTATCCACCTCTCGAAAGTTATCCTTGGAATCAACCCATATCTGAAAAACATCCTCGTCGGTAATATCCCGAAGCACCCTTTGAATAAAATTCATATCTTCGTAAATACAAGTTCCAGCCTTGGTTTTTTCATCCTTCTTTTGGATTTCCTTCCATATTTTAACCAGCATGTTGTAATCATTCTTGAGCGTTTTATAAGATTGGCCGTCTGCCACCGTTCTGGCGATAATACCGGTTCCTTCCGGACGGATCGTTTCCAAAATTTCTTTTAATCGATCCCGCTCTTTTTCATTTTCAATTCTACGAGAAACACCAGTATGTTCGATCATGGGCATGAAAACCACATACCGACCAGCTATGGTTATTTGTCTGGTCACCCGGGCACCTTTGGTGGAAATAGGTTCTTTGGCAACCTGAACCAATATCTCATCCCCCTCTTTCATAAATGATTCAATACTCACATCTTGACGAAACCTCATATCCACCGTTTCACTTAAGGTTGAAAATTCGTCAGGTATAATCTCACCAATTTTCTTAAAACGATTTTCTTCTTGAAATTTTTTGGCCTTCTCAATCATTTCTCTTTGTTCAACAAGCGTTGGAAGATAGGCATCATCCACATACAAAAAAGCTGCCTTTTCATGGCCAATATCAACAAAGCAAGACTGCATTCCAGGAAGCACCCGAATGACTTTCCCTTTATAAATACTGCCAACTTTAGGAGCACTGGCATCAATTTTCTCCCCACTTTCCATTAAGTAATCAAGAATTTCCCCATTTTCAATTAAAGCCGCTCTACATTCATTTAAAGTCTGGTTAATAATCAGTTCTTTTGGCATGGTTTATCTATCCTTAAAAAAATTTTATTATATTAAAATTCCAGCAATACAAGCCGTCATCAAGCAGGCAAGGGTTCCGGCTATCAGACTCTTTACTCCAAGCCTTGCTAGATCACGGGATCTTTCAGGGGCCAGTGAACCAATGCCCCCAACCTGTATGCCTATGGAACCAAAATTGGCAAATCCACACAAAGCATATGTTGCGATAACCACTGCCCTGGGAGACAAATCCTTCATATAAGTTTGCAAATCCTGATAGGCAACAAACTCATTTAAGATCAGTTTTTTCCCAAGAAGCCCTCCCACAATCAAGGAATCATGACCTGGTACTCCCATTATCCATGCTATCGGAAAAAAAAGATATCCTGTAATAAGTTCTAGGCTCAACTCCTGATGGCCAAAAATTCCACCCACAAAGCTGAGAACTCCGTTAAACAACGCCACTAGGGAAATAAAAACCAACAGCATGGCTAAAACGTTTAAGGCCAGTTTAAGCCCATCGATCGCACCAATCGTCGCTGCATCAATAATATTAACCGAGTTTTTTGGTAGATTAATGTTCACTTGTCCTTTGGTTACTGATTCTTCGGTCTCCGGAATCATTAATTTGGCACAAACCAAACTGGCAGGTGCCGACATAACTGAAGCGGCCAGCAAATGTCCGGCACTCACCCCCATCTTCACATAGACCCCCAGCACACTGCCTGCCACGGTTGCCATCCCTCCAGTCATGAGGGCAAGAAGTTCTGAGCGAGTCATTTTTGATATATAAGGTTTTATAACTAGTGGTGCTTCAGTTTGCCCTACAAAAATATTTGCGGCTGCAGCCAATGATTCTCCTCCAGATGTACCAAGTACTTTTACCATAATCCATGCGGTAGCTTGAATAACTTTTTGCATAACCCCCAAATGATAGAGAATACTCATCAGGGTGCTCATAAATAAAATGACTGGCAAAACGGAGATGGCAAACACAAAACCAATTTTCGTGTAGTCATTAAGGGGGCCAAAGACAAAATTAGTGCCATGATTAGTGAAGGACAAAATAGCATTAAAAAAGCTAGTGGCCCACTGAAAAACCATTGCCCCAAAACTGGTTTTTAAAATGATAACTCCAAACATGAACTGTAAAATAATCCCGCCGATCACTAGTTTCCAATAAATTTTTTTCTTATTATCACTAAGTAGGAATGCAATAAGAACCATTACCAGCAGGCCAACAAATGAAATGAACCTTTCCATTTTTCCTCCAATAAAAAATGGAGGTTATCAATTTATTTATGAATGATAAAGGATTAAAAAGCCAGCAACTCTTCCGGATGAATAGTCCCCACATAATGCGGTCTTTGCGGATTGAGATTTTCACCTCTGATGACCCTTTTATAATAGTCCAGATATTTCTCGGTCATCACTGCCACCGAGTATTTGCTCTCCACCATGTGTCGAATCTGATCTGAGTTAAATTGATGAGATGTTGCGATCCTATCTTTAAATTCGCTAAAATTATTACAGATAAATCCCGTCTCTTTGGTGATCAGCTCTTTTAAACTACCGTAGGGTGAACCAATAACCGGCACCCCAAAGGCAAAGGCTTCAATAATCGCTATCCCAAAAGGTTCATGCCATCTGACCGGCCATAAAAGTGCATCCACTAGCCCAAGCAGTTCCCGTTTTTTTTCTTGATTAACCATTCCATAAGATTTTATTTTGCTGGAAAAAGAAAATTTTTTTCCACCTGCGATATGCAGATTTTTTTTGGCATTTTTACATGCTTTAATACAATGGTTGAGATTTTTAACCTTCCAATTGGCCTTGGCCAAAAATAAAAAATCCTTCCAAGCTTTATCTTTTTTAGGATGATAAGGATACTCATCAAAATCAAGTCCATTGTAAACAAATTCATGGCCACTATGATTTTGCGCATGATTTTGTGAGACAAAGACCGTATTAATATGAAATTCTTCTCCAGGTATCCCATTTCCCTCTATCGTCACCAAAAGCGGAAAATCCATTTCCAAATGGGGAGAATAAAAAAGATGAATCAAATCAATATCGCTTGGAATCAAGGTTCGCCAATCCTTCACCAAATTATTTTTTATGAGCTTTATACCGTCTTTCTCAACTTCACTTTTTGGATTTCCAATCAAAACCACTTCATGTCCAAGCTTAACCAAGTGTTTCATAAGCCAGTAAATAATCCGCTCCGTCCCTCCATATCTTTTAACTGGCAAAACGCCATCATGCTTAAAAAGAATTTTCATGATCAATCATTCCCAATTAGAAAGTGAATAAATAATTAAGCGCAGATATATCACGATCTCCCGGCGATAAATACTTGGCAGCCTGTTGATGATTGACCTGATGCCAGGAGTATCTTTCACGGGTATCAAACTTTTCATAAGGCCCATCCACCGTTTGAAAGGTTGATCTTCCTTTCATGGCCTGGGAATAAGCTACAAAGCCAACTCCCAGAATAATCCCAATAGACCCACCTATCAAAATATTATTTAAATGTTCCTTAGGCTCTTCTACAAAAGGGAGTGTTGATATCCCAATAATGGCACCAGTCACCCCTGCCGCCACCACAATTGAAAGATCTGTCACACTATCTTTTATAAGATCATTTCCCCCGCTTTGCTCTTGAGCACTAGAGTTTAGAACATACCCCAAACCCATACCTAATATAACCATCCACCTTACTGAGTGCATCAATCTTTTCATAAATATCTTTAACCTCACCTTTACCCCTATAAAACCAAAAGTAATTACTTGAACTTTAGGTTTATAAAATTATAATGACATACTTAAACAATGCTTTTTTTTTAATAATGAGTCAAGAAATGATAAAAGATTCAAACATAAAACTTGAAGGTTTTAATTATTCTCCTTACCAAATAATCCAAAAAAAACGGGATGGAAAAGAACTTACCAAGGGAGAAATTGAATGGTTTATCAACTCATACACGTCAGGTGATATTCCTGACTATCAGATGGCAGCCTTGCTTATGGCCATTTATTTAAAAGATATGAGCGTGGAAGAAACCAAATTTCTCACTGATGCCATGCTCTATTCAGGCCAAGTTTTAAACTTCAATGATCAAAAAGTTATCGATAAACACTCCACTGGTGGAGTGGGTGATAAAACCTCATTTATCTTAGGCCCCATTGCCGCCTCCTGCGGAGTTAAGGTGCCTATGATTGCAGGCAGGGGGCTGGGCCACACCGGAGGAACGGTGGATAAGATTGAATGTATTGAAAACTTTAATACATCTCTAAGCCTCGATCAGCTTCAACACAATTTGGATCAAACCAATATTGTGTTAATCGGCCAGACCAAGGATATCGCCCCGGCAGATAAAAAAATTTATGCCCTTCGAGACGTTACTGCCACCGTTGAATCCATTCCCCTCATTACAGCTTCCATCATGAGTAAAAAACTGGCTGAAGGTACCAGTGGTATTGTCATGGATATTAAAACTGGAAGCGGCGCTTTTATGAAAAACCTAAAGGAGGCCCGTGCCCTGGCCAAAAGTATTCGTAACACGGCCCTTCGATTTAACAAAAATATTATCACCATGCTTACCGATATGAATCAACCACTGGGAAATGCCGTGGGAAATAGCCTGGAGATAATTGAGTGTATCGAAACCCTTAAAGGCAAAGGCCCAAAAGATTTGACCCATTTATCCGTATCCCTCGCCGGGGGAATGATTTACCTAGCAGGGCTAAGCAAAACCTTGGAGACCGGCATAAAAATGGCCAAAAATTCTATTAGCAATGGAAAAGCCTTGGCAAAATTCCGGGAATTAATTATTTCCCAGGGAGGATCAGGGGATTATATTGACGACTACACTAAATTCCCGGTGGCCAGTAACATCATGGAAATAAAAGCCCCCCAAAGCGGATACCTTAATCAAATGGACGGCATTGGAATTGGACTCAGCCTAGTCGATCTAGGGGGAGGAAGAAAAAAATCTACGGACAAAATTGATTTTGCAGTAGGTATAATTGTCCATAAAAAACTTGGTGACAAAGTCACCAAGGATCATTCCCTGGCCAGTCTTTATTATCACGATCATCAACAAGAAATAGCGCAGGCCATCTGTCATAAATACCAAAACGAGTATGTCGTTATAAAATCAACGAAACCCAAGCAGATGACCCCACTTATTATGGAAACCAAGATCAATTGGAGCAAATAAAATGTACAGCCAATTAAAAACTTCCGCTAAATACATCCAAAAAATTTATCCCACTATTCCCCAGATCGGTATTGTACTGGGTTCCGGACTGGGAGCCTTTGTTAATGCGATTACCAACTCAACCAAAATTCCTTATTCTGAAATACCATTTTTCACCTCAACTACGGTGGAAGGCCATGAAGGTTGTTTAATTCTCGGGGAAATTGAAGGGGTGTCAGTGGCGGTACTACAAGGACGCACACACGGATACGAGGGCGTACCGATGGATAAAATCGTTTTTCCCATCAGGGTACTTTCCATTTTAGGTATCGAAAATCTCATTCTTACCAACGCTGCCGGTGGTATCAATCATCAATTTAATCCAGGAGATTTAGTGGATATCAAAGACCACATTAATCTACTTGGCACCAATCCACTGGTAGGCCCTAATATTCAAGAACTCGGTCCTCGCTTTCCTGATATGACCAGGGCCTATAATCCCGCCCTTCGAGCTATTTTAAAAGAAGCAGCCAAGGAAGTGGGATTTGAAATAAAAGCTGGAGTCTATTGTGCCCTACTAGGCCCAACTTATGAAACCCCTGCCGAAATTAACATGCTAAGAGTACTGGGCGCTGATATGGTGGGGATGAGTACTGTTCCAGAGGTTATTGCCGCCAATCATCTAGGAGTAAAAGTTTGTGGTATTTCTTGTATCACCAACATGGCTGCCGGAATTAAAGACGAAAAATTATCTCATGACGACGTCAAAGATCAGGCCAAAAAAGTTATGCAACTCTTTAGTAATTTATTACTAAAGACCATTGCCAAAATAGGAAAATAGTAATGACCAAAGAAAATATCAATAAACTGCTTCGTGATACTGCCTTAAACGCATCGACAAGAGCACACGCCCCTTACTCACATTTTCAAATTGGCTCGGCAGTTTTAATGGAATCGGGAAAAATTTTCTCAGGATGTAATGTGGAAAACGCCAGTTATGGTGCCACTATCTGCGCAGAACGAGTGGCCGTACTCAAGGCAATTAGTGAAGGTGAAACTAAAATAAAAAAAATTTATGTATATAGCCGGGATGGATGGCCACCATGCGGTCTTTGCAGGCAGGTTATTTGTGAATTTGCCGCTGATGATCTGGTCGTTACGATAGGAGACAGGGAAGGCAACGAGAAAAATATTCCGTTTAAAGATCTTTTTCCGGCCAGCTTTACTCCTGATAAACTAAAATAAATAAAAAAATCGGACGAATGTTTGATAAGGATTTTGGAATGATCAAAAGTGTTGAAGCTAAGAATGTAAAAAAAGAAATTGAAGCGCTCTCTTTTTGCGTATTTGACCTGGAAACCACTGGGGGAAATCATGACAAGGATAAAATTATCGAAATCGGGCTGGTCAAGATTGAAAATCTAAGAATTGTGGATGAAAAACATTATTTGATCCAACCTGAAATTAAAATCCCTGATTTTATTCAAAAACTCACCCAGATAGGTCCCAAAGAAGTAGAAAATGCCCGGCTTATTCAAGACGTCATTGAGGAAATTTTAACCTTTATGGGAAATAGTATATTGGTGGCCCATAACACTTCTTTTGATATTCCTTTTTTTAATTCTGTTTTAAAGCGACTTGGCAAAAAGGAACTTGCCAACAAAAGTCTTTGCACCAACTTAATGACCAAACACTTGATTCCCAACCTGCTAAACTCCAACTTGAACTATATGAGCAAAATTTTTGGGATAAAACATAAGCAGGCACACCGGGCCTTGGATGATGCCAAGGCCACGGCAGAACTTTTAATTACTTACATCAATATTTTTATGGCCAAGGATATCAGCAAAATTAACCATATTTACTATCCTCGCAATAAATATGAACTTGATCTGATCAACATTAAATCAACTGAAAAAAAAACCAAGTTGGCCAATTCACTCCAATCCTTTAATTCCCCTTTCCTTATAACCTTTAAAGGGGATAATGGCATCATACTGCTGGCACTCCCCTGCAAACACAGCGAAAACGAAATAAAATTTATTAAAAAATATGCCAGCGAACTCCCATGGAAAACCATCTCCATCAAGCTTTATGGCTCCTTGCTGGAATGCCTGGTGCAACTTAATAATCATTTCACCAAAATTGACAACGAGTTAAGAAATGAAATCACCAATTTTTTATGGAAAGAGCATTTGAATAATTACAAAATTCCCGACAACTCCATTATTGGAAAAGAAGATACCCTGGATAAAAACATGCTAGAAATTTCCGGCCGTGACATCGGGGATTTTATTATCACCAATCACCTCGTTCCTGAACAGTATGTTGTCTATCCTATTTTGTCCCTGCACCAAAAATCATGCTTGATCTTCAGATACCCGGCTCACCAAAAAAAATTAATTCAGTTCTTGCGATCAAGGAGTGCCAAAATCCAGGCCGGCAAAATTAAAAAAACCCCCTTTGCCCCCCAGCTTAGAAAATTTCTCACCCACTACATTATCAATTTAAAAGATAGTAAGGATCATGCTTTGATTTTTACCAAAAAACAAATTCAAAAAAACGAGTCAGAATTCTTGGAACTGGCAAAAAATTTTTGTGATGAATCCGTTCGAAAATATAATTATCCCAGAGAATTTGTGTAATAACCTTTTATTGCAACCGTAAACAAACCTGGCAATTATTTTTAATTTTCATCGTAAGTGCTTCAATCTCAATTAAATAATTTAGCAATTTAAGTTTGGGAAGCAATATTAAATCTGCCAAACTAGTTTCAATTTGCACAATCAATTCATCCCCATTAATTGAAAGTCCACCTCGAATAATGGTTTCACTTGAATTTTTTGAGCCGGAATTGATCAGTTCCATTTTAGAAACGATGGTAATCATTTCACCCAGTAGAATATAAAAAATCATGGCCATCACTGAACCATTTAATTCTTTTTCAAAAGGTTTTATTTCGATCACTTCATTCATTTCCAACCGTACACTGGATTCAATCATCCGAAAACGCAACAGGTTAATGGCCAGGACAAATGCCGTTTTGATACTTGTGCTTTTATAATAACGAGGATCTTTTTTCGAAAAGCCCAGAAATATCTCGACCAGTTCTTTGCTACGTTTAGCGGAATCCTGCATAATCATTAAAGACTGCCTTACCTCAGTATCGTCATCATTATCCAGCAGTAACACATCAATAGCTGCCAAGATACCGGCGAGCGGATTGTTTAACTCATGGGCAATTGAGCTTGAAATAATCCCCAGCTCACTTGAAGACAGTTTTTTATCAGTCTTGTCCAGTACATCTTTATCTGACACAAAAATGAAATAAACATAATTTTCATTTTCATAAAAAAAATCTTTGCGGTAAATCTTATAAAACAAACCATCATGTTCATATTTTTCTTCATGACCAAAATGGGTGCAGACTGAAGGTAAAATATTCATTTGCAAAAACTTCTGGTTATAAAGAATCAATTCCTTATTTTGTCCAAAAAGCGCCAGGGGATAAGGGATAAGCGAAAAGGTTTTTTCTAGAATATCATTATTCTTCTCGGTTTCCTCCTTATTTAACTGCCTTGTGATAAACTCATTGATCATTTTTATAAAAAAAATCTCCCAAATCTCCTGATATGCTTCTTCTTTTTTCTTGTGATATTTGATCCATACAAAGCTGTTAGCTGGAGGATTTAAGGGATAAACCGCATTTTGTTCAAAATCGATAACCGGATAAAGCTCCACTAATTTCGGTAAACTTAGAAATTCCAACTTCTCATAAAGTCCATGTTTTTTAATTTCGCTGTTTAAAAGATTAAAATAATCGGTCGTATCAAATATACCAAATAACTTGTTTTCAAACTCTAAAAAAACATTAAATATGTTTAACAAATCAATCATGTCATCAGACTGGCTTTGGATATTTTGCACCAGTTGATGGTTGGTATTTTCTAAATATACCAGTACCTTCGTGAGCACTTTTTGATAATTAGAAAAGATTGCCTCCAATACATTATTCATATTTTCTTGAAAATCATTTTTTTTTATAAGCTCAACCACACTGGCAAGACTATCCAACTGCTGGACAGGTACTACATAAACCGATTCACAAATCAGCTCATGCGATTGATCAAATATTAAAAACACCTTGACGACTGCCAGATCATTGATAATTTTTTGCACAAAATCGGTAGAGCAGGTGAACAGGACATCCCCTGGATTGACCGACCACTCTTCGCTGGGTTGATGCTCGAAAAAAATATTTTGCCGGTTTAGTATCTCTGCCACATGATGAGCAATCCGAGGTGGCATCTGGTCGCTGATTATAAAATATTTTCGCCCATTCATTGATCACTTTTCCTCTGCACCCTGCTTGTACACCTTTCTGGTTCCATCGGCAAAATGTAGTTTAAATGGTTTCATCCCATCACCCTGGTCAAACTGCTTGACAGATAAAACCACTTGCTGATCGGCATCCACCACCATGGTATAACCACGCTCAAGCACCTTTTTGGGGTCTAATGAATTTAATTTTGCGGCCAATGTGCCAAGCTGATTATTTTTTTGCATTAGATAAAGGTCAATACTTTGAAATAGTCTGGTGTGCAGATCATCGAGAAAAATAATTTTTTCGGCAACCTTGGTCATTTCCCAGATATTTTTAATGACATCCAGCCGCTCCAACCGTTTTTTATAGAGATTAATCCGCTCCCATATTAAGCCAATGGTTTTGCCGGGATCACATTTCGCCAGCTTGTTTTTATAATACAAGCTAGTGTTATCCATGCTTCTTTTTAACGAATCCCTAAGATTACTTAACCGGTCCAGTAAATGCACCTGATTTTCGGTCAATATTTCGGCAGCGGCTGAAGGCGTTTCAGCTCTTTTATCAGCAACAAAATCACAAATGGTAAAATCAATTTGGTGACCAACGGCGCTTATAACCGGCAGAGGAAAATGATAAATATCCCTGGCAAGCAACTCATCATTAAAGGCCCATAAATCCTCAATACTTCCCCCTCCTCTCATCAAAACCACCACATCCACTGGCATTTTTTTCTCTTCAATTATCAAAAGAACTTTCTGCATGGCCCGTCTGATGGACAGCGGAGCCTCCTCTCCCTGGACCAAGGCCGGGATTAAAAGCAGATTCATCAATTGGCTTCTTCTTTTAAACACATTGATAAAATCTGTAATGGCAGCCCCTTTTTCAGAAGTAATAATCACCACATTAGTGGGGTAGGAGGGAATTATTTTTTTGTGGGATTCTTCAAACAAACCTTCACTTCTTAGTTTATTTTTAAGCTTTTCAAATTCCTCAAAAAAATCCCCTTTACCAATTTTTTTAACGCTTGAAACGATCAATTGCAAATTCCCTCTTACCTTATAAAGATTAATAGCCCCGGTCAAAATGACTTGATCACCGTCTTTAAGCGTTTTAATAATGGGATTACGAGCAGCATTCATATAAAACAGGGCACAAGACAACGAAGCGTTGGGATCAGTTATGGAAAAATACCAATGTTTGGAGGCGGACTGGGTTAAGCCTTTTATTTCACCCTCTACACAGATACTGCCAAAGGTGTCATCCAAGGCATTGGCAATAGCCGAAAGTAAATCGGTAACAGTTATTTTTTTATTCATCACAAATGATCATATCAACAGGAACCACAGATTTAAAGGGCCATATCCTTCATTTTTTTATAGGACTTTAAAAGCACCAGTGCTTGCACAACCTGATTATCCTCTTTGGCAGAGTATTTCTTCAACACAGCATCTTGACTTTTGCCTACACTCTTATCCTTGGAGTACTTATTTCTTCTAAGTAATTTTTCCTCTTTTTCCTTTTCCAGACGAATTTGTTTTTCCTCTTTGGTTTCAATGGTAGCGGTCAGATGATTTCTTAAATCAATTTCTCTAACAAATGGTTCCTCCATCTGGTCTTGTCCGCTATCTGCCTTCATTTCAAGGGATTCAACCGTGATATCCGGTTTGATGCCAAGAGCTTGAATTTTTTTTCCAGACGGAGTCATATATTGGGCAATCGTCAACTTGACCCCATTTTCCTCATCAACCTTGGCAACCGTTTGCACCGACCCTTTACCAAAGGACTGGGTTCCCATAATAATGGCCCTTTTATGATCTTGCAAAGCACCCGCTACTATTTCAGAAGCCGAAGCGGAAGCACCGTTAATGAGTACGATCATCGGAACATCCAAGGCCTTAAAGCCAGTTTTTTTAACATATCTTATTTCCTTTTGCTTAGGATCCCGGCCCTCCGTTGAAACAACCACGCCATCCCTTAAGAAAATGGAAGAAACATCCACCGCCTCGTCCAATAATCCCCCCGGATTAAACCTCAGATCCAGTATAATTCCTTTAAGCTTGTTTTGTTTGGAACCCTTTTTTTCATAGGTCATGATTTCCTTGCCAATATATTCCGTTGAGCCACTTTGAAATTGGCTCAGACGAATAAAAAGATACTCATTATCAAGTAGCTCTGATTTAACCGGCTTAATTTTTATAATTTTTCTTTTAATGGTAAAGTTTTTGAGCCCTTCCACGTTCTCCCGGCGAATACCAATCGTGATATCCGTCTCAGGTTCTCCCTTCATCAGATCAATGGCCTCCTGGAGGGTCATGCCCAAAGTTGACTCGTGATTAATCTCAATAATTTGATCCCCTGGTTTTAAACCCGCCTTGTAAGCCGGACTATCCTCAATAGGAGTAATAATAACCAAGATGCCATCCTTTTGGGTAACTTCTATGCCGACCCCAGCAAACTCACCTTTGGTATCTTCCTGCATTTTTTCAAAAACTTTTTTTTCTAAAAAAGTCGAATGTGGATCAAGGGTATTCATCATACCTCGAAGCGCTCCGTTAATCAGTTTTTCGGTATCCACATTACGGTAATACTGACTTTCAATTAAAAACAAAACCTTGTTAAACAGCTCCAATTGCTCAAATCTGGATTTCGAAGCGGCTAAAGAATGATGTAACCAAAAGCTGGCACTGCTACCTATTAAAAGAATCAAGACAATTAATTTCAAGTAGTACGGATAGTTTTTTTTCATTATGTCCTCAAATATAAAATAGCCGATTAAATTAAATTATGTCCTCTCCAGCAAATTCGAAGTATTTTGGATTTTACTCCCCTTTCTAACTTCAAAATAAATTTCACCATGCTTTAAAAGACCAAGATTGGTAGTACCAATCACATCACCCTTATTAACCCGGTCTCCCTTTTTAATGATCACTTTATAATTTCCCAGGATCACGGACCTAAGCCCCCGGCCATGATCGATCATTACCAACTTGCCATACGTTGACAAATCTCCGACATAAACCACGGTACCCGTATTCGTGGCAAAAAGTGGCATTTCATGATCATGACCTATATAAATCCCTTCTCCATTATTTTTATACCGCAATTGGGAACTTTCAAGCGGCAATCGAAAACGATTATTCGCACTCAGTTCTATTTCAGGGAAGACTTTTTTCTTTTTATTGCTTAACTCTACCCTCATCTTATCATATTGGGAATTCAGGTACATTTGCTTTTTTAGCTGTTCACTATATCGATCACTAATTATTTTTTTCTCTTCTTCTTTTTCAAGGAGCAGGGATTTCAAACTCATTTCAATCCGGGAATATTCTAAAACCCGGTTTCTTAAATCGTCAATTTGCCTTTTCAATTCCTGACTATTAAGTAATTCCCCTTTTACTCCCTCAATTTGCATAGCAAGCGAATTGAGAATTACTTTTTTAGCAACCAGATCGGCCGGTCCTTTATTTGAATCAATATGTTTGATTAAAACAGCCTTAAGCATTTTTTGGGTATTTTCAAGATTGACTTTGAGATTGACTTCATTGGCTTCCAATCCTTTGGTCATGTCTGCAACCATTTTTTCAATTCGTTTTCGTTCACTGGCTGCTTGCAAGTATTTTTTAAAATTATTGGCTAGCTGGTCTTCCACCTCGGTAATCGACAAACTGATTTTTTTAATTTCGTGCGCAATTTCCTTGATATTTTTTTTAACGTCATTGAGTTTGACCAGTTCATTGGTCTGCCCTGGAGGCAAGGAACATTGTGCTGATTCAATAAGGCCAAGGCCAAATCCAATCCATAGAAAAAATAAATAATAAGCAGTATTTCTCATGACTCCCACATATTTTTTTTAAAACCACCCACAATCATAAAGAGCACCAAGATAATAACCCCCACCGCATTAAGATGATTAACCTGGGGAATGAAGCTGAAAATTAAAATAAAAAATACCAACCAGCTCCCCACCCCGATCAGAAGCGTTTTTAATAGAACCTGTCTTCTTCGTTGATATTGCTCCACCAGATAAGCAATCCGGCTTAAAGTCTTTTTAAGCGAGATAAAAAATACCAACCACAAGCCTATCACCATTAATAATATGGAAGGATAAATGAAATGGCTTTTTTGTATAAGAAAATCCTCTTGATCTTTTTTTTCGCTGATATTATCTTTGATATCACCCAATATTAAATTTTTCTTATCCACCAGTCTTTCCACATATTCTCTAACCAGCTGCTGGCTTCTGATGCTGGTCTTTAACCCAAATATTATTTTAAATCCGACGTACTCCAAATTTAACATGGGACTTAAGGTGTTTACATCCAGCTCACTTAAAATTTTTTTAACTTCTTTGGCGATCACTGCTTGATTTAAAGTTTCTATTTGCTTGATCTCGGCTAAATCTCTTAGTTTTCGCACAACATCCTCATGATTTTCGCTGGAAGACATCAAGACATAAAAATAAGAAAAGTAATCTTTTTTGGCGAATTTACTCTCTAAAAAATCATTCACTATGTTTTGCGCTAACAAAACAAGTATGAACAACCCACATAAAAAAACAAAACCAAATCCTTTCAAAGGGTGCTCTCGGACCGCCCTGGTAAACAAGCTTAAATAAAACATGCATGCCCCGCATGAATCAAGCGTCCACCGTCCAAATGTATAATTCTACCGGAAAAACTTCTGATCAGATCTCGGTCGTGCGAAGCCCAAATCACAGTTAATCCTTTTTTTACGTTGAGAAAATTTAATAACTCGAATATTTTCTGGGCATTTTCTTGATCAAGGGAACTCGTCGGTTCATCCAAAAAAATAACATCCGGTCGGGACAAAAGGGCCCGCAAAATGGCCACCTTCTGCTTCAGTCCACCATTGGCATCTTTTATTTTCAAATTCAGTCGATTCCTGATTTTTAAAACATTCGCAAACTCGATCATGTCATAAATAAATTCATTTTTATTTTTATAAATGCTGGTATCGTAGGCCATCATCAAATTCATTTCACAAGTATAGTTTTCCATCAACCGCAGATCCTGAAAAACCAAGGCCATATGTGCATTGGGCCTTAACAGCTGCACCCGTCCTTTAGTAGGGGGTAGCTGACCAGAAAGTACTCGTAGCAAAGTGGTCTTCCCTGCCCCTGAAGCACCAGTGATAAAAAGAATTTCTCCTTGTCCGATATCCATTTGAATCGTACTTAAAGCATTAAAATTTTTAAAATTAACTCCCACATTATCAAGAGTTAGAATTTTCCCGCTTTTAAGTCCGTAATGAGCATTTTTTTGATTAATTGTCTTTGATTGATCAAACATAACACCCATCCTTAAGTCATCCGATTATCATCCTAATAATTACTGAAATACCTAGTTAGAGCAACCAGAATATTCCATATTCATTTTAACTTAGTGAGTAAATAAAAGTAAAGACAAGTATAAACTGGGCAAATTTGTCAGGTATTTTAAAATAGCATTTATTTATAGGTTTTCACACCCGATCAAAGCTATTAATGTTGTTTAGTTCCCGAAGTCTTTCTTTTTTTCATTCTGCGAAGCCCGGAAATGAGAACGTTCAGCATAATACCGGCTTCTCTTCTCAAATCATTATCGTTTACAAAACGATAGAACAATTCAACTTCAGACCCTGATTTAAAAGTTCTGATACTTTTGGACAAATCAACCTTCACCGGACTGATAACTTGCGTGTCTTGATTCATATGGATGCTCCCTTTCAATATGCCCAATATACTTACTAATAGTTATTTTTTCAAATCAAATCATAAGTCTATATCATTTCTTTATCCTCAATAAGCCCATAATTATGAAGTTTGTTATAAAGCGTTTTAACGGTAATCCCGAGAATCTTGGCGGTTTTCGTCTTATTGCCACTTAACACTTCCAGGGTTTTTATAATATGTCTTTGTTCAAGATCCTCCAGCGTCATTTCAACGTATTTTTCTTCATGTAACTGGATGGTTTCCTCTGAATCCTCGGACTTAGTAACCAACTTATCCATCAAATGTATCTTTTCAACGATCGGCCCATCGGCCATGATATAGGATCTTTCCATGATGTTTTTTAATTCTCTCACGTTACCCGGCCACTTATAACTCTTAAGAAGTACAACTGCCCCAGGTGATAATATTTTTTGCTCTACAATGGACTGGCCATCATTTAAAAAATTATTTGCCAAAACCTCAATATCTTCGACATGGTCTCTCAAAGGAGGCATCACCACAATAATTTTACCAACACCATAAAACAAATCTTCTCTAAAATGCCCACCATCAACTTCTTCTTGCATACTCACCGTGGAGGTAGCTATGATCCTTGGATTTATAGAATAAAATAATTCCCCACCGATTTTTTGCGCTTTTTTGCTATTGATGGCCTGATAAAGCTTAGCTTGCAGTTTTTCTGTCAAAAAATTGATATTTTTAATCAGAAGAGTTCCATTTTTGGCCAATTCCAAAAGGCCTTTTTTTACACAAACCCCGATCAACTCCTCGCCAAACAATTCAACATCCATTTCCTTTTCACTCATAGAGGAACAATCCACAATTAGATAATTATCCAATTTTCTCTGACTGCGGCAATGTATTCTACGGGCCAAAAGCTCCTTACCAACTCCTGGTTCACCTTGGATAATACAATTGCTTTCCACACCTGCCAGTTTATCGGCAATATTTTTTAGACGGCTGGTTGCCTCCGATATACCGATAATCTCTTTCTCTTCCACTTGATTTCCGTTGGACACCAGCAGGCCATTTTTTTGAAATTCTATTTCTTTTTCTTTCATTTCTATCTGCTTTAAAAGCAGCTCATTGAGTTGCTTAGCCTGTAAATACATTTTTATGTTCGAGATAGGGCGTATAAGTTCGTTTAAGATACCCAGTATCTGGGTTATATCTTCTCGTTTAAAATATTTTTCTTCAATATTTTGAAAGTTAAGAATTGCAATTGCCACGCCCTCGATCACCACCGGGACACAAAGAGAAGCTTTAATTCTGCTACGGTCCTCATTACAAAAAAGGGGATCACTGTTAACATTATTCGAGTAATAAGCTTTCTTGGTCCTAAGTACAAAGCTATCTATCCCCACTATTTGGGTAACCTCTTGATCTTTCAGAAATTCGCCATTCCTTATAATCTGTTTAATATTCAAATTTTCGTAGATCAAACCCACTGAAAATAACTGTGCATCTATCTGTTTTTTAATGAAATCACCTAATTGCATAAAAAAGGCTGATTCATCTAGTTGTGTCAATAAATTGGTCTCAAGATACTTAATTTCTGACAAAAGATTATGCGCTAAATTTATCATTGTTAAACTCCTAGACATAAAAAGTGGATAATTTTCACAAATTGACTCATTGCATTACTGGTCTAATATAACATTGTCTGAAAAATTTACAAGATAAAAGTGATCAACTACTGTATTTTTTTACACATTTTTAATATTTTAAATCAGTTAGACCATCTAGGAGATATACACATCCCAAAACCGTTGGTGGCAGGGCCAATAATATTACCTTCTTGTGTCATAATGTAGATATTATGAACAGCTTTGGAGGTAGTGATGATTCTTTGAGAGCTAAAAGCAATGAACTGACTATCACTTGACCAGGTGGGATCCTCATTGGAACCGAAATCCTTGGTCAATCGAACCAGATTTTTTCGATTGGCATCTATTCTAAAGATGTCGAATCTTTCGTCCAACCACGAGGCAAAAGCGATCATCTTACCATCAGGAGAAAATCTAGGAGTGGCATTAAATTTACCAACATAACTCACCCTGGTTACGTCCTTTTCCACAGACCTTGGATCTAGGGTGTAAATATGGGCATCACCAGGCCGATTCGACAAGAAGGCCATCAAGGTACCATCCTTGGAAACGGAGGGGTCCACATCAATGGCAAAGTGGTTGGTAATCTTGCGAAGGTTGCCGCTTTCTAAATTTAAGGCATAAATTTCGGCATTATCCGTATGGGACAAGGTCAAAGCAATGTGCTTGCCGTCCGGCATAAAAACCGCCCCTGAGTTAATACCTTTACGAGACGAGATCAATGATGTTTTTTTAGTCAACAAATCGAGCATGTATAAATTCACTCTGCGGTCTTTGGTTACTTCATTTTTTAACAAGCTATAAAGGACATAGCGGTTATCCTTGGAAATTTCGGGAGAGATCACCGTCCCTCGGTGAAAGGTTAGTCTTTTCTTTCTATATCCATCAAAATCCATCTGGTATAACTCCTTAATAGGAGAATTTTTGTCACGGGTTTCAATATCTGATACAAAAACTAAAAATGAATCAAATATTGATTTTTTTCCTGTGATAATTTGAAAAATCGAATCGGCTAAACTATGACCAAGCGTTCTTAAATTACCTTCCGAAACATCTTGTTGCTCACTAAAAACAATCTTGTTTTTTTGATTATTATTGCATTCAATTCCAACATCAATAAAAGACACGCCTCTTTTTGAAGGGGTTATTTTTAAATTAACCAGATAACCCGTTTTTTTATTAATGACCATTCCTTCCGATTTATTGACCGAAAACAGAGATCTATAAAAGCTAAAATCACGCACCAGTAAATCAAAAATTTCCCTGCCCATTTGTGCATTTTTGGCACCTAATCCACCAACTATGTTTAAATTTAAATAAATGTCTTCCCTTTCTAACTCAGCCTCCCCCACTGCCACCACCGTCAGCTCTTCTCCCGCCATGATCTGCATACTAAGACATAATAACATCAACCAATTTTTTAATTTCATAAAACAATCCTTTTTAAAGAGGAAATCCCAGTATTATATCACCTTGAGATACTCGACTTTGAATATCATTTGGTACAGCTAAAAAAGGCTCTGCTTTTTTAACCGCACTCAAAGCCTTTTGATCAAACTCCTCATTACCGCTCGCTTCATAAATATGGGCCTTAATCAAACTACCTGAAGGCCTTAAATATATTCTAATCCGGCACATATAATCCTTGTCTTTTAAATAAGTGGGTAATTTCCAATAAGGCCTGATATGATCTGGCAGCCCGGAAGCGTAGAGATTCAAGGCCGTCATGTCCCCACTGACATCGCCTCCGCCAGTTAACCCGGTCCCTTGAGACAATTGATTTCCCCGGAGCACCAGCTTTTTGAGCTCTCCATCCAAATTGTGTCCAACCACCGCCCCAGCTTCCTTTGCTTTCGCCTTTACGTCCATCTCTTTCTGACGTTTTTTAACATCAATATCCTTTTTGCTCATATCTTTAAGCAACGACATTAGATTATCACTTTTCTTCTCTTTATCAAAAACCAAGTCATCCTTATTGATGATATCCTGGGTTTTTTCAATTTTCTTAATTTCCGTGGGTTCTTCCTTGAACAAAGCCTCCCCTTTTTTTAAGTTTTTCTCAATTGCTTTAAGTTCCAGCAAGGTCTGTTGAGGCATAGCCACCACATCAATTCTTACGGAACTTTGAATTTGAGATATTTGAATCGGTTTTTTTATGCCTAATATATTACTATCACCCAAAAAATCAAATTTGGAAAAAAAGACAATACCGATAAACAGTATGAAATGTAATATCGCCGATAAATATAAAAATGATAGTAAATTTTTGTTTTCTATAACCATATTCCGTTAATCTTGATTTTCAATTTCCGTCACTAACGCCAAATTGGTAATCCCACCTCTTTTTAAGAAGGAAATCAGCTTGGCAACACTTCCATATTTGAGGCCATAATCGGCCCGTACATAAAGCACATTGGTTTTCTTATCTTTAAATTCTGTCATAATTCTGGGAATAATTTCATCTTGTAAAAATTTTTCTTTACCAATAAATATTTCGTTGGTGTTGGTAAAAGAAAGAATCACCTGGGAAGCCGTAATATTCATTTTATTGACCTCTCTGGTCTTGGGCAGATCCAGTTTGATGCCATTTAACATAAGCGGAGCTGAAATCATAAAGATAACCAACAACACGAGCACCACGTCAACAAAAGGGGTAACATTAATATCAGACACCAATCTTTTTTTATTATTCGAATCCATTCCCACCGGTATTCTCCTAGTTTTCCTTATCTGCCACCATAGTTCGCTCGATCAGGTTTAAAAAATCCTGTTCAAATTTTTTAATCTCGCTATTAATTTTATCCACTCTATTATTAAAATAATTAAAAAACCATACCGCCGGAATGGCCGCCCCGAGTCCTACCGCCGTGGCCACCAATGCTTCAGCAATACCTGGAGCCACCACGTCAAGAGTAGCCGATCCTGAAGCCAGTCCACTAAATGAGTCAATAATACCCCAAACCGTTCCAAACAGCCCTATAAAGGGAGAGATAGAGCCAATACTGGCCAGCAGTGAAAGATAGGACTGCATTCTTAAATTCGATTCGATTACACCTTTTTGCATGGCCCGCACGATTATATCAAGGCCATAGTCCTTGAAATGCTCTTTCATGGCCAGATGCTTATTTTCTTTCATAAAATTTTGTCTAAGTTTAATCAACTCATTATAACCTTCGAGAAAAACCTCCCGGAAAGGAGTAAACGAAAAATGTTCGGTCGTTAACACAATTTCTTTTAATTTTTTTGAACCAGCATAGTTATTAAAAAATTCCATATTATTAAGTTCAATCTTTTTCAGCTGCTTAATTTTTTTCAAGACCACCGCCCAAGATATGATCGAAGCCAAAATAAGAATAAACAGAACACTTTTAACCACCACACCCGATTCCCAAATAATTCTTAGAATATCCAAATTAGCATTATTCACACAAACTCCTTATTTCAAGTACTCCAAAGATGAATTTTTCTTTTGATCTTAAGTAGCGTCTTGCTTCTTTTAAAATTCATATACATAACCACAATGGCCAGCCACCCAAAAATAAGACCTCCAGTGATGGGCTTTTCAAATTTAAAAATAGAAAATAGATTACCCCACACCGGATCACCACCGCAAAAAACAAATACCGCTGAAGTAATGGTGATGTACAACAAGACACTCAAATAATTATTTCGATCAATATTTAATAGATACATGGTTACAAAAAACTGCCCCCACACAAAGATATTGATGTTTTCCGCAAAAGTATAGGTAAGCTTTGAACTGAGCAAAAACAACAGGGGAAAAATGAGTAATCTAAGCACCAGGGTGCGCTTATCAAGCGGATAAACTATTTGCAAGGCCACTATCAAAATAAGATCGGCAACATAAAAAGCCGTGATACCCACCAGGGCAAGCGCAAATCTGATCATTTGAAATTGGTGATGGGGGATAATCACCGGCTGTCCTAGGGTAATAAAAAACACCGCCGTAAATAGAATAAGAATCAAAATATTCCGATCAAATTTTTTTATTTTTTTTTCAGTAATATACCTATAAAGATCCTTATAGTAAGCATCCAACCCGATAATTTGAAAAATACAAAAAAAGGCCATTAGCTTGGATAAGATGATAAGCTGCCAACCATATCCCAGAATCCATTCTTGAATTTCACTAATTTTATGACCCAACATAAAATGAAAAAAAGAAATAATGGATATTAAAACGAGATAAAAAAGAGCGATAAAAAAAAGATACCCACCATACATGAGCAATTGTTTGGAGTAATAGTTTTTGAATATCAACTGAACTTGGTTAATCATGTTTAAAACCATTATCATTCATTTTTTTTGGTTGGACTGAGCCAGTTGATCTGCAATTCGGGGGATGGATAGATTTTAGCATAGGTCTTATATAATGCATTGGTTTTCACCAGATTGTTGGTCTTTTTTTTCATCTCCAAAAAAATACTCCAGAGGTTCAAATCCCCTTTTAAAATTCTATCCACTTTTTGTGTCACTTCAAATTGTTCCTTAAAAGAAAATCCCTGATCAAATACTTTCTGATCATAAAGATTCATAAAATCGCTTATATCCTTGGCATTCAAATTATCCTTATAAAAACTTTTGCCGATCATTTTGGTTATTTTTGACTGGGCAAGATAATTTTTAAAATAATTTTGATCCAACCGAATCAGATCTTCTAAAAGCAATAAGCTGATTTCCAATTTGGATAAATCAAGGGATCTGACAAACGGCAGCGAAAGCACAAAAATATACTCGTTTTTATTAGAGGGCAGGCCCATATGGGCAATAGTGGAAGTGTTAATTAAGAGCAGCTTGAACTTTTTTTCATAAAGGCCCAGCTTTTCAAATAACGTTATAATCGATTCCTTCAAACCATAGTCAGGTTTTTCAAAGTCCCACTTAAGGACTTGAGCATTTTTTACCAGCCAATACTCTGAAAAAAAAGACCAGTACTCGTCTTCATCGGGAATTTGATATTTACTCTTTTCCTTTAAAGCCGATTGCTCCTGTTTTAATTTCAAGTCGTTCTTTTTTTTATCAATCTCGATATCCAGCATATCATTTTTTAATACATTCTTGATGGATTGATAATCAATTATTTTTTTGGCATCCTCCGGAGCTTTGCCATATAGAAAAAAAGATCCCAAAAGGAAGGATAGCCATATCATCACTCTAACCATACAAACCCCCTTTTTTTTACATTTTCCATCTAAAACTGATAGTTTCCCACTCATGACATTGGGGACAACGCCAAAAGATATCATCCGATTCATATCCGCAACTTTTGCAGTAATGTCTAGATAGCGACTTATGAATATTTTCTAAAAACCCCATCACCTGAGAAACCACCTCGTCGGTTTTTTTCAACTGAATCAGAAGTTTGATATATTCAATTTTCAGTACCTCCGAAGGGTTTTTATGTTCATGGATCCAGGCCTTTAAAATTTCATGAGCATTTTCAAACTTCCCGCCTTCCTTTAACATTCTCACCTGGGATAACACCATCGAGGGTGATTCCAATAATTCCTTATCCTCCAATCCCAGAAAAAATGCTCTAAGCACTTCCAGCCGCTGAAGATAATTCGTTTTATCCACATCATTCCAATCCTTGCCAATTTCCCCAAGTGCCAAAAAAATAAAAGATGCATAAAGAGGATGCTCTTTTAATAGTTCAAGAAGATTGAATTTGGCCCCCTCCATATTCCCTTTCACTATAATCAGTTTTAATCTTAAAATTTTAGCTGATACAGACGGGGCAAAACGAAGTGCATCCTCTAAGTCTTCATCACATTTGGCAAAATCACCTTTTAAAAAATACTTTTTTGCCTTCTCCACCAGGATGTGGGAAATAGTCTCAGCCTGATTGACATGCCCCACTTTGGAAAGCATGATGCGGTAATTATACGCCTCATCCCAATCTTCGATGTCCTCATAAATCCGGCATAAGGCCAAAATGACTTCATATTGATCACGGTTGATTTTTAAAACATCTTTGTAGGTTTCGATAGCCTTGTCCACAAATCCACCCTTATCAAAATCAATGGCCAATTCTCTAAGGGCCCGAAGCCTGGTTGACTCGGAAATATTTTCCCTGGCAATCAACGAACGATGTATGGAAATAGCTTTCTCAATCTCTCCATTACTTCTAAACAATCCCCCCAGCGCAAAATAGGTCTCAATAGTTTCTCGATTAATATCAACTGCATTTAAAAATTCCCGGATCGCCAGGTCTTTGTTTCCAGAAATCAAATATTGAGTAGCATTTAAAAATATTTTTGATTGCGCCTCAAAGATCGAACTTCGATATCTCTTGGACAACTTGACTCCGGTATCTTTTTCAATCAGGTAGTGATAGATAAGGACAACAGTGATCACAATGGCCACCACCGACAGAATATGATCTTGCATCCACAGCCAGTAGATATCCATCATCAACCCTTTATCTCTTCATGAGATACATAGGCGCATTTTGTTGAACTAACGGATCAAGATTACTTATTGATTCCGCTAAATCATCCATCAATTTTATCAAACGGGACTCTTTTTTCTTCTTGATATAGCGAAAACCAAATTCTCCACTCAAATTTAATTCCTTATGCACCTTCCTTCCGGCTTCCCACAAGCCTAAAAGTTCATCCACCAGTCCAAGATCTCGTGCTTGCCGACCGCTGAATATTTGTCCTTCTGCATATTCTTGCTGGGGTTTTTTTATAATATTTTTTCTCTTTTTTAAAATATCCTCAATGAACTGTTGGTGCACATCATGGAGCATATTCTCCAGTATCATTTTCTCTTCAGGCGTCATCGGTCGTGAATTAGAGGCAATATCTTTAAATTTACCAGCCTTAATGGGAGTGGGTTTTAATTTTATCCATTCAAACAGTGAGGTCATGTCCACATGAGGCAGGATAACCCCAATAGATCCCACCAGACTTCCCGGACTGGAAAAAATTTTTCTGGTTGCCGCTGCAATGTAATATCCACCACTGGCAGCCACCGAGCCAATACTGGCATAAACTGGTTTTTCCTTATCAATCCTCACGATCTCATCATAAATCTCTTGCACCGGTGCCACCGCCCCACCCGGCGATTCAATACGGATAAAGATGGCCCTGACATCTTTGGCTTCCTGGGCCTTCACCAGTTTTTCAATGGTTTCTTTAGAATCAAGCAGAACTCCGGTGATTTCAACCACAGCAATCGTTCCACCTTTTCCATCATCATCAAAATTTTTGGACCCTTTTAATGCCTCAATGGTATAAGTGGCAAAAATGACTAAAATTAGAAAAAAAAAGACCACTAATAACAAGATTCCAATAACCGCCCGATTTTTCTTTTCAACCATAAAAAAACGCCCCTTGAATTGTAATCAATACCGTAGGTTATACTACCACTTCCGGCACTCATTGGTAAATTTTAATTCGATACTTTTTTAGCAATCAACTTATTTTGATTATTTTTCTCAAGTATTGCAAGTTTATTCCGATAAACAGGATAGATGGGTACATTTTATCCATCCTAAAAGGAGTCGATTATGAAGACCAGATTACTTATAGTCATCATCAGCGCGGCTTTGACCACTATAAGTTTTAATCTTTTTTCGAAAGATGTATATACATCTCCCAAATTAAAACTAGATAAAAAACTAGGTCAAACGGTAATAATAAAAGACCCTGAATGGGAATCCAATTACAAGATTGAAGACAACACCGAAAGGGATATTGCTTCTCTCAAGAAAAATACTCCCCAGTATACGCCTAAAAAAACGCTGAAAAGAGCGCCTTCTTCAGACAAACATGAACCTATTAAATACTGGATAGTGCATCCCAAATACGAATAAAACCATTTTGGATTTTATCTATTGGCCAGGCAATGATCGGCTTTCAGCTGTCCGCAAGCTGCCAAAATATCTTCCCCTTTGGAGGATCTGATAGTACATACGAAATCCCTATTTAACAGTTGCTCTTGAAACCAGACAACTTTCTCCTTACTTGGCGTTTTGAATTCGCAACCAGGAAATGAGTTGAAAGGAATCAGGTTGATTTTCGACAGCTTTCGCTTAAGTATGCGAGTTAGGTTTTCCACATCCAACATTCGATCATTCACTCCATCCACCAGCAAATATTCGTAAGTAATTCTGCGATTGGCCTTCAGTGGAATGCGATTGATCGCCTCCAGCAGCCTTTCCATATTGTATTTCTTATTGATCGGCATTAACAGATCTCTGGTGACATCATCTGCAGCATGCAAACTAACAGCTAAATTGACCGAAGGAAAATCTATGAGTTTTTCAATCTGGGAGGCAATGCCAGACGTTGAAAGCGTAATTCTTCTTTGTCCTATACTGATGCCTTTGTCTTCTAAAAAAACCATTACACTGGTTTTAACGTTTGCTAAATTAAGTAGAGGTTCTCCTTGTCCCATATAAACAATATTGGTAATCAACATATTTTGATCGACTTTTTCTCTCAGCCAAAGTGTCGCACTTAGATATTGCCCAATGATTTCTGACGAATCCAAATTTCTCTTAAACCCCATAAGTGCCGTACGACAAAATTTACAGCCCACGGCACATCCTACCTGGGAAGAGACACAAATCGTCAAGCGCCCGGGCATAGGAATGGTTACCGCTTCCACCAATTCACCATCCCCTAACTTAAATAAAAATTTTCTGGTACCATCTACCGATTCTATGACAGTGACCACTTCGGGAATATTGGTATCATAAGTTTCCCCAAGCCACTGGCGCATTTTCTTGGAAGTATTACTCCAATCATCCGCCTGAAGCTTGAAATTTTTATAAATCCAGTGATAGATCTGGTCAGCGGCATATTTTGCAAAATGATTTTCCACCAGTACATTTTGCAATTGCGAAAGCGTCAGGGAGTAAAGCGATTGTTTGTTATTCATGGCCAACCAGATCAAAGTTTTAAAATAGAATCATTACCTATTTGAATATTTTACTAAAAAAAGAATTCTTCGAATCTTTCGTCTCATCATTTTCAAAACTGTCACCCGTGGTGATTATTTTATTCACCAAATCAGGTAAAGTAGTGGATTCATCCAGATACTGGGACAAGTTTTGCGCAGATAATACAAAAACCTTTAACGCATTGATTTTTTCACTGATTTTTACAGCAAATCCCTGTAACTCCTCCAAATCCTTAAATGGGCCAATATACCTTCTTCCGCAATTGAGAGGAATTTTGTATTGGTCGTAATAATGGGATGAAACAATTTCTCTTTCCACCGGGCCCGAAGAATCAATTAAATAAAGCATGTAATAATAGTGAGCATTGGCAGAAAACCCCACCCTTTCATGCTCTGGGTAAACCATATTAATTTTTAAATAATTATAAACACACAAGAGATGATTTTTTTCAAACATATTTTCACCAATTAATAAAACACACCAAAATCGATAGACACTGACCCCATGGGTAAAAAATCAATAACTGATTGATTGGGCTCATGCTGAACCTTGGAATTGATCTCCTCGTTGATTTTAAGCAGAGCAAAATTCTTGGCCCAATTTAATTTCACTCTTTTTTTATAACTAGTGGGATTATAAAAATAAACCCGACGCACCTCTTCAAACTTCAATTCATTTTTCATGGGGGTTCTCGTTTTCCACAAATAATCCACGCCTTGTTCTGAATTGATCTTCACATTTACCAGATCAAAGGTTGCAATGATTTCTGACCAGAAATTTAGTTTCTTCCCTTCATCCAGAGATTGAATCAAAGTTCCATCAAAAAAGACCAAGCGGCCCTCTCCCAAAGATCCCACACTAATCCGGGTGGTGGCGTTGATCATCTCCATCGTAATGGAATTTTCAATAAAAAACCCCTCAAATCTTTTTAAAATATTTTTATCCAAAGAGGAATTTTCAACCACAATTTTTCCACCATTCATAAACATTTTTAGAATATGAAAATACTCGTTGGCATAAATGTCCACGCCATTATAAAAATAAATTTTATTGGCCAGATAAGTTTCATCCAACGTTGCTGCCTGGGAATATGAATCGTTAATTTTATACGCCCAATTGAAATTTTCCTTCAAATACTTGTATAGTCCGATCTCCTCCCAAAAATATCTTTGAGAATAGTCCATTAAATTTTTATGGCAAAGGTAGAAATTAGTTAACGGTTGGAAGCTGGTATCATCGCTCATATCATACATATGATCGCCCAGTATGAAACTCAAATAAGTGCTGCTCACCAAATCTTTAAATTGTTTTTCGATAATACCCTTTTTAAGATTGGAAGGAAGCAAGATGGAAGAAGGAATAATATTCATGGTCAGACAAAACAAAATATCCTTGGAATATTTATTTTGTCTTTCAACGTCCATCATCTTGAAAAACAAATCATCGGTGGCGGTCCCCAGAAAAGCAATTTTAACCAGGCCTTCATAATTAATTGGAAAAAACTCTTTAATCGTTTCAATGTAAAGTTGTTTGACATCTGTGACAAATTCGTTTTGTAATAGCTCTTCATCACTTAATGAAGACAGAAGGTGAGTCATTTCAACCTGCTGATTATTATTTTCTTTAGCTTGTTTTTTAATTGCTAAAAATCGCTCAAAGGTTTCATGTTGTGCCTTTGAATAATCTTCAAAAAAACTGACAAATTGTTCATCTTGAATGAAACCACATTCGATGGCCCATAGATTTGAAGTCATTTCATTTTGTGAAAAAAACTTTCCCAGCGCTCTTATAAACTTTCGATAGGCTACAAAAACCCTTTGATCGTAAAAACTGTAAATTTTATTAATTCGGCCACTGGCTTGTGTAACCACCGTCTGAATACCTTCTCTGGAAATAGACGGTATTCTTGAAAGGATGTGGGGCAATCCCCCCCCCACTAAAAAAGGGGCGGGTGATATCGGCACAAAAAAAACTAACTTTTTAGAAACCTCGCTGGCAATTTCCTCCAACCTTTTTAAATCCGTTTCGGGTTTATCGTGATGAAAATCAAAATCTTCCCCGTTATCGGTGTGAAACGCCCAATTAATAGGAACTACAATTTTTGATGAATCAAATCCGGCAATTTTATCTCGCCATAATGCCGAAGAAGTCTTCCAATAAAAAAACCAATTATCTCCGGGAAAAATTTTCTCGTTATCACTCGTTAAATCGTTTGGTATTTGCAAAAAAAAACCCTCACCATAAAAAAATTATTATAGTTTAATAGTATTAGACTATACACAAAAATAAAAGTTTTCCTTCCTAAAGCAAATGATCCTTTTTTCTCTAATTGCGCTGTGCCCAACCAGATCGCTGTTTACAAAAAAACTTTTTACTTCAAGGTTGTAGTTCCAACTTAAGCGGGTTACAATTTCATTTATTTAAACTTAAGGGCAATTGCAAAATGGTCGATGATACTACTATAGTCATAACTGATATTAAAAAAGCCTTAAAAGCAGTAGATGAAGAAGCCGACAAAAAACCTGCCGCCTTATTAATTGTCGGGGGTGAACTTAACGGAACTATTTTCGACTTGGATAAGAAGACCATTCTGGTGGGCAGAAGCTTAAAAAACAATATTCCCCTTGAATTTCAAGGCATCTCCCGGAATCACTTTAAAGTAGATGAAACTGAAATAGGCCATACCGTGGAAGACACCGGCTCAAGAAATGGAACCTATATTAACAATAAAAGAGTTTTAACACCTACCCTGCTTAAAAAGGGTGATATCGTCAAAGTTGGGAAAATTGCTTTAAAATATATCCCCAAGGGTGATTCGGAGCGCTTAACCTACGATAAATTACAGCATGCGGCCAATACTGATGGCATGACCGGTTGCTATACCAAAACATATTTTAACCGCTCACTTGATTTACAGGTTAAAAAAAGTAAATTATCCGGGGAACCCCTTTCTCTCATCATGTTCGACTTGGATCATTTTAAAAAATTAAATGATACCTTCGGTCATGATGCCGGTGACTTTGTACTTAAAGAATTATCCACCATTGTTAGAACCAACGGGGTGAGAGATAACGATATTTTTGCCAGATTTGGGGGAGAAGAGTTTATGATTTTACTTCCCAAAACAAATATCAAACAAGCCTATGAAGTAGCCGAAAGAATTCGTGCCTTGATAGAGGCCCATCAATTTCTCTACGATAGTAACCGCTTGCCGGTGACTATCTCCGTGGGACTTGCTGACTACCGCAAAGGCGTCAATTCCGGTTTGGATTTGTTTAAACGGGTAGATATCGCTCTTTATAAATCCAAAGATGGTGGTAGAAACCAGGTCAATTTTTTTAGAGAATAAATAGTACCAACATGCAAACTGATTTAACCCCTCAATGCTCGATCAAGCTGTTACCAGATCATTTGATTAACCAGATTAAGGCGGGCGAAGTCATTGAACGACCAGCCTCACTCATCAAGGAGTTACTGGAAAATTCCATTGATGCCAAATCAACCCGGATTGATGTTACCATCAAAGAGCAAGGTTTGAATTTTATCTCGATCGAAGATGATGGCAAGGGTATGAGTTTCGACGAACTACCTTTGGCCTTTACCAAGCACGCCACTAGCAAATTAAATTTTTTTGAAGATCTCTACAACTTAACCAGTTATGGTTTTAGAGGAGAGGCATTAAGCAGCATGGCAAGTGTGGCACGACTTGAATGCCTAAGTTCCCCCAGGCTTCCCCGTTTACACGGAGGAAAATATATCATTCACGGGGGGAAAATGATCTCACACACCCCCTTTAATGCAGAAACATCTGGAACATCCATCTTCATCAAAGACTTGTTTTACAACACCCCTGCCCGACTAAAATTCATCAAGGCGAGGACTTCTGAACAAAACGCCATTTGCCGGATCATAAATGCATTTATCATCTCAAACCCTTCCATTGCTTTTTCACTCAAGCAAGATGAGCAAGACAAAATAATCTATCCCAGCACCGAAAAAACCCAATATACGAACCGCATAACGCAAATTTTTAACAATAAAAAAACCAACTCAGGCAAGCTACTTCATGCCAGCACCTCATATCAGGCCATCCACATCAACGGTTATTTCTCCCACCAAACCAATAAGAGTAATGCTTATAAACACCAGTTTCTCTTTGTCAACCACCGGCTTTTTATGGATAAAAAAATCAATCAGATTATTCTTAAAAGCCTGGCGGGATTTTGGCCCGCTTTACACACCGGTCATTATGCCCTTTTTATTAACCTTCCACCCGATCAAATTGATATCAATGTTCATCCGGCCAAAACTAGCGTCAAGTTTTTCAACGAAAACCTGATTTGTTCGCTCATCATGGAAGCAATTAAGACAGCCGTGAATGATTTAAAATTAAAAATTGATATCCCGACTCCCCCGGATAACTTGACCAAACTCTCCGTCACCTCTTATTTACCATCCCCTTCAGATCAAGCCCCCCAAACGCACCGAGACTCCTCCACTTCATCTTTTTTTCCACTTTCTCATAAATATATTCTTTTAAAAAAGGAGTGCAATTATCTGATTGCTTTTGAAAGATTATTAAAAGAGTTTCTAAAAATAAATTTTAAGCAAACGTACCCGGTCCACGAAAATAAACTTATCCCGCTACTCATAAGCGAACCGTTTCATCTGCCTAGTGAAAGGGTGAAAAGTTTTCTTCCAGAGCTTTTAAAAACTGGTATTAATCTAGATATCCTTGATGCCAATTTATTGGTACTGAGAACTATTCCCGACTTTTGTCTGGAACTTCCGCTTGATCTTTTATTTAAAAATCTTCTGGATTACCTTGCCCAGAGGATCAATGATTTCCCTGAGGGTAATGGTCTTGCCTTGGTCAATCAGTGGTTAACTGATTCAAGTTTTGATTATGCCCTAAGTATTAATTCCACCAAGCTCCAGGAAATGCTTTCCCAATTTCAAATAACTGACCTGGTCTCATCTGGGATGGTTACCGTGATAGATGACGAAAAACTGGCCCACTTCTTTACCCGGGATTAGCGTGCAAACACAACCAATAATCATTATTTCAGGCCCAACGGCAACCAACAAAACCCAAATAAGTTTAAAAGTTGCTTCCGCCATCAAGGACCAGTTAAACCAACCAGTGGTTATTGTCAATTTCGATTCTCTGCTTTTTTACCAGGAGCTTTCCATCGGAACGGCCAAACCAAGTCCAGTTGAACTCGCCATGCACCCCCATGAACTGATCAATATCAGATCCATCACCAGCCCCTTCAACACAGCCGACTTTGTAAAAACCGCCAGTGACTTGATCGCCAGACATCATGCTAACCATCAAGTGATTATTCTAGTGGGAGGCAGTAGCTTCTACTTGCGAGCACTCATTAAAGGAATGTATGACTCATGCCAGATCTCTCCCCAGCAAAAATTAATTAATGAATCAGAATATAAAAAAAATGGAATCACTTTTTTCATTAATTATTTAAAGCAATATGATTTGGAAAGTTATCAAAGTCTTCATCCCAACGACCATTATAGAATAATTCGGGCAGTAGAACATCATATGATGACCACCGAAAAATTATCCGATCAAAAAAAGGTATTTGACCATAATTCCCCGTACGACTTTAGCATCAATCAGCATCCCAATTGGAATATTTTTCATCTCTATCTGGATATACCCAAGCTGGAGCATCAGAAAATTATTCAAAAACGGGTTCATGCAATGCTCGCAAACCATCTCATCGAAGAAGTACAAAACCTGCTACGACAAGGTATTACAGGAAAGGAAAAGCCGATCAATTCAGTCGGATATAGCGAAGTTTTGGATTATTTAGCCGGTAAAATTAAAAGCCAGGAAGAATTAGTGCAAAAGATGGTTATCGCCACCAGACAGCTTGCCAAAGGTCAAAGAACATTCTTTAAAAAAGTCACCCCTAAAAATAGCTATCATGGTTTAAATGATGAAAAGAAGATTATCTCGGATGTTTTGGCATTTCTAAGATAACTGCAGGTTTTCCTTTGACATTTCCAGCAATTTTCTAATAAATGGACACTATAGTCCGACAAGATAAACATCCTGCTAAATGAGTTTATACCATGAGCGTATTTGATGCATTCACGGATATCACCTTGAATTTTTCCGATCTGATCGGAACACCTATTATTAACGAGGAGAAAAACAAAGTAGGGTCACTAACTGACTTCTTTGTAAACTACGAAGATATTTTTCCCGAAGTTCTGGCATTGCAATTTAAAAAAAATAATCAAGTGTTTTATGTTCGCTGGGAACACATCCTCTCATTTTCCCGCAGAAAAATTATTATCCGCAACGAATCGCCCATCGGACGCAGTCGAACTTTTCCGAAAATTTGTCAAAAAAAAACCGTCACCAATTTAATGTTTAGCCAATTCTCCGGCCAGGCTGTGGAATATCCTCCGCTTGGAAAAGTCATTCTCGACAGACAAATTGTAGATACCCATGGAAAAAAAGTAGTCCGGGTCAATGACATCCAATTTATCCGCGTGGGACAAAATATCAGGGTAACCCACGCCGAAATTGGAATGCGCAGCCTTTTACGAAGACTGGGATTTGAAAAATTGGTGGATTTTTTTGTTAAAATCATCAATCCCAATTCAAAATATCTAACCGGCAATCTGCTAATAAGCTGGAAATATGTTCACGCGATCCCCGACAAAACAGTCCATAGCAATGTCCGCCTCAATTTAAAAAATGATGAACTCAATAATCTTCACCCCGCTGATCTGGCCGATATCCTAGAGGATCTAGATCCCCACTCAAGAGATTTGATTTTTAAGGAGCTTGACCCCGAAATGGCTGCCGAAACCCTCATAGAGGTGGAACCTGAAATCCAACCCATGCTTTTAAAATTTGAATCCCCCGAACGAGTAGCGGATATAATTGAAAACATGGGTACCGATGAGGCTGCCGACATTCTGGAAGATTTAAGTCATGATATCAGGGAAAGGATTTTTGAGAATATCGAAGACGACGAGATTCAAGAGGATATTCAAGAACTTCTCGAATACGACGAAGATACTGCCGGCGGGTTGATGTCCACTGAATTTTTGACCGTTAGGCCCGGGCATACCAAGTCAGAGATCATGCAAATTATTCAAAATGAGCATGATGATATAGAAACCCTCTACGAATTATATGTCATCGATGACTCTGATAAATTGATTGGAACGTGTTCTCTTAACAAACTGCTTATTCAAAATGAAAATTTAAAAGTCGGCGACTTGATGATCACCAACGACATCAAGTGCCTCACGCCAGAAACTCATTGGAAAGAGGTCGCCAGTTATATGTCCAAATACAATCTGTTTTATGTACCAGTGGTTGAACAAGACCATACCCTGCTTGGTATTGTCTTTATTGATGATGTACTGCCTTGGTTACTGGACTAAAGAAAGGGGAATTTACGAAAGACTATATCTCCAAACTAAATTTTCCGCCTTTTTTGAAAAAGATTTTTCTTTTACTGGCAGTTATTGGTCCGGGCCTCATTACCGCCAATATTGACAACGATGCGGGAGGAATTGCCACCTATTCCCTGACCGGGGCGCAAACCGGCTATCGCCTGCTATGGGTGCTCATTCCCATCACCATCGCTTTGATTATGGTTCAAGAAATGTCGGCCCGCATGGGAATTTCCTCTGGAAAAGGTTTAGCCGATTTAATCAGAGAACGGTTTGGTCTGAAAATCACCTTCTATACCATTATCTTTCTGGTGGTAGCTGATCTGGGTAACACCATGGCGGAGTTTGCCGGCATTGCTTCTGCCGGAGAGATTTTTGGGATTTCCAAATATATTTCGGTTCCCATTTGCTCGGTGTTTGTATGGTTATTAATACTCAAAGGAAATTATAAAACCGTCGAGCGCGTTTTTTTAATTGGATGCGCCTTATATATCTCCTACGTCATTTCAGGCATTATCATAGGTCCCTCATTTACGGATATTGTCTCGGCGATTTTCACCCCTGATTTTCGAGAAATACAACCAAGTGATTTTCCTATTATTGTTGGTCTGATCGGTACCTCCATCACTCCCTGGATGCAATTTTATATCCAATCAGCAGTGGTTGAAAAAGGACTCACCACTAAGGATCTCACCCACTCAAAAATTGATGTCATACTTGGTTGTACCACCATGGTAACCGTTACCATTTTTATCATCATTTGTTGTGCCGCCACTTTATTTAACTCTGGAATTATCATCAGTAATGCCAAGGATGCCGCCATCGCGCTGGCCCCATTAGCAGGCAAATATGCCTCCACCCTATTTGCCTTTGGATTGTTTAATGCCTCCATTTTTGCAGCGGCACTTTTGCCTTTGGCAACCAGCTATTATGTTTGTGAAGGCATGGGGTGGGAATCCGGGGTCGATAAAACTTTCAAAGAAGCCCCGAACTTTTTTTCGATATTTACCGGAATTATTGCCTTTAGTGCTCTTTTAATTCTCATGCCAGGAATCAACCTCTTTAACATTCTGATCTGGTCGCAAATCATTAACGGAATTTTAATTCCAATTGTTTTATTGTACATTATCAAACTTTGCAACGACCCCGATGTCATGGGCGAACACACCAATACCCCGATCTATAATCTGGTCAGCTACTTGATCGTTTTTTTTATGTTCGCAGCGAATATTATTTTTATCTATTTTGAAATTAAAACCTGATGACTAATTAGAGGACCGTGAGTGCCGCTCCAACGCCTTGACTATCCCATCACAAATATCCACTTGATTATCCGCCCTAGGAAACCTGATCGTAAATTGTAAGTCCTTGTAGTCAATATCGTCGCTTGGTGCTGGAACATATTTGATATCGTATTCCTTTTGCTTTTCATCTACTTTGAAAGCAATCGGATTGGTTTTTGCGATTGGTACCGCTTCTATTCGATCCTCTCCCAGCATTTGAAAGTGAATTGTACCTTTGGCATTGCAATTTACTCCTCCCACCAGGTCAGCATATGAAGCACGGGACATTTGCTCGAAGGGCATTACATCAACATTCGCCACACCGTCTTGAAAACGAACCTTTCTCACCAGATATTCATGTTCATTATCGTAAACAATTCTCACGGTCATGATTTCGCTTTCAGAAATTTTCAAATTTTCAATTTCCCCAGTCAAAACCTTGGCCATATCGTCGTACAATTTGCCATCTAGATAGAGCTTATATTTCACTTTATCAAAATTTTGGTAATTTCCAAGCCGTAATACCCCGGAAGAAGCCACTTTCCGCACAATCTGGTTTTGTTGTGCTAAATCAATATTAGATGCCATATGAGATTTTTGATTTTTCAAATATTTTTCATGTCCAAACCAGACCAGGGTAATGCATAAACTCGCCACTAATATTTTAAACAATGATCCGGTTGAACTTCGGCTAGCGCCATCTCGAGAAGCGCTGCAAGTTTTGGTCCGAGTGCTGCCAGAATTTTGCTTAATTCCAGTTAGGGTTCCATGCAATGCTTTAACCCCAGTCACTGTTCCCGTGGATCGCTGTCCTGCTTTATACGCATCGTTTGCTTCCGACCCAGCTTTATTAGGCGTTTTCACCAATCCCCAAGTAGGTTTACGGTTGGTCTTGGTCCTGGTCTCCTCATTTCTGGCCAGAGTCTTAGATTTTCCACCATCTATTTCAAGGGCCAAAGCTGATGAATCCCCTTCCGCCCCGCTATCTAAATCCAGTTCGGTCCTTCTGGTAGAAGACTTATTCGTGGAACGATTGCCATTTTGATCAAGTTGCCCACTATCTTCTGATTCGTCTTGGATAATGATGACATCATCATCATAAATTTTATTTTTCGAGGCTAGCGGAACCCCTTTTCTCATTTCATCTAAAAAGGGATGGATATCTATTTTTCCAAATTCCTTAAATCTCTCCTGATCCTGCTTGATGACGTCCTTAAAGAGTTCCTGGGCAAAATAGGAAAGATCAGTTGCATTGAACTCTGGATATTTGGCGTAAAGAAACTTGATCAAGGCCCGGTTCATCTGATCAAGGTTTTCATATCGCAGTTCCCGGTCCTTCTCAAGTGCTTTTAAGACAATTTTATCCAAGGCCTTGGGCACATTGGGATTGATGGAAGAAGGTGGGGGAACTTTGCAAGCCTGGATTTTCTTTAAAACCGCCAAATCATTCTTGGCCGAAAACAATTTTCTCGAGCAAAGCATTTCCCAGAGAGTGATCCCTAGGGCAAATTGATCATATCTGGCATCCAAATCAAGTCCATCCAAATACTCAGGGGCCAAATAGGATAACTTTCCTTTAATGGTCCCGGCCTGGGTTTTATCTGAATTACTACTGGCCTTGGCGATACCAAAATCGATGATCTTGACTGCGCCATCGTAGGTTAACATAATGTTATGCGGAGATATATCCCGGTGGATAATATTGGCACTCTCTGCGGTTAACTGGTTTTTAAAAGTATGAGCATAATGTAATCCCTGGCAAGTCTGTGCGATCACATAAACGGAGACTTCCACCGGGAATACATAACCTCTTTTTTTAAGCTTATCCAGATACTCTTTTAAATTCTTGCCGTTAATATACTCCATCACCTGATAGAGCTGATTATCCTCCATGCCGTAATCAAATGTCTGAGTGATGTTTGGATGAATAAGCCCGAAGGTAACCCTGATTTCGTCAAGAAACATATTTCTAAAGGCCTCATCCGCAAAATACTGAGCCTGGATCATTTTGATAGCAACAATTTTATCAGCTTGTTCGCCCAAAAACCGCGCTCGACATATCTTGGCCATGCCTCCATCAACAAAATGATCAAGAAGCAAGTACTTTCCAAAACGCTTTAATATCAGTCCATCCCCTACGGCCATATAGTTATGATCCTCCATTCCTCCTTACCTGTTCGGAAAATATGCAAACTTCTGTAGTATATTTTTAAAAATGTTTTTGAATACGAAGTCTAATAATTAGACACCATTAAGCGAATTAAATAATATTTACTGGCGCATAACCAGGCAAGGAGATTAATAGACCCGAACTCTCCTGGGTCGTCCGGCATGCTCCCCTGACTTTGTAATGTTCGAGCAATTCATTCAAATAATCGGGATGAAGTTTTAAATTATCCTTAAAATGGGGAATTTCAATCATCTGATAACCGAGTTTTTTTAATTCTCCAACAAACATCCCATCCGATAAACGGGTGTCAGTTAGACGATAACTTAAAATTAAAACGAAGTGCCCACATTTATGGATTTCACTTTTTTCAAAATCAGAAAACCATTCAAAGAAAGGACTGCTGGAATTAATCTCGCTTGCCAGCACATCAAACAGCATACTTATTTCCTGAAACCAGGAAGTCCTCTTAAACACCAGATCATCCGACCATTTTTTATTTTTATAACTTCCTTCGCGAATGGAAAATTGATTATGATTTATTTGATTTTTTGTCGAACTACTGCATCCAATTAGCACTAATCCGAGTAAAACAACAATCAAAAATATCCGGTTTATATAAATCAAACTCTCTCCAAGTAATTATTAATTGCCCGCGTGGCCTCTTCGCTTAAATTTTTAAAAATCAGAGAAAACCCCTGTCCACCATTCAATAATCTCACAACTTTTGCGGAAGCGACAAATGAATATTCTGAATTTTCTGGATGAACATTAAGAGAAATTATTTCACCCACTTTGACGGGAGAATTGGAAACCAGCACCTGGAGTCCACCTACCGAAATATCCCGACAAATTCCTTCAAAGAATTTGGCATTATTATGAAAAAACATTTTAGCTACAAACGGCCGTCTGGATGCCACCCGACGATCAACCTCCTCGATAACAGGAGGAACCATTTGAAAAATCTTGCTAAAAATCGGCAGATCAGCTAAAAAAATCCAGTTGGTCATGCCGGGAGTAAAAATAAATGTTTTCGCATTTATTCTATTCTCATCAAATAATTTTTTCAGCATATTTAAAGAAAAAGGTCCATACTCATTTTCCTCTGCACCTCTGTCCATTCCAACTTTAATCGTAAAGATCTGGGCATCATGGGAGATTTGACTCCAATTGATTCCCATCGACTTATCTGCTGCTGGAGAAACTGGATTCACTTTTTTATTTTTACTTTCATCCTCCAGTTCCAAATAATCAGAAACATCCAACGATTCTTCAAACCCGGAACCGGTATTTTCCTCTTCAAAAAAAGGAACCTCATCAAAACTTTCCAGAGGGGAGATGGGCGTCTCATTAAAATACTGATCGAGTTCCGCAACATCCTCTATGCGCTTCCAATCCTCGAAACCCTTTTTCCATACAAAACTTTTTTCACCCAACTTTTTTTCCCGAATATATTGTTCTAAAGTAGCATCATCAATCGGGCCCGCCTTATCATTTTTTTCTACGAAATACCAAGTACTACCCATCGAAATTCTCCCAGGTAAGGGTTTATTCAATAAACACTTATTTCTTAAATATATTATAACTCATTGAAATTTATTGAAGAAATAATGATCTTTTTTTCCCACTATTAAAAAATTTCCGAGGAAATTACTGGGTTTTAACTTTTTTTAAACGAAACTCAAGCAAATCAACAAATAATCCGATCAACTTACCGACTTGCTTTGTTAAAACAGAGGAATCTCTATGAAAGTTAGACCTTGGAAGTACATTTATTTTGCGATTGGAATTCTAAGTATTGTTCTGCTGGCATCATGCTCGAAGGAGATATTTGGAACTAAAAAAAATAAAGCCACCAGTAGTGTTGCGCAAAAGGATACTTTTACCTCGGACCAGATCTGTTCAGAGCACAGCGTGGTCAAACCTAAAGTTGATTTTTTATTCCTGTGGGACAATTCCGCCAGTCAGACATACGTTGAACCAGCACTACGAAATGGTTTTAATAATTTAGTGAATAGAATTTCCTCAAATTTTGACCACCATATTCTCATGGCACCACTCATTAGATCCACTTATGACTCCGTAGATGTTAACTCATTTCTGGTATCCTATGATAACACGGGACTTACCAGTAGTGCCCTCAATCGACAAGTGCCCTACACTATTGCAGCCTCCAAACTTGATCAAATAGTTTCCACCCTAAATGGAGGCAATCAAGAAAATGGTTTTTATAGGGCCTACGAAATCATCAATAATAATCGCACCAATGGAATATTTAGAAATAATGCTTATCTAATGATTGTCGTCATGAGTAACGGGGACGTAAGAACCTACAACAACGGCTATTGGGTGCACCCTTATATTCTCACCACTGACAAAAACCGACTTCTCAATCTACGATCCACATTGGGAAACGAGCAAATGCGTTTTATGTCCCTCGTTTCCCATGCCTATGATGGTATCCCTTCGGGTTATAAAAAAGGATATGCATACATAGCTATGTCATCTCAAATTTACTATGATGCTGGACAAACTATTCGCCCCACCGATCAAGAAGGAAGACCAGACCCTGACAGTTACAACATAGCAGGTGCGGATTATAATCGCATTTTCGATGGCATCAATCAATCCATCACCATGGTGACGGTTGCCCATCAGTATAACTACTGGCCAGTGGCCCTCCAAGGAAATTTTGATCCACTAACCCTGCGGGTCACCAAATATACAGCATCTGGAAGCACCAGTTTAACCCCCAATGACACCACCAACGGTTTCGTTTATCTTGGACACCGAAACAATCAAAACACCAGATATGCTCCCACCCCGGGTGAGCCCTATACCGGAAATGTCGTTAGACTCTACGGTAGTGGAAGGGTTAAATACCCGGACTGTGTAGTGGTGGCGGCGGATGAACAGGCCAGTTATTATGGTTATTTTACATTATCCGGTAAACCCAATCCCAGCTCCATCCAATGTACCAAAAATGGTACAACTGTAACCGCCAGCACCAGCAACGGTTTCGAGTATATCGGATATGTTGAAAATAAAAATGTAAAAATTGAAAGCCCCAGCAATCCTGACACCCCTGGTACTCCGGCAGTGATTCAATCCGGTTTTATGTTAAAACTACGGGGAAGTGCCATTTACACCAACGGCGAAACCTTCGAGTGTTACTTTGACCCAGGCACCTAGACTTTTGATTTAGCCTCGTTCAGCTTTTTAATTTTATTGACCATGACGATAATAGGAAAATTTTCTCGGAGTTTTAGTATTTCCACATCACAAATAAGCTGATTGTTGTGGCCAACAATAATTTCTCCTACAAATCCAGCTTCAATAGCGTCTTTTAAATCTTCTTCATCAATTGGAATATTTCTATGTTTAAAATCGGCCAATATCTCGGAAAGATCCGCTTCCACTATTTTTTGGGTTGATCTTTCCGCATCCACCTGATCATAAATTCTTTTGAGGAAACGTTCACATTTGGCCGAGATCATGAGTTCGTCATCCTCCCCGGCGTGCCTTTGATTGTTGAAAAACTTCATCAGACTTCTAAAGGTTTCCAATTTGTTAATTCTAATCTCGTTTAAAAGCCCGTCCTTATCTTCTTTCATCTCAATCATCTCGAGTTCTCTAAAAAGATTCATCACTTCTTCAAACTTGATTTCAGGGAAGTTATAAATATCAAACATATAAAATTTCAGCATATTCATATGAATTGCCATCTGCACTCCCCTCACCTCCCCATGTGTCTTGGCCACCAGGTAGAAAGTAGAAAGGGCCCGTGCCACATCCAAATTGGTAAAAAATTTATAATTACTGACCTTGCCATCCCTGCCATAACTGATGGAATTGGACTCCAAAGATTTCACGGTGTCATTGGATTTTTTCAATCTTTTTACCAGCGTATTAACGATGGTTTTAAACCAAGGGTTGAGTTTATCCATGGCCTTGGAAAACGCCTCAAATGAAATTTCTATAATATCGGTATTAACGATTGCCTCGGCAGAACAACTTCTTTTTTTAGCAGCATCATCAAAGAAGGCCATTTCTCCTATAACTTCTCCTGCCCGTAAAATTGCCAACTCAACAAACCCTCTTCCTTTAGGGCGAAATAACCTGATTTGCCCTTTTTGTATAATAAACAAGGAACTGGCTAAATCATTCTCATGAAATAAATTCTCACCGGCCTGTAATACTTTTATTCCAGACTTTTTAGAAGCATCATTGCCGCCTGGATTACCCTGACTATTGGACATATTGTTGGAATTTGATACTGCTTGCACCATACATAACCTTTAATTCAAACTAAACCAATGAAAGATCTTTTAAAAATTCCCGCTGACACTTTTCCGGCAAGGAAAAAAGAATACTACTAATGTGAGTCGGATTACCTAGGCTGTCACCAGTACCAGGGGTCAGCAATCCCAGGGAGTAACATTTCCACTGGCAAGATACCCACAACATCAATTTTATTTCCTCAATGTTTTCAAATTCATTGAATTCAATATTTTCCTTTAACATTAATAAATGATCATCAATGGAATCCACTCTCAATTTTTTCGGTCCCTGGTCTTTTTTTCGATGTAAAAAAATCTTTACCCGCAGATCATCAATTTTTCTGGCCCGCATTTGTGCTCCTTGCACCTTCTTTTTTATTAGTGTAAATTACCTGAAATTTTTAAAAAAGAGGTAATTAATGCTAGCTAGAAAAGAACAAAATTCCTCAGGTAATCCCCTACCAGAAATATGGGTAAGCGAAGTATTAAACCTGCTCAATACCGTTTATTCCACTCAACTGAAAAATTTGGATTGCTTCTTGGAATTTTATGGTATTTCTTACCAGGATGAACTTTTTTTAGCAGTTTCCGTTATCAACACAAATAACCGCTCGATTTCTCCCACCTCAATGTGTTTATCAATCGATCTGGACCCCATGCAGGATGTGAAAAAAGTTTTAAACACTTTAGTGGATGCTCTCGGCATTCTCCTCGATCATTTTTTCGATAACCCCGATTCTCCCAACTGGCAGCCGACCTGGCTGGAAGAAACTTTTAAAAAGATTAACTTCTATTATATGATCACCAGGGAAGACATCTCACTGACAATTGAAGCAAATAAACTACTTAGTGGTCTCTAGTTGTTACTCTTAACCGAATCTCTTAATCTTCTTCCGTAAAGACCGTGGTTTTTAAGGTAGATTTCGTTTCAAAAACGATATCCTGGTCGTCATCAACTTCATCCAGCGCCACATCATCAAAATCATCATCCGATTCAATGTTTAATTCCTTTAATGCCTTAAAAAAATTCTTTTCGTCTTTCAAATCGTCCAACACAGATTCGATAAACTTGGGTGGATATTTATTTACCAATTCTTCGATAAAGGTTTGCAACTTACCCTCATTCAAAATTTTTATTTTTTTCTTGATATCAGACCAGCGTTTTATATAGTGAAGCCGGCAATATCCCATGGTGGTTGGCGGATTATCGCAACCTCTCTCCAAGCAATCCCCGGTATGTCCGTTAAAAAAATCAATTCCTTTGAGTGAATTAAATAAATCTTCCAATGAATAATCTTCATCCAAGCTGGATAAATGTTCGACCAGTTCTTCCCTTATTGCCTTATCAATATCCGCCTTCTCAAGATCATTCATCAAATCGCTGTTTAAATCAAGATCTTCGTGATCATCTAGTGGATCCATATCATCAAATGCATCTGATTTTTTCGAAAGCTTTCCCTTGACCTTTTTACTTTGTTCAGCCTTATTGACTTTTCCCAATTGCTTATCTTTGGTCTTCTTGTTTTCCTCAATTTTTTTGTTTTTTTCCAGCGCCTTGCCTTTAACTTGTTTAGCTGGTTCCATTTTTTTGGTTTTCTCGAGAGACTTACCGGTCATTTTTTTAACCGGTTCAGCCTTTTTAGCTTTTTCCAGCGTCTTGCCTTTAGTTTTTTTAACTAATTCAACTTTTTTAGTTTTTTCCAATGACTTGCCTTTAACTTTTTTAGCTGGCTCAAGTTTTTTTGTTTTTGCCAGTGGCTTACTTTGGATCTTTTTGGCCGGTTCTATTTTTTTTAATTTATTTTCTTTTGGAGAAGACTCCTTTTTAGGAATAACCTTCTTCTTGGTAATCAAGTTAATAATTTTGTCCTTCAAGGTCTTTGGTTCATTTTTTGGCCTAGAAATTTTTTTATTACTTTCCTTGCTGTTTACTTTTCCCTTAGGAGCTAATTTCTTTTGATTAACTGGTTTAATTGGCTGTTTTTTAACAATTACCTTTTGGTTTTTTGACTTGGATGATTGCTTCTTTTTTAGAATCATGTTCACTCCAGGAATTAATACTAAAAACGTATTATTAAGTATTTGGAATTCATATAACTAGCACTAATCACTCACCTCTGTAAAACTAAAAAATAACTTCCCAAATTGCAAATTAAAAGGGGTCTTTGAACACTTTGTCTGCTACTAACCCTGCGCATTACAAAAGTTATCTTGATCTATCTAGCAATAAATATTGCCATAAAAGCTATTTTAGATTAAAAAGTCATAGTTTATAAAAATACAATCCGGTGAACGTTAAGGAGATAACTGTGGCAAGACACAAATCAAGTGTAAAAAGAGCGAAGCAAACTCTGGTAAAAACTGAAAGAAACAAAGTTAAAAAAAGTCTAACCAGAAACATTGTAAAAAAAGTTAGAGCAGAAATTTCTGCGGGAAGTATCGATAAGGCCAAGGAACTATTACCAATGGCCCAATCATTACTGGCCAAGGCTGCCAAGTCAAGTGCGATAAGCAAGGTCACTGCTAGTAGAATCGTCTCAAGACTCGCTAAACATTTAGCGAAATAAACCAGCTTATTTAACGCCAAGTCACATCAAGTCACTTGATGTAAGTATTCACTTCTAAGTGAATCAATCAGTTTATTATCTTTTGCCCGAGCCATTTTTTGCCACAAACTAAACATTCTGATGGCGTTTCTTATTTCCTCTTTGGTCCAAAGCTTGCTGCAAATCATAATCTCTTTATTATAATCATTAAGTTTTTTGCCATCGAGTTTTTCCATGAGTTGCTCAGCATCAATCAATTTCATCAAATGCCTGATCATAAAAACAAAAAAATTATTAAGCTCCTCAAAATCCAAAGGGCCACTTATTAAATCCTTCATAAAACCAAATTTATCTTTTTTCGAAAACTTGGAGGCACTGGCAAAGTAATCAAAATTTTCATTGGTAATCATTTTTTTCAGATCATCAATTTTTATTTGGTCAGGATTTAAAAACATTTTTCTAATTAATGACAACTGGGCGACGTAATTACTAGTAGAGGCAGACAAATTAGCAATTAGGAATTTTCGATTCTGATTGGACAAATTCAGTTTCAAAATCTTGCAGATGAAATCAAATAGTTTTTCATTTTCCCAAAACATGGGTTTGATAATGGAAGCAACATGACCAATATTTAAGGAAGAAGCTTCTTCCATAAATGGCGATTCTTTGGAAAAATTCAAAATAAAAAATTTATCCTTAATGTGAACCGCATTTTTTAAAATTTCCGCAAAGACCGGCTTGCCTAATTTCTCGGCCATCAAAACCACATAAGAATCATTATTACCAAAAAGTTCTGCGGACTCAAGATGGGCATCCAACCAATCTGAGGTAATTTCATCCGCTAAAACTATTTTAAGTTTTCCAGCAATTGGATTTTCCAAAAAAAGATTTTTCAGTTTTAACGAAAAATATACATCCAAATAAGGATCAAAGGAGTGAAATAAATAAAGGCCTGGGCGGGACAAATCAATGATCGTTTTACAAATGCGCTCATAATCCCAAGGTTTGGCCTTAAAATGCATCAATTATCTCTTTTTTAAATTTTTCCGTGGCGGTATCAACTAAAGATAAAATGGCATCATTTTGCGCCTTCTTACTCTTGGTGAAATTTACTTCTCCCCCACTTTTTCCCCCGCTATTTGGCAGGATAGATCTGGTTATCGTGGAATTTAGCTCCATCTTTTCATCAAAAATCACTCTGGATTTATCTGGAATATAATCCGCATCATTCTTTACCATCCCGTTATACTCATGAGGAAGCGGGTTTTTAATAAGTAATACCCTAAGAGTCAACGCAATTTCAGTTTCTTGAGGAATATAAAAATCCCGTCTGTCACGAATTGATTCATGCAAATTTCCATCAGTGGCCTGGTAGGATTTATTCTTATAAACCTGTCTGGTCTTATCCTTGGAGGAAATGATTCCCACCAAAATTGCATCAGCAGAGGTTTTTTCATGCGAATAAATAGTAAGCCCAGAATAATTCATCAACATATTGATAAAATTACTTGTCATCGGGCCAGAAACGTTAGGCACAATCGACCAATTAACAAACATCGGAATGGAGATCGATTCAATTTCGTAAGCCATGAATGGATTATTTTTATTTTTAAAATGGTATCCCGAACAGGAACTCAACGATAAAAAAATAATCACATAAACTACATTTGATCGAAATAATACACTAAATTTCATACTCTCAATTCTTACATAAGATCATTAAGGTTGAAATTATAAAAAAAACAGATAATATACAATCAAATTCTCTTGGAAATTAACAAATAATATATGTTTAAACACTTGAAGTCATTTTTATCCGGTTTTGATATTTCCTGTTCAGATAGGTCGCAAAGAAAAACTGGAACCACCAACCAACAGGCATTATTTTTTGACCTTATAAAATTATGGCCCCAAATTGTGGGAAACCACCTCGCCCAGCACTCCACTCCTCTTAAAAACACTCATAAAACCTTAACCATCTTAACCGATCATCCTCAATGGGCCCAAGAATTAAGCTTTTTAGAAAAAAAAATTAAACACCAAATTTTTAAAACCATTCCTAAGCTTTCCTATGAAATCAAAAAAATTAAATTTCAAGCAGATAATACTTTTTTTAAAAACCAAAACCTGCGAATTTTAGATACCCCTCCACCTTGCCCATGCCAAACAGAAACTGAATTAAAAAAACAGGCCCTCCAGTCTCCAAATCTCCACCCCTTTTCACCCGAATATTTAAAATACCAACAAGAAGCCGTTAACTTATTTGGCAATATAGAGGATGAAGAGACTAAAAACCTACTGACTTCAATTTTCATCACCCACAAACATCAAAACAATAGAAGTGTCTGATTTCTTTTCCAGTATCTCTAATTTAATTCTAATATTTAGCTGTGTTGCGATCAACATCACCTGTTTTGCATCAAATCCTCGACTTAGAAAAAAAACCCTTCCACCTTTTTTAGTCACCCACCAAACTGCTTGCAAAAACTCGACAAAAGATCCTTTTATAAAAAATCTGCAAATATTTTTTGCGTCACTTGGGCCTAAACGATTATTACCAACTTCAAAGTAAGGCGGATTGGAAACGACCAGATCATAAGCTTCCTTGAATTTATCATTTTTATGAAGTTTTCTAAAATCTTGATTGATAAAGTTGATCTTTGTCCCAAGCCGGCCCAAATGTTTTGCATTCACATCAAAATGCTTCAAAAAAGATCTTTGTATCTCGATAAAATCCAAACTAAGGCTTCGATCAAGTGCCAAAAGAATTTCCATACCGATCACTCCACAACCTGCACACAGATCAAGCACCTTCATACCCAAAGTGGCCTCGCTTTTAAGTTGTTGAGCGACGACTTTAGCTAACCACACTGAATCATCACTAAAATGATAAAAGTCTGGTTGATTATAATCCCAAATATCTTTCGACTCGATCACTTAAGGCACCTTTTCTTAGAATGGAAAATTTGTGCAAATCATGAAATTGCACAAACGTGGAAGAACGCCCGGAAAGGATTTGATTATCATCCTCAATGAATTGGGCACTTTTACAATACTTTAAACAAAAGGCGAGGGCCTCTTTTTTATTAGTAATGGGAGGGCTCGCCGTTTGATTTAAACTGGTCGTGGTGATGGGGGCATGCACTTTTGCCATAATATATTTTAATGCATTATTAGAGACACACCTAAATGCCACCAGCGATCCACCATGATTTATCCATGATGGAATTTCAATCTTGGCCCTACTCATATCCACAGCAAGAGTGGTTTCTAGCGAAAAAAAATCTTGTAGCCATGTTTTGTCCATAAACCCTGGCAAATGAAAACTAGTTTTTACATCATCCAAATCATAAAACATCATAGAGAGAGGTTTTTGACCGGACGTCTTTTTGATTTCCGCGATTTGCTCCTGGGCCTTTTTTAAATAGATGCTTGCTCCCATGCCCCAAACAGTATCGGTGGGGTAAATATAAATATTTTCGTAACTCATAAAACCCACCACCACAAATACTCGTTCTTTATTTGATTTCTTCGAAGCAATTGATAAATGGCATATTCTACACTGCGTCCTTTGGAAAGAAGCTTCTTATAAAATTCAATTTCTAGTTCAAGGCTTAGTTTGGCATATTTACTATCTTCTCTAATTAATCGTTTAACCACCACCTGATTTTGCAAAAAATTGATTACAGTTTGTTCATCGACTTCGTCTTGGTCGGTCAATAATTCTTTCGCAATCCTGTCTGCCATCATTTGATTGATTTTCAAATCATCCACCTTGAAAAAAGCAAGAAACCATAATGAGTTACGATCAATTTTTTTTAAATTTTCTACACTCAGGCTTTGATTTATATAATCATGTGCCAGCGACTGATCAAACGACAGGAGCAAACTTCCCCAAAAGGCAAAATAGGTAAGCCCAAAATTGACGGACTTGGATTTTTCCCATATCTGAGAGATATTCCAATCGCAATTATTTCTTTTTTTTAATTCATAAAATTCTAACGTATCATAAGTTAAAGAAAGATAATTGAGCATCATCTGATACTCAATTTTATTGCCAAAATCAGCTTCCAGTATCCTCATAAGCCCAACAATGCTATTAACATAACCTTTCATTTTATTTTGGTCAAGAAACGGAGAGACCGGATTTTTTAAAACCAGTTGTATAAAACCCGTGCTAACCACATCGCTCATCACTCGTTTAACTTGATAAGTGTTTCCTACTTGCCAATAGGTTAACATTTTAAAGTACGATGAGATGATCGTATCCGGATATTTTTGCGACATCAATTCTAAATGTTTATCAAAATAAACCACTTTTTCGGTTTCTATTTCTTGGGCCTTCACAAAGTGTTGAACCGAGTTAATGAATGAATCAACATATTCCTCTTGCCTCAAAATTTCTTTTTTGGCTGAATATATTTCTAATATTTTTTTAATTTGCAGTTCATCAATTTTAAAACTTTTCAGATATTTTTCAAGTTCTCCCACACTGGTCATTTTTTTTGACCGATAATCAAACAAGGCCAGAAATTCACTTTTGGCCAAGGGACATATCTTGGACATAGAATTTTTTCTCATCCATTTATCAATGCCGGGATACAACAAGATTTTAAGTCGATAGTAGAAATCATTAATTTTCTGGCAATCAAATGAGGGAATTTCTCCATCAAATTCTTCCAATCGGAATCCTCCCGGATTCATTTGCGAAGAAATCACTATCTCACTATTTATAAGCGGGGGAAAATCCAATAATTTTTTCCCCACCTCTAACGGTCGGATCTCTTTAGCGATTATATCTGTAAATTGAAACAAACAATAAAGTAAAATGATAGCGGTAACCACAATCACCAATAATTTACTAGTGGAGCTACTTGTCGTTGAATTTCTTCGATTTCCACCTCTGCTCTTGTGAGGCTTACCTTTTTTCTTTTTAGATACTGTTTTAGAAACACTCTTTTTTACTTTTTTATCAACCGTTTTCGCTGGACTTACCGGCGGTTTGATCCCTTCCTCTTTGATAATTATTTTTTCCACCGGCTTGGTCTTTTTTAAATCAATTAGAATCTCTTGCACTTTTTCTTTGGCTACCGTAGGTAATTTTTCCCCTCTTTTCACTGCTTCAATATTTTCCTGGCTGGGAAATTCCAAATCGTCCATTGATGGAAAAAGTGAATCCTCATCCTTGTCTTCGTCATCTAGCGCAATACTTTGTCCTGCTAATTGTTCCTCGGGGTTAGAAGAATGACCATTTTTTTTATTGGCCAGGAGCACCCCCACATCAACCTCAAAACCATCCATTGGCTTTTGATTATTTTTCATTTCCACCCTGATTTTATCAGGGGACAACTGCAAAATCATTCCACTTCCATCAGAGGGGGTGGATAAAATCTCATCTTGTGCTGCTCCCAACGATTGCGATACAATGGAGGGAAATTCTTGATCTACCCCCGCCGGGTAAATCACCAATTCCTCCTCTTCTTCCATAGTCAGTTCATTTTCGTCAGTTTTGGGAGTTGCTTTGAATATATTATTTGGTGGGCCTTGATCATGTTTTAGTTTCTTATGCACATCTGCAACCTTGAAAAAATCTGCAAGGTTGGTAAGCTGGGTTACATCCTGACTGGTCTTTCGATCAAAATGTTCGGTAAGAATTTTTTTAGCAGCATCCGCCACCACATTTCCCTTAACTGGAAAATTAATACAATCATTGATCGAAGGTGAGTCAGGTCCCCCGAAAACAACTTCTGCTTCACTGATAGGATTGAAATTTTGCACCTCCTGATCAAACAGATATCTTTTTAAAAACTCCTTTTCTTTTATCGAAAACCAAAAACCATTTCCTACGCAAATTTCATCTTCAAATGCTAGCGAACCCTTCTCCACTAGTTCAATGATCTTATCCCTAGACGCCGGGCCTAAAATTTTTAGTTTTGTTGTTCTAATCAGCCAATTTTTTTCCATTTATTACTTCTAAAAGAAATATCCTATCAAGCTTTTAATATCATCATCATTAAACCGCAACCCAACCATACCGGTCGCTGTAGTTTTTTTCCTCATGTCTTGTGCTGACAAACGTCCGTACAGCACATTCCACAACAAAAATTCAGTATATAATCTTGAATTAATTCCCCCCTCGTCTTCATCGTAATCAAAAACATCAATACCTGCGAGCCAACGTTTGCCAATTATTTCGTAATCAACGCCAAGCCCTGCGGAAGACTCTATCCAACCCCCTCTAAAAACCCAGTCATCAAATTTACGCCCGATTTGCACAGTAAATCTAAACGTATTTTTTACCGTTTCCTTTTTATGAGTAATGGTTTTTACGCCGTTGACATCTTCCTCTTTGACTTGTTCAAAGGGGGTTCCAAATTTAGCGGAAACAATCCCCAGTTCATAAAACCGCTCAGGTGAAGGAAATATCCGTATCCCCCCGCTAGCCGTGGTACCATTTAACGAATTCGCTCCTGTAAACACACTGAGTTCAGTTTTTATGGCATTGACCTTGTTAACCATTTTGTTAACCCCCGCGAGAGTCTGCCTTACTTCATCCGCAATCTCTTCCTCAACCAGCAGTTTTCCCATGGTACCTTTTCCATTGCGCAAATTAACCACCAATTCGTTAAGGCCGCTCATGGCCTCATTGGCTTCTTTCATCATGTTTTTTAAATCAGAAATCACAGCATCCTTATTGCCAGTTTCCATGTGATAATTTAATTTCTCAGAAAATTTCTCCAGATTAGCTACAAAATTTGAAAACTTGGTCTGGTTTTCCCCCAGTATATTATCTAACTTTTCAGTGGCACCTTTGGTATTTTGAGCAATTATTTTAAAGTCTTCCAAAATTTGATAGAGCGGACCTTTTTTATCTCCCGGAGCTAAAGTAGTTTTTAACTCCTTAACAATTCCTCGTACATCATCCATAAGCTCAGTAGCATTTTTAGTTAAATCACCAAGCCCTCCTGATTCCAATGATCCAATTAAAGAACCTGCTTTTAAGCGATCAGTTTTTTGGCCAACTTCTATTTCAAGATATTTATCCCCTAAAAAACCCACGGTTTTTATTCTAAGTTTGGAGTCACTGGATATTTTTATTTTTTCTAAAACCTCGAATTCGATAAGCGCACGATTACCATCACTAAGCTCAATAGTTTTTATTCTACCAGCATTGATTCCCGCAATCTTGATGGGAGTTTTAGGAAAAACCCCTGAAGCATCCTCAACAATTGTCTTATAGGGGACGTAATCCCCAAAGCCTGATTGATTGGTAGTAACTTTCAGCGACATAAAAATAATCGCACCAATCGTAAAAACTGTAAGCAAACCGACTTTAAACTCGTTCATAGACTATCTCACAAGTAATAATCTAGGCCTAGTCCTATCCTTGACCTAAAGATTAATAAACGACTTAACCAGCGGATTATCCGAATTTGCAAATTCTAAAGCTGGTAAGTACTCAATAATTTTACCATGGTCCAGAAAGGCCACATAGTCGGAAATTTCTAGCGTTGCTCTAACATCATGCGAAATGACGATAGAGGTAAGTCCTCTTTCTTTATGTTTTAACGCAGTGCTTTTTATCAATTCGTTAACCATTCGGGTGGTAATTGGATCCAGGCCAGTGGTGGGCTCATCATACAAAATAATTTGAGGAGATAGGGCCAAGGCCCTGGCGAGTCCAACTCGTTTTCTCATGCCACCAGACAGTTCAGAGGGTAATTTATTAAAAGCAATCTCTTGTAAATTGACCGATAAAAGTAGTTCAGTAACTCGCTTATGAATTTCGTATTCTGGTAATTTGGTAAATTCTCTCAAAGGAAAGGCCGTATTTTCAAATGCCGTCATAGAATCAAACAAGGCTGCATACTGGAAAAGCATCCCGAAGTTTTGACGAAACTCTCTGGTTTCAAACGAATTCATTTTCGATATATTTTTACCAAGTACGTTGATAACCCCGTCTGTGGGCTTAAGCAGTCCCAAGATATGCTTTAACAATGTAGATTTACCAGCTCCCGAAAAACCCAGAATGGTCGTAATTGTATTTTTATAAATATCAAAATTCAAATTATCCAAAACCGTGTGTCCAGCAAACGTCTTGGTTAAATTTTTTATGGAAACAATAATTTCTTTATCCAATCTTTTTCCTTACAAAATTTTAATCAAAAAACTGGTTAGAAAATAATCTAAAATAAGCACAAGTATCATTCCCCACACCACTGCCAAATTCGTACCTTTACCCACTCCTTCAGCGCCTTTTTCAACCTTAAACCCAAAATAACATCCCACCGCAGAAATAATAAATCCAAAAAACACAGCCTTAATTATTCCCTGTACTAAATCTTCTACAAACATAAACTCGCTTAATTTGGAAAAATACATCACCTCATCAATCATCAGTGCTTTAGTGCCAATAAACCAGCTGCCTATATTTCCTACCAGATTAAAAACCACTGAAAGCATGGGCAAAGCGACCGTGCCGGCAATGATTCGAGGAACTGCCAGGTATTGGTAGCTAGATATCCCCATCACCTCCAGGGCATCTATTTGCTCGGTCACTTTCATACTGCCAATTTGTGCTGCCATAGCGGCCCCGGCCCTGCCTGCCACAATCAATCCAGTTAAAACCGGTGCTAATTCCTTGGCAAGAGAAATGGAAACGATCGGGCCCACCAGGGAATCCACCGAGATTAATTGAAACCCAAAATAAGTTTGATACGCAAAAACCATTCCAGTAAAGGATGCCGATAAAATAATAATAAAAAGACTTTTATTTCCAACAAAATAGATCTGTTCAAACATCAGATGAAGTCTGTAGGGAGGTCGATGACACCAGTAAAAAAATCGATACATGAACGTAATAACCTGTCCCAGGTTTTCGATCACATCAATTACATAGAAACCTAATTTTTCAATTAGCCTTTTAATTAACCGCAAGTAAACACTTCCTTATGTTTTATTTAAAAATACCAGCCAGTATTATTAAACCAAAATATTTATGTTTACGATAGATTAAAAAAAAATTTATTGCACGACTTCAGTGGAGATGACCGGTGAGGAGTTATTCAGTGGCATATTGGAATAAACATTCTCCGCATTATTTATGTAGGATAAGTACGCTAATGAAGACACGGGTAGGGATCTCACCACCACTTCCACATCCTTGGTAAAAATAAATTCACGATCCTCAAAATATTTCCAATAGGGAAACCTTTTCGCAAATTCTTTAACGGAACGTAAAAAGATCTCACTTTTTTCTCGATCTACCAGAAAAGAAAGATGTTTGGCATTAGTGGTGGTGTAATAAAAATCACTACTATATTTGATCCGAAGACTTCTGATAAAGTCCAAATAGAAATCTTTCCAATAAAAGCGAAGCTCCGATTTTTTTGAAATTAAATTGGACAAGTCGGTGAGATTGACATCCACCAAGTAAAGCTTTTCACTCTTGTTTTGATAAAATCTATTTTCATCAAGCTTCTCTAAAAACAAAAACCCGTCCAGATAATTTGATATTTGATTTGGTGCTTGCACTTTTTGGGCATAAAAATAGGCAAAAACGTTGGATAAATAGTCTTCAAAGTTATTCCACCTGAATTGGTTTAAAAAATCCTCATTGTCAACTTTAACAAAAATCAGTGCTTCAGGATTGGTTAGCCGCCCTTTGATGGTCAGGCACATCACATCTGCCCCCAATACCTCCAAAGCCACCTGATTTGCCATATTCTGAGCAAAAAATTCTATGCCTTCATGAAGTTCCTGCCCCAGCCACAAAGCCGGAAGTTTATGAAATTTTTTATTGCCGGAAGGCGGGGATAACAGTTTAAGACCGTTGGTGGATAATTCCATATAGGAAAACCCGACAAACTCCTCCACTTTCATAAACACATCTTCCAGTGCCTCAAAGAAACTAATATTACTTTTTTCCCGTTCAAATTCTTCACAAATTTGAAACAAGCGATCTTGGTAGTAGTTCTTTTCCTTTTGCTCCTCTAAAAGAGCAAAAGTTTTTTGATTAACTGATTTGGTGTCAAGCATCTCATCATTTAAAATTTTAATCTGGTGATCTTGATATCTGTACAGATTATATCTTCTAAGCACCGATTTGATCTGCCCGCCATAATCTTCAGATTTTCTGATCAAGCCAAAATTAAACATTTCGTAAGTGGAATAAAGCAAAGGAAGTGAATCATCAGAATAATAAAAAACCAGATGAAGTGATTCATTTTTCACCCCTGGTAACCCTTTCAGTTTTATCATTCCTTGGCTCATCTTTTTGACATCAATTATGCATAAGGAGGGGCCTTCAGCTTGAACAGAATCCCTATAAAATTCCGAAAATTCTTCATAGATATGGGGAATAATTTGGGCCTGTCTGAACACGGAAGATATTTTTCTTGCCTCTTGTATTTCCGATATAAGCAATCTTACTTCAAAGATGGAACCACTTAAACAAGTTTCTTCATTGGTATGTGATAGCACTTTAATCTCCTGACGCCCAAACTCACAATGAGTCCAATATTATTATGCCTCGCCCAACACGAATAGTCTATTTAAGAAGATCGATCAACTGGTTTAACTTTTTTACACTCTCAACTTGAGCAGTTGATAAAATCAAATCCGCTTTTTGATAGTTTATACATCTTTGCAAGTAAAGTTTTGTTAATTTTTCCTTGCCCATGGCCACCAAGGGACGGTGCTGGTCCCCCGATATCCTGGCAAAACACATTTCAAAGGGTACATCCAACCACACTAATTTGGCTTTGGGCGTGTTATTAATTAATTCAGCATTCAAATCGAGTGCTCCCCCACCCAGGGCAATCAGACAATGACGGGAAGTCTGGCCCACCAGTATTTTCTTCAATTGATCTGTTTCTAATTTTCTAAAATGTTCCATCCCCCAATCATGCACAATCTTCCAAATTGGCAATTTGTGGGTTTGCTCAATTTCTTCATCCATATCCAAAAAAGACCAATGAGAACCAGTAAAACTCTGTTTTAAATTTTTAAGCAGATATGTTTTTCCGGCTCCCGAAAAACCACATAAAAATACCATCATAATGATCACCTATATCAATAAATTCTATACATTTAAACATATTTGAGATATTCGATCCTGATAATATTGACGACTGAGTACAAAATGGATCATCTCCTTAAAATACATAAATTTAGTTTTAATCATCCAGAATACATGAGCTTGGATTTTATTGAAATTGATTGGTTAAAAGAAATTTACAACGACATTGATAGCATTCAGGAAAAATTCCCTGACCAAGAAAAAGAACTGCTCCAAGTAGAGCTTCAACTAGTTCGAAAAACCAATTCAACCTTCAAGGATCATTTTATTATCCGTGGTAAAATCGCCTGTCTATATTACGCCCCATGCATAAAATGCCTCTCCCCTTCCAAGGAGACCATTGAAGTTGACTTTGCTGCCTGTTATTTACATTCGTCGCTGGAAAATTCCGAAGAATACAAGGATTTATCGGATATTTATTGCGACGGCGAAGAAATGGATTTATATTTTTTTGACAAAGGAAAAATTGATCTCAAAGAATTGATAAATGAGCATGTACACCTAAATGTAAACCCTCACCCTGTGCATAGCGAAAATTGTAAAGGATTGTGTAGTATTTGTGGATTTAATCTTAATTTTGGAAAATGCATTCATCACCGAATCGAAAAAAAATAACTCTCATGTTAAAATAAACTTGCGTGATTATTGATTTTCAAGTAAAAAACCGTGACGGTTACCGTTTAATTCGTTTTATTAAATTAATTTTAGACTACCTTGATATTAAGTAGCAGTTAGGAGATTAAGATGGCTGTTCCAAAGAAAAGAACCAGTGTTTCAAGAAAAGGCAAAAGACATGCGGGACAAACCCACAAACTCTACTCGAAATCAACTATTTCTTGTTCAAATTGCGGTGATCATGCTTTAGCTCATCATGTATGTCCATCATGTGGAACCTACAAGAAAAGAGAAATTATTGTAATTAAGCAGGCCACTGAAGAAGAAGCTGAAGAATAAAAAAAATAAATTTAACATAATCTTGACAAAGGCGGATTGCCAATTTGCAGCTTTTACAAAACAATAACCCCTACCCAAGTTAGGGGTTTTTTTTGCATAAAAAAAGAGGTCGGGTTATGGACAGTATTAAAACCAAAATTCTAGGACTAGGCATCTATCTTCCCCAAAAAACCTTGCATAACAAGGAAATTGAAAAAATCGTTGAAACCACTGACGAGTGGATTTTTGAACGAACTGGAATCAGAGAGCGAAGAATTTCCTCCAAAGATGGAGGCGAATTCCCCACCGATATGGCCATGAAGGCAACTGAAGATGCACTGAAAGAGGCCAAGATTGATCGCAATGAGATCGATATGATCATCTTTGCCAGCGTCACTCCCGATATGCCCATCCCTAACAGCTCAACCATTCTACAAACCAAACTCGGCATAACCAATAAATGTGGTTGCTTTGATGTTGCTGCTGCTTGCAGCGGATTTGTATATAGCCTGGATCTAGCCGATTCAATGATAAAAGCAAAAAAAGCACGAAATGTTTTAGTGATTGGGTCAGAAATGCTCAGCACCATTATCGATTGGGATGACCGTGGTAGCTGCATCCTGTTTGGCGACGGCTGTGGTGCCGCCATATTAGGACAGACTCCTGCCGGTGAAGACTCCGATATATTAGCAAGCTACTTATCAGCCGATGGTACCGGCAAAGAATATTTTAACTCTCCAGTAGGTGGTGCGACTGAACCGCTCACGATTAACAATATCGCCAGAAAAGAACACCTCATGCATATGAAGGGAAAAGATATGTTCAAAGTTGCCACCAGAACCCTGGCACAAAACTCTAGAGTGGTTCTGGAAAAAGCCAAGCTAGGAGTAAACGATATCGATTGGTTAATTCCTCATCAGGCCAATATACGAATCATTAATACGACCATTGATCTGCTGGATTTTGACCCTAAGAAAGTTGTCATCAATATTGAAAAATACGGGAATACCTCTTCGGCTACGATTCCCATTGCCATGTATGAAGCCATCAAGGATGGACGTATTAAACGGGGTCACAATTTGGTTTTTTCCACTTTCGGCGCAGGCCTAACGTCTGCCTCCATGCTTGTCAAGTACTAGGAGCAATTATGGCAAAATCAATTACCCTACTTTTCCCAGGTCAAGGTTCCCAAGCAATTGGAATGGGCAATCGTTTTGCGACAAACCGGCACTACCATTTATTTAAAAAGGCTAATGAAAGACTTAACTACGATTTACACCAAATCATCACCAGCGGCAAAGAAGACGACTTAAAAATGACCTTCAATGCCCAACCCGCAATCTTAAGTTATTCTATTATTTTATATCAGATGTTTTTAGAAACTATTTCATCCAAGAGCGTAACCATCGATCGGGTTTTGGGACATTCTCTTGGAGAATATTCTGCCCTGTGTGCTGCCGGCACTCTGACATTTGAAGATGCGGTATGGGCCGTCCATATGAGAGGAAAATTCATGCAAGAAGCGGTACCTGCCAATACCGGGAGCATGGTGGCCATAATGAAAGCCCCCGAAGAGATCGTCAAACAAGCATGTATCAATGCCAGCAAAAATGGCAGCCAAGTTATGCCCGCCAATTTTAACGAACCCAACCAAATCGTGATTTCCGGACACCTTGCAGCCTGCCAAAGAGCAACCAAATTGATTATTGAAAAAACTGAAGGCAAGGCCAAGGCAATACCTCTCAAAGTATCTGCTCCCTTTCATTCGAACTATATGAAACCTGCTGCTATCAAGCTCAAGGAATTTTTAAGTGATTATCCACTCAAATCAAACTCCATACCTTACATGGCCAATATTGATGCTAATGAATATAAGCCGGGAACTGACGTTCAAACCATTAAAAACAATCTCATCCAACAAATGACCGCCAGTGTTTTATGGACTCAAAGCATTTTAAAACTTCCGGAAAATACCATTTGCCTAGAAGTCGGTCCAGGAAAAGTATTGAGTGGACTGGTGAGCAAAATTAACCCCAAACTAAAAGTCATCGCCCTTGATACCGACGGTGGATTTAATGAGTTCAAGGAGATGATTGCATGAGCGTAATATTTAATGATTTAGAAAATAAAAAAATTCTGGTTACTGGGGCCAATCGAGGGATCGGAAGAGAAATAGCGTTGCACCTGGGAGAGCAAAAAGCTCACGTTATCTGTAGTATGAGACCAGGTCGTGATGCATTTACCATGCTTCAAAAAGAAATTGAAAATGCTGGTGGTAAAGCGAGTAAAGTGGAGTTCTCCCTCAATGATTCCAAGGCCATCAAAGAAGAATTAGAAAAGTTTATTAAGGAATTTGGCCCGATAGAAGGACTCGTCAATAATGCAGGGATCTCCAAAGATACTTTGGTATTGCGACTCAAGGAAGAAGAAATTGATGAAATCATCGACATCAATTTAAAAGGTGCTATGCTGGTCACCCAAGTACTGACCAGACATTTTTTGAAAGCCACTAATGTTTCCATAGTAAACGTCAGTTCGGTAGTTGGTCTTATGGGAAATCCAGCACAAACCGCTTACGCTGCCTCCAAAGCAGGACTCATCGGTTTTACCAAATCATACGCCAAGGAATTATCCTCAAGAAATATTAGGTGCAACGCAATATGCCCTGGATTTATTAAAAGCGATATGACAGATGTGCTTGACGACAAGATAAAAGAGACCTATATGTCCCAGATACCTCTAAAGAGAATGGGCGAAGGCAGAGAAATCAGTAATCTGGTTTCTTTTTTGCTGAGTACTGCCTCATCCTATATTACAGGTGAAGTTATAAAAATAGACGGTGGTTTATATATTTAATCAATTTAAGGAGATTAAAAAATGGAAGAGAGAATTGTAAAACTGATTAGTGACGCGACCAACATTGATGCTAGCAAAATCAACCTTGAAACGAGTTTTATTGATGACTTAAACCTTGATTCACTTGATATAGTTGAACTCATGATGAAAATGGAAGATGAGTTTGGAATTGAAATTCCGGAAGAAGATGCCGAAGGCCTCAAAAAAGTTAAAGACGTTGTTAACTATTTAACTAACAAACAATAGTTAGTAAAAAATATCCTCATCATTTTATAATTATTTTGAGGATAACATTCAAAAACATTAGGGAGGAATTCCTATGAATACTAAATCAGGTATTCGTGTTGCGATTACAGGAATGGATACCATCTGTGGACTGGGTCATAACTTAAAAGAGGTATGGGGTGGTTTGCTGGAAGGAAAATCAGGGATATCACTGATAGAAAATCATGATGTCACTAATCTTCCCGTCCATATTGCAGGAGAAGTCAAAAATTTTTCTCTTGCTGAGGATATTCTTCCCCCTAACGAAGCCAAAAGATTTGACCGCTTCTTGCACTTTGCTCTTCACAGCGCAATCAATGCTTGGATGGATTCAGGCCTTAAATCTCAAAACCCTTATCGTCCGGATAACATCGGATGTATTATGGGTGTCGGTATGGGTGGCTTTCCTGAAATTGAAAAAACTTATCGAACCTTTCTAGAAAAAGGTGCAAGACGGGTAACCCCCTTCTTCATTCCATCACTTATTCCCAATATGGCAAGTGGACTCATCTCCATAACCCTAGGTACGACTGGCATAAACTATTCGCTTTCCAGCGCTTGCGCTTCTGCAGGGCATGCTATAAGTGCAGCCTATAATGAAATCATCGCAGGCAGACAGGATGTCATGGTTACCGGCGGAGCTGAAAGTGTTATTTGTGATCTACCGATTGCGGGATTTGCTTCCATGAAAGCCTTGTCTAGAAGAAATGACGATCCAACTCACGCCTCCAGGCCTTTTGATTTAAATCGTGATGGTTTTGTCATGGGTGAAGGAGCAGGTTTACTGATTTTAGAAAATCTTGATAAGGCTCAAGCGCGTGGTGCTAAGATATATGCTGAAATTGTTGGATGTGGATCAAGCTCAGATGCTTACCACATAACAGCGCCACACCCTGAAGGAATTGGGGCTTCTCAGTGTATGCTTGATTCCATTAAAAATGCCCAAATTAATCTGGAAGAGATTGGTTATGTAAACGCCCACGGAACATCCACACCTCTTGGTGATATTGGAGAGACCAAAGCTTTAAAGGCAACGTTTGGAACCCATGCCAAAAAAATTCAAATAAGCTCAACCAAATCCATGACCGGACACTTACTTGGAGCAGCTGGAGGACTTGAAACTATTGTTTGTGCAATGGCCCTTTATGAGGGAGCTTTACCTCCGACCATTAATTTAGAAACCCCTGATCCCGAATGCGATTTGGATTACATACCCAATACCGCAAGAAAAGTTCAAGTTGAATATGCACTGAACAATTCTTTTGGTTTTGGTGGTACCAACTCTTCACTCATTCTCAAAAGATTTTGCTAATAATCTACATCTAATACTTGAAATACGTTATAACTCTGGTTATTGTTATTTTTCTTAAATTTAGAAAGGAGTAAACGAATGTTTCATCCAAATGCATATTCACTTGAAGAAATGGATAAAGAAATTTTTAATCTATGTAAACAGGAATTGACCAGACAAGAGGACGGGTTAGAGCTAATTGCCTCAGAAAATTATACCTCCAGGGCCGTTATGGAAGCGCAAGGATCTTTTCTCACCAATAAGTATGCTGAGGGCTATCCATCCAAGAGATATTACGGTGGATGTGAAATTGTTGACCAAGTGGAACAACTTGCCATTGATAGGGCAAAAAAACTTTTCAATGCTGAATTTGCCAACGTGCAACCTCATTCAGGCAGTCAGGCCAACATGGGTTGTTATATGAGCGTCCTAAAACCTGGTGATAAAATTCTCGGCATGAATCTTTCAGAAGGTGGACACTTAACCCATGGCTCACCCGTTAATTTTTCCGGGAAACTTTACAATGTAGTTGCTTACGGTCTTAATATGACCAGCGAAACTATTGACTACGACGTGCTATCAGACCTGGCTTTGAAAGAAAAACCCAAAATGATTGTCGCAGGGGCCAGTGCTTACCCTAGAATTATTGATTTTAAAAAATTCAGAGCAATTGCTGATAGCGTTGGAGCCTACTTACTGGTAGATATGGCACACATTGCAGGACTGGTGGCCACGAACTTACATCCGAGCCCTGTCGGCATCGCTGATTTTGTAACCAGTACCACTCATAAAACCCTCCGCGGACCACGAGGAGGTTTAATCCTCACTCATAGAGAAGATCTAGCAAAAGAAATCAATTTCAATATTTTTCCTGGTATTCAAGGCGGACCACTCGAGCATGTTATTGCCGCTAAAGCGGTAGCATTTCATGAAGCCTTACGACCAGAGTTTACCGGCTATCAAAAACAAGTATTAAAAAATGCCCAAGCACTGGCAAATGGTTTGATTAAAGAAGGCATGGAAATCGTCTCCGGTGGAACTGACAATCACCTGATGCTGGCGAAAACTGACTCGGTTGGTTTATCTGGAAAGAAATCTGAAAACATCTTAGAAAGTGCTGGAATAACCTGTAATAAAAATATGATTCCTGGAGATAAACGCAGTCCATTTATTACCTCAGGCATAAGACTTGGCACGCCTGCCATTACCACCAGAGGACTGAATGAAAAACACATGTCTCAAATTGCTAACTGGATTGTTTCTTCGCTTAAAAATAATTCCAATGAACAATATATTCTTCAGGTTAGAAATGAGGTAAGAACACTGTGTAGAGAATTTCCCGTTTATGCAAAATAAAGTGAAATAAAAGATACCTGTAAACCTTTTAAGACAGATAATGTCCGGCAATAATAATTAATGTGATAACCAGAAAAAACTGTGAAAAAAGTCGCATAGATTCTCCTTGATAAAATGCCAAACCAAGTGTGTGTTGTATGAAAATTTTATCAAATCTTATAAAATACCGTCAAATTTTTAAATTACTTGCCAGAAAAGACACTTCAAAGTAGAAGAAAGTTTAGTTAATTAAGGAGATAATTGTGCATTGTCCCAGCTGTGATAAACCTGAAACCAAGGTTATCGATTCAAGACTCTTCCAGGATGGAAAGACGATCAGAAGACGTCGAAAGTGCGAACATTGTGAACATCGTTTTACAACCTATGAATCGTTTGAAATACAGCTGCCACAAATAGTAAAAAACGATGGACGCCGCGAAACCTTTCAAAGAGAAAAAATTATTCGTGGAATAAAAAAATCATGTCACAAAAAAAGTATTTCCATGGAACAAATTTTAACTATTGTAGGTGACGTGGAAAAAAAAATTATCGAGATGCAGGTCAAGGAAATTAGCGCCATCATCATCGGCGAAATGGTTATGGAAATGTTATACAAACTAGATCCAGTGGCCTATATCAGATTTGCTTCATTTTACTGGAATTATGATGACATTGATGATTTTGTAGCAGGCCTTTTAGGGAAAAAAAGGCTGAAACAGCATTTACAGGAAGGACTATCCCATGAACAATAAATTGGATCCCACCCGGGCCAGGGAATACGCCCTGAAATTTCTTTACCATATCCAGTTATCAGAATTTAAAGAATGCAAAAAGAAACTTGAGGCCGGTGAACAATATGATGCCTCAGCATTTAATTCAAAGCTTAACTTATTTCACGATAGCTTCAGCGAGCAAGATTTAGACCATCCCGATAACACTCTCTCTCCCAACGCACTTTTTTTTGCCAAGCATTTAATTTTGAATTTCATTTCAAATTATAAATACCTAGTCGAAACTGCTCAAAAAAATTCGAAGGGATGGAAGAAAGAAAATATTGATAAAATTGATTTAACCATTATACTCTTGGCCATTTGTGAAATGAAGTTTTCCCAAGATACTCCCAAAAAAGTCATTATCAATGAGGCCATAAACATGGCAAAAAAATATGGCAAGGAAGAATCTTTTGCATTCGTCAATGGAATTTTGGATTCCATACTTAACACGGAGTTTAGCAATTAAATCAAAAGAGGTCTCCGATAAACTTCAGCAATTACTCTCTCCCAAGGTCATCTGCGTTTTATGGATAACTGAAACCACCCTGCATGAGAAACCATTTCCATTTAACGAACTGGATTACTATGTTGATGGGCTACTCACCAAGCACCTAATCAATTTAAAAGAGATACCTGATAATCAACATAACGGTGACCTGAAATGTTTAATTGCCACCACATCCTTCTCCCATCCTTTCTTTATTGTTCAAGTAAACCTTCACACCAAGCAAGCAGATAGCATCAGCGAAATTACCAGTACTCTCAACAAAGTTTGCACTACTGAGTATGATCACATAGTGGTTATCCAAAACAAACAAAACCAACTCTCCAGCTTAATTAAAAAATGCTTTCACAATCATCCGATAGAGTTTTTTAATATCAGTGAATAAAAAAATTATTTAACTGCCACAAGATAAGTAACCCATGAGTTACACCCCGAAGCCATCTGGGTTTCAAAGAAATTACCATCTCCTCCCCCCTGTCCGTCTTCCCCTTCCCAATAAGTCTTAACTTCCTTGAAACCGGCTTCCTCCAACACTTCCATCAACTCTCTGGGAGTCCACATTCTCCAGTCATAAGTAAAAACCTTATTATATCGGACTCCTTCCTTATGATCTTCAAAGTGAATATAATAGAGACACTCGCTATTGAGCGGGTTAAACATTTCTAGGTCCCAAAAATATGAAAAACTTTCATGTTCGGTTTCTTCAATTTGAGGAGCATACGCTTCGGTACCTCCAAACAAATCCAAAAAAAACATGCCTTGCTCATTAAGCGCATTAAATACTTTTGAAAAATACTCCAAAAGTTCTTGTCGCTTTTTAAATATATAATAACTAAAATTAAAGGCCACGACCGCATCTACTTTAAAACCCAGATCACTCAAAACATTAGACTCAAGATATTTCATTCTATTTTGCTCTTCTGAATTCAAAGTAACGTAATGATTTTTAAGTCCGTATGATATTGGCTCGCTATCCAAATCGATGGCCCATGCATAATTATCCTTACTTCGTTTGACCCATTCGCAGGCCATAAAACCAGTTCCGGCAAAATCCTCTCGAAGGGTGTGGGGAATACGACCAAAGCATTTTTTATATTCGTTGATGACAAAATCAATATCACATTCAGGATTTTGAACAGACTCTTCATACATTTTATATTTTCGATCGACACTTAATTCGGCGGTGTTGGTCATTTCAATTCTCCATTAAAGTAATCACCAAAAAGTATCAAATGCTTACAGAGATTACAAGTTATGATTTAATTTTAATATTCTTTATAAGATTTAACTTCTTTAATAATTGAACCAAAATTTTGGTTAATCATGTTCTTCATTTTGAATCTTTCATCATTAATTTTATACACCTGTCTTGCCAAATGGATAAACTTATCGCCAAACTCCTGTTTTTTTTCTTTTTCTCTGAGCTCATCCTCTATCTTCCACAAACGAGTATTGATATCTATTAACCAAAGAAGGTGTTCATCAATCCCGGCGAGATTAAATTTATTCAAACACTGGGTCAATGTCTGATCTTCTAATTTAACATGCGCCAATAACTCCTGATCTTTGATAAATTGAAGTTTTATTCTAAGAATCGAAATTTTATCCACCAGTTCTCCCAGCGAAATTTGGCATTCAACTAACATTGGAATTCTCCCATCTCAAGCTTTAGATATTGCACCTGTAAAATTGTATATTCTATTTCACCTTTGGGAGTTTGAATCAAAACTTCATCGCCCACTTGTTTCCCAAGCAGAGCTCTTCCAATGGGAGATTTCCAGCTGATAAAGTTTTTACTGGAGTTCGTTTCATTCATCCCCACAATAGAAAAAGTTTTAGGCCGTTTATTTTCATCCACCACTTTTACCGTTGCCCCAAATTGCACGATATCGCTCTTAATCTTCTCTGGATCAATCATTTCAGCATCATCAATCAGTTTGGAAAGAAAACGAATTTTTGAATCAATTTCTCTCAATCTTTTCTTACCGTAAATATAATCCGCATTTTCTGATCTATCCCCCAACGAAGCTGCCCATGAAACCATATTGCAAATTTGAGGACGCTCTACCTTTAAAAACCAGGCAAGTTCATCCTCCAATTTTTTTAGCCCCATCGGAGTTATATAGTTTTTTTCCTTTGAATTCATAAATTTTCATTAATCTTTTTCAGTAGCCCCTGACATCCATCCTCCACAATATCAAGCACGGTTTCAAAACCTTGGTCTCCACCGTAGTAAGGATCAGGCACAATATCCACCTTCATCTTTTCACAAAAATCAGTCATTTTATAAATTTTATGAGCATATTGGCCGGACTCATCCATTGCTTTCAAATCAGCCAAGTTTTTATTATCCATAGCGATAATGAAATCAAATTCCGTAAAATCACAACTTGGGTCAAATTGTCTGGAAATACTCAACAAATCATAACCTCTTTTTTTAGCATGCTTAATCATTCGGGCATCGGCCTTCTCTCCCGCATGGTAACCAATGGTTCCGGCTGAATCGACATAAATCTTTTCGGCCAGTTGCTGGTCAAGAATCATTTTTTGCATAACCCCTTCTGCTGCCGGCGATCTACAAATATTTCCCATACACACAAATATAACTTTCTTCATTTTTTCTCCCGAAAAAAACTATTTAGTTAATCGCTCAACAATTTCCCTGAGCGGTCTTATCTTATCCACATATTCAATCGATTTTCCAGCAACCCACACTTGTTTATAATTAGCTCCAAAAGCCGCTTTTTTGAGCAAGCTAAACCCCTTATAAGTGATAAAGAATTTGGCAATTTTTTTTAGTCTTTTATTACTATTTAAAAAAGCTTCTACACAATTTTGTTGGGTTCCGATTTTTTCTACATATGGAGTTTTGATAACTGTGCAAGGGGTACCGGAAATTTTATTAGTTACCACAATATCCTTCGCACCAAAATTGACACAGGCATTTTTATAGCTAGTACTCACATCCGATTCCGTGCAAGCAATAAAAGGCGACCCAACGCAAATTCCATCTGCCCCCAGACTCATGATTTCATCGAAACCAGCCTTGGTGGCAACTCCACCTGCTGAAATAATAGGAATTCTCACCACATTTTTTAATTTTAAAATTAACTCCCTGGCACTATATTGCCCCAAATGTCCACCGGCTTGATTGTTGACCGCAATCAGGGCATCCCCTCCCAGATCCTGCACTTTTTTAGCATGAATTTCATCCACCACATCACTAAAAACTAAAATCTTATTCTTCTTACATTCTAAAATAATATTTTTGGGAGACCCCAGAGAAGTTGTAATATAGGGGACTTGATATTCTAAAATCCACTTCATCTGTTCTTTCAAAAAAAAATTCGATTTATTCACGATAACATTCACGCCAAAGGCATGATGACACTTTTCTTTTAATTCCTTCAGCGCATTTTTAAAATCTGAAATATTTCTGAAATTAAGGGCGGGGATACAACCAGATATCCCGCATTTGTCTGCTTCCATCATCATTTTTAGATTGGTCACCAAAAACATGGGGGCCATTATTACGGAGTATTTAATATTGAGCAGTTTTTTAAGTTCCATCATTTTTTCACACTTTCCTAAAAACTCTAAAGAGTATGGGGGAATAATTGCCAATAGCGGGAGGAAATGCCTGATCCAAAAAGCCTACCAACCGAGTGTGTTTGACTTTACCGCCTTCCGGTCTAATGGCATTATGTATAATCCTGGAATTAAAAAAGTGGCTGGACAAGTAATTAGAAGGCATAACCGGATTTATTTCTTCCAATCCATATTTTTTAATTCTCCCCACAAAATACTCATTCAAATAAATATTTTGATAAGACTCTGCAATGGGTGTAAGCGACATTTCATCTCTGGCCAGATTAAGTTCCACCAACGGCTCTTTAAAACTCTCGATCATGATATAAAGGCCACCAGTTTTTAATTTTGCGGCAATATTAATAATGGCGGTTTCCTGGTCTTTCTTGTGTAAGATATTAATAATCACTCTCTCGGTAATGGCCACATCCACTTCTTCAAGAAAAAAATCAGCCGTTCTGACATCCTTATGGAAAATTTCAACATCCGTGAGGTTTCTGGATATGGCTATCTCCAAAAGTTCAGGGGTAAATTCCACACCAAAAAGCTTAAAAGCAGGAAAGTTTTTTTTTATTTCACTTAGCGTATAGCCATTGCCACAACCAACATCCAGCACCCTTAAATCTTTTTGTCTTAATGAGCGTTCTCGCTTGAGTTCGGCTTGAATGAATTCAATTTCTTTATCACGCACATATCTATCTTCCATGGAGGAAGTGGACAAATCCTTAAAATTAGCTGCAATTTTTTTATAGTGTCCCAATATCAAATCGTCGTAATCTTTGGTATTCATGCAAGTGTGGGGGTTACTAATCTCATCAGTTGACGGTACATTCCCCTAGGCATTATCGACAGAACATAAACCAAACATTTCATTCTAAGAGGAAAGACATATCTGATTTTTTTATTATCAATACTTTTTTTGATCAGTCTAGTGGCCTTTTCACTACTCATTAAAAAGGGCATATAATGCGTATTAACCTTCGTTAGTGGTGTATCAATAAACCCAGGTAATATAGTGCTGATAGTGATATTGTATTTTTTTAAATCAATTGCCAAAGCCTCACAATATTTTGTCACAGCAGCCTTAGAGGCACTGTATTGTCCCACCCTTGGTAACCCTATTTCCCCGGCCACAGAAGACATCACCACAATGTGTCCATGATGGTTAGGAAGCATCACCTTAAGTGAGGCTTCAATGGTACTCATAACCCCCAACACGTTAGTATTGATCACCCCAAAAACATTATCAAAATCAGGAATCTCATTTCCTTTAAAGCTAGCAATCCCCGCATTGGCAATGACCAAATCAAGCCGTCCCTTGGAAAAATTAATGATGATTTCATTTACCTTGTTTCGGTCAGTAATATCCAATTCATAAGCATGCATAAAAGGATATTGATCCTTCATGTACTCAGGAATTTTACTTAAGTCCCTTCCACAAATTCCTACATGATGCCCTTCTTTTAAATAAGCTTCCGCCAAAGATAATCCTATCCCGCTAGTTCCACCTGTAATAAAAATGTGCTTTTTGTCCATAATTAAAATCTATTCATCGAAAACAAGTTTTATTTTACTAAGATAAATACCGCTTATCAACCAAGTTAGGATAAGAATGCTGAAAATAATAAAAATCCCCAGCTTTCAGCGAATCCTTAAGACAAAATTACTGATATTTTGTATGATTCCACTCTATGTTAGTCATTATCATATTTACCGGTTTCCTGGTAGGACTTGTCTCCACCTATTTTGGCATAGGTGGAGGTGTCATAATTGTCCCTGTGCTTTACACCATTTTTCCTTCCCTGGCGCCTGAAACCGTCATTTCAACCTCTCTTGCAGTTATTTCGCTTAACAATTTTGTGAATATATTTATTTACCAAAAAAAAGGACTTTACCCCCAATATAAAATCATTATTCCGCTTACGATCATCATGTTAATAGGTGTTTTTTGGGGAACCAAAGTCACTGCGGCCCTCCCAGCAATCCAACTCAAAAGACTTTTCTCTTTCGTGCTGATGGCTTCGTCAATTTTTACATTTTTTAAGTCATCTCCTGCGGAATTACCCACCGACAAGGCCTTAAATCTAGGAAAAATGAAATGGCTTGTGACCGCTGTCTGTTTTTTTATGGCAGGAATCATTTCTACCACTACCGGAATTGGTGGCGGGATTTTAGTTATTCCCCTCTTCATTCATCTGATCAAAATCCCCTACCGAATAATTCCCGTCAATGCCAACATCATAGTTTTATTTGGAGTACTTCTTGGAACAGTTTTCTATTTATTTGATGGAAAAACTTACCAACCAATTGATTTTGGCCTGCAGGTTTTACAAATAGGTCCAATTAATTTAAATCTGGTATTTTTAATTGCTTTTTTTGCTTTATTCACCTCTTTTGCCGGCATAAAAATTAGCCAAAAAACCAACCCTGCTTGGAGCAAACGCTGTTTTGCAATTATGCTACTTGTCGTTGCGATTTCCTTTTTTACCAGTACCCTATAACTTCAATTTATTCGATAAATTAACCTTGACTAAAATTAGATTCCCCAATATATTCAATGGATATACCAGCGGGGGCGTAGTTAAGTTGGTTATAACGTCTGCCTGTCACGCAGAAGGCCGCGAGTTCGAGTCTCGTCGCTCCCGCCATTTAATTTAGAATCCAAAAAGCTGTCCTCCACTGTGACAGCTTTTTTTTTGCCTATTTTTCCCTCATTTTTTATTTTTGCATAAACCGCAATTTATTAGATATTTCCCATTGATTCAGTTCATTTGTCTTAAGTGGTTGCAATCTGTACACTTGACCCTTTTTTATTCTAGAAAGTTGACTGGGGGTAAATTTAATAACAAATGCTCTAAATGAATCATCACTCACTGTTCCAGCAAAATTGTTTTCATTAATCAAAAAAACGATCTTTCCTTTTTGATCAAGGACTTCAAAATTAAATCCAGCATGGCCTATGAACTCCTTTAATTGTTGATGATCTCTTTCTTTAATCCACTCTTTTATTGATAAAAACAAACGAGCATCTTGCGTTCCGCTACGAGCAAATTCAGGAATATTGGGATCACCCATCCAAAACAGATGTTCAACAGTAACTTTTTGAAGCATCGGAAGTTCTTGTTTAGGATATTGATATGGGTTAATTCTTTTTAAGGTTGTCGATGATCTTTGTGTATTGAGAGCAAAAAAATTCACTATGTCATACAGCATTTCATTTTTTACAGTATGTTCGGTTGAATGATATGTCGCTGTTTGAATGTTAGAAGCAAGCTGACTTATGAACTCCTGCGTTTTTGTCCAGCGATCAGGCATCATTTCTTTTCCAAGATATTTTTTTATTAATTCAACTTCGATTTCTGAAAATGCTTCTGGATAAGGCAATGTATCATTCCTATCCCAATCTCCCATATAAATGAATTGTGGAACTTTTAAATATTCGTTTAACCTAAATTCATTGCCAGTAATGCTTGTGACATCTCCAACGCCCACAGGGAAAATAAGTTTCTCACCACCAATTTCTTTTAATGGTAGAGTCGCCATTCCATTAACACCGCCAGAAACTGCGGCTTGTACTCGTTCAGGATGCAAAATGACAAAGCGATTAACAAACTTTCCAGATGCTGAAAACCCATCAAGTAAGATTTTTTCCGCTACATTTATCCCCAAACTATTTAATCTCTTTTTTGCATTATCAATCTCATTGCAATAAGCTGGAGATCTAATCTTTGTAAATCCTTCTCTTGAGTTAATAACGTATCTCGATCCAATGAATGAGTATACATCAAGGGAAATTGATTGCTTCTAGGAAATATAGGCACAAGAAGAGGTGAAGAGATAAAACGGGCCATTCGATTTACATATGATTTTGTTGTTAATTGTATAGCACTATTAACATGCTCCTTGAAATCATCCGTTGAACTTCCTGTATTATTTGGTTCTACAAGCAAATGAGCTGTTTTCTTTAATGAAGCAGTTAAAGGAACAAATAGTAAGTAAGGGTAATAGAAACCTTGTGATGGTGAAGCCGCAATTTGTTCAAAATGATCTCGCTCTAGCGGTGTTCGTGATTGCTTTTCTTCTGAAGTAGAGCATCCAATTAAAAAACTAAAAGTTGCGATCATTAAAACATTCAATTTCATTTTTGTTTACCAGTTATTTTCTTTGTTTTTTTTATGTTTTTTATGTTTTTTTCAACATCCTTTTTAATAAAATTTTCAAGTTGTTTAACTGAAGGTAATTCAACCATATATCTCGAAACAAATAATTTGTTATTAAGGCCACCTATCGCGTATTGAACTTTAATCGAATCTTTTGAAGTACATAAAATAATACCAATTGGAGGATTATCGCCTTCATTCATTTCGTTATCTTTGAAATAATTTAGATAAAAATTCATTTGACCAGCATCGGCATGAGAGAAAGATCTATTTTTAAGATCAATCAAAACATGGCATTTAAGAATGCGATGATAAAAAACGAGATCAATTCGATCATGTTCATTATTAATCGTAATTCGCTTTTGCCTGCTCTCAAAACAAAATCCCTTACCAAGTTCTAAAAGAAAATCTTGAATGTGATTTAAAAGGGCCAATTCTAAATCACTTTCGTTATATTCTGGCCACTCTTTCAATCCAGTAAATTCTAAGAAATAAGGATCTCTAATAGAATCCTCAATTGTAGTGACATCTGCAGCAATTTTAGACAAAAGAGATTTTTTATTTTTTGACAAACCAGTTCGTTCATAGAGAAGTGAACCCATTTGTCTCGATAGCTCTCTTACAGACCACCGACCTTTAATGGCTTGAATTTCATAAAAAGCCCTTGCAAGAGGATCATCTATTTTTATCAGTTCCGCAAAATGAGAAAATGAAAAATGATTGAGCATTTCTTTGATATTGGGAGAATGCTTTGAAGGTAACGAGAATGTTTTTTGAGCAATTTGCCTAGATCTAAATTCGGCTGACAGTGTCTGCCGAATTTGAGGGTAACATCGATAAAAAGACCGAAAAGTTCGTAAACTTCTTTCGGTAATACCTTTAATATTTTTTGATCTAAAATGTTTTGCAATAATTACAAGCAGATTATCACCATACTTTGCTCTATCCTGTCCCTTCTGATCATACACAAAAAGATGATAACCAATCATCCAATTTCTTATAGTCAATGCCTGGTTAACACTTTGAACAGCTTTGTGTTGTAGATCATTATTTATCTTTTCTATTTGGGAAATTAATTTATCAAATTTCATTATTTACTACCTGCCATTTTCTTAAAAATTATCATATCCAAATCAATCCTTCCGCAAAATTCTTTTCACCATTTCTAGATGCCATGATCGCCCCTAGAACTTTGTAAGAACCTTCATCAGGGTTAAACATCTCTTGATCAATTAGTACTAGCTTGCCAGAATCTCTTTTTAATAAAAATTTAGTCCAATTTTTTTCATCAGATTTGCAAAAAAAAATCATCTCTCATTACTGCTCCTTACAATTGATTAAAAAATGAACTTAAGCAAAATCATTGCCAAATACTCAAACCATAGGTGTTTAAAATGATTAGAACTTATTTTAGGTGGTGGAATAAATTTTGAACTACTCGGTAATTCCGAGCAGTTCGCTGCTGCGTGGCGAACTATTCGATAATATCGAATAGTTCATCTTCTTGCCTGAACCATCTGGTATTTCCGGATAGTTCATCGCCGGTTGTCATTAATCAACCCAACACCCTCCTCACCATCTCTGAATGCCACTTCTTCCCACGGCACTTAGTCGGTACCTTCATTTCATTTAAGCACCTGGCAATTGCTCTTAAACTTAATCCCTCCTCCTTCATCTGCTTTATGCTCTCTATCACCCTTTGCTCATGCTTGTGCTCTATAAGCTTTTCATTTCTCTTCTTTTGACCAAATTTTGCTTGAGATGGGTTGCCATGATGCTGGGATTTTTCTCTTAATGGAATTCCATAGACCCTTAAATATTTTCTAATGGTCTCTTTGGAGGACAAAAATTTATCGGCAATTTGTTTGGTTGAAAGACCTAATTCCACATAATAGCGGTGGAGGACATTTTCGGATTTCCAAATTTCTGGTTGACGAAACTTAATAGAATCAACGATTTTTAGTGGAGGACAAAGTTGTTTGGAATGGAGGGGACTTGGCCCGCCATTTTTTGACTAAATGAAAAAAGAGATCACGAAAGTGGTCTTTTTTTTTTGTCTAAAATCTCAATAATACAAACATTGGCTTTCTAGTAGCTTATCTAACCCGCTCTTCTTGGGTGTCATTGCCTCATAACTCAAAATAACCATTCAAACTATATTTTGTCTACTTTTGCTACTTCCCGTCTACTTATTTTCATTAAAATGATTGCCTTAGCAGCGGAGAAAGCAAAAGAAATGACACTTGAATCTTAAATAACTCGTGAATAAATTGCTGGATTAACCACAAAGAACAGGAGCAAACCATTATCAAAAAAATAAGAATTTGATCATTTAACTTTTTCCACTCTGTTCCTTAAAATCCTTTTAACGATCTCAGGATGCCAAGACTTTCCCCTACATTTAGTTGGTATCTTTAATCCCTGTAATGAAAACAATAAATAGTATTTTTAGCTTTTGTATTTAAAGCTATTTTCCAATCTTTTGATGTCCTTTTGATCGACACCTACTCCCAGAAAATATTTTTTCCATTTTAATACTACTTCTTGAACACTTTCACATATTTTTTGCGCATCATTTTTCTGTAGACCGAATTCCCCGCATCTGCTTAGTGCATTAGAGATTGATGCTTTTTTACCTTCATAGCCAAACGTCATTGCCAGTGAATAGGTATTGGTACTAATTATTCCCGGCACAACATCATATAGTGGGGATAATGTCCACTTACCATTTTCGGCATATATAAAACCGTGGTTTCTCATATGGTCGTCATTGTTATAAACGCTTATATTAAATACTAATCTTGAAAATAGTTCTTTCAGATCTTTTGAAGGATTGGGTGAAAACTTCTTAATTGCATTACAAATGCTAAAATAGCTCCAATCATTGTAGTCGTTTTCAACAAGTCCAGTGATACTCAGTGATGATATAAACGGAATGGGATTTCCTTGTTTATCCCGGTCAAATCTTTCAATGAGATATACAGAACGATTTAAAACCTTCACAAAGTCGATAGTGGGAACATTCAAACCACATTTCTTTGCTAACTTCATGGTGGCATATTCTACAAGTGGCTCATTCTTTTCATCTAGAGAAAGTGAAAATTTGGCCAGATATGCCCGTTTTTTCCAATCGACTGTGGCCTTGGGTCTTGCTCCACCAAGAGATGGGCCATAATCTAGGTACTCTTTAAGTTTTTGTGTGTTTTCATTTTTGATAGCATCTTCAACACCATCAACACACACTTCTAGAGTTAATCTTCTTCCCACATATGGTTCCCAACCATTAAGTCCAAATTTTTGGGGGCCATTGTCTGGATTAGGACCAAATGCCAATGCTCCGGCCCTATCTGGACCAATTGAAAGAATATATTCTAATTCAGACACTGCTCTGGAGAATTTTTTATCGAGAAGGTAGCGGCCCCATTTATCTGGACCAGCATCTCTAATCCCATTAAAGATTTCTATTCCTTCCTCTGTCTGAATCGTGTCATCAATTAAATTAAGATGAGCTGGATCTATAGAAATTCTGTTTTCTCTTTCAAGATATTTTTTACCATACCTAAATTCAGAGTATGAGAATCTCCCTTGATCATAAAATTTAAGTAATCCGCATGGAATCCATTTATCCGATAAATAGATATATACATACACTTCATTCATAGTTTAAAAGTCCACTGCACTATCTGGAATTTTGTTTATTTGTCTCTTTGCCTTTCTCTGTCTTTTTATCTCTCTATCTAGAGCAGCAACATCTAAATCAGGCTCAAATAAAGCCTTCCACCCTTTGAATAGTCCTAAGATTTCTAAATATTGAAAATATATTCCAGCAGAAACTTCAGGAGAACCGTTTTCAATCTTTGTAATAACACGAGGATCTACACCGAGTAGAGTTGAAACTACTTTTTGCGTTCTTCCCTGTCTTTTTCGAGATAGTCTTAATAAAGATCCCAATTCCCTCATATCAGAGTTTACGCTCTGGCTTAGGAAGTTTTTCCAGCTTTCTTTTCTATTTAAATGTGCTTTCATACCTCCTCCCCTTTAAATAAAACTCATTATAATGTATATTTATCGACATTTGATACATTATGATGAGTATTATATCACAATCTGAAGAATTTTCAATAATATACATTTTAATGCACTTTTATCAGCCTAATATACATTATATAGCACTTTTGCTGGGATTTTTCTCTTAATGGAATTCCATAGACCCTTAAATATTTTCTAATGGTCTCTTAGGAGGACAAGGTTGTTTGGAATGGCGGGGTATTGGCCCGTCATGTTTTGACAAAAACAGCCTCAGAGAAATCTGGTTTTTTTTTTCCGGCCCTGATTAGTCCCTGCCTAACGGCTTCTTTAGAGGACAAAACTGTTTGTAATGGTGGAGCATTTACTCTACACACTTGTTTTTTTGATTCTTAAGTCTTGTCAAAAGGTCTATAATGTCCTTTCAAATAATATTTTTTGGAGCGAGTGTATGAATAAGCCAAATTATGAAAGACCAACTGATGTAAAATCTCTTCTTGCCACGGTTAAGCGACCGAAAAAGGCCGTGGTTACCGCCGGAATGCCTTATGCGAACGGACCGCTTCATATTGGTCATTTGGCCGGAGCTCATGTTCCACCAGATGTATTAGCGCGCTACTTACGAATGCTCATTGGAAATGAAAATGTACTTTTTGTAAGCGGTACTGATGATCACGGCTCCACCAGTGAAGTTGCGGCAATCAATGAAGGACTGACGATCAGGGAGTTTATTGATCAGACTCATGCTAAACAAAAACAAACACTGGATCGCTACGGCATCTCATTTAATGTCTATAGCGGCACCTCCAGGCCTGAGGCATTTCCCATTCACAAGAAGCTGTCACAACACTTTATAAGACAGCTTTATAAAAATGGCATGCTCGAAAAAAAGACCTCCAAACAATGGTTCGACACCAAACTGAATCGCTTTCTACAAGATCGAAATGTTCAAGGGAAATGCCCTAATCAAAACTGTACCAATGAGGCCGCTTACAGCGACGAATGCGAAGTCTGTGGACATCAATATAATCCCAGCGATCTTCTAAATCCTAAAAGTGCCTTGAGTGGATCAACACCTGTGTTAAAGGATACAGTCCACTGGTGGCTTGATCTTTGGAAGGTGGCGGATGAATTAAAAGATTGGCTTAAAACTAAGGAAAACAAATGGCGAACCCCCGTATTCAACGAAGTTTATAATACAGTTTCCCCTTCTATTATTTTTGATAATACCAGCGAACCAATTTTCAAGGAACTTCGTCCCACCCTACCCAAACATAAAAGCCGATACGCTCCAGGAAAAAAGATTGTTGTACAATTTGAAAATAAAGCTGATCTTGAAATTGGTCAAAATATGTTAAAGGAAAAAGGAGTTATGACGTCTCTGCTTGATGGTTGGGCCCATCGCTCGATTACCCGCGATGTGACATGGGGTATTCCCCTTCCCACAGATCTCGATCCCGAAATGGAAGGCAAAACACTTTACGTCTGGCCTGATTCCTTGATTGCCCCCATTTCCTTTTCTCAAGTGGCACTCATCAAACAAGGCAAAAACCCCGAAAAATATAAAGAGTTTTGGCACGATTCAGATGCCAAAATCTATCAGTTTTTAGGCCAAGATAATATTTACTTCTATGTGCTGATGCAAGGAGCGATGTGGTTTGGTGCCCAAGATAATCCTCACAAGCAACCATCCCAAAATGATCTGCAGCTTACTGATGTTTTTGGCTGCTTTCATCTTCAAATCGATGGTGAAAAAATGAGCAAGTCTCGCGGCAACTATTATACGGGCGATCAGTTACTAGATGAAAAAGGTTATGTTCCTGATCAAGTCCGCTACTTTTTAGCACTGCTAAGTCTTCCGGAAAAAAATTCTAATTTTGATTTTAATACCTTTCATGAGAGAAATAAATTTTTAGCCGGGCCACTCAACGCTGCTTTTGAAAAACCAATTTCAGCGGTCCATTCAAGATTTAATGGTCAAGTGCCCGAGGGAAAACTTTTAGAAAAAGCGGAAAAAGAAACAATGCAGATTGTAAGTAGGTATCTAAAACAAATGAAGCGGGCGGAATACTCGACCCTTTTATTTGCAATCGAAAATTATGCAAGACTCATTAACAGTTTATTTACCCAGTATAAGCCTCACGACGACCGCTTTCCTGAAGAACAACGTAAAGATGCGCTCTATTCATGTTTTTATATTTTAAAAAATATTATGATCATGCTTTATCCATTTGCCCCGTTTACCATGGAAAAACTTCGTATCTCACTAAATCTTCCCGAGAATGTTTTTGCAATTGATGAACTTGGAATTGCAATTCCAGCAGGTCACCCCATTGGGCCCAAGGGGGAATATTTTCCCAAAGTTGAAGATAATGAAGCGACCAATCCATAAGTTTAGCATTGTTAAGTGGGTTTAATTAAGCATTTTACGCCAGTAAAGACTCTAAATCCCATCCACAAACAGCACCAAATCCAAGGCCGATTGAGATTCAAAATCACCACAACCAGGTCTTTTTCCCTTGGGCAAAGGGACGACATAATCGCCAAGGGACCAATTATACCTAGCGCTTACTTCTGGATAAATTCTAGTTTTAACTTCTATTAACCGAAGCTCTCCAGGTCTTAATCCTTGCGATAAAAACTCACCATAAAGCCTCGTATTAGTAGTCGGATCATCTTTTTCGTAATAGGGATTGGTATGAGCAGCACCTGAAAGCACCACAAATTTCTCTTTGGAACTGTATTGCTTCGATTTCTTAAAAATATTATTTGTATACATTTGATCAGCAACATTTAAGTGATTCCTTTTCACCCTCCAAGGTTTTATTTCTTCATATGCGCTATCTGCATCTGCCGGATAATACCCTTCCACTGTAATGCCTAATTTATGCGCTTCCTTGATGAGTTTGAGGTAATGCCCCTTCGGCTATTTTTCACTAAGCATTGATCTAATCGTCTCATCTGAGGGAAATGGTTTTTTAGGGTCAATCGTAGAACCATCATTGAGCATTTCCATAAATAAAACACTCACTCCTTCACTCTTTAATTTTTTCAGCTGCGACTGAAAAGCTCTAGATGGTTCCGGACTAGTATGTTGATCTGGAAAAAAAGTATACCTAGCTCCACTAGTAAGTGAAACCTCCTTCAACCCAATTTTATTTTTACGAATGTATGCAAAAGGAGGATCCGTTGGAAAGAAACACTCTGTAATCTTATCTAATCCCTTTAAGTGCTTATTACTTTCAAAAGCAACTACATCCAGTTTTTCACATTCCGTGCATACCTCAGGCCCTACTTTACTTATACAATTTTTATCTTGACCTTTTTGTGGCCGAGTAGCCCCATTTACTTGTGCGACAGCTCTAGATAGGGAGATTACAGTGCTAAAAAAAAGGAGAATAAATAACATTATTTTCATGACAATCTCCAAAATCAGGAACCGCAAGGAACTTCAGTTCGCTTACCAAAAAACTCCTTTACCCAGGCACTAAATTATATTACAGCATTTGGCGTTTTGGCATCAGGAAAAATAGAATGTGATTTTCACGTTTAACTTATTAACTTTGAATACTGTATCAAAATAATTTGAGACGAATTTACCCTCTATAAAATATCTATGAATAAGTAATTGTAATTAGTCCCAAATTTGGGAATCAACTTATATTGGTAGGAAGTTCAAATCAAATTTACAAAGGGACTTACGATCAATTACGATCACTTGTAGTAGCTAGTGGCACTATAGTACTTAATAATCAGTAGATACTCTAGCCGGAATAAACAACAGAAAATCAATGTTGAGGTACCACCGGCCACTGTAAATACTTGGGTTTCTTCGATTAATCTAGTCTTATAATTTGCTTACAATAAATTGATTCATAGACACACCTTGGAGATTCGCCTCGATTGCAATTTTACGATGTTTTTCCGGTGGCATACGAACTCTAAATTCACCACTAAATTTATGCAAGCAAAACGGTTCTGGAATTTCATCTCCTTCTTCTTTTATCCACTCAAGTGCACCGAGCACCGCAACCTTAATTTTTTTTAGAGCATCCTCTTGAGTTTTTCCATGAGCAGCTAGGCTTGGAAGTTCTGCACATCTGGCAATATAAATATTGTCATCGCTATCAAATTCGATATTATAAGAATACTTATTTACAAATTCTTTTAACGTTTTCATCACTTTTTCTCCTGTGTTGCTTTTAACTTCATCAAGGCCTCATACACTTGTTTAACTTGATATCGCTTGGCCTTACTTCCATCCTTTTGAATATTCACCCATGGCTGTCCTTTCCATGGCGTTTTGAAGATATGGTGACTTCCTTTTGTCTTCGGGCCTTCAAAAAAAATTTCACAAATTTTTAGCAAGTCCTTAAACTTAACATTTGTCTCACTCTTAAGAGCTTCCAGTGCTTCTTCAATACTCATATTTCAATGGTATCATATATAGCACCATTGTCAATATCGGTGTTTAGTTTTAATTGATTAAATTGTAACTGCTCACCCATTATTTGCAAATTTTCCTGACATCGCAAGCCCAATTGCTTGAAGAGCCGAGTATCCTTGATATCTCATGGATTTTATATAACTGGTAATTCTTGCATATGCTTGTGCCATTT